>MTKZ01000117.1_pt2 | contig 421990 bp, 374 predicted proteins | sample 1042781 | NCBI WGS metagenome assembly MTKZ01 (sample SAMN06212207, study PRJNA360539) | anaerobic digester metagenome | biome: Wastewater treatment plant; material: sludge; isolation source: anaerobic digester fed with sludge from wastewater treatment plant | place: Denmark: WWTP Viborg ... | reverse complement strand
AGTTGGGAACTATTAATGACTTTGGGAAGAGAAGCTTCACTTACGGGAGAAATATTATTAGAGCCATCCACAAATTTTAAAGTATAAAGGGTTTGATAAGCTTGTTCCCAATTTAAACCTGCGGCCTTAAAATCTGCTTCTTTGATTATACAATTATTTTTTAAAGCACCACCACCCACTAGACCTTGTGCCACTAAAATGCCTCTGGTAGAAGTTATTTGCTCTTTTTCCTGTGGGGTAAGAGTTTTCCACAAATCTTTAGTTATTCCAGGAACAGCATAAATCAAGTACATCATCAGGTCATCACTATTGATAGGATAGTCCCATTCAAATTGCATTTCTTTTTTATCTTGAACGGCTACACTATATAATGCAGGAGAAGTTTGAGGAATATCATCTATAGGAGAAGCAGAGACAGGTTCTGCAATACCGAGAATTTGATTACGTTCATCCACTGGAACAACTGTGTAATAATATTTATATTGAGGAGTTTGTCCTAAAGGTGTGCTTTTTAAGGCAGCTACAATTCTTTGCTGGTCTAATCGTACACCGGCATAGACATCCTTATCCTTATCTTTTTCATCAGCAGAATAGCTTTTTTTGGAATGATAGTAATAATCACTATCATCCATAATACTTATAAGGTCAAAGCTTTCACTTAAGCGGGCAGCAATTTCAGTATCTCTGGGTATGCCTCTATAAAGATTTGAACCCTTGGCACCTTTTTCATATTTTAATTTTTTGGGAGATTCAATAGAAAGGAAATCACTTGTGCCACTATCATAAAAGAACATAGTATCTGCTGCCACTCCTGTTTTCACATTTACCTGGACTGAAGCAAGAAAGAAAAGAGTGTCGGGATGGATTCCGCGATAAACGCGATATTCCTGCACTCGCTTTTCTTTAGGTAAGGGTTTCCAGCTTAGAAACAAGCCATCGCCACCATCATTTGGAATATCTCCAATCTGCAAATTTTCTACCGGGAAATTACCAGTATTGGAATTATCTGCTTTCTTTTGACTGCTACAGCCAAAGAAAATTAAAAAGAGCAACAACAAGCTACTGGCATAATATTTCAATTTCATATTCAAACTCCTAAACGACAGGATATCTAAAAAACGAGTTGGAATTCAATACCAAAAAATTGGCTTTATTGTCAAATGCTTTTTTCTGCTATTTTACTTTTTGATAGATAGGGAATGAATTGACACGATTATGGTGGGTGATACTGGACTCGAACCAGTGGCCTCTACGATGTGAACGTAGCGCTCTAACCAACTGAGCTAATCACCCTATTAAATTAATGGTGGGTGATACTGGAGTTGAACCAGTGACCTCTACGATGTCAACGTAGCACTCTAACCAAACTGAGCTAATCACCCACTTATAGAATCCATTTGCTGAAAGTTTAGGATTTTTGTCAATATAAATTAAGACTTAAAAAGAGAGAAATCGCAAAACTGTAAGGTTTTTCCTTCTTTAATTGTTATACAGACAAAGAACATAAATCTTAGCTTTTTAATACATTATTAACAACAAGCTCCTTCGGAGCTTCAAAAACGAGGATGTTTATGACTCTGTGTAAGAAGACGTTTATGACTCAGTTATAGGGGTGCGAGATGTCCTCATCTCGTAAAGCCGTAAGGCTTTTCCTTCTTTAGTTGTTATATAGACAAAGAATATAAATCTTAGCCTTTTAATACATTATTAACAACAAGCTCCTTCGGAGCTTCATAAACGAGGACGTTTATGACCCCAAAAAAGAAAGCTTCTGTGAAACTTGACTTGATAAGAAAACTCCTGCGGAGTTTGAAAGGAGGGGGACCTCCTTCCACCATGTTTTAAGAAAACTCCTACGGAGTTTGAAACGAGGAGGACCTCTTTCTACCATACTCGTTTCACCTTGCTAAAATTATGAAGACTCTACATTTTTTCATTCTTTCTACCTTTTTAGGGTGAGATTACGAACAATTTATGTCCAGCTTATGTCCAGCATATGTCCAGCTTATGTCCAAAATTGGACATAAGCTCCATAAAAGTTAGTTAATTATCGGATATAATTTAGAGATGAGGGGAGAAAAAAGAAAATAGGAATGAAATAGAGGTTATTTGGATATGGTGAAGGGATGAAAAAGGAGGTCATTAACCATCAAGAAGGATAGGTTCTAAAGTAAAGCAAAATATTTAAAATATTGAAAGCTCTTGACTTTTGTATTAGGGAAATTAAATTAGAGTTTATGAAACAGAAAAATAGAAGTATAATTTGGCTGGCTAAGAGATATCTTAGAGGGCAAAGTGCCTTTTTCATAAATAGGTCTCATTTTCTAACTTTGATAGGTTTAACCCTTGGAGTAACGGGTCTCCTATGTGTGAGTAGTGTGATGAATGGATTAAGAACGGATATACAGGAGAGAATAACTGGAACTTTAAGTGAAATTAAGATTTCCAGACCAAATGGAGCACCTTTTTCAGAATATGATAAGATGGTAGATAAGTTGAATCAAGCAGGTTTTTTATCTGCCCCAGTTGTGCGAAATGAATTAGTGATAATAAAAGAAGGAAAGCTTTCTCCAACACTTTCTCTGGGAATAGACCCGAATAGACATTCTAAAATCAGTTCTGTGTTCCAGCCCAAAGAAATGGATAATTCTGCTGGATTTCAGGGATTATTAGCCGGAAATATTCAGAGTAATGAGTTTACAGATGGTGGCATAGCTATGGGAATTGGCTTGGCAGCAAGTATGGATGTTCGCATTGGTGATGAGATAGAGCTTTTATCTCCGGTTTTTAATGTGCCTTCTGCTTTTGGGATGTTACCGCGAGTCAGGAAATTAAAGGTTACTGCTATTTTTACCACTGGGATGCCAGAATACGATGAAACCTATAGTTTTATCCCTTTATCTATAGCTCAATTTTTCAGTGGTTACACCAGTGAGATTGATTATATAGAGGTCAAAACCGGTGCTTTTTCTAATCCTCAACGCGCTACCAGGAAAATAAAAGCTTTATTTCCAGAGTTTGAAGTGGAGGATTGGAGTGCCTATGATCCCAGTTTATACAGTTCTATCAGATTTGAGAAAAATCTTATGTTCTTGATTATGCTATTTATGTATATTATAGCCAGTTTTAATTTGATAGGTAATTTATGGAAGACCATCACTCGCAAGAAGAAAGAATTGGGATTACTGAAGGCTTTTGGCTATAAGGAAAGTGAATTGGGCACCCTTTTTCTATATCAGGCTTTGTTTTTAGCCACTCTCGGAATTGCGCTGGGATTAATCATTGCTACTGTTCTCTTGTTAATTCAGCAGCAATATGGTATCATAAGTATGGATTTAGGAACGGCTGGTTTATCTGCTTTGCCCGTGAAATTTGCCACTTCAGATTATCTTATGGTAATTATATTTTCGTATGTGGTCACTTTTTTAAGTGTTATTTTACCTTTAAGAAAATTAAAGAATGTAAATCCAGTAGAATTAATACGCCAGACGGCATAAAGGAATAAAAAAGATGGATAGAAAGGAACTTTACAATTTTGCCATAGCCCAGGAACAACGCTCTCAAAGGCTTTATCAGGGCTTAGCCAGAAGCTTTGGCGAGCCTGAAACCAATGCCTTTTTCACGGAATTGGTCGGTTTAGAAAAAGAGCATGAACTCAAATTGAGAAGTGCTTTTAGCCAGGAATTCCCTGGTGAAGAGCCTGAACCTGAAACTCAGGAGATAAAAGAGATTCCATCTGTGGATTTAAAAGATCCCGCTCAACTTCTCCAGTTTGCTATAACTCGTGAGGAAGAGGCAGCTAAGAATTATTATTCTTTTGCAGAACAAACTGAACCAGTGGACATTAAGGAACTTTTGCTTCATTTAGCTAAAGAAGAAGAACAACACAAGACCTTGCTTCTGACCGAAATGCAAAGGATACTTGGTGCACTGGAATGGTTTGATCCCAGCGAGCTGGATGGTTTTATGGATTTTTAACCAATGAATTCTGATCAGACGGATTTTCTGGAAGAAAAAGAAATTACGGATAGAAATGTCCCTTTAGCAGAGAAACTTCGTCCTCGTTCTCTGGATGAAGTTTTAGGACAACCTGCTCTAACTGCTCCTGATTCTCCACTGCGTAAGATGATAGAAAGTGATGAATATCAATCTTTCATTTTATGGGGTCCACCTGGCAGTGGAAAAACAACCATTGCCAGAATCATTGAAAACAGCACAAAACACCGCTTTGTTAGATTCAGTGCTGTTCTTTCCAGCATAACTGATGTTAAAGCAGTAATGAAAGATGCTGACTATATGCATCGTCATCAAAATCAGACTACTATAGTCTTTATTGATGAGATACATCGCTTTAACAAAGCTCAACAGGATGCTTTTCTTCCTTATGTAGAATCTGGTGCTATAGTATTAATTGGAGCAACTACAGAAAATCCCTCTTTTGAAGTCATACCCGCACTTCTTTCTCGCTGTCATACCTTTGTGCTACAAATGCTTTCGGAAGATGAGTTAAAGACCATAATACGCAAAGGATACCAGAGCTTAGGATTGGAAGAAGATGAAGATATAATAGGATGGTTAGCTCAACAAAGTTCAGGTGATGCCCGTAGAGCTCTTAATCAACTGGAACTGCTGACTCCCTATTTAAAAAAAGAACCTCATAAGGATATAAAACAGCTAGCAGCTATTCTGGAGAAGAAGACCCTTTATTATGATAAAGACCGAGAAGAACATTACAATCTAATTTCTGCTTTACATAAATCTCTTCGGGGTTCGGACCCTCAAGCAGGATTATATTGGCTTGCAAGAATGCTGGAAGCAGGAGAGGATCCTCGTTATATTGTGAGAAGATTGATTCGCTTTGCCTCTGAAGATGTAGGACTTGCAGATCCACAAGCACTGGTTCAAGCCATAGCAGTTAAGGAAGCAGTTCTTTTTCTCGGAATGCCTGAAGCCAGTACAGCTCTGTCTCAACTGGTGGTCTACCTTGCTACTGCTCCTAAAAGTAATTCACTATATACGGCTTATGAGGAGGCAGCAGAAGATGCCAGAAAAACCAGTCATTATGGTGTTCCTTTCCATATTCGTAATGCTCCCACTCAACTAATGAAAGATCTGGGTTATGGAGCTGATTATAAGTATGATCACGATTATAAAAATAAGTATGCCTACCAGAAGTATTTTCCCGATCAGATGGAGGAGAGAACTTACTATATACCGGGAGAATATGGTTTTGAAAAGGAGATTGCCAAAAGAATTCAGTGGTGGATAAAACTTAGACAGGATAAAGATAAGAAATAGTTTGTTTATCTAATAAAATAGGTGATAGATAGATCTTTCTTTTGTTGTTGTGAGTCAATTATCATTTTTACAAAAGTCAATCCAGGTAAGATAACTCAGATATACTATTTATTGGAAGCATAATTGCATTAATATCTAATGCATTAAGTATTTTAGATGGAGAGGTAACAAGAATGATGAAAAATATAAAATTACCAAGCTTATTGTTTTTACTGTGTTTTTTGGCGATGATAGTTTCCCTTTACGGATATAATAATTCAATAACAGAGAAGGTAACTAAACCTTATACTACTTCCACAATCTGTATAGAAACAGATAAGGCAGATTCTCTTACTGGATTTGATATACAGATGTATGATCTTACCCTGACTATCAATGATCAAACTCATTATATAAATGGAAATGTAGTAGCAACGGTTTTAGCGGAAGAGAATCTGAGTTATATAGAATATAATTTGGTGGGATTAACAGTTAATAATGTTCTGGTGAATAATGTTCCTGCCGCCTATACTCATACTAATGGGATTATTCATATCAATTTAGATATTCAAGCAGGAGCTACCTTTACCACTCAGGTATTTTATTCCGGTAATCCTCAATTGACTTCTGATATTTATCACATTGGGATGGTTTTTAGTGCAAATTCAGTTTTTACTATATCTGATCCTGATGCAGGACGTTACTGGTGGCCCTGTTATGACCATCCCTGGGATAAGGCAATAGTTAATCTAACTATTACTATGCGTAGTGACTGGAAAGTTGCAGCCAATGGCTTGAGAACTAATATAGTAAATAATGGAGATGGAACTTCTACTACTAGCTGGGTAGGAGAACATCCTATGACTACCTATCTGGTATGTGTAACCTGTGGACCGTATTTAGAAATGAATCAGAGTGCTGGAAATATTCCGGTGCAAAATTTTGTAATGTCCAATCAATACGATAATGCTTTAATAACCTTATCTCGTGTTCCGATGATGATAGACTATTTTTCTCAACTTTTTGGACCTTATCCCTTTGAGAAGTATGGTCATGCCGTAGTTAATATGAGCACTTACGGAGCGATGGAACACCAAACAATGACCACTTTGGGGAATTATATTATCAATGGTGCCTTGACCTATGAAACGACCATAGCTCATGAACTCTGTCATCAATGGTATGGTAATACAGTTTCATTCCTCACTTTTAAGGATGTATGGCTTTCAGAAGGTTTTGCTACTTATTCAGAACACCTCTGGAAAGACAAAACAGAGGGCTGGGAATCTGCTTGTAATTACATAAGAACAGAATTTCATAATTATTATCTAAACTGGGAAAATATTGAAGGACCTCAGACTATTTATAATCCGAGCTTTAATTCCTATTTTGCACCTCCCTCTTATGAAAAAGCCGCTTCGGTGCTACATATGTTGAGATTAAAGATAGGCAATGCTAATTTCTTTTCCTTATTGCAGAATTGGTATAACACTTATCGTGATGGAAATGCAATAACCTCAGAATTTCAAGCAATGGCAGAACAAATCAGTGGTCAGGATTTAGACCAGTTTTTCCAGCAGTGGATTTATAGTTCAGGCATTCCATCACTGGATTTTAGTGTCTGGACCAATAATGAGAGTAATTCTCCTTTAAAAATAGTTGCTAAAACTATTTCCAATACGAGCACTCCTTTCTATATTGAGATTCCTTTCCGTTTAACTCAAGCAGGAATATCGGATTCTTTGTATGTTGAAGCTTCTCCACAAGGTAATGAAAATTATTTTAATATAACAATACAGGGAGGAGCTATATTTAATCCCAATTATCATAATTGGACTCTTCTTCGTTCTATTACTGAAAAAAGGCCGGTTTTAGTGGAATGTTTACCTACCAGTAATTCAGTGTTTCTTTCCTGGGAAAGCTTTGAAGATAATCCCGCTTTGGGTTATATGATTTATCGTTGTGATGTAGAAAATTATGAAGGATGGATAGCTTTAAATTCAGAACCTGTGTGGAGCTTAAGTTTTATAGATACTACGGTGGTAAATGGGACTCTTTATCAATATGTTATCGCTGCTATAGATAATGATGGTTGGCAAAGTTTACAATCAAATATAATGAGTGCAATACCTGTTCCATTTTCTTTTACAGAAAATCTGCTGGTAGTTGATGAGACCAGAGATGGGACAGGGAGCAATCTCAGTCCTGATGATGGGATGGTAGATAATTTTTATGATGCAGCTTTAGTTCCTTTAGAATATGATACCTGGGATGTAGTAACTCAAGGTATACCAGACTTAGTAACTCTGGGTGAATATAAAGTAGTAATATGGCACTCAGAGGATTTTGCAGAAAATATACTGGTTGATCATCAAACTGTTCTGGGAAGCTATATATTAGGTGGTGGGAAGGTATTGATATCTGGCTGGAAAACAGCCACGGTTTTATCCGAAACTTTTCTTCAAAGGTTTGCTGGTATTCCTCAAATTGTTTATGATAATTCTCCCTGTTTGATCAGTGCTCAATCCAGTATCTATCCTGAATTACCGGTAGATGGAAATAAACTCCCGGCTTCCTGGAATGGGATGTTGCCATATATCTGCACTTTTCCTGATGCAGAACAGTCAATATATATTGCCAATATGAATCCTGATGCTCCAAATAATGGGAATTGTTTGGCTTTACGACATAGCTTTAATAATGGAGAACTGATATTACTGGGTTTTCCACTTTACTATATGCAAGCAGAAGGAGTGCGAGATTTTTTACAACTAATCATCCCTGAATTGCTAAACACTCCAGTAATAGATTCAACCATCCCTTCAGTGGTAGCTTCTATAAAGATATATCCCAATCCTTTCCATAAAGATTGCAATATTCAGATTTCAATAACGGATAAGGGATTAGCCAGTCTTGCGCTTTATAATCTGAAGGGACAAAAAGTTAAAACTTTTTTCCAGGAAACAAAAATGAATGGAGATTATGATTTTAAATTTTATGGGGAAGATGATAATGGGCAAAAGCTTCCTTCTGGAATATATATTCTGAGGTTGCAACAAGCCGATAGAATGATAACCAGACGGATAAGTTATATAAAATAGTGTTTCAGGTAAAAATTAAAAATAGATATAAGAGAGTGACAACAGTAATAAAGAGGTAGAGAATAAGGTCATTTAGAGAGAATTTTTTTTGCAGGAGATGTGTATGTTTTCCAGCAGAGCGGAATCCTCTTAGGTCTAATGCAATAGCCTCTATCTCGCTATGTGAAAGTACATTAGCCAGGACACTGAGAGATATATCACGATATATAGTTAGTTGTGATTGGAGGGACAATTTTCGCATATTTATTCCTCTAAACTTTACCAGTTGTAAAGAATGCTGAATATGTTCGCTCGCTGAAGGAATAATATGAATAGTATAAAAAATCATAAAGGCAAATTCTTCTGGAAGATGAAGAGCGCTAAAGGCAATATCAAAATCTTCATAATTCAAAATTAAAAGTATCTGAGCGGAGAAAAATAGAATTAGTAAACGCAGACTTACTGCTATACCACGATGTAACCCTACAGAATATATAGCATACCAGGATTTTCCCCAGAGCAATTCTCCTTTTTTAGTAAAGAGCAATTGAATGACCAGAACAGCAAGGAAAAGGGGAATCATTTTTCTTACTTGCTTCCACCAGTGCTGAAAATTGAAGCCAGTTAATAATCCACGAAAAATTGCACAAAGTAAAAAGGCAAGAATGAGCCAGGGTAATTGAGAGACAAAAATTGCTGCGGTACTAAACCAAAGAGCAGCAATAGTAAGACTTAGAGGATGAAGTTTATTCATTTTATCGGGGTTAATCTTCCTTTTTCCAGAAGAAGAATGCGGTTAAAAAAGTTTTCTTTTAATGCTGCCTCGTGACTTATAATGAGATATCCACTTTCACTTTTGTTTCGGCAGAGTTCTATAAAATCTTTTTTATGTTCTACATCTAACCCGGCAGTAGGTTCATCCAGTAACCAGAATCTATCCTGTAAAAGAGGTAACCATAATAGTGAAAAGGCTCGCAATTCTCCACCGGAAAGATGCGTATAAGGTGTATCAAATTTAGCCATTAAATCTGGCTCTGCCAGGATAAGACTCTCCTCCGTAAATTTATCCGGAAGCGCTAGATGCCATAGTTCCCAATCATTACGAGGAATTAAGCCAAAAAGGTCCATTCTTGCATTTTGATGGGAATATAAAACTGCACTATAGTTTTCTGGAGTCAATTCCTGAATGGGAGTATCATTTAAAGTGATATATCCATCTTGAGGAGTTAACAGTCCCATTAAAAGAGCTAAGAGGGTGCTTTTTCCACTGCCATTTGCTCCATAAAGTAATATCTTATCTTCTGCTTTAATTTCAAGAGAGAAATCCTGGAATAATGGTGGTTTTTTAGGATAGGCGAAGGTGATATTATCAATCTGGAAAAGAGATGAATTCATAAACCTAAATCCAGAATTTGAGTAGCCAGTGAACTTAAGTTCGGATTGTGCTCTACCATAATAACAGTTTTTCCTTGCGAGAGCAACTTTATAAGCCAGTTTTTAACCTTTAGGATAGATTCACCACTTAAAGCAGAGGTTGGCTCATCCAATAAGTATAAAGGTGTGTCCTGAGCAGAACAGAAAGCCAGGACTAAAAGTTTTTTTTCTCCCCGAGAAAGTTTCCCTGGTTCGGTTTCCCAGAATTCCTGCAATCCAAAATCTTTTGAGGCTTGAAGGATTCTTTCTTTCATTTCCGGGATAGTTAAGCCTGCATTTTCCAGAGCAAAGGAAAGTTCTTTTTCTACTCTGGGAAAGAATATTTGATTATCTGGGTCACTCATTTGATAGGCAAGATAGCGGAATCTTTCATTTATCGGAACTGGATTGAGGTCAATGTTGTTTAATTTTATAGTACCATTAAATTCAGTTTTTATGCGCATAGGTATGATTCCACTAATGCAATTTAAGAGACTGGTCTTTCCGCAACCATTAGGTCCTTTTAACCAGAGAAGTTCCCCTTCCTGAAGTTCAAAAGACAATTTTTCAAAGATTGGTTTTGATTGCTCAGGATAACATAAATAAAGGTTTTGAACCTGCAACATAATAAATTAGAAAGCTATGAAATTATCAAGTGAAAAGAGAACATCTCTATATAAAAATAGTTTTGATAAAGTTCAAAGAGGGAAGTCCTGAACTTAAATACAATTAATAAAGAAATGGAAGTATTGATTATGGTATCAATTCAAAAGAGCTGATATTAGCTAATTTTTCAGGATGAGCGAGCACATCACTTAGCGGGATTTTTTCTTCTGTACCATTAATATTCACAATGAACTGCACATCAGGACTAAGTTTCCAATCCATAATGCGGTTCAAGGTGATAAGGGCATCCAGGTTTTCACTTTTGATGAGTGCCCAATCATCTATTTGAAGATAGATGACATCTTTTAGCCACATTCCATCAGGGATACGAGGACTTTTCAGATTAAAACCATAATCGGTTAATTCAATGATAGCACCATCCAAATGGCGTGGATATTCCAGTGAGCATTTTATTCCATCAGAACTATAAAGAATCACGCTATGCGTATCTGCTCTGGCGGATAAGGGTAATAAATCGGCAAAGTAATAACCTTTAGTATCGGTAAAAGGAGGTGGATTTTCAATTAAGGTTTCCTGTTTCAGGCGTTTATCTAAAAATTCAAAACGGGCAGGCAATTTTAAAGGGGAAAAATCTTCCAGAACGACTCTATTCAGACCACGAATCCATTTCATATCTCTAAGCTGAGGGAAAATCAAACGAATACCATTTTCTGGTAGAGGCTCTCCATTTTGCGTGAAAACCAGCCAGCAATCTAAGGAATCAAATTCCGCCTTACTAAAACTTACCATATAGTTATCTGCTGATTCAAAACGGATAATTTTATAGGAAATCTGGGTATTATCATTGAACCATTGATTGAAACGAAAACCAGTCCAAACATCTTCTTGCACTTCTCCTGCTTTAACTCTGGTGGTAGTAAAGGTCTCACGAGGGATTTTTGCTAATTCTTCAAAAGAATAGGTTATAGAATCCCCTTGAGGACTGGTGATAACTAAAGCACTTAAAATTGATATAAATAAGAAAGGTAAAAGGATAAATATTTTTTTCATTGTACCAGCTCGTAATGTTTTATAGTTTTATAAATAGCCCAGGAAATCCATCCTCCTATTATTCCAGAAACCATAGACATACCTTCTATAATCAGGATAAAAGGAAGTGGATGATGAAACACAAAAATAGCTACAACTATAGCTCCAGTCATATTGCTAAGAGCACAAAGTAGCATTTGTGCCCAGATTTTATCTGGATGAGGTATAACCAGATAGACTAAATCAACTAATAAACCAGGTATAGTATAACTAATTAAACTTAATAGACCTTGATTTCCTCTAATACCAATAACCATAATTACCAGTGCCTGGAGAATTCCATAAATTATACCTGTTCCAAATTTATCTACTATCAATACAGCCAGGACCATCCATAACATATATAATCCACCGGTAAAAGAGCCACCGGGGATCATTAAAGGAGAAGTAATCATTTTGGAAAGAGGCGAAACCAGTGGTTTAATGGCTAAACCTATCCCCGCTAATCCAGCAATTATTATCAGGTCACGCGTAGTAAAAGTTCGGAAAACTTTACTCATCAGACTAATTTTTTCATTTCACCGGTTTTAGTATTAAATAGAATCAATTCCACACCTGCTTCAGCTAAAAGTTTTTCAGCTAATTCATCAGGATATTTTTCTGCCACATACACAGTTTGAATCTCTGCATTAATAATCATTTTAGCACAGATACTGCAAGGTTGATGAGTGCAATAAAGAGTGGCACCTCTTGCACTGGAACCATTTAGACCTGCTTGAATAATGGCATTTTGTTCAGCATGTAATCCACGACAGAGCTCATGCATCTGTCCAGAAGGCACATTATTTTTTTCTCTTAGACAGCCTACTTCAGAACAGTGTCTTACTCCTTTGGGACTTCCATTATAGCCTGTGGAGAGAATCTGATTGTCTTTCACCAGAACAGCGCCAACCTGTCTGCGTAAACAGGTGCTTCTACTGGAAGCTAAAAATGCCATCTGCATAAAATACTGTTGCCAGGAAGGTCGTTTATTCATTTCCATAACCTGATAATAATTAATATATAGATATAATTTATAACTTAGCTAAATTTGTCAAGAACGAAGGGAGCCACTTTAATTTAAAGGATTTTTCTTGACATAAGATAAAATTCCTTTTTTATGATTAAAAGAAATATTTATGGTATCCCATCAATGATATATATCTTCATAGATTATAAACTGGAAAAGTTCAAAAACGAGATTAACTACACCTTTGGTTTTATTTTTCAGACCTTAGGTTATAGCTTTAATTTCGTTTCAGATACAGGACAGCTAAAAGAAGATGACATTTTATTCATCTATGGCTATACTGACCCTACTGTAGAAGAACTTGTAGCTATAGCACAGCACTTTATAACTATCTTCATTCCTTGTGAACCAGACTTATTTGACCCCAAAAGTTTAACGAGGGATAAGCTAAAACACAATCTAAAGATGGTTAAACTCCTATCAAAGACTCCAGTAATAAGCAGTCGGAGCTTTTCTTATCCAGCAGAAAATTATTCTGAAAGTAAGATTCAGGCAGGGAAAATAAACTTTGATTTGATAGGTAATATCTTTTTTCATTTAGCCCAGCTTGAATCACAAGTTGACTTAACCCGTGATAGTGATAGCTATTATCCCGAAGAAGCAAGCATCTTTCATCCTTATAGGGATACACCTTATGTAGATAATATGCTCTGGTTAGTAGATTCAATGATTAAAGAACATACTCGTAGCAAAGGTATTCCTCTAGTACAAAAACAATACTGGCCCCAAGGACAGGAAGGGGCAGCACTATTAACACATTCGGTGGATAATCTACAAAAATGGAATTATACAGACCTCTTTCTTTCCCTGGGAACCGATGTAGCGATGTTTTTTACTTTGAACTGGAAACAACTTTTTCATACTATATCCAGTAAATTTAAATATCTGTTTACCAATGTGGAACTCTACTGGAATTTTGAAGAATATCGTGAACTGGAAGAAGCTTCAGGATTCAGAAGTACTTTCTATATAGCAGCAGATAAAAATGAATACATTAATTATAGTCTGGATGACCCGGATTTACAGGAAGAAATCAGGCAATTAATCCGGTCAGGAAATGAAATTGGTTTACTGCTTACACCGGACAAAACTAATCCTGATGATCACATTACCCGAAAACAGGTGATGTTGCATCAGCTACATCAGGAGACTATCGGTATAAGACAGTTGCATTATAGAATTAATGAAAAACTGAGGGAATTACACTCCAAGCTTAATCCAGCGTATAGTCAGAGCACTGCATTAAGAGATATTCCAGGCTATATAAATGGAGTAACAGTTCCTTATCAACCCTGGATTGGTGGTTTAAGTGTTCCCTGGTTTGAATTGCCAACTATCTATTGTGATACACATTTAAGAGTTGGCAGATTTAAAACTTTACAACTTGAACCAGCTAAGAAGCTTTTAAAGAAATATTTTCAGAGCACTATAAGGACAAGAGGTATTTTTGGGCTTGACCTGAATCTGGCTTCTTATTATGATATACCCTATGTTAAAAAGCTCTATACATATGCCCTGGCACTTATTAAATCTGGTGGAATCTGGGTGCCTACCGCAAATGAATTGTCCCTATGGTGGAATAAAAGAAATAGAGTAACTATTAATGAGACGGAATATGAAATTAGCATTTTTTTTCCTGATAACCTGGAAAACTTTACCTTGCAGATAATAAACAGTAAAAAAATTAAAGAAATTCTGGGTGTGCCAGCTAAAGTAGAAGGGAATATGGTAAGCTTTTCCAATGTTAATGCTGATTCAATTGCTGTTATCCGATTAAATCAAGAATCATGACCAGATTACTTCATCTTCAACTATTACCGCTACTTGCGGGAGCACCAAATTTTAGTCTATATCTATTGGAAGCATTACCCAGAGATCAGTTTGATATATATGTAGCCAGTGCTCCAGGAGGTGATTTTGTTGATGTTGTAAAAGAATGTGGTTATCATTATATCCCTTTGAAATTTATGGAGCGTCCTATTTCTATAAAAGACACCTTAGCTTTAGCAGAGCTATATTCCTTGATTAAGCGATATCATTTTGATATAGTGCATACTAATTCTTCTAAACCTGGATTTCTGGGTAGATTAGCCGCCTCCTTTTGTCATACACCATTGATTTTACATACTGAACATGCAACCTCCTTTCAAATGGATCAACCAGTCTGGCAGCAAAATCTATATATGCGCCTGGAGAAATGGGCAAATAGATTGTGTGATTATGTGGTCTTTGTCAATAATACTGATAGAATAAAATGCCTGGATTTGGGGTTAGTTTCACCTTCTAAAGCACTGACAATCAATAATGCTATACCTTATGAGAAAGTAGAACAACTTGAAAAGATTGCTCAAGAGCGCAAGTTAGTCTCAGATAAAAAAGATTTTGTTATAGGTTCAATCATTCGCTTTTCACCAGCAAAGAATGTTATCAACCTGATTTCCGCTGCTTGCCAGGTATGTAAAAAAGAAGCGAAATTGAAGTTTATCATCTTAGGTAAAGGGGAATATCTGAGATTATGCCGTCAGATAGTTCATTCTTACAATTTAGATGAAAGGATAGTGCTTCCCGGATTTGATATAAATATAGAAAAGTGGTTAGCCTTATTTGATGCATTTATCCTATATTCCAGATGGGAATCAAGACCCTTTAGTTGTATAGAAGCAATGTATTCTGGATTACCGGTAATAGTTAGCGATATTCCTTCTTTGCGGGAGATGATTACAGATGAATGCGGCTGGATAGTTCCTCTGGATAATCAACCTGCATTGATTCAATGCCTTATAGAAGTAGCACATCAGCCAGAAATAGCATTTAAGAAAGGTGTTATTGCAAATAAGAGGATAAAAGAGATATCGGATTATGATACTATGGTTAAGGGTTATTTAGAACTATATCAGAGGGTGATGTGAACTTTACTATTATCATATTGATCCTTGCAGTAGCTATTCATTTAGGTACCCATCTTCTGGTGCCATTGAATATAAAGTTATCCAGGAAATTACATATAGTAGCTCAACCGAATGAACGAAAGATAAATCAGATAGCCATTCCTGAGGCTGGCGGTTTATCCTTTGCTTTGCCTATGATTATAGCTGAGTTAATCCTGGCAATTATAGTTTCAGATGAAGAATTGAAGCTGTTGGTTTTTCCTCTGATTGGAGTGCAACTTATAACATTAATCTTAGGCATAACAGATGACCGATGGGATATCCCTGCTCGGGTTAAATTACTCTGGCAGATAGGAATTGGCATTATTATGTATCTTATTGGATTCAGAGTTATGTCTTTAACCAATCCTTTTGGATCGGATTTTATGCTGGGCTGGATTTCGTTTCCCGTAACTATTATCTGGTATCTGGTCTTGATGAATGCAATCAATTTGATAGATGGTATTGATGGTCTGGCAAGTGGCATCTGTGTCATTGTTTGTGTTGTATTGTTAGTGGTAGGTATAAAGGAGAGCAATAGCATAGTTATTGCTTTATCTGCTTTTTTATTGGCGGGGAATCTTGCGTTCTTGCGATTTAATTTCTATCCAGCTAAGATTTTTCTGGGTGATACTGGAGCTTTATTTAATGGGTTGGTTCTAGCGGCTATTTCTACTGCAGGAAACAGACAGTATAAGGGGATAACTTCTATGACTTTGATTATTCCTTTATCTGTCCTGGCAGTTCCTCTAATAGATATGTTTCTGACTATATTCCGTAGAATTAGAGGGGGTAACAATATATTTACGCCAGATAAAAAACATTTACATCATATAATGCTTGCTCTAGGACTTTCACAGAGAACTGTAGCCATTATTGTCTATATTATGACCATACTATTTGGATTAATTGCCATAGGATTTTCATTTTCAACTAATAAGATACTATTTTCCGTGCTATTATGTTTGCTTACTGTGGCAGTGGTGGTATCTTATATTCTTATGCGACCGGGGAGGAAAGGATGAAACGCATAGCTCTCATATTAATCATTGGTTGTATGGGTTTTTGCCTGTGGAGTGCTAAATGGGAGACTATTACTAATACTACTCATATTTATGATTTATTAGAAATGGATACAGGATACTATATGGGTACCTGGGGTGGAATGGTTTCTGTTCCCAAGCTTAATACACCAGGTCTGCATTCAGAAGCTATCACGAAAGTCTGGACAACAGCTGATGGACTGGTCTCAAACGATGTACGAAATATTTCCTATATACAATTCAATCAAAGTATATGGTTAGGTTCTGCCAGTGATGGCATTACTATTGTCAATCAAGGGGGGACACAAAAATTGACTACAGAACTTGGACTTCCTTCCAATAATGTAGTTAAGATTATTGAGAGAGGTTCCAATGTGCTGGTGGCTACCCAAATGGGGCTGGCAAATTACTATTATCTGGAAGGGGTAAATTTTCCCTTACAACTTCATCAATATAATATGCAAAACACCCCTGGCTTACTTTCTAATAACATTGATGCGATGGAATTAGCCAGTAATAATTATCTCTTTATTTCCAGCCCCAGCGGAATAAATTTTGTTCATCTGGATTCTTTAGATGTGGATGATGCCTGGCATAGTTTAGATGTTTTGAAAGTTAAGGATGGATATAAGAATAAGCTCTCCATTGGAGGAGATAAATTAATCATTACGACTCAAACGGAAATATATTGCCATTCTATAAATCCTTATCAAAATGGCTGGACTCACTATACTTCAGCAAATGGTTTAATAAATCAAAACTTAGTTTTTGCGACTATTGATTCAAATGGAGATTTATGGGTTTCTTATGGCACCTGGGATGAAGATATCCTGGCTTATAATTTGACGGGTGATATACTTCTTACCAGGATTAGTTCAGAAGGCGAAGTTCAACACATACATAAAAAGGAACTTGGACTGGGCACAAAATGTATCAGCAAGATTATCTGTACTACTAATGGAATATATCTTTGTAGTTGGGGTGATGGAATCTTTTATCAAATCTATCCTTTTAACCCAGCGACAGACCTCTGGCAACAATATCTACATAATACCATAGGCTTTCCCAAAATTAGAAATATTGCCACTGATGCTCAAAATGCTATATGGTTTTCCAGTGGAGCCTGGAGTATTATACCACAAAGGAAAAGTTCTCTGGGAGCCTGTAGATATAAAGATGGAATCTGGCGAACCTACAACTTAGCTAATAGCCCTATTCATACGGATAATATCTATACCGTGGCTGTAGATAGTAAGGATAGAAAGTGGTTTGGCACTTTTGATGTCACTCAAGCCAGTCCTCCTGGCTGGAAATATGGAGTCTCTATCTTTGATGAAGTAAACAATCAATGGTTCTGGCTTTCTCATAGCGGAATGTATCAATGGGATGAAACAACTCAGTCTTATGGTGGCAGTCCGATAGGAACGGCACAGGTGCAGGGAGATACCGATGTGGGTATTAACTGTGACAGATATGGGAATATGTTTATTGCCTGTAGTGGTGAAGGTTTTACTGTCCTCAGTCCAGATGATGAACTTATCAGATTTTTCTCTATTCCTAATAGTGTTCGGCAGGCAGTGCAATATAGCTATCATAATGGCAAACAATATTTTTTGGGTACTCATAATGACCGTGGTCTGGTAATCTGGAATGATGATTCCATTCCTGAAACCAATGGCATTCACTGGCTAATACCAGATCCGCCAGAATTGAATAACTGTGAAGTGTATGGTGTGATTACTATTGAAAGCCCCTACGAGGGAGTTCAACACTGGATTGCTGCCAGTAATGGACTTTTTATGTGGGATGAAAATGACTGGTATAAATATGATACCGCTATTAAACGCTATAAATATAATAAAAGCACGCATAACTGGGAAAATAATATCCTCTACTTTGTAGATGAAGAAAGGCTTTTTGGTTCTGTACGCACAACTCCTACAGCGATATATTTAGACCCCTTTAATCGTATCTGGGTCGGCAGCTTGCAACATGGTTTATCTATGTATGATCCGATAACTGAAAGATTTACTAATTATTACCAGGAGAATTCACCGCTCTTATCTGATTATATAACAGCTCTGGGATACAGTCCCATTGAAGGAAAATTGCTTATTGGAACTCCTGAAGGGCTGAATACATTGATTATAGGTTACCAGATTAAGCCTGAAACAAATCTTAACACTTTAAAAATATATCCCAATCCTTTCTATCCTGATAAGGATAAATCTGTTAGCATTATCAATTATCCTTCAGGAACAATGCCTCGGGGAAAGAATAAATGTCGGATCTATGATAGTTCAGGAGCTCTGGTTATTACTCTTGAGGAAAATGAACTTGCTCAGTTTGACTGGGATGGCTTAAATTCTGCAGGAAAGAAATGTGCCACAGGTATCTATTTTGTAGTGGTCACAGATGAAAAGGGAAATAGGCAAACCGGGAAGATAGCACTATTAAGATAAATTAATTTTGAGCTATGATCCTGATTTATAAGAGTAAAGTTATCGGGACTTGAGGCATATTTCCGGTGTGTAGATTTGTGAGTGTGCAGATTTGTGGGTGTGTAGATGTATAGGTGTGCAAATGTCCTCATCTGCACAAGCCTCGTAGAGGCTTTCTATAGCACAATATTAATTGCAAGAAATTATACCGCAATAATAATGCCGGAAATAGATGAAAACTAGTACCGCATTATGCAAAGGAGGACCTTTACATACCCTTAGGGTGTGCAGATGTCCTCATCTGCAGAAGCCTCGTAGAGGCTTGTGCAGAAATAGCATAAGGATGTTCTACATACTAAATTGTGGCATTAGGTATAATTCTTCCGAATAGAATTATATAAGCATAAATAAATTGAATGAGGTTATTATTTTACGCTGGGAATAATAGACATCTCATTCACGAATATGAATATTTTAATTATACAATAATAAGAGCACTTGTCATTACTACTGAAAACCAGTTTTCATTCCAATGCCAGATGTTTAAAAATATTTATTCCTATTGGTATAGCATCTTCTGAAGGTAGGAATTTATCCGAATGCAGTGGAAAATCACATCCAGATCCAAGCCAGAATAATAGTCCAGGATAGAGGGTAGTGAAAAATCCAAAATCTTCGCCAGTTAAAGTGGGTTCTGCTTCCTGGTATTCAATATTAAGAGATTGACAGATATTTTTAAGTTTTTCCACGAGTGAAGAGTCATTCACCACCGGGTCATAAGACTGAAGAAAGTCCACTTCATATTTTGCACCAGTTTCTTCCTGAACAATATCACAATTATTGAGAATATAACCATTGATAAGACTGCTGATTTTTTTATCCAGAGCTCGGTGAGTTCCTTCCATTTTGCAGTAATCTGGGACTACATTTCTAACCGTACCAGCTTCAATTTTTCCAGTATGGAAAATGACCCTTTCCTTTTGCGAGAGCTCATCAATATCATAATCCATTAAATCCAGAAAAATTCTTCCTGCTCTCAAAGCATCAATACCCTTTTCAGGAGTTACAGCATGAGCAGTTATACCGTAGAATTCCACATTGAATTCTTGCGGAACTCCAAAGAAAATACCAGGACGGGAAGAAACTGTTCCTACCGGCATCCCACTGGCGATATGAAGTGCATAAACAGATTCTACAGGATATTGCTGGATAATTCCTTCAGCCAGGATACTTTCAGCACCACCTTGACCTTCTTCTGCAGGTTGAAAGAGAAATAGTAGGTTGGTAGCAGGTTTTATTTTTGTAATTTCCTCTATCAGACCTAAAAGTATGGTCATATGGACATCATGTCCACAACTATGCATTATACCTTCATTGCGGGACATAAAATCACAACCGGTGGTTTCCTTAACTGGAAGTGCATCCATATCAGCACGGAAAAGACGATAAAGTCCATTACCGTGACTATATTCTACCAGCATTCCGGGACTATTGAAAAATTCTATAATAGTTATATCGGGTAGAGTTTTGAGATATTTTAAAAGGATAGCTTTAGTCTCAAACTCATGAAAGGCAAGTTCTGGCACCTGATGTAATTCTCTGCGAATACTGATTAAATCTAAGCTCATAATAAACCCTCACTTCTGGCGTGACGAATTAATATTTTAACGGCATTAGTGGCAGCGCCAAGACGAACATTATTTGCTACATTCCAGAAACATAGGGAATGATTATCCACTCCATAACGCAGACGGCAGACAAAACTGTCATTGGAAGAGTTTAAACCTCTTGGAGTCATATAGGTATGTTCCTCATAGACGATAGCTTCTGCATTCTTTAGCGCCTCTTTTGCTTCTTTTAAGTCAACAGTTCTGGCAAATTCTGCATAGATACTTTCGCTGTGACCATAAAGTACAGGCACTCTAACGGTTGTTGGACAGACCTTCAGGTCTGGTAAATTAAGTATTTTTTGCGATTCAAAGATTAGTTTATCCTCTTCCTGAGAATAGCCATTATCAAGAAAAGCTCCTATCTGAGGAATAACATTAAGGTCTATAAGCTCTGGATAAACTCCCAGGTCCTGTCTTCCATTACGTTGTGCCAGCAAGGTTTCAATACCTTTGTGTCCACTGCCAGAAACAGATTGATAGGTGCTCACTACTATTTTTTGCAAAGCATAAAGATGGTCTAAAATTGAAAGAGGAAGTACCATCTGAATGGTAGCACAATTTGGATTGGCTATAATTCCATAATAATGTTCAATGAGATTTCCATTTATTTCCGGAACAATCAGGGGGATTTCTTTTTCTTTACGGAAAGCGGAAGAATTATCTATGACTAATCGTGAGTTCTGAGCAGCAATGGGAGCATAATGCAAGGCAACACCAGCACCTGCAGAGAATAGAACATAATCATAGGATCGGGAAAGTGAATCTTCTTCCAATTTTTGTACTGTCAAAGCTCGGTCTCCCAGATAAAGAACAGTTCCCGCAGAGCGTTCTGAAGCATAGAGGTCTATAGTTGTCATTGGCACATTAAATTCATCCAGACAGGTGAGCATCATTCTGCCCACTTCACCTGTTGCACCAACAATAGCGATTTTCATTTCTAAATCCTTAATTTATTATCAAAAACATCATTATTTTACTGATAGAGGCTTTTGTCAATGCAAAACTTGACAAAAAGATGATTTTTAATGGATAGGAGAAGAAAAGACGCCCCAGTAGCTCAGAGGATAGAGCAGCGGTTTCCTAAACCGTTGGTCGGATGTTCAAATCATCTCTGGGGCGCCATAGATATAAAGGATTATATGGTTAATCTTAATATAGGGAAAATCGTTCTCTTCTATCAGGATGGTAATCTTCAATCTGGTATAATCACAGGTATAGAAAATAATCATTATAAGGTGCAAAATCTACATGGTGAGACCTATATTTTACCTCCAGCAAGATTTATCCTGGTCTCTCAAAAGGTGTATGAACCATTATCTATAGATACATTAAAGGATTTTGAGGATAAAATCAGAACTAAAATTGAAGAAAGAGGTGAAAACTGGCTGCAACTATTGCGAAAAACCAGGGAATCTTTCACTTTTGAAGAAGCCAGCTCCAATCTTGATTGTAAAAATGATATAGAGCGCTTTGCTCTATTTATACTTCTACAACAAAGGAAAGACCTTATCAAATTCAAAAAGGGTGTATTTTCTTTTCGCAATGAAGAAGAACGCCTTCAATATCTCCAGGCAGAGTCGGAAGCAAAAGAAAGATTGCACTATCTAAATGAAGTAGAAAAGTTTCTGCAAGCGAATCAGGATTTATTGCTTTCGGTAGATTCTTCGTCCAAATTAAGTATCTCTACATCTCTTGCAACGGAGATTAAGACAAGATTCCTATCCGAATTAAGGCAATTGGTTCGTTCAAATACACCTAAAGACCTGGCAAAAGTTCTCCGTAAATTTAGTAACGATCAGAAAATGAGAACATTAATCAGAAATATTCGTCTGCTTCTTGGGGATATTTCTCCTAATACGGAAAAGACAGCTGCTGATAGTGGCATTCCGATTAATTTCAGTGCTGAGGTGCTGGAAGAAGCGAGGAAATTGCAAGATAAATTGCAGCAGGAAACAAGCAGGCAAAATATAGCAAATCTGGATGCTTTTACTATAGATGCAGCAGATTCTCCCGATTATGATGATGCCATTTCACTTCAAGAGTTTAAGCAGGGATGGATTTTGGGTATTCATATAAGTGATGTAGGAGGTCAACTTCCTCTAAATTCTCCTGTATTTAACGAAGCTTGCGAAAGAGTTAGCTCTTTATATCTTCCTTGTGAAACTATTCCTTTGCTTCCGCCATCCCTTTCCATTGATGCTTTCAGTCTAAAAGCAGGAGAAAATAGAAAAGTGCTTTCTTTATATCTGTTTTTGGATAAAGAGTTCAAAATTCAAAAAGAGGAATTTAAATCAGAATATATCTGCGTGAAACAAAACCTCAGTTATAAAGATATGGATAGTTATTTAACTAAACACCAGCATTCAACTTTATTTCAGATAGTGCGGAATATTAATGAAGGGCATAAAATATTTGAAAGAGTTGGGAAAACTAGATATGAATGGAATGTGGTCTGTAAAAATGGCGAACTGATGATGGAATGTATTGATTTTTATAGTCCTTCCCGCTTATTGGTTGAAGAACTGATGGTGCTTTATAACCGATCTCTGGCTGAATATGCTTCTGAGAGTGGACTTCCCTGTATTTATCGGAATATTGCTTTCTATGAAGAAAGTGGGGATGAGGATTCTAATAATTATTACCAGGCTTTTCTTTCTACTGAGGCAGGATTCCATCCTGGAATTGGCTCAAAAGCCTATCTGCATAGTACTTCTCCTATCCGAAGGGTTACTGATATCATCAATCAAGTTCAGTTTGAAGCTTTGCTAAATAAGCAAGAACCACCATTTTCAGAAGAAGAATTGAGCAAACTAATACCTGCCATAGAAGAACGAGTTTTATATTTACATACTGTAGCTGCTCGTAGTGAACAATACTGGTTTCTTTGCTTTCTTCAGAGAAAATATCTTCAGCAACCCCTTAATGCTATCCTTATCCGTTCTATTACAGATGGCTATCTAGTTGAAATAACTGCTTGGGATAAACATATCTTCCTCCAATCAGAGGAAATTTTACCACTGCATAACTCAGTTAAATTAATCATATCCGAAGTCAATCCAGAAGAGGGCTGGGTGAAAGGAGATGTAATTGTTTGAGCCTAAATTGAAAAAAGGAAAGATTCCTTGTGACTTTTAGTTATTTTCAGAACTTGATATTAGTTGCTCCAGATAAGTTTTTCGTGCCTCCATTAAATGATAAAAAATTATAAATGAGAACTAATATAATAAATACATCTCTCTTATTGTCAATATGTTTGCCTCTTAGGCCACAAAGAAGGTTAAAAAACTTATTGACAGATAAAATAGAGGTTTATATTATGCTCAACAATAAAATTAAATAAAGGAATGCAAGGCTAATGGAGGAACGAACTTCTTATCAGCAATACCACGAGCGGAATTTTGTATCCGTTTATTTTTTGTATTTAGAGCTCTCAAACTTACCATCAGAGTTGCTTGCGAACTATTTTTCCCTGTATCTACCTCCTTTATCCTCTTTTTTATTTAATTTTGAGTTGAATTATTAGCTAAAACTATATATAAGATAGACTTCTCACTATGCACTGCATAAGTGAGGAGGCGAAGCTGTAGGTTTACTACATAATGCCAAAAAAGGAAAAGGAAAAGGAGGAAGGAATAATGAAAATTAAAAACTTCTCAAGGACGATATTTTTAAAACCTCGTTCCTACATTTTAATAAGCCTTATTGTTCTTATTTTAGCCTTCCTTTGCAATTCCTGCTCTACAAATGCCAATAAAGGAACTATCTCTGGAACTGTGATACTGGTTAATGATACCGATAATCCTTCCTTGAATCCAGTTGATTATGCTGGAGTGACTGTAGCATTGTATAAGACTGCAGAGTTAGATACCACTTTGGTAAGAATTAATCAACAATATCCTCAAATTGGAGTGCAGATAACTCAAGAAACCGAATTTGACCATCGTAACTTTAATCCCTTAAAAGTTGTAACCACCGATGCAGAAGGCAAATTTAACTTTCCTTCATTAACCGCTGGTAACTATAATCTAGTTCTCTGGAAAACTGATTGGGGAATAAGATACCTGTGTTCCGTTAGAGCAGAAGAAAAAGAAAATAATAATCTTGGCACTATAGAGCTTTATCCTGCAACATCGTATAACTCTACCATTGTTAGTGAACCTACTATCTTCAAATCCGACCATTCCTATTTTGTCCTTACCGATGTCAATTTTATGTCTTCGGTAGAATTTCAACCAAGAACTCAAATTTTTATCAATCCTACCTGTATGCTAAAATTTTATGGAGCTGTCGTTTCTCCAGAATTTACCTCTTCTAAAGATATGTGGAAGATAACTTCAGGAAAAGAAATATACTCCACTTCTCAAGTTACAATGGATTCTGATAGCTATTATTCTACCGTGAATTTCTATGGGGAACAAGTGAGCATAAAATCAGGGTTTGTAAGCTATGGAGATGATGCGTTGAATTCTATAAATGTAAGTTCAAGCGAGATGAATTATATGGTCTTTAGAGATTGTGGAACAGCTTTTACTATAATCCAAGGGAATGTTAATATAGAATATTTAGTTGTTTCAAATTGTAATGATACAGGGATATTTTATGCTTCAGATGTAGATAGTAATGCAAATGTTCTTATTACTAAATGCATAATAAATAATATTGTTGAATCTGGAATTTGTATTAGAAAAGCTGGATCTTATAATATTAATAACTGCTATTTGAATAACACTTATCATAATATACTTATAGAAAGTTGTAATGGTATAATAATTAATAATGATTTTAATCTAGGTTATTCTTATATTAACTTTTATAATAATTGTAATCATAATGAGGTACATCACAACAATTTTTATAATACAGGGGTAGGATTAAGGCTTATTGGACGCATCAATAATATAAATAACAATAACTTTTATGGATTATCAACATACTTTATTTATATATTAAGAGGCGGACCCCCTTATACATATGTTTTCGCAGATGTTAATGCAACCAATAATTACTGGTCAGTAGATGAAGTTAGTCAATATCTTGGCGATGCAGAAGATGATCCAAGATGCCCTTATCATATCATATATTTACCTAAACATGAAAATCCGGTTAGAGAAGCGGGAATTCAATAAATATCTTGTAATTTAAATAAATGAAAGTACCTTTTGTTTATAGCGGAAATAAAGGAATTTATCCAATAATAAAATCTCAGGCTGATTCATTAAAAAGCAAAGCAATAGAATTAGAAGTATTTCTAACAATAGTTCAGGGTTTAGGCGGATATAAAAAAATACCTATAGTAGTTTCTTTAATGGGGAGTGATATTTATCAATCTAAACTTATAAATTCTAGTATTAGATACTTTGCCAATTATAGATAGTCAAAATCAATTGTAAAATCAGAAGATATGAAAATAAGATTGGGACCAAGAAATACTATAATTCTACCTAATGGAGTTGATAAATATTATTCATTTCTTTTGGAAAACATTATGCTTATATTTGGTTAGATGATGTATTATAGCAAAATGCGTACCGATTAAGGGTTGGAAGAGTTTTGACAACAGCAAAAAAATGGGGTGTAGAGAGAAGTGAGCTTTAATTAGTGATGATTATAATGAACTTAATAGGGTTTTTAGATGAGTTTTTTTCCTGTTCAGATAGGGCAACAATGTATCATTCACTTGATAAGTAACGCTATGAGTCAGCTAATCAAGGGAAATCTGGTTTGGTTAGTTCATCTCTTAAAAGGATAGATCGCTTCACCTAGTAAATAAGTATTTAGAGTAGGCTGACAATAGTTACTTCTGGCAGTAGAACTGCATAAAAGGTATAAGTAAAAGAATGGTTAGATGTAAGCTATGAAGATATTATTCCCTCTCTGGATTTTCCTCTAGTACACTGGCGTTACGTAAAGAGTATCAATACGCTGGAAAGATTAAATCAGAAGATAAGAAGAAAAAAACGATGTATACGTATCTTTTCAAATTAACAAAGTTGTATTAGGTTAATAGGGTGTATATGACAGGAGTATTCGGAAGATTGTACAAGTTCCAAAATATATCTTAATAATTCTCTAAAGTGGATAAGAGAATATAGAAAAAATAATAAACGCGAGGTTTCGCGAACAATTGAGAGAGTGCATTCCTAGTTCATTATCTCTGCAGTTGTGCAACCCCCTTACAGTCGAACAGAAGTTTGAGCTTAACAGACAAAGAGGTACAAATAAGTACTAAAAAAAGTTATATTTAAATAATACAGATGTGATAATTGAGGACAAAAATGTACTTAGTTAATTCTTTTAACAATTAGTTAAACTTTTACACCAGTATATGGGAGACAACTTTATGGTAGTAGAAGATATATTTGATATAATAGAGAAATTGGATGATATGTTTAGATCACAAGATTATAAGGGATGGGATCTGTATGATGCATTACTATCACCCCTTTTTAAATCCGGATCTATTTTTGATAGAAGTATATTAAGATATTTTTGGACACAAGTAAATAAGCGGAGTCCAATTAATTTTAGGCCTTTAATGGGGGTTCCAAAATCATCTAATCCTAAAGGGTTGTCGTTGATATTAAGGGGTTATTGTCAATTGTATAATATTACCCAGAATTCGAAATATTTAGATTACTCTAAGGAAATTATGGAGCAACTAATAAATATAAAAAGTGAGAGTAAATATTACTGTTGGGGTAATAATTTTCCATATCAATCAAGAAGTGAATTTTATAAAGCATATAGTCCCAATGCTATTACTACTTCATTTGTAGTCCAGGCGCTTATTGATTTTTATCAGATTATCCAGAATCCTGATATATTATCCATTATCTCCTCAGTAGGAGAATATTTTGTAGATGAATTATTATACAGAGATAAATATAATAATGTCATATTTAAATATTATGAATCTGATAAATATATAACATACAATTCTAATGCTAAAGTCAGTGAAAGCTTGGTTCGCATTGCATCAATTGTTAATAATCCGTATTACAAGGAATTAGCAAGTAATAATTATAATTATTTACTTAGCAAACAGAACGAGGATGGTTCTTGGTTTTATAGTGATTCTCCTTCTGGAAAATGGATAGATAATTTCCATACTGGCTATGTGTTAGTGGCCCTGAAAAATATAAGAGAAGGATTAGAAATTCAAAATGGAGAGAAAGAAATTACACTTGGATTGTCCTATCACTTAAAAAATCACTATACTAAAGATTGGTTACCAAAATATTATAATAATTCATTATATCCGATTGATACCCATTGTTTTGCTCAAGCAATTATTACTTTTATTGAATTTGGTAAATATGAAGTTGCCTCATCACTATTAGATAATGTTATTAAGCTGATGTACAATAAAAATAAGGGGTTCTTCATTTACAGTATAAGAAAATATTATTCAGTTAAGACCAATCTCTTACGTTGGTGCAATGCTTATATGTTTTATGCAATATGCCTTTATTTAAGAAGAATCTTTTGATATTGTATTTTGTTCATATTATATGCATTATCTTAGATTAACATAGAGATATAATATGAATATTATATAAAATATAACTTGCAAGAATCAGTATTGTGCGATATAAGCTGCACAAGGACGACGAAATATCAAGCGAACAATGCTTGTCCTATGTTGATAAACATCCTTATGGGACAATTTTTCATACTCCCTATATGTTTGAGGTTTATTGGGAAACTCCTAATTATGAGCCCTTTGCTTATTATGCAGTTGATGAAGAAAAGCAAATTAAAGCAATGCTTTCCGGATCCATTGAAACAGTAAAACCTGGGTTTTTATCAAGTTTGAGTAAAAGAGCCGTAATGATGCAAGCGCCAATTTTTGATGAAATAGATGCTCTTGATTTTCTTCTATCAGAATACTCAAAGATAATGAAATATAAGGTGGTTTATTCTGCGATTAGGTATCATTATAACCCTACAGGTATGTCCCAAGCTATAATCAAAAAAACGGTTTTAGCTATGAAGATAAATATAATATTATTGATGAATTATTGATAGTGTTTACTTTACTATTAGTGGAGATATGTAAGATTTCTTCAAAAATAGCAAATGAGAAAGGACCCAATAGAGTACATATTGCATTGCAATAAAAAGGGTAGTATACAAAATAGAGGATAATATTTATACTTTTAAAGGGAGGTATATTTTTCTAAATGATGAAACAATTAAATATATCTGATAATCATTGTAATGTAACTCCCCCCAAGGGAGCTATAATTCTAGGTGGACATATACAAGCTTATGGAATTATTCGTCAATTAGGTGAGATAGGTATAATGTCCATTGTAATAGATTATGTCCATTTTAACATTGCAAAATATTCTAAATATTGTCAATCATCTTATGTGGTTCCTTATAATTCAATTCTTAGCTATTTATTAAACCTTGCTAAAGATGAAAAATATTACAAATGGCTAATTATACCAACAGATGATTATTATGTACGTATAATTAGTAAAAATTATGCTAATTTAATCCAATATTTTAATCTATTGACTGACAGATGGGAAATAGTATCGGTTTTTTTTAATAAATGTAAGACATACCCCTGGGTTGATAAACTTGGTATTCCTATTCCTAAAACTTATTATCCAAAATCGCTTGAAGAAGTAGAAAGTTTGCATTCTCTAATTATGTTTCCCTGTATAATAAAACCGGCAATCATGAAGGATTTTTACAATTTCTTTGGTTCTAAGGTTTTAGTATGTAATCAATACGATGAATTAAAAAATAAATATCAAAAAGCTATCAGACAAATAAAAGCTGAGGAATTAATGATTCAGGAGATTGTTCCGGGATCGAGTGAAAACCAATATTCCGTTGGCTTATTTAGTGTTGAAGGAAAGATTTATAATTATATTGTAGCTCGAAGAAAAAGACAACATCCCCCACTTTTTGGGAATGCCACTACCTATGCTGAAACTGTCAATATACCAATATTATTACAATATGCAATCCAGATTATTGATGAAATTAAATTTACTGGTGTTTGCGAAATAGAATTTAAGTATGATAAAAGATCAAATGAATATAAATTTTTGGAAGTAAATCCAAGATTCTGGAAATGGCATTTAATTACTCAAGTTGCAGGTGTTCCATTGCTTAAAAGTGTTATATCTTATTATTATACAGGTAAAGCTATTGAAAGTAAGGAATGTAATAAGGCATCGTGGCAGGATATTATAACTGATATACCTACTATTTTGAATTATAAATCTAAAGGATTATATGTTAAACCACAAAAATATAGGCGGATAAATGCCGTTGCTAATCTTAAGGATCCTAAGCCATTTTTTATGCAATTATTACATTTGCCTTATTTATATAAAACAAGAAGATAGAAATGGAGACGGCTTTGATATATATATTAATATGTTATATTGTTATGGCAAGCACCATTATGTATATATGCATTCGTCATATTACCCATATGAGAGTTAAGCTCTTTTTTATTGATAATCTTATTGTTGCTATTGTAGGGATATTAGTAGCTATAGTTTTATATGTATATCCGATTTGGGCTATAATAATATCGACAATCAGTTTGCCTATTTTTGCATATTTGGGAATTCAAATAAGGTTTTGGAGGTCACCAAATAGAAAATTAATTGCTAAAGAAAATGAAATTGTCTCTCCTGCGGATGGCAATATTATATACATTAATAAAATCGACCAAGAACAGCAGTTCATCTCTATAAAGAATGGGAAAATATCTGAGTTAGAAGAAATCACTCAAACTAGTTTGATTAAAAAACCCTGTTGGCAAATAGGAATTAATATGACCCCCTTTGATGTTCATAAGAACTGTAGCCCTATAGAAGGTAGAATTGTTTTATCAAAACATATATCAGGTACATTTCATTCGTTAAAAGAATATATCTCTATAATTGAAAATGAAAGGCATACTTTTATTATATCTAACGATAAATACAAAGTAGGGGTTGTTCTAATTGCCTCCAGAAGGGTCAGAAGAATAGATTCTTATGTTCAAGAGGGTCAATATGTAAAACAAGGCCAATGGATAGGAATGATTAGATTTGGTAGTCAAGTGGATGTTTTTCTACCAATTGAAGCCAAAATTAATATAGATCTAAAACAACAAGTATATGCAAAAAAATCTATTATTGGGGTGATTGAATGAGAATATTAATAGATATTGATCATCCAGCTCATGTGCATTATTTCAAGAATCTCTATTCGGAATTGATACAGCATAAGCACATAGTATATGTAACTTGTAAATCAGTAAAAAGTATAACAGCATTATTAATTCATTATAAAATACCCTTCATTGAACTTGGAGATAAAGGAGACGGAATAACAGAAAAAATATTTAAGCATGTTAAGCATGTAAAAAAAGTAGCCAATTTAATAAGAAATAAGGATATTACATTAGCAATAGGAGTTTCTTTTATAGCTGTTCATTCATCAAAAATCACAAATTGTGAATCAGTTTTTTTTGACGATGATGATCAAGCTGTTCAACCCTTTACGGAAAAATATGTTACTCCTTTTGCAGATTGTATATTATCTCCTGATGTATTGAAGTATGAAAAGTTAAAAAATGTTATTTACTATCCAGGAACTCATGAGCTTGCTTATCTACATCCTAAAAGATTTACTCCCAATATAGAGGTCTTAACAAAATATGGTTTGTCTATAGATGATAAGTATTATATCTTAAGGTTTAATGCATTTAAAGCACATCATGATATTCACGAAGGAGGAATGAATTTAAGTCAAAAACGACAATTGATAAAATTATTAGAGCAATATGGTAAAGTGTTTATTACTACTGAAAAAGAAATTGATCCAGAATTTGAACAATATAGAATTCCTATTGAACCCTATGAAATGCATAGTTTCCTTGCTTATTCTCAAATGTTGGTTTCTGATAGCCAAACAATGAGTTCAGAAGCAGCTGTTTTAGGGGTACCTTCATTTAGATGTAATACTTTTGTAGGAAGGATATCGTATCTGGAAGAAGAAGAAAAAAGATATGGATTGACTTATGGTTTTCTACCGAGGCAATTTGATTGGATGTTGGAAGCGATAGAAAGAATTCTTCAAGATGATGAGGCAAAAGCTAAATGGAGTATAAAAAGAAACAGAATGTTAGAAGATAAAATTGATGTTACAGCATTTTGGGTTTGGGTTATTGATAATTATCCTGAATCTGTTAAAAAGGTTAATAGAAGAGATTTTGATTTTGGTAGATTCAAATAAAGAAATAACTATTAACATAACTGAAATAAATTAAGAACCAGAAATATGGGGAAGAAGTTATAAATTTGGAATGAATATAATGAAAATGGAGATAAAAGTTAAGGAATTTAACTAATCATTATGATAGTGATTCATTTAATTGTCGGTGCACGACCTAATTTTATGAAAATGGCACCATTATATAAAGAATTATCTTTACACCAGGATAGATATAAACCTTCAATAATACATACAGGTCAGCACTATGACGAAAAAATGTCCAGACTCTTTTTTGATGAATTAAATATGCCTAAGCCATCTGCTTATTTAAATGTGGGATCGGGAACGCAAGGAAAGCAGACAGCCAGAATAATAGAAAGATTTGAGGACTTGATCTTAGCAGGGGATAAACCTGATTTGGTTATAGTAGCGGGGGATGTTAATTCTACTATTGCCTGTGCCCTGGTAGCGAAAAAGTTACAGATTTCTGTTGCTCATTTGGAAGCGGGGCTAAGAAGTTATGATGAAAAAATGCCTGAAGAAATTAATAGGGTCTTAACGGATAGAATATCTGATATTTTGCTAACACCTTCTCTGGATGCCAATGAGAATCTTATTAAAGAGGGGATAAATACAGATAAAATTCATTTTGTTGGGAATATAATGATTGATTCATTAGTTGAGCATCAAAAGAAAGCGGAATTATCTGATATCTTTGATAAGCTTAATATGAATCCTGATGAGCCTTATGCATTAGTTACTTTGCATAGACCTTCCAATGTTGATGAATATAACGGATTAAAGATGCTGTTGACTTCTTTAGTGGAGATTGGAAAACATATAAAGATAATCTTTCCAATGCATCCCCGGACTAAAAAAAACATTCAGGATTTTGGTTTATCTACTTATGTGAATTACAGTAAAAATCTTATTGTTACTGATCCCTTGGGATATTTTGATTTTCTGAAATTGGAAAAGAAGGCAAAATTGATTTTAACGGACTCCGGTGGTGTTCAAGAAGAATCAACCTATTTTGGTGTGCCTTGTTTAACTTTAAGAGAAAATACAGAACGACCGATCACTATTACAGACGGAACTAATCAGCTGGTAGATTTGAATGTGGAAAGCATTGTTAATAGCGCTATGGAAATTATTGAAGGAAAAGTAAAGAAAGGGAAAATACCAAAATATTGGGATGGGAAAACTGCCCAAAGAGTAGTAAAAGTATTAGATGAATGGTTTGAAAAAAGAAATAAAGTTACCGAGAACATCGGCAACACCGAAAAAAATATAAACACTAAGGGTAATGAAAACACTGGTGGGAAAATAGAATTATGATAAACGAAAAAATTGATTGCTGATTTCCGTGGTTTATTATCAACAATGCAATGTATTGTTATCTCTCACAGATTGCACAGATTACACAGATAAAAGTTAACTCAGATTAGCAGATAACGCTGATAGGAAAAAAATTTGAAAGATAGAGATTTTACAGTCAGAAAGTATAGAGAATTGCTTGATGCTTTTCAAGAGGCAGGGTATAATTTTCAGACTGTAGAAGATTTTGTTTTATCACCGTTACCAAAAGTAATTATTCTCAGACATGATGCTGATAAAGTACCTCTTAATGCTTTGAATTTCGCTAAATTGGAGAAAAGTAAAGATATTTATTCTACTTATTATTTTAGAATAGTTCCAGATTCTTTTGTGCCATCTATAATCAGGGAAATCTCTGCTTTAGGTCATAATATAGGTTATCATTATGAAGATGTTGATTTATCTAAAGGTGATATTGATAAAGCCTATCTTTCTTTTAAGACCAATCTGGAAAAATTGAGAAAAATAGCTCCAGTAAAGACAATCTGTATGCATGGAAGTCCCTTATCCAAGTATGATAATAGAAGAATATGGGATAAATATGATTATAAAGAACTTGGGATTATCTGTGAACCTTATCTTGATATAGACTTTAATAAGGTGCTATATTTAACTGATACCGGGAGAAGATGGAATAGTGTGGAAGTAAGTATACGAGATAAAGTGCATTCAGCTTATAATTTTCAAATTAAAAATACAAATCAATTAATCAATTTAATCCAGGAGAATAGATTACCCGAGCAGATTATGATTAATACTCATCCACAACGCTGGAATGATAATATATTTTACTGGACAAGGGAATTATTAGCTCAGAATATTAAAAATCAGATAAAGAAAATAATGGTCAAACATTCTTCAAATAACTTATAGCTTTTTAATGATCCAGATAGACACTTAAAAAAAATAAGAAATTTCCTGAAGTAGATAAGGAGATATAGATGAAGCCAAAAGTAAAAATGAATATTCCAAGACTTGATGGTAATGAAGAAAAGTATGTTACATATTATAATTCTCATTTAGATAAATATATTTCAAGAAGAAAAGTGATCCCTAAACCAACTGTCTCCAATGCAATTATGCAGGAAATATTTGATTTTGCCAAAAGAATTGGTTTAAGCGAAGAATACAAAGAAGATTGTAGAAAATATATTCAGAGATATAATCGTGAATATCATTCTCAAGGAAAACCAATGAGCACCTGGCCTAATGTATTTTTGAGGGTTATGCGAGCCACCTTGAAAGATTATCCTCATCTGGATTTGAAAACCTTAAGCAAAGAAGATATAGTTGAACAAAAATTACCCTGTTGTTCTATAGCATCAGCTATAGAAGCAGGATATCTAGAAAAGGTGCGTGATTGGCAAAAACTTACTGACTTAATTTAGTGATATCTCACGCAGATAGCGCAGATAAGGTCTCTCACAGATTTCACAGATATCACAGATAAGGATTTATTTTGAGATTAAATAAAATAACCTATAAAGTGCGTGGTGCAGTTTTTGAGATAAAGAAATAATCTCTCACAGATTTCACCGATAACACAGATAAGGTCTCTCACAGATTACACAGATAACACAGATTATTGTTTTATAATAAAAAAAGTTTAAAGTACTTTGTTATAAATTAGATCCTCTTACCTTTTTAATTAAGCTATGAATTCTAAGGTAAGTAAAATATAATAAATCTAGATTATGTTGAATATTCTCATTATAAGTAAAAAAAATCAGCGAAATCAGCGTAATCTGCGTGAAATAAAATGGAAAATAGAATTATCGTAATCTGCGAGAGATAAAAGATGAATTTGAATGATATAAGTTATCAAATCAGAGGTGCAGTTTTTGAGGTTTACAATGTATTAGGTCCGGGTTTGCTGGAAAATATTTATGAGCAAGCTCTTCTAATTGAATTAAATAATAGATGTCTCAAAGTTGAGAATCAGGTTCCGATAAATGTTTATTATAAAGATAATGACCTTGGAATTCAGTACAGACTTGATTTTTTAATTAATGATCAAGTCATACTTGAATTGAAATCTGTTGATACATTATTACCAGTTCATTATAAGCAATTGATAACTTATCTAAAAATAGCAAATAAACCATTGGGTTTTCTTATCAATTTCAATACTGATTCAATAAAAGACAATATAATAAGAGTAGCAAATGATGTTCATCATCCAGATCTTAATTAATAATAAGTTTCACGCAGATTTCGCAGATAACGCAGATTGGCAATTCATATTATAATTTTAATTATTGCATAATCTTTAATAATATATTTGTCTTCTAACTAAATATTAAAAATGTTCTTACATAAATCTATTTAGGATTTTTAGATAATTTTTAATATTTTAATTATAAGTTATATAATCTGCGTAATCAGCGTAATCTGCGTGAGGAATAAATTGAGGAATAAATAATGAAATATTTAGTTACAGGTGGAGCAGGGTTTATCGGTTCCAATATAGTGAAAGAGTTATTATTGCAGGGTGAGGAAGTTCGGGTGTTGGATAATTTTGCCACCGGTAAACGTGAAAACATCCTTCCTTTAATGACCAATCCACATTTAACAGTTATAGAAGGGGACTTAAGAAGTTTTCATATTGTTAGAGCTGCTGTTAAAGGAGTTGATTTTATCCTGCATCAAGGAGCACTTCCTTCGGTGCCAAGGTCTATAAATGACCCTATTACAACCAATGATGTTAATATTCTGGGGACTCTTAATATCCTGGAAGCGGCAAAAGAGTTTAGAGTGAAAAGAGTAATATGTGCTTCCTCTTCTTCTATATATGGCAATAGTGAAACACAGCCAAAAATTGAAACAATGCCAGTAAATCCAATGTCTCCTTATGCTTTAACCAAATATGCCCAAGAAAGATATTGTCAGATATACTATAATTTATATGGATTAGAGACCGTATCTCTTCGCTATTTTAATGTTTTCGGACCTAATCAAGATCCCACCTCTCAATATAGTGCTGTTATTCCTAAGTTTATTAAACTTATAAGTGAAGATAAAGAACCGATAATCTATGGTGATGGAACTCAATCGCGTGATTTTACCTATGTAGAAAACAATGTTCTGGCTAATATTTTAGCTTGTACTGCAGAAAAAGCTCCAGGTGAAGTAATTAATATTGCTTGTGGTGAATCCTATACTCTTCTGGATTTAGTAAGGATGATAAATAATATCCTGGGAAAGAACATAGAACCTCAGTTTGCACCTGAAAGACCAGGTGATGTAAAACATTCTTGGGCAAATATAGCTAAAGCCAAAGAAATCTTAGATTATGAAGTGAAAGTAGATTTTAAAGAAGGACTAGCTCGTACAATTGATTTCTATAAATAATTTTAATGTTTCACGCAGATAAAGTAAATATGGTCTCTCACAGATATCACAGATTTTTTGTTTACCTCTCACAGATTACACAGATATCACAGATTATTGTTTTGTAAAAAAAGAGTTTAAAGTACTTTACTATAAATTAGATCCTCTTACTTTTTTAATTAAGCTATGAATTTTAAGGTAATAAAAATATAACAAATTTAAATTATTTTGAATATTCTTATTGTAAGTAAAAAAATCTTCGAAATCAGCGTAATCTGCGTGCAGTAATTCTTCTAATATTAACATCTTATTTTTATAAATGTTTATCTGTGCTATCTGTGTAATCTGTGAGAGAACTTATCTGCGAAATCAGCGTAATCTGCGTGAGATAAATTGAGCTAATTAATTAATTTAAAAGCTATAAAATTTAGCTACAAACATTGATGCATTGTAAATGAACATATCTTTTAATTATAAGTTTATATCTGTGTTATCTGTGCAATCTGTGAGAGACCATATCTGCGGAATCAGCGTAATCTGCGTGAGATAAATTGAGCTAATTAATTAATTTAAAAGCTATAAAATTTAGCTACAAACATTAAGGCATTATAAATGAACATATCTTTTAATTATAAGTTTATATCTGTGTTATCTGTGCAATCTGTGAGAGACCATATCTGCGGAATCAGCGTAATCTGCGTGCGGTAATTCTTCTAATGTTTATATCTTATTATTATTTATCTGCGCTATCTGTGTAATCTGTGAGAGATATTAATAATTTATTTATGGAGGTTAAATGAAAGAAGTTATTTTATGTGGTGGTTTAGGAAGAAGGTTAAAATCCTTTACTGATATAATTCCGAACCCCCTTTTACCTATTGGTTAAAAAAGCAGTATATGCAGGTTTTCTGGGGAAAGTGCCAGGTCACCAAAAACTAACTTGCCAAATTTAAGGTGCTGGAGTGTGGAAGTACGGGAGTTAGATTGTGAAGATTGAAAATTTTACTGATATTGAAGTATGGAAACAAGCTCGTAATTTTATATACGAAGTGTATAATTTATTTGCTGGAGGTAACTCTAAAAATGATTTTGGCTCTAGAGACAAGATTCCAAGAGCATCCGTTTCTATTATGTTTAATATAGCTAAGGGTTTTGATAGTGGCTCTAAAATGTCCTTTATATATTTTTTGACATACTCATTTCTTTCTGCTTCTGAAGTCCAATCCCTATTAAAATGTTGCCTTGGATATACATTATATAGATGTAAATCAGCATAATAAATTAATGTCTCAGTTAAATAATAGCAAAAAACTAATTGGTGATTTCATCAACTATCTCAAAAACTCTCTAAACCCCAACTAAAAACTTTTAATTTTGAACTCCCGCACTTTGAACTAATATTATGAGCTTAAAAACGCAAACTATCTCCGGCATGAAATGGAGCTTTACCGATAGCATAGTTAATCAAATTATCCATTTTATAATTGGGTTAATCCTTGCGCGGTTACTAAGCCCTTCTGAATATGGTATAATTGGAATGGCAATGGTTTTTATTTCCGTTTCAGAAAGTATAGTTCAATGTGGTTTAGGTCAAGCTCTAATTCGAAAACCAAACTGTACTGAAGCTGATTATAATACTATGTTTTATACAAATATAGCTTTAGGCCTGGTTACTTTTTCTATACTCTATTTTTCAGCAGGAGCAATTGCTCGTTTTTATCATAATTCAGAATTAATTCTTTTAACTAAAGTAATGGCGGTTAATCTTATAATTAATTCTTTTGGAATGGTAGAAACAGCCATTTTGACCAAACAAATAGATTTTAAAAAACAGACAAAAATCTCAGTTATATCAACAACGACATCCGGTATAGTAGGAATTGGACTTGCCTTTCTTGGATTTGGTTATTGGAGTTTAGTAATTAGAACATTAACTCAAAACTTAATTAGGGTTATTTTATTATATACTTTATCTAAATTTAAAGCTAAATTAATATATAGCATTGATTCCTTTAAAGAATTGTTTGGCTTTGGGATAAAGTTGTTAACTGCAGGGCTAATTGATAATGTTTACAGAAATATATATCAATTAGTAATTGGCAAATATTTTTCACCAGCTGAATTAGGATATTATTCTCGAGCTGAGCAATTTAAAAATTTACCTTCTCAAAATATAGACTCTACTATACAACGTGTAACATATCCTGTTCTGACTAATATAGCTGATAATGATTCAAAGCTAAAAGCAGTATATAAACATCTTCTTAAGTTACTTATTTTTATCACAAGCACAACTATGATACTGATGATAATAAATGCTCGAGAGATAATATTGATCTTATTGGGAGAAAAATGGGCTCCAACAATTCCATATCTGAAAATTATAGGTATATCTGGAATGATATTTCCTTTGCACACATTAAATCTTAATTTATTGAAAACAAAGGGCAGATCGGACTTATTTTTAAAATTGGAAATAATAAAGAAAATAATTGTTATTCCTGTAATTATTATTGGCGTCCATTATGGTATGATTGTTATGCTATGGGGTATGGTATTTAATTCATTTTTTGCTTATTTGTTAAATTCTATGTTTTCCGCAAAATTAATCGGTTATTCTACCTGGCATCAGCTATTAGATATTATTCCAACTTTTATAAATACTGCAATTATGGCAATACTTGCTTTTGCTGTTGGCCAAATAGCACCCTCTAATCTTTTCCTCTCTTTAATATTAAAAACAAGTGTTGCAATGGGTTATCTATTTGCTGCTGGTTATATATTTAAAATACCAGAATTCATTGAATTGAAAGAATTGACTAAAGAACAAATCCAGCTCCATATTGGATTTTTAAGAAGAAAAGAAGTTAATGCCTAACCCAATTTTAGTAACAAAACCATTCTTACCCAATATTCAAGATTTTTATTCTAATTTGCTTAGGCTTTGGCAATCCAGAGTTCTTACTAATATTGGTGAATTGCATCAGCTGTTAGAGAAGCAATTAACAGAAAAATTAGATGTAACAAATCTTTCTTTAGTTAGTAATGGCACTATTGCGTTGGAAGTTGCAATTCAAGCATTAGAACTAAAAGGGAAAATTATAACTACCCCCTATACTTTTATCGCTACTGCGAATTCTATTCTGCTTAAAGGACTTGAGCCGGTCTTCATTGATATTGAAGATGAGGGATTCAATCTTGATCCGGAATTGATAGATGAAGTTAAGGAACAAGATGTATCTGCAATAATGCCGGTTCATGTTTATGGTTTACCCTGTGATGATAATAGCATAGAGCAGAGGGCGAAGGGCAAAGGGTTGAAGGTTATTTATGATGCAGCTCACGCTTTTGGAATAAAGAAAAAAGGAGAATCAATTCTGAATTGGGGTGATGCTTCTACTTTAAGTTTCCATGCAACTAAGGTCTTTCATACTTTTGAAGGGGGAGCAGTTGTTAGCCAGGATATTTCTATTAAAAATAAAATTGATCAGTTAAAGAATTTTGGATATGAAGCTGGAGTAGACATAACTACTTTGGGAACAAATGGAAAAATGAATGAAGCACAAGCTGCTATGGGCTTAGCTCTTATTCCTTATCTTGAGGAAATAATAAGTAAAAGAAGGCATTGGTTTAATTTTTATATAGAACAGCTTAGTGAAGTTCAGGGAATAAAGTTAATGACCATTCCTCCTGAACTTGAATATAATTATTCTTATTTTCCTATTTTGGTTCAGTCCGGTTTTCATTTAACCCGAGATGAACTATTCAATAAATTTCAGGAAGAAAACATTTTTCCTCGTAAATATTTTTATCCCTTAATTACGGACTTTTCTCTTTACAAAAATTATAAAATTATTTCTAAGCATAAAACTCCAAATGCTCGTAAAATTGCTGATTCAGTAATTTGCCTTCCCCTCTATCCTGATCTTACAGAAGATGATGTATCCAGAGTATGCGAGGTCATTAAAAACGCAGAGAGCAGAGGGCAGAGGGATTAGGGCGGAGAGCTTAGAGCTGAGGGCAGAGAGATGATGGGAAAAGAGATGTTTAGATTTGAGAAACTGGATGTTTGGAAGAAAAGTATTGAATTGTCAGACAGATTATTTGATATAGCAGATAGAACTGATATGAAACATTGCTATAGATTTTCAGAACAGCTTAGATCCGCGGCAATGAGTATAACTAATAATATTGCTGAAGGTTCAGCTTCAACTTCTAATAAAGATTTTGCACAGTTTTTAAATATCTCTCGTCGTTCGTCATTTGAATGTGTTAATATATTAATCCTTTTTGAAAGAAGAAAGTATATTACTTTGGATGAATTGGACTCTTTAAAATTGGAATTATCCTCCATCAGTAAAATGCTTACTAACTTACGAAAATCTCTATTACCCCCTAAGCCCTAAACCCTCTGCCCTCTGCCCTCTGCCCTCTGCCCTCTGCCCTCTGCTCTAAGCTCTATGCTCTACGCTTTTTTCCCTAAGCCCTCTGCCCTTTGCCCTCCGCTAATATGAAAGGCATCATTCTTGCCGGTGGATCCGGTACCCGTTTATATCCTATAACCATTGCTGTCAGTAAACAGTTACTTCCGGTTTACGATAAGCCAATGATTTATTATCCTCTTTCTATTTTGATGCTAGCAGATATTAGAGAGATATTGATTATTACCACTCCGGATGATAACTCCAACTTTCAAAAGCTCTTGGGTGATGGTTCACAACTTGGTATGCGTTTTGAATATAAAGTTCAGGAAATTCCTAATGGCCTGGCTCAAGCATTTGTGATTGGAGCTGATTTTGTGGGTACGGATAGTGTTTGTTTAATTTTAGGAGATAATATCTTTTATGGAGCTGACTTGCAAGGGCGATTGCAAAATTGTACCAATCCACATGGAGCAATAATTACTGCCTATCCTGTTCTTGATCCTGAGCGTTATGGTGTAGTTGAATTTGATAAGGATATGAAAGCAATAAGTTTGGAAGAAAAACCCAGAGAACCAAAATCCAACTATGCTATTCCCGGTCTTTATTTTTATGATAACAGCGTAATTAAAATAGCCAGTGAAATAAAACCCTCTGCTAGAGGTGAATATGAAATAACCGATGTAAATAAGGTCTATCTGGAGCAGGGTAACTTAAAAGTGATGGTATTTGGAAGAGGAATAGCTTGGCTGGATACGGGAACATTTGAATCACTTATTCAAGCATCCCAATTTGTGGAAGTTATCCAAAACAGACAAGGACTTAAAATCAGTTGTATAGAAGAAATTGCCTATCGTAAGGGCTTCATTGATAAAGAGCAACTATGTAAACTTGCAGAACCCTTCCGGAAAAGTGGTTATGGAGAATATCTAATTAAGATTAGAGAGGAATAATAATGACTATAGCCATTATGCAGCCATATTTCTTTCCCTATATAGGATATTTTCAATTGGTTAATTCGGTAGATAAATTTATTATTTATGATGATGTTAACTTTATAAAACAGGGCTGGATTGCACGTAATAGAATAATTTTGCAAGGGAAAGAACATTATGTAATTCTTCAATTGAATGGTGCAAGTTCATTTAAGAAAATAAATGAAATACAAATAGGGACTAATGCGGATAAATTACTTAAAACAATCTATCAAGCATATAATAAAGCTCCCTTTTTTCCTTCTTCATTTCCTATTATTGAGAAAATAATAAAAGTTAATATAAAAAATTTAGCTGATTTTCTTATAAATCAATTAATAATATTAACAAGTTATTTGGGAATTTCTACAGAGCTCCTAATTTCTTCTTCTATAAATAAAAACAATAATTTAAAAGGTTCAAAAAAAATTATCCATATATGTAATATATTAGGAGCAACGAAATATATTAATTCAATAGGAGGGTCGGAACTATATAATAAAGAAGATTTTCAAAATAGTGGCATTAACCTTTACTTTTTAAAATCTAAACCTATTAAATATAAACAATTCGGTGATATTTTTTTCTCCAATCTTTCAATAATAGATGTTATGATGTTTAATGATGTTCCTACTATTAAGAATTATTTAAACCAATATGAGTTAATATGAAATCAATTGGTGGGTACTTTGAACTTGAACTTTCTGAAGGGAGTGAATATCATCAGGAAGCTATTGCCCTAAACAGTGGAAGGCATTGTTTTGAATATATATTGCGTTTACGGAAATATATTAAGGTATATATTCCTTATTATACTTGTGAAGTTATACTTGAACCAATAAACAAACTTGGGATAAAATATGAATTTTACCATATTGATGAAAGATTAGAACCACAATTCGATTTTTCAAATCTTCAAGAAGGTGAATCTATGCTATATACAAATTACTTTGGTCTTAAAGATGAGTATGTTAATTCCATACCCCAAAAACAAAATATTATTATAGATGATTACCAGTCATTTTTCTAAAAACCATTACCTTGGTTTGGTACTTTTTTTGTGTGAATTTGGTGTTTTGGATATGTGTGTTTTAATATATAACACATTCTTATATAATGATTATTTTAACTAAATAATATGCTAATAAGGAGTAAAAAATGACTAGTATAATTATTACAGGAGCTACTGGCTCAATTGGAGCTTATACGACTTTAATTCTTAAAGAACAAGGTTATGATGTAATTGCTGTGGGTAGAAGAAAAAGTGATAACGATTTCTTTAAAAATTATGGAATTCCCTATTTATCCATTGATATCCGTTATAAAGAACAATTAAGAAATCTTCCCAGTAATCCATTTGCTGTAATACACTTAGCTGGTGCTATGCCTGCTAATATGGAGGGATATTACCCTCAAGAATATATTGATTCAATTATAACGGGTACATTTAATATACTAGAATATTGTAGAACTAATAACGCCAACAGAATATTATTTTCTCATTCGCATAGTGATACTTTTCATCTTATGGGTACCAAAAGACCTATTCCCTCTGATATAAATAGGAGTTTTCCACCTACAGGAGATCATTCCATTTATGCAATATGTAAAAATGCTGCGGTTGATTTGATTGAACATTATTATTACCAATATGGTTTAAAAAGATTTATTTTCCGCTTGCCTACAATTTATTGTTGGAATCCTAACCATTATTATTATGTAAACGGTGTAAAAACAAAAATAGCATATTGGTATTTAATTGAGCAAGCAATGAAAAGTGAGCAGATAGAAATTTGGGGGGATCCTAATAGAACAAAAGAAATATTCTATATTAAAGATTTAGTAGAGATTTTTAGATTAGCATTAATAGCTAATGATGAAGGAGGTATTTTTAATGTAGGTAGCGGAATAGGAGTTACATTAGAAGAACAAATTAATGGTATTATAGAAGTTTTTTCTCCTGAGGGTAAAAAGTCAGATATTGTTTATAGACCTGATAAACCAGATGCACATCAATTTATTCATGACATATCGAAAACTAAAAAAACATTAGGTTTTGAGCCAAAGTATGATTATATATCATTATTGAGGGATATAAAAGCAGAAATGGAACTTAACCGATTTTCTTTATTGTGGGGTAAATAAAAATGATTATACTTCTTAGTATGGTATTCGTTAAGTATTATAAGTATTAATATTAATAATATATTGAATTGATTATTTGAGGGTGTTCATTTTATTTTGTCTTTTTCTATTAAAATAGTCGGGAAACCAGATTTGGGTAAAAGAATTTAGTGAATCTAAAGATTTGAAGTTATCCAGGTTTTTTAATTTTCTATTTAACTTTTTATTAAGGTTTTCCAGAAAATTATTGTTATTAACCAGAAAATCGTTATCCAGATAACAGGTAAGATAATTATAATTTACATTAATAGAGCGGATAAGGCGTTTATGATAGAGAGTTGGGAATAATTTGACATTAATCCTAATTAACCAGAATAAAGAATATTATCTATTTTCTGCCTAGATTGTTTTCCTTATCCAATCTTGGAAGGTTGTTTCTCAACATAATGATTAAACAATAATAGAGAACAAGGAGTAATATAACTTGAACGAATCTATTGAATTAAGGAATTACAAATTTGATAGTGATGAAATTCCTCTTGTGAGTATTAGTTGTATAACTTATAATCATAAGCAGTATATAAGAGATGCCATTGAAGGTTTTCTAATGCAAATAACCAATTTCCCCGTAGAAATATTAATTCATGATGACGCATCAACTGATGGGACAACGGAAATTATCAAAGAATATGAAAAACGCTACCCTAATCTTATTAAACCCTTATATGAAGAAGAAAATCAATGGGTAAAAGGGAGAAGAGGTTCTGTTGTTTTTAATATTCCCAGAGCACAAGGAAAATATATTGCATTTTGTGAAGGGGATGATTACTGGATAGATCCATACAAATTACAAAAGCAGGTAGATTTCCTGGAATCCCATCCTGATATTGGCTTAATACATACAGAATTAGATCATTATTATGTAAAAGAAGATAGGTATGTTAAAAATCACTGGAAAACTTGCGGAGTCATAAATCAATCAGGAGATATATATGAAGATTTATTATTAGGGAATAAATCTATGATATATACCTGCACTGCTTGTTTAAGAAAGGAACTATTACAAGATTTAAATTATGATAAGTTTGGGCAAAAAATATTTCAAGATAGAATTATATGGCTTCATATTGCTGCAAAAGCTAAAATTGGTTATATAGATCAATCTACAGCTGTAAGACGCGTTTTACCTTATTCTTTAACTCAGGGTAGAAGTTTTGAGTATTGGTTTGAACAACTTTTAGAATCGTACCGTTTGTTTGATGAATTTAATTCTATTAGACCTTTTAGTGAGGGAGTAAAAGAAAGATTTATGCAAAACAAATACAAATATATTTTCAATTTATGTTATTCTTATGATGGGCATATAAACGAACTTAGAGAATATTATCATAAACTGAATGATAAAAATATAGAAATTAGGCTTAAATATTACCTAAAAACTATGCACATACCCAAAATTGTTTCAAAAGCGATTATGAAATTGTGGCGTATATTTAATAATATTTATAATAAAACATAAAATAGCAGTTTATAAAGTATACATTTAATATGAAAGTTGCCTGGATTTGTCATTTCTCTACTGGAAAAGTCCGGTATGTACTGAAACCATAAAAAAGCTGAATATATCATTAAAGAAACATTTATATAATAAGAGAATTTTAAAATAGTTATTATCAGGATAAGAAATACAAATAGTTATAGATATTTCTAAATTATATAATGATTATGAATAGTTATATAAATATCAGTTATTGAGTATGAGGTAAAAATATTACAGCTTAGAAAATGAAGGAGGATTTATTTTGAAAAGTCCGGTATTGTTAATTGTTTTTAACCGTCCAGATACAACTATCCAAGTATTTGAGGCAATACGGAAATTTAAGGTTCCTAAACTTTATATATCTGCAGATGCTCCTCGGGAAGGTAATTTAGAAGATGAAAAAAAATGTGTAGAAGTGCGTCAAATTGTGCAAAATGTGGATTGGGATTGTGATGTCCATTATCGTTTTTTAGAAAAAAATGTTGGATGCGGTTTTGGGGTATCATCAGCTATCTCTTGGGTTTTAAAAAATGAAGATAGAGTAATTATTCTTGAAGATGATTGTGTTCCTGCTCAACCTTTTTTTACTTATTGTGATTACCTATTAGAAAAATATAAAAATGATACAAGAATATGGAGAATCAGTGGAAGATGTTATCATCCAAATTTCTATCTTTTTTTAAAATATGATTATATATTCACAATGTATGGCCATATATGGGGATGGGCGACTTGGAAGAGATGTTGGGAAGATTTTGATATTGATATGAAAAAACTTCTAATATTTTTAGAAGAAAGAGGATTTGATTCTGTATTTTCAAATAAAAAGCAAATAAAATACTATAATAAATATTATAGAAATTTTTTGAATAATATAGAACTTAAATCACATGCTTGGGGGCCCCAAGCTGCATTTTCAGTTTTCATGAATAGAGGATTATCTATCATTCCTAGCAGAAACCTGGTTAAAAATATTGGTATAGAAGGCGTTCATACTAAAAGAAAGCTTTTTGATCATGAAATGGATAAATGTGAATCGTATAAAATTGCGAAAGAACCATTATTTGTTATACCAAACAAAGCACATGATGAATTCCATTTTAGGCACCATATTAATTGTAAAAAACCTATAATATTTAGGATAAGAAGAAAAATAATCAAAATGTTTAATAAAGAATATATATTATGAATATTAAATTTTAATATTCATTTAATGTAAAAGAGAAATATAAACCATAAATGACGATATTAAACTTATATAAAACATATTATATATTAAAAAGTTATTAATATTTCTTATTATTAAATCGTAACACAATATATGTAAAATGAAAGATCGGATATTATTTTACTATATGTTATAATGAATTTTGGAGAAAATATGAGAGTTCTTATAACAGGTGCAGATGGCTTTATCGGTTCGCATCTAACTGGACTTTTACTAAAAGAAGGTTATCAAGTAAGAGCTTTGACTCAATATAATTCTTTTAATTATTGGGGTTGGCTGGAGGATATAGAGCAAGATGCAAATTTAGAAATTGTTTGTGGAGATGTGAGAGATTTATCTTTTTGCAAAGAAATATGTGAGGATATAGATATCATATTTTATTTAGCAGCTTTAATTGCAATTCCTCATTCTTATATTGCACCAGAAAGTTTTATAGAAACGAATGTAAAAGGCACATATAATATATGTCAGGCAGCTAAAGATAATAGAGTGAAAAGAATTCTAGTAACTTCCACCAGTGAGGTTTATGGTACAGCCCAATATGTTCCTATTGACGAAAAACATCCTTTACAACCTCAATCTCCCTATAGTGCTAGTAAAATTGGTGATGATGCAATAGCGATGAGTTTTTACAATGCTTATAAACTTCCCATAACTATTGTGCGCCCATTTAATACTTATGGTCCCAGGCAATCTGCCAGAGCTGTAATTCCTACTATTATAACTCAAATAGCCAGTGGAGTTAAAGAAATTAAATTAGGAGATACATCTCCAACCCGTGATTTCAACTATGTCCAAGATGTTTGTAATGGCTTTATTTTATTAGCTAATTGTGAACGAGCAATCGGAGAAACGGTAAATATAGGATCAAAGACTGAAATTTCTATAAAAGACTTATTTGAACTAATAAAAGATATAATGCATAGTGATATTAAACTATCGTCTGATGAACAAAGAATTAGAGTTGAGAAGTAAGAAGTCTTTCGTCTTTGATATGGTAATAGTAAAATAATGGTATTAACTGGCTTTGAGCCAAAATATTGCATTAGAGAAGGATCAGAGAAAATAGTGGAGTGGTTTACAAAACCACAAAAATTGGCAAAATACAAACCAAGGATTTATAATCTCTAGTTAATGAATTTTCATATATTTTTACAAATTAACAGGAAAAGAAAAAGATATGAGCGGATTTAGAAAGTTGAGAAGATTGAGAAATTTGTGTAGTCGGAGCTTGCTGAAGCTCTTCATTTACTAAGAGGATTATTAGGGAAATGGAAAAAGTTAGAACTGTTATCATTGGAGCAGGTGCTATAGGATTAACTATTGCATATGAACTATCAAAACAAGATCCGGATTTAGTGGTTGTAGATAAAGAGAATAGTTTTGGTATGCATTGCAGTAGTAGGAACAGTGAGGTTATTCATGCTGGTCATTATTATCCTCCTGGTTCTTTAAAAGCTAAATTATGTGTAGAGGGTAATAGATTATTATATCAATATTTGAAGGAACACACTATTCCTTATAACAAAACTAGCAAAATCATTGTAGCTAATGATGATGAAGAGATAAGAGTATTAGAACAATATAAAAGTTGGGGTGACCAAAATGGTTGTCCTGGCATTAGAATGTTGGATAAGAACGAAGTAAAAGAACTTGAACCAAATGTCTTTTGCAAAAGGGCACTATTTGTGCCTATGACAGGTATATGTGATACCCATCAATATATGAAATCCCTTGTTACTAATATTGAAAATAACGATGCTTTTATTGTGTATGGAATGGAAGTTGTATCTATTCAAAGAGAAAATGAATACTATCGACTTGGATTCTCTAACGGGGAATGTTATCAATGTGATTATGTTATTAATTCAGCTGGTCTATGGTCTGATCAAATAGCAGCTATGGCTGGAATGGACATAAAAAAATTAGGACTAAAACAGCATTGGTGCAAAGGTGAATATTATAAAACTACAAAGATAAAAGGAATACAGCATCTTGTATATCCCATTGCTGATCCTAAGGGGATTTTTTTAGGTATTCATTTAACCATCAATTTAGCAGGAGAAGTCCGTTTCGGTCCTAATGCCTTTTATGTTGATAGTATCGACTATAAATTTCAGGAAGAATATTTTGAAGAATTTTACAAAGCAGTCAATCGCTACATAGAAATTGATAAGGCAAACTTAATGCCGGATGATACAGGAATCAGGCCTAAACTTCAGGGACCGAATGACGGATTTAAGGATTTTTATATTCAGGAAGAAACTAAAAATAAACTTCCAGGTTTTGTGAACTTGATTGGAATGGAATCACCAGGTCTAACTGCGAGTCCTGCTATAGCGAAATATGTGAAAAACCTACTCTCACAATCTTCTCAACCTTCTTAACCTTTTAAAAACAGGAGTCATAAATGAATGTATTAGTTACTGGTGCAGCAGGTTATATTGGTTCTGTGTTAGTAAATAAACTATTAAATAAGGGCTATAATGTAATAGGAGTTGATTGTTTACTATATGGTGGTGAATCACTTATCAGTGTTTATAATCATTCTAATTTTAAATTTTATAAAACTGATATTAGGGATATAGATACTCTTATACCTATTCTTGAGCAAGCAGATACAATAGTGCATTTAGCAGCAATTGTAGGGGATCCAGCTTGCGCAAAAAAACCGGATTTAGCCAGGTCCATAAATTTGGAAGGGTCAGTAAATTTACTAAATGCCGCACATAAAATCAAGCGTATTAAGAGATTCATTTTCGCTTCCACTTGCAGTAATTATGGAAAGATGGAAGGGAATAATTATATTACTGAAGATTCACCTTTGAAGCCAATATCCTTATATGCTGAATTGAAAGTTCAATTTGAACAATACCTATTACAAAATGATTATAGAGCTGATTTCTGTCCCGTAGCTATAAGATTTGCTACTGTGTATGGCCTTTCACCCAGAATGAGATTTGATTTAACTGTTAATGAATTTACCAGAGATGCAGCTTTAGGAAGAGAATTAGTTATTTTTGGAGAGCAGTTTTGGCGTCCTTATTGTAATGTAGAAGATCTTGCCAATGCCTGTACTTTAGTGTTAGAATCTGAACAGGAAAAAGTTAACAAAAATGTTTTTAATGTTGGTGATACTAAAGAAAATTATCAGAAAAAAATGTTAGCAGAAGAATTAAAAAAACTTGTACCGGAACTTAAAGTAAAATATATTCAGAAAGATGAGGATCCTCGTGATTACAAGGTTTCTTTTGAAAAAATTAAAAATGTTCTTGGATTTCAAATAACTAAAACCGTACCTGATGGGATGAAAGAAATAATACAAATATTAAGAGACAGGATTATTTCTGATCCGGATAATAGAAGATATAGCAATATATGATTTATAGTTTAAAGGGTTAAGGAGGTTTAGAAGGTTTAGAAATATGGAAAGAGAATATAGTTTTGAAAAATTAAGTGTATGGCAGAATTCAAGAAGCTTAGTGAAACAAATTTATTGTCTTACAAAACAATTACCTTCCGAAGAGAAGTTTGGTTTGGGTTCACAAATGCAAATAGCTATTGTGTCAGTTAGTTCAAATATTGCAGAAGGTGCATCAAGATCTGGCAATAAAGATCAAAGTCATTTCTATCAGACAGCTTATGCAAGTTTGATGGAAGTTCTCTGTCAACTTATACTCTGCCTGGATTTAGAATACATAAATGAGAGTTCTTATTATAATTTAAGAGAATCAATTGATAAAGTCTCTTATCAAATAAATCAACTTTGCAATGCTGCATTAAATAAACACTCTAAACCTTCTCAACCTTTTCATCAATCTCAACCTTCTCAACCTTCTAAACCTTCTCAACAATAAATATGAACTATAAAATTCCTCTCTTTGATTTAAATTATGATGAGCAAGAAGCTCAAGCAGCTTACGATGTTATAAAATCAGGTTGGATATCTACAGGACCAAAGTGTTTGGAGTTGGAAGAGAAGTTTGCTTCAATGTTAAATGTAAAATATGCTTGTAGTGTAACAAATTGCACTGCCGCTTTGCATTTGGCTATGGTAATTCTGGGAATAAAGGAAGGTGATGAGGTGATTGTACCTTCTCTTACATTTGTTGCCACTGCAAATGCTGTTAGATATGTTGGAGCAACACCTATTTTCGCAGATATTATTTCCTTAGAGGAATTAACAATAGATCCAGAAGATATTAAAAGAAAAATTACAAATAAAACCAAAGCTATAATAGTTATGCATTATGGTGGTTTTCCCTGCAAAATGGATGAAATTATGGCAATTGCTAAAGAAAACAATTTAAAGGTTGTAGAAGATGCTTGTCATGGTCCACTTTCTGAATATAAAGATAAAAAACTTGGAACTATTGGTGATATTGGTTGTTTCAGTTTTTTTTCCAATAAAAATATAAGTACCGCTGAGGGAGGGATGCTGGTTACCAATAATTTGAAATATGACCAGGAAGCGCGTCTTTTAAAATCTCATGGGATGACAACAATGTCCTATCAAAGAGCATCCGGACATGCAACTGAATATGATGTAATTCGGTTGGGCTATAACTATCGTCTGGATGATATTAGAGCCGCGATTGGTTTAGTGCAAATATGTAAGCTTAAAAATGACCTGGAAAAAAGAGCTCAAGTGCGTTCCTGGTATATAGAAGAACTTAAAGATAATTCTGACATAATAATTCCCTTTACCAATTATACTGGTTTTGTATCCAATTATATCTTTCCTATTGTATTAAAAAATGCAAATAAAGAAAAAAGAGATAAAGTAAGAGAAAAATTACATAATGCTGGTATACAAACCAGTATTCATTATCCTCCAGTTCACTTGTTTTCCTGCTTTTCAGGAAATAATAAAAAACTTAATAATACTGAACTTGCTTATCAGTCTCTAATTTCTTTGCCAATGTACTCAAAACTTAGTATAGATCAAATTAAATGGATTGCAGATAATATTTATAAAGAGGTATAAAATTTGGATTCTATTTTAATCTTTGGAGGTGGAGAACTTCAGCTCTCATTGATAAAAACAGTAAAAAATATGGGTTTTAGCACTATTGTAATAGACCCTGATGTAAATGCTCCCGGAAAAGATATCTCTGATCTATTCTTTGTTGTTGATGCAGAAAATTTTCAATCCACACTAGACATTGCAAAACATTACAAAGTAAAAGGAGTAGTAACAACTGCTACTGATCATCCCGTTATAATGATGGCAAAGATTGCATCTAAATTAAATCTCCGATTTCCTTCATTAGAAAGTGTTTCTACTATTCTTGATAAAGCGACATTTAAAAATGTTCTCCAAAATAATAATATACCTTGTGCTAAGGGTTATTCTTACTATATTTCTGAAAGACCTATAGAACTGGATTTAAACTATCCCATAATAATTAAGCCCAATAGAAATTCCGGGAGTAGAGGTGTATTTAAGTGTTATTCTTACGAAGAATTGCTAAATTTCTTGCCAGACACGATTAAATTTTGTAGTGATGGTAAGTATCTTATTGAAGAATATATTGAAGGAGATGAGATTAGTGTAGAAGGGTATATTTATCAGGGAAAACTTCAAATAGTCCAAGTCACTGATAAAATTGTAAGCAAACCACCTTACAATGTTGAAATGGGACATATTCAACCCTCAAAATATAGAGATAGTATCGAGGATATTTACTACTTATTAAATCGAGTTGTGTCAGCAACAGGTCTTGATAATTGTGGTATACATCCTGAACTTAAAGTAAATGATTCTGGTTTTCATCTTATAGAAATGGGTCCTCGTTTGGGAGGTGATTATATAACTTCCCATCTTGTGCCTTTATCAACTGGATTTAATATTGAAGAGGCAATCATAAAAATATCTATAGGCGAAGAACCTAATTATGAATTTGAAGATAATGCTGCGATGATTAAATATCTTGATATACCAGATCATACCATCGTCCAAAAATGCCCTACTGAAAATTTTGTAAAAGAAATATCTGATAATGTTAAAGAGTTCTCTTTTAATCTAAAATGTGGCGATGTAGTCCCTCATATTACAAACAGTTTAGATAGATATGGATATATAATAATTTCGTGCAATACAATATCAGAAATGATAAACGAAGTAGATGAGATTAACCAACAAATATCCAGGTTAATCATGGGAAATGTTGGTAAAATAAAACAATGAGTGCTTGAATAATATGTTTTTATGTAAACTATGCATTCAACAATAAAAGAATAACCATATCTTCATCTTAAAACTTTAACAAAAAAAGGAAATAAAGTAGATGAACTTTTCCTGTAGATCTCTTTGTAAGCAACTAAAAGCCAGTTACTTATAAAATATTATATAAATATGAAAATTTAAATCATTTTATATAATGGTAAAATAAATAATGACTAATAGAGAAAAATACCATTTTGACGATTTTACTTTTGTTAATTACAAAAGATTATTGCAATTAGCTTTAGATATGGGTTTTGTATTTGGTGATTATTCTTTGGATAATTCAGGAAAGTCATTGAAAGAAATTGTTTGGCGTCACGATGTAGAATTCTCTGTTCGTAATGCCCTAGAATGGTACAAATAAGAAAAGAAGAGGGTGTTAAAGCATATTACTTCATATAAATAATAAGGACACTTGCTTATTGAACAATAACTATTTGTATATTATTAAGAACATTAGATGACTATGTTTGGGCACTAAAATTAAAATAAAAGATTTTCTCTTCAATAATAGATTTATAATTAAAGAATCTAACTTTCCTAAAAGTTTTGGTAGTACTAAAGGTATAACTAATTTATAAATTAATACTCATCTAAATCAAAATTGATTACAATTATATTATAATTGTAAATGTAAGACATAAAATAAAACTATCTTTTTGTTTATTAACTACTTGAATCATTTTTAAAGAGAACTTTATGAAAACAATTAAAGTATTTATAATTTGCCATTTTTCTGATGACAAGATTAGAAGTCACTTATTATTAAAGAAAAATCATAAAATAGCCGATTATGCTGTATGGATAACAAATCAAATAAATGGATATGAGAAAAGGAATGATATTGAATTACATATAGTATCCCCCCATAAAGGGATGCAAAAAAAGCGTCAGGAATTTGTAATTAACGGTGTTCATTATTATTTTTTCAAGTCCGATCCTTTCCTAGGTAAATTTATTGACAATGTACTTAATTATTTATGCTACTACATATCAAAAGGGTTTATAAATAGAATATTAGAGGAGATAAGAGGAATATATAGACTAGTTTATTATATTCCTCAGAAAATATATGTAAAAGCGTTGGTAAAAAGAATAAAACCTGATATTATCCATTTAAATGGCGCTGAAAATCCATATTATTCATCTACTATCTTAGGGTTAATGTATTTTAATATACCTATTTGCGTGCTAATTCAAGGTGTTATAAGTGATCCTCAATATTTACAATATGGTGAAGCTGATGTATCTAGAGTAAAATTAGAAAGGAAAATCCATAAGAAAGTTAAATACTTTTTTGTAGGCGATCCAAACCATTTTAATTTAGTAAAAAGAGATAATCCTAAGGCAATATTTTTATTCAGCCCTGAAATTCGGACAATAAATATAAATGTTGAAAAAGAGTGCGTAGAAAAAATATATGATTTTGTTTTTTTTGCCAGAATTAATCCAATAAAGGGTATTGAGCATTTAATTGAGGCAATGAGCAGATTGAAAAATGAATATCCGGAAGTTTCACTTTTAGTATTAGGTCCTTGTTCCAATAGCTATCAAGCTTATTTAATGGAATTATGTAACAATAAAGGTATGGTCAATAATATAACTTTTGGTGGACATATACAAAAAAGAGAGGATCTTTTCCGAAAGGCTCTTACGGCCAAAATATATGTTTTACCTACCTTGATAGAAGGATTAGCGACATCAGCGGTAGAAGCTATGCTACTGGGATTACCGGTAATTACTTATGCAACAGGTGGAATGCCTTTTTTAAATAAAGATGGAGAAAATGTGTTAATGGCTCCTACAGGAGATATAGATTCGTTAGTTTTATATATGAAAAAGTTGCTCAATGACCCAGTTTATGCCCAGGAACTAGCAAAAAGAGGTCAAGATTTTGCAAAAAGGGTATTTAGTGAAGAATCCAATATTGAAACGAGGATTCGGCAATATAGAGCAATTATAGCTAATTATAAAGAGGGAATTCCTATTCCTGATGAATTAATTTTTGATGGAACATACAAATAATTAATAATATATAAAATGTGTAGATAATAATGATAGAAAATAATAAAATTAGAGAATTACTTATCTCATCTCAAAAGACAATTAGCGATGCTTTAAAACAGATGGATCAAATAAAGCGAAAACTTTTAATAGTGATTGAAAATGATAAATATAAGGGTCTTTTAAGTATTGGAGATATCCAAAGAGCGATAATTAAAGGAATAGATCTATCAGAATCTATTTCATCAATTATGCGTTCTATTATAACAATTGCCAGAGAGAATGACTCAATTGAGGAAATTAAGCAACAAATGCTTAAAGGTATGACTGAATATATGCCTATTATATCAGATAACAATGAAATAATCCGTGTTTTGTTTTGGGAAGATTTGTTTGATGGAGGGCATAAAAAAGAAAAAAGAAAAATTAATCTACCTGTTTTATTAATGGCTGGAGGGATCGGTTCACGATTACGTCCCTTGACGAATGTTTTTCCCAAGGCATTAATCCCGATTGGTGAAAAAACAATTCTGGAACAAATAATAGATAGTTTTTTGGAATACCAGTGTGAGAACTTTTATATTTCTGTAAACTACAAATCGGATATGATAAAATATTATTTAAATTCACTTAATAATCGTAATTACAATATACATTTCATTGAAGAAAAGGAATTCTTAGGGACTGCTGGAAGTATAAAACTTGCAAGTCAGTATATTGAATCTACTTTTTTTGTAAGTAATTGTGACATTCTTATAGATGATGATTATGCTAATATATTGGATTTTCATAAAGAAAGTAATAATGAATTGACTATCGTGGCAGCAATAATGCAATTCAGCATCCCTTACGGAGTTTTGGAAACGAATAATGAAGGTCAATTGATAGATATTATTGAAAAACCGGAATATTATTATAAAATAAATAGTGGCTTATATATCTTGGAACCAAATATCTTCAAAGATATTCCTGATAATAGAGTATATCATATAACGGATTTAATTAAATTGTTAATGGAACAGAAAAGAAGAGTAGGTGTTTTTCCAGTAAGTAAAGAGAGCTGGACTGATATGGGAAATTGGAATGAATTTTTAAAACAGGCAAGGATTAAATAATTTTGGAATATTCTCAATTAATAAAACAAGATAACAAACTGATATTATGGTCCATCCCTATAGTATTATTTCTATCACATTTATCTCTCAATACATATTTTCCTAATCTGATGATTAATACTATAGGTATTGTGTTTGTTACCATGACATTAATATTATTATGCAGAAATTTAAAATTACCCTTTAGTGTAGTGCTTGTATTTTATATTTTGAATCATTTTAATTTTGCAAGTGGAAGAGGAGGCTTATATTGTATAGCATTTCCATTTGTATATTTATTATCAGGGAGAAAGGAATATCATAATGGCAATATTTCTTTGTTAATTATTTTTTCTTTTATTGTTCTTTTATTCTTCAATATATTAGGGTGGACAATAAAAAGTCAATCCTTACTTGAAGAAAAAGTAATTGGAGCTATTACTTTATTATCGTATTTATTAATGTTCATATATATTGGTAAAACACAATTGCATTCCTACGAAATTGGGAGGTTTATAAAATTTTCATTAATAATGGAAATATGGGTTCTTCTCTCTCAATTGAACAATAGATTTGGTTGGTTAACCTTATCTAATCCCCTAATCGGATTTTCCGAACGAACTTATGGATATATAACAGGATTATATGCTATAAATGGATCAAGCCCATTAGTTGGTGAATATTCTTTTATTTTATTCTTAATTGGTTTTTATTTGTTAACAAAATATAAGAATTTTCATCATTTCGGATTAAGTAGAATTCAAGTTGTTTTACAATGTGGAATTTCAGCAGTAATTATGCTATTGTCAGCAAACAGATCAACTTTTTTATTATCCATTATATATATATTTATACTATTTATATTAAGTTTTAGAAAAGGAATTGCTGGACCTTTTAGGTTCATATTTAATATCTTAAGTATATTTATATTAATATATTTATTAGAGCCATATATTCATATCTCATATATCTTTGAAAGATTAGGGGAAGTAAATTATATGGATATATCAATAGAATCTATAAGTACTGGAGAAGGCATAAATAGAACTACTGCTTTTGATGTTGGTAAGTATATGATAAGGAGAGAGAATTGGTTTATTGGTTATGGATGGGATAATTTATCTAATAATAGATTTGCCTGGTTTGGGACAAAGGACTTTTTTAGAAGTGACCCTCATTCTCTGTATTATGCGTTACCTATGTTGTTCGGATGGATAGGCTCAGCAGCTTTTCTTTTCTTTATTATATATGTTGCATTATTAGTTCCACATAAAATTTATCCCCTTAATGAATCAAAACTTTATGCGAGGCAGTTATCTTTTTTATTTAGTTTGTGTATCGGTTTACTGATGATTAACGAAATTAAGCAGGGTTTTATATGTTCATCGACTCAATTTATGTTTGTTATGATAATTCTTGGCATAACTTATTCATTGAAAGCTAATAGTTTACAATAGAGTGGATAATAATTTTATAAGGAGGCGGTATTTGTTTCAAAAATCATCTATAATTATTACTGGTGGAACAGGTTCCTTTGGCAATGCAGTTCTTCATCGTTTCCTGAATACAGATATAAAAGAAATTAGAATATTCAGTCGGGATGAAAAAAAGCAGGATGATATGCGGAAATACTATAACAATCCCAAGATAAAATTTTATATTGGCGATGTAAGAGATTATGATAGCGTTGATAATGCGATATTAGGTGTTGATTATGTTTTCCATGCTGCAGCTTTAAAACAGGTTCCTTCCTGTGAATTTTTCCCCGTACAGGCAGTAAGGACAAACATCCTGGGTGCAGAGAATGTAATTAAGTCTGCTATTGCTAATAATGCGAAAAAGCTGATTGTACTTTCTACGGATAAAGCAGTGTATCCTATAAATGCTATGGGGATGTCTAAGGCACTGATGGAAAAAGTTATGATAGCTTATTCCAGACAGCAACCTGAAAATGGAACTGTTCTTTGTGGAACACGTTATGGAAATGTGATGGCTTCACGGGGTTCGGTTATCCCTCTATTTATAGAGCAGATTAAATCAGGGAAATCAATTACTATTACTGATCCTGAAATGACTCGTTATCTAATGTCCTTAGAAGAAGCGGTTGAATTAGTTATTTATGCTTATCAAAATGGACAACAAGGAGATATTTTTGTACAAAAATCTCCTGCCTGTACTATTAAAGACCTTGCTCAAGCATTGATTGAACTCTTTGAAGCAAAAACGACAATAAAAATAATAGGTACCAGGCATGGGGAGAAGCAACATGAAACTCTGGTTAATAGAGAGGAGATGGCAAAAGCCATAGAACTACCCGGTTACTATAGAATACCTGCCGATACAAGAGATTTAAATTATGATATATATTTTGAAAAAGGACTAAAAAAGGTAAGTATGGTGCAAGATTATACTTCCGAAAATACTCAAAGACTAACAATACCTGAAATAAAAGAAAAATTGCTAACAGTAGATTATGTAAGAGCAGAATTGGGATTAGGTGATAAACATCCTTTTTATGATTAATATTGGATTACTAAAGTAGGTTTTAATGATTAAAATCGGAATTACAGGCAAAGCTGGATTTATAGGTACCCACCTCTTTAATACACTTAGTTTATTTAAGGATAAATTTATTCTTATTCCCTTTGAAGATAATTACTTTAATGAAACCAGTAAGCTTGAATCTTTCATAAAGGAATGCGATGTAATTGTTCATCTCGCTGCAATGAATAGACACTCTAATCCAGAAGTACTTTATCGGACTAATATAGAATTGGTTCAAAAGTTAATATCTGCTTTTGAAAGGACTTCATCCAGACCCTATGTAATTATGAGTTCTTCTCTTCAAGAATTTCTTGATAATCCGTATGGTAAATCAAAACGAGAAGGTAGAGAACTATTCAATAAATGGGCTGATAAAACCAATGCAATGTTTACAGGATTGATAATACCTAATGTTTTTGGACCATTTGGAGTTCCTTTCTACAATTCTGTGATTTCTACCTTTTCCTATCAACTTGTTAATAATCTTGAACCAAAGATTGAAATTGATAATCAATTAAGTTTAATTTATGTAAATGATTTAGTTAATTTCATTATAGAATTAATAGAAAAGTATGGTAGTTTAGCACAAGCAATAAAAAATAGAAAATCTAGAGAAGATAATCTTGATTATCCACCAAGGATATTAAACATAAATCCTCAAGCTAGTTATAAAGTTTCAGAACTTTTGGAAAAACTTCAAGGATTTAAAGAGATTTATTACCAGAATAGCATATTCCCAGATTTAAGCAATTACTTTGATTTATGTCTCTTTAATACTTTTAGGTCCTATATCCCACTAGATAATTATCCTCGTTTGTTTAAAGTTAATGCAGATGAGAGAGGTATTTATGTAGAATGGGCAAAATCAGTATCTAAGGGACAAAGTTCTTATTCAACCACTAAACCACAAATTATTAGAGGGAATCATTTTCACCTTAGAAAAGTTGAGCGCTTTACCGTTATTGAAGGTAATGCTTCAATTAAATTACGAAAATATGGAACTACTGAAGTTATTGAATATATCTTGGATGGGGATGAACCTGCTTTTGTGGATATCCCAATCTGGTTTACACATAATATTACTAATATTGGAGATTCAAATTTAATTACTTTATTCTGGACTAATGAATTTTATAATCCAGGTGATCCAGATACTTACTATGAACCTGTATGATTTTTTCCCGCGGATTACAAAGATAAAAACGCGGATTCCACAGATTGGATTTAATTATAATAAGAATCCAAAAAAAGTTATTTATGTAATTGTACATAATCATGGAAAAGATTGGAAATGAGTGAAAATGAAATAGCATATCAAATTCGAGGGGCAATCTATGATGTGTATAACAAACTGGGTCCTGGTTTATTTGAATTGGTTTATGAAAATGCATTGAGTTATGAATTAAAGAAACGAGGATTAAATGTAAAATCTCAAGTTCCCATTAATATTGTTTATAATGGAATTGATATGGGAGCTGGCTTTAAGATGGATTTACTAGTGGAAGATAAAGTGATTATAGAAATGAAATCTGTTGAAACACTTGTTTTAGTCCACCATAAACAGCTTTTAACCTATTTAAAATTAACTAACTTAAAACTGGGCATACTTGTCAACTTTAACACTTCCGAGATCAACAAAAGCATTATCCGAAAAGTAAATGGTCTTTAAAATTCTTATGATGAATTATAAAATATTATCTGCGAAATATGCGTTTTTTTCTGTGTAATCTGCGGGAAATTATACTATGCTTAAATTGATCACAGTCCTTGGGACAAGACCCGAAATAATTAGACTTTCAAGAGTAATCCCTCTTTTAGACAAATATACTGAGCATATCCTAGTGCATACGGGACAAAACTATGACTATGAACTTAATGAAATATTCTTTAAGGACTTAGAACTTAGAAAGCCTGATTATTATTTAAATGTTAATACATCATCACTTGGGTATATGTTAGGTGAAACTCTTATTAAGATTGAAGAAGTACTTGATAAAGAAAGTCCAGATGCAATGTTAATCCTGGGTGACACCAATGCAAGTATTGCCGCAATTATGGCAAAAAGAAGACATATTCCCATTTATCATATGGAAGCAGGGAATAGAAGTTTTGATGAAAATGTACCCGAAGAAACTAATAGAAGAATGATAGATCATATTGCAGATTTTAATCTTGTCTATACTGAAAATTCAAGAAGACATTTGATATCAGAAGGTTTGCCTCATAGAAGAATTTATCTTACTGGTTCTCCCTTATATGAAGTTTTGAAGTACTATTACCCAAAGATTCAAAATTCTCAAATCTTAAATTCTTTGCAACTGGAACCTCATAAATATTTCCTGGTCTCAGTTCACAGAGAAGAAAATGTGGACTATCCGGAAAATCTGAAGAAAATAAGTATCGTATTAAATAGATTAGCTGAACAATATAGCTATCAAACAGTTGTTAGTACTCATCCCCGGACCAGAAAACGACTTGAATCTCTTGATTCATTTGCATTCAATCCTTTAATTCAATTTCAAAAACCATTCAGTTATACGGATTATAACTTTCTGCAGATGAATGCAACCTGCGTTATCTCGGATAGTGGAACTATTAGCGAAGAAAGTGCAATACTAAAATTCCCAGCTATTACAATTAGAAACTCTATGGAACGTCCGGAAGCCATAGATGCAGGAACAATAATTCTTTCCGGTTTTGAGCCCGAAATTGTGCTTGATTCCATTAAAGTTGCTATAGAAGAAAATGCTAACTATACTAAAATTTGTCCTGAATATGAGATTGATAACTGTTCTATGCGCGTATTGAAGCTAATTTTAGGAACTGCAAAACTTCATAAACAATGGAGTGGACTATACTAAATGAAACAATAGAAATCACTGAGTACATAAAGAGTACAAAAAGCCCTGATAACTCTGTAGACTTGATATTAATAAGAAAGGGAAAGAGTCATAACCGATAAATATAAAAAAAATATAGAAATGAATGAATTAGTCAAATGTAGATATTATATATTGTTTAGAAAAGTTATTTAAGTGCTAGTTATATGTTTATTTTGTTTATTATGATAACTACAATGAAAAGTTTGCTTTATGGTGCAAGATCAAGTTATAATATTTATAACCTCATCAGATTTATCTAAAGCTAGTGCACCTCTTTTTAGGTTATTGGCTATAGCAAGAGGTCTTGTTGAGAATGGATTATATGTTTATTGGTTTTCACTCGGTTCAGATATTACAGGAGAAATATCAAATGATTCATTTTATAATAATATAAAATTTATTACAATTGGTAAACCAACAAAATATATCAAGAGATCAAAGGTTTTTTCTTATTTATATTTAAGGATGCTAGAGCTAAGATTAAATCCATATATTAATAACATAGCCAGGCATTGCAAAAATATTGTATGCTTTACTGTTGGTGATAACTTATTGCATCTATATAATATCATTAATATATGTAAGAAGAATAGTGTTAGAGTATTTCATGAACGAACAGAATATCCCTTATTAAATAATAAAACCTGGCGGAAAAGTATCAGTGTTCAATTATACTTAAAATATATTGTCCCGAGATTTGATCATCTTTTCGTTATTTCAACTTCATTAAAGCAATTCTTTAATACTTATTTACGAGAACAAAATGGAAAATTACCAATATCAATATTAAATATGGTAGTAGAACCCGATAGATATGGTTGTAGTTTATCCAATAATGTCTCCGAATATAAAGATATAGTTTATGTGGGGACTATGTATGGAGACAAAGATGGGGTATATTATCTTTTGGAAGCATTTTTAAAAATATACCAGGATTATCCTAATTCCCGTTTGATACTTATTGGTGATAATACGAAAGTTTCAAGAATGCAGAAAATAAATCATATATTAAGCAAAGTTTCCGATTGTGAAAGAATTATATTTACTGGACAACTTAATAGAAATGAAGTTATAAAATGGATAAATTCTGCATATTGTTTAACTTTAGCCCGACCAAATAATATTCAAGCGAAATATGGTTTTCCTACAAAACTTGGAGAATATTTAGCTACAGGGAAACCAGTTGTAATTACATCTGTAGGTGATATTCCTCTTTTCCTTAAAGATGGAGAAAATGCTTATATTGCAAAACCAGATGATGTGGATTCTTTCGCTGATAAATTGAGAGAGTGTCTTGATAATCCAGAGCTGGCAAAACTTATCGGTATGAAGGGTAAAGAACTTGTTTACAACGAATTCAATTATAAGGAAGTTACTAAAAATATTATTCGTGCTATGAAATGATAACTACTATAATTTTTGTGCAGATAATAAGTAGAGAACGAGGTTAATATATTTATGATGGGCGAAAAAACAATTTCTATAACTTTTCTTGGAGATATTAGTTTAAATGCTAAATATAATGAGCTGTATGAAAAAGGAGAGAAACCATTTGAGGAAATTGGGAATTTTTTAGCTGATAGTGATTTAGTTGTTGGCAATCTGGAATGTTTTGCTGAAAGCAAACAAGGTGAGAATCTACTAAAGAAACCACGGCTTAAAACTAAACTGGAAACATTAAACTATTTAAAAGATATTAATCTTGGATTAGCTTGTCTGGCGAATAATCATTTTTATGATAACCTTGAAGAAGGATTTAAAAAAACTATTGATTTCCTGACAAATAATAATATAAATTACATTGGCGCTTCAATGACAGGAATGGAAGAAATTCCTTTTATTTTTGAAAAAGATGGGATAAGTGTAGCTATTCTTAATTATGTAACTCCTGATACAAATCCTCATCTTCCCGAAGATGCAAAAGTTAAACCAAATTGGTTTTATTTAAAAAAAGTAGAGCAGGATATTAGAGATCTTAGAAACAAAGTTGATTATATAATAGTATATCCACATTGGGGCGGTAAAATGGAAGGAGCTTTATTACCTGATAAAGAATTAATTCCTATTGCTCATAAAATAATTGATGCTGGAGCTGATATTATTATTGGTCACCATTCTCATACAATCCAGCCCTATGAAATTTACCAAGGAAAATATATTTTCTATAGTTTAGGGAATTTTTGTTTCTCAGATATAATATTTGAGGGTAAAATATCATATTTAGATAGGAAGAGGGGATTTAAGGGAATAATAGTTAAGGCTATGTTTGCAAAAAAATCACATTATATAAAACCCCTTATGGTTTCAATAGCTGATCACAATATTATTCCTTTGTATAATAACCTCAATCCTGCTAAAATAGATAACAACTTACTGATGAATAAATTTTGGGAATTGTATGTTATCTTCGAAAAGGAAATATATCCACTAGTAAGATATCTATTCTTTAGCGGACAATCACCATTAGTTCAGATTCTCAATATATTTTCTAAACAAGTATATAAATTTACTAATAAGAATATATTACGAAATTATTCAAAATCTAAAAGGACATTATTATGAAATTAATATATGCACTATATGACTATAAACAAGTTTTTAATAGTAAAAAATATTCCCCAATATACAGAGAAGGGATGGATAAGAATAAGCTAATTAAATATTTTTTAGATTATGAATACAAGCTAATATTCGAACCAATGCATAAAGCACTATCTCTTGAAGTAGGAGACATTCCTGTTATTTATACTTCCCAAGAAGATTCGGGTTATCTCTATAAAAAATTTATTGAAGACATTATATTAGCTTTGGAAAATAAAGGAGCTATTACTCTACCACCTTTTCTTTATCTGAGAGCAAATAATAATAAAGTTTTTATGGAATTTCTCAAAAATCATATTTTACCCCCTAAATATCATTCTCATACTATGGTCTTTGGATGTTTTGAAGAGTTAATGTCTGATATTGATAAAATTGAATTTCCTTGTGTGATAAAAACATCTGAAGGTGCAATAAGCAGGGGCGTTTATAAAGCAAGTAATAAAGAAGATTTAATTAGAATCACGAAAAAGATAAGTAGAAGCCAAAATATTAAATATGAAATAAGAGATAAAGCTCGTGCATTAAAACATAAAGGTTATATAAAAGAATCTTTGCATAGAAAAAAATTCATTGTTCAAGATTATATAGATAATATTTCTAATGATTGGAAAGTACTTGTCTATTATGATTAAATAATTGTTCTTAGACATAAAAACAGGCTAACTGACTTTTACAGTATACAGAATATAGTGAAAAAAATTAAATGACTAAATTGAATAGTAATTTTATAAATAATTAATTTTTAAATATAAAGCTTATTATTTATTACTAGTATATTAAATAAATATGCCTATTATAGAAATATAGCATTTTAGGCATTATCTAAAATTGCTTATGTAAGAAAACAACAAATATAATTTATTGGAGGATAAAATGCAAATTGGACTCATTAAACCAATCTATCCCTATGAAAAAAGGGTTGCTTTATTATATATTGAGTTTATTCTATATAATATCAAGTAAAATGTTATTTATTTCGTTAGTTAACAACATATATAAATATTTAACCAAAAAAAGGAAGTTATAATGAAGAAATTAAATATTACTTTAATAGGTGGAGGTAATAGTTCACATACTATAATTCCTCTTTTATCTAACTCAGGTCATTCAGTATCATTATATACCAGAAATCCAGAAAAATGGTCAAAAAATGTGACTATGGAATATACAAATAAAGAAGGTAAAGTTATTGATAGTCTGAGAGGGAAATTAAAATATGCTTCAAATAAACCTCAAGAAATTATTCCGGATTCTGATATTATAATTTTGAGTCTTCCCGTATCTGTCTATAGATTGATGTTGCAAAATATCGCTCCATATATAGATAAAAATAGAAAAGTTTATATAGGAGTAATATATGGTCAGGGGGGGGTTAATTGGATGATGGATAATTTAATAGCAAAATTTAATTTAAATAACTTAATATATTTTTCAGTAGGATTACTTCCTTGGATAACAAGAACTAAAGAATATGGAAAAATAGGGATAAATTATGGTCCTAAAAAAAATAATGTTATTGCGCTAAATAATAAGGATGAGTTTAATTATTTAAATGAAGTAATATTAAATGATTTGTGTTTTAGTTATTTTAAAACAGGTAAATTCAAATTAGCTGATACGTTTTTATCATTAACTTTATCAGTTGACAATCAAATTATTCATTTATCAAGGCTTTATAGTTTATATCTTCAATATGGTGGTAAATGGGAAAGATTAGAAGATGTACCTTTATTTTATAGAGATTTTGATGATCTTTCTGCAGAAATAATGCAAGAGTTAGATTTAGACTATACAAAAATTCGTTCTGAAATTAAGAAAAAATTTCCAGATAAAGATTTTACTTATATGTTAGATTATTTAAATCTTGAAAGATTAAGTTATGGGAGTTCTAATACAAATATTAAAGAATCTTTTATAAATTCTCCCATTTTAGGACAAATTCCAACCCCTGTAGTCAAAGAATCTAATGGTTTTTTTGTCTTCGATAAAAATCATAGATTCTTTAAAGATGACTTATATTATGGACTTGTAATTGCTAAATGGTTTGCTGAGAAATTAAATATTGATGATACTCCTATGTTAAATCAAATAATTAATTGGGCTCAAAATTATTTAGGCGATATTGTAATGATTGATAATAAATTAATAATTCCTTCCAACATTGATGATTTCAAATATGGTAATCCAGATATTTATAAATTTAAGTGTTTTGAAGATTATATATTCTAAATAAATTAAGGTTATAAAATGGTAATTAGTATTGTTACAGAAATTGGTTCAAAAGGAATTTAGCAACAATATGTTATAGCTTGTGAAGAATTAAATTATGATTGTAGAGTTATTGAAATTGAATTGGGTACATGGTTTTTTCCCATGATTTTAAAGATTTTTATCAACTTATATAATATTATTTTAATATATGTGAGAGCTTTATGAATCTTGGTATAGCTATAGGTTTTGGAGATCCTGAGGGAACATGGAGGAGATATGAAAAAGCTTGTCAGAAAATTGGAATTGATTATACCATAATAGATATTTTGTCCTATAATTGGATTGAAAATATTAATAAAGTAAAAGAAAAAATAGATGGCATATTGGTTGGACCTCCTTGTCAAAACATTGAAGAATATGATATTTATATGGAAAGATTATATTTTATAAATCATGAAATAGGGATTCCCATTTATCCATCCTATAATGAACTAAAACTATATGAAAATAAACGCTATTGCACATCTTGGCTGAAATATCATAATTACTTGATACCCGATACTTATGTATTTGTACATAAAAAACAAGCACAAGAGTTTATTAAGAAATCTCAATATCCTATAGTAATTAAAGCTACAATAGGTGCTGGTGCTTCTGCTGTTCATATAGTAAAAAATAAATTATTCGCAAAATGGATTGTTCATCAAGTATTTGGATTTCATCGACTCCTTAGTTTTGGTTATGTGTCTTGGGTAAGATATAAAAATTATCCCATTTATATCCCTTTATTAGGGAGTAGTATGAGACATTATATAATTATTCAGAAATATATACCAATTAAATGGGAGTGGAGGATAATAAAAATAGGAGAATCATATTTCGGTCATCAAAAACTTCTAAAAGGTAAATATGCTAGTGGATCTAATAGAGTTGGGTGGGTAGATCCCCCCACACATCTTTTTGATTTAATAAGGGATATATGTCAAAATGGTAATTTTAATAGTATGGCAATGGATATATTTGAATCCATAGATGGACAATTTTATATTAACGAACTTCAATCTATGTTTGGTTCTTATAAAGATTCTCAGATGTATATAAATGGTAAACCAGGTAGATATATCTATAAAGATGGTCAATACTATTTTGAAGAGGGGTATTTTAATATTTTTGGAAGTTGTTTGTTAAGAGTTGAACATTTTATTTCCATACTCAAACAAAATATATAAATATTTAAGTCATCAATATGTTATTATATAGTTAATTATACTATAAATTATAATAATTTAATAATAAATTAAGTGAAAATACTCTTTGTGTTTAGCGGTAATTCCTCATATTTTGAAATTTCTCCTTTTATAAAAGTCCAGGCAGAGTCATTAACAAAATATGGACATAGGATAGATTATTATCCGGTTAAAGGTAAAGGTCTTTGGGGTTACCTTTCTAATATTACCAAGCTCAGTAAATTTATTAAGCAAGGCAATTGTGATATTGTTCATTCCCATTATTCATTTTGTGGAATAGTAAGTGCTTTGGCAACGGGAAAACCAGTTGTTTGTTCACTTATGGGCAGTGATGTGAAAAAATCAGGACTATGGAGATTTGTTATTAAATATTTTATTATGCACAAATGGGAAAAAACAATTGTTAAGTCAAAAGATATGAAATTGTCTCTGGAGATTGATAAAGTTGAAGTTATACCAAATGGGGTAGATTTAGACATATTCAGACCGATGAATAAAAATGATTGCAGGAAAGAACTTGGGTGGGATATTGAAAAGAAAATAATCCTTTTTGCAGCAGATCCTAAAAGACCAGAAAAAAATTTCTCTTTAGCAAAAAAAGCAACTGAGAATTTAAATATACAGGATGTTGAATTAAAAGTTATATATCCTGTTCCTCATAAAGATATACCTTTATATTTGAATGCTGCCGATTTATTATTATCTACATCTCTTTGGGAGGGCTCTCCTAATATAATAAAAGAAGCGATGGCTTGTAATTGTCCCATCGTATCAACAGATGTTGGTGATGTTAAATGGTTATTGGATGGGGTAGAAGGATGCTTTATTACTACTAATGATCCTAATGATATAGCCAATAAAATAAGGAAAGCCCTGGATATTAAAGGAAAAACAAAAGGAAGAGAAAAACTTATCAGTTTAGGATTAGATTCAAAAAATATTGCCAAAAAGATAGTTAGTGTTTATGAAGAAGTAATGAGGGAAAATTCTCATAAATAGAGATTATGATTTATAAAATAAAAGATATAATGTTATAATTTCATATTGCCTCTTTTTGAATTTCATAATCGTTTATTATTTAGCTGATTCTGCAACAATTCTCTAATCTTATTAGAGGATAGTTACATTAGTGTTGGAGGATTATAAAAATGATTGCTAAGAAAATATATCAATTCACAGAGCAGAGTGCAAATATGAGTGAAAGTGAACTAAAATAAGTTTACGATTCTGGTTTGGTGTTCGGACATAACCTACATCAGGATGACAAATGGCTGGCTTTATCTGGTGGTGGTTATGGATTGGTTCAGCAGATATATTCTTTCCTGGGAATTATCCAATACTTTGGATACTGCATTTTGTGTAAGCGCACTGCAAGCAGCTTTGGAAATGGGAAAGCCTGAGATATTCAATACAGACCAGGGTTCCCAATTCACCACCAACCTGTTTACATCGGAACTATTGAACCGTGACATTCGGGTAAGCATGGATGGACGAGGAAGAGCTTTTGATAATATTTTTATTGAGCGGTTCTGGTGAACAGTAAAGTATGAAGAAGTATATATCAAAGAATATCGGGCAGTTATCGATGCCTATTCAGGATTGAAAGGATTCATCAAGTTCTACAATGACGAAAGATTACATCAATCATTGGGTTATAAATCCCCTTCAGAAGTCCACCATCAATTCTTTGCTTGACGATAAATGGGATTGGAGTTCCAATGTTTATGGAAGAAAAAATTGAAGGAAGGAAGGTTCAGTCTTTGCCCTTTCTTCTTTCAAGAAATATGAGAAAATACACCTTAAAGAATGCGGGATTTTGTCCTAACTAAGTAATCCACTTCATATACAAATCAATATAAGACGGATAACCTGAGGAGAAATTTATGTGTTATTTAAAAAAATGTGATTTGAAGGATTTTATAGAATTTAATAAGAAAGTATATCCTATGAGGAAGGGATTAGAAGAGAGTATTCATTTTAAATTGAATAATCCATTAATAGAAAAAACGAATGATATTTTCTATCCAATTATTGTAGAAAAAGATAAAAATAATAGATTTATAGGTCAACTTCAAAGGATACCCTGTAAATACTATATTAATGGAGAATATTATGATTCATTTTGGGCAATGGATTATATTGTTGAAGAATCGTCCAGAGGTAGTACTACTGGTGTTTTCCTTGCTGAACAAGTAATGAAAGATAGCCATTTTGGAATGGGTTTATCCCTAATTTCGTTTAAGATACATTTACTTCTCGGAGATAAGCATATCGGAGATTATTATAAATATATCCAGTTTAAGTCAATATTTAAAATTATAAGATTTGCTTTGTCTAAAATAATAGAACATCCTATAAAGTCCCCAAATAAAAGTAATTATTATCCAGATCTTATTAAAGTTGGTACAGTTAGCTTTCAAAAGAAAAATAAACCTTCTGATATTAACTGGGTAATAGATAAAAATGATTATATAGAATTTTCAAGAGATAGAGATTTTTTGTCTTGGAGATTCGGTTCTTATCCTAATATCTTTACAATTTATTCTTATGATGATGAATCAGGAACTCAGGCGTATTTTATAATTAGAGATGTTATCTGGAAAGGTTGTCCTTTTGTATTACTTGTAGATTATAGATACAAAGGGAATACTTTACAGCCAATGCTAAAAGCAGTTAGAAAGGTAGTTAAAAACTCATCTAACTATGGAATAATAACTTTGAGTTCTTTTTATGAAGTTGACAAAGCTTTAAAACATAATGGATATATTAAATTTGGCTCAAGCGGACAAATAGTAACTAATGCGAAGATAAATATTCCAAATCAAAGAATAGAACAAAGAAAATCAGTATTTATTACATTTGCCGATTCCGACGCTGATTTTTTTTATGGTAATAAGGAGTGGTATGATTATGCAGAATAGTATTGTTTTAATGTTTCACGAAATACATAATAAATTATGGTTTAAAGAAGTATTACAGAATTTAGGGAAAAGATATAAATTTGTTAATGCTTTTCAATTATATGAAAATATTAATAATAAAGGATTGTGCCATATTACATTTGATGATGGTCATCAAAGCTTTTACGATAACGCTTATCCTATTTTATATGAATTAGGGATTCCTGCTACACTGTTTGTTTCTCCCAAAGTTATAGAGGATGAAAAAAATTATTGGTTTCAAAGAGTAAGAAAATTAAATAATAAAGACTTTCATCAATATGTTTGCCAGAAAGTATCAAATAGATTCAAAATTCCCATAATTGATTTTTCTTTATATTCAATATTAAAAGCCTTACCTATTAAGATAATTTTGGAGCTTATTGAGAATTATGAAAGAGAAAATATGATTAAAGAAGAATCCTATATAAATATAACAATAGAACAATTGATGGAACTAAAGGATTCAGAGTTAGTAGAAATTGGTTCACATACAATTAACCACCCAATCTTAGCAAATGAATCCGATAGGGTTGCCGAATTTGAAATCAAAGGTTCCATTGAAAATTTGAAGAGAATAACTGGTAAAGAAATAAATTATTTTGCTTTTCCCAATGGCCAACCAGGTCTTGATTTTGGAGACAGAGAGTTAAAAATTCTTAAAGAAACGGGTATTAAATTAGTTTTTTCCACCGAATCAAATAAAATTAAAGGAAGTTTTCATAATTATGTTGTGCCCAGAATTGGAATTTCTAAAGGAAATAATTTTTTTATCAAAAATAAAATCAGATTTGCTAAACAATGGTTACTATTAAGGAATTTAAGCCATAGAAAAACTGAAGATAAAGAAAGAAAAGTCTTAACAGCAATGCGCATATCTAACAGTTAATAACTTTATTTCCATAAATTATAACAGAAAAATAGTGACATATAGGAAAATGAGTATCGTTTTTTCTTATTACGGATTTTTTGCTTTACCGTTGGATTTTACTGTGATTATTTATTGTTTGAATATATTTATTCCAGATATATAGTATATCTTATGTATAGAAGAGTTACTCGTTTTCGGATTTACCAAATTTTTAAGAAAACATAGTTGGGTAATTATGTTAAAAAAGTATACAGAAAGCACTGTATTAATCGGAGCACTCTATAATCTGAGTAATAAGTGCTGAGAGACGATGCCTAGTGCCGTTAATAGAAAACATAATTTGGAGATGGGAAACAAACGGTTTTAAAGGATATGATGGGATGAGATTTAGAGGTAAAGCTATAAAAGAGCTACTTAAAAAAAATAGTAAGTCCTAGCAGAATACCTTTGTTGAGAGCTACATAGTAAGTTCAAAACCCCCTGTTCTTAAATAGAGTTGCAAATCTATTTTAATAGAGATGTGATTGAGTATTGTTAGCTTGAATTTGATATGAATTGGGCTTATAATTCTTTAAATTATATGATAGCAACTAAATTCAGAAGAAGATAGAAGAACAATGTCGTTAAGAAGGGATACATTCCATATAGTGTAGAAAATAGAGGGTCAATTAATTTGTTTTCTATTGTAATTCATAATGTACCCCCAAATTCAGATATAATTGGTTATCTAGCAGTGCTCACAAGGAAATATTTATTAAAAAGCGAGCAATACTATATAAAAAGTTAAAAGGAGAATCAATATGATTGATAATTTTATAACACTACTTGCTGATGCCTTAGAAAAAGATTCATCTGATGTAAATATGGATGATGAATTTAGGAATTATGAAGAATGGGATTCTTTAGCTGTTTTAGCTGTAATTGCGATGATTAAAACAAACTATAATATCACTATTCCTCGTAAAGATTTTGATGAGTTAAAGACAGTTTCTGAATTATATGAATATATTCAAGCTCATAGGTAAAAGTAATGGGTACAAAGATAAAACAGATTGAGTATTATCTGCCAGAAGGAATTTTAACCAATGAAGAGCTAGAAAAAGCATATCCGGAATGGAGTGCGACTAAATTAGAGAAAAAAGTTGGCATTAAACAACGGCATATTGCAGGTCCGAATGAAACCTCACTTGATTTAGCTACAAAGGCAGCGATTAAGGTCTTGGAAAAGGAAGATAAAGATTTGATTGACTTTGTTTTATTTTGCACACAAAGTCCAGATTATCTATTACCTACCTCAGCTTGTTTACTTCAATCAAGATTAGGATTAAAGACAAGTATTGGAGCCCTGGATTTTAATTTAGGTTGTTCTGGTTATGTATATGGATTAGCTTTAGCAAAAGGTCTGATCAATGCTAAATTATGTAAAAATGTACTATTGGTTACTGGAGAAACATATAGTAAGTTTATTGCAGAAGATGATATTTCTAATCGGAGTATTTTTGGAGATGCTGGAACTGCTACTATAGTGGCTTATTCAGAGGAAGATATGCTTGGAGAATTTATCTTTGGTACTGATGGTAATGGAGCCGAAAATTTAATTGTTAATGGAATTTCTGCTCGTAATTTTTACGCTCTCAAAGAAGTGGATAGACCAACATTGTTTATGAACGGACCGGAGATTTTTAATTTTACCATAGAAACTATTCCACCTTTAGTACAGAAGGTAATCAACAAAAATAAGCTTCAATTATCCGAGATAGATTATTTTATATTACATCAAGCTAATAAATATATTCTGGAATTTTTAATTAGCGAAATTGGTCTTGATAAAAGTAAATGCCATATTGATATGCTTGATTACGGAAATACAGTTTCCAATACCATTCCTATTGCTTTGAAGGATGCTTTTGATAGAAGAATAATACAAAAAGGAGATAAAGTTCTTTTAGCTGGCTTTGGAGTTGGTTATTCCTGGGCATCAACTATTATAACTATATAATAACTTATGATTAAGATTGAAAAAGTAAAATTAGCCTGCATATCCTGTTGCGTTCCTAAAAGATATGAGTTCAATATAAATTTGCCTGAATTTGAAGAAGAGAGAAAGCAAAAGATTATTCAAAGCACTGGAGTAATTAGTCGTCCTATAGTTAATGATACGCAATGCACTTCGGATTTAGTTTATCATTCTGCCGAAAATCTTCTAAAACAGACATCAATAGATCCAGAGCAAATTGGAGTTCTAATATTAGTAACCCAAACACCTGATTATATTCTTCCAGCTACAAGCTGTATTATTCATAACCGTTTAAAATTATGCAACGATACGATAGTATTTGATATTAATCTTGGTTGTAGTGGATATATTTATGGCTTATATGTTGCTTCCACATTACTGATGTCTTCCGATAAACCCTATGCGCTTTTACTTGCTGGTGATACGATTTCTAAATATGCAGGAACGGAGGATGCCTCCACAAGATTTATTTTTGGAGATGCAGGAACCGCTACTCTCTTAGAAAAAAATGAGATCGCCGATACTATGTTTTTTTCTTTTGGAACTGATGGTTCAGGATGGAAAAATCTTATTATTCCTGCAGGAGGTTCTAGAAATAAGGGCAACAAAGAAAATAATAAGATTACAATAGATTCTGATGGAAATAAAAGAACAGCAGAAAATTTATATATGGATGGAATGGAAATATTTAATTTTACAATCTCCACCGTAGTGCCACACATACAGGAGATAATGGATAAGTGTGGTTTCCCCGATACTGTTGTATTTCATCAAGCCAATCGTTATATGTTAGAATTTATGAGGAAGAGTTTAAAGATTCCAAAGGATAGATTTCTATACTCTCTGGAAAAATATGGTAACACAAGCTCTGCTTCTATTCCGCTTACCCTTTGTTCAGAATTAAAACAAAAGGGTGCAGTTAATAAAACTTTATTAAGCGGTTTTGGAGTCGGCTATTCTTGGGGCTCTGTAATGCTTAACTTACAAAAGACATTTTTAATTGATATTAATGAAATATAGTGGGGGAATATGAACAGATTACAAAATAAGAATATTTTAATTACTGGTGCATCTTCAGGAATAGGAAAAGAATGTGCCTATCGCTGTTATGAAGAAGGAGCAAAAGTTCATTTAATTGGTAGAAATAAAGTGTCTTTGAACGACATATACACTCAGCTTAATGACGATAATAATTCTATTAGTATTCTTGATCTAAGGGATTTTGAAAATTACCCAAAAGTAATTGAAAACATAATGACAAAACACGGTAAATTGGATGGCTTTATCCATTCAGCTGGATATCAAATAATTTTACCAATATCGGCAATGAATTATCAAATGTATAATGATATCTTTGCTGTAAATACTTTTTCCGCTTTTGAGTTCATTCGGTTGCTATCCAAAAAAAATTATGGTAATCTATCCGGGATGAGTATAGTTTTAATTGCTTCAGTTATGAGTGTAGTAGCTGACATTGCTCTTACTGCTTATTGTGCATCCAAATCAGCTTTAGTAGGTGGTGCAAAAGCATTAGCTCTTGAGCTGGCAAATAAAGGAATCAGAGTTAATTGTATATCACCAGGGACATTGGTGGATACTGCTATGACCAATAACTTAAAAAATAATCTTTCACCAGAAGAATTTATGAAAATAAAATCTAAGTATCCTCTGGATTTAGGTTCTACTAAAGATGTAGCTGCTTTAAGTATATTTCTATTATCAGAGGAATCAAAATGGATTACAGGACAAAATATTGTAATAGATGGAGGATATAGCTGTCAATGAATTAGTATGTCAAATGCTTCATTATAAGCAAAAATAGGAGTTATAAACCTTATGAGAGAGATTAGCATCTGCAGAATAGTGACAGATATAGGGAAAATTACTTATTTCTTATTATGAATTTCTTGTTTTCTTCAGGGTTTTGTGATAAGAATTTATTCTTTTGGCATATTTCATCAAGAGATATAGTATATCTAAGATGTAGAAGATATTTTTATTCTCCTATTTAGCAGATCTGGATGACGAAGTTAAGTATGTATATAAATAGTAAAGGAATAATTCGGAACATAAATTATAAATGGAAGAATAAAATTGGTGGGATAATGCCTAGTGATGCCAGTGGAAAGCATAATTTGTAGATGGAGAATAAACGACAGAAATTTGAACATCATTGTTACTATATTACATATCCAATTGTGAAAAGCTTTTCTACAATTAAAGATTATTGGATCAAAGTCTACTAAAGTGGGTTCTCAATCGTTGGTGAAAGAAAAAATCTATAGATCTACAAAAAGCCTTTTAACTCTTTGAAACTGCAATTACATAATATAAATGAAAGCCAACAAAATGAAATTATTTCCTAATATGATTATTAATTTCCACAAAGTTTGGGATAGCAAGTGGATGGAAAGGGTTTTTCTTTTACTCAAAAATATCTATAATGTAGTTTCTCTGGAAGATATAGAAGATTATTATTATGAGGGAAAAGAATTGCTTAATTGCTGTCATATTACTTTTGATGATGGAGATAGAAGCTTTTATACTATTGCCTTTCCCTTAATAAAAAAACATCAAATTCCGGTTTCTATCTATGTTTCGCCTCAAATCATTAAATCAAGTAAAAATTTTTGGTTTCAAGAAAGAAGCCATTATAACCAAGAAGTTTTCCGATTTCTTATTTATAAAAAATATCCCTATTTAAAGCAACTAAATCCCAAGATACCATTGATTACCATATTGAACTCTTTAACCCTAGAGAAAATTTGGGAACTGATTAATGAATAACGTTCATTTATGTGTATAGGCGAAGAGCAGAGTGCATATATGAGTGAAAGTGGATTTTAAAGAAGGATTAGCTCGTACAATTGATTTCTATAAATAAGTTTAATGTTTCACGCAGATAACGCAGATATGGTCTCTCACAGATAGCACAGATTTCACAGATAAAAATTTATAATTAAAGATATGTTCTTTTACAATGCATTAATGTTTTTAGCTAAATTTTATAACTTATAAATTAATGAATTAGCTCAAGTTATCTCACGCAGATTACGCAGATATCGCAGATATGATCTCTCACAGATAGCACAGATATCACAGATAGGGATTTATAGTGAAATTAAAAGAATTAATGTATAAAGTAAATTGTGCTATTTCTTACTGTCATAATGAATTAACTTCAGAATTACTTTAAAAACACTTATAATGAAATTGATGGATATGATAATTTTATCTGGAATAGAAACATGGTTTATCCTAATGGTTTAAAAAAGCCATTATTAGTTTTTAGAATAGAGAATGGTAATGCTCTTAGAACTTATTTTGATTTTAAAAATTAATTCAAGGGGAATGTTAATATATGCCGATAAGACGCAATTTTAATTAATTGATACAGTGTTAACAATCTTATTATAATTTAAATCTGTGCTATCCGTGTAATCTGTGAGAGGTAAACTAAAAATCTGTGTAATCTGTGAGAGGTAAACTAAAATCTGTGTAATCTGTGAGAGAATATATCTGCGTAATCAGCGTAATCTGCGTGAGATAACAAATATATGAAAAAAAATCAAACTACCATTTTTTATCTTCTTTTAGACATCTTTCTTGTAGTCATTGCCTTTCTTTTTGCGGCAAAGGTAAAAGAGGGAACAAGGAGGATACTTTCAGATTTTCAGTGGTGGCGTTCTCTTTTTGCTTTTACCGGGATATGGATCGTAGTAGGGATATTAGGTGGGAAGTATTCTTTACAGAATGTAGGAAAGGCATCTAAGTTGGCGAGTCAGATAATTAAGTGTGATATATATGCGATAGCGGTCATTTTTGGGCTGATGTATATTTTCGATCAATTCCATTATTCTCGGATGATAGTGCTGGGAACGATTTTAGGGTCGGTGGTGCTGGAATTATTTGTTTTTGGAGGGATATATTATGCCTTTCGGTTTCGTAGGGAGAATCGGGATTTTGCGAGAGCACCTCTTGTGACACATTCGGAAGCACTGGAGGAATCACAGACAGCGAGCTATTTTCCTGAGCCAGATCCTAAGGTGATACCAGTCCTGAGTGATGAGCCATATATTTCTCCTTATCCGGTATGCAGTCCCGAGGATAGTGTATTAGTTCCGCTTTGGCAAAGGTTGTATGATAATTCGGAGGTTTTCAGTTTTATCAACGATTATCTGGATTTGAACACTTTTGACCGGAATATGTCGCTGATATTGAATTCTGTGGATTATGAATTTATAGAGGGGAAGGAACCTTCTTCTTATCAGTTATTTGTCAATCAGCACCGGATTAATGATTTTCGCAGGATAAATCGTTATTTGATTAGAGCGAATGAGATATTGATGGAGGGCGGAGTATTTATCTGTAGAGGTCAGACAATCACGGAACGACGGCGAAGGTTCAATGAGAAGTATACTCCAGTTTTAGGAGCACCTCTTTATTTTTTTGATTTTTTATTTCGTCGGGTGATGCCCAAGATACCAGTCTTACAAGGCTGGTATTTTGCTTTAACAAAAGGGAAAAATAGAGCACTTTCTGAGACGGAGATGCTGGGTCGTTTCTATTATTGCGGATTTGAGTTGGTTAATAAACGGGAAATAAATGGCTCTATGCATTTTATTTTGAAGAAAGTGAAAACTCCAAGCACGGATTCTCATCCCACATATGGTCCTTTTATCCGTCTAAAAAGAGTGGGGCAAGGCGGGAAAATTATCTATATCCATAAACTTAGAACTATGCATCCTTATAGTGAATATTTGCAGGATTATGTCTATCAAACTAATAAACTGCAGGAGGGAGGCAAATTCAAAAATGATTTTAGAGTGACCAGTTGGGGTAAGGTTCTGCGAGCTATGTGGATAGATGAATTGCCACAGCTGATAAATTTTTTCAAAGGAGAACTTTCACTGGTAGGAGTCAGAGCGTTGAGTGAGCACTATTTTTCTCTTTATCCGGAGGATGTGCAGGAATTAAGGTTAAAAATGAAACCCGGTTTAATACCTCCTTTTTATGCTGATATGCCCACTACTTTTGAAGAGATTGTGGAATCGGAAAAGCGGTATATCCAGGCAAAGATGGAAAAGCCCTTTTTAACGGATTGGAAATATTTCTGGAAAGGAGTGTGGAATATAATATTTAATCACGCAAGAAGTTATTAAAATCAAACTTTGTCATTAATCATATAATAAAGAATATTTAGCAGAAATAGAGCTGTTGTTAGAAATAATAACAGCTCTTTTGCATTATATATATAAGGCATTGAATATAAAGATGATAGTAAAAGGGAGAGGAGAAGACAATTATCACAGAAGGAATAAAAGCCAATTAAAATAAAGTTTCCTATTAAATTATTTCCTGGCTTCTGCTGTGTTCTTCCTATTGATATATTATAGGAAGATATATCAATAAGTTAGTTATATTAATTGTCCCAATAATAATTCTCTTGGCAAAAACTTTAAAAACGCTCAAGACCTTCCTGACTCTCCCTTGACTCTTTCTTAGCTAACGAGCTAAGAGAGAGTCAATTAGGAGACAAGGGAGAGACAAGAGATGTAAGTCTATAATCTGTATAGTATTAAAGTAGCAATGCGGATGTTTTTAAGTGTTCAATTAGGTTGACATACAAATAAAATAAGATGGTATAATAAAAAAATAAATATATGATATTAATACGGACTAATGTTTTTACAGATAGGATAAAAAAGTAAGTCATATAATGATGAGCTTTGCAATAGAGATGGGAATTTATGGATATAATATTTGCATTTCAAAAAATAATGCACTTATTTATTTTTTTTCTGAATGGGAAAGAGGGGAATTTAATGCCCCGTCTCTACGAGACACCCCTTTATAAAAGAGGAATATAATACCCTGTCTCTGCGAGACACCCCTTTATAAAAGGGGAATATAATACCCTGTATCTGCGAGACAGCACTTTATAAAAAGGGAATATAATACCCTGTCTCTACGAGACAGCACTTTATAAAAAGGGAATATAATACCCTGTCTCTGCGAGACAGCACTTTATAAAAAGGGAATATAATACCCTGTCTCTACGAGACACCCCTTTATAAAAGGGGAATATAATACCCTGTCTCTACGAGACACCCCTTTATAAAAGGGGAATTTAATACCCTGTCTCTGCGAGACACCCCTTTATAAAAGGGGAATATATTTTATTTTTTTGAGAGTATGATTTTCTGAAGAGACTGAATAAAGTTAGGGGAAAAAATAAAACCCGGTGATAAACCGGGTTTTATTCGTTTATGGATTGTTTTATTAGATATTGAGTTTGAGTGCATCCAGAATTAGCTTTTGCAATTCGGGTTTTTCCTTAAGGTCGCTATTTGTCAAAAAGTCAATTCTTTGCTGGAATCTATTTTTGAGCAGGGCATAATATTTATCTAAGTTAATACGATTATAAGGATTATAGCGATCGTAATAACCTGGCAGAATTTTTTCTACACTATCTCGGGTAGGTAGTGCTGATCCCGGAATTATACTCCAGGGTTCCCATTCCAGTTGGTCCATTAAAACGGCAGATTGCAGAGTTAAAGAAGTTTTTAAAGGAATAGGTTCCAGAATATCATCTGATTCTTTCCAGTATCCGCGTGAGTTGAAACAGTAGAATTCTGCGCCCGTATCAGCCACATTAAGAAAGGCTTCCACATCCCGATAAAGTTCATAAACCCGGAAAGGATTGGCGAAAGGTTCAAATACAAGCTTTTGCAATTCCTCTTCAGGCACATTTTCGGCTCTATTTCTCTGAGTCATTAAAGCTGCTCCCATTGCTATAGCCAGGTGCTTATCGTTGAATTTAACGATTGGAGGAAGGGTGGAATCTTTCATCAACCAGACTAGAGCTTTGGGGAAAGCACAACGATTAACATATTTACCCAATAAATCACGGTCCAGTAGAGCTCTACCATTTGGATTACGCACATCCAGACCTACAGGGAGATGTTTGTCATCAATCTCTGCTACCATATGATTCATTACACCCAGAGTGTATTTCCAATCAGGATGATCCGGTGGACGGCTATCGGTTTTATCAAAGAGAGTAGGCTCCCATACACGGCAGACTTTGTTCTCTAAGTCAATCTGGAAAGCATCGTCATGTAGCACAACTTTGCTCACACCCTTAGGAAGCGTTCCGGCATTATCGTGGCTATTTGTATGGGAAGATTTACCTGTTCCCGAAAGTCCATAAAAAGCTATAGAACGTTTGCCGAGTTTATGATATTGTGAGTCTTCACAGGTAGTGAAATCCAGTTCCTTGATACCACCGTGACAGGCAGCCATTCCAATTCTTATTCCAGAGGTCCAGGCAAGGGTTAAAGTCCCTTTTTTCCTTTCTCCAAAGTAGCGCATTCCCAGATTGAAAATGACATTATGCTTTTCATCTACCAGAGCTAATTGCGGAGCTCCCACATTATTGTAAAAGGGGTCATCGCAAGTCCATTCATTAAAAGCTACCACAATAATATCCTGAATAGGCAATTCTGGGCTTTTTTCATACTGTGCTTGCAATTGCTCATAAGGGGCAAAATTGAGTAACCAGAAGAAAAGATTTGCCACATCAGTTTCAGTGGTGATAAAAGTTGCCTTGAGCATAAGGTCAGGGTCCATTCCCAGAACCGCTTCGGTTTTAATTAAAGGGTAATGCTGCATCTGCCATACTGCTTCACGCAGGTCTCCTTCTATCTTATTTTTCTGAGAAGGTGTTAAACGATTATAGAATCTACGAGCCTGAGCTGTTCTTCCTACGATATTTCCGTGGCAATCGTCTAGAACTTTTGCATCTGAAGGTAGATGATGTAGTTTGACAAATTCAGGATACATAGGTAAGTCGGTAAGAGTAACTCCTGGCTGCTTTTTAGCCATCTCATAGGCTTCCCTGATATCCACTTTGCGCACATTATGTGAATTCATCAGGGTTTCTGCAATGGCGCGAATCGGAGACATTTCTTTAAAGCTGCCATAATATCTGGCACTGCTTTTGCTTGACATTTATTCCTCCATGTTTATTATAATAATTTTAAATTTAAATCACACCGATTTCCTTGCCCAGTTTACGGAATTTGTCCAGTGCAAAATCAAGTTGTTCATTGGTATGGGTAGCCATAAAAGAACAGCGGATAAGGCAAGAATTTGGAGGTACTGCTGGTGGAACTACAGGATTGATGAAGACTCCTTCCTCGCCTAATCTTTTCCAGAGTTTGAAAGCTACTTCCATTGAACCCACATGAAGTGGTATAACAGGAGTGCAGGATGTACCTGTATTGTAGCCCATAGCTTTAAATTCTTTCAGCATATAGTTAGTTATTTCCCAGAGACGGGCAATCCTTTCTGGCTCTTCTTCCATAATGTTTACAGCGGCTAAAACACTTGCTGTAGAAGCTGGTGGAAGTGATGCAGAAAAGATTAAAGCGCGAGATTTATGCTTTAAATAATGGATAAGTGCCTCATCTGCAGCGATAAATCCACCTACTGAAGCCAGAGATTTACTAAAAGTACCCATAATCAAATCGGTCTCTTTAGTCAAGCCAAAATGTGCTGCCGCACCAGAACCTTTATCTCCTAATACTCCTAGAGAATGAGCTTCATCCACCATCACTGCCGCACCATATTTTTTTGCCAGTCTGTCTATTTCGGGAAGATTGGCAATGTCCCCTTCCATTGAGAAGATACCATCTACTATAATCAGGCAATTCGGACTCTTAGCTTTTTGTAAGGAGCGTTCTAAGGAAGCCATATCGTTGTGATTAAAACGAATCATAGTACCCTGAGAAAGCAGACAACCATCAATTATGGATGCATGGTCATATTTATCCGTTATCATAAATTCATCTTTGTTCACCATTGCAGAAATACATCCCACATTGGCTTGATAACCTGTAGGATAAGCTATAGCAGCTTCTTTCCCTACAAGCTGAGCCAGTTTTTCCTCCAGCTTAAGGTGAATATCCAGCGTTCCGTTTAGAAATCTGGAACCCGCACAGCCACTTCCATATTTTTTTATTGCTTCAATTGCTGCTTCTTTCACTTTCGGATGAGTGGTCAATCCGAGATAACTATTAGAACCCAACATCAACATCTTTTTACCATTGCAGATTACTTCCGTTCCCTGTTCCGTGGAAATTTCTCGGAAATAGGGATAATACCCTTCCGCCATTGCTCGTTTTGCATCTTGATAATTATAACATTTGTCAAATAGACTCATTTATACCTCATTTATTTAGATTATGCGAAATTCCTTTAGATTTTTATGTAATGCCATTATTAAACTGTAAGTCATATAGACCAGCGGAACGGAAATTAACATCCAGATTACACCACCAAAATAGCTTCCTGCAATCACAGTCATCAAAACTACCAGTGGATGCATCCGAATAGTTCTGCCCACAATAAGTGGATAGAAAATGTAGTTGTCCAAAAATTGTACAATTAATATTGCCATAGCCATCCAGACAATCATTATAGGTGGCAAGCCGCTTACCAATATTACAAAACCTGCTACAAATCCTCCTATCCAGGGTCCCAAATAAGGTATAATATTTAGCAGACCAGCTATAGCACCTATCACGATAGAATAGGGAACACCTACAATCGTTAGAGCTATAGTAGATAATATTCCTACATTTATCATCTCCAGTAATATAGCTCGGAGATAAGTTCCAATGTTTTCATCTACCTTATTAAAAAGGATTAAAGTGAGCTCAAAATATTTATTAGGTGCTAAACTTACAAGTGCTTGACGAATTTTTCTTTTGTCTTTCAAAAGAAAATAACTGAAAAATGGTATGGTGAAAACTAATGCTACGGTACTTATGATAGATTGGAAATTGGAGAGTAGTATTTGTGGTAGCTCTCCCAATTTTTGCACTCCCAGTTCAATAAGTTGGTTAAATTGAGGCAATAAATTTAATTGTGGTATGGTCTGATCTACTTTCAAGATAAATTCATAGATAGAATGGACTAGGGGTAATTGAACAATAGCCTGGTCTAGAGGAACATCGGTTCTACTAATAAATTTGATTAATTGATTTCCCTGTTCTATTAACCTTGGGATATAAGTTATTACCAGCCAGGCGATTAATCCTGCTATAACGGCATAGACACATAAAATAGCAATCCATCTTGCCATACCTTTATATTCTAACCAGCTGACGATAGGGTCAAAAATATAGGAAACTATAATGGATATAATAAGATAGATAAAAATGGGCGAATAAAATATTATACCCAACACTATCAGGGTCAAAAGCAGAAGAATGAAGATAATTCTATTCCAGTTCATCAATTATACACTTGGTTTTTTTTCTTGAATGGTCTTTGCCATAAGTTGACAGCAGGACCATAGAATTTTGGTTCCCAGAGAAGGTTGACGATTAATTAATTCTTCAAAATCACTATCTGCTATAGCTAAAAGAGTGGTATCAGAAAGAGCTTTTGCCGTCATCCTTCGTTTTTGTCCACTGAACAAATCTATCAAACCGAAAACATCATTTTCTTTAAGAATAAGCTTCGTTTTAGGTTCTTTTTTACTGCTTAACTCCACTTCACCAGATTCAAGGAAATAGATAACTTCCAGCGGGAAACCTTCTTCAAATATTATCTCCTCAGCCTCAAATTCTCTTCGGTGCAAACAATTGTATACGAATTGCAATTCCTTGTCATTAAGAGTTTTAAAGATTTGATATTTCTTCAATTCGGTATGTACTTCTTTCGGCGGAAATATCTTCTTAATAAAAACTACAAAGCTATTTGCCATTACTTTCTCCTCAGGGACTGACTAATGGAACAAAAGTACAGCCACCATATTTTGTGATAATAAAGCGGTCCTTATCTCTGACCACCTTATGAAGAATCTGGTAATATCCTGTTCCCACTGGAATAACCATAATTCCCTGGTCAGCCAGTTGTTCCTTTAATTTAGGTGGAATTTCACTCGCAGCAGCACTTACGATGATTTTATTGAACTCTTTATATGGCGGATAAGCTTTTTGCCATCCTTGAGTTCCATCACCAATCCGGAAATGGATATTTTTATAACCCAGATTTTTTAGTAGCTCCTGCGCTTTTAAAGAAAGGGTTTCAATTCGTTCTATTGTGCACACTTCTTTTGCCAGTTCTGCCAGTAATGCAGTCTGATATCCGCTTCCGGTGCCAATTTCCAGTACTAAATCCTCTGGTTTTAATTCAAGATATTGCAACATAATGGCTATCATCAAAGGTTGTGATATAGTCTGACAACAATCTATCGGTAAGGGCTGATTTCGGTATGCATATTCACGAAATTGCGATGGCACAAAAAGCTCACGGGGAACTTTTCGGAAAGCATCCAGAACTCTTTCATCGGAGATACCTTCACCAGCTAATTCTTGTACTAAAAGGGCACGCTGATCTTCAAAGCGCATCACTTTTCTCAAAATGGAGTAAATTATTGCTCTCCAGCCATTGTAAAATGGCAGGAAAAGCATCACCAAGCGTTAAACTCACACCTAATGGTGTGATAGAGATAAAGTTTTCGGCAATAGCTTCTGCATCTGTGCCTGATTCTATTTCCCACGCCGGAGCTTCTCCTCCTATCCTGTAGATAAAACCATCATCCAGCTCTTCAATAATGTGGATGAAATTGTAATATCTTCTATGACCAGTGCGAGTGAGCCTTATTCCTCTTAATTCTTCAGATGGTACATTAGGAAAGTTTAGATTTAAAATCCCATTTTCCGGGATTAAAGTATCCAGACCCAAATCCAGAAGCTTAACCATCCAGCTGGCAGGAGCATCAAAATTTTGCTTTTGATAGGAGTTAATGGATACGGCTAGGGCTTTATAACCAAAAAGTCCGGCTTCTAAAGCTGCAGCAACTGTTCCAGAATAGAGAACATCCTCTCCCATATTCTGCCCTGCATTTATCCCGGAAATAACTAAATCTACGGGATGTGTTAATATCTTTTGAGTAGCCACTACAATGCAATCCACTGGTGTGCCATCCACGCAATATTCATTTTCTTGAACCCTGGTTAATCTCAAATTCTTTTTTAAAGATATTGAATGAGAAGAAGCACTACGCTCTCTATCTGGCGCTACAATAATAACTTGATGTCCTGCCCTTTTCAGAAATTCAGCTAACATTCTCAAGCCCAAGGCATTAATTCCATCATCATTAGTAATTAGAATCCTCATTTTTCTATTCCCGATGTTTTTATTCAGTGAAAAAATAAATATACAATAATTGCAATTGCAATTATGATAAAGATAAACCAGTTGTCAGAAATAAAAGCATAAAATCTATTACGGTGTCGGCGTTTACGCCTGGACTTTTTCCGGCTTACGGAAGAAGATTTTTTTAAACCAAAAGACTTTACTGCGTTCTTGGTTTCTGTATAAGCTTTTTCGGTATCGGTTAACCATTTGACTCTGCCATCGCCCATCTTGTATGGTTTGTATCCCAGCTCTGAGTAATGTTTTTTATGCACTTCAGGCACATTTTTCACCTCTGCAGGGTCAAGTTCTTCCACAATTTCATAATGTCTTTTACTCATACTTTTTTACCTTATTAAAACATTATATTTCTAATAATCCTTTCTGTCAATCACTATCTCCGTGCTTCTTTTTTCTATTTTAGATAAATTACAGATGAAAGAAAGTAAGGAAGAAATATTTTAAGATATGTTAGTCTTTTCATCCTGGAGAAACTATAATATCTGGCTTTAATTCAGTAGAAAATCTCATAAGTTGTTTTAGAGTATAACTGAGGCAAAGGTTAAATAGGTTAATATGGTTATAATATCCGCTATTCCAAGGGTTAAGGGTCCAGCTGAAACTTTAGGATCAAGTTTTAAAGAATGTAAAGTTGTCGGAATTGCCAGTCCTATTAAACAGGCAGCAGTCAAAGTAAAAACTAAGGAACCGCCAATCACTAAAGCTGCTTTTATATCCTGTTTCCAGATTAAAACAGAAGCAGCTACGGTTGCACCACTTGCCAGACCAAGCAATAAAGCAGTGCCAAATTCTTTAATTATTTCCCGACTGAACCATTTTATAGTAGGAGCCTGCACTCTTAAAGCCTGGATGGTGACAGTCATAGATTGCATACTTACGCTTTCTCCCAGACCCAGAACAAGCGTTAAGAAAAATGAAAGAATTATACTGGAAGCTAAAACATTCTCAAAACGAGAAGACATTAAAGCACATAAAACTCCGCTGGTAATTGTTGCTACTAACCAGGGGAAACGATAACGAAAAGCCTTGAAGGGTGATGCACCCTTAATCTGATATATTCTGAAACCAATGGTCTCAAATACAGCTTCAGAATTTTCCCTCTCCAGAATATCCGGTATGTTTTCTGTAAAAACACTCACATCCACCACACCAATGATTCTCTCTTCTTTATCTACCACTGGTAAAGCCAGATATTTATGAGTTATAAAATCATTCAATACATCCATAATGTTCACTTCTTCTGTTAAATAGTGAACTTTAGTATCCATTATTTCTGAAATCTTGGCATCTAAGGGAGAAATTAATAACTGCCTGGTGGAAACAACTCCTTTCAGCATATCCTTCTCATCAACTACATAGAAATACATTATCCTCGGTTCACCAGCACATTGACGAATCTGTTCTAATGCTTCTCCAACACTTAGGTCCTCTTTCAGAGCTATAAAATCTGTGTGCATCAATTCTTGAATTGAGTGCTGAGCGAGTTTATCCTTTTTCTTCATCTCTGTCTCCAATCTATTGAATTGATGTAAATTAATAACAAAATACAACTATTATTCCTAAAGAATAAATGACAAGAGAAAATTTGCAGGAATAATGAGGTCTGTCTCTATTTTTAATCATCGTAATATGATGTCTTATAAATAATTTTCCTGTATGAAATAAATTAATACTAACGACTCTTTAACTCTAATGGCTTGGTAATAGTTAGATATTAAAAACAGTTGCATAATAAGGGGTGGGAAAATAGCTTATAAAATAGAATGAATGCAAGACATCTTTGTTAGCACTTTTTTTAGGTAGTTTAAGAGCTTTTATTTATGGTGGTGAGATGTCCTCATCTCGCCAAGCCGTTAGGTTTTTATATAAAACTGTATAAGGTCATATCATTAAATAGAAAAAATAAGTAAAATATTACCCTGATTAAAGAAAGCTTCTGCGGAGTTTGAAACGAGGAGGAGCTCGTTCTACCAATACGAGACGTCCTTGTTTCGTAAAACCTAAGGTTTTTTATGGTTCAATGTTTTAAATTATGCTGTTTTTGTCATAAAAGATATAGTTAAACTGAGGAGATTTTATTTTTTCCAGTAGACAAAAAAAGATTTCCTAATTTTCGGTATAAAAATTGTATAATTAATAGAGTATCTTTCTTGATTAGGGAGAAATCTTAATGTCCAAAGGTGTAAGTTATTTAATAATAATACATTGTTTGATTTTTATGCCAGTTTTGCTTCTGGCACATCAATATCAAAATGAACAATGGGATATAGATTTTAGTCGCTTTACTGAAACTCCTCCACCTGTTGCTCCAGTCCGTCCAGTAGCAGAATTTGAACCAGCTTCACAGGTACTAATTAGATATCCTCTGGGAATTCCTGTTTCACTGGTTGCACAATTAGCCGAAACTGCGGAGGTAATATGTTTAGTTTCCTCTTCTTCAATGCAGAATGCAGCAACTAATGCATTTGTTAATGCTGGTGTTAATATGGATAGAGTAAGCTTTATGCTAGCAGCTACAGATTCATACTGGACAAGAGATTATGGACCCTGGTTTATTTTTGATGGGAATGGTGATTTAGGAGTAGTGGATTTTCCATATAATCGTCCCCGTCCCAATGATAATCTTATTCCACAAGTTTTTGCCACTCAACAGGGATTACCTTATTATGGGATGAATCTGGTTCAGACTGGTGGAAACTATATGACTGATGGCATAAATACTGCTGCACAAACCACTCTGGTCTATTCAGAAAATCCTTCCTTAACTCAGCAGGAAGTTTATAATAGAATGCATAATTATCTTGGAATTGAAAATTACTATGTGGTAGCAGATCCCAATAATACTTATATTGACCATATTGACTGCTGGGGAAAATTCTTGGCACCAGACAAAGTACTTATCCGAAGTGTTCCTACTTCTCATTCTCAGTACAATGCATTAGAACAAGTTGCCAGTTATTTTGCTTCTACTCTTTGTGCCTGGGGTTATCCTTATAAAGTTTATAGAGTTTACACTCCCCAAAATCAACCTTACACCAATTCTTTAATTCTTAATAATAGAGTGTTTGTTCCCATTATGAATAGCAGTTATGATGCTGCTGCTTTGCAAGCATACCGTGATGCAATGCCTGGTTATGAAGTAATTGGTGTTCCTGCTACCAGCTCTGCACCCTGGGAATCTACTGATGCTTTACATTGTAGAACTCATGAGATTCCGGATAAGAATATGCTGGAAATCGTGCATAATCCTTATTTTGGCAGTTATGCTAACTATTCTAACTGGCAGATTGATGCTAATATCATTGCTCGCAGTGGACAGGCTCTTTATCCCGATTCAGTGTATGTTTGTTATAAAGTTAATCAGGAGTCCTGGCAAAATGTTATTATGAGTCAGAGTTCAGGAAATCATTATGAAACAACTTTGCCTGCTTTTGCTCCAGGAGACACTATACGCTACTTTATTCATTCAGCTGATCAATCCGGACATAGTAGAAATCACCCCGTTTTTGCTGCACTGGAACCTCATTTGTTTGTGTGTGCTCCTGATTCGGAAGCACCGATAATATATCATAATCCTCCTACTTCTATTCAGAGTGGAGAACATACTTTCTCTGCCATTGTTACAGATAACTTTGGAGTGGATAATGTGGTTTTTCGCTATAAAATAGATGAGGGTGAAGCAACTGAATTAGCTATGACCTACTATCCCGAAATTCAATCTGATTACTGGACTATTACCTTGAATTTAACTTTCAACCAGGAAGATGAGTTTTTCCATTATCAGATTGAAGCCAGAGACAATGCCAATCCCTATAACATTACCTGCTATCCCTGGTTAGGTGAGTGGTTAAACATTCCCATAAAGCATACAGGAATTCAGGATGAGTCTGTACCCTCAGTTCAAAAACCTGTATTAATCTCCTACCCGAATCCTTATTTCCTACAGAAAAATATTTTTCTAAATATAGTAAGTAAAAATATAAACAATGAACGGAGCTCGTTGAAATTATTCAACAGCAGAGGACAGCTTGTAAAGTGCCTCTCTGTTTCTGAAATTTCTCCTGAATTTATGAAATATCAATGGGATGGTAAGGATAGCAATGGTAAAAAAGTAGATTCAGGGATTTATTTCTTGAAATGGGATGATGGAGATAATGCCTTGATACACAAGATATTAGTTCTTAAGTAGAGAATCGTGGAAATATATCAACATATTAAGTTGAACCTAATCTATACTTTTCTCTTGACATTATTACTGATATATTTTTATGTAAACATAGCCTACAGACCCTACATAGAATGCCCTCCGAGCAGTGGGGATGCCGCCCGGCATTCCCCACTGTATTTTTTATGGAGTGTTTTTAACATTTCATTTAAACATCAATTTCTCCGTATAAAATAAAGAAAAGATTGCCTAAAATCCTATAATAATTTTTCCTATCCTTGAATATCTTCTTCAATCAAATTGGAGAAAAGAAAAAGGGTGGAACAGATTTTGCATAGAAGAATATAAAGGAGATAATAGAATTATTCCACCTGAGAGATGTAAATAATAAGAGGAAATAAATGAATGTTCTGATAGTTGCAACAGTGCTACTGGTAGGATACTGGATACACGAATACTGGAGGCATCAGCGCAATGTCAATGCTATCCCTATACGGATTCATGTAAATGGAACACGGGGTAAATCCAGTGTGACTCGTCTCATTGCTGCAGGACTTCGTGCTGGAGGCAAAAGAACGGTTGCCAAAACTACTGGAACTACTCCCAGAGTCATACTTCCAGATGGTAGAGAATCCGCTATAATCCGTTTAATGGGAGCTAATATCATAGAACAAAAATATATTTTCCGTTATGCTGCTAAAGAACATCCTGATGCAGTGGTGATTGAATGTATGGCAGTTAATCCCGCTTATCAATGGATTACCGAACGAAAATTTGTTCGTAGCACCGTCAGTGTTATTACCAATTGCCGTGCAGACCATCTTGATGTAATGGGTCCTACTGAAGAAAGTGTAGCTATGTCCTTATCCAATACTATACCTAGTAATGGGATTTGCTATACTGCCGAAGACAACTATTTTCCTTTATTAAAGAAAGTCGCCAAACAAAGGAATTGCAAAATATATCAAATTAGACCCACCGATGTTACGCAGGAAGAACTTGCTAAATTTAACTATATAGAACATGCAGAGAATGTCCAGTTAGCCCTGGCAGTTTGTGCAGAACTGGGGGTTCCCCGTCATATAGCCCTGGAAGGGATGCAAAATTCTCATCCGGACCCTGGTGCTTTGAAAAAGTATGTTATCTATGATGAAGGGAAGACCCTCTATTTTTATAATATTTTTGCCGCTAATGACCCTGATTCCACTGCTCGTATCATCAATATGATTACCGGTCATCTGGATAATGTGGAAAAGATTATTATTCTGAATAGCCGTGCTGATAGAGTTTTCCGTTCTCAACAACTTTTAGAAGCTGTCAGTAAGCTTGATTTTTCCTATTTATTACTCACTGGTGAACTTCCCGATAAAATTGCTGCTTATGCTCATCATATCGGTATACCGGATAAAAAGGTGATTCCTTTGGGTGAACCTTCACCAGAAGTAATATATAATAAAGTGCTAAATTTAACTGAAAAGGAAGCTCATATTTTGGGAATCGGCAACATTGCAGGAAGAATAAAGTATGGAAGTCAGATAGTGGCATATTTCAAGCATAAATCCAAACAGCATTATGAGGACTTAAAGTGGTTGAATCAATAATTCAGGCAGCTGTAGGTCTGGGCGTTATTATAAGCCTTATTTTTAGTGAGTTTTTAGGTGCTTCTGCAGGAGGGATAGTTGTTCCAGGATATATTGCTATGTATCTGGACCGTCCTATGCAGATATTAGGAACTATTATAGTAAGCCTGCTTACCTGGGCTATTATCCGTATCATTAGCCAGTTTACCCTTTTATATGGGAAAAGAAGGATGGTGTTAAGTATCCTGGTAGGATTCATTCTGGGATGGGCTTCACGTTTGCTTGTCTATCAAAATGTAACAATTTATACTTATCAACTTCAGTCCATTGGCTATATTATTCCCGGTCTAATAGCAAACTGGTTTGAAAGACAGGGTTTCTGGAAAACGATTACCTCTCTTGGAGTGGCAGCAGTTCTGGTGCGTCTTATTCTGATGGTCGTTTTTAAAGGAGAGGTGTAATATGTATCGTCCTTCACTTAAATCTGGCAAATCCTTAACTTTCCTCTTTTTCCTGAGCATCATTCTTTATCTCATTGCCAGCAACAGTTATGTTAATATAAAAAGTGAAAACTATGAGTTAAAAGTTGCTGCAGCTAAAGAAATGGCAGCTTTTATGGATACTATCAAAGCAGAAATTCAAAGACAGGGTCTGCTCATTGACCCTATAAATGACCCATTTCAGACCGGACTTATTGGCAAAGCAAGAACAACTATCACTACTGACCGTGGTCTTTTATCGGAGAAGCAAGCTGCTCTTAATCCTAATTTAGCTGCCGTTTTCGTGGAAGAATTTACTAAACAGGGATTAAAAGAAGGAGATCATATTGCAGTTGGAATCACTGGTTCCAATCCAGGTATCAATCTGGCACTTTACGCTGCAATTAAAGTGATGAAGCTAAAACCTTCTATCATCGTTTCTCTTTCTTCTGCCTCCTATGGTGCAAATCAGGAAGAATTTACCTGGCTGGATATGGAAGGTGTCCTACGTCGGAAAGGTATGATTGATTTCGGCAGTGCTTATGCTTCTTTGGGTGGTAAAGATGACCTTGGAGTAGGTCTTTCGGATGAAGGGGTTAAAGCTATGCTTCAGGCAATGGTAAGAAATGGAGTAAATCCTTTAATTGGTGCTACCTTAGAGGATAATATTAAAGCAAGAGAAATTGCCTATGACCAGATGTTGCCAGAAGGGGAACGATATAAACTCTTCGTAAATATTGGTCGTGGCTTAGCTAATGTGGGAAGTGAACCTAATGCAAATCAGATGGTTGAAGGTTTAAATCCAAAACTTGCTGAAGAGGATTTTGAACCTGAAGGTATAATGATGATAATGGCAAAAAAGGGGGTTCCTGTATTTAATGTTCAACATATTCAACGCTGGATAAAAAAATACCATCTGGAAAATAATTCGGGTCAAATGCCAGAACCTGGAGTCGGTCCTGCTTTTAGTGTTAAAAAACATAATGTTACCATTGCCGCTATTTGTTTAGCTATTCTGATTGCTGCTATAGTAGCAGTGATTATTCTGGACCGCAATGACCGTAGATTTATGGCTAATATAGTGGACCCTGATGAAGAATTGTAAAATTGGAGCAGTAATGTTAAAACGCTTTTTTTTTACCATAGCAATAGTCTTAGGAATCACAATCATAAGTGCTAATGTTAAACCGCTTAACTTTGAGAATCCAGGAAACCGTCGTTTACTTAAAACTGAAAAAGGTAATTACTGGTATTATCGTTCGCAACCGGAAAAATCTATGTTTCTTAATGTGGAAGGTATTTCTACTATTTACCTGCGTTCTTTTTCCGTTGCCAGGGTGCAAAAACCTAAGGTCATTATTATCTTTGGGAAAGATAAAAAAACTTACGAACTCACTTTGAAAGAGCAGAAAAATGGTTTCTATATCTACAATGAAATAACCATTCCAGTGCCGGAAGGAGCTAAAAAAATGGAATTGCTATGCTATGAGCGAAGTATCTATTTTAGACCTTTCTACACTCCTGCACCAAAACCGAAACCCAAAAGTTCTAAACCACCAAATCTAATGATAAAAGCACATGGTGGAATTATCAATATCTCGCATAACGGTACTGAAAGTCAATATTACACCTTTAATTCTTCCCAAAGTTTCAAATTTACTTTGAATAATGGTCGTAATGCCATTGTCTATGTTCGTGCCAGATTGCATAATAATTCTTTACCCGTTTTTGAACTTTATCGGAATGGAGAATTGGTTGATAGTTATGAGTTTTCTCTTCAACGTAGCACCAAATATAAAGCTCCTGGAGTGAACTATCTTTCTATCGGAAAGAAGGTTGATTTGCCACCTAATAATGGAACAACGGAATATGAACTGCGGGCTAAAACTGAACATATGTTCTTTGCCAAACCGGTATTACTAAAGCAGAATTGAGAGTTAGGTATGTCTGATTTTACCTCTAAAAATGACTCTAAAGTAGTAGTTCCTTCAGAAAATACTATTTCTAAGCCTAAACCTGAAAAGGATAAAAACAAAGATTCCTCCAGAAATAAATCCAAACATCCTACCAATCGTAAGGTTATACCAATTATTATGAGTATAACTTTGATTTTACTTTTAAGCAAAACAGCTCTTAATGCTCAAATGGATGTCTCTATTTCTACAGGAATAACCTATTCCGATAATGTTTTTCACCTTTCCGATTACGATATAAATCGCTGGCAACAGAGTCATCCTAATCTGGATTTTGTTAATACTACGGATGATTTGACCCTTTCCTTTCAAGCTGATATTGCCTATCCTTTTCGTTATCAATGGTGGAAATTTATCCCTTCAGTAACAGCTAAGGTTTCACAAAATATATCCAATCCAGATAAACAGCGTCAGGATATGCTATTTCGCTTTAGAGTGGAACGCTATTACTGGAATTTTACAGCTCTTTATGGCTATTATCCCTACATCTATGTACGTAATTATATTGATTCCGATGGAACTGGCGAGTCTGAAAAATATAGTTATGAACGCAATCTCTATAGAGGGGACCTCAATGTGAAACCGTTTAAGAATACTACTATTCAGTTTCACGGTCGTTACGAAGAATATTTTTATAATCAATACTGGACAGAATATGATGCCAATGCCACCACTCTTGGATTGGGTGCTCGTTATTCTTTTCCTGCTTTCAGTATGGGAGCAAGCTATAATTGGCGGGTTTTAGATAACTATAATCATGATGCTGAAGATGCAAGTTATGAAAGCGATATCTATGAAGGTAATATACGCTTGAAACGAACTCCTCTTTCTGCTTCCAAACCTGATGGGGTAACTTTCTATCCTGAATTTGCTTTATCCTATGAAGAAAGATTTTATCAATCAGATGACCCTCGTTATGGTGGAAGGGTTGATAGAATTTACAACACCGATGCAGCAATTAATTTTATCTTGAACGAGCAATGGAATATAAAACTTGACTACACTCATACATTCAGAAATATAGATTCACCTGTGGAGCAGATTCGTTTAACTAAGGAATATAGTGAAAACAAATTTTCTCTTACCGCTCAATATAGTTTTTAGGTGGGTGTTATGGAATTTCGTAAAGAAAAGGACACTAAAAAGATTCTGGAGTTCATAGAATTATCTGAAAATTATAAGATTGAACTCCGTCGTTATCGTGAACCCGTTCTGGTTTGGGCAGTAGAAGATGGAACTGCCTATTATTCCATCTGGGAAAATGAAATTTTGGAAAAATTTGGTCTGGAAAATGTTGATGGCTGGGATTATGAAGAGGACTTACTTTTCTGTCCAGATTGGATGGCTGGTGAAGAAGATGATCTGGATGACGATGACGATGACGATGAAGACCTTGGCTGGGATATGAAGAAAACTACTCCCAGGAAAAAGAAATCTACTTCTACTAAATCCACTACTCAGAAAACAACCTCAACTAAATCTTCAGCTAAGAAAAAGTAAATTTTTTTACAAAGATGCGAATAGCTATTATTGGAGGAGGTGGTTGGGGTCTGGCTCTGGCTAAACTTCTCTATGAAAATAATAATGAAATACTGCTCTGGGAATATAATGGTGACTTTCTTGAAACGCTGATAAAGACACATTCTAATCCTCAACTTCTGCCTGATATCATTCTACCTTCTGAAATTGCGTTTACCGGTGATTTTTATCAACTTGCTCGGTTCCATCCTGAAATAATAATTCTTGCGGTGCCTACTCAATTTATAAGATCAACTTTGCAATCCATTCCCAGGGAAGTACAGAAAGAATTATGGAATCCTGACCGACTTTTGGCTATCGTTAATGTCGCCAAAGGCATTGAAGAGCATACACTTTTAACCGTAAGTGGAATTTTGAATCAGATTATACCTTCTGAAGTTCATAATCGGATATGCACTCTTTCAGGTCCCAGTCACGCTGAAGAAGTAGCTCGTCAGATTCCCACAACCGTAGTCATTGCTGGCTCTGAGACAGAAACTCTTAAAAAATTACAGCTTATTTTCAGTAACAGTTATTTTCGGGTGTATCGGAGTACGGACTTGAAGGGAGTAGAGATGGGAGGAGCAGTTAAAAATGTTATTGCTATCGCAGCTGGAATCATTGCTGGTCTGGAATATGGGGATAACACTATCGGAGCTTTATTAACTCGTGGCTTAGTGGAAATTCAAAGGTTGGGTGTTGCTTGTGGTGCACGCTCTGAAACTTTTCTTGGATTATCTGGTCTGGGAGATCTTGTGACAACTGCAACCTCTCAACATAGCCGTAATCGGTATGTCGGTTTTCAAATTGGACAGGGGGAAAAACTGCAGGATATAGTTCAGAGTATGGCTATGATAGCGGAAGGAGTTGCCACTACTCGTTCAGTTTATAATCTTGCCACTCAGAAAAATGTAGAAATGCCGATTACGGAACAGGTTTATCAAGTCCTTTTTCTGAATAAGAATCCTCGTAAGGCAATTCTGGAACTAATGACCAGGGATTTAAAGGAAGAATAAATATAGTTTACAATTTTTTTAATTTTATAGATTAAGTTTTTTTACCTTTTATCAAGAGGATAAGCTTTACAACTTCATAAATCTATCTACTAACTCCCTTTTGTCTTTAATTAATTAATTTGTTAAAAGATAGATTAACTCCTTAATCAATTATTGGAATCTGCTTTTCTTTGAAATATAACCCCTCTCTATCTTTCATCCCTTTTAATCTCTTATTGATGCTTATCTTATATGGAGCTTATGTCCACTATCGGACATAAGCTGGACATAAGCTGGACATAAGCTGGACATAAGCTGGACATTAGTCCATAAGAAAAGGGGAGATACGAGCTAAAAAAATTAAAAGACAATGAAAGTTATTTTTTCCATTTCTTAACTGAAAGCATAAAAAAGATTGACGCCCTAAAGAGTGCAAAAAAATTGGAATTTCAGGTAAAAAGATATGGAAAAGGGACTTATTATTGCTATTGATGGACCCGCAGCTTCTGGAAAAAGCACCACAGCTCAGCTCCTGGCTAAAAAATTAGGTTATCTGTATATTGATACCGGAGCTATGTATCGTGCTTGCGCTCTTAAAGCAAAAAAAATGGGTATTGATATCAATGATGAGGAATCTATCCGAAATTTACTGGATTTTATAGATATTCAGATAGAAAACGACAATTCTAAAAACAGAATTCTTCTGGATGGGGAAGATGTCTCAGAAGATATTAGAGCGGATGATATTTCTTCTCTTGCTTCTGCTATTTCTGCCATTCCAGCTGTTCGTTATAAAATGGTAGAACTTCAGCGAAAAATGGGAGAAAAAGGAAGTGTAATTCTTGATGGACGGGATATTGGCACTTTTGTTTTTCCCGATGCTGAGGTTAAGTTCTTTTTAACTGCCAGTCCAGAGATTAGAGCTAAGAGAAGATGGCTGGAACTTCAGCAAAAAGGTATAGATAAGAATTTTTCCGAGGTTTTAGCGGACCTGGTAAAACGCGATAATAATGATTCTCAACGTGCTCTGGCACCTCTCAAAAAAGCAGAGGATGCCATAGAAATTGATACCAGCAATATGACTATAGAAGAACAAACGGAAACCCTGTATAAGATTATTCTTTCCAAACTGGAGGAAGAATGCAAGTGTTCTTAGCTGAGCATTCTGGCTTCTGTTTTGGTGTTCGCAGGGCGGTTAAAATGGCAATGGAAGCTCTTAACTCAGGCGGAGAAGTCTGCACTTATGGTGAATTGATTCACAATCCTCAGATAGTGCAAAAACTTGAACAGGAAGGCATTTCCGTTTGTTATGACATTAAAAATCTTAAAGATAAAAAGGTAGTAATCCGTTCTCATGGCATTGCCAGGGAAGATTTGGAAATTTTAAAAGCGAATGGTAATATAATTATTGACGCCACTTGTCCCTATGTGAAAAGAGCGCAAGAGCTGGTATCTTCTGTGAAAGAATTACCGATTTTGATTATGGGAGATCCTGATCATCCTGAAGTTCAAGCTTTATTGTCTTATGGCGGCAAACAGACAAGAATCATCAAACCGGGAGAAAAACCAGAATCCCAGATGTGGGAAACCCTCTGCATTGTCAGTCAAACTACGCAGAAACTAAGTAATCTTCAGGAACTGGTAGCTCAAGTTCTGCCGCATACCTTAGAGTTACGAGTATTTAATACTATTTGCAATGCCACCACTCAGCGGCAAGAAGCTGCTTTACAACTGGCAAAAAATAGCGATTTAATGATTGTTATAGGTGGAAAGCACAGTGCTAATACGCAAGTTCTGCAGGAGCTATGTAAACAAGTTACAAGCAGTTTTCATATTGAAACAGCAGCAGAATTGACACCTGATTTATTAAATGGTGCTCAGAACATAGGTTTAGCTGCAGGTGCTTCTACTCCAGAAAATATTATTGTAGAAGTTTATAATCAGATTTTTAGAATTAAAGGAGAACCTCAATCTGTTCAACAGATAGAGGAAATCCCGGTGTATAAGGAGGAATCATGTTAGAACATGATCAAAAACAAGACCTAACCGACCAGAAAGATGAAAATTTATTGGTGGGTGAAGGTGAACCGTCGAAAACTAATGAGGAAAAAACGGCACCCGAGGGGGAAATTTCTGCCGCAACAGAACCGGAACCAGAATTGACCATTGAAATGCCGGAATTATCAGAGATACCGGCTGAACCAGTGCTGGAAAAAAGCACTGAACCAAATTTAACAAGCGAAGAAGAGGAAAAGAATAATTTGAAAATAGATTATTCATCTCCTATTCCCAATGTGGAACCACAGCAAGATATTCCTATTACTTCTATTCAAAGTTCATCAAAGGAAGAAAATGACCAGCTAAATCAAGAGCTCTTGCAAGGAATTGATGAGACTATACCGCAATTTAAACGAGGGGATATTATTGAAGGTACAGTTGTGGGAATTAATGACCAGGAAGTGGTTGTGGATATTGGGGTCAAAAATGATGGCTTTATCCCAATTAATGAATTTGAATATAGCGAGGTTCCTCAAATTGATGCTAAAATTAAAGTGTTAATTGAGGGAGCACCTAACCAGGATAATAGAATCCCTATTTCCAAGAAAAAGGCTGATTTCTTGATAAATATAGAACAAATAAAGAAAGCCGCTGCAGAAGGGGAAACCATCAATGGAACAATTAGTAGAAGAGTAAAAGGTGGAATGATAGTTGATGTAATGGGAATAGAAGCATTTTTGCCTGGCTCTCAGATATCCAATAAATCTGTTCCAATCCTTGACCAATTCATAGGGAAAGAGATGAGTTTTAAAGTGATTCGTATTGATGAAAATACACATAATATCATTCTTTCACATAAAGAAGTGTTGGAAGAAGAAGCTAATCAAAGAAGACAAGAACTCCTCTCCCAGATTGAAGTAGGGATGGAACTTGATGGCGAAGTCAAAAATATTACTGATTACGGAGCTTTCATAGATTTAGGCGGAATTGATGGACTTCTTCATAAATCCGATATGAGCTGGGGAACCCTGAACCATCCCAGTGAAATGCTCAATATTGGCGATAAAGTTAAAGTTAAAGTAATTAAATTTGACCCTGACAGCGAAAGGATTTCTCTCGGATTAAAACAATTGGTTCCTCATCCCTGGGAAAATGTAGAGATTAAATATCCAGAAGGTAGTAAAGTTTCCGGGAAAGTTGTGAGTGTTCAAAGATTTGGTGCATTTGTAGAACTGGAACCTGGAGTTGAAGGCCTGGTTCATGTTTCAGAAATGAGCTGGACTAAAAAGATTATGGATGCCAGAAAAGTGTTAAAAGTGGGCGACAATGTTGATGCAATAGTTTTGGAAGTGGATAAAGAAAATCATCGTATCTCCCTTGGAATGCGACAGATGGAACCCAATCCCTGGCTCTACATAGAAGACCATTATCCAATTGGAAGTGTCATTACTCGTCCCATAAAGAGCCTTACTCCATTTGGTGCTTTTGTGGAAATTGAAGATGGTATAGATGGCTTGATTCATATTTCCGATATTAGCTGGACTAAAAGGATTTATCATCCCCGGGAAGTCTTTCGTAAAGGTCAGGAAGTTGAAGCTGTAGTGCTTTCTATAGACCGTGCTTTACATCGGATTGCTCTGGGTGTAAAACAACTTCACCCCGATCCCTGGGAAAATTTAGCTGAAGCTTTACCTGTTAACACTGAAGTTAAAGGTAAGATTGGTAAACTCATTCCGAAAGGTGTTTTGGTGGATATTAAAGTTGGAGAAGATGAAGTGGAAGGATTTGTGCCACTTTCTCATCTGGCAATACCAAAACTTGAAAATACCGAAGATGCCTTTTATGTGGGAGAGGAATTACCCCTTAAAGTAATTGAACTGGATATGGAAAATAGAAGATTAGTCCTTTCTGTGAACGCTTTCTTCTTCTCTCGTGATTCCAGATTGCAAGAAGAATACCTTGCTCTGCACGAACAGTATATGAGAGACAGAGTTGCCCGCCTGGAAAAGAAAAAAGCAGAACATAAGACCAGAGAAAGAAAACGCAGTGTCAATACCGATGAAACTACTGCTTCAGCAGAAAAAGCTGAAGAATCAATAACATCAGAAAAAGATGAAGCAGATGCAACTTCCGAAAGTGCTGAAAAAACTATAGAATCCGTAGTTTCTGAAAAAGAAGGATCTGTTGCTGAATCAGAAAGTGCTGAAACTACAGAAGAAACTAAACCTTCCACAGAAGAAGAAATCATTCCTCCTGTTGAAGAACCAGAAAAAGAGGAAGAGACAATAACGAGTGCAGTTACAGAAGAAACTATTTCTGAGCCTGAGCCTAATCCTGAAGGTATAGATGAGGAAGAATTAACCATCTTTGAAGAGACTATTGAAATGCTTTCTGAAATTACTAATTTAGAAGAAGAGCTAAAACCTGAAATCTCAGAAAATCCAGAACCTGCTGCAACTGAAGAAGAATCAGAGAGTAAGGATAATAAAGATACTGAGACGGTAGAAAAGAAAGAACAGGATATATAAACTAAACCTGAATCAAACTGATTCTTAAACCAGGTTTAGAAAGAGAAATAACTATAATTAAAGATTAAGTTATGTTCATTAAAGACTATGAGAAATAGATTAAATATGGCGGTTCTAAAGGACCGCCATATTGTCTTGTGGCTAGATTTTCTTATACCTATTGCTATCCTTGGGGTCGGAACATGGCTTATTCGTTACTACTTTTGGGACATCAAACTCTCAAGATTGTTCTATCTTGGCTATAATAAATGGTGGGGAATGTATAACCCTTTATGCGATTTTATGTATGACTATGGGACTATTCCCGCTCTGGCTCTTTCTATTATAGCTCTCGGGATTTTTATAGTTAGTTTCTTCTTTCATAATTTCTATAAGTGGCGTCGCAAATGTCTGTTTTTAATGCTGGTTATGTTATTAGGACCAGGATTAATTGTAAATGGAGTTATGAAAGAATACTGGGGTCGCCCTCGTCCAAGAAATATTAACTTCTTTGGAGGAAAATTCGCTTACGAAAAACCCTTAGAAATAGACCTTTCCAGCCCAGGAAAATCCTTTCCCAGTGGTCATGCTGCAATGGGGTTCTATTTCTTTACTATATATTTTCTCGTCCGTGGAAAAAGAAAAAAATGGACAGCTATTGCCTTTATTTTTGCTCTTCTCTATGGCTTTTTTATGGGTTTTGTACGTATAGCTCAAGGAGGCCATTTCTTATCAGATATATTATGGTCTGGAGGAATAGTCTATCTTTCTACCGCACTCTGTTATTATTTACTAAAAATAAATTCAGCTTTAGAGTTAACCTCTTCTCAGTAATATTGATCTCTTTTTGCGTATAATAAAAAAATTAGTTCTATTACACTGTTTAATACAATAATCTTAAATTATACTCAGGTAAAATGAGATGATTTAAACCCTATTCAGTAGATGTTAAGGTAAAATATAAAGAAGAATTAAGATAAGCATTTAAATCAAATATCTTCTCCTATCAGGTTTTGAGTGAATTTAACTATCTTTCTAAAATCCCAATCTTTATCAGGGTAAATTCTGACAATTTCTTCAAAAGAGTAATCCAGTTTATATTCTTGAGAAACTTTATAGCAAAAAAATGAGATAACTGCGATATCATCATTATTTAAATGATACTCCTTACTAGATGTAAACTATAATTTATATTTCTCCAATCTATTCCAAACTTCAGAGCCTAGTTTAAGACAAGATGACTCATTATTATCGGTATAAATTTTTACTTGACAGATTAAATCCAGATTAGAATTTGACTTTGCATACTGAAATGAATAAAAACATTTCGGGGAAGTGAGTTTTTTTGTTAAAAAAGATAGCTAAGTAAATTAGCTATTTTTTTTAGCACAATACAGAGATAAGGTGAGGAGAAAGATATAAGATGGCATATTATCGGTCACAAGTAGAGAGTATAGCACGAAAGCTATGTGCTGAACAGCATCTTGCTCTTTATGATATAGAGGAAAAGATGTCTGCCAAGGGAAGAATTATCACTATTTATCTGACTAAAATTGGTGGTGTGACCGTAGATGATTGTGCCTACTTCAGTCGTGCTCTAAGTGATGAACTGGATGAACTGGATATCATACCAGAGCGCTATTTTCTGGAAGTGTCCTCACCAGGGTTAGAAAGGGTCCTTAAATTGAAGAGCCATTATGCAAGTGCTATCAATGAAAAGGTAGCGGTACAATGGACAGAAGGCGATGAAAAGCACTCTGCAATGGGAACCTTGATTGAAGTCAATGATGACACTATCACTTTGGATGACCGTGGAAAGGTAGTGGAAATAAACTTCAAGGATATTAATCGTGCAAAAACGGTCTTTCTTGATAAAGAAAGGAGTGAAAAGAAAAGATGAGTACAAATATACTGGACGCTGTCGTCAAACTTGCGGCAATCAAGCAGTTAGACAAGGAGCTTATCCAGAAAATAATACTGGAATCTATCTATAATATATTAAATAAAAAGCTGGAACCAGAAAATCAGCTGGAACTCATAGTAGATGAAAATACTAATGCTATAATGGCAAACTTTCTCTGTAAAGTAGTGGAAGTAGAGAAAAATCTGGGAGAGATTTCTCTGGAAGAAGCTAGAAAAATTTATGGGAAAGATATAGAATTGGGACAATATGTGCCCAAAACTATGGCAATGTATGAATTTGAACCAAAGCTGATAAAGACTGTACAAAAAGCTATTCAGGATAAGATACACCAGCTGGAAGAGGAAAAAGTCCGCAATGATTTTGATAAGCAAAAAAATACTATTGTCAGTGGTAAAATTAAATCTATTGATGATAATGGGAATTATAGAATTGATATTGGTTATTCTGATGCTATCTTACCAGTAGATGAACAGATAGAAAATGAGTATTACCGTGTGGGCGATAACATAAAAGCCTATGTGGTAAATATACAGGTGCATAAAAATAATAACGCTATCATTCTTTCTCGGACTAATCCTGAATTTGTGAAAAAGTTATTTGAAACAGAAATACCTGAGATCTACGATGGAACAATTAAAATTTTGAAAATCGTTCGGGAACCTGGAGTTAGAACTAAAGTTGAAATAGAATCTACCGATCCGAAACTAGATCCTATAGCTGCCTGCATCGGGCTTAAGGGTACTCGTATAGATAGTATTCGGCGAGAACTTCATGGAGAACAGATTGATTTGGTTGTTTATGACGAAGACCCTGAAAAAATGATAGTTAGAGCTCTCGGCTTAGAAAATGTTAAAAGAGTTATATTGGAACGCAATAAAGCCGCTAGTGTTATTGTGGATGATGCAGATAAGGTTATGGCTATCGGAAAGGGCGGAAAGAATGTTAAACTTGCAGCTAAATTGACCGGTATGAAGATTGATATTTACACAATGGAAGAATTTGAAGAAAAGATGGCAAAAGAACGCAGAACTATCAGTCACATTACCGAACTGGATGGTGTAACTCCCAAGATAGCAGAAATACTAAGACATGCAGGATACACTTCAGTACAAGACATTTATGCTGCATCTATTGATGAGCTTTGTAATCTTGAAGGTGTGGGTGAAAAAACTGCTCAAAGGCTGAAAGAGGCAGCCAGAGATTTCTAATGCCAAATAAACATAGTAAAGTTCTGCATATGCCCCAGAGAACTTGTGCTGTTTGCAAGTCTAAAAAAGACCTGGATAAACTCTATGCCTTCATTATTATTCCTGAAGGAATTATTATAGACCCGAGAAGAAGATTACAACGACGCAGACATTATGTATGTAACGATATTAATTGTCTTTCCAATTTAGAGGAATGGGGAAAGCGTTATTTTAAAAAACATTATGGTATCAAAAAAAGTTGGTCAGAACTGGACCTGCAGAGTATAAATTCAGTTCAAGGAGTAAACAATGGGCAGTGAAGAAAAATATTCTCACATTATTAACTTAATGCAGTTTGCTCGCAAAGCAGGAAAGATGGTTTCTGGCACGGATGCCTGTCTTCGGGATTTACGAAATAATAACCTAAAACTTATTATTATTGCCGAAGACACATCTCTAAAAACAGTTAAAAGGATAACTGATGCAAGAAATATTCTGGAAAGTGCAGTTCCCATTATTCGCTGGGGCACACAAAAAGAACTCAGTTCTGCTTTAGGACTACCTATTTCCGGAATATTTGGAATTAAAGACGGTCAATTTGCCGCCAAAGTATTGGAATATTATTCCAATTAAATTTAGAGGAAAAAAGTGCAAATAAGAGTACATGAATTAGCTAAAGAACTTAAAATAAGCAATATGGCTTTGAGGAAACACCTCAATGATATGGGGGTTACGGTTAAAAGTCATATGAGTCTTATTGATGAAGAAATTGCCGATAAAATTCGGAAAAAATATTATGAGCAAGTAGACGCTGAAAAAAGAGCTGAAAAAGATAGAAAACGCTTACAGGAAATGAGACAGGCAGCAAAGGCTACTAAAGCTGAAAAAGAAACTCTTGAAATACATAGAGAAAGTCAAGCTGATAAAGCTACTAAATCTGCTACTAAAGAAGCTGTTAAAACGGCGAAAACTCAACCTGTCCGTGAAGAAAAAGTGAAAAAAACTGAGACTCCTGAAGCAGTTGCTACTACAACTGAAGCAACTCCATTTCCTGAACCTAAACAGACTGAACCAATAGAGCCAGCCCCTTCACAGTCAAAACCTGAGGAAGTGCTACCCAAAGGAAAGCCGCCTACTCGTATTATTGTTCCACATCAACAAGCTACACCGGTGATTAGCAAAGGGAAGAAAACACCTCCTAGGCCCAAACCTGAATCCATAGCCAAGGAGCGGAAAACCACTCCACCTACAAAATCTAAAAGGGAAGAAAGAAGAAAGGAAGAACCACGGAAAAAACCTTCCGTTACAGCCACCCATTTACCCATTGAAGCAGTTGAAACAGAAAAAAAACCAGAAATTAAAAAATTTGGTAAAAGTCGCATTGACCACGAAGAATTAGGTGAAAAAAGTAAACATAAACGAGCTATCGTTAGCTCAGTTAAGCAAAGCAAACAAAAGGAAGAGTTTCCCGTTGATGTGGATGAAGCTGAGATTTCACGCAATATAAAGAAAATACTCCAAAAAACCAGAAAAAAGAAATATCATAAAGAAGCCCAGGTAACCAGTGAAAACACCGAAAATAAGGTTATCATTAGAGAATTTACTTCTGTTAGTGAGCTGGCAAAGATTCTTAATGTCCCTCCAACTGATATAATTTCCAAATTCTTTGCTATGGGTCAGCTGGTCACAATGAATCAGAGATTAGACCGCGATTCTCTGGAAATGATTTGCGATGAATTTAATGTGGACTTCCAGTTTGAGGATGAATATGGAGTTGATATCCTGGATAAAGAAAAGGAACTCTATACTGATGCAGAATATGAACCTCGTCCTCCAGTTGTTACTATTATGGGTCATGTAGACCACGGTAAAACCTCCATTCTGGATTATATACGCAATACCAATGTAGTGGCAGGTGAAGCAGGTGGTATCACTCAACATATTGGAGCTTATCAGATTGAGATTAATAAAAATAAAATTACTTTCCTTGATACTCCGGGACATGAAGCTTTTACGGCAATGCGAGCTCGGGGTGCCAATGTTACCGATATAGCGGTCATTGTAGTTGCCGCTAATGAAGGGATGAAACCTCAGACTAAAGAAGCTATTGATCATGCTAAAGCGGCAGGCGTTCCTATCATTGTAGCTATCAATAAAGTAGATTTACCTGATGCTAATGTGAATAGAGTCATTGCTCAACTTTTGGATTATGGCGTAATGCTGGAACAATATGGTGGAGATGTGCCCTGGTGTACTACCTCTGTAGTAACTGGAGAAGGCATCCTGAATCTCATAGAGTTGATTCTTATAATGGCAGAAATGATGGAACTCAAAGCCAGAAAAAAAGTGCCCGGAACCGGTGTAGTTCTGGAAGCTGAAAAAGACCCTCGTATGGGCTCTATAGCTACTGTTCTGGTGCAAGAAGGAACAATTAAGAAAGGAGATATTGTCGTTTGTGGTGCCACTCATGGGAGAATCCGTAGAATAGAAAATGAGAGAGGTCAGGAAATTAAACAACTCTATCCTTCTGATGTGGGTCGTATCTTTGGATTGAATGAAATACCCAAAGCAGGAGACCTGGTTAATCAGGTTGATTCTGAAAAAACGGCTCGTGCCATTAGCACAGAAAGAAATCAAATCAGATTGGAACGGGAAAAATACCAAAATAAAGCCTCACTACAGAACATTTTTGAACGTATTAAGGATGAACAGTTAAAGGAACTCAATCTTATTATTAAAGGGGATACTGATGGTTCAGTAGAAGCACTGGCAGATTCCTTTGCCAAAATTTCTCATCCTCAGGTGATCCTCAATATTATCCATAAAAGTGTTGGTGGTATCAATGAAGCTGATGTAAGTTTAGCTGCTGCTTCTGATGCTGTTATCATCGGTTTTAGAGTTAGAGCCAACCAACAAGCTAAAAAGATGGCAGAAGAAGAAAAAGTTGATATCCGGCTTTATCAAGTGATTTATGATGCTATAGAAGATGTGGAAGCCTCTTTAGAAGGAATGTTACAACCCGAGTATAAAGAACAGATTATTGGAACAGCAACGGTTCGTCAGGTGTTCAAAATTAAAAAAGTTGGTACCGTGGCAGGTTGTCAGATTGATAGCGGTTATGTCCGGAAAGGTTGTAAGGTTAGAGTCTATAGAAATGATGTGATGATTGCAGAAGATGACCTTGCTACCTTGAAACATTATGCTGAGGATGTGGAAGAAGTTAGAGCTGGAAGTGAATGTGGCATAACCTTAGAGAATTTTTCAGACATCAAAGAAGGCGATGTTCTTGAGTTTTATATCCTGGAAGAAAGTTCCAAAAAATAAACTATGAAATCTTACAGAATTCCCCGGCTTCAAGAAGAGTTGCGTAAAATTATGAATATAACTTTAACCACCAAGATTCACGACCCCCTTTTAGCCTGGGTAACTATTACTGATGTGGTGCTTTCTCGGGATTTAAAGTATGCCAAACTATACTTTTCACATTACAATAACCCCGCTTCCCATGAAAGTATCAGGGAGCGTCTAATAAAAACCTCTGGTTATTTAAAAAAACAAATTGCAGGAGCACATATAATGAGAACTATACCCGAACTATCTTTCTATTACGATGACACAGAAGACCGGGCAGCTCGTGTTGAAACCTTACTCTCATGCCTCCTTAAAGATAAGTATGATGATGAAGAGGACTATGATGAGTTGGATGAAGATTTTGACTGGGATGAGGACTATGAGGATGAAGATGACGACCTCTTTGACCTTGATGAAGATGACGATGATATTTTTGATGACATAATTGATATTGATGAAGAGGAAGAGAAAAACAAATAGGTTTAATCCATAGATTAACTCTGATTCACCTTAGTTTCCAAGTATATTAGCACTAAATTAGGCTAAAGGAGGGTTATTATATTCAATGCAAAAACTAAAAAATATTCAAGAACTAAAAGAAATACTTAATAGGTTTGTAAGTTCTTCCAAATCTGTCGCTATTATGACACATACAGAACCAGATGGTGATGGATTCTGTGCAAGTTTAGCTTTACACCGATTATTGAGGCATCAGGGAATTGATAGTGAAATTATAATTGATGTTGATAGTCAGCTGGAACGCTTCAAATTCTTAATGAATGGAACAAAACTGAGTATATTTGAAAGTGGCAATTACTATGAAACTCTCATAGTTCTGGATTGCAATAGCTACACCCTTTTAGGTGATAGAAGTGAATTGTTAATGACAGCTCGTAAAAGATTAGTAATTGACCATCATATCCCTTCTGATAAAGAATTAAATAGCGATTATACTTTTGTGGATATCTCCGAAGTTTGTACAGGCTCTATTATTTATAAAATGTTTAAATCTGAAATTGATAATCTGCCACCAACAGAACAAAGAGTTATAGCTAATAACTTGTATATCACTCTTATAAATGACACCAATAACTTTACCAATTCCAATACTGATGCGAAATCTTTAAGTCTTGCCGCCGAATTGGTTGCCTTCGGTATAGTTCCTTCCGAATTATATAAAGCCTTTTTCCTTAATAATACTACCAGTCAGATGAAATATCTGGGAGAAGTGCTTGCAGGGATGGAACTCTATAATGATGGTCAGATTTTATTTTTATATTCTTCTCTGGATATGCAAAAGCGTAATCACTTAGCTACTAATGCTATTAGCATACCCCGTTTTGTTCAGGGAATTAAGGGTGTGGAAGTAATTGCCTTTCTTCGTCAGGATGATAAGGAATCCTACAATCTCAGTCTCCGTTCAGATACTGTAGATGTTAATGCCATAGCTGTTTCTTATGGAGGTGGTGGTCACAGAAAAGCTTCCGGGGCTATCCTTTATGGGGAGCTGGATGAATTAAAATTTGATCTGATATCAAAACTGAAACAAGCTCTTACCCAATCCCGCAATAATGTCTGAAAATAGAGGCTTCCTATTGATTGATAAAGCGCCAGGCAGTTCTTCTTTTGCCTTAGTGAAACAATTGAGAGCCCTAACAAAAATCTCCAGGATTGGGCACACCGGTACCTTAGATCCCTTTGCTTCTGGATTATTAATTTTTGCTCTGGGATCTTACACACGTCTTTGTCAGTTTCTGGAACTGCAGGATAAAGAATATGAAGTAGTGCTGAAGCTGGGAGAACAAACAGAAACCGGCGATACTGAAGGGAAAGTGGTTGCAGTAAGTGAGAATATACCTTTTCAAATAGATAAAGAAACACTGCGAGAACAAATATTACAAGTCAAATCTCTGGTCACTCCTGCTTATTCAGCAGTAAAAATTAAAGGGAAACCGGCTTATTCCTATGCTCGTAAGGGAATTAAAGTTGAATTGGAAAAACGTCCTGTTCATATCTCTAAATTTGAAGTGACAGATTATTCTTTCCCTTACTTGAGCTTTAGCTGTAAAGTATCTAAGGGGACCTATATTCGGAGTCTGGGAGAACTCATTGCTCAACTTTTAGGAACGGTGGGGCATTGTGTTAGCTTAAGAAGAACCGCTATAGGCTATCTTACTGTAAATCAATCATATAAAATTGAAGATATTACAAAAGAAAATTTCACTTCTCATTTCTTTCCAGTTGAAGAGTTATTCCCCGATTTTGAAAAACTCTACCTATCAGAAAAAGAGCTAATTTTCCTCAGTAATGGAAATCCCATACCCAAATCTGGCAATAATAACGAAACAATATTGATATTTGATTATGCAGGCAGCTTGCAAGGAGTGGCGAAAAGAAAAGATAGTATACTTAATCCTTATATAAATCTGAAGAGTTGATATGAAAACAGTTTTAAGTATTGGCAATTTTGATGGTGTGCATATTGGACATCAAAAACTTCTTTCTAAGGTTAAAGAGCTGGCAAAAGAAAGAAATCTAAAATCTGTCGTTATCACTTATGACAATCATCCCGCTCAAACGCTAAATAATAATTCTTGTCCCTACATATTGCTTCCACCAGAGCATAAAAGAACAAAAATTTTAGCTTTGGGAATTGATGAAGTTCAGTTGCTGCATTTTGATGAAAAACTGGCGAAAACCTCAGCGGAGGATTTTTTGAGAGAGTATATGGTGTCTAAATTCAATCCTGCTATAATTGTGTTGGGTTATGACTCTCATTTTGGTTATCAAAGAAGAGGAGATTATAACTTTCTCCTGAAGCAGAGTAAAAACTTTGGATTTGAAGTGGAATATGTAGAACCCGTCCTTTATAATAATCGCATTGTCAGCAGCTCATTAATCAGAGAAATGTTAATTTCAGGAAATCTTTATATGGCAAATCGTTTACTCGGTTATCCTTACACACTTTATGGAACGGTGGGAAAGGGAAGTGGTATTGGTAAAGAACTCGGATATCCAACCATAAATCTTCAATTAGAAGACCTCTGTCAGCTTATTCCCTATAAAGGAGTTTATTTTAGTATTGCACGGTCCAGATCTTTAGTTTTTTATGGATTGACAAATATAGGTATCAGTCCAACTTTGAAACACAAAGATAAAGCTGAGATTGAGACTTATCTGTTAGATATACAGAGAGATTTCAATGGCTATTCTTTTGCCATATCTTTGCTTCATTATCTGCGGGAGGAAAGGATGTTCCCTGATAAAGATGCCCTGAAAAGAGCTATTGAACAAGATGTTACCTTCGCTAAAAAATTAGTGGATAATAAAATAATATGCGAGTCCCAATAACTTTCTTAATCCTCTTTTTGGGATGCTTTTCCTTTGCCCTGGATTTTGTGCCTGGCTCAGGTTCTCAAGTGATTCCAGAGGACAATAAAGAATATAATTTTGCTTATCATCAAGGAACAGATGATTATCATTTTTATGGCTCAGATAAGTGGGCAGTCTTGTTTGATTTTGAATCTGTATATCCTGCTGTTGAAATCTCGCAATTTCTTGTCTCAAAAGCATTAATCTTTCTTCCTCAGATAGGTGATTCCATTAAAGTAGAGCTTTTTACCAATGAATATAATAATCCTGGCACCCTTTTAACCTGGAATAAGGTGCCGGTTTCTACTAACTGGGTAGAAATAACTTTCCCTCAAACTGTTCAAGAAAGTGCTTTATGGATGGTAGCAACATATGCTACCAGTTTTACTGGAACTTATGTTTCCGCCTCTTATGGTGCTGGAACTCATAGTTATTATTCCAATACTAATGTGCCACAATCTCCTTATTATCAAAGTTTTGCAAGCGCTGGGTTCAATGCTGAACTATTGTTCGGGCTGGCAGGAGAATTTGTACTGGATTCGCAAATAATTGACCTAGAACTAACTTATTTTAATCTGGAAGGGTCAGTAGAACCAGGACAAACTGTAACACCAACCTTTGCCATCTATAATCATTCCAGTGTTCCTGTTACAGACGCTACTATACATTTGAATGTTTATTCACCTGATCCAGATTTTGCTTTCTTTGACGAAATTCCTGTAACGGAAACTATTAATCCTCATTCCCTTTATGAATTTAATAACCAGAATCCAGAATTTCTGGAGCATCAGTTTATACTCCCGGAAGAGCCTTTACAGTTAAAATTGAGAGCAGCACTGGTTAGCAGTCATAACGATAATGACCCCCAGGCGAATAATATTCGTCTAATACATCGTTTTAGTTTTGCCGATTCTTATCCTATTTTCCTGATAGAGAATTTCTTACGCTGGCAAAATGCTTCTCAGATAACCTGGTCGCAAGACCAATATAATTTCCCGCAATTTCATATTTTAAACTATTTTCCTATCCTGGGCGATACACTTTCCAATCTTGCTGCACAAGATAGATTTAATTGGTATTCTTTCAATTCGTTACCACGCACTGTCATCAATGGAGACCTTAAAATTAATGGTTTCGCTACGAATTATGGTAATCAATTTGTACAATTATGCACTCAAGCTCAAAATAATAAAACTTTCGTATCCTCCTCTGATTGTCGCATTATGAGTGATGGAAATAGCGATCAACTTTCAGCATCATTAACTCTGAATAATGCTCGTACTCAACTCTATTCTTCTGCTGTGGAATACGATATTGTCAGTTCATCACGCCTATTCGTTGGATTATTCAAAAAACAAAACTTCAATGATGAAGAACGCTGGGTGATTGATCGATGGATAATGCAAAATCAGGCTTTAAATGGGAGCTTAAATGCCGCTCAAAGTCTTACCATAGATTTTTTTATTCCTCTAAATAATATTTCCTTGAGCGAATTGGAAGAATCCTACCGTATTTACTATTGGTTACAGCTAATGGACGCAGGGAAAATCCTCTATTCTTCTATTGCTGAGTTCAATAATCTCGTTGCAGTCAATGAATTTATCAATGCAGTGCCCCGTTTATATATCACATCCAATCCCTTACATCGGGGTGAACTGATGAAGATAACTCTTAATAATGACAAGCCATTGGGACGCGTACAGGTATATAATCTGAAAGGTCAAAAGATTAAAGAATATCATACCACTAAATCTGAAATTGCTTTCACTGCCGAACAATTTCCTGCCAATGGCATCTATTTTCTCCGATTTCCTGAACTTTTTATGGCAAAATCGGGCATTCCTACCATCCAAAAAATTATTATCCTAAAGTGAGTAAATATGTTTGAACATATTAAGATATCTGACCTGAAAGAGCATCTGGGAGAAGAAATCGTCAGTTTTTATCTGGTGACCTCCAAAGAAATTCGTCAGGGGAAAAATGACCGCTATCTGTATCTTCGCTTGCAGGACCATAGCGGCAGTATTAACGGCTATGTATGGAAAGATTTCCAGAAAGCAGCAGAAGAGTTCTCGGAAGGAGATGTGATAAAAATCAAAGCTATAGTCAATAATTACAAAGACCAGGTGCAGCTGAATGTAAGTCAATTACGCTATGCAGATAAATCAGAATATAATATTGAACATTTTATCAGTACCAGTAGTAAACCTCCAGAATTTCTGGCTGAACAGTTCTTCTCTTTTATTGATAAAGTAGAAAACCTCTGGATTAATAAGCTTTTACACCTGATTTTTGACGACAAAGAATTTTTTTGCCTTTTTCTTAATGCACCTGCAGCTAAAAGTTGGCATCATAATTATCGCCATGGACTCATTGAACATACCGTCAATGTAGCTACTCTTTGTGATTCCATTTGCACCATTTATCCAGTGCATAGAGACCTGATTATTGCCGGTGCCTTGCTTCATGATGTTGGAAAAGTATTTGAGTATAGTTCTGCTCCCAGTATTGATTTTACCGACTTAGGTAGATTAGTGGGACATCTAAGCCTGGGAGATCAGTTTGTATGTGAAAAAGCAAAGGAAATTGTAGGTTTCCCGGATGAAATTCTTTTGAATCTTCGTCATATGATACTTGCTCATCACGGTGAATACGAAAAGGGATCTGTTCGTCTTCCTCAAACTCTTGAAGCTTTAGTTCTGCATCTTTGTGATAATCTGGATGCTCAAAGTGTTGGAGTAGCACAACTTTTAGCTGCTGCGCCTGAAGATGCAGTCTGGACGGAATACGATAAATTAAATAATCGTTATTATCATCTAACTAAAATCTGATATATGTTCCAGCTCGCTGTTTTAGTTAGTAGCTCAAAAGGGAATGCCAGCTTCATCCGAACCGATGAAACAGCAATATTACTGGATGCTGGAACACCTGCTAAAACTATATTTAACGCTCTTCAAGACCTCGGAATTGATAGATATGAAATAAAAGGAGTGGTACTTAGCCATGAACATTCTGACCATATCAAAGGAGCTGGTGCAGTTTTGCGTTATCTTAAGGTGCCACTTTATATCAATGAGGAAACTTATCATCAGTGTCAGTATCATTTAGGAAATATTCCAGCTGGAATTAAATTCTTCCAGACTGGAATCCCTTTTCGTATTGATGACCTCATTATCCATCCTTTCTCTTCTTCGCATGACGCTGTAGAAAGCTGTAATTTTACCTTCCATCGCATACAAAAGCAAGAACGGAAATTGGGTATAGCGACCGATCTGGGCTTTCCTACTACCCTGGTAGTTAATAAATTAAAAGATTGCACTACTGTTGTTATGGAAAGTAACCACGATGAAAAAATGCTAATGGACGGACCTTATCCCTGGAGTCTAAAACAACGAATCAAAAGCCCTCAAGGACATCTTTCTAATCAGCAAGCTGTAGGACTACTCAGCCAAATTATACATTATGGATTGGAAAACCTTATCCTGGCTCATTTGAGTGAAACCAATAACAACCCTGAACTGGTATGGGAAACTATGAGTAACTATCTACAGTCCATACGAAGTAATATTAATCTCCTTGTTGCTGAACCCTATAAGCATACCCCATTGATAAATATATAAGCCTAACCATTCTTTTATCCGATAACCATTAAATTATCAAGAACCTTTCTTCTGATAAAGTCCTTATTCCTGATAAAAAATTAACCCTTAAAACAGTGATAATTAATCATATTATAAGTAGTTATCTAATCTATTCCACTTGAAGATTAAGAAGTATCAAGTTTTAGTTACTTCTTTAACACTTGTTTATAAAGCGGTTATTAAGTTTCCCTTGATCAAGACTTGATTAACTCTTGATAGCAAACAAGCCCTTAGAGAGAATTAACCCCAAGGTAGCTATTTATTTGTATAATATAGAGATATACATATATATGAGGGGATCCTAAATTAAATTAAACAATGATGAAAAGAGAAGGGGAAAGAAAGTGGTGTTAACTCATTGTTAAGCAAGTAGATAAAGTAAAAATTTGAAATTATGAGAAATTTATTTTGGTATAAGAGATAATACATTGATAGATAAGAAGATATAATTTAAAAATAATTGCGGATTATTCTTGACAAAAAAATCATATTTTATATTCTGACATATAGATATGAATATTGATTTTCTGCTTAGGATGCACCATCCTCCTGAAAAGAAATATAAGTTTAGTTAATATCTAAGGAGACAATGAATTATGAACGATAATAATTATACCTCTAAAAATATTAAAGTAATGAAGGGGTTGGAAGGTGTTCGTGCACGTCCCGCTATGTATATAGGTAGCACAGGAATACAGGGTCTGCATCATCTTGTTTATGAAGTAGTAGATAACTCTATTGATGAGGCTTTAGCTGGATTCTGTGATTATATAAAAGTTACCATAACTACCCAAGGTGAAGTAGAAGTAGAAGATGACGGACGTGGTATTCCAGTAGAGATGCATCAAGAGATGAAACTTCCTGCTTTACAGGTAGTTATGACGATGCTTCATGCTGGTGGTAAGTTTGACCAGGATTCCTATAAAGTTTCCGGAGGACTACATGGTGTAGGTGTTTCTGTGGTAGTTGCTCTTTCCGAATACCTTGAAGTTAGGGTGCATAAAGATGGTAAGATATATTATCAGCGTTATGAGAAAGGAAAAGCAGTTACGGATGTAATAGAAATAGGTGAAACTGACCGCACCGGTACTATTATAAAATTTAAACCGGATAGCACTATTTTTGAGACCACGGAATTCAGTTTTGACTATCTAACTGCTCGTCTAAGGGAATTAGCGTTTTTGAATAAAGGAGTGAGAATAATTCTTAGGGATGATAGAAATGGGCGAGAACACGATTTTCAATATGAAGGTGGTATCATAAGTTTTGTGGAATATCTCAATCAGAATAAAAAGCCTATCAGTCCAAAACCGCTTTATATAGAAGCGAAACGAGACGACCTTGAATTTGAGCTGGCTTTGCAATATAATGAAGGATTTCAAGAGAATATCTTCAGTTTTGCCAATAATATAAACACTATTGAGGGAGGCACCCATCTCAGTGGCTTTAAAAGTGGACTTACCAGAGCCGTAAATACCTATATTAAGAATGCTGATTTGCTGAAGAATGAAAAAGTAAGTCCTTCTGGTGAAGATATTAGGGAGGGATTAACTGCGGTTATAAGTGTCAAATTGAAGAACCCTCAATTTGAAGGTCAAACTAAGACTAAGCTACAAAATTCGGATTTAGAAGGGATTGTTAACTCTGTAGTATATGACAAATTACTAACCTACTTTGAAGAACATCCATCAGAAGCTAAAGTGATTACGATGAAAAGTATTATGGCTGCACGTGCACGGGAAGCTGCACGTAAAGCAAGAGAATTAACTCGCAGGAAATCTGTTCTGGAAAGCAGTTCTCTCCCTGGTAAATTGGCAGATTGCACTATTACTGATCCCAGTAAAACAGAATTATTTTTAGTGGAAGGAGATTCTGCTGGTGGTAGTGCAAAACAGGGAAGAGACCGATCTTTTCAAGCTATTTTACCGCTCTGGGGTAAGATGTTAAACACGGAAAAGGCAAGAGTAGATAAAGTTTTGAATAATGATAAGATACAGCCTATTATTTTAGCTATTGGTGCAGGGATAGGTCAGGATTTTGATATCAGTAAAATCCGCTATGGAAAGATTATCATAATGGCTGATGCGGATGTTGATGGTGCACATATAAGCACATTATTGCTCACTTTTTTCTATCGCTATATGCGTCCCTTAATAGAATATGGTCATATCTATATAGCTAAACCACCACTATTTATGGTACGGAAAAATAAACAGGTGAAGTATGTGTTTACAGAAGAAGAAAGAGATGAAGCTATAAAAGAATTTGGTGAAAAAGGTGTGTTTATTCAGAGATATAAAGGTCTGGGAGAAATGAATCCAGAACAATTATGGGAGACCACTTTAAATCCAGAAAATAGGCTTTTAGTAGCGGTAAAAATGGATGATGCCATTGAAGCAGATAGAATCTTTACTATTTTGATGGGTGATGAAGTTGAACCACGCCGAGAATTTATTCAAGCTAATGCCAGATATGTTCAGAATCTGGATATTTAATTAGGAGTAATAGATGGAAGATAAATCAAAAATTATTGAAGTGCAAATAGAAGATCAGATGCGTCAAGCATATCTGGATTATTCTATGAGTGTTATAGTGTCCAGGGCATTACCTGATATCAGAGATGGATTAAAACCTTCACAACGTCGTATTATATATGCTATGAGTGAATTAAATCTTGTTCCTGGTGGACATTTCCGTAAATGCGCTAAAATTGCAGGTGATACTTCTGGGAACTATCATCCTCACGGTGAACAAGTAGTATATCCTACTTTAGTACGACTTGCTCAGCCCTGGAATATGCGTTATCCATTGATTGACGGTCAGGGCAATTTCGGGTCCATAGATGGAGATCCCCCTGCAGCTATGCGATATACAGAAGCGAGACTACAAAAAGTTACAATGGAACTATTGGCAGAATTGGATAAAGATACGGTAAATTTCCGGAGCAACTACGATGAAACACGCAAAGAACCGGAAGTATTTCCAGCCCGGATTCCTAATTTACTAATAAATGGCTCTTCGGGTATTGCAGTAGGTATGGCTACAAATATGCCACCACATAACCTGAAGGAAATCTGTAATGCCGTTATCGCACTGATTGATAATCCAGATTTAGAGCCTTTGGAACTGCGTAAATATATTAAAGGTCCAGATTTTCCTATGGGAGGATATGTCCTTGGCACTAAAGGAATAACGGATTATTTCTTAACAGGTAGAGGCCAATTGCTCTTAAGAGGTGAAGCAGAAATAGAGACCAATAAAAATGAACAGGAACAAATTGTTATTCGTTCTATTCCTTACCAGATAACCAAGACTGCTCTAATTGATAAAATCGTAGAACTGGTAAAAGATAAAAGAATTGAAGGAATAAGCGATATCCGGGATGAATCCGGTAGAGAAGGGATGCGTTTAGTTATATTGATTAAGCGCAATGCAGATTCCCAAACTGTTCTTAATCAACTATACAAATATACTCAATTACAGACCACCTTTGGAGTAATTAACCTCTGTCTTGTTAATGGCGTTCCTCAAGTGGTTAGTATGAAGGATATGCTCAATAACTTCATAGAATTTCGGCATGAAGTTATTTTGCGTCGCACCAATTTTGAACTAAGAAATGCGGAAGAAAGATTGCATATTCTGGAAGGCTTAAGAATTGCACTGGACCATCTGGATGAAGTTATTGCTACTATTCGTGCTTCACAAACTCCGCCTGAAGCCAGTGAACAATTACAGGAGAAATTTGGTCTAACAGAGATTCAAGCTAGAGCTATTCTGGATATGAGGTTGCAAAGATTAACAGGACTGGAAAGAGAAAAAATTGAAACTGAATATGAAGAGCTATTAAAAGTGATAGACCATCTGAAAGATTTATTGGAACATAAAGAAAAAAGAATGCAACTTATAAAAGAAGAGACCGCTGAAATAAGAGATAAATATGGGGATCAGCGTCGCACTCAGATCCTGGAAAGCTACACTGGTATATTAAATCAGGAAGATATGATAGCTGATGAACTGGTAGTAGTAACTATTACTCATGAAGGCTATGTAAAACGTATGCCCATAGATACTTATAGAGTTCAAGGAAGAGGTGGAAGGGGCTTAACTGCTGCTAATCTGAGAGAAGAGGACTTTATTCAGTATATCTTTGTAGCTTCTACTCATTCCTATATTCTTCTTTTTACCGATTTGGGAAGATGTTATTGGTTAAAAGTGTATGAGATACCTGAAGCTGGAAGAACGGCTCGTGGCAAAGCTATCGTAAATCTGGTTAATCTGCAGGATAAAGAAAAGGTAAAAGCTTTTGTCACACTAAAGGATTTCAACCCTGAAGAAAATATTGTGATGTGCACCAAAAATGGAATGGTTAAGAAAACTCCCCTGGCAGCTTTCAGTCGTCCACGTAGTTCTGGGATTCTGGCTATCAAACTTTTACCAGGAGATGAATTGATAGATGCACGGATAACCGAAGGCAATGATGACCTGATTTTAGCCACGCGTAATGGTTATTGCAATCGTTTTAGTGAAAGAGAGATAAGACCTACTGCCCGTTTTACTCAGGGAGTTAGAGGCATAAGATTGCGTGAGGAAGATTATGTCATTTCTATGGCAGTTATATTCCAGGATTTATTGATGGAAAATGGGAATGCGATAGCTAAGACCATTTTAGCCATTAGTGAAAATGGGTATGGGAAACGTACCCGAATATCTGCCTATCGTGTAACCAGAAGAGGAAGTAAAGGTGTTATAACTCTTAAAACCAATGAGAGAAATGGACATCTTGCTGCTCTAATGCTAGTGGATGAAAACGATGATTTGGTAATAATCACACAGGAAGGAATGATAATTCGTCAGAAGGTGAGTGATATTTCAATCTTTGAAAGAAACACTCAAGGTGTGCATTTGATAAATCTTCGGGAAAATGATAAGGTAGTAGATATCACCTTAATTCCTAAGGAACCAGATGAAGAAGAACTGGATAGAGAAGTGGAAAAGGCAAAAAATGTTCCTTCTATGACAGCATCTAAAACAATAGAAAGTGATATTGAAGAAAAAGATGAAGAAGAATTCAGGGAAGAAGATTTTCCTGAGGAAGAATGATTTAATAAGCCCCCTTAATAAATATAAGGGGGTTTATTTTTTTGGGATAACGAATTTCTGGTTAATCTTCATTATATCCGTGCTATTCCTATATGGGTGTGCCATAAAACCTTATGTTCCTGTCCCTGGAGATTTTTATATAAAAGAAGCAGATTGGGCAATTATCAATACAGATAGCCTGGATATTTTCGTCCATCCTCAATCTTATTATGGTGTAGCTCAGAATACAGTCTCCAGTTACTTTACTCTCTATGTGCGAGTGAAAAATAAATCTAAAAAGAATATCTTATTAAATCGTTCCAGTTTTAGCATTCTTGCAGGAAATCAACAGTTTGATTATATACCTCTGGAAATTATCTTAGGTAGCTTGCAGAATTATAGTTTGCTTCGTCATTATCAGGACCCTTTTGCTTCACCTATACCTTCTAATTATGATAGATACTTACAAGAAGTCCAGCAACAATACATAGAATTAGTTAATTCCTACTTCAGTTTTGGTGACATTCTTCCTGGAGGCAGTAAAGAAGGTTATCTCTTTTACGATAAAAAGATAGAGCAATATGATAGCTTTGAATTGGATGTTTTGGGGATAAAGATAAAATTTGTTAGACAATAGGAATAATAATCTTTTTAACGATTTCTTATCTCTAAAGGATTAAAATACAGAAAATAAACTTGTTAAAAGAGAGGGAGGTATTCTTTACTTTGTTCTATAAATGTTCTAAATAATGATATGAAAAGAAGATTTAAAAGAAAAGGGAAAATAGCAACTAAAATATATACTATGTTTCATAACAAGAAAACACTTATTTTAAATTTTATTCACTATTCCAACACTTTTATTCTTGATGTATCTATAAAGCAAAATAGACGAAACTAAATTTTAAAAAAAATTACTTTTCTCCCCTCTATTTTATTCAGCGAGTTAATATGCTATAATAAACTAATAAGTTATTTATTTTTTAGCAAGCAATTCCTTCAGGTGAGTCACATAATTTTCAGCGCCACCTTCTCTATAGCCAGTGCGTGCTATTTCTTTTCCTTCAGCATTAATTATAACAACAGTAGGATAGCCTTCAATTTTATATTTTTCTTGAAGAGCGTTATTAGCCTTAACTTGCTCAGCAGGTAATTCTTTATACATAGGGAAATCAATCATTAAAAGTATCAAATTTTCTTTTGCATAGTTAATAAAGGCATCTTGAGAAAAGACCTCATCACGCAAACGAAAACACCAGGGACACCAATCTGAACCAGTAAAATTAATAAGAACAGGTTTACCTGATTCTTTAGCAAAATGAAGAGCAAGTGTATAGTCAGTAAGCCAGGTTCCAGGTTCATATTTGTCTTTTGCTGCTTGAACAGTTTTTAGCGAATCGGGAGATTCTGTTTTCAATGTATCCTCCTGATTAACTTGATTGGAAGAGTTTTTAGTACTGCAACTTAAGAAAGAAATAGAGCAGAGGGTTATCAGAAGAGGGATAATAATATATTTCATAATTGCACCTCCATTTCATTAATAAAGGTTGAATATATTATTTTTACAGCTTTAGACAGCATTGCATAAACCGGACAATAATCAAAAGAGAGATTGATAGCTTGAATTATTTTTTTCTGAGAGAGTTTTTCTCCCCCAAAACGAAAAGTTAATCTTATCTGATTGTAGACCGCTGGAGATCCGGATACAGTATCAGCTTCGGCATCAATTGTAAACTTATAACCTTCCACTTTCATTTTTTTTAGAATAGAAACTATCTCCATTCCTATGCAACCACTAAGAGCTGTAAGAAGCAAGGGTTTGGGACGGGGTCCCAAATCCTTGCCTCCACCCCGAGCATCAGTATCCATAATAATGATATGGCCATTAACATTAGATTCAAAAGCCATATCTCCCAACCAAGATGTGGAAATGCTATGGGTCATTAAATCTCCATTTTAGTATTTTTCAATACCTTTTCATACTTATCAATATAAATTTTTAACGCATTGAAAATATCTTCCACCTCTTTTTCGGAAAGCATACTCATTATCTTCTTCTGGTGATCAAGAACAGTTTGACGACTATTTTCAGCTAATTTTTTACCCTTATCTGTTATAATAGCATACCAGCAACGACGGTCTTCATCTGAGGGTTTACGTATTACTAAATTCTTGTTTACCAGATTGTCCATAATGCGGGTTATACGACTATGCGAAACATTAAGTTCCCTTGCCAGCTCATTCATATTGACTGGTTTTTGTACATTGTATAGATAATTTAAAAGCTGACACTCCATTTTACCTGCTTGCAGACAAGCTTTTTGCGCATAATCAATCTCACTTAAAACGATTTGTAAGCGAGTGATTAGATTGTGAAAATCTTCAGGGGTTACTTTCATTGTTGGTCTCCTTATGTTTGATATTTAGAAGTCGGTCTATTTTCTCCCGGTCAAAACCGACTACAATTTTATTATTTATCCATAGTTGTGGTACTCCACTTTGTCCAGATTTTCTTTGCATATCTTGTAAAGCTTTACTATTTGAACTAACATCAATATATTTAAACTTAAAACCTTTGTTAGTGAGATAATCTTTTGTTTTTTTACACCAGGGACAAGTTGGAGTTCCAAAAACAATTATATTATTTTTCATCTTTTATAAACCTCTTAAAACAATAATAATGCAGTCCTAAAAAAAAGCAAGAAAATTTTGAAGGGCATATACATTTTTGTCATATAAAGTATAAACTTGAGAACTATGCGTAATTTGCCAGAAAAAACTTGCCATTTTTTTGCCAAAACAAAATATAGATTAAGAGGTATAAAAGATGGGAAGTCTATTTTTTTGCACTGATTGTGGATATGAAACGAATAAATGGAGTGGAAAATGTCCAGGTTGTGGCAGTTGGGGCACACTTATAGAAAGTACAAGAGTAACCGGGAAAAATCAATCAGGTAAAATTCCTGAATTACCAAAATCCAAACCGGAACGCATTAAAGATATAAAAACTACAGAAATATCTCGTTGGAAAACCGGAACTGCAGAATTTGATTTAGTTTTAGGTGGTGGGTTAGTTCCTGGAATGGTTGTTTTAATAGGTGGAGAACCAGGTGTAGGAAAATCAACTTTGATGCTCCAGCTTTCCGAATGGATGGGAAAACAAGGTAAAAAAGTACTCTATGCAACTGGAGAAGAAAGTGCAGAACAAATACAATTACGCAGTTCACGTTTAAATATTGCCAGTGATAATATCTGGTTACTTTGCACTAATGATGCAGAAAATATACTGAATGTAGTAGAAGAAAATTCTCCTGACCTTCTCATCATTGATTCCATTCAATCAGTCAGTTTAGCTAATCTGGATTCTCTTCCCGGTACCGTAACTCAACTGCGAGAGACTTGCAATCGGATTATAAGATGTGCAAAGACTATGCATATTCCAGTATGTTTAGTAGGGCATGTTACTAAAGAAGGATTTGTTGCTGGTCCAAAAATTATAGAACATATGGTAGATACGGTTTTATATTTTGAAGGTGAGCTACAAGGTCAATATAAGATTTTAAGAGCTGTGAAAAATAGGTTTGGACCAACCAATGAGATAGGTATATTTGAGATGACCAATATAGGACTAGTGGAAGTTCCAGATCCCAATCAAATTTTTCTTTCAGAATCAGGAAAGCATAATGGCACTTCTATCGGATGCGTTATTGAAGGTTCTCGTTCCTTCATTGTAGAAGTTCAAGCTCTGGCTACTAATTCAAACTATGGGACACCACAAAGAGTAGTATCTGGATTGGAACAGAAAAAGCTGGCTATATTACTGGCAATATTAGAGAAGAATTTAGCACTCTATCTTCGTGCCAGTGATATATTTATCAATCTTGCAGCAGGAATTCGTTCTACCGATCCTGGTTTAGACCTTGCTATTCTGGCTGCAATTATTTCCAGTTTAAAAGATAAACCAGTGCCTGAAAGGTCTGTTTTTATCGGAGAAGTAGCATTAAATGGTGAAATTAGACCTGTATCACAAATAGAACCTCGCATTAATGAAGCATTAAAACTTGGTTATGAAAGAGTCATTATTTCAGGACATTCCAGAGTTCGTCAAAAGACAAAAGTATTAAAGCTTTTCAATGTGCGAGAACTATATTCATTTCTGGAGAAAACTTGACATTATAATCAATTCTATAAACTGAAACTTATGGAAACAAAATATATATTAGTAACTATAATTACTGCTCTTTGTATCATAGGTTTATTTCAGCTGGCTAATGAAGGAGAAGCAGGATACCCAGAATATCATCTGAGTGTTGGTCAAATTGCAGATTTTGATTTAGTAGCTCCTTTTGATTTTCAAATTTTGAAGAGCGATGAGCAATTGCAGGAAGAATATGCTCAAGCTCTCGCCAAAGCAGAGAAACCTTATACTTTCAGTTCTGATGTTGAATTTGAAGCCTATCGTAATCTTGACCAATTATTTGACTATATCTGGGAAGCACGAGAATCTCCTAATCCTGAATCAGTGATACTAAAAGCGAGAGAGCAGGGTTTTCAATTAGATAATATCTATTCCTTACTATATGTTAAAGAAGAAAGGATAAATTCTATATATAATAGTGTAAGAACTATATTAACTGATCTTTATAAAGTGGGAATCTATCAAGGTATTGCGGGAGATAGTGTTCTGGTGGTAACTTCAGCTGGTAATAAAAAATTTCCTCGAACCAGATATTTTGAAGTGGAAGAAGCAAAACGGTTAATGAAATCCAGGATGAGTTCAATAGCTCTAACTCTACTGGAGAATAATCTTGATAAATTGGTGATGCCTAATCTGGTAGTAGATGCAGTTCAGTATGCTAAACTACAAGAAGAGATAAAAAAACAGATTAATCCTGTAGCAGGTATGGTGCTACAGAATGAAATAATAATTCGGAAAAATCAACGGATTACTGAAGAAGATATAAATAAATTGAATTCTTTAGCCAGAGAATATAAAGCGAGAGGAGAACGACGAAATTCCTTGATGCAATGGTTAGGTTTTATAGGTCTGCTTTTATATATCGTAAGCTGTCTCTTTGCTTTTAACTTGTATTACTGGCATACTTCTCATAGAGAAATATATGGCAATAATGGCATCTATATTTTAAATTTGGGATTTTTTCTTTCTGCTTTGATGACCATTATTACCTGTAAAATACTAAATTTAAATGCCAGCCTGATACCTTTGGTAATGTTTAGTGTGGCTGTTGCTATTATCATAGGTTTCGATTTTGCCATTATTTATTCAGTCTTTAGTATTTTAATTATTGCTCCCTTTGCAAATTGGGATTCATTTAATCTGGCTTTGCTATTAACTTCCATATTATTAATTTTATCTCTAATGAGGAATTTCAAGTCCCGTCACGATTTTCTTCGTATTGGAGTGTATTTCTTTTTAATAATTAATATACTTGCCTTTGCTCTGGGAATGGTTTCCTATTCCGGGAATGAGCCTGGTGAAAAATTTCAATATCTACTCCAGAATACAGGCTACTCATTGCTTTCTACAATTATTGGTATTTTAGGAGCGATGGGCTTAGTTCGTTATTTTGAGAAAAGGCTTAATCGTGCCACCAAACAGGTTCTTCTTGAATTGCAGGATTTTAATCACCCTCTTTTAAAAAGGCTTGCTACTAATGCTGCAGGAACTTATCATCATAGTTTGATAGTGGGAAATCTTGCGGAACAGGCAGCTGCTGCCATTGGAGCTAATCCTCTTTTAGCAAGAGTGGGTAGTTATTATCATGATATCGGTAAATCTGTCCATCCAGAATTATTTACCGAAAATAATGAAGATTCTTCCGAGTTCTATGATAAATATAGTCCAGAAGAAAGCGCTGATATCATTAGAGACCATGTTAAAGAAGGAGTAGCTTTAGCCCAAAAATATCACCTTCCTCAACCAGTAATTGATATTATTAACCAGCACCATGGAACCAGCTATATTCGTTATTTCTTAGATGTGGCACAACGCAAAGGTGAGGTTACAGATTTATCTGCTTTTCGTTATCCAGGACCTTTACCTCAAACTAAAGAAGCGGCTCTGGTGATGCTGGCTGATATTGTTGAATCTACCATAAAATCAAAAAAGGATGTCACTGAAGAAGAGATAGAAAAGATACTTGATGACACTATACAAAGACTCATAAGAGAAGGCCAATTCAATGAAGCTCCTATAACTCTGAAGGACCTGGCTAAAGCAAAAGAAGTTATGCTGCCTATATTAGCGGGAATCTATCGGAAAAGGATTGAATATCCAGAGGAGAGTTCTCCTTGAACTACTTAGATTTTAATCTAGTTAATAATACTGAATATGAAGTAAATGAAAACCTTCTCTTATCCTGTGCTAAGAAAATATTAAAAGAAGAATTACCCGGGAAGAGAGTTGAATTGAATCTACTTCTATGTGATGACACAGTTATGCAAAATTACAATAGAACCTTCAGAGGTGATGACTCCGTAACCGATGTGCTATGCTTTAATTATTATGATTCTATCCTGGAGACCGAAGATAAAGCATTTCCCAGCCTTTACTGTGATATTATCATTGACATAAAACAGTTAGAACGCCAAAAGGGAACTAAAAGTATGGAAAATGAACTGATTGAAATTTTTATTCATAGCTTATTACATGCTTTGGGTTATGACCATATTAAATTAGAAGACCGTTTATTGATGGAAGAAAAAGAAAAACAATACATAAATAAAATAGTAGGTGACAAGACAAGTGGATGATGGTTCAGCGTTATTAATAATACTTTTGCTATTGTTATTATCGGCGTTCTTTTCTGGTTCTGAAACAGCTTTCTTTTCCCTACCTCGTCTCTATCTAAAAAAATTAGAGAAGAGCAAGAGTTCAAGTGCCAAAAGAATTCTCAAATTATTGAGTAGACCCCGTCAACTTTTAATTACTATACTCTTAGGTAATACCTTTGTTAATATGGGGATATCTTCTCTGGGAGCTTTGCTGGCTATTGGGATTGCCCAAAAACATAAGTTTAACACCTCAACTGCACTGACCATACAAGTTATAATCACTACCATAGTGATAGTCCTTTTCGGTGAGATTATTCCTAAGCTTACAGCTCTGGCTACAGCAAATAAATTTGCCCAGATAGCCAGTTTACCCCTTCAATTCTTTAGCTATCTTTTTTATGTTCCTGTTTGGTTGATTGATAAGTTCAATTTATTACTTTCACGGAAAAAACCTGTAGATAGACATATGACTGAAAAAGTCACCACAGAAGAGATTCATAATCTCATCCAATCTGAAAGTTCAAAACATACGCTGGATGAAGACGAAAAGAAGATGCTGGTTGGATTATTCCGTTTTAAGGATGCCAAAATAACTGAAATCTATGTTCCTCGTGTGAAAGTGAGAGCCATAGAGGAAAATAGCAGTCTGGAAGAATTAAAAGAACTCATTGTGTCCACAGGATATTCTCGCATTCCAGTATACCGTAAGACTATAGATGAAATTGTCGGTATTATTTATGTGAAAGACTTAATTCTCTATCCGGAGAAAAAAACTATTAGGGAATTGATGAGACCTGCCTGGTTTGTTACAGAAAATATGAAAGTTCAGACACTGCTCAATCAATTTAAACAAAAGAAAATGCAGATGGCAATAGTAGTAGATGAATATGGGGGGACTTCCGGTATTATATCTTTGGAAGATATCCTGGAAGAAATTGTAGGAGAGATTCAGGATGAATATGACCAATATGAAGTTCCCGAACTCAGTCAAATTGATGAAAACACTTATCGGATGCAGGGAATTGTCAGTATTCGCCTATTCAATGAAGAGCTGGATGCTGCCTTAGATGCAGAAGAGTATGATAATATTGCAGAGTTTCTCCTATCACAATTCAATCATGTTCCTGCACCCGGAGAGACCCTTATCTGGGAAGATACCTTGCAGTTCAAAGTTCTGGATAGCGATAATAAAAGCATTAAATTAATAGAAGTTATCAAACTACCCAAAGAATCGTAAATTAAAAGAGAATCTTTTCTGGATTGAAAAATAGTTTAATTATGATAAAGCAAAATTTAAAACGAAAATCGGAATTAAAATTATGGGCTCCAGTCGGATGGTTAGTGCTTATCTGGATTGTCTCTTCTATTCCTTCGCAAAAATTCCCTACACAGGAACTCTTCAGTTTTGATAAGGTTGCGCATTTTGGCGAATATTTAATGCTTGCCTTATTAGTAAACTCCAGTTTTAGAGAAAGAAAACTAAGAGCTAGAAATATCTGGTGGATTTATCTTATACTATTTTTTATAGCAGGATTGGATGAATATCATCAGCGTTTTATACCAGGAAGGAATGTGTGTATTGAAGATTATCTGGCTAATGCTTCTGGTTTAGCCGTAGGTTTGATATTTTTCTGGGTGCTTTATGATAGAAGTAAGAAACCTGTTTCTTAGATTAAATGGACAGCTTATCCTGCAGGATATAAATTTTGTTCTGGAAGATGGTCATAATATGATTATCTTAGGAAGAAGTGGAGCAGGTAAGACTGTTTTAATAAAAACTTTAATGGGTTTTTTCCCTCCGGATAAAGGTTCGGTCATTGTGGATGGAGTGGATGTGTATCGGGATAAGGATTTTCATAATTCCAGATTGAAACACAGTTTTGCTATGGTTTTTCAGAATGCTGCATTACTGGATTCTTTCACTGTATTCCAGAATGTGGCTCTTTCACTCTATGAACGCGGTGAAATGGATTTATCTGAAATAAAGGAAAAGGTTAGAAAAAGCTTAGCTTTGGTGGGGTTAGAATCTGCTGAAAATAAATACCCTTCAGAACTTAGCGGAGGGATGCTAAAAAGAGTAGGTATTGCTCGTGCTCTGACATATGAACCAAGTTATATAATTTTTGATGAACCTATTTCCGGCCTAGACCCTATCACAGCTTCTGAAATTCTTTTTTATATAACCCAGATAATTCGGAAGGGCGAAGTTACCACTATCACTATAACTCACGACATTAGTAATATACATCAGTTAGGAGACCGGGTATTATTTCTGGAACAAGGAAGACAACTTTACTATGGCGATTTGGAAGGTCTGTATACCAGTAAAGATCCTATCATTCAGAAATTCCTGAACCTTAATTCCAACAAGTATAATCTCAACTCTTAAAGTGAAGAAGAGATTAGCTTTATCTTCTCCCGAAACTTTAGCTTTTCTTACGGCTACGGCTTGCACTATCCATATTTTTGAAAGTTTAATTATGCGGCTTTTACCACTGCCTTTTCTTAGACTTGGATTATCTAATATCATTGTGATGTATTTAATCTTAAAAGGAAAACCACTACAAGCGGTATTGGTTAATGTAACAAAATCCATAGTTGGTGGTGCAGTCACTTTTACTCTAATGACTCCAGCTACACTATTATCTCTGGGTGGAGGTTTATTTGCCATTTTAGCAATGTGGCTGGCTTGTATCGCTAATCTCGGTTTTACAGAGATAGGGATTAGCATTTGCGGTGCTGTTGCACATAATTTAATGCAACTTATCCTGGTGCAAACTCTGGTGCTATCAGGTACAAGAGTTTTTGTATTGACACCATTATTGTTATTTTTAGGTTTGCTAACAGGTATAATAACGGCATGGCTTTTAATTATTGCCGAAGCTAGATTTAATATAATTAAGACGGATAGTAATGAATGAAATAAATAAGCATAAGTGGAACTCCATACTTAAAGTTATAGGAATAATTTTCTGTATCTGCGTGGGTATATTTTTTGGTATCCTGTGGTATTATCATGATGATTTACCCCCAACCAGCGAACTAAAGAATTACACTCTTCGCACGGGAAGTGAAGTGTATGACTGTCATGGGAAGATGGTCTATCTTTTTGCCTATGAACGACGAAAATTAGTATCTTTGAAAGAGTTGCCTCCGCACCTGATAGATGCTCTCCTGGTTACTGAAGATAAGCGTTTCTATTACCACTTTGGAGTAGACCCTATAAGAATGGTTAAAGCCTTAATTACCGATTTGAAATCAGGAGAATTCTCCCAGGGTGCTAGCACTATCACTCAACAACTTGCTAGAAATATGTTTCTGACTCTGGATAAAAAGCTTTCCCGAAAATTACAGGAGATAGTGTTAGCCTTTAAAATTGAAGCTACATTCAGTAAAGATGAAATCCTGGAGATTTATCTCAATAAAATCTTCTGGGGTTCGCAAAATCACGGTATAGAAACTGCCTCCCTATACTATTTCAACAAACATGCTCGAGATTTAAGCATACCAGAAGCAGCCCTTCTGGTAGGTATGATTCAAAGACCAAATTATTATGACCCCTTTAAGCATCCCGATAGGGCAAAAGAAAGAAGAGACCTGGTGCTGGAAAGGATGTATAAGGCTAAAAAGATTACTGAAGAAGAATATCTGGAAGCAATTTCCACTCCTATAAATCCCCAATCTGGCGGAGTTTATGCCCGTTTTGCTTCCGATTATTTTATAGAATATATCCGCATTTACTTAGAAAATAAATATGGTACTGACCGTTTATTTGATGGCGGATTAAGAATTTACACAACTCTGGATGCAAACCTATCGTCCGCCGCGGATTCCATTTTAAATGCCTATCTTAGGAATGTTGAAAATAGTGGAGGTTTTCGGTATAAATATTCTTATGTGCCTAAAGATGCTCAGGATATTGATACTAAATATATCCAGGGTGGCTTGGTTTTTATGGAAAATAAAACAGGGTATGTCCGATCTTTGATCGGAGGAAGAAACTTTGAACATAGCAAGTTCAATAGAATGACTCAAGCACGACGACAACCCGGTTCTTCTATCAAGCCTACTTATTACACTCTTGCAATTGAGAAAGGTTACACTCCAGCCACGATTTTAAATGATGCACCTATTACTATTGGAAACTGGAGCCCTGCTAATGCAGATAATAAATATCATGGACCCACCAGAATGCGAGTTGCCTTGCAATGGTCCTATAATGCCTGGGCAGTGAGATGTGCTCAAGACCTCGGATTAGGCACTCTTAATGAAGCTTTTAAACGCTTTGGATTAAATATATATGCACAGGATATGACTGCATCCTTAGGTGCATATGAAGTTGTACCTATCAACCTTATTTCCGCTTATACTGCCTTCCCTAATCAAGGAATGAGAGTTAAACCTATCTTTATAACAAAAGTTGAAGATATAAAAGGGAATGTATTGGAACGAGCCTCAATCCAAAAATATTCCGTATGTTCCCCTCAGGTTGCTTATCTGATGACCAGTATGCTGCAAACAGTAGCTTCATCTGGAACCGGTGCTTCTTCTCGTAATGGCTATTTCTGGGAAAATGCAGGTAAGACGGGAACTACTGATACTAATAATGATTCCTGGTTTATAGGGTTCAATAAGGCTTATACACTGGGAATCTGGATGGGATTTGATAACAATAAAATAAAAGCAGGTTCTGCTCAAGCAGTAAGAATTTGGGGACCTATTATGACTCAAGCAATTAAGATTGATAATAAAGGACGCACTCCTAAAGCAAATGACCCAAGATATTCTTTTACTGTCCCGCCCAGAATTGTTCAACTTAATATAGATCCCTATACCGGCTTAGTAGTCAGTAGTGGTGGCATACCTGAAGTCTTTATTGAAGATAATATACCCTCCAGAGCTCCAGATTCTTTACGATACGGTAGGGCTCCATCTGGTCCGTCTTTCAAAGAAGAATTGGAACAAGAATTTTAACAACTAATAATACCGAGGAAACAATGATTATATTTGATGATAAAAAGCAAAACTTATTCTTTCCACTTACCCTCAATCGTTGTGTGGGTGATTTACGGTGCGGAATCCTAAAATTAAGACAAAGATTGGAAGAACTTTTAGCCCCAGAGGATACTGCGTTCTGGATTGACCCAGACTTGCTAAACCTGTATAAAGCAAGACATCCCGATTGGAAACTTAATGAACCTGCTTTAGAAGGTACTCTTTTAGTAAACTCACGTCTAAAACCTACTTCTGAATCTATCCGTGCTATAAAAAATTTAAAACCAAATCAATGTCTTCTTCTAGGAGAAGATATTATTGCGTTCTATGCTCCCAAAACTCTTTCTAATTTGCCTGCACCTATTGAATTAAAATCTTCAGGGATAGAGCTTATTTCTTCCGATTTAACTCTCTATCAAAACCTTAGTGACCTCATTCACGATAATGAAAGATTGATTCGTCTTGATTTTGAACAATTCTTCTACGACCAGGACAATTACTTTGAAACCGAACCTGGTGTAACCGTTCTTAATCCTTACTGTATCTGGATAGGTGAAAATGTGGTCTTGAAGCCTGGTTGTGTCCTGGATGCGTCAGAAGGTCCCATTATTATTGATGAAGGTTCCACTGTACTTTCTAATGCAGTTATCTGTGGTCCTGCTTATATCGGAAAAAAATCCTTAATTAAAGTGGGAGCAAAAATTTATGAAGGAACATCTCTAGGACCTGTCTGTAAAGTTGGTGGTGAGGTTGAAGAAAGTATTATTCAAGCTTATTCTAACAAGCAACATGACGGGTTTCTAGGACATAGCTATATAGGTGAATGGGTAAATATCGGGGCTGGTTCATCTAATAGCGACTTAAAGAATACCTATAAAAATGTTAAATTCTATTCCTATGCTTCTGGCGAAAAGATAGATTCTAACACTATGTTTTTGGGTGCTATGATTGGAGATTATGTAAAATTAGGTATTAATGCCAGCGTTAATACTGGTTGTGTTATAGGTTTTGGTTGTAATCTCTGGAGTTCAGATTTGATAGCAGATTTTATCCCCGATTTTTCCTGGGGAAGAGCTTCTCAACTTACCAAATATCGTTTTGAAGCTTTCTGTGAAACAGCTCAATTGGTAAAAAAACGTCGTGGACTTGAACTTTCTGCAGAGGAGATTGCTCTCTTTAAAAAACTGTGGGAGCAAAGCAATGGTTGAACCTTTAGATTTAAATGAAGAAATCAGCCCTGAATATCTGGAAGTAATATTTCGCACAGGACGCCTGGGGTATTATCAAAATAATTCGCATCTTCCTCTAAAACCTGATGATTTGATTATTGTTGAGGTAGATAGAGGTGAAGATATAGCACAGGTCATTCATCTTAGTGTCACTGATGAAGAGGTTCTAGCTCAGATTCCTCAAACTCCTAATCCTTTTAAAATAAAACGAATAGCCACAGAAGAAGATATTGAAAAACTGCATCATCTACCTGAAGAAGAAGAAAAAGCTGCTCAAATCTTTGGCGAAATCCTCAAAAGATATTCCTTTGATATGAAGTTAATTGATACAGTATATCAATTTGATGGAAATAAAATTACCTTCTTCTTTACTGCTGAAGGAAGAATTGATTTTCGGGTATTTGTTCGTGAACTTGCTAATGTCTTCAGAACCAGAATAGAACTACATCAGACCACAGGAAGAGATGAAGCTCGCAGAATGGGTGGATTCGGAATGTGCGGACTTCCTTATTGTTGTGGAAATTTCCTCAAGCATTTTAATCAAGTGACCATAAAGATGGCAAGAGACCAGAATCTGGTAGGAAATCTCGCAAAAATATCTGGTCCCTGCGGAAGGCTACTCTGCTGTCTAAATTTTGAAGAAGATTTCTATATGGAAGAGGGAAAACTTCTTCCCGTTCCTGGCACTTGCGTTGAATACGAGGGCATCAAAATGTTTGTCCTTAAAACGGACCCACTGAACAAAAAAATTCTACTTTCTGACGATGATGAAAATATTACTGAGGTTGATTTGGACACTTTCCTCACCCTGAAAATTCTTTCTTCTCCAGACCTGGAATTATGTTAAATAGCATTTATGGCATTATGCCTGAACAATTAAGCAGTTTTTTATCTTCAGAATTTCCTGCCTATCGTTCTCGTCAGTTGTTAAAATGGATTTATGAAAAAGGGGTTTTTGACCCTTTTCAAATGACCAATCTGCCTGTTACTATGCAAAACTATTTAGCTCAAACCTTTGATTTTTCTATGCCTCGTATAGTTCAATCTCTTGAATCTATTGATGGAAGCCAAAAATTTCGGCTAATTCTATCTGACGAAGAGCAGATTGAAATGGTCTTGATGCCAGAAACTAAAAAACTTACTCTTTGCGTTTCTTCTCAAGTTGGTTGTGCTAGAAACTGTGCTTTTTGTGCAACAGGGAAAATGAAACTTCATCGGAATCTCTATCCTCATGAAATAGTTCAACAATTTCTCCTGGCATCGCAAGAATCCACCGAGCGAATTACTAATCTGGTCTTTATGGGTATGGGCGAACCGCTGGATAATCTGGAAAATGTTCTCAGTGCAATTAAACTTATTCAGGATAATACAACTCTTGCTTTTAGCCCTCGTAGGACCACTATTTCCACCTGCGGAATTATTCCCGGTATCTATACTTTAGCTGATTCAGGCGTTAAAGTGAAACTTGCTGTGTCTCTTAATTCTGCCCGTAATTCAATCCGTGATGAACTTATGCCAGTAAATCGTAAATACCCTCTTACCGTGTTAAAAAAAGCCTTACTCTATTTTCAGAAAAAGAATCCTTTCCGTATTACACTTGAATATATACTTATTCCTGGGGTGAATATGGATGATGCCGATTTGAAAGCTCTGCGTCAATTTAGCGGAGACCTGTCCTGTAAGATTAATTTCATACCATTCAATACTTTACCATTTCTTCCCTATCTCTCTCCTGCCGAAGAAGAGCTTAAATCCTTTCTAATAAAAGCATATGCCATTTTACCTCAGACCATAACCCTAAGACGAAGCCGTGGGCTGGACATTCAGGGTGCCTGTGGACAATTAGTAGTGGAATCCAATAAAAAATCTATGAGAGGTGCTATATGAACGAAATAGAATATATCGCGCGTAAACTTTTTGGAGATAATCCCCCCTGTAAATGTGGAGGTGGACATAAGATTTGCTTAGGCTGTGCTATCTGTCGTGCAGACCAACCTGACCAACTTTATGATCCTTCAGCTGATATTGCTTCTGTCATTGATGCCACATTACTTAAAGCAGAGGCTACGCAAAGTGAAGTCAATGCTCTTTGTGACCTTGCCAATGATTATAAATGTGCTGCAGTGTGTGTTAATTCTCACTTTTCGCATCCACTTCAACTGCGCCTAACTTCAACTGTAAAATCCTGTACTGTTATCAATTTTCCGCTCGGGGCAAGCTATATCTATGCCGTTGCTGCAGAAGCCCTTGCTGTTATAAATACCGGTATTGAAGAACTGGATATGGTGCAAAACTTGAGCGCGGTTAAGAGCGGTCATCCTCTTCATTCCTATCAAATGGTAAAAAATATTGCAGAGATGGCTCATACCAATGATGTCCTCCTCAAAGTTATTCTGGAGACCTGTTACCTTTCCAGGGAAGAAATTATCACCTGTGCTCTTTATGCTAAAAAAGCAGGAGCAGATTTCGTTAAGACCTCCACCGGATTTGGAACAGCAGGTGCTACAGTGGAGAATGTTCGGCTTTTAAGAGAGATTGTGGGACCCAAGATGGGAGTTAAAGCTGCAGGAGGAATCCGCACCAGAGAACAAGCAATAGCAATGTTGGATGCTGGTGCTAATCGTATAGGTGCAAGCAATGTGAAAGCATTGCTCTAAATAGGATTACAATGCAAGTCAATCTCGCTGGCTATAATATTGATAGCTCTTTAATTCGTAAGCTGCAAACCGAAACTGCTACTCCAGAAGTAATATCTGCTGCTTATGCACGTATTTCCAGAAGTGAAAAATCCATCACTGAACTTAGGGAACAGGCTTTAAAGGAATTGGAAAAAGCAAGACGCTCCAATCAAAAAATTATCTTTGAACTGGGGCATTCATCTGTTGCTGAACACTCTGTCTTTAATTTTGACCTCATTGGTATTTCTCGTTTACTTACCGAATTAGTGGAAACTCTCCGATTTGCTTCTTTCACAGAAAAATCCCAGCGTTATGTGGCTTTCTCTGATGACTTTGTTATTCCTCAAGAGCTGGAATATACTTTTCTTAAACCTCTTCGTGATGAATATATGCAAACTATGCAGGCTCTTTTTGATGAATATAAAGAAAGCTTGCAAGCCATACTTAAATATTATAAGGATAATCAACCTGAACTAAAAAAATCAGAAATTGAAGGGAAAGCTAAAGAAGATGCGCGTTATATCTTACCTCTTGCTACCAAAACTCAACTCGGAATGACTATTAATGCACGAAGTCTGGAAAATCTGCTTAGAAGATTAATTACTTCTCCGTTAGCGGAAGCTCATGAACTTTACCATCTCTTGCTTCAATCTGTTAAAGAACTATGTCCTTCACTCATTCGTTATATAGAAAAAGAAGATTTTACCGGTTCCTTTGATGCCTCTAAGATTAAAACTGACATTACTGCAATACCCTTTGCGGATTCACCGGTACATATACTGGAATTTACAGCAGAGGCGGATGATAAAATCTTAGCTGCTCTGCTCTTTGAACAATGTACAAATTCTTTTTCCTCCTGTCTGGATACAATTATAAAATTGGATAACTCCACCAAAAAACAGTTATGGGAAGAAGTTTTTGAAAATATCCAGCCCTGGAGTAAAATGCCACGTGCCTTTGAACTTGCAACCTACACTTTTGAACTTTCTATGTCTGAATGTTGCTGGTCTCAATTTAAAAGGCATAGAGTAGGAACTATTATTAAACAAAAAGCATATTTACCAAATAGTTACATCTTTCCTCCGATTATCTATACTCTTAAAAGAGACGGAAAATGGCTAAATCTTTTAAAAGCTACAAATTCATTGAAACAGAAATTGGCTCAAGTATCTCCTGAACTGATGCCATATGCACGTATTAATGCAGAGAAAGTAAAGGTTCTGGCAAATATGAATCTTCGTGAACTATATCATCTTATTAGACTTCGTGCTGATATTAATGCCCAATGGGAAATTCGTAATCTTGCTCGTATACTGGCTGAATCCATTCGTCCTCTTGCTCCTTATGCAACCTCTTATCTATGCGGGAAAAGTGAATTGGAGAGCTTACTTCTAACTTCGGGAAAGGGATTGACAAAAACTTAATCAATATAATAAATGAATATACTATGCTGCGTCCCTGTAGCTCAGCTGGATAGAGTGGCACCCTCCGAAGGTGAAGGTCAGGCGTTCGAATCGCCTCAGGGACGCCATTTATCCATATATGCCATCTGAAGTAATCCTTACTATAGAAAATCTATCACTGCAGCTGGGAAGCAAAGTAATATTCTCCCAACTTAATCTTGGTGTCCATAGTGGTGATAAAATTGGCATTGTGGGAATTAACGGTTCCGGAAAATCTACTCTTCTAAGATTAATAGCTGGAAATCTTGAACCTACTACCGGAACGATTGTAAAAAGACGAGATTTAACTCTCGGATGGCTTTCCCAGAATCAGCCTCTGCCTTCAGAAGAGACCATCCTTCAATATGTTGTAAATCAGAATTTAACTAAAAGCTCTTCAACGGAAGAACATCGCTTTAAAGCTATGCTTTCCTTACTGAATCTTTCCGATTGGGGAAAACCTCTTAATCTGCTTTCGGGTGGAGAAAGGAGAAAAGCTGGTCTGGCTAAAGTTTTAGCCAGTGAACCTGACCTTATCTTGCTGGATGAACCTACCAATCATCTGGATCTGGACACTATTGAATGGCTGGAGGATTATCTTACTAAGTTAAAAAAGACACTCATCTTTGTTTCCCATGACCGCTATTTTCTGGATGCTATCTGCAATCGTATTCTTGAGATAGAACACAGCCATTGCTATTTGACCGAGGGCAATTATTCGGATTATGTGGAGCAAAAACTTATCCGTTTAACTGATCAAAAAAGGAAAGAAATCCGCAGTCAGGCACAATTAAAGAAGGAGCTGGATTGGCTTAAAAGAGGCGCTAAAGCTCGAACCTCTAAACCTAAAGACCATATCAATAGAGTCCAAAAACTCATCTCTCAATCCTATCTAATATCAAATCCGGAACTTAAAATCTCTTTTCTTAGGGAGCGTCAGGGGAAAACTATCCTGGAACTTCATAACATCAGCAAAAGTTTTGAAGGACAGACCTTATTTCAAAATTTGGAGCATATCTTTCAAGCTAATGAAAAAATCGGTATTATTGGTCCTAATGGCTGCGGTAAAACCACTTTGCTAAAGATTATAGCAGGAGAAATAGAACCAGATTCAGGAACTGTAAAAATTGGTGTCAATACTCGTTTTTCCTTTTTCCGCCAGGAGGATGAAAGCTATAATCCTGAACTATCCGTTTTTGAGTACTTAACTCAATATTCTGAAGTGATTCAGACCAAGTCAGGATGGAAATTGACTGCCAAAGAGATGCTTAAAAATTTTCTCTTTGATGAAAAAATGCAACAACAAAAACTATCTTCTCTTTCCGGAGGAGAACTGCGTCGTCTCTTTCTCCTCAAATCACTTATGTTTGGTGCCAATTTTATTATTCTGGATGAACCTACTAATGACCTGGATATTCAAACCCTGGAAATTTTGGAAGATTATCTGGATGATTTTAATGGTTGTCTTCTGGTTGTCTCTCATGACCGTTTCTTACTTGATCGCTGTGTGGAGCAACTCTTTGTCTTTGAAAAAGATGGCATCAGGAAATTCCCCGGAAATTATTCGGACTACTTATTAGTACGGGATTATCAAAAGGAAGAAAAGGAAAATAAAAAACCTTCAATTAATATTACTTCTAAATCTCAGCATCTGTCTAAAGGTCTAAGTTATAAAGAACAGCGAGAATTGGAATTGCTTACTCAGGAGATAGAAAATCTGGAAGCTCAGATTAAAAATCTAGAAGATTCTCTAAACTCTTCTCCAGCTCTCACTCATCTTGATTACCTTCGTATAAGTAAGGAACTGGAAAATTTGAATAAGCTCTATCAACAAAAACTCCAGCGCTGGTTTGATTTATCCGAAAAATAAGAAGGGAGTTGCGAGATGTCCTTTCTTCATAAAGCTGTCGTTTGGCGATGAGAGATCTTTGTCTCACAAACCGAGAGGCTATTCTTTCTTTTAAAGGATAGCTATAACGATAAAAATAAGATACTGCTCACAATAATACTGCTCTTTCCTATTACTTTAAAATAAAAAGCTCATTAGGAACTTCCTAGACGGCTGGCTTTATATAATAAAATATCAGGATCTTAGCCTCTTAAGAAATCAAGTATCTCATCAATATATTTGAAATTTTGATATATTGGACTAAATATTTTAAATAAAACTTGACAGAGAATACAGATAAATTCATAATACTTTAGAGAATTTTGAAGATAAAAGCTTTGTGTTTGAGAAAACATTTATGCTTCTATAAAGGAAAGGTGTGGTTATGTATAAAACAGTGAGATGGGGAAAACCATCTATCTTAAATTTCTGGTTTTAGTTTAGAGCATCCTCCCATTTCAATCAGTTATAGAACCTCTATTTTACTCGTTCTTTTGTTATCTCATCATAGTTTTTATCCTGCCTATATAAAAGATAGTTACGATAGTGATATTACCTGTATAACCTTGAGTTATTTATTAACTTAATAAACAAAGGGAGATTTTAAATGAAGAAATCACTCTTAGTTATCTGGCTATTAGTTCTTATGAGTTTTAGTTTTGCTACGATAGAAGAATATTATATTTTTACTCAAACCAGCGGAACCTACAATCCCTTTAACCCTGATGAAGGAAATATTATCCCGGAATTATCAACTAACAATGCTCTTTCTTCTCCTATTTCTATTGGCTTTATCTTTCCTTATGGCGCAAATTTATATACTGAGGTCAAAATCAGCTCCAATGGCTGGATTGGGTTAGATGCTCAACAGACCAATAGTTATCCTAATAACGACCTCGGTTCCACCTTCACCTGTCCTAATCTCGCACCTCTCTGGGATGATTGTAATCTGGATTCAGGATCTTGCTACTATCTACTTACTGGAACTGCTCCTCATCGTGTTTTTATCGTTCAATACACTAATTTAAAATGGAATTATTCTGCCAGTTCTTTTTTTAATTTACAGGTGAGATTATATGAAACTGGTAAGATTGAGTTTATTTATGGATTTGCTACTGGAGCTCCAAACTCTCCTTCCGCTTCTATTGGTATAAATATGGTTCCTGGAGGTTCTGGATGGTTTTATAGTGTCACTCCAGGGAATCCTGCCACGGTTTCAACCACTACTGCAAATAATCAAATCTCTATCTGGCCCGGTGAAGATACTGTTTATGAATTCAATCCCATTATCCCATTTTCCAATGATTTAGCTGCAATTTCTATCTCGGGAAATAATGTTCTTACAGTAGGAGAGAATTCAGAATACCAGATATTAATCAGAAATAATGGCAGCAATAATCAAAACAATTATCAGATAAAACTTATACTGGATGAAGAGGAGGTTGCTTTTATAGACGGCAACCCTATTCAGGCAGGAGAATTTCAGACCTATACTCTTTCCTGGATTCCTTCTTTAAATTATGCAGGTCCTTGCAATCTATCTGGAAAAACAGTTTTAACTGAAGATGAGAATCCTGCTAATGATAGAACTACTCCCCTACAGATTACTATTCATCCTGCTGAGGTTCAACCAGTAACCATTGGCTCTGGAAATGAGTTAGCCAGAGTACCGATAGATTTTTCTCTAAATAATTCTCTTTATGAATGCCTTTATTATCCTGAAGAGCTTGGCTTTTCCAGCGGAATTATCTACTCTATAAGTTTTTATAATGATTTTGCTGTTTCTCCTGCTAATAGTATGACCAGGATATGGTTGGGTACTACAGATTTATCCAATCTCAGTTTAGACTGGATTCCTGCTAATCAATTAACGCTGGTCTTTGAAGGTAATATTAATTATCCTGCCGGGGTCAATACTATTTCCATTCCTTTACAAACTCCTTACTTGCATTATCCTGGTAATCTAGTGATGATGGTACAAAGACCCTGGGACAATCAATTTTATTCTGTGGATAATAATTTTTATGCACAAACTATAGGCTCAAATAGAGCTCGTAAAAATAACATAAGTTATCATTCTTTCAACCCTTTTAGTCCTCCACCTTCTACTGTTTCCGGCCAATTTCCTAAAACCACCTTTTTCTACACTAATTATCCTTTACTCAATGATCTGAGTTGTTTGAGTATTAATGGCAACCCTGCTCCATCTATTGGATCAAATTATTGCTATAACATAACCGTAAAAAATAATGGAATAGAAACTCAAAATAATTATGTAGTCAGATTAATGACTACTGATGGAACAGAACTTGGTTCTGTAATGGGATCAACTATCGCGCCGCAACAGATATTAGAATTTGATATACCCTGGATTCCAAACTTTGAAGGCTCTGCTTCTATCTATGGAGAAGTAATCTTGGTAGGAGATGAAATTGAGAGCAATAATAAATCTTTTCCCCTGAAGATTAGAGTCTATCCTGTTGGCGTTATCTATAATTACATTACTATTGGTGGAGGTAATTTGTGGGATAGAATGCCTATGGATTTTTACTATAAGAACTCTCTTTTTGAAACTGTATATCTTGCTTCTGAACTTAATTCAAGCGGTCTATTAACTGACATTCAATTCTATAATTATTTTTATATAGATTCTTCTCTTGAACCAACCAAAATCTGGATAGGAGAAACTACTCAAAATGACCTTTCTCAAGGTTGGATTCCATCTACTGACCTGACTATAGTTTTTGATGGCATGGTAGATTATCCTGCCTATAATAATGATATTTTAATCCATCTGGATACCCCTTATCAATATAATGGAAATAATCTGGTAGTAATGTTCAAGCGCCCCTGGGATACATCTTATTCACATAGTAATGGATTGTTTCGTAATCAAATAGGAAACATATCAAATCGCACGCGCAATGTCTATAGTGACATTGTAGATTACGATCCCGCCAATCCTCCTGCTAATACTATACCACAGGCTATTTTTCCTATGACTACTTTTATGTTTAAGCACACTGATCCCTTTGGTGAACCTGTCATTCTGTCTTCCAGTATGAATGTTGCCTGTGCTGTAACTATTGATAGTTTGTTTGCCTCTTCTGGAAGTATTCTCGCTGCTTATGTTGATATGAATGGAGTTCCTCAGCTGAGAGGTAAACAAACCATTCAGTTAAGTGAAAATCTTGCCAGTTGTATAATTCAGATTTATACTGAAAACGATGGTGAAATAGTTCGTTTCCGAATCTGGGACCCAAATAATAATCAGATTTATCTTTCTTCCAATACGCTCAGCACTATAGTTAATGCAACTATTGGTTCTATACCTGATAATCCTTTTATGATTTATGGAGTTAGCCCTCAAACTCAATCCTTTTCATTAGCAGGAGGTTGGAATCTTATTTCTTTGAATATTGCTCCCCCGGATCATTGTATAAATTCCATAATATCTGCTATATCCAATCAGATTCTGCAAATTAAAGGAACAGAAGGAATCTATATTTCAAACAACCCCTTTTCTACTTTAGCTACTTTCACGGATGGAAGAGCCTATAATATTTTGATGTCTAGTCCAGCTAACTGGTCAGTAAGTGGAGCGCCCATTCCTGTTTCTACACCCATACTCTTATCTGATGGTTGGAATCTTGCTGCTTATTTTCCTACTACAGCATTATCTGTCACAGAGGCAATGAGTTCTATTTCCGAATGGCTTTTGCAGGTGAAAGGTACAGATGGAGTTTATATTCCTGGTAATCCTTATTCTACCTTGACTACTATGTATCCAGGTAAGGGATACTGGATAAAGATTAACGGTGCACATACTCTGATTTATCCAGAACCAGCCAGAACCAAAGATAGTTCTTTATCACCGGTTACTCAGAATAAGGATAAAGAAGAGGAGCAGGTGCGGATACTATCCAATAGTTTAACTCTTTTGGCGAGATGCAATGTTGCAGAAGAGGGAGATTATCTTTTAGCCAGAGTGGAAGGAGAATTAAGAGGTAAAGAGAGATTCATTTCTCCTGAGGGATTTCTTGCTGTTCTAATGCAAATCTATACAGAAATGCCAGGAGAAGTGATAAGCTTTAGTCTCTTAAAGCCAGATGGTAGAGAGATAGTTTTAGCTACCACTATAATAAGTGAACCAGGTGCTATTTTAGGTGATTATCCAGAGTTTCTAGAACTGGAAGCTACTTCAATGGATGACCAAGTTATGATGACCACTCAGTTAAAAGGTTGCTATCCCAATCCCTTTAATCCGAGTACTACCATTATCTTTAGTATAGGAGAAGAGGGAACAAAAGTCAATATAGTTATCTATAATTTAAAAGGTCAGAAAGTTCGTCATCTGACCAGTGATAGTTTCAGCAGAGGTGAGCATAAACTTCTCTGGGATGGCAAAGATGACTATGGCAGGAAAGTTGCTTCTGGCATCTATTTTGCTGAGATGAGAACTCCTACCTACAAGAAACATATTAAAATGTTAATGACTAAATGAGGATTTTAAGGAGGAAAAATGAATTCCAGGATTTTAGTCCTATTACTAGGTATTATAACATTAGCTACTTTGTTACCAGCTCAGGAGATGGTTCCCTATTCCAATACAAACAAAATTGGGCTGGAAACACAAACAAAAGTTTATTCCTCAAGTAGAATTGCTCCAGAGTATGCTTTTACCAGAACACCAATTCCCCTAATGACCTCTTATTATGACTATATGATTGGGAGCTATCACGGATTACCCTTACAAGTTATCCCTGATAATGCAGGGGGAGGCTATTTTATGACTTATCATGGGCGTAGGATGCCAAGTGGTATACGTCGTGTTTTTTATTCCTATATTAATTCACAAGGTAACATTGTGGATAATAACGAAATTAGTACAGAATCAACTAATGAAGGCTATCCCACTTTGGCAGTTGATCCTGTTTCCGGTAAACCATTATATGCCTGGCATGGTAATTATGATGCAGATACTCAGTATGAAATAAAGTGTGCTGCAGACGCTTTTCTATCGGGTTTATCTGGCTTATTTACTTATCAAATGATAATCAATAATCCAACAACTATTACGGCTCCAGATGGAATTGTTACCACTGATAACGATTTTAATTGGCCTACTGCAGTAATTGGTCCTTCACCCATCCCAGGTAAAAGAAGAATCTATGTCGTTACTACAAATTCTGTTTCACATTCTTCATATCCTGTAGAAAATCCCTATATTGCTTATGCTGATTTCAATGAAGCAGATATTGAGAACAGCAATAACTTCGTCTGGAACTACACTTCCATTCCGGAACAAAATCAATGGAATGTGGATATAACCTGGCGAAGACCTTTTTATGACATCACTTGTGATAATGCCGGAAACCTCTATTATGCTGGATATCATACAGCTTATGAAAGTGATGGAACTACCCCTATTAATGAACCTGATCTGGATGTGTTTATCTGTCCTAATTATGGGCAGGGCACCTGGAGAAGAGTTAGCAGTTCCAGTCATCTGAATATGTGGAATCCACCAACTTCACCCACTGATAACACAGGATATTTTGTTTCTCCCATTACAGGTCAACCTTATGGTGATAGTGGTGATCTCTATTTTGGCATTAAGGATTCAGGTCATTTGAATGCCTCTATGGATAATGAAGGAAAACTTCATATCTGTGCTATATGGACTCTTAAAAATTGTGATAATTATTATTATTCTAATTTTCAGTATGTTAAAGAATTTGTTTTTGATCCTCAAACTGAAACCTTCACAATTAAAGACATTTGTCCCCAAAAAGACCCAGCTGATACCTTCAATACCACTTTTTGTCCCTGGGACCTTGAAGCTCCTTTTGGAGAAGTTGATGAATTTAGTAATATAGCTCCTTCAAATCCTTTAATGGTAAGCGATTGGCCCTACCCACATTGGGATGATATGGCACATGATAATACTATGCAGTTCCATTATAATAACATTAAAATCACTAATGCCAATGAACAAGGAATGATGGCAGCAGTGTGGCAAAATTCAGAAAGAGCTCGCAGGTTTAATAAATATGGGGATTATCAATATTCAGCTTATGAAAATACTCCAGAAATTTGGATTTCTGTCTCACCCGATAATGGAAACACCTGGAGTGAACCTATTATTCTGAATAATGTAGAAACTTTTGAGCTTGCGGGAATTAAGCCAATGTGGGTCTATCCCGCGAATTTCGTCAAATATGTAGGTATGCAAGGAGAGAATAAGATCGGAAAATTGGGATTAATGTTCTATAATGATTACACCTGGGGTTCCTATGTGATTAATCCACCCTATCATACGAATCAGGATGGTGGTCAGGTGATGTTTACTGAACTCCAGATTGTTTTTCCTGCTCAGCCACCTACTGAAGATCCTTTTGGAGAGCCAATTGTCCTAAGTAGCAGTATGACAGTAATGGCAGGAGTCCAGATTAATGGAGATATGGCTTCTGAAGGAGATGTAGTGGCAGCTTATGTTAATATTGATGGAATTCCTCAATTGCGAGGAAAAGAAACCGTGCAGGTCATAGATGGCGTTGCCGGTTGTCTTTTGCAGGTTTATACAGAGACTAATGGGGAAATCGTCTATTTCAAGGTCTGGGATGCCAGTACTAATATAGTGTATTTTGTGGAAGAAACTCTCAATAGTATAGTCAATGGAACTATTGGAGAATATCCCCAGGACCTTTTCTGGCTATATGCTGGAACCTCTCGGCTGCAGATTATTAATCTACAGACTGGCTGGAATATGATTTCTCTTAATGTGCATCCTGAAAGTATGGATATAACTGATATCTTTAACGATATTATGTCCAGTATGGTAATGATTAAATCGCCTGATGGAGTTTTTGTTCCTGATAATCCTTATAATACATTAACCAGTTTTGCCGATGGCAAGGGCTATTTTGTTAAGGTTTCCAGTCCCTGTAACTTAATGGTTTACGGGAATGCAATCAATCTTGCTCAACCTATTCATTTAAATCTTGGCTGGAACCTAATCGGTTATACCCTTCAAGTTACTTTGAATACGGTTGTTGCCTTAGCTAATATAGCTACTCATCTTATCCAGATTAAAGGTGAGGAAGGTGTGTATGAACCTAATAATCCTTTCAGTAATCTCAGTGTCCTCCATCCAGGGAAAGCATACTGGATTAAAGTTAATACCTCTTGCAGTTTGGTTTATCCTCCCTATGGGAAACAAGATGTAATCTATCAGCCGGTTCTTGCTTATAAAAAATATGGGACTCCCATTGTGAAAACCAATAGTCAGACTGTGCTTTGTTTACTGAATGAACTTGCTCAGGAAGGTGATATTTTGGCTGCTCTGGTAAATGGAGAATTAAGAGGCTTATCCTCTATTAAGAAAAATAATGGTATTACTGGTGCTCTCATCAATATCTTTACCGAAGAAGCTGGAGAAATTATCCAGTTTAAACTAATTAAAAAAGATAGTGAAACCGTTTTTAATCTTATACCTGATTTATTAAGTGCTCCTGGCGAAGCTACAGGTAATTATGCACAGGGAATTTATTATAATCTCACTCCTGACCAGAATCAAGTCCCTGAAATTAAAACTGCTCTCATTTCTGCCTATCCTAATCCTTTCACAAGTTCCACTTCTATTTCTCTGAGTATGGGAAAAGAAAAATCTTCCATTCAGCTGAATATCTATAACCTTCGGGGTCAAAAAGTAAAAACTCTTTTTGCAGGAACTCTGGAATCTGGAATTCATAATCTCATCTGGGATGCGACGGATGATAATGGTAGAAAAGTAGCTTCCGGCATCTATTATTGTAAATTGCACTCAGCCGGGAAATCTCAACTTCTCAAACTTTTGATACTTAAGTAAAAGGATTGTGTTATGAAACCTAAAATTCTGTTTCTACTCACCTTTATTATGCTACTAACTTCTGCTTTTGCCACCGATCCCTGGGGGGATCCAGTGGTGCTTCCAGGAAGTATGACCGTGATGGCTCAAGTCTTTATAAATGGTATCCCAGCTTCAAATAACGATGTTTTAGCTGCTATAGTAGAGATTGCAGGAACTCCTGAACTTCGTGGTAAAGCCACCATTCAAAATATTAATGGTGTTGCCGGCTGTTTAATCCAGATTTTTACCGAAACCAATGGTGAAATTATCCATTTTAAAGTATGGGATGAAAGTGCACAAACTATTTTTAATGTCTCACAAACTCTGAACTCTGAAGTGAATGGCAGCGTAGGTAGCTATCCCGATAATATGTACCAAATCTTTGCTGGCTCAAATATGATAGTTGATCCCTGGACAGCACCTTCAATCTTAACCAACAGTATGACTGTCCTGGCGCAAGTCGGAATCTCCGGTAATCCTACGGAAAGTAATGATATTCTTGCTGCTTTTGTCAATGTTAACGGTCAATTAGAATTACGCGGAAAGCAACAAATCTCTATTGTTAATGGCATTTCTGGATGTCTTATCCAGATTTTTACCGAAACCAATGGTGAGCAGGTACAGTTTAAAATTTGGGATTACAGTGAACAAGAAATTATAAGTTGCACCACTACTCTTCTTACTGAAGTCCAGGGTATGGTAGGTTCCTGGCCTAATGACCTCTTTCCAGTTTTTGGAGGTGAAATCTATACAGTGGAAAATCCTATATTATTCCCTATCGGTGGAATTTATCAATCTCCTCAGTTTGTTGCTATAAATTGTTCTACACCTGATGCACAAATCTATTATACTTTAAATGGAACTGACCCTACTCCAGCCTCTAATCTTTATTCAACTCCTCTTTATTTTGGCTTGAATTCTACCACAGAAGTCCGTGCTCGTGCTTATAAAAATTATTGGCTGCCCAGTGATGTCTCAGTTCAAATCTACACTATCACCGGAACTGTTTCTACTCCTACCTTTAATCCACCAGGTGGAGTTTATAATGATTCTATTGATGTAGTGATAAGTTGTAACCTGCCGGGAGCAGTGATTCATTATACTATGGATGGCTCAAATCCCGATGAAAATTCACCCATTTTTTCTGTTCCTATTCATCTGGCTCAGGATACGCTCATTGTCATTAAAGCTAAAGCCTATAAAACTGACTGGAATCCCAGTGAAATAGCGTCTGCTACCTATGATATTAATGTCCCTCTGTCTGATGATTGTGCTCTACCTATCATTCCTTGTATCGTTGGTATCTACCCCAATCCTTTTATTGACTCCACCAGTATTAAAATTAACCTCAAAGAATACCCTCTGAACTATTGTGTGGATATTTATAATATCAAAGGAGAAAAAGTGCAACAATTTAAGGGATGTCAACGAGGTGAATTTGAAATTAAATGGGATGGTAAAGATTTTCAGGGAAATAAACTAAGTTCCGGGATTTATTTAATTTCCCTGCATACCAAAACTTATAGCGATATCCAGAAAATTATATTGAAATAACCTATATCAAACATAAATTTAGAAGTGCGAGAACTCCTTGTGATGAATAACTATCAGAATATTCTCGCTGCGAGCAAAACCTAATGGTTTCGCAAAACTGCTAGAATTTTCTATACTATATAATATAGTCATATATAAAACTTATCTTTATAGCAACTGTTGATGGCTATCTTCCTACAAACTCAGGAAATGTATCTCTCTCTGGCTGTATATTTAATTTTAATGCTATATAATTATTATGTATCTCAAACAACAGAAGACATAAATAAAACTTACTGGCAAACAATAAAAAATTATATCATAAGCACTCATTTTAACAGCCTGAGCCCTATAGTACTTAATACACTTTTGAAAGTCATTTAAATAGTAGTCAGATTGCCCATAATTTTTTATTATCCGCAGGATTAAACTTTTCTTTCCGCTTCTCTGTATTCTAATTCTTATCCCGATTTTTTGTTTCTAATGAATTTATTTTTTATTTGCCTATCAATAAACTGAATTTATTTTTGTCCATTTTTCCGCTCATCTTTTGAAATCTAATTTATTCTTTAAAGTATCCTGGCTCTCTCTTGACTCTTTAGATAATAAGGTGCTAAGGGAGAGACAGATAGGAGACTATAAATTTTACTTTTACACAATTCATTTCCGGTCAATACATTCGCCCTTGCTCCTGTCAATTTATCACCTTTAAAAGGATTATTCATATTTATTTGTTACTATATCTTCCTGATTTTTAGAAGAATACGATATTTGCTAGCCCCTTTGGAAAAAATCATTGACAACTAAAATATGATTTATTAAAAGGAAATTAGAAGAATAAAGATGGAGTTTTGGACCGTGATTTGTCAGAACAAATCCGATTTTAGACAATTTATTAAAAATGAAGGGATTAAGTCCATTTCAGGACAAAATCACTGTCCTAATTATATCTCATTATCTTTCAATCAGTTAAATAAGGTCAAAAAATATGCCCCCCACCCCCTCAACCCACCTTTTACCATCGCTGTCTTTTTTGCCCTCGCAACACTTTGCTCCACAATCACTTGAAAACGCCGCTGTAAGAATTGAATTGACCCGCTTGAGGGGATTGAGACTGAACAATCCTTTCCTTTTCCCACTAAGAGAAGGAGAACGTAAGAATTGAATTGACCCGCTTGAGGGGATTGAGACAAATTCTGAGGGAAACACTTGGTGAACTATAACTAAATATGTAAGAATTGAATTGACCCGCTTGAGGGGATTGAGACTGTGTCTTCTCTCAATTCTGGAAGCTGAACTTCCTCGTAAGAATTGAATTGACCCGCTTGAGGGGATTGAGACATAAAAACGGGTCATTTAAAAATTAAAAAGTAAAAGTAAGAATTGAATTGACCCGCTTGAGGGGATTGAGACTTCAAACGAATAGCATGTGGCGTTAAGTTAACTACGTAAGAATTGAATTGACCCGCTTGAGGGGATTGAGACTCTTCCGTCATGTAAAGTTTGTTTAACTTTACGCACCAGACGTAAGAATTGAATTGACCCGCTTGAGGGGATTGAGACATCTCACACAAATCCTGTGCATATCTTACCAGATGTTTTAGTAAGAATTGAATTGACCCGCTTGAGGGGATTGAGACGATGTGAATGTGATAAATGCCGCTATGCTCCTTGCAGTAAGAATTGAATTGACCCGCTTGAGGGGATTGAGACTGATGGAAACTGTGTTAACTGGAGGGTATTTGTCAAAACGGTAAGAATTGAATTGACCCGCTTGAGGGGATTGAGACAGATACGGCTTGTTTGTAGTAACTACTGTTTCTGAGACTGTAAGAATTGAATTGACCCGCTTGAGGGGATTGAGACAGATACGGCTTGTTTGTAGTAACTACTGTTTCTGAGACTGTAAGAATTGAATTGACCCGCTTGAGGGGATTGAGACTATTGGGCTCGAGATCTATACAAAATAATAGATCTGTAAGAATTGAATTGACCCGCTTGAGGGGATTGAGACTGTTGAAAACCCTAATCTTTACATTCTTATAGTTGTCATTGTAAGAATTGAATTGACCCGCTTGAGGGGATTGAGACATATAATCCACCCCCATATCTTCTAGATAAGCGCTAGCCGTAAGAATTGAATTGACCCGCTTGAGGGGATTGAGACCAACCAACTCATAAAACATTAGACAACCAATACACAAACTGTAAGAATTGAATTGACCCGCTTGAGGGGATTGAGACAGTCCCGCCAGCAGGACTCCTTGTCCCATTGATTTTTGTAAGAATTGAATTGACCCGCTTGAGGGGATTGAGACTTTAACTTTCTCATCTAACCTTCCCAAAGATTTAATAAAGTAAGAATTGAATTGACCCGCTTGAGGGGATTGAGACCTGCTTCTGGGGTTTGAGCAGTAGCTTCAACTACTGCTGTAAGAATTGAATTGACCCGCTTGAGGGGATTGAGACTCTCTTTTGTGGTATCAATGATTTCCACCTTGATTAAAGTAAGAATTGAATTGACCCGCTTGAGGGGATTGAGACTCAAAACCAGACAAACTAACAAAATAATCTATCATCGTAAGAATTGAATTGACCCGCTTGAGGGGATTGAGACTTTAAATTCTAAGTTATTAGAATCATTGGTATAATATTCTCGTAAGAATTGAATTGACCCGCTTGAGGGGATTGAGACTATTGTTCTTATAATCAATTGCCTTGTTTACCTTTGTAAGAATTGAATTGACCCGCTTGAGGGGATTGAGACTGATGGAAACTGTGTTAACTGGAGGGTATTTGTCAAAACGGTAAGAATTGAATTGACCCGCTTGAGGGGATTGAGACATATATCTCGGTGGCTTCTTTTCCGCATAAAATTAATAAATCAAAGCTATTTACTTCAATTTCATTTCTATATATAGAGGGACTTAAAACATAAATGGTTCCTTCTATATCTAATTATTCTTGAAAGGCAAAATGTTAGTAATATCCAAATAGGGTATCTACACTCACCGTGGAAAACTGGATAACCTGGTATTCTGTATTTGTTTTAATCACACAATGTGTATAGCGAGAAAATATATTTATGCCAAAGTAACAGAAACATATGAAGAGATGGTTTCGGTTGGTGAGAACTTAAGTAAAATTTAGGCTGGTGGTTTCAGTGAGTTCAAGGCACAGATAGGAATGTAGGTAAAGTTGAATTCTAGGGGGAAAATGTTTCTGATAATCAACGAACACTTAATGCTTATGCGTTATGAGTATAATTGATATATAACTGGAGAGCTGATAATAATAATGGCACAACTATTTTTAAGTTTTTGCAAAAATAGGTTTAGGTATGATGAATAAATTGATAGAGGGGTGAAAAAAAATAGTAATAAAATAAAAAAAATCGGGAACGATATTTAAACCGATTCCCGATTTATTTATTACTAAGTTAACCTTAAATATTATCTAAGACCCTGACTCATAGCTTCACCCAGGCTGAAGATAGGCAGATATACAGTAATGATTATACTTCCCACGACCGCTGCCATAATCACTATCAATAAAGGTTCAATGAGTGAAGTTAAACGGTCTATCACTGAATCAACCAGTTTTTCGTAAAATTCTGCAGCCTTTCCCAGGAGTTTATCCATATCACCAGTTTCTTCACCAGTGCCAATCATTTGAAGAATGGTGGGTGGGAAAAGTCCTGTTCTTCTAAAGGCATTAGCTACGCCGTAACCTTCTTTAACCATAACTCGTGCACGTCTGATTCCACCTTCAATAACGGCATTTTGCACCACATTTTCCGTCAATTCCATAGTATCCATAATAGGAACTCCAGCACTCATAAGGATAGAGAAAGTGCGAGCAAATTTACTCATAATAGAATTGAGAGTAATGCTACCAATGATTGGGATCTTTAATTTAATTGAATCCCAGACATAACGTCCCCGATCCGTTAGATTAACAATCCATATCGTAGCTGCAATAGCCAGAACTATAAAGATAGCGAGGAAGATATTACTCGTTAGGAAATTACTAATAGCAATAGCGACCTGTGTAGGACCCGGTAATTCAGCATTAAAACCTGCATAAACTTCAGCGAACATAGGCACGATATAGTAGAAAAGGAAGAATACTACAATTATGAGAAATATTAAGATAAAGACAGGATAAGCCATAGCAGATTTAACTTTACGATGTGTATCTTCCATTTTTTCCAGATAGTCAGCCAGTTCATTAAGAGTAGTATGTAGAGTACCTGAAACTTCACCAGCTTTGACCAGTGCTACATACATAGGATTAAAGACACCAGGATGTTGTTCCATAGCTTCCGATAGGGAATAACCCTTCCTGATATCATCAGCAAGTTGTTTTAATACTTTAGCGAATTTTTTATTCTTTTCGGATTTTTCCAGGTCAACGAGTGCTTTTTCAATGGTTAATCCTGCAGAATACATAGTAGCAAGTTGTCTGGTGAAGAAAACGAGAGTTTTTAAGCTAACGCCAGTGCGCCACTTATAGATAGATAGCATTATCTTATCCGCTAGAGACATATTTCCCTTAAACGCACCTTCAGCTGCGGCTTTAACGGAAATAATAGTACTACCTTCTTTGGATAATTTTTCCACAGCTTGGTCAAGAGAATCAGCCTTGACAATACCTTCTACTCGGGCACCTTTAGCGTCTTTAATTACATAGGCAAAATTAGGCATAGGAAGAAACCTTCTTTTAAGTAATTATTCAACAATAGTCATTTTAATGACTTCACGGATGGTAGTGATACCTTCTTTCATTTTAATTATTGCTGCGTCATGTAATGAACGCATTCCATTTCTTAATGCAGCTTCTTGTATTAAATCCTGATTGCCACCCTCGTAGATAATACGACGAATTTCAGGATTAACCGTTAACAATTCAAAAATACCCGTTCGTCCAGAATAACCAGTGTTATCACAATGTACGCAACCCTTACCAATCTTGAAATTTATCTGGCTTGCTTCTTCAGGGGTTATACCACAATCACTCAGTTCTTGTTCGGTGGGATGATAGTCAGTTATACAATGGGAGCATATTTTCCTGACTAATCTTTGTGCCATAACCAGACAGAGAGAAGAACCTACCAGATAGGGTTTGATTCCAATATCAATAAGACGAGTGATAGTTGAAGAAGCATCATTAGCATGGAGTGTGGTGAAAACAAGGTGTCCTGTAAGTGAGAATTTAATAGCAATATCAGCGGTTTCTTCATCACGAATTTCACCTATCAGGACTATGTCCGGATCCTGACGTAGTACTGAACGGAGAGCAGAACCAAAAGTTAAGCCTATTTGCTCTTTTGTCTCAATCTGAGTAACACCTTCCACGCGATATTCCACCGGGTCTTCAACGGTAACAATATTGGTTTCAATATCTTCAATTTCTTTTAGGGCAGCGTGAAGAGTGGTGGATTTTCCGCTTCCCGTAGGACCTGATACAATAATTATTCCATAGGGACGACGGATAATTTTTTTAAAGATTTCCATATCATCCGGTTCAAAACCAAGAGTAGTGAGTTTAAATCCGAATTCACCTTTATCCAGCAAACGCATAACCACTTTTTCACCCAGGACAGTAGGAGTTATGGAAACACGGACATCAACACTCTTAATGGAGGTTTTTAATGATATATGACCATCCTGAGGAAGACGACGTTCTGCGATATTTAATTTTGACATAACCTTGATTAAAGAAATAATACCCGGATGCATACCAATAGGGGGAGTCATTACTTCTCTTAATGCGCCATCAATACGATAACGAACACGGGTATGTTTTGTTAACGGTTCAATGTGAATATCAGTGGCATTGGCTTTGATAGCTTCGTTAATGATTAGATTTACGAGTTTTACTACAGGTGCATCCGCTTCCTGGGAAGCAGCAGCAATAGTAATTTCGTTCTCATCTTCATCAACAGCTACAAAGTCAAATCCGCCAACTGCTTCTTCTACTTCAGTGGTAGTACGGATGCTTTTATAATACTTTTCAATGGTATCATGGAGCATAGAATCCGAAATGAGCTTGGGTTTGACATTAGTGCCTAATATCTTTTTTAAGCTATCCAGCACAGTTAGATTATCCGGATCAGCCATAGCGACCACCATACCATCAGCATCTTCATGAAGTGCGATAACCCGATTTTCCACGGCATAAGGTTCTGGAATTCTTCGTACCACTTCTATATCCAGGTCCATAAGCTCTTTTTCATCAACAATATCATAACCTAACTGCATATTAAGGGCTTTGAGTAGTTGCTCCTCGGTCAAATAACCAAGTTTTATCATTGTTTCGCCCAGTTTTAAGCCAAAGTTAGATTGCTTGATAAGAGCTTCTTTAACCTGATCTTCAGTAACATAGCCTTCATGGACGAGGATTTCGCCCAATCTGGCAAATTGAGGGTTAAAAGCCATTTATTAACTTCCTTTATAATTAAAAATCATTATCCTGAACGGATGTGAAATCTATAATGAGGGATGGCTATGAAGTGCCATCCCTCAAACCTTTATGTTAGAATGGAGTACAGGAATCCCAGTAACGATAAAGAACAATACTGGTTTCAGTAGAGACATTTGTGCCTAAGATACGTAAAGTGATGACACCTGTAGTTTGTCCCGGTGTTTGACTTATGGGATCACCGACTGGAACTTCTAATTTATGGTATTTTATCTGTCCCCAAGCCCAGCCAGCTTTATCGCCTGTGCCATAGCTTCCATCATCAGTTATAATTTGCCAGGGTGGATCATAGGGATAATTATTATGAAATCCTGGTATGGCAACAAATTGTCCTTTGGTAGAAACGCATATAATTACTGCATTACCTACCGGTAGTCCCTGTCCATCTGTTAGCACAGCATAAAAATCAGCTGATTTCCAGGTATCACTAACAAAGAAATTTAGGTGTCCTTCTGCTAACTGAGCTTCAAATTGTGGGTCGTTTAAAGGTAACTGAACAGTGGCATAGCCATCAACTCCTTCTCCTGCAACAGCACCGGTACTTGCTCGTATCGTAATCCAATCATAGGTGTATATTCCCGAGTAAGAAACCGTGGTATAAGCTACACCTCGTAGAGAGTCATCTTCTACACTTGTGTTTCCAACAGAACCGGCGGCATCAATCTGACAATTAGTCACATTATTTATTAATTCAAAGAAGACAGAAGTGCCGCTTTCTACCGGGTTGCCATAAATGTCTTTAACTACAGCTCCAGCTACTACTCTCCAGAGACCTCCACCCATATTCTGTCCCGTATTAAAACCACCGATAAATGGTTTCACTTCTGCAGGAGGACCAGCATGTATGACGATATTTGCCTTAGTAGCATGTATCCATCGTCCATCATTAGAAATACAGGAAGCGCGAATTATGAGAATTCCTGATTCGCTACCACTATTTACTGAGACCTGTGCTTCTCCTCCCGTTGATATAACTAACACACTGTCCGTGACTGGATGATTGTTTAGATTAGCTCCGGCAGGAGGATTTAAGTTGACAATTCTAAAATAAACTTCCTGGGGATAATCTATTAAATTACCATTTATATCTTTTAACTTAACTCGTAAGATAGCTGAATCTGTACCACCGGTATTGGCTACATTAAGAGTTATCTGTTCTTGTTGAGTGAACGATATAGAATATATATCATCCGATTTGATATTAAATATAATTTGGGTTTGTAGAGTATCATTGTTAGCAAACGCTTTAATAGTCGCTGCTCCTGCAGCAAGACCAGGAGTGAATCTTACCTGAGCTTCTCCCATTGTATTAGTATTTAGAGTAATAGATTGAGTGGTATTCATAAAAGAACCAAGATCGGTTTCAAAGCGGACAGGTTTTGTAGGGCAGGGATTTCCATGAGGGTCATTCAAAGTAGCTCGCATATAAATATTGTTTGGACTGGCGACAGAACTGGTATCGGTCTCAACCATCTCATCACCTACCTGAACAAAGGATTGTAAGCGAATATTGAATGGATTACCGGGATATATTACAACTTCTCTGGTACTAGATATATCTCCAATACTGGCAGTAACATAAGCGGGCTCTACTCCTGGAGTCGTTGTGGCTACTGACCCGGCATTATAATGAGCATAAGCTCTACCATTTAAGGTCTTAGAAACAATACTCATACCCAAAGTATTACCAGCATCATCAACGAATTTTCCTTTTGTGCAGGTGAAGGTAATAAGAGTATTATCTGGCACCGTCTGTCCCAGATTATTTTTAGCAGTAGCATTAATCTCCGTGGTCTGCATAACAGTCATTGGATAGGGATTAGCTTGTGATAAGAAATTAAGAGTGATGGATTCTACAGGTGGAACTTCATCAATAAATACTTCTACATGGGCAGTATCAGCAGAGATAACTGTATTAGTGCTTTCCGATATATTCTGGACTACAGCAATTATCGTGGCTAATCCTTGGTCTCCCTCATCCCAGAAAGTGGTTTTTGCGACACCACTACTATCTGTAGGGACACTACGGAGTATTCTTCCAATATTGGCTCGGAAATTAACTATTTTGCCTGTTACGGCAAAACCATCACCATCTTTGACGGTAACACTTATCTGGGAAAAGGTAATGTTATTATCACAATAGATGGTATCTGGTTCTGCTAATATCTTAGTGATTTTTACTACTTCAGAAGGTTTGACTATACCAATACCTGTGGGAGGTGGATTACGTCTATCGCAAGAAGTAATAACTAAGATAAGCGCTAAAACCAGCAAAATAAGTATGGGGTATAAGCGATTTATCTTTCTCATTTTATCTCCCCTCATTTTCCTCATTATTATTGTCATTATTTAAGCTTTCGTACTGGATAAGCCGACGAGTCATTCTCTCATCCAATTTGGGTTCACCTATATTTTTCAGTACTTCTACATTCGGATCAGGACGATATTGATCAGCTGTAATTATCCGTGGTGTTATTTCAATAATTAAATCAGAGTTATCTATGTTTTCAGTTTTATGTTGAAAGAGCTTTCCAATAAAGGGTAAATCTCCCAGTAATGGAACCTTAGAAACTCTATTTGTGATGTTAGAGCTGAGTAATCCCCCAACTATAATTTTGTGTTCATTTGGAACGGTTACAGTTGAATTGATACGACGAACTCTGGTACGGGGGACATAACCACCGACTAATTCAGTGACAGAACTAACTTCTGGTGAAATTTGTGCAGTAATGAGTCCTTCTTCGTTAACTGTAGGAATAACGGTTAGCATAATTCCTACTTGTTCTCTTTCTACCTGGATTTGTTTTTCATTATCAGTGACCACATAAGGAACCACTTCACCGATATGAATATTAGCTTCATTACCATTTAAGGCAGTGACTCGTGTATCGGTTAATAACTTTGCCGCATTATTTTCCAGTAACCAATCAATGGTGATATCAAAAGCTGTTAATTGACGGCTGAAATGGCCAATGTCGTTAAAACCATTAATTCTCTGGAAATATTGCTGATCCGGTAATTGTTCAAAATCTGTAGGATTACCATGAGGCAGATATCCTTCAACATCAGAATAATTGTAGGGTAGACCCGTACCCACGGAATTTACCGGGTCTTCAGCAATGATCGTAGTTAGATGATTTAGTCTGCTCCAATCAATACCATATTTTTTAGAGTCCGTAAGATTAATCTCAATTAAGCGAACTCTAATTTCAATTTGTTTTTGTGGTATATCCATATTTTTAACCAATTCTTTGATGCCTTCAAAGGTATCGGTATTGGTATATACCATTATAGCATTTTGACCTTCTACGGGAACTACAGATATATCAGTATTTTCTAAGGCTTTACTAACTTTTTCTGCATCCAGATAATTCAGATATATGATGTGACTTTGTTCGCCAGCAGACTCAGAAATATTCTGTAGGGTTCCAACCAAAAAGGTATTATCGCCATAAATTTTATACGATAAACCTGCTGATTTAGCTACCAGAGATACAGCTGTTTCAATGGGTACTTCTCTGATATTTAGAGTAACTCTTTTTTGCTCTTTCTCCGTAAGATCTGTTTGATCGGTTGCAAGCACGATATTGGTGCCACTCAATTTTGAAAGAGTGTTCAGAACTGAAGAGATAGGCTCATCCATACAATTTAGAGTTACCGGTTTGCGTAGGTTACTTGATTGTGCTTCCAGCGTGATCAAGGGGCACAGTAGTATAACCATAATAGCGCAAAGTATAAAGTGTTTAGATGTGAGATGGTGTATCATATTAACTCCAACTTGGTTATATTTTTTCATAGTTAGTAATTTTGTTCTATGGATTTTTGTTTGGTTTCTTCTGCAGAAAAATCAGGTATAGGAGGACGAGGTTGGATAGGAATAGTTTGAGGACCGCCATAATAAATACCAATATTTTGTTCCGTTATCCACATAATTTTCCTTCCCTCTACTACATCACCAACACCAGCAGTATAGATTCTATCTTGATATTCAATTGTGACCAATCTTTTACCTGTTTCTTCGTCAATATAAGTGCCGGTTGGGCGAAACATATTCCGTACTGCATTTTCAAATTCTTTTTGCATATCAAATCTATCTTTAATGATATTACCCTGGCGAAGTGGGTCATGAGTTACTGAGAACACGAAATTTTTTCTATCTAAGATAGAAGATTCAATACTCATTATTTGAGCTCTAAGGGTATCAGAAACAGATTCATGAGTATATTTAGATTGTGGAGGAATCTTATGGTTTGCCGCATTAAAAGTGATGAGTCTAATAGCGCAAGCAATGAGCGATATGGCAATCAATGCCATAGCTAAGTCTTTCAGATATCTAAACTGCACTTTAAGCCTCCTTCCTAACCTTGTAAATAGAAAGTTCCATAGTTATTTTATAAGTACTCGGAGCATTCGGGTCAGTTTTTCCTGATACCTGGGTAGGACTTACATCAAGATACTGGATTTTAATGATATAATTCTGAGCCTCAAGATCAGAGATAAATTTCCCCATTTGCTGGAATGTTCCCTCCAACTCAAGGGTATAAGTGTGTTCTAATAGACCGGGTTCGTTGTATTTATTAGTGTCCGATATCCTGATTAATTTCATCCTGTTATTATCTCTTAACCTTTCAATCTCTCTCTGAAAATCATTCAGTTCATCTATAGAAAAACGGTCGCTGGTAGTTAAACTATTATCCAGAATTTCTTTAAATTGACTTAGTTGAGCATCCATCAACATTGCACTATTCAGTTTTTCCAGTGAGGTTTTAATCCTTGTATCATATCGTTCTATTTCAGTAACATTTTTCTTAAGATTAGTGTTGGCTATCCAGAAAAAGAGGATGGTTACCAGGATCATACCAACGATGAAGAGCAGATATTTTTCTTTCATAATTGCACCTTCTGTGGTTGTAATGGAGCAGCTTCCCGGCTATAACATTCAATAACAAATTCCAGAATTTCAGTATCCTTAGAAATTTGTCGCATTTGAGGTCCTGCCTTGATCTCGGGGAAATCATTACTAATTTCCGGATTATTCTTTAATCGTTGAATAAAATTGAAAATAACATCGCCTTCTTGAATGTTTTTATTAACTTCAATAATACCATTAAGAGTAAGCACACCATTACTATAAGTAAATTTTCTAATGGCTAATTGTTTATCAATTTCACGACTTAAGGCTTCTAATTTTTTAGTCCAGAAAATACGGTTATTAAAAGTTTTTGCCAGCCTTTCCAAATCCTTTGCAGAAAGATATTCACCACTTGACTCTACTGCAGCAAGCTGAGAGCTGATTTGATTATAGAATTTACGGCGATTTTCTACTTTCTTTTTCATATCTTTATTAATATAAAAAAGACCAACAAATAAAAGCACTGCGCAAATACAATAAACAATAACAGCATTGCGGAAAGTCTTGTTTTCTTTCTCTACTTGTAGTTTTAATTCACCATATTTGTTTAGATTAATTTTAAAATAAAAGATATTTTCCATTATTACATCCTATTCTAAACGCATAGCCAAGCCTATAGCTAAGGCAAGTTGGGGATCTTTTTTATCTGCGAATTTTTCCGGCATCTCCACATTAATAAATGGGTGGAAAACATCCGTAGGGATATTAACCTTTTCTTGGATATATTCTGGCAATCCCTTTAACTTAGCAGTGCCACCCATTAGGTAGACCTTACGAAAATCGCTATTACCTGCTTCTTTGACATAGAAGCGCAATGAACGTCTTAACTCTTCTACAATGGCATCTTCAGTCGCTTTTTCAGAAATGTCCAGCATACTAATAGTTTGAGTCCCTGCTCTACTGGGATCGTCTAGTAGACCCCATTCCATCTTATAGTTTTCTGCTTCTGCCCATTCCATCTGGCGTTTGCGCATAATATCACGGGTGAAATTATAGCCACCATAGGGAATATCTCGGGCAAAGAACTTGGCTTCAGGTCCCCATATAACCATATTGGTGCGATGAGCTCCCAAATTTAATAGAATGTAAACTCCTTCTTCTACAAATGCATTTAAGATAAAACTATTTGCTACAGCCAAAGAATCTACATCAACAATATTGGGTGCTAATCCTGCTGTGGTCAAAATATTAGTATGCTCGTTAAGTAATTCTTTTGAAGTAGCAGCCAACAGGATATTCATATTGTTAGTTTTTTCTTCTACATTTATTACTTGATAATCCAGCACCATATCGGTTCCACTGATAGGAATGTGTTTCTTGGCTTCAAAGAATAAAGCTGATTCCAATTCATCATCAGGGAGGAAAATGGTTTTTATCTGTTTAATGCTGGTATTATCTCCACCAACAGAAGTGACCAGGTGTTGAATCTTTTTAGGATTGATATGGAGCGTTTTCAGTATTTCTACTATTACAGGAGCAAAACGGTCGGGACGCAGGTCACTGGGAACATATTCTATATCAATGGGGATAGTGGGTCTGATTTCGTAGTTTAAAAGTTTGAATCCTTCATGCAATCTTTTTAAATGCACTACTTTCACACTGTGACTACCAATATCAATTCCCACAGATTCTTTGAATTTGATTGCTTTTGTTTTCTTCATTATTCCTCTATATTTTTATCATTATATTTAAAGGCGTTCTGGAGGACGTTTTATTATCCAGTTAACAGCAGCAAAGGGGGTTTCATCTTTACGATTAACTTGAGGGAAATCTATGGGTGAAGTATGATAAAATCTATTATCATAGTGATAATTCTTTTCGTAACCTGTACCAGAACCGGAAGTGCCAGGATAGTTAACATTGGTCAATAGAAAATTGAATACAGGGTCATTGTGTTCCACTGCTGCTGGTTGACTAGATGGTCCACAAAAATCTATTGGCTGATTCCATTCATTATTGGAAGGCCATTCTTCATCATAATAGCTGCGATGGACGAATCCTCGTCTTCGTTGAGAAACTGAACCGTAAATATTAATAAATCCTCGTTCCAGATATGGTGTCCTTTCGGGCCACAGAGGATTATACCAGGGATAATCAATTCTCAGATTGCGTGGACCATTACAGGTTGCCCATTTATATGCATTACTCTGGGGGAAATGGTAACGATGGAGGTCTATTTTAGTATAGAGTACATTATTGTATCTATAATCAGGAACTGAGGGATGAGGATGTTGATATTCAAAGGTAAATACTCCATCCTGATGGGTATTGCCATGGCCATCTCCTAACGCAGCCATTGCTGCATAAATCCAGATTCCACCATAACCAGTGTCTGCTCCGCAGGTATCGTGGTGACGTAAGGTATCTACCGGGCTTCTATAACCGTATTTAATAACAATGGATTTCTCAGAAACTAAGCCGACAACATCAGTAGTATTATTAGCAGGGTCCGAACCTATGGGAGTATTTTCAAGCAAAATATCATCTACCAGGAACATTGTATCAGCACATCCCCAGGTCTGATAAGTAGCAAAATTTCCCTTAATCCAGAGACGATTGTTTACCCAATTAGATCTATTATTAGAAGTACCATGTGCACCAAAAGTCCAGATAGTATCTCTCACTTGATAAGTATTTGTAAATAAAGGTTCAGTTGGAGTTTGAGGTGGATATGGATTATACACATCAGATTCTTCTAAACTAGGAGGCTGAATATCTCCTTTGTAATAAGTAAAAGATGCACCATCCACTTCCACATAAATTATTACATCGGAACTATAATTATCGGGTCCAACTTGTTGTCCATTTCGTCTAATAAGTGCAGCACTTTCCGGGAAAACAACATAATCATATCCTTCTGAGAGACCTCCAGGAAAGACCTGACTTTCAGAATAACTACCTGAATGGGATTGAATTTCACCTGCGGTGGAAACCCAGCCATAAAAAATAGGCCAGCCACCATTATTACCACCATAAGTTTGCTTAATCCAGATATCAGAATTGCTATGAACACGACCATATAACATATCAGGACCGTGAAAATAGACATTAGTTCCATTAGGTGATTCATCCGTATCAGTAAAATACATAAATTTAGCAAAAGTCTCGGTCTCTAATGTATAAATTCCATATTTACGAATCATAGAAAAATTAGAATTCAAAGCTGCAACTTGTCCAACGCCAGTTTTGGATTTAACCAGTGATTCCACTATCGTTTGCTGTTTCTGATCGCCCATAACAACTTCTTGAGAAGTAAGTAAACGTCCCTTACTAAGTAAAGATTGAATTTTGAAAGTTTTTTTCAAAGCGGAATTGGTTAATCCAATGCTTCGCTCTGATGTACGAACCGGGATTAATATGGTTCCCAGTTTTTGTGCTATTTTTTGTCCTCTATAAGCTTCACTACGAAGGAAAAGAACACTTTGAAAATTCTCAAAATCGTATTGGAAAGCCACTACATCGTTCATAGCCATACTGGATAGACTAAAACCGGACATAATTGCTATAACGCTTAATAGTAAGGCAATAGCAATATTTCCACTGGGATTTTTGAACATATTAAACATAAAACCTCCTTAATAGAGGATTGTTTCCTATCATTTTTTAGCCATCTTAGTTTTGAACTTAACCATACGATATCTATCAGCACCTGTTTTTATCCTTGCATCCAATTCTACTTGCACTACATAAACATTCTGTTCTGGATTAACCTTAGTAAAAAGAAACTTATCTATTATGATATCGTCCAGATCTTCCTCTTTGGGGAACACATAAAGAGGAGATGCCGCTTGAACACCGTGATGTACATAAGTGCAACGCACAGCACCATTATATAAATAAAAATGAGCATTATCAAATTTATAAATATCCAAAGCTGATGGAGGCGTTACCTTCAATCCGGTGGCAACATTCGTTGTAGTATTAGTTAATTCCATTGTTACCGCATTAACCACACCAATATATTCAACATCGGTTCCCATACCTACCGGAACACCATTTTTAATAATATTTAAGCAATTTAAGGCATCTTGTTGTAATTTAGTCCAGGCAGTTAATTCTTTATAAGTTCGGAAGAAAGTTCCAATACCTAAACCAGAAATTAATAATAACAATACCGAAATTGTCATCACCACGATTAATTCTATTAAGGTGAATCCACTTTGCTGTGCCAATATAGATGATTTATGTTTTTTCATATTAACTAAATAAAGTAATCTTCCCTCATTCTAATAAACCTTTCTTTCTTTGTATCTGGGTCTATCCAGCGTAGAGTTGCTTCCAGATAAATATAATTCAATAACTGTTCGTTTGAACTTTCCTGTGCTGATTTTTGTTCTATGGTCATATATCCAACTACAATATGTTCCGGATCTCTATCATCAATGATATATTCCCTATTAACTTGCAATTCAAAAGGTTTACTATGAACATGCCGGTAGTATTCCATTTCCAGTTCACCGGTAACTAAAAGTGTTGCTACTCTATCTCTATAATTGATTAATAATTGCTTTTCTGCGTATACTATCCCTATATAGATAGCCAGAACCATAATGACAATAATGACCATTACGGCTAAGAGTTCCAGTAAGGTCATTCCCTTTTGTTCTTTTAATAGTTTTGTAGCAGAAAAGGAATGAGCAGAATTTCTGCTATTCATCACACAAATCCTGCTCCTGTAGCAAATTGTTTAGGATTATCGGCAAATTGTTCTGCCACGGTTCTTTCTATCAAATTATTCATCACCAGATTATATAGAGACTGATCCCGGGTCTGCATTCCTTCTTTCGTGCTAGCCTGGATTACTGAGGGAATCTGATATGTCTTCTCTTCACGGATTAGATTTCGGACAGCGGTATTGGCAATCATAATTTCAACTGCTGGAACACGACCTGTGCCGTCTTTAGTAGGTAAAAGAGTCTGTGATATAACTGCTTCCAGGGACTCTGAAAGCATAGATCTTACCTGTTGCTGTTGTTCTTTAGGGAACATATCTATAATACGGTCAATGGATTTAGTACAGCTTCCAGTATGCAGAGTGGCAAAAACCAGATGTCCAGTTTCTGCAGCTGTCAATGCTAATGACACCGTCTCCAAATCACGCATTTCTCCTACTAATATAACATCAGGATCTTCACGCAATGCACTTCTTAAAGCAGCAGTAAAACTCCAGGTATCATGTCCAAGCTCTCTTTGATTTATAAGGCTGTTCTTACTTTGATGAACAAATTCTATAGGGTCTTCAATAGTGATGATATGACAATAACGAGATTCGTTAATGGAATCAATCATAGTAGCCAGAGTAGTTGATTTACCACTACCAGTTGGACCTGTTACTAAAACGAATCCCTTTTCCTTCTGAGTAAGTCTCTTAAGGATGTCCGGTAAATGAAGCTCCTCATAACTTTTAATCTCATTAGGAATGACTCGGAAGGCGCAGGAAATGCCATTAATTTGATGGAAAGCATTTACTCTGAAACGGACATCATTGCTAAGTTTGGTAGAAAAGTCAATTTCCAATTGTTCTTTGAACATCTCTTGTTGAACTTCAGTCATAACACCAAAAACCAGAGCTTCTACTTCTTCTGGAGATAGTATGGGTAGATTAAGACGTTTCATTTTACCATTCACGCGAACCATAGGGTGCGCTCCTGCAGCTATGTGCAGGTCAGACGCACCCGCTTCCGCAGTGAATTGCAACAATTCATAGATAGTCAACTTGCTGCCTCCCCTTTTTATTGAGCAGTTTCAGTTTCCATTGCCTCCGTCTCAGGGTTCGTAAACTCATCAACACCGTAACCATGGAACTTAGCTTCTTGGACATCATACCAGACTTGCTTATCGGGACCTCCAGGGAATTCTTCAGTGGAAGTAGCAATGAATTTCTTCGGTGGATTGCCTACCACTTCAAATTTCCAGTTTTTAATCGTACTTTCGCCTAAATTGGCATCTTTCATTGCCTTTTCAATAGTGTAGTCCTGAGTGCTTCCCGTGGTCTGACGGTATACATCATAAGTTTTACGAATAGCAGCTATTGCCGTCTGAGCCTCAGTGGAACGAGACTTTTCCACATATCTCAAGTATATGGGAACCGCTAAAGCGGCAAGGATGGCGACAATTATGACCACCACTAATACTTCAATCAGGGTAAACCCCTTTTGTCCTTGAAGTTTATTAAGCATTGTAATTTCCTCCTCTCGGATTTTTCTTATATTTTTTATATTTGCACGATACGTGCCAAATCTTAAATTTTATTTATAACCCTATAGAATCTTATAAATATCTTGACGCTTTTTTGTCTATACTTTTTTTGACTTTTCATATATTAATACTCAATTGAGGAGAAAATAATGCATCTAAAAAATTGGTTTATCATAACCCTTATATCTCTCGTAACTATTACTACCTTTTATGCTGATGAATTAGCCCCCATAGAGGTTTCTAAACAAAACAGAGTAAATGAAACTGATGTATTAGCTGAATTTGATGGAGGTGTTATAACCCGGGCTGACCTGGAGAAAAGAATTTCAAAACTTCCACCTAATGTCCAGGGAAGATACAAAACAGTGGAAGGGCAAAAACAGGTATTAGATGCTATTGTTATGGAAGAGGTTTTTGCCGCAAAAGCTATGCAACTAAAATTGAATGAAGATCCTGAGGTCCTCTCTAATATAGAAGCGGCAAAAAAACAGTATCTTATCCAGGAATTTTATAAAAGAAATATAACCGATTTGGCAGTGGTCACGGAAGAAGATAAACGAAGCTATTATGAAGAAAATAAAAAATTTTTCTATGTTAATCCTAATATCACTGTCAATCTTATTCAATTACCAGATGAAGAAACTGCTCTTCAAGCAATTAAGGAACTCCGTTCTGGGAAAAGTTTTGAAGAGGTGTCCAATCTTTATAATATAAATAACTATATAAAGAGCTTGAAAGGAGTGGTTAAAAATATCCGTTTAAATGGCAATATCCCAGGAATCGGTAGTGACTATGAACTGGAAGACCTCATTGCTAAAGCCCAACCAGATACAACGGCTATCCTCGGTCCCTATAAAACTACCACAGGATGGTATGTTTTCCGTGTTATAGACCATCAACCCGGTTATCAAAAAACCTATGAGGAAGTCTATTCTGAACTGGAACAGAGAGTTAAACCTGTAGTAGAAACTCGCTTGCTTAATAATCTTATGACAGAGTTAAAAACTAAATATGCGGTGGTTGTTGATTCCACTCTCGTTAATCAGATTGATTTGAGAAATCCAGCAAAAAATAAAGATATAGAAGAACAAATCCTGGTTAATGCATCTATACCTGAATTGACTATTACGGTTAAGTCTTTACTGGACAGCTTTTCAAAAGTTTCTCCTCAAGAACAATTATTTTTCACCAAAGGTGGGGGAGCAAAACAATTTCTGGAACAGGAACTTATTCGTAACCTGCTGTATCTTGAAGCTAAAAACCAGAATTATGAAGAGTATCTAAAAGATAATGAAGATTATCAGCAGATGAAACGCTATTATATGCTCCAAAAAGCTTATAAGATGCTTGTCGTGGATTCTGTAAAAATAGACAGCGAAGATACCCGAAACTATTATGACGCCCATATTCAGGACTTTACTAATCCTGCTTATAGAACCATCAGAGTTCTCTGGTTTAATGATGTAGAAGCTGCTGAATCTGCTCGTAAAAAATATACTCTTTACATTGCTTTTAATGATACTATAAGGATTAATAACTTAATTGAAACAAAGTCCACCAAACCCAAATTATCTATTTTAGATCATATATATAATAATGGTATTATTACCGGGATAGGACCGGATAAAGATTTTTGTGATATGGTCTGGAATAATCCTGTAGGATATATTAGTCCTGTCTTTAAAACTGCTCGAGGAGACATTGTCTTCTTTGAAATTCTATCTGAAACTCCACCTCAAGTGAAATCCTTTACGGAAGTTGAACCCAGTATTTATAATATTCTTAGAAGAGAGAGACAGATGGCTCAACAAGAAAAAGTGACCCAGCAACTGTACGAAGAGTTTCATATGGTTCTTCATCCGGAGCGGATTACTCTTCAAGTCAATGCGGATGAACTTTTCAAGATGGCAGATGACGCTGCAAAAAGTCGCAATTTTAACGATGCTATTGCCATTTATGACCAGATCATACAGCATTTTCCCAATGGTTCGGATGATTATCGTGCCTCTTTTATGAAAGCCTTTGTCATCGCTGAAGAACTTAAAGATAAGGAACGTGCTCTCCAGTTGTTTAAGGATTTCTTAAAAAAATATCCTCAAGGAGACCTGAATGAATCTGCTCAATTTATGATTGATTCTCTTGAAGGCAAAATTCAGCTGGAATTGGAAGAGTAAATCCAAAACTAAATTTGATAGCCCTGTTTCGGCAGGGCTTTTTTAGTTTGTCGGGTTCATAATCTTACAGATATATTTTTTCTGAGTTAATAATATTGCAATCTGGTAGATGGTATTCAATCATTTTAACAAGCATACCTTCTGAGAATAAAATAGTTAGAATTATTTTATCCTATCTCTCTCCTGTCTCTCACTTAGCTTTCCAGTCAAGGTAGAAATAGGAAAGAGTTAAGGGAGAGCCAAGAGTGAGCAGACATCTTGTTGGAAAATAAAAGATTAAGTAGGTGATTTTTTTAAAGTTAATAACAGAATAGAATATATTATGGCAATATTTATAGCTTTCATATATCTGACATTGGGTAAAAATATACCATTTTTTGCCTTACTTATTTCTTCTATAATTTCTTTTTTATCTGTTAATTAGGAATTAAGAATAGTCAATCTGATTGACAATATTTACTATCTTGTTGAAAAGGAATTTATTAAATTTTTTGGATACTTGTATGGAAGAATTGAAAACAGACCTTTCTAATCTGGAAGAATATTTTAATTGCAATTTTACCGTGGAAAAAAGAGCCTCAGCTCAGACTATTTTTCTTAAAAAACTAGCTGAACTGGTTCATCGTTATTATCATGGAAAGATGCAGACCGTACCCAAAGCTGGAATCTGGAATTTTAATTGGTTCAATGTATGGTATACTCCTGGGGTTTCATCTATTTCTACCACTATCCGTGACTGTCCTGAAGAATCCTTTGAATTGAGCAATCGTGGCAATTTAGTAGCAATTGTTACTGATAGCACCAGGGTTTTAGGTGATGGAGATTGCGGAATCTACGGTGGTTTAGGCGTTATGGAAGGGAAGGCAATGTTGATGAAATATCTGGGAGGTTTAGATGCCATTGCTCTCTGTGTTAATGACCGTGATGCGCAGAATAATCCTGTTCCAGGAAAACTGATTGATTTTGTTAAGATGTTAGAACCAAGCATTGGAGCAGTTAATCTGGAGGATATTTCCCAACCAAATTGTTACTATGTTCTGGATGAATTACATTCTTGTTGTAACATTCCCGTGTGGCATGACGATGCGCAAGGAACTGCCTGTGTGACTCTTGCAGGTTTAATTAATGCATTAAAACTTGTAGATAAGAAGATGTCTGATATAAAAGTAGTCCTTTATGGAGCAGGTGCTGCCAATACTACTATTGCTCGTTTTTTATTGCAAGAAGGATTGGACCCGACAAATCTGGTTATGTTTGATAGTAAGGGTGCCCTTCATTCCGCAAGAATGGATTTAGCCAATAATCCTGATAAATTCAGGCAATGGGATTATGCGCAGAAGACCAATCCACATCATTATAATACTATGGAAGAGGCAATGATAAAAGCCGATGTATTAATTTCCCTTTCCACTCCGGGACCGGATATTATAAAGCCAGAATGGATTAAATTAATGGCAGAAAAACCTATCGTTTTTGCCTGTGCTAATCCTGTTCCTGAAATTTATCCTTATGCGGCAAAATCTGCAGGTGCTTTTATTGTTGCTACTGGTAGAGGAGATTTCCCAAACCAGATAAATAATTCTTTAGGTTTTCCTGGCATCTTAAAAGGAGCCCTACTGGTACGTTCTCGAAACATTACAGATGCAATGGCTATTAAAGCTGCTTATGCACTTGCTAATTTTGCAGAACAAAGAGGAATATCACCGGATAATATTATTCCGCAAATGGATGAAGTAGATGTATTTCCTTATGAGGCAGCAGAAGTTGCCAGCCAGGCAATAAAAGAGGGTGTTGCCAGGAAAGCTAATAGTTATGAAGATTTATACTTGCAAGCCAGAACAGATATATTACATACTCGGGAAACCTGTCAAAAAATGATGAAAGATGGAAATATTCCTCCAGTTCCCACCAATTTAATTGAAGAAGCTTTGAAATACACTAATAAGTTAATATCTATATAAGATGCAATTAGAAAAGAAGAACAGTAACTTACGGGGCATCCTTTCTTTTATTCTGAAACTGGGTATTACTATACTGATAATGTGGAGTATATTCAGTAAATTGAATTTAAATGAAGTGATGAGGGAATTTGTCTCTCAACCAATCTGGGTCATACTTATTCTTCTGGGAATTACCGTGCTGAGGCACTGGGGACAATATTTAACCTGGAAATGGGCTTTAATGATTAATCCCAATTATCATCCTGCAAAATATGAGATTTTCAATTCCTATATGATTGGACAGGCACTTCGCTTTGCCATCCCGGGTAGTTTTGGAATTATTGGGAAAATAGCCTTTATCCATAATGATAATAAGATTAATTCGCTCTATTCATTTATCCTGGAGCGAATCTTTGTGACCTGGGCTTTATTATTTTTTGCCAGTATGGCTCTGGTATTCGTAGATATAGGTCTTCCTTCCTGGCTCAGCTGGATTCTTTTTTTGATATTTAACACTATGCCGTTCTGGATGTATTTTTTACTTTCTGTAGACCGTCGTTTGAAAAAGTTACAACCAGGATACCTGAAGTTAGCTCCAGCAATGGTGATGGCACAGATTGTTATTACTCTTCTAAATTATGTACAATACTGGCTTTTATTGGAACAAGTGCAGCCTGTTAGTTTCTGGGAAATTATGAATAGAATGTCTCTAAGCCATCTTGCCTATAGTATTCCCATCACTTTTGCGGGCTTAGGTGTGAAAGAAAAATTGGCTATACCTCTTCTTTCGGATATCGGGTATATGTCCGAAAATATTGTAAGCACCACTCTCATAATATTTATAATTCACGATGTTGCTGCTGCTTTGGTTGGAGCAATAATATTTTTAAAAGTTAAAAGAACTAAATAATTAAAACTGTATGCCTGAGATTAAAATAATTGGTGCAGGTTTAGCGGGAAGTGAAGCTGCTTTATACCTGGCTGATAAGGGCTGGAAAGTCCAGCTTTATGAGATGAGACCTAAGAAAATGACTCCTGCTCATCAAACCGGATATCCTGCAGAACTGATTTGCAGTAATTCATTAAAATCTACTCTATTAGACACTCCTGCAGGATTGCTTAAAGAAGAGCTTCGTCTGCTCAGTTCAAAACTTTTACCCATAGCTGAAAACTGTGCTGTATCTGCAGGACATTCTCTGGCAGTAGACCGTAATCTTTTTGCTCAAAAAGTTAACGATGCCATAATTCATCATCCTAATATAGAATTTATTCGTGAAGAGATAAGCACTCTTCCAGCAGAGCTAAGTATTCTGGCAACAGGACCTTTAACTTCTGATAATCTTATTAATGCTCTTCAAGTTGTGGTTGGTTCAGCTCATCTATATTTCTATGATGCCATTGCTCCTATTGTCTCTGCAGATAGTCTTAATATGGATAAAATTTACTTTAAAGACCGATATGACAAAGGAGAGCCGGATTATTTGAATTGTCCTTTTACTGAAGAAGAATATTATCGTTTTGTGGAAGCCTTATTAACGGGTGAAATACATCAACCCCATTCCTTTGAAAATGAAATGACCTATGAAAAGCTAAAGTTTTATGAGAATTGTACACCCATTGAAGAACTTGCCAGAAGAGGAAAAGATACCTTGAGATTTGGAGTTATGAGAGCTATAGGTCTGGAAAAAGATGGAAAAACTCCTTTTGCTGTCCTGCAATTGCGCCCTGAAAATAAGGAACATACCGCCTATAATTTAGTCGGTTGTCAGACTATGCTTCGTTATCCGGAACAAAGAAGAGTATTCCGGCTCATTCCAGGCTTAGAAAAGGCAGAATTTTTACGATATGGTTCACTGCATCGCAACAGCTATCTTAATGCTCCAGAAGTGTTATCTCCCTGGCTCAGTCTTAAAAATGCTCCTCATATCTTTGTTGCAGGACAATTAAGCGGAGTAGAAGGTTATGTGGAATGTATTGCTTCTGGTCTTTTAGTAGCTAAGATTATTTCAGAAAATTTAGCTATACTTCCTCCTGAAACGATTACCGGTCAAATCTGGCGTCACTTAATTGATACCTCTATCCGGAACTTTCAACCAGTGAATGCCAATTTTGGTTTACTTCCTGCACCAAATAAACCTCTAAGAGACAAAAAACTAAAGAAATTAGCTCTTTCAGAACGGAGTATTAAAGCTCTAAAAGATTTCTTACAAAATAAGTAATAGCGTTATTGACATAAAATTACGGTTTGCTCTAATGTATTTCAGGAGTTAATAATATGCTGGATGAAGAAAAAGATTATCTGGTAGAAGAATTTGATAATGAACCAGTCACCTGGGGAAAGGGTGAGGAAGAAGAAAAGACCGCTTTTCTGGCTACACTCGCTACCCGTGGGGAAAAGGATTATGAAATTGATGCCAGCTTAAATGAACTGGAAAAACTGGCTGAAACTGCAGGTATTGCAGTGCTGGGTAAATATACGCAAAAGCGTGAAAATCCTGAGAGTAGCACTTATTTTGGTAAGGGTTTTCTGGAAGAATTAAGCCGGAAAATACATCAAAATAATGCAGATTTCTTGATTGTCAATGATGAATTGACTCCAGTTCAAGCAAGAAACATTGAAAATGATTATGGAATTAAAGTGCTGGATAGAACAGAGGTTATTCTTTCTATTTTCCATCAACATGCTCATACCAGAGAAGCAAAATTGCAGGTTCGTTTAGCAGAATTGCAATATCAGCTTCCCAGGTTGCGTAAACAATCAGAAAATTATGACCAGGAACATGGAGCTGTTCGTTCTCGTGGTGGTTCAGCATCCCGGGGAATGGGTGAAAAACAGATAGAAGTTGATAAAAGAATTATTAAAGATAATATCCGCAAAATCAAACAGGCTATTGCAGAAATATCCAAGAATAAAGAAACTCAACGGAAACAACGAGAAAAGAGCAAGAAAATCTGTCTGGTAGGTTATACTAATGCAGGTAAATCAACCCTATTTAATACTTTGACGGAAGCTGGAGTTCTGGTTGAAGATAAGCTTTTTGCCACACTGGATTCCACTACACGTCAATTGAAACTGTCCACTTCTTTTCCTGTCGTTATCTCTGATACGGTTGGGTTTATCTCGCGTTTACCTCATCAGTTAGTCGCTTCTTTCACTGCTACTTTAATGGAAGTGCAGGATGCAAACCTTTTGCTACATATAGTAGACCTTTCCGATGAACGCTATGAATATTATATTGAACAAGTACAATCAGTGCTTAAAGAAATTGGTGCTGATAACATTCCCCAGTTGCTGGTCTTAAATAAAATAGACTTAGTTGATTCTCTCCGTTTAAATCTTGCTCAAAAAAGATATCAAGATGCAATCTTTATCTCTGCTTTGGATAAAAGCCACATTGAAGAACTTCTGCAAAAAGTGGAAGCTACACTTTTTCAGAATAGACTCTATCAGATATTTTTACCTTATGATAAGGGTTCTCTAACTTCGCTTTTACACGAGATTGGTGATATCAAAAAAGAAGAATATCAAGCAGATGGTATCTATCTGGAAGCCATTATAAATCAAGAAGATTTGCATTACTTTCAGGACTATCTATTGACATAAAAGTCTGTTATTTATAAGCAGTTTTTAGTTAATTATTTGTATAATTAAAGGAGAAAAATATGTTTCAATTGATTAGTGCAGAAGAAGCTGCTGCAATGATTAAACCTCACAGTCGTATTGCATTAGGTGGATTTTTAGCTGTCGGAACTCCAGAAACCATCCTTGATGCCATAGTTGAAGCAGGGATTGATAACCTGCATATTATTGCTATCACATCAGATTATATTGGTAAGGGTATTGGAAAGCTAGTGGATGCTCATCTGGTGAAAAGCGTTCAGGTCTCGCATATGGGCACAAACAAAAATATCCAGGATCAGGTTAATTCTGGAGAAATTCAGTCCGAACTCATTCCGCAGGGCACTTTAATGGAAAGGGTTCGTGCTTTTGGTGCCGGTCTTGGAGGCGTTCTCACTCCTACTGGTTTAGGAACTATAGTAGCTGAAGGAAAACAAATTATTATGGTTGACGGAATGGATTATTTATTAGAGCCCGCTATACCAAGCGATTTTGCCCTGATAAGAGCACATAAAGCAGATAAAGCAGGTAACCTTATCTATCGTAAAACCGCTCGTAACGGCAATCCTATTATGGCTATGGCAGGGAGAATCACTATAGCTGAAGTAGATGAAATATTAGAAGATGAATATATAGACCCTGAAACGGTGATAACTCCTGGTATATTTGTCAATTATATAGTTTTAAGTAAAGAGGGGAAAAAATGACTGACGATAAACGTACTCATATAGGGAAACGTGTAGCACTGGAACTTAAAGATGGAGACTATGTCAATCTGGGCATCGGTTTACCCACGGAAGCAGCTAATCATATTCCAGAAGGAAGAAAGGTTGTCTTTCAATCAGAAAATGGCATTATGGGAGTTGGTCCTGCTCCAGCAGAAGGACAGGAAGATAAGGATATGATTAATGCCGGTGGTGGCTATATTACTGCAGTTCCTGGAGCTTCTTTCTTTGATTCTGCCACCAGTTTTGCCATAATTCGCGGTAAGCATATTGATGTTACCGTACTTGGTAGTCTACAAGTAGATCAGAAAGGAAATCTTGCGAACTGGATGATTCCTGGGAAGCTTATACCTGGTATGGGTGGAGCAATGGACCTGGTGACAGGAGCTAAAAAGGTCATCGTTGCTATGGAACATTGTGATAAGCATGGCAATCCAAAAATATTAAAAGAGTGTACTCTTCCTTTAACTGCTCCTCATTGTGTGAATCTTATCATTACCGAAATGGCAGTTATAGAGGTAACTCCTCAAGGCTTATTGCTCAAAGAAATTACAGAAGGATATACCCTTCAGGAAGTACTTACCGCAACGGAGGCGGAATTAATTGTACCTGATAAGCTTAAGTAAAATATACAGTGAGATGTAAAGAAAGTAAGAACTAGAAGTGTCATCGTCATATACTTACTGTCATCTTTCTATACACCTGAATAAAAAAGAAGAAATTCTTATGGTTTTGGCTTTTTAAGGATATAAAGTATTTTATCTCGCGCAAATAATATAGTAGTCTAAAGAACAGGAGTGTTAATTATGGCTAATAACTCGGTTCGTTTACGATTTGCCAGTTTAACGGTTCAGGGCAAAAATCCTGCTAAATCAGATAATGAAGATTATTCTGGTCATTTTCAAGGCAAATATGGGGACCTTTTCATACTCTGTGATGGTATGGGTGGAGCTGCAGGTGGAGAAATAGCTTCTCGGATGACGGTAGAAAGCATTCACGATTATTTTGAATCTCATTATATAGAAGGAGAAGAAAACACCACCATTGCTCAGAGTGTGGAATATGCTCAATATAAGATAATTGAATATACTAAACTATATCCTGAAATGACAGGAATGGGTACCACTCTTGTTCTTTTACTGATTAAGGATAATTCTTATTATTTTGCTAATGTTGGAGATAGTCGTATTTATCTTCGTCGTGGCGGTGCTTTATTGCAACTTACTAAAGACCATTCTGAAGTTCAAAGAATGGTTGAACAAGGCTTAATTACCAGGGAAGAAGCTGCTATTCATCCACTTAGAAATATTATCACTCGTGCCTTAGGTTCTCCAAGCTATAAACCAGATATATCAGGACCTCATTTCTTGCAAGAAGGAGATGTCTTTTTGCTCTGTTCCGATGGGTTGACTGAATATGTTAAAGATGAAGAGATATTACAGCAGTTATCCGAAGAACCGCAGATTGCAGCTCATAATCTCATTGATCTTTCCCTACATCGTGGTGGCTTGGATGATATCACTGTTCAAGTTATTGAAGTTCTTATTAGCAAACCCGTGGTAATTCAAGAAGAAGTTTCCGCTTCTCGTCCTAATCGTTTTTATCCTTCGCTAGCTCTCATTCTAACTATTGTTGTATTTCTTATCGCACTATTTTTATACACTCAATCCTTGAAAAAGATACCTGAGTCCTCAAAAGTTTCTCCTGTAGATACTTTAAAAGAGGAAACAATTAAAGAAGAAGAAACTATTCCTCCTATACCAGAAAAGACAGAGCAAGGAGAAGAGGAATCTCCGACTGCCTTCACTCAATTAGATGAGAAAGCTATTGATGAAAAGCTTGGAGCAAGTGCTGCAAATGCTCATTTTCAGGAAGTATTTAATAAAATGAGTGATAAAAAGACACAGGCAAAGAACCTCAAATTCTTCTCTCAAACCAGAGATAATACTGTTATTTACATCCTGCCTGGTCAAACCATTTATCTTGCCTATGAAATGCTTGGCACTAAAGCGGGATATAATCTTAGCCAGGAACAAATAGAAGCTCTTCTTGCTGTCGCTATAGCCAGGTCTTCTGGAGATTCTAATCTTAATTCTGAAAACTGGGAACAGGAACTTTTTTCTGCTGCGAATGCTCCTTTAGATGAAGCCACCTGGCAAAAAGCTCAGGAAATATATAGTAAATATAATAAAGCTAATGCATCATCTTTATTCAATAGCACTAAACGTTTTGGCAAGTTTAAAAACCTTATCAAAGTTGGGAAATATAGCATTGCCCTGAATAAAGCTCACTAATATAGAATTTGAGATTGAGATAAAGAGTTTATCTAAGGATATTATTACTATGTCTTTCTTTCATAATCTACTAAACATTATATAACGCAACTTAACTGAGCACTTTTTTGCCATTTATAGCTTTATAGATTTCAAACCAGAGGACACTAATATTTCCTGCTAACAGGCATACAACAAATTCAATAAAATTCAGTTTAGAAATGTGAAAGATATTAATAATAGCAGGAATATTAGTAGCCAAAATTACAACTGCAAAAACCCCCAGGAAAAGATATAACATTGCGGGATTTGGTGTCTTTAAAATTTGGATCAGGTTCTTTTCCCAGGAACGATTGGTGGTGATGAGCATAAGGTTGGAAAATACCATCGTGGTGAAGACCATTGCTCTGTTTTTAGCTGGCATCACACCATTATTCAAATTCCAGAAATATATTAATGCCAAAACAACGAGTACCGCTAATCCCTGAAGCATACCTAAAATAACCATCTTTTTCCCAAAAAGAGGGGCATTGGGATCACGAGGGGGTCTATCCATTATATCTTCTTCTTCCTTTTCCATTTCAAACACTATAGAACAGGCAGGATCAATTATTAATTCTAACAAAGCTATATGAACAGGATAAAAGATTAGCGGAAATTCAGTAAACAATGCCGGGATGATAGACATTCCAGAAATAGGCACATGCAGCGAAAAAACATAAGTGAAAGATTTACGCAAGTTATCGTATATGCGTCTTCCCATTCTTACGCCACTAACGATAGAAGAAAAATCATCATCCGTAATCACAATAGCGGAGGCTTCACGAGCTACATCCGTTCCTCTTTGTCCCATAGCTATGCCTATATTTGCAGCCTTAAGAGCAGGTGCATCATTAACGCCATCGCCAGTCATAGCGACTACTTCGTTATTAGCTTTTAACGCTTGAACAATCCTTAGTTTATGTGCCGGCACAACACGGGCAAAAATGGCTACATTCTTTACTTTTTCTTTTAATGTCTCATCATCCATAGCTTCCAATTCTGAGCCAGTTATCACATTCTCTATATTTTTTAAGCCAATCTGTCTTCCTATGGCTTTAGCTGTGCCGACATAATCTCCTGTTATCATAATAATTCTGATACCTGCTCTATAACATTCCTTTACTGCAGCAGGCACATTTTCCCTGATAGGATCCGCCAGACCAATAAGTCCCAAATACTGAAAATCAAATCCCGATTGTTCTTCAGGTAAATCAGATTGGTTAATGCTGGCTATTCCTACTCCTAAAACACGCAATCCTTCTTCTGCCATCTGAGAGACTTTTTGCATCTCACTTTCTCTGGACATTAAATCCAATTTACATAAATCCATCACGGTCTCAGGGGAACCTTTCATAGCAACTATAAAACTATCGGAATCTCTTTCTTTCCATACATTAGTCATAGCTCTACAAGTATCAGTAAGTAGATATTCCTTCACTAATTGTAATTCCTCATAATTCCGATAGAGAGAGGGATCAAAATCGTTTAGTGCATTATGAATAGCTCGTTCCATCGGATCAAAAGGGTCCTTCATACAGGCAAGTACACTATAAAATAGTAAATCTTTATCTCTTTTATTGTCTTTTTCTACATCTTTGAGAGAAATAGAATGAGGACTCTCTTTCCCCCAAATTTTTTGCAAGCTCATTCTATTATAAGTAAGTGTTCCAGTTTTATCTGTACATAAAACAGTTGTGGCACCAAGATTTTCTATAGCTTGAGCTCTTCGGGCTAACACATTCTTTCTGGATAAACGCAAGGCACCTAAAGCTAGAAATACGGTGAGAATAACGGGAAATTCTTCTGGTAATACGGACATTGCTAAAGTTATGCCACTGAGAAAGGCTTGAATCAAATCTTTACGAGTGAAATAAAAAGCTATCACCACTATAGCACAGATAATTAACCCTAATAGAGCAAAATTCTTTACCAGTTTAGTAGTATCACGGCTGAGTTTGGTCTTCTCCTCTTGCAAACCTTCTAATGATTTACCAATTTTACCTAATTCTGTTTTTGCACCTGTAGCATAAACTTGAGCTATACATCTGCCACTTACTACTAAAGTGCCTGAATAAACACAGGGTAAATCTTCTCCGCCAGGTTGAGGTGCACTTTCTTTACCATCCCAAACTCTTTTACGAACTGGTACTGATTCTCCCGTTAATAATGATTCATCTACATTTAGCTGCTCATTTTCTATTATAAAAGCATCAGCCGGAACCCTATCTCCTTCAGCTAATATTATCAAATCTCCTACTACTACTTCTCTTCCGGGAATTCGTTTCTGTTCTCCATCTCTTATGACTAAAGCTCGTGGGCTGGATAGATTTTTAAGTGCTTCTAAAGCATTATCTGTTTTATGTTCTTGGACGATATCAATTGCCATTACCAGGATAACTGAACCGACCAGAACTAAAGCATCTTCCATATTTCCTAATATTAGATACAATACAGCACAGGAAACAAGAAGAATGAACATAGGTTCACTTAAAACACCCCAAATTATTTTGAATAAACTGCGCCGTTTTGAGGTGGGTAATTCATTATAACCATCTTTTTTCAATTTTGCTTCTGCTTCTGCTTGGGAAAGTCCCCGGTATTTAGAATTCAGTTCTCCCATATTTTACTCCTATTAATAATCATTTTTTTAAAAAATTCTTTATCCGTCAAGCACATTTGGTAAGAAAGTAAATCCAAACTCATTGGGAAAAGCTGTATAAATTATAATAAAAATATTAATAACCAAAGCCAGTTATTTGTATATTATCCTGAGAGTAGATAGTTGTATGTAGATAAGTTTAGTCTCCTATTCCCTTTTGCAGTTATGATTTCATAAAGATCTGAAATAAAAGTTGGAGGTTAATATTTTGTAAGTAATAAAGATAACTATTATTTAATAATAATTTAAATTTTATAGAACAAATTAGGATGAGTCTTAATTTGTGTATTAAATCTCTATCTTCATATAAATAAAGATTTCTTTCTCTGAATTTCTAATTTTGCCGCATTTATGTAGTGCCAAGAAATAAATTATTGTATATTCTCTTCCGCAAGTATCAATTCTGGTTTATAAAGTCTACGATTATCTGAATTAAATTCATATTTCAAATCTATATCCAGGTTATAGGCATCTAATATTTTCCATCCTTTAGTTTTATAGACATTAAAATCATCTTCTCTATGGTCTTGATATATTTCAAAACACAATATAAAGTGAATTCCAGAATGAGTTATCTTAAAATCCTTAGAAGGTGACAGATAGAAAGTTCTCATAGAGGTACTTTTATTTTTAATATTGTAACTTTTACACTCTAGATAATGCCATTTATTATCAAGAACACAAAACTCTAAGTCAGGATAACCGGTACTTTTTTTCTTTCCTTGGGATGTAGAAGGTTTATCTGCCTTGTAATTGCATTTTCGGAAAGCTTGAATTACATACTTTTCTATATCATTACCAACTTCATTGGCTCTCTTTCTCTTTATTCCCTTTTTATTAATTAGTTGGCAAGAAAGCCTGGCTATTGCTTTTAATGCTTCTAAGGTTTTTTTATGATTTGAATCATCTGGATTAAATTTCTCTACTTCATAACCAGATAAAATGTTTATAATTAAATGAAAAGGTAAATTTTTTAGAGGTTTTATGAATTCTTGAATTGCCATTTCAAGTTTCTTGGTATATTCATCGTTTCCCATAACTTTCTTTTTCTCCAAAAATAGACATTATGACAAAATGCTATCATATTATCTGTTTTATTTTCTTAAAATAACAATCCGATTAGTATTAACACCTTTTAAATTATTAGTAACTCCCCATATATTGGCTGTTTTAGTGAAATTTTGCTTATTGATCATTACTGCTTCTATATTAAATCCAACTTTCTGTGCTATGGATATAACATTATCTTCAAGTTTGATCTTTCCTTTTTTAATCTCTCCAACTTCAAAAGCTATCATTCCATCAGGCTTTAGTATTCTTTTAAATTCAATAAAAGTATCATAGATAAATGATTCCCATTCCTCTAATGATTTGGTTACGGTAATTTTTTTTGTGATTTCTTCCGTATTAATATTATTAAACCAGCATCTTAACCAATTATCTCTTGCATAATCAATTACATCAAGAAATGGAGGTGAGGTTACAATCAATGAAATGGAATTATCTGCTATTTGAGGCGTATTACGAGCATCTTCTGTTAAAAATACAGCTTCTTTTGCAACGGAATGGAGGGTCCTTCTCTTTATATTATCTATATCTCGGAGCAAGCTTTGGGTTTTTATTAAGATAATATTTTTGGTGTTTTTATAAACCGGATAACGATTAAAATTCTCGTTTAATTGCTTTTGCTTTTGAGGTGATATGGCTTGATTAGGAGGTAATGTATAAACTGAAAAGAAATTAGTTGAATGACCAGTAAGTCTATTTGTAGCAACCATTCTTATCCATCTATCAATGTGGTCCTCTTTACCAGATTCATATCTTTCAATTAAATAATTTTTTAATGATAATATCTCGCTTAAGGTTTCTTCCTGATAAAACATACTCAAATCTATATCTGATTTTAAATTCTTATAATAAGGAATTGTTTCTATTCTTTCATTTATTTCTGAATATCGCGGAATTTCAATGCGAGGTTGAGTCAGTATTTTACTCAGAGGATTAATATCGTTAGCAACTATGCGACGATTATTCAAAGCAGCTTCAATAATTGTAGTCCCCCTACCACTAAAAGGGTCATAAACTACATTACCTTTTTGAGTGAAATTACTGATAAAAAAGTATGGTAACTGAGGTTTGAAACAAGCTCTATAGGAGATTTCATGAATGCTATTAGCTTTTCTTTGCTTGGATGTCCAGAATTCTCCTTCAATTATTATTATTTTTGTTTTATTCTGATATAACTTTTCCGAGATGATAAGCTGTTCTTCTACAAATAGATCAAGATTCATATCATTATAATATTGATTATTCTTAACCTTCTCAAGGAAACTATTATGCTCACTCATCTCTTATCTCTCATTGATATATTCTTTTATCCTATACTTTACTGATACTTTAAAAGCTTTGTTATGTCAAGAAAATTTATTAATTTTTAATTCACAACTTATTTATAAATTCGTTGTTAAAAAAGTATATTATAAAAGGGATGTAGGCTGTATCCTTTAATAAGAAAGGTAATATATAGATTGCTGATTGTGTCCATTATCAAAAGAAAGTAGTATGCTAAAAACAAAATTTTCATTGACATTTATCAATCTCTTTAATGTAAAAGATTTCGTAGCTTAGTAAGAACCAGGTAAAAAAAAATATGAATAAAGATCCAAAATCTATCTTCACAATTGATGTGGAAGATTATTATCATATTGTCAGTGACCAGGGAGTACCTCCAATTTCTGAATGGGACTCCTTACCGAGTATTGTAGAAAGTGGTTTTTTAAAGTTACTGGATTTGCTTGATGTTTATGAAGTTAAGGCAACCTGTTTCTTTTTGGGTTACATAGCAAAAAAATATCCTTATCTGGTGAAAGAAGCCCGGAAAAGAGGTCATGAAATTGCTTCTCATGGAATGTTTCATAGAGTTATTGCTCATATGAGCGGAGAGGAATTAATGGCTGATTTTCATAACTCCAAAAGCTTACTGGAAAATATTTGTTCAGAAGAGATTACTGCCTTTAGAAGTCCCAGTTTTTCTCTAACGGAAGCCACACCCTGGTTTTTTGCATCACTGGCAGAAACTGGTTATATAGCCGATTCTTCAGTTTTTCCTGTAAAGCGCGATTATAGTGGTTATCAAATAGAACAGAAAAAGCCCTATTGGATAAAAACCGATAAGGGTAATATATGTGAATTTCCTATCTCCGTAGCACCGTTATTAGGTAAAGAAATTTGTTTCTTTGTAGGAGGTTATTTGAGATTTTTCCCGAAATGGGTTATTTTATATATGCATAAGAAATTAGCTAAAAAAGGGATACCTACTCTTTATTATATTCATCCACGAGAAATGGAACCTCAACACCCTCGTTTAAATTTGTATAAAACATCATATTTTAAATGTTATGTGAACTTAAAAACAGTCAAAGCTAAGCTGGAAGCAATTCTTTCCAGTAGAGAATTTGTTACCTGTTATCAGTATTTAGAGGAAATGAAGAATAGCTAAATGCAAAAAAATAAAACGGAATCCTTTTTTGATAAATATGCCAGTGATTTTAATGCTATTTATGGAAAGGGGAATGGATTTATCCAGCACTTTATAAATAGATGGTTTCGGCAATCTATGTTTATCCGGTTCCAAAAAACTATGGAAGCCTGTAAGCCTCTGGAAGGGAAAACAATTCTGGATGTAGGGTGTGGTCCGGGAATATATGCAATATCTTTAGCTAAAGGTTCACCTTCTTTGGTTTATGGGATTGATTTTGCTCCCTCAATGATAGATATAGCCAAAAAAGAAGCCATAAAAGCTGGTGTGGAACATATTTGTAAATTTGAAGTTGCAGATTTTTTTGTCTTACCTGAGGATATTAAGTATAACTACCTGATTTTAATGGGTGTTATGGATTATATGGAAAACCCTCATAAAGTTATTGAGAAGACCTTAAAACTGGCTACTGATAAAATCTTATTTAGTTTTCCTTCAGACAAGGGTTTTTTGGCCTGGCAACGAAAAATCCGTTATAAATTAAAATGTCCTTTATATCTTTATAACGAAAAACAATTACAAGAACTTTTTTCTAATATTCCCTCCTGGCATTGTACCATAGAAAATATAGGAAGAGATTTCTTTGTTACTCTGGAACATATGTAAGTATAAGAAAAGATAGCTAAAATAATGCTTCCGTTTATATATTTTAAACAAGCCACTATATAAAATCTAAGGATGCTTTACCCTTCAAAATTGCGAGAAGTTCAAGATAGATTCATTATAAACAATAAAAGTAGGGGTTTCATAACCCTGGCTATTTTAAGATAAAGAAAAACAGATAATATACAAAGATAAAATCAAACTTATATGGGGAAGTGCCCTAATTCATTTATATCCTGTTCTTCTATTAATCAAAATGTTGCTACTACTTAATAGGTGCGATAATTAAAATTCAGCTCAATTCAGAGAATAAACCATTAATTTTGTTTCCAGGCTCTTACTTGTCTGTCCCTTAGCACTTTACAAGCGAAAGAGACAGGAGAGAGTCAAGGAAAATTATAGGGATAAGAGAAGATGTGAAGAAAATTAAAGATAATAAATAATAATATAGGCTAATGTATTCATAAATAGTATGTTAGATTATATTATTGTCCAGGTAAGAATATCAGAAATAAAAGGATAAAAAGGAGCAGAGATTTTAAAGTAAATATAGGAGATAGGAAAAATTGAGAAAGAAAAGATAGTACATTGATAAAAGGGAAACACTCAATAATTTAAAGATTAATAGAAATAAAATGATTAGTGGAGAGTTGATAGAATAATCTGTAAAAGAACTGAGAGAAGATGGTTATTGAAAGCAAAGAAACATAATTAGCTTGACATATAAGCTACATATTGAAAGGATAAAATATAAAATCTGGAAACTTAAGAATAGTAGAGAAGAAAAATGCAGGATAGTGGAATAAAGCCTATTCAAAGGAAGAAAACCGGAATTGATAAAACAGAAGCCATAATTTGGTATATCTGTGTGTTTTTTATTGTTTTGGGGGCATTATTTCATTTTACCAAGCACCTTTATCTGGATAATCCGTTGATTCCTGCGATAATCCGGCAAATATATTATCAATCTAATTCCATTGATTGGGCACAAACAGTAATGGTAATAGTGACGCTTTCAATGTTTTTTTGGGCTATCAGTTTTTCCAAGAATATGGAGAAAAAAGTTTCTGCTTTTATTCGTTTGCTGGTGATGGCATTTGCGATAATAGCTATGATAGTAGCGATATTCAATTCAGCCTGGGATATTTTTGCCAATTCAATGCTGGGGATAGTTATTTTGATTTTAACTTTTATTCCCCCACCGCAAAGGAAGGTCTATTTTCCCCCTGAATTTATGATTTTTATCTATCTATTTATATTTGCCTCAATGTATTGTGGTGAGGTTTTACATTTTTATTATTTATTCAGTATGTGGGATGTCATAGTGCATTTTACTTCTGCTCCTTTTTTGGGATATGCTGGTTTCTTAATGGTGTACACTAAAAATAAAGATGTCAATATACATAACAAACTAAGTCCTTTTTTTATTGTTCTTTATGCTTTTTGTTTTTCTATGATGATAGGTGTAGTGTGGGAATATTTTGAATATGGAGTGGATGTGATTTTAGGTTCTAATATGCAAAAAGCGAGAAATTTAGAGCTTGTCTATGGCTATTTTGACACTAGATTAGGCGTTTTGGACACGATGGAGGATTTAATTGTGGATGCTTTGGGCTCTCTATTGGTTAGTGCTTTCGGTTATTATAGTTTAACCTCTTTTAATAACCGGACAAATAACTTTTTCCATATGAGGGATGTATTTATAGAGGAAAATCCTGCTCTTTTCCAGTGAATATTATTATAGGAGAATTCTTCCAGTTAGGTCTTATCAATTTTTAATTTTTAGAAAAGAATAAAAAAGCTTTACTAATTTCTTTCTTTTTAGAGATTGACTTTTAGGGTAAAATTATGAAGAAGCTCATTATAATAACGCTATTTATGGCAGCTATAATATCTATCAATGCAGAAAAATATGCTGGCGAGATATTCCAGATTAGTCCTGGAGTGCAAAATCAGGCTATGGGAAATACTGGTCTGACTTATAATTCCACATTAGCCGAAGGATGGTGGAATCCAGCTCTACTTGCTCTAGCTAAAGAAAATGGGGTTGAAGTGATGAGAGTGGAGCATTTTGAAGGATTAATGCAACAAAACCAGTTTTCTGTTATATTCGGTTCCAAAACCCGAACCTCTTTGCAACTTAATCATCTGGGAATAGATAAGATAAAACTTACGGAACTGGAAAATCCGGATGAGGAATTAAGTAATGAAAATCGCCCTCAAGTATGGAAAACCGTTAGTAATAATGATTTTATTTTAACTCTTGGTCTGGGACGCTCTATTAAAAACAATCTGCATTTAGGACTAAGTCCCAAGCTGGCATATCGCAGTTTAGCAGAAAATAATGGTTTTGGCATTGGAGCAGATCTGGGAATGCTATGGGAACCTTTAAATGGGTTCAAAGTGGGTGCAAATCTTCGGGATTGTTTTTCCACTCAGATTATATGGGAAAACGGAACCTATGAGATAGCTTTGCCCAATCTGGATTTAGAAGCAGGTTATGATTTCTCTCTTTTTACGCATAAGATTCCTTTTCACACGGCTTTACGCACTCAAATTTATGCAGAAGACAGAGGTGATGCCTCCACCATTGCTGCAGGACCTATAAGTGCTGATTTTCATTTTGGAATGATGGCTCAACCTATTCCAGCACTGAAAGTTATGGCAGGATGGGATATTGATTGCTTTACCGCAGGCTTGGGAATTAACTATAAAAATATCGGAATTGACTATGCCTGGGTTAATGGCTCACCTGATGCCCTGGGTTCTTCTCAAAGGTTGAGCCTGAACTATAAATGGTAAAACTTGCTCTGCTTGGGGCAACAGGTTCTGTCGGTTCTTCCACAATTGAAGTAGTAAAAGAGCAAGCTGAACATTTTGCTATCTCTCTTTCTTCCGCTCATCTAAACTGGCATAAGCTCTGCGAAATAGCTTGTGAACTATCCATACCTCAGCTTGTTTTCACTGGTATAGAAGATACTTCTCAGCAAACATTTATCAGAAATCAATATCCCTCTTTGAAGATATATTTTGGCATATCAGAATTGCTAAATTTGCTAAAGAATGAGGATTATGACCTTGCTTTGAATGCTATCAGCGGTTCTGCAGGCTTGAAAAGCAGTTTTGCCATTGCTCAACGGGGGAAAAATCTGGCTCTGGCGAATAAAGAATCACTGGCTATGGCAGGACATCTTTTGATGCCACTCATAAAGTCACAAGGGAGTAAAATTTTGCCAGTGGATAGTGAACATAGTGCAGTTTTTCAATTATTGGAGGGGCATCCGCATAATGAAATACGAAAGATATACATTACAGCTTCAGGAGGTGCTCTACGGGATATCCCTTTAAATGAGCTGGAAAATATAACTTTAGAAAGGGCATTGCAACATCCTAATTGGTCTATGGGGACGAAAGTTACGCTTGATTCTGCAACGATGTTCAATAAAGCATTGGAAGTTATGGAAGCGCATTGGCTTTTTAATCTGGATTTTGAGCAGATAGATTGTGTGCTTCATCCCCAATCCGTGGTTCATTCACTGGTAGAATTCATTGATGGTGCGATTTTTGCTCAAATGAGTCAACCGGATATGAAATTACCTATTCTCTATGCTTTATCTTATCCAGAGCGTTTACCCTCAAAATTGGTGCAGACTGATTTGAAGCATCTAGGAAATCTGGAGTTTTCTCCCATTCCCACAGAACGCTATCCTCTTTTCATTCTTGGTTTACAGGTAGCCTATGCAGGAGGAATTTTGCCGACGGTGCTTAATAGTGCTAATGAAGCAGCATTGCGTCTCTTTCAGGCTGGGATAATTAGATATGCTGATATCTACCTAATTTGTCAGGAAGCAGTGAATAATTGCATTAACGAGCCAGAACCATCTCTGGAACAGATTTTGATGGTTAATGAACAGGTATTTCAGCGTATCTTGAAGGAATATAATTTTGGAGCTATACAATGAAAAAAAGACTTTTAATAGCGACTGGAGGAGGGGATTGCCCAGGATTGAATGCGGTTATTCGTGCCATTGTGAAAAGAGCACAAAAAGAACCGGAATGGGAAATCCTGGGAAGTATTGATGCTTTTAATGGTATCCTGCTGGACCCTATTCATCTGGTAGAACTAACTCCAGAAAGGGTTGCTGGAATCCATGTTCAAGGTGGGACTATAATCGGTACTACTAATAAAGGTGGTCCTTTTTCCTGGCCAGTAAAAAATCCGGATGGAAGCTGGACAGTAATAGACCGTTCCGCTGATTTTATGGAAAGAATACGAAATGAAAATATAGAGGCTATTATTAATATTGGGGGAGATGGCTCACAAAGAATCTCTCAAGGATTGTTTGAACTGGGTTGTCATATTATCGGAGTGCCCAAAACTATTGATAATGACCTTTCGGCAACGGATTTTACCTTCGGTTTTCAAACTGCAGTAGATATTGCAACTGATGCCGTAGATAAACTGGTCACAACCGCAGCTAGTCATCATAGAATTCTGATTTTAGAAGTAATGGGACGCTATGCTGGCTGGATTGCACTTCATTCTGCTATTGCTGGTGGCGCAGAAGTCTGTCTTATTCCTGAGATTGATTACGATATCAATTCCGTGATGGAAGCCCTCAATCGTCGTATAGCTTCCGGGAAAGAGTTTGCCAATATCGTCATTGCAGAAGGAGCAAAACCTAAAGGTGGCTCTTTAAGCTATCTGGAAGAAGAAGAACCTGGTGCAATGAAAAGACTTTATGGCGCAGGATTAAGGCTGGAACAGGAATTGAAAGATGCAGGATTTGAGATTGAAATCAGAACTGCCATCCTGGGTCATCTGCAAAGAGGTGGTCGTCCAAACGCTTTTGACCGTATTCTTGCCTCTCAATTTGGAGTTAAAGCTTTTGAACTGGTTCTGGAAGAAAAATGGGGATATATGGTCTCTTACAGACATCCTGATATCGTGGCTGTGCCAATTATAGATGCCATAAAAGAATATAATTATATTAGTCCAGATTCCGATCTGGTGCATACTGCTCGTGGTTTAGGAATCTGTCTGGGAGATTGAAATAAAGGAGTAACAATGGATTTGAAAAGCTTCAGCTTTCTCTATAGTAAAGTCCACGGATCTACTAAAAAAGAGATAATGAAAGAACTTGCTCTTACAGAAGAAGAATATCAAGAGATGGAAGAAAGTTTGTCCGAAATATTGCAACAGATTTTACAAGAAAGAGATAGAGCAAAAACTATTGGACCGGATTTTGTCCGCTTAACCAGCTATCTCTATGAAGATATCAGTGACCAGCAAAAAGGTTTGCCTCATCCTCCTGCTATTAAACCGAGAACCGGAGAAAAAATTGTACTTCCAGCTCCAGATAGTTTAACTATGCCAGAAATTACACTTGCTCAAGCTATTAATCAGAGAAAAAGTCTGAGAAAATACTCTAATAAACCTCTTTCTCTTCAGGAACTTTCCTTTATGTTATGGGCAACCTGCTGGGTGAAAGAATACCATAGCACTATATATAATGAGTTTACAAGACGCAATGTTCCTTCTGCAGGAAGCCGTCATCCGATGGAATGCTACCTGCTCATCAATAAAGTTGAAACTGTGCAACCTGGTCTTTATTACTATCATCCACTGGAACATACTCTGATTAAACTTCAGACTTCATCTGATATCGCTAAAGAAATATATGAAGCTTGCCTGGAACAATCAATGGTCATAGAAGATGCTGTAACCTTTATCTTTACGGCAGTTCCTTATCGTGCAAGCTGGAGATACCAGCAAAGAGCCTATCGCTATCTCTATGTTGATGTTGGACATATAGGACAAAATGTCCATCTTGCCGCTGAGGCTATTCAAGCAGGTGCCTGTATGATAGGAGCTTTTGTGGATGAAGCAATGAACCATTGTTTGGGCATAGATGGTAAAGAAGAATTTGTAATATATATAGCTGCAGTAGGCAAAAAATAAACTTTATAACGGACTCTTTTGTTAGTGAACAATTTTCTCTTATTGATAGCAGGATATCCTCATCGTTTCTAAAGGGGTCATAGATGTCCTCATCTATGAAGCTCTGAAAGAGCTTGTTATAACTAAAATTGCAGACATCCTTATGGCTGAAATGTGAAAGCACTTGCCTTAGTTAGGATTGTAGTGATCTTTGTCAATGAGTAATGGATAGTTTTCTTGCGCTACACCTTATAACTATTAGACTTCAAATATAGACATAGAAAAGCCTGGCAGCATTTTGAAAAGAATATGTTTCACTCCCTAAAAGGAAAATCCTAACCAATTAAGAAGAGGACGATATTTAAACTTCATTAAGATTGCTAAGATAGATATTAAAGTAAAGGATAGGATCTATATTTAGTTTAGCTAAAATCAATAAATTATCTTCTCTTGCGAATAAAAAGACTTCAGCTTTATCTAATAAATCTCTTTTTATCCCTTTTTCTCCAAATATACCACATTTAAAACTTGACGATTTATAGAGCCGGCAAATATGATATTTATAGGAATTGAGAGAAAGTATAAAATTTATAAGTATATGAAAATAAGTTTGTTGTGTCATAGTATATTACAGTTCCTATTATAATAGTAACTGAATATAAATACAGTTCCTATTGTGATAGTAATTAGGAGAATTTTATATGGATAGTGAAAAGATTCTGCAATTCTATAGAATGTGGCAATCTCTTCTACCACAGAGGGTAGATGGTTATATTTATGATGAAGAGATGAAACTATTGCCTACTCGTTATATATTTTCAAAGGCAAAGAAATATATAGAAAAATTATTAACCAATCAATTAATTGAAACTGAAAAAATTGTTTTGATGCCAGGGATAAGAGGTATAGGCAAAAGTACACTTTTAGCTCAAGCTTTTGCTATAGAAAAATATTTGAAAACCAAAAAAGATAGATTACTTTTAGAAAATATAGGAAAATTGGATAAAAGATTATATCTTGATGTCGGTCAATTACATGCTGAGCAAATAAGCTTGAATGATTTTTTCAAATATTACGAAGAAATAGAAGGTTTTCATTTTGAAAAGCCAAATAAGAAGCTTCTAATTCTTTTAGATGAAGTTCATTTTGATGAAAATTGGAGTCTATTTCTAAAAAATATCTTTGATAGAAGTAAGGGTAACAACGATATTTTAATTATTGCCACTGGTTCTTCAGCTTTGCAGATTAATATGATTTCGGATTTAAAGAGAAGAATTGAAGTATGGGATATCTATCCTATGAAATTTACTGAATATATGATTTTGAAATATAATAACTATCCTATACCTCATTTATCAGATAATCTTCAAAATATTCTATTTAATTCCTCTAATGCCAAAGAGGTTTTTAATGGTCTTAATGCTAATGAATTACAAATAGATAAATATTTTGCTCATAAAGTTCCAATTGGTTTGGAGGAGAATTTTTTTCAATCTGGAGGATTTCCTTCTGCTTTTAAAATTGAAAATGAAATAAGAGCTATAGAAATTATTAAGACTGTTATAGATGGTATTATAGTCAAAGATATCCTTACCCTAAAAAGCTTTGAAAAAAATACTAGTTCTAAGATTAATGATTTACTATATCTTCTTGCACAATCTGATGTTATAAGTTATCATAAACTTCAAGAGTCACTAAGGATTCCCAGACAGGAGACTTTAGAAAGTTTAATTGAAGTTTTAATAATTGCAGGAATATTAGTTAAAATACCAGCTTATAGCCAAACTTATGGAAGTGCCAGGAAAACACCTAAATTCTTGTTTATAACTCCTTCTTTAAGATCAGCTTTATTAAATAATTACTTTCTTTCTGGAATAGAAGGTAAAAAATTAGAAGACTATTTCGCTTTGATTTATCATAAAGATATCAAAGGCAATAAATTTTTTGGTAATACAAAACTCTCTTATGATGCAGCAGAAAGAGATGCAGATTTTATATTAACCTTAAATAATATAAAAAATATAGTAATTGAAGTAGGTTTTAATAAAGAAGAAACCAAACAAGTGGAAAATACAATGAAGAAAGTTAATAGTATTTATGGACTTATTATTGGCAGTAAAAATTTAGAGTTAGTAAATGACAAAATCGTTAAAATTCCTTTAAAATTCTTATTAACTATATGATAATATTTAAAAAATTTATAATAAAGGAATAGAAGATATTTTTATATCTCAAGTGGAATTACAATTCTATTGCTTGATAATTAACTATGTCCTTATTTTTTAATAAGGGGTCATAGATGTCCTCATCTATGAAGCTTTGAAAGAGCTTTTCTTTTTAAATTGAGATAATAATAGGCTTTTTATATATTTATAAAAACTTGTGAGACAGATATATCTTGCATCACTTAAAGTTTAAATCACTTTTTTGTTCAATTAATCAAAATTGAACCATTGCCTGGTTTTATTGGCTATATTGACCAGAGTTAGCATTACTGGCACTTCTACGAGAACACCAACTACCGTGGCTAAAACTACAGGAGAAGAGGTTCCAAATAGCGAGATTGCAACTGCAACAGAAAGTTCAAAGAAATTGGAAGCTCCAATCATACTTGCAGGAGCAGAAATATTATGAGGAAGACGTAATTTCCAGGATACCAAATAGGTAAGGAAAAATATAAAAAAGGTCTGTATTGTCAGTGGGACAGCGATTAAAAGAATGTGCAAAGGATTAGATAGTATCACTTTTCCCTGGAATGAAAATATAATTACTAAAGTCAGTAATAGTCCTATCATCGTTAAAGGGTTAAATTTAGGAATAAAGATTTGTTGAAAATATTCCAAGCCTCGCTTTTTTATTACTCTTTTTCGGGTTAAATAACCGCTTAATAAAGGAATCACTACAAACAATAATACAGATAGAAATAAAGTATTCCAGGGGATTTTTATTCCGCTTATGCCCAATAAGAAAGTCACAATAGGAGTGAAAGCTACTAAAATAATCAAATCATTGGTTGCTACTTGGATTACGGTGTAAGTAGGATCACCCTTGGTTAAATGACTCCACACAAAAACCATTGCAGTGCAGGGTGCTGCTCCTAAAAGAATAGCTCCTGCAAGATAATCACGTGCCAGTTCAGCAGGTATAATTTTCTGGAAGACAATATAGAAAAAAAACCAGGCAATTCCATACATTGTGAAAGGTTTTATCAGCCAATTAGCAGCCCAGGTCACATATAGACCCTGAGGATTTTTCCGAATATTTTTGATGCTGTTAAAATCTACTTTCATCATCATAGGATATATCATTAACCAGATGAGAATGGCTATAGGAATTGAAACCTGGGCATATTCAAATTTACTTAGAAATGCTGGAATACCGGGAAGAAATTTGCCTATAAGTACTCCTGCAATCATACAAACAATTACCCACAGCGTTAAATATTTCTCAAAAATACCTATATCTTTTTCCTGGTTTGTTTTCATAGACATTCTCTTTTATACTTTTTTAATATATTAAAAGGTTTAATCCTCTGATTTTATTATCCTATCTATAATTTGATGCAGATAATTTACCTTTTCTGGATTTATCTTATAATGTATCCAGGTGCCTTCTTTATGAGCTTGAACCAGTCCACATCGCATCAGAATTTTCATATGATGAGAAAGAGTAGGTTGAGAAATGGTCAGCTTCTTTAATAATTCACAAGCACATAATTCTCCAGAAGATAACAGGTCTAATATTCGTAATCTTACTGGGTCACTTAAAGCTTTAAATAATAGAGAATTCTCTTGATAATCCATATTATTTTGACCTTCTGATAAACTCTATTATACAAAATAGAAATTCATTTACAGATGTCAATATTTATGTTTATCAATATACCGCTAAGATTATTATAAAGCAGTACTTACGATTATTCATATTACTACCTAACCTAAGGACAAATTTTAATAATCTCTGGGAAAGTATAAGAGGGAACGATTTCAATTTCTAAGTCTTTAGGAAAGTTATTTGAAGGGCTACTTAAGTAGTATATTTAATTGTTTAAAACAGAGTCATAAATGTCCTTATCTATCAGGCTTTGTATAAGTTTTAAAATGGGGTCATAGATGTTCTCATCTATGAAGCTCTGAAAGAGCTTGCTATAACTAAGATTGCAGACATCCTTGTTGCTGAACTATGAAAGAGCTTTCTTGCGATTATTCCTTATAACTATTAGACTTCAAGCATAGAACTAGAAAAGCCTTACGGCTTTATGAGACGAGGACGTCTCATCCCCCAAATGGGGTCATAGATGTCCTCATCTATGAAGCTCCGCAGGAGCTTGCTTATTACTTTAAGTATGGTGTAATATAAGATTTATTGTTATCGTATAAAGAAAAAAAACTATTGGCTTTATGAGACAAAGATGTCTCATCCTCCAAATGGGGTCATAGATGTCCTCATCTATGAAGCTCCGCAGGAGCTTGCTATTTTAAAGTATGGCGTGATTTAAGATTTATTGTTATCGTATAAAGAAAGAAAAGCCTTGCGGCTTTATGAGACGAAGACGTCTCATCCCCCAAAAGGGGCCATAGATGTCCTCATCTATGAAGCTCTGAAAGAGCTTGCTTATTACTTTAAGTATGGTGTAATATAAGATTTATTGTTATCGTATAAAGAAAAAAAACTATTGGCTTTATGAGACAAAGACGTCTCATCCCCCAAATGGGGTCATAGATGTCCTCATCTATGAAGCTCCGCAGGAGCTTGCTTATTACTTTAAGTATGGTATAATATAAGATTTATTGTTATCGTATAAAGAAAGAAAAGCCTTACGGCTTTATGAGACGAGGACGTCTCATCCCCCCGTAAAGGGGTCATAGATGTCCTCATCTATGAAGCTCCGCAGGAGCTTGCTTATTACTTTAAGTATGGTATAATATAAGATTTATTGTTATCGTATAAAGAAAGAAAAGCCTTACGGCTTTACGAGACGAGGACGTCTCGTCCCCCAAAATGGGGTCATAGATGTCCTCATCTATGAAGCTCCGCAGGAGCTTGCTATTTTAAAGTATAGTGTAATATAAGATTTATCGCTATCGTATAAAGAAAAAAAGCCTATTGGTTTTATGAGACAAAGATGTCTCATCCCCCAAATGGGGTTATAGATGTCCTCATCTATGAAGCTCTAAAAGAGCTTGCTATTTTAAAGTATGGTATAATATAAGATTTATTGCTATTATATAAAGAAAGAAAATCATCGATTGCTTACTCGCCAAATAGTAACTACATTTCTTGCACTACATTGAAAACTATTGTATTTCTTTGTATAACAGAACAGATACTATTAAAAATTGTATTTTAATAGTGGGATTGACTTTATAAACGAAAAAAAACAATAAAGTTCAAGCAGGTTTCAGAATGATTACAGATAGATGAACACACCGTCTATAAACTTGCCCGTAAAGGTCTTATCACTCCCATCAAAATCGCTGGTTAGGGGCAGTTATAATTAGTATTTTTCTCAATAAATCCTTCAACTTCTTTCTTTGCCTTTTCTAAAAGTTCTTTTGATTCTTTGCGAAGAGAAAATGATTGTTTTACAAGATCGGAAATTTGTTTTTGGCTCTCTTCTGACACAAGAGGAACAAGTAAATCTTTAATTTTGGAGTAGTTATAATGTTTAATAACAGCACCAATTGAATTTCTTTCCGCTTGACTCCTACATAAAATGGAATTTAAAACAAGTGCCAAATAGTATTGGTCTACATTGTGCGGTTTTATTCTTATAATTCCACCACTTATTATAGCGTCATTAAAATCTTTGCTAACTGGAAAAGCAATCCCAATTGTTGCATCTTTTGTATAGAGAATTTCTCCAGGTATAGGCTTATATTTGTCCTTTAATGTATTAAACAAATCTTCTCTTATGAATTCTGCACTATCCGAGATTGTAATTTCCTTCTCAGTTATATTTGATACTCTTAAGAATAATTTACCATTATCAACATAAGCATCAGAACCTACTTCTATACCTTTAGATATCTTTGCGATTTCTCCCAATTTTTTAACTGAAAATATTCTTCTGCCTTCACCGTTTTTTAAAATACCTAATGATAAAGTGAATATTGGTTTATAAAAATCTGCATCCAAACGTTGACCACTTATAATTTCGTTAAATCTTGATTCAAAGACTCTTTCATCATTCAACTCTAAATTTTCAATTCCTAATGTTTTATTCAACAAAGCCTCTGCGGATTTGTATTTTTCATCTGCCTCTTTTAGATTGTTATAAGATTCTTTGACAAAAGATTCTATTTTTTGTTGAAAAGATAAATGAGGAATAGGGATTTTTATTTCAAAAATATTTTCATAACTTATTAAAGGTCTTGCAGAGCCTTTTTGTACTCTCTCCCAATACTTCTTACCATATTTTGAGTTTAGATAAACTGACAAATAAAATGGATTAACTTTTCCACTATTAACCTCGATTCTGATAGTATTATCGCTGTACGCCGAACCAACAAATTCTCCAAAAACAACAACACTGTCACTAATTCCAACGCCAACCCTAACAACAAGTAAATTACCATTTTTCAATTCTTTTAGATAAGCTTCTTTAAACTTTTCAGCCTGAACAAATGATAAACCAGTTTTATCAATAAGAATTTGCCTTATATTTTGTGTTCGGATCAATGGGATTTTTTCATATTTATATAATTCATCGCATTGAGGTAAATTTTTCCCTGCGTTAATACTTTTTATTACTTCTTCAAACCTTACACAATTAAAATTGTCTAAAAGGTTATCAATTTCTAAATATTCTGGTAAATAATAATCCGCATCAAATCTTAATCTTTCTACTACCTGACTATATCTTATCTCTGAAATAATCATTCTTATCTCCTAAAAATTAAGAGAATATTTTCTCTTAAACTCTTTAAATGCAGAAATGATACCAGGCAAATCTGTATCTATAATTGGCTTGCCATTTACATCTTTTATAATTTCTCCATATTCATTCTTCTTATACATAACTTTAGGTATCTTTGAATTGAGGTCATAGCCAATTTTTTCAACTACCGCCATAAATATTGGATAGTTTTTCTTTTTTAATTCATTTAATTCTTCTTCATTAAGTTTTTGTAAAAATAGAACACTTGTTTTTGGATTCACTCCTGCTTGCATAAAAGTTCCGACTGGCATTGAGATTACTGCTAAAATCCTTGCTTTCTGCTGTATAAATTCCCTAACATAACCTAAAGAAGAATTATTGAGATTGCCATCTGGTAAGACAATAGCCATCCTTCCGCCATCTTTTAGAAGTTGTAGGCACCTTTCAATGAACAAAATATCTGGGACTTGTCCATTTTGAAGTTCATCGGTTTTTGTCCATTTGCCAGTAGTTTTGTCTTGTTTCCATTTATAACCAAGTTCAAACTGTTTTAAGATTTTTTTATCATCTACCTTACCCTTACTTCCAAATGGAGGATTAGTCATTAGGACATCAAAAGTATTAGGAAGTGGAGTAAGAGGACTTGCAACTCCTGCTTTTGATGCTAAATCTGCCAATTTCTCAAAAGATTCAAGACTATCTGCAGAAAATATTCCCGTATGCCCATCGTCATATAAAATCATATGCATCTTGGCAACTTTTGATATGTCAGGATTAATATCTATACCAGCTATATGGGCTCGAGAGTATTCTTTTAAGAATTCATTTGTTTTGGATTTTTGATCGGGTCTTTCCCTAATAAACTTTTCTTTTAAATAGTTCATCCCACTAACAAGGAAACCTGCTGAGCCACAAGCTGGGTCGATAAACTTCTCATTTTCATTTGGGTCAAGCATTTCAACTGCCATATCTACAATAGGATGAGGGGTAAAGAATTGTCCTCTCTCTCCTCTCTGGTGAGCATTAACAAATGTTTGGAAGGCAGTTCCTTTAACATCTGTTTTTGTTTCTATAAGGCTGTATTCTTGAAGTTGACTTACCACAAAGGCAATAGAAGTTGTTTTTAAATTTATTTTTTCATTTTGGTCAAAGACATCACTATACCTTAATTTTACTTCTTTAAAAAGTTTTTCAATTCTATCCGTGAAAGCACTTGGCTTACTCTCATTAATTTCTTCTTCCTCTTCTGATGTTATTCCAAATTCACATTTTGAAGAAATTTTTATTTCATCAACCATTTTTATAAAAATAAGTTTTAAAACTTCGTTAAAAACTTTTTCCGGATTCAATCCGTCATTTGCATGAATATAATTATGGCAGGTTTCAAAAATGCTTTTTAATTCTGGTGCTGGTTTTAAATCTTTCTTTTCCGGAAGATGAATTGTAGTTTCCCCACATTTAGGTATTTTAAGGACATCTTTGAATTCAAACTTGTCCCTGTTTCTAACTACTTCAATATAGGCAATATTATTACCATTAAACCATATCCCAAACTTAGCGTTGAGACAGGGAGCCAAATAACTTTTTAATTGTTCAATACCATCAGAACGTTTTTTGCGCTTGGTTTCTACAATAATCCAAATATTCTCTTGGTCTTTGCTTTTTGCATCTTTAAAAACCACAATATCAGCGGGACCAATTCTTTTACTTCCTTTTTGTATTTCAAACTCTGTTTTTATCCATTCTTTAGGATATTCATACTCTTGAACTAACCTCATTAACATAATTTGTCGGACTTCTTCCTCTGGGGTTAAACGTATTAATCGGTTTGTTAAAAAATCATTTACATACCCTTCTTTTGCTTCAAGTTCTTCAGTTGGTTTGTATTCTTTTTCAGACATTTTATTCCTCCTTAATAAGTCCTTCATTGAAAAAACTAAAATAATTATTATCGCCGATGATAATATGGTCTAAAACCTTTATTCCTACAAGTTCACAGGCAGAGACTATACGGTTAGTTATTTCTATGTCATCTGGGCTGGGTTGTGGTTCTCCGCTTGGGTGATTATGAATAAGCACCAATGCTGCTGAAGATTCTATAACTGCTTCTTTTATAATCTCTCGTGGGTGAACAATAGTTTTGCTAAGTGTTCCTTCAGAAATAGTAACATCTTTGATTATTTTATTTTTTCCATCAAGTAGGACTGCCTTAAAAACTTCCTTTTTCATATCTCTCAAGTAAGGGATAAAATAATCAACTATATCCTTGCTGGTTTTAACCTTAACTTTAGTCAAACTTTTTTCTTTAAGAAATCTTTTGCCAATTTCTATGGCTGCTTTTATTTGAGCAATTTTAGCTATACCTAAGCCTTTTCTTTTAAGTTCGGCAAAACTCTTAGAGTCAATATTTCTAAAAGTTCCATATTCATTAATCAATTCCCTTGCCATATCAATAGCACTTTTACCACTTGAACCGACTCTTAAAAGAATTGCTAAAAGTTCTGTATCAGAAAGTTTATCAGCCCCATATTTCAAAAGACGTTCCCGTGGTCTCTCATCTTCAGGCCAGTTTATAATTGCCTTTGTATATTTCTTTTCATTACCCATACATTATTTACCCCTGCTTTTTTATTCGGTGATGCCTTTATATTTTGTGTTACTCTTTCTAAAGATTGTTTGCTTATCCATTTATCAATTACATTTTTTTAAACTGCTACAGGCTAGCGGTTTTGAGGGAAGGAATAAGACCCTTGGGGGCAAGTTGATAAACAGTTTGTTTGTCCATCTGTAAATATTCTGAGACCTGCTTGATCGTCATTATTTTTTTTTCGTTCATAAAGGCCATCCTGTTCTTAAAACATTATATTTCATTAAATCTAAGTTTAATATATAAAAAATACAATTGAAGTCAAGACAAATTTTGAGAAAATAAACAATCCTTATAGGGTAGTGGATGGGAAAAGATAGATAATAAACCCTACCGATGGAATTGACAGAGGAAAACTGCCACATCTAAGATGGGGCAGGGATTAAGGTAACAGTGCGAAGACATATTATGTCTGAGTCTGCGACTATGATGTTATTTCTTTAATTTTTTCTTTTGCCTGATGAATAGAATTTTGTAAAATTGTAGGAACGGTTCGTATTGTTAAAAAATGGCTCCGGAAGAGGGATTCGAACCCCCAACCAAGTGGTTAACAGCCACCTGCTCTACCGTTGAGCTATTCCGGAACACATTTTTAAACCAGCTTAAATAATGCAGATATTTGTCAATAGAATAATGCTATTTTGAGGGGAGAAAGAGAAAATAAATAAAGTTTATTGTTTTGATTGGAAGTGGAAAGGTTAATTTTAAGTGCTATTGATAGATGATATGATTGATTATTCAGGTATTTGTTTCAGGGCTTTTTTAGCTAATTCTTCAACTTCAGGGTCGTTATTTATGGTGAGGCATTTTTGTAACCAGATGCGGGCATCTTTATAATTACGCAAAGCGAGATGAATTGCTCCAAGATGCCAGGCTATTTCAGCAGGCATATTATCCATTTTTTGAGGGATGGACATAAGATGTAAAGCTTCAGGATAATTTCCATTTAGATAATAATACCAGGCAAGACTATCCAGAAAATAGGGATTTTCCGGTTCATAAGTGAGAGCTTTACGGATCAAGTTTGCAGCCTGTTCCGGATCTTCTCCATTGATGAGTATAGAATAGCCAAGGTCATTATAAAAAGAAGGATGGTCGGGCCATTTATTTATAGCTTCCATCAGAAAGTTTCGTTCTTCGGGAAAATTCTTCTTTAAGTGGCAGTAGGAGATGATGAATTCATAATCTTCAGGCAAAAGTGTGTGATGTTCTCTAAGCCAGAGAGCGAGTATATACTTACTATCTAAAACCAGAGGTTCGGAATCCTCTATTTCTGGAGAAGCAATTGCTTGCAGATAACGAGCTGGCGGTTCATCTGGTAAGCGTTTTTTAATCTCATTGATGAAATGTTCATAATCTTCAGCTGCAGGAAGTTTGACATCGGGGTCTATTTTTTGATTAACTGCACAGCTATAAAAAATAAAGATAGCATCAAAGTATTTAAGTTCAGTTAATTTTTCCAGAATTGGCGATAAGGACATATCATTAGATGTATAGATAGCATAAGCAATCAAGAGAGAATACAAAGATTGTTTTTCTTCCTCTGGTGCATAAGAAGCTTCCACGGCTGCTTGAATTTCAGGAAATAAATCCCAGCGATGTTGTATTAGCGCAGAAAGAGCAAGTTCTGAAATGAGTTCTAAGTCTGAAGTCCTGAGAAAAAAGTCTGCTAAATCAGGTAAAAGTGGATTAGGTTGATTAGACCATTGAGCAGAGGCAAAAAAGAGTATGTAATCCTTATCTTCAGGATAATGCAGGGATGAAAGATATTGATTAGCAAGTTCCAGGTCACGATTACGGACAATATATTCAGCCAGGAAAGAGTTTGCTTGTGCTCCTTTATCCAGTTCATAATAGCGAAGGATAGCCTGTTTTTCCATTTCGGGATTGAACAATGACCAGAGTCTAATCAATAGAGGATAATAAGTAGGATTGTTACCAGCCAGTTCTTGAGCTTTTGATAGGTATTCGGAGAAGACTTTTTGATGATATTGCAATTCAAAAAGGAAACTCTGTATATAAGCACGTGGAGAAGGATATCTGGTGCGTAATTCATCAATAATTTTTAGGAGTTCTGCTTCATTCTGGTTATAATTATAAAAGTCGTAAGCGGCATAGAGTAAATCTTCGTCTAAAAGGGTTTCTTTGGTGTAATCATCAATCAATTTTTGAAGTTTTTTTGCGGAAATACCTTTACTTTGATAGAGTGCGAAAGCATTTAATAGTAGTTGTTTTTTGATAGCAGGTGCGTCGGGATCATATTTTAGAGATTTCTTATAGGATTTATCAGCAGCAGCATAATTCCCATCAAAATAGTAATAAGTAGCAAGTGTGTAAGATTGAAGAGCACGATAATCCTCAATTGGTGAAGGAGAAGTTTTATAAATAGTCTTGCTGGCACCAGAAGATAGTGCCAGCAAGAAAAGGCATAAAAGAAGTGTATGCCTGAAAAATGAGTTCATTTAATAGTTATGGATTGAGATATCATTTCCAGTTCAAGAAGATAGGGAAGTTTATAGGTAATACTGGGCAGATAGACAATGTTATCTATAAGATAAGCAGTTTTAGTGCGAGCATCCCAGAAAGCAAAGCTCTGGAAAGCTCCACCAACTCCTCCAGATAGTTGCTTGTTAATCCAGTGACCATACATCTTCAATCCATCGTATTCTGCAATCTTAGTTTTTTCTATGGTGTATTTATTATTGTAGATTTCATCACCATCAAAGTATTTTTTACCTAACATCTGACGGGTATTATAAATCCATTCATCGGTGATTTTATTTTCTGGCATAGATTCGTAATAAACTGAAACATATTTATCTGGTTGTTTGGAGTCTTGTTTAGCGGGCTGATAAATAAAAGAGAGGAAATGACCTGGTTTATCCTCTTTAAAAACCATATAAAGGACTGGTATCTTAATGGTGAAGGGCCAATCATCAAAATAATTATCCGCGATTACTTCATTGAAATAAACCTGATAAGCCAGACGTTGCTTGTATCGTTCCAGGAAATAGTTAAAGACCTGTTCCTTTCGCTCTATAGTCAGATTTTTTAAAGTGGGTGCATCTTTTGCGAGCAAATAGATTATAAGCTGGTCACGGACATAGAAATTATTAACTACAAACATTTCTGCACCATTTTTACGCACCAGATTGATATAATCAGGAGCGAGAGTTGAAGTTATATAAGTAGATACCCTATCTTTACCATCTAAGGTTCCGCAATAGATGAGATTTTTGTAGTTAGTATAGTCATTAATGGTTGAACCGTCTTTAAATTCAATAGTAAAATAAGGTTCTTCAATAATAATTGGTATGGTCCGAGTAAGAGAAGTCTGTAAGGTGTTTTCTACATTTTTAAGATTATTATCTTCAGCAAAGATATAGATAATATTGTCATCTCCAAAGGCAATAGGCTTGGAGGGGTCAACTAAATTTTGATATTTAGTATAAAAATTTTTCTGGGGCTCTTGCGATTTTTCCTGTTTTTTACAACCCACCAGCGAAAATAAAAGTAGAATCAGGATAAGAGTAATATAAAAACATTTCTTCATTTTTAATCTCCTTTTTCTAAGAATTATTTTGTATCGGTCGTAGATAATTTAATCCACTATAAACAGTAAGCAAAGCAACTATAGAAAACCAGATATTGGCAATAAGTCGGATGATAGATGTGGAAGCAATTTCAGGGAACCAAGCCCATAAAAATAAAGCAAGAATAATACCTATCATTTGAAGTGCCGTTTTCCATTTACCCAGTTTATCGGCAGGCATTACAATTCCCTGCTTTTTTCTGGCTTCACGCAGAATAGTAATGCCTATTTCTCGGATGGTGATTACAATAAAAATGAGGGTAAATAATTTAAAAGGGGGTAGAAAGGTTAAGGCAGCAAGAGCAGATAGAACTATAAGTTTATCTGCTAAAGGGTCGGCAATTTTACCAAAATCGGATATTACTTTCCATCTTCGTGCCAGATAGCCATCTAAAAAATCTGTAATAGAAGCAATAATGAATACAATTAAAGCCCAGACTATATGATTTTCACTCTGACAAAAGAAGGTTAATATAATGAAAACAGGAACCAGTGCTAACCTTATGCAGGTCAGAATATTGGGAATCTTATTCATTAATCTTTGGTTCATAGGGGACAGCTATAGTTATCTTGGAGCTTTCTTTTCCGGGAGAAGTAAGTTTGTTTACCAGTATAGCAGTTATTACTGCAGCAACTAAAGTTATGAGTTGAACGAGGAAAAAACTCCAGTTAATCAAAGGTGGAAACTTGTTTAAGGCAAGTAAAATATAGTATAAAGCAATGTTTATCAAAAAAGGTAAAGTTGAAAGAAGGGCATTATGCAACCGATTTATTTCACTTGCTCGCACTTTCTCTAATATAGTTAGAGATTTACCCTGATGATGAATAGCTTCTTTAAGATAAAGAAAAAGTCTGGCAAAGACAATCATTAAAAAGACAGTGATAGCGATAAAGAAGGTGGTTTGACTCCAGCGAGAATTCAGGAAATCCAATTCTTTCTTAGCCAAAGTCCAGGCAGGAGTTTGGTCATCAATATCTCGTGAAGAAATGTTGCTATCGTGTAGAACTTTTAATACCATTTCCCTTGCAGCAAAAGAAGAAAGTTGCGGTTTAAAGGTTATAGATAAAATATTCGGGAACTGATATTCGGTTAAAGTATTAGGTTCAATTCCCAGTTCTGGAAAGTCTGATAGCATTTCTTGAGCTGCTTGCAATCCAGATTCTAAAAATAATGAGTCTATTTCAGGTATAGTTTCCAGAAGTTCTCTGGCTAATTGCTGAAGCTGGTTCATATCGTCCATATAAACAAAAATAGGCAATTCGGAAAGTTGATTTAGACGAAATTCTCTACTTTCTAAATATTGGTAGTGAACATAACTCCAGCCAACCAGGACAAGAGTTATCAAGATAAGGATAAAGAAAAAACTCCGGTTCATTGTTTAGTTCCTTTACAACGGATATGGCAGATATAGTATTTATCAAGACCAACACACGGTGTAAGGTCAAATATGTCAAGAGGAGTCTTGGGAATCAAAGTCTGCAGTTCAAAAATTCTAAAATCTGGATAGAGCAGTAAAGCATCGCCTTCAGGTGCAAGATTTCTTACCAGAAAAGATAAAATATCTGGTAGAGAACACAAAAGTTCAAAGTGACTGATATTTTTTGACGGATATGGGCTAATTTTTCCAGTTCCTAAAGGTTGCCAGGGTGGATTAGAAAGAATTAAGGTATATGGAGTTTCTGCAGTAAAAGTGCAAAGATTGGCGAGATGGAACTTGATATTCAAAGAACAAAGTTCAGCATTACACTTTGCCAGCTCTATCAGATGAGGTTGAATATCCAGACCCTCTATTTTCCAGGAATGTCTTTCCATTGCGAGAGTTATAGCAATGATTCCACAACCTGTTCCCAGGTCCATAACATATTGAGAAGGATATTCAGGGAAAAGCTTTAAAGCTACATTTTTAAGACAGATAGACACACTGGTAATAGCTTGAGCGTCTCGGTCTTGATAAATATAGGTTCCCTTATCATCCAGGATAACAGCGGTGCAATTATTCAGTGAGATAGCTCCAGCATTTTATTTAATGCGGACAAAGCTTTTTCTGCAGTATTGGAAGGCACTTCTACTACGAATTTTTCATCTTCCAGAGCAGTAAGGAGATTTTTTAGAGAGATCTTTCTCATATTACTGCAAAAAGCTCGGTTGTTGAGAGGAATAAGCTCTTTTTGAGGATAGAGATGCTGCATATAATCAGTAAAAGATGAATCAGTAGCAATAATCAATTTATCGTGATCTTTAACATATCTTTCCATTCCGCTGGTAGAAAGCACCTCATCTGCAACTTCAATGATATCTTCATCACATTCAGGATGTGCTATCATCTTATAATCCGGATGCAGATTTTTCAAATGTTCATAAGCTCTGCGAGTAAAACCCCATTGATGAACAGGACAATAACCATCCCAGACAATAACATTTCTACTGCTTTTTTTAGCTGCCCAACTACCTAAATTTTTATCTGGGACAAAAAGAATAGTTTCATTTTCTGGGAAGGAATTGATTATTTGAACTGCATTAGCGGAAGTGCAACAGACATCGCTTTCTGCTTTCACTGCTGCACTGGAATTAATATAACAGACTACTTTGGCTTCTGGATGAAGAGCCTTAAATTGTCGTAGTTGTTCAGCATTTATCATATCGGCTAAAGGACATCCAGCATCTTCTGCGGGAAGAATGACCTTTGCTTTGGGATTAAGAATGGCGGCAGTTTCTGCCATAAAGCGAACACCACAAAATACAATCAAAGGAGCCTGGCTTTTTTTTGCCTGGATGGAAAGTTGTAAAGAATCACCCCGGAAATCAGCCAGATCCTGAATCGGCACGATTTGATAGTTATGAGCTAAGATAATCGCATTTTTTTCGTTTTTAAGTTTTATTATTTTTTCTTCAATATTCATTTAACAGCCCTTTATTAATACCCTGTATGACCGAAGCCCCCATCAGCCCTCAAGCTTTCATTTAGTTGTTCACTCTCTTCAAAACAAACATCTATTACTGGACAGATAACCAATTGAGCTATACGCATTAAAGGATTAATGGTAATAGCTTCTGATGATAGATTAATCAAAATAACTTTTATTTCTCCACGGTAATCAGCATCTATAGTGCCAGGACTATTAAGTATGCCTAACCCGTATTTTAAAGCTAAACCACTACGAGGTCTAATTTGACCTTCATAACCAGGAGGTATTTCCAAAGCCAAGCCTGTTGGTATGGCTGTTCTGGCACCTGGTGCTAAAATCAAAGGCTCCGAAAGAGCCGCACTGAGATCCCAACCCGAAGAAGAACTACTCATTTTTTGAGGGGGGACAGCCCCAGAATTAAGGAGTTTATAGCGGATATTCATGATTTACGAGTTAGCAAATATTCCGCTAAGGCATCTAATAGTTCAGCTTTTTCACCAAGAGGAGCAATACTTTGTCTGGCTTCTTTAATTAATTCCTGCAATTTACTTTTTGAAGCAGCTATACCATAAACAGAAGGGTAGGTTGCCTTTTCTTCAATCTTATCCTTTCCTACACTTTTCCCTAATTCATCAGGAGTTCCCTCAATATCCAGTAAATCATCAGCAATCTGGAAAGCAAAACCAATTTTTCCACCATAATCTTCCAGAGCTTTAAGTTCTGGTTCTGGTGCTCCTCCAGCTATAGCTCCAAAATGCACAGAAAGCTGGATAAGCTTTGCTGTCTTGTTCTCATGTATATAATTGATAGTCTTTTTATCCACTTTCTTACCTTCCGATTCAATATCCATCATCTGACCACCGATTAAACCTTTAACTCCAGCGACTTCTGCCAGTTCACGCACAAAGTTGACTTTATATTCTGGTTTAATTTCAGCCAGAGTGATTAAATCAAAAGCACTAACTAGAAGAGCATCTCCTGCGAGTAGTGCCTGTCCTTCACCAAAAAGAATGTGGCAGGATTTTTTGCCTCTGCGATAATCATCATTATCAATATCCGGAAGGTCATCATGGATTAAAGAATAGGTGTGTAACATCTCAATAGCAGCAGCTACAGGAACAATTTTCTCCACTTCTTTTCTATACATTTCATAAGTACTCATAGTTAGATAAGGACGAATTCTTTTCCCACCAGCAAATATAGAGTATCGCATTGCCTTATGGATAGTTTTTGGATATTCATCTTTACGAGGAAGATAACGGTCTAAGATGATATTGACCAGTTCCTGCTTTTCTTTCATATCTTTTTTCAATCGCACTTTTTTATCCATTATTATCTCCTTCAGATTCCGGCTGATTGAAAACTTTTGAAAGTTGATTTATTTTGAGTTCGGCTTGCTCCAGAGATTGTTTACATCTGGTTAATAAAGCAATTCCCTCTTCGTAAAGTTTTATCATTTCCTCCAGATTTAACTGTCCATTTCTCATCTTTTCTATTATTTCTTCAACTTTTTGCAGGTCTTCTTCCAATGAGAATTCATCTTTTACCTGAGCTGATTGCATCTATTTTCTCCTAATTTTTTAACTAATTATAAATAAAGTATATTTACTTAGTAAATATAGCCAGAATCAATCCTTTGTCAAGCTCTATCGTTAGGCAGGGAGAAGTCACAATGTTGCTTATTCCTCTGGTTAATAGTGGACTTAGTGTAAGATTTTTTAAAGGGAAAAATAATCCTTCCGCATCCTTAATAGTTGCATCTTTACACCAGGGAAAAAGAGATAAGAGACATCCTTCATAACCTTGAAATTGTGATTTATTTGACAGAAAGATAACTACCTGCTTTTCGGATTCTATTCTTGCCGTTATGTTCTTACTATGCAATAAAGCCAGATTTTGTAGCAAGCCCAGAGAATGGTCAAAACGATTAGCTAAACCATTTATAATGATAACCTGTTTAATTTTATTTTCCATACACCAGAGAATAGCTAATTCAGTATCAGTATGATTTTTTTGTATTTCATACTCAATTTTTTCATTTTCTGGATACTTTCCCAGTAGCTCAGGTGATACGGTGTCCATATCTCCTATAATAAGGTCTGGCTCAATTCCCAATGTATTTACTCTATCTAATCCGGCGTCTACAGCAATTATCAGATCTTTATTATAGTCTATGTTTTTATAGGAAGAAAATATCTCGTCAGGACTGGTAGTAGTAAAAAGCCAGGCAGTTTCTGCTTCTTTCCTCATCTTTTAACCATATTATAATAGCTGAGATCCTGTCTATTCAGATAATAAGCAGGATTTACTGGTGCTCCATTATGATAAACTCCATAATGCAGATGAGAACCCGTGGACATTCCTGTGCTTCCCATTAATCCAATAATCTGACCTTTACGAACAATATCACCAAGATGGACTTTACTTCTATAAAGATGCCCATAAAGAGTTCTGTAGCCACCTTTATGGTCAATCGTAATAACATTTCCCCAACCATCATCAGATTCCACTCTTGAAACAATACCTTCTGCCGTGGCATAAACGGGAGTTCCAGTATGATTGGCAATATCAATGCCTTGATGCCATATTTCTCCACTCAGAATAGGATGCGTGCGCAAGCCCCAGTAGCTGGAAATTTCACCAAAAGTAGGAAGGATTGAGGGAATGTCTTTTAGTTCATCAAAACTTAAATCATTGCCTTTAGCGGAAACCCCACTTGAATCCAGATAAGTTAAGCGATTTTTTATTACCTCTAATTTGATTTCTATGGCAGAAAGCTTACTATCCAGTGCTGGATGAACTAAAAGTTTGTTAATGGGTTGCAAATTATTGCTATAAGAAGGATAATTAACCTCTTTATTGGCGGATTTTATTCTCAGTGAATCAAGTAAAGCGTTAATAGAATCCAGTTGTACATTGAATTTTTCCAGTTCACCTTGCAGGTATTGATTTTCGGTTTCTAAACGGTGAATTTTATTGAGGTTTTCTTTATCAGGTCCACGAAAGGCAGTGACAAAAAGTAATATAATCCCAATAACTAAAATCAGTAAAATAACATATAATAGCCAGGGTTGCACTTTAAAGCTGTGTGAATTACCCAGACTTTCAAAACTGATTTTAATACGCCGATCAGGGAAAATCTCCGGTTCTAAATCCGGCATTTTATTCTCGTCTTTCATTTTAACCATCACTGTGTTAGAAATAATTACCGCTTATTTCAGTTTATTTTATCCAATCAATCAACCTGAATGGCGTCCCGTAGGGGGATCGAACCCCTGTTGCGTGACTGAGAATCACGAGTCCTGGGCCACTAGACGAACGGGACTAACTATCTCAAACACAAATATATGGCGACCCCTAGGGGAATCGAACCCCTCTTACAAGAATGAAAATCTTGTGTCCTGACCGATAGACGAAGGGGTCGCTATGGTGATCCAGGTTGGACTCGAACCAACGACTCTCTGCTTAAAAGGCAGATACTCTACCGCTGAGTTACTGGACCAAAATTTTATATTTTAATCCATAAATTTCTAAATTATCCTATTGTCAAGGCAAAAAATTGATTTATTTTCTATTTCCCTTCCTCTAACCCTCTTATTTTTGCCTTTATACCTCATTATTATAGAAGATTTAAAAAACTAACTATCTGTTTCCCTCTTTCTTTCATAACCTTCTAATTTTTGTTCATTCTCCATTCTTGATTACCATAAATGTGCCATCTCCCCTGGTCAAAATAATAATAGGAAGCATCACCAAAAGTATCTGGTTCTGAAAAACTTACAGTTTCAGTGGCTGATTGATAGGTCATAGTCATAAATACTGTCGCATATTCATTATCTATATATATCTGTGAGATATCGCAGGAAAGTAGTTGATATCTATTTCGGCGTTCATTCCAGAGTAATCTTAATTCATCACGATACATTCCATTATGTCTAAAATCCTTATGTACATACTCCATTATACCATTAATATCATTCCAGCTGAAATCATAAGAAATATCGTAAATAATGTTTCTTATCTCTTCTTCATCCAGAATTTCGGAATGCGTGTCGCAAGCACAAAGAGCTATTATTACTAAAAGCTGTAATATTCCTATCTTTTTCATTACTTTACCTTCAATTCTACTAATGTCTCAATATGCCAGGTTTGAGGGAACATATCAAAAGGTTGAATGCTGATAATTTCATAAAGACCACTTTCCAGTAAAATGTTTAAGTCCCTACGAAGAGTGACCGGAGAACAGCTGAGATAAAGAATATGAGATAACTTAGCATTAATAATTTCCTCCAGAACTGATTTTGAAACTCCAGTTCGGGGTGGATCCAGAATTATTACCTCAGGTATATGAGGGTTGTATTTATCGGTATGATTAAGTATTTCTGGTAATTTATCTTCCGTTTTGCCACAATGAAAAACCACATTGGATATATGGTTTAATTGACAGTTGAATTTGCCATCTTCCACAGCATCAGCTAATTCTTCAATGCATCCAACTTCTTTGACTTTTTGAGCAAGGGATAAGCCTAAAACTCCTATACCAGAGAAGGTATCCAGAACAGTATCTTCAGGTTGCACTTTATCTTTTATATATTTTATAATCAGTTGTAGCATATCCGAATTGACCTGCCAAAAGGACTTATAATGTATCCTGAATTTTAAATTGTTTATTTTTTCCATTATCCAGGGATTGCCATAAAGGATTTTTTCTTCATCGCCGAGAATAACATTTCCCTTTTCACGGTTGATATTCTGGACAATTCCAGAAATTTGAGGAAACTCAGAGCACAATTTCTTTACCAGTAAATTACTGAAAGGCAGTTTAGCACTTCTGGTGACCAGAATGAGAAGTATCTGTTTTCTGTCTTGTGAACATCGGAAACCTATGTGTCTTAAAGTTCCTGTATGTGTAGTTTCATCATAAGGTTGGACTTTTGCATTATCCATCAGTTCCAGGCAGCGATGTGCTATAAGATCAAATTCGGGTGGATGTAGTATACAGGATTTATGTGGCACTATTTTGTGTGACCAGCGTTCATATATTCCATATTCCAGACTCTTTTCCCCTTTTCCTACTGGCATAAAAGCTTTATTACGATAATGCTGAGTTATAGGGGAAGCAATTGTATCCGGTATATCTATCCGGGAATTGAGTGACTGAATCTGTTCTTTTACTAATTCAGTTTTATATTTTAACTGAGTTTCATAGGACAGGTCTAACCAGTCACAACCTCCACAAAATAGAGGTGGTCCAAAAGAAGGACAGGGCGGTTCAATTGTTCCAGGACCTCTTGTTATATATTTCTGGACCTTAGCGAAAGCAATAGCCTTTTTTTGGGTCACTAGTTGAACTTCTACTACATCTCCAATAGCAGTATAGGGAACAAAGATAGTCTTCCCATCACCGTAACCTATCCCAAAGCCTCCAGCGGCAATTTTTTCTATGTTTAGCTTAACGAGAACCTTCCTTTTCCATCATTCTACGGAGTCTTTCTATTCTTTTCTCAATTGGAGGATGTGTAGCAAAGAGGGTGGCTGGTCCTCTATAGTTAATTTTAGCAATGGTATAAGCATCTTTTTTGGCGGGTGGAACGAATTTATTGCTAATCTTCTCCAGGGCTATCATCATCTGTACCGGCGAGGTTAAACGGGCAGAACCAGCATCTGCAACATATTCACGATGACGGGAATAAGCACAGATGGCGATATTGGCAAAAATCATCAGAATATTCTGGATAAGGATAGCAAAAAAGAACTGAGTTCCTCTTCCAAAACCTTCCTCTCTACTTCTTCCTCCACTAAGTAGTATAGCCAGAAGATTGGAGATGAAGAAGACAAAGGTATTTAAAGTGCCCATCAAAAGAGTGGTAGTGACCATATCTCCTTCAGTGATATGAGTCATTTCATGTCCTGCAACAGCAGCTAGTTCATCAAGGTTAAGATCTTCAATTATTCCGCTGGAAAAAGCGATTAGAGAGCTGTTACGATTTGCTCCAGTGGCAAAAGCATTATTATCCGGAGAAGGATAAATTCCTATTTCAGGCATCCTTATATGTTTATATGCTGCCATCTTTTCTATCGTTTCATAGAGAGCAAGGGCTTTTCCTGTGGCATTTTCTCGCGTGATAGGCATTATTCTATAGGATGCTTTTGCCATAGGTTTGCTCATAAAAAGTGAGATAAACGATCCAGCAAAACCAAAGATGGCACAATAAATCAATAGTGATATGATATCACTAGGTTTAATTTTTAATAGCTGAAGTATTATACCTAATACAAACAGCACCAGGAAGTTAACGGTTAAAAATAACCCCCACCGTTTTAAAATAGCTTTCATTGAATTAAACTCTCCTTATTTTAATAATAACATTTTACGCGTGTATGAATAGGCACCATTTCGCATTCTATAATAATATACTCCACTGCTTACAATTTTCCCCTTATTATCTAAACCATCCCAGGAAATTTTATTAGCTCCAGCAGCAAAATAACCATTTACCAGATTCCTCACTAATTCACCTTTCTGATTATATATATCTATCATAACTTTTCCAGGTGAGGCAAGAGAAAAATGAATTTCGGTGGATGGATTGAAAGGATTGGGATAGTTTTGTCCCAGGTAAGTGACAGGTGCTGAAGGAGGATTATCTTCAATACCAGTAACCGTATAAGAGAAGGAGGAAGTAGTATCACTTTCTACATCTCCATAAAGTGCTGTAGCATAATATAGATGAGTTCCCGCTGGAATAGAAACATCTTGCCAGGTTATCGTCATAGCAGAAGGAGCATTATGAACTACTACATTATCACGATAAATGTTATATCCTGTCAATCCTTCTGGAAGAACAACATTAGCTTCAGTCTCAAATCCAAGTGTTATCTCCAAACTATTAAGGTTTATTACAGTATGTTCAAAAACCAGGGGTGGTAAGGGCTCTGATATCTGAAAATCAGATTTAAAACGAGCTGTGAAATAGTTCCCATCCGTGCGTGAATTGGGAATGCCAGTAATATTTAATAAATAAGAATAGACCGGCAAGCCGATGTAATCTACATCATAAAAAACAGTACGGAAATAGGCAGTATTATCGCCACTCTCATCTATAATCATATAGACACTTCCATTGGCAAAAGTCCCCGTGGGCTCAAAGAATCTGATATCTGAAATTCTTACTAATCTGGATTCATAGGTCTCAAAATCATCCAGGAATTGGACTATATCAATATCTATCGGAGCGATAGTATTCCCAGTTGAACTGGGAGCGCCGGGATCAGTTACAGGAACTAATTCCAGCATCCCACCAAATTCAGTCAGAGTTCCCGTTAGATTAGTGATTCCATCTCCAATCTGATATTCAGTAGTAATGATTCCATTGTTGTCATCAATCAAGATACCAGCAGTGGAATCCTGCACAAATTTTTGGTGACGATAGCTTTGAGTAAAAGTTACTAAAACTTCACTCGTCAAACGATATAGACCATTTAACGGCGCTTGATGTAAAGCAGCAAGATTATTGACTATTACGGGGAAGGTATAGGTGGCAGAAGTGATTGCAGAATATTCAGCAGGACTTAGATAGGCTATTGCCTTAACCGTAGTAGTGCTGGATATAGTAATGGGAGCTGTATATAGAATTGAATTCAGGTCCGGATTGCTACCATCCAGAGTATAATATATAGAAACATCTGGAGTAGAACAGGTTATCGTCAGAGAAAAACTTTCCCAGTAGTATCCTGAAGGATGACTGAAAACAGGTGCAGCAATTGGTCCCACTGGATCAGAAAAATCACTTAAGCTTCTGGGAGTGAAATATTCTCCATCAGTTCTTGAATTTGGAATACCAGTTATATCTTTAGTAGTCGTTGGAATTGGAGTATTTATGTAATCTACATCGTAGAAAGTGGTTCTAATGTTATATGAAGCAGTGGGATCGCTGGTTGGATAGATTGTTCCATTGGCAAAGTTACCGCTGGGATTAGTAAAATTAACATTCAAAACTTTCACTACCCTGGATTCAAAAGTATCAAAATCATCTATCAATTGCTGATAAGTGACAATTATTGGGACGATGAGATTGTTTGTAGAAGTGGCAGGACCAGCATTAACTACAGGAACAAATTGCAGCATTCCTCCATATTCACTAATTTTTCCCGTAATTCCGGTTATTCCATCACCTATATTATAAGTTGTGGTTATCACTCCATTATTGTCATCAATAAGAATTCCTGCATCATCATCCTGTACATATTTCTGATTACGAAAACTTTGCTGGAAAGTTAAAATGACTTCTCCGGTAACCTGATAGACAGTTACTCCGTCGGCAGGTTGTGAACGGAGAGTGCTTAAATCTGGAATAGTCAAAGGAAAGGTGTATATAGCAGTAGTCACAGAGCTATTACTCATACCTGGAGCTATAGCAATGGCTTTTAAAGTTGTAGTAACCGAAATAGTAATGGGAGCAGTATAAAGTGTTGATGAGGAAGAAGGTATACTGCCATCTGTAGTATAATAAATACTGGCATTAGGAGTTGCACAGGTGATAGTGACAGTGACAGGAGCGGTATAAATCCCTCCAGCAGGATTGAAGACAGGAGCAGCAGTGACATTGCCACCACTAGGAGTAAAAGTGTGCATTCCAAGATCGGTTATATAATCTTGAGCTTGAACTATCCATTCACTATCATCTGCATTGGTTCCAGCAGAGATAGTCCAATCTGTATTTCCCTGAATGACAGTAGGTTTCCGTATTAAAGTGTGATTCAAAGTCGCAGCCGGAACACCAGCCACACTCCAACCGGAATTATTTCCCGGATCATTCTGATATATGCCAATGATATCAATCATAGTGTCCCCCTGAAAAAGTCCTACACAGTCGTTACCATTGAAGTTTACAACATTTGAAGTTGTATCCGCAATGCTGAGAATGGCAGCACTTGCCTGGGGATGAGCAACCACGAAAACATCATTATTTTGTAGAATGGCTGAAGGGGTCAAATAGTATGAAGTACTCCAGGTTCCACCATTGGATGCAAGTTTTATCGTATATTGAGAGAGGTTCACAGGTGCACCGGTGCCATTGAAAATTTCCAGCGCTTTATTATAGGATGAACCCTCCACATATTCGCTAATGAAAATTGTCTGAGCATAAGGTTGAGCATAAAGAATGATAGTGCTCATTAAAAATAATGCAGCAAGTATTAGATATCGTTTCATTTTAAAACTCCTTCCTTCTTTAGAGCTGAATTATATTTTGTCCTATTTTGTTTTAACAAAAATTTATTCTTATCAGAAAATCATTATTCTGAATTTGAGGAATAAGGCAAGGAAAATTTTATCTCTTTCTGATAAAGAAACGATAGAAGTGTTTTTATTACCTGACACTAATGAATAAGTTCTTGTTGTTCCTAAAGTTGTTTTATCTATAAAGTTCTTGTATTATATAATTGCACTAGTTATGGGTTATCGTCACAAATATTTTTCTTTTTCGCTCTTCTGTAATGTCCCATTTTACCAATTCCTTATAATGTATAACTGATGTCCAGCTTATGTCCAGCTTATGTCCAGCTTATGTCCAGCTTATGTCCAAAAGCGGACATCACTTCCCTATAAGTATTTCATCATCTTTATTATTATAATGAAAAGTGAATTGAGCTTACTATTTTCCAGCTTATTGAAATTTAAAAGATTAGTTTTTCTTACCAGTAAAAAAATATTGCCTATCAATTTTATCACATTTTATAGTTCTATGAGAGCTAGTATCAAAAATAAGTGGTAGATTTTTATTATTATAAAATCAGGAGAAGCTGGTTCAATACCATATCTATCTCAAAATGATAAGCTATGCGAACAATATAAAGTAAAAATTTTAACTAATCCACATATTAAAAATGGAAAAGCATAAATGTTTTGTAAAACGAGGTTATCACAGCATCTTTAAAGAAATAACCTTTTCATACCAGAAGATTAGATAAGTTAAATTCCTGCAACTTGATATAATACTAAGGCAAGTAAAAAGTTATCATTCAAAGATACTATATTTATAAAAATATATTACTTTGTTTGTTCAGTCTTATCAAGTGCTAAAATATCGTTCTGAATCTTTCTCTAACTATAATAATGCCATTAGATTATCAATTATTTACAAAAATCGCAATATAGGTTTTAAACTTGACAGATTAAACCTGGAAGAAATTAATGATAAGAAAAATTAATTAAGATTTAAAATATTAATCTATTATAGAGTTATGGAGACACTTAATGGAATATCCCTTTTCTCGAATAGAACCTAAATGGCAAAAAATCTGGCGTGAAAAAGGAATCTTTCATCCAGAAGATTTTCCTTCTCAACCAAAATATTATGTTCTCTCTATGTTTCCCTATCCATCGGGAATCTTACATTGCGGTCATGTTTCCAATTATGCGATAAGTGATGCTATTGCAAGGTTAAAAATGATGGATGGTTATGCGGTGCTACAACCTATGGGATTTGATTCGTTCGGGATGCCCGCGGAAAATTATGCCATAGAACATAATTCTCATCCTCGCATAACCACTGAAGAAAACATAAAAGCAATGCATCGTCAGTTTGATTCTCTGGGTTTTGGTCTTGATTGGGAAAGAGAAATTAGCACCTGCCGTCCCGATTATTATGTGTGGGGACAGTATCTTTTTAAGCAATTGTATGAAAAAGGATTGGTCTATCGCAAGAAATCCTGGCAAAACTGGTGTGAAAATTGTCAGACTATTCTGGCAAATGAACAGGTAGTGAATGGCACCTGCTGGAGATGTCATAATCCAGTTACTCAAAAAGAGCAAGAACAATGGTTTTTCCGTATTACTGCCTATGCTGAAGAGCTATTAGATTTCAGTAAGGTAATAGATTGGCCAGAAAGAGTGATAACTATGCAGAAAAACTGGATAGGTAAAAGTGAAGGAACACTAATAGAGTTCCCTCTGGAAGATGGCACTGATTCTATCCAGGTCTTCACCACTCGCCCTGATACGGTCTATGGAGTCACTTTTATGGCTCTTCCTCCGGAACATCCTCTGGTGCAAAAATGGCTGAAAGAAGCATCAGAAAATATAGCTCTTAAAGAGTTCTGCGAAAGAGTTATAAACGAAGATAAAATCTCTCGGGAAGCTGTTGATACTATTAAAGAAGGAATGTTTTCCGGTCGTTACTGTCTCAATCCTTTGAATGGAGAAAAGATTCAAATCTGGGTAACTAATTATGTGGTTATGGATTATGGAACTGGAGCCGTGATGGCTGTTCCTGCTCACGATGAAAGAGATTTTGAATTTGCTCGCAAATATGGTATTCCAATAAAATTGGTAATACAGAATCCCGAACAAAAACTTAATGTAGAAACAATGGAAAATGCCTATATAGAACCAGGTATTATGGTTAATTCTGGTCCATTTGACGGGATGAATAGTGAAGAAGCTAAAAATGCTATTTCTCAACTGCTGGAAGAAAAGGGATATGGAAAGATTACCTCTGTTTATAGATTGAGAGATTGGTGCATTTCCCGTCAACGTTACTGGGGAAATCCTATTCCTATTATATACTGTCCTAATTGTGGAATAGTGCTTGTTCCAGATGAAGATTTACCCGTATTACTACCAGATAATGTTCAGGTCGGAAAGACCACTCGCAATCCTTTACTTTCAGTTCCAGAATGGTATAATGTAAAGTGTCCTCAATGTGGAGCTGATGCAAGAAGAGAAACCGATACTATGGATACTTTTGTAGATAGTTCCTGGTATTATGCCCGTTATACTGATCCTAAGAATGATAAAAGACCCTTTGATCCGGATAAAGCCAATTTCTGGCTTCCTGTAGACCAGTATATCGGTGGAATAGAACATGCCTGTATGCATTTGCTTTATGCACGTTTCATCTGTAAATTTATGCGTGACCTGGGCTGGCTAAAATATGATGAACCTTTTCTTCGTTTGCTTACACAGGGAATGGTGCTAAAAGATGGTGCGAAAATGAGCAAATCCAGGGGCAATGTAGTAGATCCCAATTATATCATTGATCGCTATGGAGCAGATACTCTCAGAGTTTTCTTGTTGTTTGCCTCTCCTCCAGATAAAGATGTAGAATGGAGTGATGAAGGTATTATGGGAGCTTTCCGCTTTTTGAATAGAATCTGGAGATTGATGGATGAAAATCTGGAACTGATTAAAAAGGGGATAAAGCAGGAACCAGATTACAATCAAATTTCTCCAGCTATGCGAAATTTACTTTATAGCATACATAAAACTATCAAAAAATGGAGAGAAGATTGTCTGGATAGGATGCAATTCAATACTGCCATTGCAGCAGTTATGGAACATCTGAATAACTGTTTCGCTATAAAAGAGGTGAAAAAGCTTTCAGATAATGACCAGGCAATTTTTGCCCAAGCTTGTGTTATCTTCCCTCAATTGATTTATCCTTTTGCGCCTCATATAGCTGAAGAAATCTGGCAAAAACTTGGAAATGAAAAGCTTCTTCACGAAGCTGGCTTACCCAACTATGAAGAACATTTTCTTAAACTGGATAAAATAACCTATGTAATTCAAATAAATGGAAAACTTCGGGGAAAGATAGAAGTTGAACCAGATATTAGTGCAGAAGAGCTTAAGAAACTTGCTCTGGAAGTAGAAAATGTAAAACATTACATATCCGATCGGGAAATTCAAAAGATTATTGTGGTTCCCGGAAAAATGGTCAGTATTGCTGTGGGGAAATAAGCTAAAATTGATTATATTATAATTATAAAAAAAATTCAGGAGGAATAAATGTGCTATCATAATGAACCTTATCGACATAATGATTATTGTTGTGGTCACGAACACCATCAGAGCCACTTTAATAGCCCTCATCATCATTGTTGTTGTCATCCCCATTATCATCACAGCTGTGAGGAAGAAGATTATTGCAGTTGTGAAGAACCTTATTCTGAACACCATAAAGAGCATCATCACCATCATCACGGAGCACCACATTTTGCTCATTACTATGAATGCTGTTCTCAACCCTCAAAAGAAAAACTGCTGAAATTTAAAAAGCATCTGGAGAGAATCATTCAAAAGATTGACCAGCAACTGGCAGAAGAGGAAGAATCGGAAAACTAATGGAAGCAAATCAGGAAAAAGAAATTCAAGCCAATTTGGATAAAATCCATCACAGGATAGTTGTTTTAAGTGGTAAAGGTGGAGTAGGTAAAAGCTTTATTGCCACCAATCTTGCTTATGGCTTAGCTTTACAGGGGAAAACAGTGGGTCTACTTGATGTTGATATTCATGGTCCTTCTATCGCTAAACTTACCAATATAGAAGGTAAATCAATTCCTATGGACCCTGAGAGTGGAAAACCTACTCCCATCCCTGTTCTTTCTAACCTATATGTTCTCACTTTAGCCTCTATTCTTGATTCGGAAAGTACAGCAGTTATCTGGAGAGGTCCAATGAAATTAGCTCTAATCAGACAATTTTTCAGTGATTTTGAATGGAAAGAGCTTGATTATTTGATTGTAGATTGTCCTCCTGGAACAGGTGATGAACCTTTAACCGTAATTCAAACCTTAAAGAAAGTGGATGGCATAGTGATTGTTACCACTCCTCAGGATTTAGCCATTCTGGATGTGAAAAAGACAGTTGATTTTGCTGAGAAATTGAATGTTCCTATAATTGGTATAGTGGAGAATATGAAATATTTTCGCTGTCCTTATTGTGGTAAGACCACGCAAATATTTACTGGTAATCAATTGGAAAGCTTAGTATTTGAGCATTCTCTGGATATTCTGGCTGAATTGGAAATGGACCCTGATATTTCAAAATCTGCAGATGAAGGTAAGCCTTATATCTATTTTTATAATAAAAAAGATTCTGCTAATGCTTTAATGAATGCGGTCTTAAAAATCATTGAAAAAGTAGAAGTTCAAAATAATCCAGATAAAAGAGATAAAGCATTTGACAATTATGAGTAAATGAAAAATTTGGTATTCACAATATCGTTTTAAAATTAAGGAGTAAGATAGATGAAAAAGGGAATTCATCCCAAATATGATGTTGCCACGGTACATTGTGTTTGTGGCAATACTTTTCAGACTCGTTCAACTAAGGGTGATTTACAGGTAGAAATATGCAATAAATGCCATCCCTTCTACACTGGAAAACAAAAGATAATTGATAGTGCAGGACGAGTTGAAAAATTTATGAAGAAATACAATCTGAAAACAGACGAAAAATAGTTAAAAAAATACTATAACGCCATTTCGCTGCAAAAAAAGAGCTGGAGAAATGGCGTTTTTGTATCCAGATTAAATATCATTAAGGAACTATATGGAGCAGAAAAAGGAAATAAATGTCGGTGGACAAGCTGTTATTGAAGGTGTGATGATGAGAGGACCTGATGTGATAGCTACCGCTATTCGTAGAAAAGACGGAAGTATTGAATTGTTTAGAGAGCATTTTGAGACTAAAGCTAAAAAAGGAACTTTTCTTGGTCTACCCATTATTCGTGGTTTTGTCTCTTTAATAGAAATGCTAATAATAGGAATGAAGACCTTAACTCTTTCAGCAAATAGGGCAGAGCTGGACCTGAAAGAAAATGACCCTAATCCAGCTAAAACTGCTAAAGAAAAATCAAAGGCTTCTCAGCAACTGGAAAATATTTTCAGTTATGTGGTTGCTTTTGCTCTTGCTTTTCTCTTATTTGGATGGCTTCCTTACTGGCTTGCAGATGTGATAGGCCTTTCCCGACAGAATTTCTTCTTCAATCTTTTTGCCGGTGTAATTAGAGCGGTATTCTTTATTATATATATCTGGCTAATAAGCAAAATGAAAGATATCCATCGCATCTTTCAATATCATGGTGCAGAACATAAAAATGTTAATGCCTATGAAAAGGGGATTCCTCTGGAAATTCCGCAGATTCAGAACAATTCAACCATTCATCCTCGTTGTGGAACCAGTTTTATTTTCTTTGTCTTGCTTCTTTCCATAATAATCTTTTCCCTTGCGGATACTCTGGTATCTGCTTTTATTATTCAGGGCAAAATTCCTTTAGCTATAAGATTGGCTTATCATATAGTTATTCTATTGCCTTTGGTTGGGGGGGTAAGCTACGAAATCTTGAAGTTCAGTGGGAAAAATATAAATCATCCACTGGTAAAGATTTTAACTGTTCCAGGAATGGCTTTACAGAAGATTACCACTCAGCCTCCAGATGATTCTATGATTGAAGTAGGTTTGGTCGCAATGAAAGCAGCTCTGGGAATGGACCTTGATGAGCACAATGTTCATATAATTCAAGATGTTACCTGAAGAAAAACTCAATAATTATAGAAAAGAACTGGAAGAACTGCAAAAAACTCTCTCAGATTCTACTATCCTAAATGATACTAATCGCTATAAAGCCTTAAGTAGAAAGTATAAGGAGTTGGAAGAGATTTGCTCAGAATGGGATAATTATCAAAAACTGGAAAAACAGCTTGAAGATACAAACAATCTATTGCAAACAGAATCTGACCCAGAACTGGAAGCTCTGGCTAAACAGGAATTGGAAGAACTAAAAGATAAACTTCAAGCAAGTGAAGAAAAAATCAGAGAATTGCTGATTCCTTCTGACCCCAATGACCATAAAAATGCCATTGTAGAGATAAGAGCTGGAACTGGCGGTGAAGAAGCTGCTCTTTTTGCGGCTGACCTCTTCAGGATGTATAGCTATTACGCAGAAAAAAAAGGCTGGAAAATCCAGATTCTGAATGCCAACGAGACAGAATTAGGTGGCTATAAAGAGATTGTCTTTCTACTTACAGGAGATGATGTATATGGTCATATGAGATTTGAAAGCGGTGTTCATAGAGTTCAACGCATACCTGTAACTGAGTCCAATGGTAGAATCCATACCTCAGCAGTTACGGTAGCAGTTTTACCTGAAGCAGAAGATATAGATATTAATATAGATGAGAAAGATATACGGATAGATGTGTATAGAAGCACCGGGCATGGTGGTCAAAGTGTAAACACTACTGATTCCGCTGTCAGGATAACCCATATTCCTACTGGAATAGTAGTTACTTGTCAGGATGAGAAATCCCAGATAAAAAATAAAGCTAAGGCAATGAAAGTGCTAAGGTCAAGACTTTTGGATGCAGAAATCAGCCGTCAGGAAAAAGAAATTGCTCGTTCTCGTAAAGCTCAAGTAGGAACAGGAGACCGTTCTGCTAAGATTCGCACCTATAACTTTCCTCAATCCAGGGTTACTGACCATAGAATTAACTTGACAAGCTACGACCTGGAATCTTTTATGAATGGCGAGATTGATGATTTTATTCAAGCTTTAAGATTAGCCTGGCGGAATGAAAAAGTGAAAGAATAAATGACTGCTTTACAAATCATACTCTGGTGCCTGATTTTTCTTGCCCTGATGTTACTGTCTTTTCTTTTTTCCGGTTTTGAAAATGGAGTAATTTCCATAAATCAGCTGGAACTGGAAAGCAAGGCAAAAAAAGATAAATCAGCAGCTAAACTTTTAGCTACGGTGAGACAACCGGATAAGGTTTTAGGGACCACGCTGATAGGTAATAATATAGTAAATATTCTAATCGCCTCTCTTGCAACCTATATAGCCAATAGATACATAACCAGTTTTGATTCACGATATACTTCCCTCATAGTAGGAGCTTTAGTTCTTATATTTTGCGAAGTAGCTCCTAAGACCCTTTTTAGAGATTATTCAGATGTATTAGTTCCAGCAGTAGCTCCCTTTATACGAGGTGTATACTTCCTTTTAAAACCGTTAGTTGCCTGCGTCTCCTGGATGAATACTCATCTCAGAAAAATGCTTAAAATTACAGAAGGTAATAGTTTTAATTATCTTACCAAAGATGATTTAACCTATTTGCTTTCTGTAACTGAAGCTGATGCCTCTGAAGAACCTCAAATAGAAATGATTGAAGATGCCCTCGATTTTACTGAGCAGGTAGCTAAAGATATAATGGTTCCCCGCACCGACTTAGTAGCTATTCCTGCCACAGCTACTGTTTCTGAAGCAATAGCAATAGCTCGGGAAGAAGGATTTACACGCTATCCTGTTTATGGTAAAGATATTGATGATATTGTGGGAATTCTTATAATATATGATTTTCTTAAAAAAGAATGCTCACCTGATACACCGGTGAGTAAATTGACGCATAAACCTTTCTTTGCACCAGAAAACACTAATCTAAGTGTTCTCTTAAAGCAAATGCAAAAATATCATCGCAGCATTGTTATAGTAGTGGATGCTTATGGAGGAACTTCTGGAATTGTGACGATGGAAGATATTCTAGAAGAGATTGTAGGTGAAATTGCTGATGAATATGATGAAGAAGAAGAGATTGAAGAAGTTGAACAATTAACTCCAGACACCTGGTTAGTTCCAGGAGATATGGAAATAGACCGTTTAGCTGATGAATATGATATCCAGCTACCTGAAGGAGATTATCAGACAGTAGCAGGATTAATTCTTGACCGTCTTGCCAGAATCCCTCATCAAGGTCAAATAATCAATGTTGAAGGTTATAGAATTCAGGTTTTACAGGTTACTGACAGAAAAATACTGAAAGTAAAAATACATAGATTTAACCCCGAGGTAATGTATGAAACTGATGGAATGTGTTCCAAATTTTAGTGAAGGAAGAGACCAGAGTGTTATTGATGCTATAGCTAATGCTATCAAATCGGTTAAAAATGTAGTACTTTTGGATGTTGACCCAGGAGCAGATACCAATCGCACCGTTTTTACTATGGCTGGTGAACCAGAAGCTGTTTTAGAAGCAGCATTTCAGGCTATCAAAAAGGCAAGCGAACTTATTGATATGAGTAAACATTATGGAGAACATCCTCGTATGGGAGCAACCGATGTTTGCCCTTTCATACCTATTTCTGATATGACAATGGAAGAATGCGTGGAATATGCTCGTCGTCTGGGGAAAAGAGTGGGTGAAGAATTAGGTATTCCTGTATATCTTTATGAATATGCTGCCACTAAAGAAGAATGGAGAAATCTTGCTAATATCAGGGCTGGAGAATATGAAGCACTTCCAGAAAAAGCCAAAGACCCTGCCTGGAAACCTGATTTTGGACCTCATATCTTTAATGCCAGGTCCGGTGCTACCGCTATTGGAGCAAGAGAATTCCTTATTGCATATAATATCAATCTTAATACCAGAGATAAGAAAAAAGCCAGTGAACTGGCTGCTATCATCAGGGAAAGCGGAAGACCTGCTAAAGATGAAAAGGGACGCATTATTAAAGATGAGCAGGGCAATAAGGTTATTATTCCAGGGTTGTTTCAACATTGTAAAGCAGTTGGATGGTATATTGAAAGTTATAAAAGGGCTCAGATTAGTATCAATCTAACTAATTATAAAATCACACCTCCTCATATAGTGCTGGAAAAGATACGAGAACTTGCATCTGAAAAGGGAATTGTGGTTACAGGAAGTGAACTTGTTGGTTTAATTCCTAAAGCAGCTATGGTTAATGCAGGTAAGTTTTATCTGGAAAGAATGGGGGAGAGCACTGGCTTTCCAGAAAGGATGATTATGGAGACCGCAATCCAATCTATGGGTTTAGCGGAACTCGCCCCTTTTGACCTGGATAAAAAAGTAATAGAATATGCTATTGCCAGGAAGGATAGGCTCAGTGCAATGAGTCTGGAATCCTTTGCCGATTTACTCTCTACGGATACTCCAGCTCCAGGAGGCGGTAGTGTTGCCGCTTTTTGTGCCGCTCTTTCTGCTGCCCTAACTGCTATGGTATCTAATCTTACTATCAATAAAAAAGGCTATGAATCAGTTCAAAATATAGTTCGTGAACTTGCTCCCCAAGCACAGGATATCAAACTTCAGGCTATCCAATTAATAGATGAAGATACTGATGCTTTCAATGCTATGATGGAAGTAAGTCGTTTACCCAAAAAAACAGCGGAAGAGATTGAACTTAGAGAACAAAGGATAGAAGAAGCTACGAAACAGGCTATCCTGGTACCTCTGCACACCTTGGAAATAGCTGTTAAAGCTGTAAAATTGGCAGATGAAGTTGCTAAAGTGGGAAATATTAATGCTCTTTCTGATGCAGGAACCGCTGCTCTAACTGCCTTAACTGCCTCCAAATCCGCATATTACAATGTCCAGATTAACCTTGGGCAAATTAAAGATGAAGCTTTCAGGAAAGACATTCATAACCGAGCTATAAATCTGCTTAACGAAAGCGAAACACTGGCTTCTCAGGTGGAGTCATTTGTCTCAAAAAGTTTGGAAAATGAATGAGAGAATAGACTTAAGCTTCATTTTACCATTCTAATTAATATGAAAGCGAGTTTTATCCAGTTTTTTTCTCGCTTACCTTTGCTGGGTTTCCAGTTCATTATCTTTGTAATATTAAATATCCTGGATGGTCATTCCACCTGGAAAGTGCTGTATCCAGATAAATATCATCGGGAAATGAATCCACTGGCTCGCTGGGTTTTCCGTAAATTGGGAGTAACTAAAGGAATCATAACCTATAAATCAATCTTAATCCTAATTATAGGAGTTTTAATGGGGCATTATGCAAGAAAGGAAACCCTTAGTTTAAATATCATTCTTACCGTGGCAAATATTGTTTTTTTGATTACTGTGTTGCATAATTATAAAGTTTACCATAAAATTCATCATCTTAAGAGTCATAAAGATAAAATCTCAGAATTAGATGGAGATAAAATAAGTTAATAAGTGAAAAGTCTTTTTTATTGACAAAATAGTAGTCCATAGGGAGTAAGTAAAAGATATAAAAATATTGAGTTAATTTGTAACAGCTAATCTTTGGAGAAGTTATGAAGATTCTGATAACAGGCGGTGCGGGTTTTATCGGTTCGCACTTAGCTGAAAGACTGGTAGAAGAAGGAAATCAGGTGGTTGTGGTGGATAATTTATCTACTGGTCGACTGGAAAATATAGAATCCATTAAAGCCAATGGTAACTTTCATTACACCATTGGTAGTATCCTTAATCGGGAATTAATGGAAAAATTGATGGAGGGTGTAGACCAGGTTTATCATTTAGCCGCAGCAGTAGGCGTTAAATATATTATAGAAAATCCATTACTTTCACTTAGAACAAATATCCTGGGAACAGAGAATGTTCTGGAACTGGCAAATAAATATAAAGCAAAAGTACTTATAACTTCAACTTCAGAGATATATGGGAAAAGTGATAAGATTCCTTTTCATGAAGATGATGACCGCCTTCTTGGACCTACTCGTATAAGTCGGTGGGGATATAGTTGTAGTAAGGCTATTGATGAGTTTATGGCTTTTGCTTATTTTCGGGAGAAAAGACTGCCAGTGGTCATCGTTAGATGTTTTAATACGGTAGGACCTCGTCAAACCGGTCAATATGGTATGGTACTTCCCAAATTCATTAAGGCTGCCTTGCTGGACCAACCTATTGTGGTTTATGGAACAGGGAAGCAGACTCGTTGTTTTGCTGATGTCTCTGATGTGGTAGATGCTTTTATTAAATTAATGAATACTCCCCGATGTGTGGGAGAGATATTCAATGTAGGGACCACTGAATCCATTTCTATAGAAGACCTGGCTAAAAAAGTGAAGGAGATGTGTGATAGTAAATCCAGGATTGAGTATATGAGCTATGAAGAAGCATTTGAAGAAGGTTTTGAAGATATGATGAACCGTATGCCCTGTCTGGACAAAGTTAAAGAATATATCGGTTATGAACCAAAATACAGTCTGGATGATATTATCCGTAGAATGATTGAGTATTATGAAAAGTAAAGTTATCGTTATTATTTTTCTTTGTCTGAGCGTCTTTATATTTGCTCAGGTTCCTACCACTTATGCTCCTACAAACTTAATTTCCGTTAATGTAACAGGTTTTGTTCAATCCCCCGGGACTTATCAACTATCTTCTATTAGCCGTCTTTCAGATGCTTTAAAATTAGCTGGTAATCCGGGTCCGTCCGAAGCAAAATCAACGACTTATGCCGATGCATTGTATTCAAATTTCCAGGCTCTAAGGAGTGTTAAACTCACAAGAGGGAAAGAAACCAAGACCTACGATTATATGAAATTTGTCCGAATGGGCGATTTAGAGCAAAATCCTATTCTGAGAGATGGTGATGTAATCAATGTAGGTGCTGTTCACACAACCGTTACTATAGTGGGAGAAGTATATTATCCTGGTGAATATGAATATATAGAAGGAGACAGGCTTTCAGACCTATTAAATCTTGCGCAGGGCTTCACTTTAAGTGCTGATAGAAGTATAGTTAATATCTACCGGTATAAAGAAAATTTAAAAGATTTTGATTTGATAACCGTGGATTTAAGAACAAACAAACCAGAAGATATTATCATCCATCCTTATGACCGTATAGCTATTAATCGTGATACGGAATATAGAAGAGGATGGAATATTATTGTAGAAGGGAATGTTAAATCTCCAGGTAAATATTATATTGGTGATAATACCACACTTTACGATATCTTGCTCCTTTGTGGAGGTCCTAATGCCAGAGGAGACCTGAGAAATGCGATTTATGCAAATCTACCTAGTACCGAGAAAGTAGACCCTGAATTTGAACGACTCAAAAATATGGATATAACTCAGATGTCCATTATGGAATATCACTATTTACAAAACCGTCTGCGTCAATTTCCTGGAAGATATAGCATTGATATAATGCGCACCTGGGAATCCAAGGGTAGTGAATGCAATCCCGTTCTTAAGGATGGGGATTATCTTTATGTTCCTCTTAAAATGGATATGGTAACTGTAACCGGTCAGGTGGTTAATCCGGGATTAATCCCGTGGGTGGAAGGTAAGACCTGGGAGTTTTATGTTAAAGCGGCTGGTGGTTATACAAATAATAAGAGTTTTAATGGTGTGCGGGTTATAGACGCGCAAAGTGGAAACTGGGTTAGACCTTCTTCTAAAACAGTTTTATATCCAGGAGATACAGTTTTTGTGGCAGATAAAACGGAATACGATACCTGGAGCCGATTTAAAGATATAATGCTGATTACTACCCAGATTATGACCATAATTTTGGGCATTCATACACTCGCTAATTAAAGGAGAATAAAATTGAAAGTTCCATTGTTAGATCTGCAGGCACAATATAAGCCAATTCTAACTAAAGTTAAGGCTGCTATTGATGAAGTCATTGCTGAAAATGATTACATTCTTGGTCATCAGGTGATAGAATTTGAAGAGAAAATGGCTAAGTACTTAGGTATTAAATATGCTATTAGTTGTGCATCAGGAACAGATGCATTGGTCCTTTCTGTGCAAGCTTTAGGGATTGGTGATGATGATGAGGTAATAACCACTCCTTTTACCTTTTTTGCTACAGCTTCTTCTATCTGGCGGAATGGAGCAAAACCTCGTTTTGTAGATATTAATCCCGATACATTTAATCTGGATGTACAGAAAATTGAAGCAGCTATCACTTCTAAAACCCGTGCTATTATGCCAGTTCATCTTTTTGGGCAGGCTTGTGATATGACTCGTATAATGGAGATAGCAGAAAAATATAATTTAAAGGTCATTGAAGATAACGCTCAGGGTATTGGTTGTACCTGGAAAGGTAAAATGAGTTGTTCTTTTGGTGATGTGGGGATATTATCCTTCTTTCCCAGTAAAAATCTTGGTGCTATGGGTGATGGGGGGATGTGCTTAACCAATGATGAAGAACTGGCAAGCAAACTCCGTCAATTAAGAGTTCACGGAGAAAACCCTAAATATTATCATAAATGGGTTGGCCTAAACAGTCGCCTGGATACTATTCAAGCAGCCATTTTAAGTGTAAAACTGGATTATCTCAGTAAATGGAGTGAAGGTCGTCGTGCTAATGCAGCATTTTATAATGAACAACTGGCTTCTATTCCACAGCTTAAAACTCCGTATATTCATCCTTCTGCTGTTTCTATCTATAATCAATATACTATCTATTGTGAAAACAGAGATGCTTTACTCAATCATCTAAAGAGTAAAGAGATAGGTTGTGCCATATATTATCCTTTACCACTTCATCTTCAGCAATGTTTTGCCAATTTAGGTTATAAAGCTGGAGATTTTCCTATAGCTGAAAAAGCATCGCAAAGTGTGTTATCTCTTCCCATCTATCCAGAATTAACGGATGAGCAAAAGTCCTATGTGGTTGAAGCTATAAAAGAATTTTATCAAGGTTGAGAGTTATGAATATTATTGTTTGCGTAAAACAGGTGCCGAACACTACAGAAATTAAGATTGACCCGGTAACGAATACCCTCATCAGAGAAGGGGTGGAAAGCATTCTTAATCCTTTTGATGCCTATGCAGTAGAAGAAGCAGTTAGAATGAAAGAAAGATATGGTGGCAAGGTTACAGCTATTTGTATGGGTCCAAATCAAGCAGAGGAGACCTTACGAGAAACTGTGGCGGTTGGAGTTGATGATATTATTTTGCTTTCTGACCGTCGTTTTGCTGGAGCAGATACCTTGGCTACCAGTTTGACTTTAGCCACTGCTATTAAAAAAATTGGCGACTATGACCTTATTTTTACCGGACAGCAAGCTATAGATGGTGATACCGGTCAGGTGGGACCTGGAATTGCATCTCATCTGGATAATTGTCAATGCTGTTTTGTAAGAAAGATAGAAGAAATCAATGAGGATACTATAACGCTTCAAAGGTTAATGGAAGATGGTTCAGACCGATTAAAATTGAAACTTCCAGCAGTGGTTACTGTTGTTAAAGAAATAAATACTCCTCGTCTTCCATCTCTTAGAGGAAAACGTAATGCTCGTAGTGTGGAACTGAAAGTTTGGAATGCTGATGACCTGGGACTGGATGAAAAGGAAATAGGATTGAATGGCTCTCCCACTCAAGTTATTAAAATCTTTACTCCACGGCATGAAAAGAAAACTGAAAAATATGTGGTGTCCCCAGAAGAAGCAGCTGACTTAATAGTCAAGAAGCTGGATGAAATCACCCGTGGTGCAAAGTAATGTTACCCTATCCAAATATTGACCCGGTGATGGCAAAATTTACTATTGGAGGAATCAATTTCTCCATTCGCTGGTATGGATTCTTCTATGTTCTAAGTTTTATACTGGGATACATTTTTCTCTGGAAACTACTCAAATATAGAAAACTGAAAATTACCCGAGACCAATATGACGGAATTATCTTTTCCATTATGCTTGGAGTAATTTTAGGTGGAAGATTGGGATATGTGCTATTTTATAATTTACCTTATTACATAAGGCATCCGGTTGAAATTCTTTATGTCTGGGAAGGAGGGATGAGTTTTCATGGAGGTGCTCTGGGAGTTATAATAGCCTGTCTAATCTATATGCGAAGCCAAAAAATCCCTTTCTATTCAGTTGCCGATTGTGCAATGCCTATGGTGGCAGTTGGTTTAGGTCTGGGACGTTTAGGTAATTTTATCAATGGTGAGTTATGGGGGAAGGTAACAAATTTACCCTGGGGTATGGTTTTCCCTGATGCTGGTCCTTTACCCCGTCATCCAACTCAATTATATGAACTTGTCCTGGAAGGTATAGTCCTCGGAGTGGTTTCTTATATTCTTCTGAAAAAAACTAAAAAGGAAGGATTGGTATTCTGGGCTTTTATTGGTCTATATGGAATCTTCCGCTTTCTTATTGAGTTCCTCAGGGTGCCTGATGACCTGGAACTTTATGATAAATTCGGATATTTTCTCGGTTTTATGACTATCGGTCAGATTCTTAGCTTGATAATGATTATAGCATCTGCTATTGGAATATGGTCACTTTATCGTAAAAAACCGGAGGTAGTCCTATGAAACATCCCGTATTGTTATTTATTTTAACTATAGGTTTACTTGCAGTTGTTTCCTGTGCCAGTATGCAACCTGTAGATAAAGCTCAGTTATTGAGAACCGATTGGGAAAGATGGCAGAATTTTGAAGCTCAGGGCGTGGTGCAGTTGACCGATTCAGGTCTCACTTTGAGGAAGATGTTTGTCCTTTCTAAAACTCCTGAGGCTATGCGTTTTGATATCCTTTCCAGTGGTGCTTTAGCGACCAATCCAGCACCTTTAATTTCTGTCTATTACGGTGATTATCTCGCTATTCAATGTCCTCAATTCCCTAAAGTGGAAATTCTGGCGCAAATGCCAATCTTTCCAGAAAAATTAACAAATTATGGTATTTTGCAGGATTCACTCTTTGCTGTTTATGCCGATTCTATAATCAATAATCAGGAATTAAATCTGGAAGGTTTACAATTAAAATTCAACTCTGCTATGCAACTGGAAAGAATAATTGAACCTAAATCTGGAATTGAAATCAATATCAATCGCACTTCTAAAGGTGATCCCGATAAGGTTAAATTGACTATTAGGGAAAAAACTTATGTGGAATTATTGATTGATTCTATTAGTTATGGGAATGCACACCTGGAACCCCTTCCTCCTAATCCTAAAGTGGAACTACCTGAGAATTGGGAACAAATGCTTAAAAGTTTACTGGAGTGAGCGATGATTAAACGTTATAGTTTACCAGAAATGGAACATATCTGGACTCAAGATAACCGATATGAGTGCTGGTTAGAAGTAGAATTAGCAGCTGCTCGTGCAATGCATGAACTGGGTATTATTCCTGATGCTGATTGGGAAATTATTGCCGACAAAGCTGATTTTAATAGTGAACGCATAGATGAGATTGAAGCTGTCACTCATCACGATGTTATTGCTTTTTTAACCAATGTGGCAGAATATGTAGGTGAACCTGCTCGCTGGATTCATTTCGGATTAACCTCTTCTGATGTGCTGGATACTGCTACAGCTTTGCAACTAAAGCGTTCAGGTGAGCTTATTTTAACCGAATTATTCCATCTGGCAGAAACTTTAAAATTGAAGGCAAGGGAGCATCGCAAGACTTTATGTATGGGGCGTTCTCATGGGATTCATGCTGAACCGACCAGTTTTGGTTTGAAATTTGCTCTCTGGTATGATGAAGCTCAAAGGAATGTGCAACGCTTACAAAATGCCATAGATACTATAGCAGTAGGACAGTTCAGTGGGGCAGTGGGAAATTTTGCTCATATAGACCCTCGGGTCGAAGAATTAGCCTGTAAGTATTTAGATTTAAAGCCAGTAAATATTTCCACTCAGGTAATCCAAAGAGATAGATATGCCTATTTTTTAGCTGAACTTGCACTTATCGGTGCTTTAATAGAAAAGATTGCTCTGGAAATCCGTCACCTACAACGAACGGAGGTTCAGGAAGTGGAAGAAAATTTTTCTCCAGGCCAAAAAGGCTCTTCTGCTATGCCACATAAACGCAATCCTATTGTAAGTGAGCAACTTTGTGGATTGTCCCGAGTGCTCCGTTCCAATCTTATTGCAGCTCTGGAAAATATCCCCCTCTGGCATGAAAGAGACATCTCTCATTCCTCAGTAGAGCGCATTATCTTGCCCGATTCCTGCATATTAGTGCATTATATGCTTTCTAAATGTTGCAGTTTAATTAACAATCTGGTCGTCTATCCGGAAAATATGAAAGCCAATCTAGAGCTCACTCATGGTCTGGTATTTTCCCAGGCTTTGCTTTTACATCTGGTACAGAAAGGACTTTCTCGTGAAGTAGCTTATGCTATAGTTCAATCAGATGCGATGGAGTGTGCAAATACCGGTAAGGACTTTAAAGCGTATGTTTTAGCAGATAGCAGGATAACTTCTCTCTTGCCTGAAGCAGAAATTAGGGATATCTTTAATTATGAGAGATATCTCAGAAATGTGGATTTTATCTATAAACGTTGTGGGATTTTCTAAATAATTTGGTATAAATGAGCAGGGAGTTTAAAATGAAAAAATTAATTTTATCTCTTACTGCAGTGACAATGTTTCTGCCTGTAATGCTGGTTGCCCAGATTTATAGCATTGAAGGATACTGGCATACCCCGGATAAAACTACGAAAGTGCACATTTATCAACCCTACACGGATTATTTTTGTGGCAAGATTGTCTGGTTGAAAGAACCTATGGAAAATGGAACACCCAGGATGGATATCAATAATCCGGACCCTAATTTGCGTTCTCGTCCTCTGATGGATTTAGTTATCATCAAAGGTTTAGTCCCATCAGGAAAAAATAAGTATGAAAATGGCACCTTCTATGATTATCATACGGGAAACACCTATTCCGCAAGAGCGGAATTAACCGGTCCTAACACGATGAAACTACGTAGATACATAGGTGTGTCTTTGATGGGTCATACCGAGACCTGGACCCGGGCAAAATAGTGTAGTTATAATTAGCATAATTGTATATTTTTTTATAGAAAAAGAGATGAATAATGGTTCATAAGACAGATAAATACCTTTTAACTGATGTTAATCACTTGAGACGAATTAAATTCGCTCAGTTCCGAAGTCAGATTCCAGCTCTCGTTGTTCTTGCTCTGGCTATTATTATGAATTCTATTTTCCCCACTAATAATCGTTTGTTCTACGATATTGCATTAATAATTGCCATTCTGGCAATTGCTGCTTACATTCTTATCGGGCTTTGTTATCGTTATCGTCAGCGTATACCTCTTCCTCCGGAGAATGCTCTGGTCTCACCAGTGCAAGGGAAAATAGCTTATATCAGAAGAAATGATGATAACACTTTAATAAATATACATAAAAGTCTTTTTGACCGCGTGGAGCTTCGCAGTCCACATTCCACTGCTTTTTTTGATAATGGAGTAATTCAATTTGAAACACCTGGCGGTAAAGCCTACATTCGCTTGAATTTTAAAAAACCTTACTGGTTCTCTGAACCTGATTTTACTACTGGAAATCTTATTGGAATGGTTACTGGTTCTGGAAGTTGCACCATTTCTTTACCCGGGAAAGTATCCCTAAACCTGAAAACGGGAGATAATATAGATGCGGGTGAAACTATCTGGGAAAACCTCAATTCACTGAATCCTGATATCTCTCATTCTCTTGATGATTGAGTCTTTTTATGAATAACCAAAAGTATTCTCCTGTATTGATTTTACTTTTAATAAGCACATTGGTCGTAGGTTGCGTATTTCTTAATGGAAAATCTGTGCATTCTTATCTGGTGGAAGAAAAAGAAATAGATGAAGCTTCAGGAATAGCATCCAGCTTGAAATATCCTGGATTACTATACACTCACAACGATTCTGGTGGAGAATCCGCGGTCTATGTACTCAATCAAATTGGCTTTATGCCAGCAAAGATTATCTTAGAAGGAATTCAAAACCGCGATTGGGAAGATATTGCTACCTGTTATGACCCGAAAGACCAAAAACCTTATGTATATGTTGGAGATATTGGCGATAATAATTCATCGCATACTGCTTCCTTCATTTATTTCTTTGAAGAACCTGATATTAAGGATACTTTAATCGTTGTTCGTAATATCCAGAAAATAGAATTTGTCTATGAAGATGGTCCTCGCGATGCTGAAGCTCTTATGATTGACCCTAAAACTGGAGATATTTATATCATCAGCAAAAGAGATGAAACAGCTAAAATATATCAATTATCCTATCCTCAATCTTTTAACGAAGTCAATATTGCCCGTCAAATCGGAACTCTTCCTTATAAATGGGTTGTTGCAGCAGACATTTCTCCCTCAGGAGATTATATTCTGGTGAAAACATACAATCAAATCTATCGCTATAAAAGAAGAGCGGATAAGAATGTGAAAGAAGCATTGATGACCAAACCTAAAATTATGACTTATCAATTGGAAGAACAAGGTGAAGCAATAGCTTTTGATTCTAAGGGGAAAGGTTATTTTACCATCAGTGAGAAAGGCGAGAGCTCGGAAGTGAAACTTTTTTATTATAAATAAGCTCTTTCTTTGATTTAACATTATAGTTTATCAATTATATAACTTCATTTATTTATCTATTAATATATTCAGCGATTCTGGATTCTCTCTTGGCTCTTTCTTAGCTCTTTCTTTTTAATCTCCTATCCCCGAAGATAAGGAGTAGACAGGAAGGAGATAGGGTAAAGGTTGGATTGTAGGGTCTCTGAAAAGGTTGTCTTCGCAATTAATTTAATCAAATATCATTTTATTTTTGGAAATTTGCCCTTTAAAATTCCATAAAGATAGTAACTGGACCATCATTTACTAACGATACTTCCATATAAGCTCCAAAAACACCAGTTTGAACCTCAATACCGGTTTCTTTCATTGATGCTGTAAACATATTGAATAGGTTTTCAGCCAGAACAGGAGGGGCTGCAGCAGTAAAATCCGGTCTTCTTCCTCGCCTACAATCGGCATAAAGTGTGAATTGTGGGACGAGTAAGAGACTTCCATTTGTATCTTTAACCGAGAGATTCATTTTATTTTTCTCATCGCCAAATATACGCAGTTCCAGCACTTTTTTTGTAGCTAAAGGCAGTTTGTTAGCATCATCTTCATTACCAAAGCCTACTAAAATTAGAAGTCCGTTATTGATATGAGCTACAACCTGTTTTTCTACGAGCACTTTCGCTTCACTTACTCGCTGGATTAAAATTCTCATCAATCAATCTTGAATTGGTGCACTTCCCAGCATCCGGCTTCATCAATCCACACTGAACCCTGACTAAATGGTGGGATTTCTATTATAACTCTACCAAAAGAAACACCAGGACTCAGAAATCCTGCACTAACTGCAATTTTATCCCATTCATTTTTGATTTGCTTTTTAGCTTTGAACTTTTTATCTATAGAGCCATCAGTTTTAAAAGTGAGCAGACGCAAATTAATTTGTGGTCCTTTGGGTTCAGAAGAACAGGCATAACAACGGACATAATATCCGCCATAACGATTCACTCTAAATGGTTCAGAGATTATACTTACAGAATTAGGTGAAGCATCAATTCGTAACGAAGTACTACCATTAAAAGCTTGATTACCATCTATAAAAGCTATATTTGGTTGAGTTTTTTCCTGTGTATCGGGTTCAATCAACACCGACCATCCTTTTAAGGATTCATCTGGGTCAAGAGAATAAGCATTAAATCCTGGATTAGATACAAGATTAGATAAACCCTGGGTATCCTCTTCAAAAAATATAAGGCTGGAATGGATAAAACAAGAAGTCAAACTCAAAGCCATTCCAATCAGCACCAAACCAAAAAATAAAATCCTTTTCATTTCATTAACCCTCTTTCATTTAGATACTTTAATACAACCCCTACAGCCAGGGTATTAAAAAGTAAGTTAGAACCACCGTAACTGATAAAAGGTAAGGGAATGCCAGTGGCAGGAATAAGTCCAATATTCATACCGATATTTATAAAGGTCTGAAATAAAAGATAAGCAAAAATACCAGAGGCAGCAATGCGACGTTCACGAACCTGGATTTGTCCAATATCGTTTATAAGTCTATGGAAGAAGAGGAAGAATAATCCCAGTAACACCAAACTTCCGATAAAGCCAAATTCTTCTCCTATCACGCTGAATATGAAATCTGTATGATGTTCAGGCAAAAAATGCATATTCTTCTGAGTTCCCTCAAGCCATCCCTTTCCAAAGATAGAACCACTACCGACAGCAATTTTTGCCTGGATAATCTGATATCCTGCACCTAAAGGGTCTGCCATAGGATTAAAAAAAGACAAAATACGCTGTTGCTGATAATCTTTTAATCCATTCCAGAACACTGGCGTTATAAGTGCTATAAACAGATTAAGAATGGATGAAATGGATACGGTAACCCAGGAGAGTCTTGCTTTCAATAATAGATAGACTAATACTATAATCCAGACAATGATAGCAATCCACCAGAAAGAAGTAATTATACTAATCACAGGAGAAATAATCAGCAGTATGTAGTACAGAGGTAATTCGGCAGCGACAAGCATTGCCAGTAGACTAAAGAAAAAGACTAAAGAAGAACCAAAATCTGGCTCAATTAAGATAAGCAAAACGGGTAAGGCGGTTAATCCGAGAGCAATAAATATCTGTTTAATTTCTGTTAAATTGTCCTTTGAGATAGCTCTTGCTACTACCAGAATAGTTAAAAGTTTTGCACTTTCCGAGGGTTGATAATTGATTCCAAAGAAAGAAAACCAGCGATGAGCTCCATTTACTGGAGGTGTGAAGAGAACCAGAATTAAAGCCAGGATATTTAATATATAAGCTGGCACTATAACTAGTTCAAATATAGGCATTGGAATTTTTAGTAACAGATAGACAGACAGCAAAGCTATTACAGCAAAGATAACCTGTTTCCACCAGTAATTTTGAGTAGTAGTGTATTCACCTATAGTAGTTGTAGAAGCAGAATAGATTACAATACATCCTATAGCTATAAGAGCAATCAAATAACCAGCCAGAATAAAGTCAAATTTCTTTCTATTAATCATAATATATACAGCTTAAGGATTGGATTCAGGATTATTTTCTATAATGGGTGATTCTATGGGTGGCACAGATGTTTCCGCAGTAGCAGGAGTTTCCATCTCCATCTCTGGTTCTGATTCTTGTTCTTCAGCAGTTAGAAATTGTGGTGGTATAGGTGCAGGTTTCTTAATTCTTTCAATATTACCCATATAATAATTAAAGATTTTATTAGCCAGAGGTGCTGCTACTGCTCCTCCTCCACCGGCATTTTCTAAGAAGACCGTAACAACAATTTCTGGTTTATCTGTTTCAATAAATCCTGCGAACCAGGCATGAGTTAGTTTTCCCATATAGTTTTCGGCGGACCCTGTTTTTCCATAAGTTGTTGCACCTGGGACATTAATGGCTCTTGCTGTTCCGCCTGGTGCATTGGTAACAGCCCATAAACCTTCTTTCAATATTTGTTGGGTACTGGCAGACCAGGGTAATCTATAACTTTTTAAAGGCTCTATTTGTTCTCGGTTAATTCGTGCTGCTCCCATAGTTCTATTTAGTAGATGTGGTTGCAACCATATTCCACCTCTGGCAATAGCAGCAAAGAAAGTGTTAATTTCCAATGGAGTGGAAAGCACTTCTCCTTGACCTATAGCCAGATTAGCTTTGAATCCACTCAATCCAGTAACTCTTCCTATTTTTTTCTTGTAATATTTAGTATCCGGGAAAAAACCACTTCGTTCATTTGGTAAATCAATCCCAGTTTTTTCTGTTAATCCGCAAGCTTTGGTATGTGCATAAACATCATCCAGTTCCATATGGTTAATTAAGTCATAGAAAAAGACATCACAAGAAAACTTGAATGCATCTACTATGCTTAAAGAACCGTGTCCAGGTGCATACCAGCACCGAAAGAAACGGTTACCAATCTTTAGTCCACCTCTACAAGGGGTTAAATGAGTGTTTCTATCAATAACTTTTTTTTCCAAGCCAAGTGTTCCCACTATGGGTTTAAAAACTGAACCAGGAGGATATGTCGCATTAATAACTCTATCCAATAAAGGTTTTTCTGGTATGTTTAGGCTTGCCCAGACTTCTGGTGAGATTTTTTGCATAAAAATATTGGGGTCATAATCTGGTTTACTTACATAGGCTAAAATGCCTCCAGTTTTTATATCGGTTACAACGATACAACCCTTTGCTCCCGGTGGGAAGATTTCATTAGCATAACTCTGCAAGTCATTATCAATAGTCAAAATGAGACTCAGCCCATTTTGAGGAGGAAGAGATATATTATCTTTAAAGATTTCTAAGCTTCTCCCTTGGGCATCTACCTGGATGATTTCTTTACCATCCTTACCTCTCAATAAGACTTCATAGAAGCGTTCCAATCCATTCTTTCCGATATAAGAGTTAAGAGAATAATCTTCATCTTTATAGCGTTCATATTCCTTAGCATCTATTCTTCCCACATAACCAGTGAAATGATTAGGATATAGATAATTGCGAGTTGTGCCACTACGAAAACTGAGTTCTGGGAAATTACTAATCTTCTCTGATAGCTTTATAACCATCTCATAGGGTATATTATCCAGAATTAATATCTCTTCATAGGTCTTAAACCGTTGTTCAAAGACCATCTTGTGTAGTTCCTCAGCATCAATGCTGAAATTGTATGCTAAAAACGAAGAAAGAGCATCCATATTGGATATTTTACCGCTGGTTAGGTATAAATTATAAGATGGAATATTAGTTACAATGGGACGATATTTACAATCGTATATTTCCCCTCGTGTGGCAGGAATTCTGCGAATACGGATAAAATTACTTTCTGCAATACTTTGATAATATGTTCCTTTAACTACCTGTAAATTGAAAAGCATGCCCACCAATAGCAAGATTAAAATAACTAAGACGATACGAAATATATTGAGATAAAGATTTTTCATCTAATCATACTTTAGTTCAATGCGCATATGTGATATTAGATATATAACCCAGTATACCACTATACTCACCGCAAAATTATAGAAGAAGGCTAAGATTATCTTACTTATAAGAGAAGAAGTGAACTCATAAGTAATTCCCCAGATAAAATAGCTAATAAGATGGAAAATGATATTAGCCAGCAACAGTGATAAAATTTGAGCTACAACACTCTTACTTTCAAAAGGTTTTCGGAACAGGTCAATACTGATTCCCATAATTACAAAGATAAGGGAATACATCCCAAAGGTTTCAGGGATAGTGGTATCATATAGCAATCCGATTAAAAATATAATTACTAAAGCGGGATTTAATTCACGAGTCCAGATGATATATACAATCCAGGGGATAAAAATTAAAGGAATGACACCAGTAATTTCCAGAGCAGGCATAATTAACACCTGAAGATAGAATATAATTAAACCCGATATAAAAGTCCAAATATACTTCCAGAACATTTCAATCTACCATTCTAACTATACAAAAGGGGGTAAGCTCATCACTTTGGCCTTGAGGATTATCCTTCATCACCTGTTCTAAGAATTTTTTGTCAACTCCTTTACTTGCTCCAATCACCCAGCAACCACCTATATCATTGATATCCATTATAGCAATGGGGAAACCCAATTCTCTGGAAAGCTCCTGTGCTACTTTTTCGGGATAAAGAGGTCCTTTAATAACGGTATGAACATAAGGTTCTATAGTAGTGGTTTCTGCTGCATCTATCAGAGCAGCTTGTATTCCAGCCAGACGATAAAAATCACCACTTCTATGCAAAAATTTTTTGGTAAACCCCCCAATTAGAGCTGAAAATAAAATGCGTAATGTGCCACATTCATCAATGGCACATTGCATACTGGTGGGAGCTCCAAGACCTATACCATAAGGAACTCGCATAACTTTAGAAGAAAGAAATTGGGCTAATCTGCCAGGCTTTATCTTTTCTACTGGAATAGCTCTTCCCTGGGTTATGGCAAGAGGACTTTCGCTAATAGTCAATATATCTCCTTGCTGCATTAGAGGAAGAGCATATTCTCTGATAACCTGAGCTATGTTATCTTCGGAAGTTAAAATTCTGGTCTGGACAGGTATACGTTCTATTCGTTTGCCATTATAGTTTATGATGGGTGAGAGTTTTTTATTCTTATTCATAAAATGCTATTCTTTTTTATTATAAAGATATGTTCCAGATTCTCAATTTGAGTGAAAGGTCTAATTTCTGCAGAGATGAATAGATAATCTTGAGATTCATGAATGCGAGAAACTATTCCCACGGGATAACTTTTTGGATATAAATCCGAAAGATTAGAGGTCACGATGGTATCTCCCACACTAATTTGAGAACCTATTTTAATCATATTCATATAAATTACACCACTGAGGTCAGCTTGCAAAATACCTTGCACCCCAGTATTTTTATCCATTACAGGTAATTGAAAACGAGGATTAGTGAAAGGTAATACAATAGAATGGTCCGAAGCAACAGTTATAACTTTGCCTACAATACCATAGGTAGAAATGACCGGGAGTTCAGGTTTTATACCGTCAAGGGAGCCTTTGTTTACAATTAAGTTTCGTTGCTGAAACTGTCCTGAATAGCCAATAACTTCTGCCAAAATGAGTTCCACTTGTCCGGTATCAAAGGTCATAGATTCACGAGTTTTACTTTCTAAAATGAGATTTTTGAGTCTTAGATTTTCCAGTTTCGTTTCTGCTAATTGCTTATCTAATTGCTGAACTTCCCTTTTTAAGGTTGCATTAGTTTTGATAGATTCTAAGGAAGAAGATATAGGGAAAAATATGGTTTTACTGAAAAAAGAGGCACGTTTTATTCTGGTTTCCGTGCTTCCCATCATCAATATCAGGGATAGCACCACTAACACAATGGGCAGCACGAATCTTTTCACCTAATCTATCCTTCTTTATGTTCAATTTTATAACTCAATATCTACAAGAGGAAGTTCTATAATAGTGACAAAATTAATTCAATCTTCTATGCGTTTAATGAGAACTTCTCTATAATGGTCTATATCATCCAGGACTTTTCCAGCACCTTTAACCACGCATTCCAGCGCATCCGGGACCACATAAACAGGCAGGTCTACGGTCTTAGATACTTTTTCGTCTAGACCCTTTAACAGAGCACCTCCACCGGTGAGATAAATTCCTCGTTCGGCAATGTCTGCAGCAAGTTCAGGAGCAGTTCGTTCAAACAATCTTTTTATAGAATCCACAATAGTAGTAATGGTTTCAGATAGAGCTTCCCGAATTTCTTCTGAAGATATTTTGATAGTAACTGGGAAACCAGAAACGATGTCCCGTCCGCGCACTTCCATTGTGAGTTCTTCCTTCAAGGGGTAAGCACTTCCTATAGTGGTCTTTATCTTTTCTGCAGTAAGCAATCCAACATGGAGATTGTTCTTTTTTCTCAGGTAGTTGATGATATCATTGTCCATCTTATCACCACCCACACGAATGGAATTATGGACTACAATATGAGAAAGAGAAATAAGTGCTATCTCAGTTGTGCCACCACCAATGTCCATAATCATATTTCCGAAAGCTTGCTCAATAGGGAGGTCTGCTCCTATAGCGGCAGCAACAGGTTCGGAAACCAGATAAACTTCACGAGCTCCAGCATGAAGAGCACTATCTCTTACCGCTCTTTTTTCCACCTCTGTTATACCCGATGGAACACATACAATAACCCGTGGACGAACTAATAAACGTTTCTTTTGGGCTCGTAAGATTAAATCACGCAACATCAATTCAGTCACCTGAAAATCTGCAATGACTCCATCTTTCATCGGCTTAATGACTTTCACTTCATCCGGATTCTTTCCCAACATCACTTTAGCTTGTTGCCCAATAGCAATAATTCTTTTGTTATCACTGGATACTGCAACGACGGATGGTTCGTTAATGACCACTCCAGCATTCTTTTTATACACCAATGTGTTAGCTGTTCCTAAGTCTATAGCAATATCGTTCGCTTTCATTCCCAGTATTCCCCAAAATGACATTTAAACCTCTTTATTTGAAAAGTGGTAGTAAACATTCACAACTCACTTAATTCAATATAATTTAAATTACTTTGATTTTAACTTTATCTATAGTGTCAAGGAAAAATGGCTTGTATTTGCTAATTTTCAATATTTTTTTAATTTTATATACGATTATATATCTCTAGATGCTGAAAGGATACTTTATCTCCTTAGCACTGGTGTGAACATCTTATGCTTTTTCTATAAAGCTTCTGCGAAGCTTGTGCAGATGAGGACATCTATATTAAGAAAACCCGGCATAGAAAGCTGAGTCTTCTTTGTTGGTTCTTCTCAAAAAGGAGTTTATTTCATTAACACTGCTTTACGCTGGAAGGTCTGTTTTTCTGCTTTCATAATAAAGTAGTAGATACCGCTACTACAAGATTTGTCATTATCATCTTTTCCATTCCAGCTAATCTGATAATATCCTGGATGTTGAGGGCCAACATTGATATGACGCACAAGCCGGCCCTTGACATTATAGATATAGAAATCAGCATCAGATATTTCTGATAGATTATAAGGAATATTGGCAACTGGATTGAAGGGATTAGGATAGATAGTTCCAAGTCCCGTAGTTTCTTCTACTACAACTATATCATTGGAATCGTAAGGTATATAGGCTTTGGCTACAAAAATATCAGAACTTCCACTACTGGTGAGGGTTATATTTCCGAAAGAAGCAGACCCTTCAAAAAAACCAGTGACATAGCTGTTTCCCGAGGAATCAATGGCGATACTTTGGCCCCAGTCCCAGATAGTTCCACCAGCTTTTATTGCCCCAAGCCAATTACCATTACTATCCAGTTTGGCTACAAAAATATCCCAGCTTCCAATACTGGTAAGGGTTATACTTCCGAAAGAAGCAGTTTCACCAAAATAACCAGTGACATAGCTGTTTCCCGAGGAATCAGTGGCGATACTATAGCCATATGCAACGCTGCTAGTTCCTCCAGCTTGTTTTGCCCAGAGCCAATTACCGTTACTATCCAGTTTGGCTACAAAAATATCAGCAGTTCCAATACTGGTAAGGGTTGTAGTGCCGAAAGAAGCAGTTTCACCAAAATTACCAGTGACATAGCTGTTTCCCGAGGAATCAATGGCGATACTATAGCCCATATCCCAGTAATTTCCTCCAGCTTGCTTTGCCCAGAGCCAATTACCATTACTATCCAATTTGGCTATAAAAATATCAATATCTTCAGTACAGGTAAGGGTTGTGGTTCCGAAAGAAGCAGTTCCTTCAAAATAACCAGTGACATAGCTGTTTCCCGAGGAATCAATGGCGATACCCCAGCCCTCATCGGAGTAAGTTCCACCAGCTTTTTTTGCCCAGAGCCAATTACCGCTACTATCCAGTTTGGCTACAAAAATGTCAGCATTCCCATTACTTTCAAGAATTATACTTCCGAAAGAAGCAGTTTCCCAAAAACCACCGATAACATAGCTGTTTCCTGAGGAATCAGTGGCTATACTTAGTCCGTTTTCGCTGCTAGTTCCTCCAGCTTTTTTTGCCCAGAGCCATACATCGCTCTGAGCGAAGATAAAGGTGGTGTAGAGTAAAAATAATATGAATAAAAGTGTCTTTTTCATTTTAAATACCTCACTTTTAAAATTAGTTTTTTGAAAAAGTCGGTTGGGGGTTAAAATTAGGGAAAAACTGAGAGGTAAAGAGATACAACTTCTCTTTAAATCTTTTTTCTAATTCTGAGAGTTGATAGTTAGATAAATAGTTGCAGTTCAAAGCTGCGGGGATACTTACAATAATTTGATAATGAATCACATTCTTTAAATTCGGTGTTATTATTGGTTTACACCGAGCTACACTAATATTAATATATTTTTTCCCTCTTTCACACCTCCTTTCGCTGTTTTCAGATAAAGAAAATAAAAAACTAAGCTTCATTCTTTCACCTTTTAACCTTCATTTAAAGCTCATAGGTTAAATTAGATGTCCTTGAATATTAAAACTCATATCTCTAATTTTAGAAAATAAAATAATAATTTAATTGTCAAGTATTTCTTTGTAATTTCGGAACTAGGTTATTATCAGTTTATATCTTATTGTCAATCATTTAGTTAGATAGAGTAAATAATTTTTAAAGGGATAATATCAGCGACAAGTGTTAATAAAGAGTATAACTTAACAGGGATGAATTAGCTTAGAAAAGGATAATTTCGCAAGTTGAAGGATAATTTCGCAGAAAAATGGATAATTTCGCAGAAAAATGGATTATTTCGCAGGTGAAAAATGGGGTAAATAGGGTTAACTTATTCTTATATAAATAACTTAGGCATATTTTGAAATTTCCCTATAGTCCCGGATAGAAATTATAGTCCCGAATAGAAAATATAGATGCTGATAAGAAGTAATAAATTTATATATATATATATATAATATATATTATATTATTCTAGAATAAAAGAGATATATATTATATATCACTATACAGATTTTGGTTTAAATAACTAGTATATAATTAGTTAGTATATATCTTGACTCTCTCCTGACTCTTTCCTGACTAAAAAGAGAAGGGGGAGGTAGGGGTTGGTAAAGAGACAAAAAAAGAGGTATAATTTATTGATTAAGAATGAGATAGGTGAGAGACAAGGGTAAAATAGGGGTGCGAAATAATCCATTTTTATGCGAAATTATCCCAATTTCTGCGAATTTATTGTTTGCTGCTATTTTGTTAAAAGGAGAGGGACTTTACAGAATTCACTAGTTTTACTCTTTATGTATCAGGTTCTTATATTTATTAATAAGGGATGGACTTTACAGAATTAACGTATTTATTACTCGTTACACATCAGGTTTATATATTTATAAAAAAAGTAAGGACACATTGTTAACTCGTTTACTTTATATATCAGGTTTTATATATTTATAAAAAAGGGGGGGACTTTTAAGGTTCCCCCCTGGGTCAAGTTAATTTAACATCTAGTTGCAGTATTTCTACCGAATGATTTCCTTTGCAAGAACCTAGGATTGGCTAGTTTAACCCCCTGGTCGCCTTTTTGGAGACTGAATGATACTCGTACAATAGTCTTAGGGTTATTTAGTTTAGCACATAGTAGGTGATAGGGTTATTCCCGGTGGGCACTTTCTCTATTTTTATCAGTTCAAGGTCCAGTAAACCCTGGATAAACTTATTGATTTCTTCTTTTTTATAGTGATGGTTAAACTTAGCAGAGATATCTGTTTTACTTAATCGGTGGTCAGGTGCAATCATCAGGGAATAGAGCAATTTTTCCATATTCATCCAGGTTCTTTTATCGGAGGCAAGGTTAAGTAATTTATTATTTAGGCGATAATAATTGCACAGATATTCGGCTTCCAGGACGGTTTGTTTATCAATGGGATTATTTTGCAGCCAGATATCCAGATTAGCTTTGTTATCTCTAATAGATTTCCAATTTTTCACAGCGTAAATGATAATAGAGAATCTGGGGAAATAATCAAGGTAGATACGAGTGTTTGATTCCCCTTCTCTTCCTTCCAAATTAAGTAGTTGTTGATATTTAGGACCATAAACATTATTAATATAGGAGAAAGCTTCTTCATCAAATCTCAGTTCATAGGAACCAGGTAGTGAAGCAAAGCATTGGAGCATATCATAATATTTATGGATTTCACTTTCATAGATGGTAGTGGGATTGATAAAATTATTATTAGGTGGGATATAGTTTTCGGGGATATAGCAGAAAAGGAATCTCTGGAAGAATCCACACCCTTTATCAATGATGTTTTTATAAGCGTTATAAAAGCTATCATTAGTAATAGCACCGACGATAGATAGAGCAGAATCTTTGATGGTAACGGAATAATCCAGGGTGCTATTGCTGGCGTAATGTCCGTTAAATAGGTCAGTTATATCATCCAGCATAGTTTTGTTATAATCTTGTTTGAAGTTTTGAAAGAAGCTTCCCATTTCCTGATATTCTAAGAGCAGGCAGGGTTTAGTTTGCAGTTCTTTGAGCAGAGCAGCATTCGTAATCTTATTTTTTACCAGATTAAAATACAGGTTATTATTATCATTTATGAGCATTTTCTGAGCCTGACATATACAGGTGCTTTTATGGGTCCTGGAAGAAGGACCAATTAATAAAGCATAGACATTACAATAATGTTTGGTTCCGTTGCTGGAAATATAAAGATGATTTCCGATGGACACTGCGAGAAAGGGCAACATAGCAGTAAGAATGATACCATCAGGAGCATTAGTGATGTTATTGACGGTATTAATATATTCCTGGAACATAAGTGGTAACCTGGATTTATCCAGTTTTACTATCAGATTAGTGCCTTTCAAACAAGACTGCCCTGGCGAAACTTCCCATCCGTAGCTTTTAGCGATATGGAATAGAGTTCCTATATGGATTTGGTTGTAGTTATGGTGTTCAATCTTCTTCCAGATATTTTCCAGTTGGGTGATGGAATCGTTGTAATGAGGATTATCAGCGAAGCAGAGCCAGAGTTTTTTTCCTTTCTCCAGTGAATCTATCTCATTATAATAGTTATAGATAGCAATACCACAGCGTAGCCAATCCAAATAATTAATCTTTCTCTGAGCCAGATATTTGACGGCGGAAATGGAATATTGAATGGTCTCTTCGGAAGAAGGGTGTTTCTCTTTTTGCTCTGAAGGAGTAGTATTATCTTCAGTTTGCAGGTGAGTTAACAGAGTATTTTCCACATTTAGACATTGTGCTGCGCCTAAATCAATTACATTGGGGTCATAGCTTAAAAAACAAGCTTGAGACCATCCAGATGGTTTATCTGGTTCAATACCTGTTAAATCACGGATATTAGCCGAGCAACATTCTCTTAAGATGAGATAAGTATTTTTATCGGAAACCGGTTGATTAAAAGGGATAATAACCTTAATGCCGTTGTAAGGAGAACGAAAGATGTAACGAGCTCCGGGAAGAGCTTTAAGAGCTTCTTTACACTCTGGTAGGTCTGGGACATTATCCATGTCCATAACCAGGCCGTTCATCTGTATAACATTATCCTCACATCTTTTTCCCTTCACGACGCCATAGACGAAATAGGGTAGCTTCTTCTTAAGTTTTCGGCGTTCTTCTTCATAAGCCGTATTTCTGATAGCTTCAATAACAGGTTTTAACTGTTCACCCTTGATAAGATTGATGACTTCATCCAGAGATTTCATTTCTAATAACTCTGGTTTTTCCACACTATGACCATAGGTAACCTGGGTTGGGTCATTTTCGTTTAACCCAGAATTGCTGTGAGAAACAGATGAGTTTCTCGTCTTGTCATTGATTTGCATATTATCTACCTCCTGATGATAATTTGGGGGAGTTTTTCCCCTAAGTTGGGTTTCCTGATTAACAGGATTGCATTTGAAATTTGCATTTTGCATAGTAGTTTCTCCTTTATTATATTAGTTTTGTCCAGTAGCTGAGGATTATAACTTTCCACGACTTCCGAGACATCATCAAGTAAACAACACTATTTCAGAGAGTTTATTTACTGTTTTGTCCCCTTATTTTTTTAAGATAAAAAAATAATGCCCTCATATATAAAGGTATGACGAATAGGAACGAAATCCTTTAAATAGCTTTATTCTGTGGGACACAGCTGAGTTTCTGAAATAGTGGTCTAAAGCCCACCTCCTTCTTCCATTTATTCCAATGGTTATAATTAATTTTGAGAATATGATGCCATATATAAGTTTCCATAAACCATATATATGTTATATGTCAAGAGAGAAGATTGATATTATTAAGCTATTCATCTTATTCTTGTTGTAAGAGTTAGCGATATTATAAGGGTGTTAATATATTATTTTTCTTTTTCTCTAGTATAAACCAGCAAACTCTTTTCTGGATTTGCCCAGCAGTATTTTATTTCTCCTACAAAGATAGTATGGTCTCCACTACGAACCTGCGTAACTATTTCACATTCAAAGACGGCAACGGCATCCTCTAAAACTGGCATTTTATGCAGTTTACCAGGGAAATATCTCACTTTGCCGGTTTCCATTTTATCAATCTCTCTTCCTGTAGTGGAACCTGCCAGAGCACAGAGTTCCTTCATTTCCACTGAAGGAAAGACCAGATTGAAATATCTGTTCTGTTGCAAACATTCGTGGGAAAATCTGGTATGACCGATGGAAATAGCAAACATAGGGGGTTGAATAGAAGTTCGCATAAACCATTCTATGGTAATGAGATTATAACCGCCAAGCGGTTTTTCGGTAACTACCAGAGCAACCTTAGCTGGTAAATGGATTAAACCATAAGCACTAGAAAGGTCTGTTTGTTTCATACTTTATTCCTTATGTTTTTATTGATAAAATAATTCAATAGGTTCAAAATAAAAACTTTAAAAACTGATACAATAATATCCAGCGAAATCTTTAATATTAAGGCAGTTAGGCAGATTTAAAGAGGAGTAACCATAGAAATCAATCTAAAATATAGTAAACATCATCCTTATATATATGGAGGGACAAAAAAAATATATTGTTCCTTCTAATAACAATTTGTCTTGGAGGGCAAAATGAAAGTAAAATTCAAATATGGAATCCGCACTTATAGCGGGAAACTGGATGAACTGGTCTTCAGCAGTTACCGGAAGGGCAAACTCTGTATAGCCAGAGAATTTGTCTATCCTCGTATCACTCCACATAATAATGAGATAGGTTCTGTAGGCAAAAACTTAGGTTTACTGTGGGCTGAAGGTTCTGATGAATTCAAGTCACAACTGGCAATGTATGCAAAGTTGAATGCAACAGAAAATGTACCTGCCAATCAATGGGCACCTAATGCTTATGCCTTGTGGGTGCAGCTGATGCATAAATGGGCAGCTGACCATGATGATGTAGACCTCAAAACTCTAACGGTGGAGGATTTTGCTGTCACCGGAATAACTGTAAGTACCGTAAAGAATTGTGTGCTAAATGGGTATTTGAAACCAGTCACTGGTTATGATACAATGACTGCCGCATTCTAAGTCGGAGGGCAAATAAGGGGACAGGGATAACTTGTCCCCTTCAATCTTATGATATCGGAGGAAAAAATGAATGAGAATATACTTCACAGCCTGGCAGAAGAGCTGGCACAAAAGGTGAACAAAGCTCTAAATATCCCTGTCTTAAATGAAAAACAGGAACAGGTCTTCTTTGAGATGGTGATTCTACTTCTCCTGGAATTGCTGGTAAACAAGTTCGGAATAAATCTTGAAGTGAATAACTAAGTAGATATTATCAGGCAGCACTCATAAAACAATCAAAGGTTGTGCCATTCTTAACTCAAGAGGATGGCACAACTACTTCTTTGATAAAACCATAATGAAAGCGATTTCTTTTTTAGGCGCAAGACTAATCTCCTTTCACCTTATCAGGAACTTAAAGTATGCAAAGCTTTCCAAAGTATAAATCATCATCTATTAGTAGTCTCAATTAATGTTTATCATCTTCGTAAAAGTTCTCAAATAACTATAGAAAAAGATGTGAAAAGTGGTTATCATTAATTTAAAGAATAAACTTATCAGCATTATCTTTGAGAATTATCTCAGTAATAATCTCTTGAATACTTGGGAAGACAAAGGGATAACAATAATCGGGAAAAACTATTGACAGATTCTGTGATGGAAGCATATAAGATAAGAAATTTTATTCCAAGATAAATAGGAAAAGCGATAAAGCCTATCGGTCTATTTGCGTGCTAATAAAGTGCATAAGCCGAATTATACATTAGGGTGGAAGATTATGAAGATTAAGAAATCTGATTTATGCTTGTGTTTGGTTGTCGTTCTTTTAATTCTATTGTTTTCTTGTAAAAAACAAGAGCAAGTGAGAAGTGGACTAAAAATTGTAGTTCTTTCACCTGAAGTGGGAGAGATAATAGCTTCTTTAGGAGCTACCGACCTGTTAGTAGGCAGAACACAGGAATGTGATTATCCTGAAGAGCTTTTGAAGGTGCCGGTGGTTGGCAATTTTGGAGCTATCAATAGAGAGAAAGTTATAGCTCTAAAACCTGACCTGGTTTTTACTTCTGCTCTGGAACAAGATGCTATAGCCCAGGAATTACAAAAAGTAGGAATCAAGGTTCAGCAGATTTATCCAAAAAAATTAGATGATTTACCGGTAATCATTAGACAAATAGGTGATTTAATAGGTAAAGGACAGGAGGCTTCGGCTTTATCGGATAGTATCGCTACGGCTATTGCAGAGGTGAGAATTAAATCAGCCAATATTTTCCATCCGAGAGTTTATGTGGAAATTTATCGTAATCCGTTAATGAGTGTTTCCGATGAATCTTTTGTAGGTGATGTAATAGAATCAGCTGGAGGAGATAATATTTTTTCCAAATTGGAACGTGATTATGCTCGGGTGGACCCTGAAGATGTGATATTAGCCAAGCCAGATATTATTATCTGTTATTCTCAGGATACGCTGGAGGGTATTTCTTCACGCAAAGGATGGAGTAATATTCCGGCAGTAAAGAATAAAAGAATCTATTTTGAAAAAGATATAAATCCGGATTTAATACAACAAGCAACACCCAGGACAGTGCAAGGGTTAAGGCTTTTGTATGCGATATTTTCTGAGCAGATGAAAAAATGAAAAAAGAACACTGGTTAATACTCATATTAATTCTCATATTTTTTGCACTAGCCACCCTCTATCTTTTTATAGGTAATGTTAGCAAAGAGATAGTGATACAGGTGAGGCTTCCTCGTATGATTCTAACAATATTTACAGGACTGACTCTTGCGGGAATAGGGTCTGTGTATCAATTAATGCTGGTTAATCCATTAGCCGAACCTTATATCTTAGGCATATCCTCTGGTTCTGCTTTTGGAGCAATATTATTTGGAGTGCTTGGTCTGACCTTATTAATGCCTGTAGGTGGATTTATAGGAGCGGTCTTGACCTTAATTATCGTCTGGCGTCTGGCACAGAAAAAAGGGAGTTTTGACCGTAGTCGTTTACTTATTGCAGGAGTTATTGTAGGGATGTTTTTTTCTGCTGGTATTTCTTTAATTATGTATCTCTTTCAGAAGGATACAATGATTATTCTGGGCACTTTAATGGGGAATTTAGGGCATATATTTACCGAAAATGAATGGCATTTTTTTCTGTTTTTATTTGCGATATCAATCATTATTTTAGGCAGACTTTATTTTCGTTCCACAGCCCTGGATATTATGAGTGGGGGAGATATTTATGCTGGCAGTGTGGGAATTGATGTTCAGAAAGTGCGAAAAGAGCTTTTTTTACTCACATCCATATTAGTTGGCATCACTGTTTCTTATGCTGGTATAATAGGTTTTGTAGGATTGATTATTCCACATATAGTGAGGTTTTTCATTCCTTCAGGACAGAAAAAGATATTTCTGTATTCACTTATTACGGGGGGTATATTTTTATTGTGTTGCGACCTGATTGCTAAAAATATAGCTGTCATTGAATTACCAGTAGGAGTTATCACCTCTGCTGTTGGATGTCCATTCTTCATCTGGCTATTATTGAAAAAGTAAAAAACTTTTTTAATCAAGAGTTTAACTTAGAAGACATCACTTTAAGAGAGGGGAATAATACCCAGTCCTTGCAGGACACACATCTACAAGAGGGGAATGAGCTATGTATTTTTCATAGATTAAAGCTTAACTAAAATAAATAGACCTTAGAGTAAGGAAAAAGAATAAAAAAATCCGGGTGAAGTAAAACACCCGGATTAGTTGTAATATTTGATGTATGTTGATGATGATTTATTTCATCAGCATCATTTTCTTGGTTTCAGTTACACCATTAGTGGTCAAACGATAGAGATATAATCCACTGGTGACAGGTTTCCCATTATTATCAGTTCCATTCCAGACAACACTATGTCTTCCAAAATCAAGATTTTCATTAATCAGATTTTTAATCAGCTGTCCTTTCACATTATAAATGGAGAGGTTAGCAAAGCCCGCTTTAGGCATATCAAAACTGATAGTAGTTTCTGGATTGAAGGGGTTCGGATAATTTTGGTGCAACATATAAGTTACATTAGGAACGGCGGGATCATCATTAGGAACTGGCATTGAGAATTGCATTTCCATAAACATAACCTGTCCGCCATCAGGATTTTGATGATAAGGAGGGTCAATAACATTAGCACCCCAGGTATAATCATTGTAGAACATAAATCCTAGTTTGCCAATTTTCTGACCGTCAACAGTACCTACATATTGAATTTTATCAGCAGGATAAACCCACATAGGTTTAATTCCTGAGAATTCAGGCGTATCAACATTGTTAAGAATGATAGGCTCGCTCCAGGAGTTTCCATTATCGGAAGAAAGAGAAATCCAGATTTCAGGGGTATTAGCATAGTCAATCATTTCAGTGTCGCCTATGTAATTATAATCACGAGCACGTCTGCTATCCTGCCATACTGCAGCCATCATACCTTCTTCATTGGCAATGGTGATTTTGCAATTATTATAATGGAATTCCATTGCATCGTCATGGGCAGTATTATCCCAGTGAGGGAATGGCCAGGCAGTAGCTACAGATATACCCCAAGCGCCAGTTGTATCTTGGACATACTCATCCACTTCTCCGAAAGGAGGTTGGAAATCCCAGGGGCAGAAAGCTGTGTTATAATCATCATTCGGGTCTTTTTGAGGATATACTTCTCGTATTGAGAATTCTTCAGTAGCAGGATCAAAGATAAACTCTTTAACGAATTCCATTTCGGGATAATAGTATCCATCAATGTTCTGTAAGGACCAGACGCCAAATACATGAATTCTTCCCAGATTATCAAATGTAGCATTAATATGACTTGTATTGCCAGAAGCAAGAGCGAAATATAATTCTCCATTATCCCCATAAGGTGCACCGCTAACAGGCGAAACAAAATAACCGGTAGTGTCAGTGGGTGAAGAATCGGGATTCCACATAGTGAATTTACTATAGTCAGAGATTCTTCTCCAGGTTCCTTCACCATAGTTGGGGCAGATAAAGACATCCATGTCGGGCTCATCAATGTTAGTAGTAGCATCAGATTCGGTCGCAAAATGATAACCAGCGTAATAAATATTACCAGCATTATCAGCAGTTATAGCATGAAAAGGACGACGCCATTCTTCATCAACATTCCATTGATTCATCTCAGGAATGCTAGTATATTGCCAATTAAGTGGCGTAGCATTCACAATATCATCAGGGTCAAAATCGGCATAGGCAATATAAGGATTTTCTGAAGGAGTATTAGCAGTATTATGAGTAACTGAATTTCTTGCTAAGACATAAATTCTTTGTTTTCCTGCAACAGGAGAGGGTCCGATTTGAGCATTGGGCCAGATGAATTCATTGTCATCAGTAACAGTACCATCAGGAGCAGTGATAGTAATAGGATTATCAATAATAATACCATAATAAAATAGACCAGTAAGTCCATCTATGAAACCATCGGCAGCATACTCTACTTCAAGTGGAGCATCAGCATCTTTATTAGCATGCCAGGCATATATTGGTTTGCCACCAACCATATCTACTTCTAAAGTAGAGTATCCTTCATGATTCTGTTGAGGTGTTATTTCGTTGTTAGCTTGAATATTACCCTGGGCATCAATATAAGTGTAAAATATCCGGCGATTACCACTAGCTTGACGACGTCCATGATAAGTCATAAAATATCCACCACCAGCAGATTGGGGGATTACTTTTAAAGGTAATCCATTGTAACTGCCAATCATATAATCATAGTAACTTGTGATTATAGGTGTTGGTAATTTAGTAAAAGTATATGCTGGAGCATCACGATGTGCGGGGACGATAGCCTTATTGTATTGGATTTCAATCGGTTTAAGGATAGTTGGAACCTCCAGGTCATTAGCCAAAGCTAAAGACATCATAAGGCAAAGTGTGAATATAATCACTACTGTTTTTTTCATTTTTACCTCCATATTTTATTAGGTTATTTAAAATCTGAGTTTTATAGAAAGTCTATGTGCACTTTTCAGGAAACTTTCAGCTAAATCGCCCATATCTGTATAGGCATAATCAACATTAATAATAGCGAAACGAGTTGGTATTTGATAACCAACGCCAGCAGAAAAGCCATTTGCATCATAATTAATTTGATAACCGGCGCGTAAAAAAAGATTACCATACTTATATTCGGTGCCGATATTCCAGGTTTCCATACGATCAATTACATTATCCAGTTGAATAGAAGCAATCCAATGATTAATGGAATTGTAGGAAGTTCTATCTTCTGGGGGGATATTTTCATTCCAGCTGCGCATAATATCGCCGCTAACACCTAAAGAAAAGCACATAGGTATCTTAGAATCCAGTTCAGGGCCATCTTCATCAATTGACCCATCGCCATCGTTATCAAAGAGGTCAAAGGGGTCCTCATCGGTTCCGCTATCTTCATCGTCATCAACATAATAATGGATATCCGGACCGAAATTACGGAGAGCCATACCTATTTTAACATTTCTCCAACCTGTGTTGTATATAGAGCCCACATCAACAGAGTAGCTATTGACAGAGAACTCATACAGGTTTTCGCGGAGATATTTAATACCCACTCCAGCAGAGAACTTATTAGTAAACTGTTGAGCATAATCCACACCGAAAGCCATACTACTATTAGTAAATGTTTCACCAGTGGGACCGAAAGTTTCTTCGTCGGTGATATCCATATTATCCATATGTAGAACAGAGCCATAAGCTGCGACAGTGGAAACACCATTAGTAAATGAGCAAGCGGCAAATTCATGCATAATATCAGCAACCCAGTTGGTATGAGAAACAAAAGCTTGATTTTGGTAGGAAGGAGCCAACCCAGCTGGGTTCCAGTAGACAGAAGAGATGTCATCTGATACGGCAGTATAAGCTTCACCCATACCAATAGCACGGGCGTCAATACCCAATTTGAGAAATTGTAAGGCTACTGTTCCTACTTTTCCGAATGGTTTAGCTGATATTAGAGTTGGAATCAAGACAAGACTCAATACTATCAGGGATATTAAATGCTTTTTCACCATTCCTCCTTATTTAATTATCACGAATTTGCCGACTTTTATATTGTTGTCAGCTTTGTTTTCTATGGAATAGAGATAGACTCCGGGTGCAATAATCTGGTTATGTTTAGAGAGTAAATCCCAATCATGCATACCACTGGCAGCTAGTCCATGCGTAGTAGCTTTAGAAACAGTAAGAATATCTGCTTGATAAGCACCGTTATGGTCTATTTCATCTACTAAGTCACCCGCGAGGGTATATATTTTTATTTTGCATTTTTCAGGGAGATTGATGAACCAGAGACGACGACTCTTATCACCTTTTTCATCCTTTTCCCTTCTACCGTCAAATTTACTCTTTCCAATATAGGGATTAGGAACAACATAGATGTTATCCATATCAGATTTTGCTAAAGGACCGGGGAAAAACACTTGCATATTGGCATCTTCATCACGTCCAGATTCAAGAGAACTAATGTGATTGAGAGGGATACCACGGTCAAAAGTGGTAACAGCCACATAATATTCAATTCCCTTGGGTGGATATAAAATAGCGGAATGATAATATCTGCGGGTCAGACGTTGCTTTCTCAATTCAGCTAATTTATCCCACTGAGTTTGGTCATTAGGATCGGTAGGTATATAGACTTGGCCTCCAAATCCAGGCAAGGGAATCATTTTAGAGTCATAAATAGCGTCAAAGATATCATCCCGAATTTCAGGGTGCTTGAACAATCTGGCTTTGAGATTCTTAATCATTGAAGGAGGTAGATTTGCATAATCCACTTCAATCTGTTCAGCCTGCGCTTCTAAATCAGGACTCCAATCTACATCTGGATTATAGATGGGCCAGCCATAGAAATCATCACCAACATTATAGGGTACAAATTGGTAGTTCTCGTCATATCTATAAAATTTTGTAATATCACCATTCCATTCGTTCTTATTGGGAAGACCTTTATCAATGCCGAGATATCCGCCATAATTTATATAATAATCAGTGCCACTATTCACATTATAATCCAGTAGGTCTTGTGATGTATCAATTTTGTCCCAGCGTTCCATCATAGTCCAATCTTCTTGAGAGCCACTACCGCTTCGTCCCCAGGTAGTATAACCTTGAAAATCGTGCCTTAGCCTGTAACCCGTAAAAGGATTAACTCGGGCATTCATATTATAATTGTTTGGGTCAGGTTTGAATTCATCAGGGAAATTAGACCAATCAACAGAATTGGGATCGCTATCTATGCCGGGAATTAAATATGGGCTATTGGGGTCCTGCCAACCAATAACTGAACTATTCACTGTCATAATATCATAAGAAAATTCACTTCTATTATCCCAGTAAAGTTCTATACGACTGCCATCATCAGTCATTTCAGCTAAAAGTTTTGGAATATCAGGAGGTTCCGGAGGAGTATAATGTGGGAAAGTATCAGGTAATATCACAGTATCTAAAGTTTGAGCTTGTCCATAAATCATTTTTGCGAAGGTGGCGGTGCTCTTTAAATCTTCCAGGTTATCACCGGGGAAAACAGCAACGACAATTTTCATAGTTCTTCCTGGAGCAAGATTCCAGGAGTTTACGGTTGGAGCGGTAGCACCTTGTTGATCACCATAGAAAGCAAATAAGAAACGTGTATCTTTAGGGACGGTTTCCTCAAACTGCATCTGGTCTGGTTGCTCGGGACGCAGAGGGTCAAATTTTGATTCATCGGGGTTTTTACCAGTTAGTAGCCAATATTTTTCATTGGCAGTTTTTTTAGGCGAATAATTTAAACTAAGAGGATTAGTATCAGAGGGTCCATTTTCCACTTTCCAATACCAGCAATGGAATTGAAGCTGTTCGGGGTCAGGAGTGCAAACACGAGCACCCACTAAACCTGTGGTTAGACCTCCATCTCCATCAGCATCATGAGTGTAGGCAAATTCAAAACCTGAACCTTTTACATAACCTGATACATCATCAGCAGCTTTTTCACGTCCCCAGGTCTGAGGACCACAATCACAATCCATATAAATTCCCATTGCACAATCAAAGAGAGTATCCATATAAACGGTGTTCATATTAGTAATGTCAAATTCCACATACACGAGGTTTTTGATGTATTCGTAGCTCCATTGATAGGACATCTGTCTTACCCGCACATTTAGCGGAACATGCTTACTTGCTCCCCGTGATGATCCATAATCACGGTCGTCACCAGGTGTTCCAAAGGGGCAATAATCATAATAATAACCTATAAAATCTTGTTCTGAGACAGGGGCGCCATCCTCATCAATTTGTCCGTCATTATCATCATCATAAGGCATAGAGAAACAATAAGAGCTGTATGATTTATCGGAAAGGTCCATAAAACCTAAGGGGAACCAAATCTCTATATTATTGCCAGTATTGATTATATTATAATTGTTTGTATTTGCGATATACTGACCACCAAAAACTTGAAATTGAGTTGGTAACTCATCTGCTCTTCTCAGGGGGAAAGTATAGCCAACAAAATCCTCATCTATGCATCCATCGCCGTCATCATCCACCCCTCTTTCTTGCAAACGAGTGCTTGATGTAGCCACTCGATCTAATCCATTATACATAGAAAACATAGTTACCACTTCAGGATTTGTGTTAGAAGAAAGTAAAGGATTATAAGCAGGTAAGAACTCATAAAGATCCCAGTCGCCATCAAAACCAACAGTTACCAGAGTGTCCAACACTGGTTTCATCCAGGGTTGCCAATCAGGAGAACCATAGGCAACAGTTTGAGAACTATCTTGACTAGGGTGTAGAGCCCGCCAATACAGTTTTCTGCCTGCACTATCTCTCCGGAATTTTTTAGCCCCGAACCAGAGAGCACCTTGATACAAATAATCTATTCCTTGTCCTCCTGGATACTCCAGAGAAGGATATACAGGAATGGCATCATCCCCAGAACCAAAGAAGCCATAGTTACTGACTCTTAGCCACATATTACCGACATTATGATAGTTTTCAATGTCGAGTTTCTTGGCTCCAGAAGGTTTGTCTACCATTGCTGCTTGAGCAATTCCTGTGAATAATAATGCAAGCAGCAGACATAATATAAATTTGTTTAATTTCATTTTCAAAGCTCCTATGGATTAATTCAATTTGAATTCAATCGGGACGATAACAGTTGTATCAACAGGATTTCCGCTACTTTTTCCCGGCTGAAAACGTACTTTGCGTACAGCTTCAATAGCGGCCTCATCTAAACCTCCAGGACCTGGTTGCACTGAGCGTAAAACTCTAATGTCGCCAACAGTTCCATCTTTATAGACATCAACTTCCAGAATAACAGTGCCCTGGATCCCGGCTCTTTTAGCAAATTCAGGATATACAGGTTTTATGCTGCCTATGGGGACGGGAGGATCATCCCAGGGGACAAAATCAAAAGGTCGCTCTTCAGCTGATTGTTGAATTGTACTACTGGTAGTGCTCTGTAAATTTCCAAACTGCTGCAAAGCTAAGGCTCTCTTTTCGGCAAGTTCAGGAGTATCTTCTGTGGCAAGTTCTTCACTGATAACCGGGATATTGATATCAATTTCTGTTTCGGTTTGAGTTTCTTGTTTTTGTCTGGTATCTGGTGGTGCTTCAGCGATTTCTACTTGAGTAACTATTTCTTTTTGAGTTGTAGTCTCTGTTTTTGGGGCAATTAGATAAATCAATAGCATAATCGCTATAGCTAGGGCAACAGCTTTGCTGAATTGAGAATCGCAGTAGTCTTTCCAATCTAATATTTTATTATTTTCCATAATTCCCCCCCCTTCCTATAACTTTCTCTGGACTTCAAATACTACATTACGAGTATCTGCGTCTTGAAGACGTATCATAACATCACGGATGGATTGATAACGACAATCTTTATCAGCTCGGAAACAGACCTGAAGGGTGGGAATCTCACGTGCTTTAGCTTGCATAGTCTCAACTATAGAATTATCTTCAACCGTATAAGGGAAATCATCAATAAGAATCTGTCCTTTAAGAGTTATATAAATGGTAGCAGTTTCATTTCTAGCTATACGTTCTATATTTTCTGTAGCATAGGGTAATCTTTCACGGGGAACCCAAAAAACACGTTCCTGCACAAAAACAGTAGAAACCATAAAGAAGAGCAAAAGCAAGAAGGAGATATCACCCGTAGAAGTTGTTGGGATAGCGGCACTTGGTCTTTTTGACATTTGTATCTTAGCCATTATTTACTCCTATAATTGGGTGGATATTGAAATCATTGCTCTATCTCTAAAACTAACGAGATGGTCTACCACTCTAACCATATCGCTATATTTGGCTTCGCTATCTGTTTTTACCAGAAAGAGCATTTTTGTTTTTCTGACTTCGGGGTCACTACTTTGTTGATTAAGTCTTTCCCGCATCTCAATCTTACTTTGAATCAAGTTATCCAACTCATCATCAGTAAACACTCTCGGTTCTTCATTGTTAACTCTTATTCTTCCATCAGGTAGAATTTCTAAACGGGTCATTTCTGCTTCAGTAAGTTGAATTTCAGTTGTTTTAACTTGTTCTTCTGGAACAGCTTTATTTAGTTGGACCTTAACGCCTTCTTTGACATCAAACTTAGTTGTTGACATAAAGAATACTATCAACAGGAAAGAAATATCGCCAGTTGAAGTTGTAGGAATATTAGCGCTTGGTCTTATCTTCCGAGTTACTTTCATTGTAACCTCGATTTAGGATTCAATGAGGGCTTCGGTTACCTTTTCGGAAGCTCTTTGCATATCCACAACGATACCATCCACCATAGTGGTAAATATATTATATAGTAGCTGCACTGGAATAGCAAAAATTAAACCCCACTTAGTGGTAATCAAAGCTATTCTTATACCATCTGCAACTATGGTAGCATCAACTGCTCTGGCTTTAGCTATGGCGTCAAAAGCAACAATCATACCTGCCACAGTTCCCAAGAAACCTAACATTGGACAGAGAGTAATGGTGGAAGTCATCTCCACAAATCCCTTTTCCAAGTAAGACATTTCAATCATAGCGGCATTTTCCATATATTTCTCTACAGCTTCTATGCCATTATCAGCTTTTTCTAGTCCAGCAGCTATAACCGCAGCTACCGGTCCACGAGTTTTATTAGCTAATTCAGTTGCTTCCTTAATTTTTTTCTCTTTAATCAAAGGAATAATCTGATTTAAGAAATCATTCAGATTGATTTTAGCATACATTAAGGAGATAAATTTCCAGATACAATAGGCAAGTCCATAAATGAAAACGGCAAGAATGGGCCACATTGCCCAGCCGCCATTCAAAAATTCCTGGACTAAAGAACGTCCAAACAGAAATTCAGCTACTGACCTCAGACCGGATGATTTTTGTACGGTTTCAGTCTCAGCTGGAGCTGTCTGGTCGGTCGTAGTTGTAGTAACAACAGCTGTATCAGGAGCTGTAGCAGTTGTATTATCTTGGGCATAAGCTAAAGAAATGAGTAAGACACTCATTAGAAGCAGAAGTGGTAGTATTTTTGATATTCTGTTTCTCATTTTATTATATTTCCTCCATGGATATTACTAAAAGTTGAATGAGATACCAAGCGTTACGCCCCGGAAATCATTAATATATCCGGGGTTGCGGGTATATAAATCGTGAACGAATTTAACTTCTGGATAGACATAGCCTGTACTGGAATCAGCTAAGTCTGCTCCATCATCATACCATAATCCTGTCTTAGGATAGACGGTAAGCACATTTTTGGTTTTGAGAAGGTTTTCTACATCTAAGAAGACTTTAATATTCATCTTATTAGAGAGCATAAATCCTTTAGTTAATCGCATATTAAGTTGATGGGTGGGGTCTTTGCGTGCACTATTAACATCCAGCATCTTATCACCTAGTAATGATTGAGGTGTGTAGGGAGCACCAGAAGCAAATGACCAATTGAAATTAGCGGTGAAATCGTCTAAAGGCAAAATGTAATTAGTGAAAGGAACAAAGAATTCTTCTCCTCTTCCAATTCTAAAGGTAAAATTGATAGCAATATTATGACGTATATCCCAATCCAGAGGGAATTCTCTAAGATTAGTAGCCTCATCTTGAATAACAGTGGTAGAATTATTTCCCTGAGCCCAAGCTAAGGAATAGGCAATAGACCAGTTAGTAAAATTGGACATCATTTTTTCCAGCTGTATGTCAATACCACGAGCAGAACCATAGTCTTCAGATATATATTTATACCAGTAGACCTGAGGTTCATTAGGGTCATATTCTTTAATTGTGCTTACATAATTATAAATATTCTTATAATAGGCAGTCATATCAAGTACATAATCATCAGAAAGTTGGTGTGATAAACCTACTTCATAAGTAACGGTAATTTGAGGTTCCAATTGAGTGTTTCCCACAGTTATTATCTGGTCAGAAATATAGGCATCAGCTGGAGTTTTAGAGGTGAATATATATTGCATCTGAGGCAGCTGATTCTGATAATTATAAGCAAAACGCATCACATCTCTATCGGTTATAGGATGAGAAACACCTAACCGGGGAGAAACCATTATCTGCAATCTTTCATCGGGATCAAAGGTTACGGTGCGATAAGAACCATTATCCTGCAAGACCTTATATTTAGAACCTAAATACCAGAGGTCAAAACGCAAGCCAGCATTTACAATCATACCTTCCCATTCCATTTTATCCTGGATATAGTAAGCTGCTTGCCAGGGGAAGGCTTGATAACCATCACGTTTACCGGAAGCTTCTTGTGCAGCTTTATAATAGTCAGTAGGTTTATAAATAGGGAGTAAGGCTCCATCTTCGGTTACATATATAGCATATAATTCATCCACAATTCCATAATATGTTGTATCTGTAGGAGCTTCTGGATCGGGTGTCCATCCAAGATTTGCCATATCATAAACCCGTTTCAGACTTGCTTGATAACGATCTTCATAGATATTAAGGAAGTTCTGTAACTGGTTCTTTTTAATATTATGTTTAATTAATTCCAATCCTGTTTTAGCTAAATGTGTTTCATTTATCTGCCATTCAAAATCGGCTCTACCACTTAGTATAGTTGTGATATCATCTACAAAATATTGATATACTGTCCCAGGTGGTAAAAAGCCAGGAATAGAGCGTGGATCTTCTAATCCAGCTACACGATAAGTCCAGAAAGAAGCAGGAAGGTACTCAGCATCACTAATTCCATCGCCATTATAATCTGGACTATAAACCCCATCACTATCGTGGTCAATCGTATTCCACCCTTCATTGCCCATTAAAACATTATCCACATAATCTACTCCAGGATTATTAGGATCAAGATTATTATACATATAAATATAGTTAGAACGCTGAATTCCCCGAGGACCAGAATTACTATCTTTTTGATAATAGCTGGCTTTCACGGATAGATTCATAGAGGAATTAAAAACATGGTCATATGTAGTTATATACTGTCTTTGGATAGTTTCGTCATAGGCATAATGGTCTAAAGCATAACGCCAGGCATAAGATAGAGGATAGTTCAAAGAACGGTCACCACGAACGGCAAAGGTGACTTTTTGTGCGGGATTGAACACATATTTGGATTTTAAATTTATATTATAGGTATTATAATTTCTATTCCCCAGATCAATACCCAAAAATTCTTTTCGGCTAGCATAAGGGTTAGAAGGAGGATATTCATTTTCCAGTATATTGATGCCATTAAATGTGAAATCAGACATAGGGTCTGCAATATAATAATCTTTTAATCTTCCATCCAGCCATTCTCCCCCTCCATTCAAATAAAAAGTAAATCTTTCTTTTAAATCCTGTCCACCAAGGGGCCATACTGGGCCTCCAAGAGCAAACTTAGTTACATCCGAATTTCTGCCTTCACCAATAAGGTGGTCCGTATTATATTCAACTTTCCCGGAATAAAAAGGGTCACCGTCTTTAGTAACAATATTAATAACTCCAGATTGAGCATTTCCATATTCAGCAGGAAAGCCACCAGTCATAACCTTCATATCTGCAATTGCATCCGTATCAACCTGTAAAGCACTTCCACCATCAACTGGATCGGAAACAGACATACCATCCACAGTGAAATTTATTTCGTTAGATCTTCCACCACGAATATGTAGTTCACCGCCAACATTTGTGACACCAGCTTGAAGAGAAACGATTTCACTAAGTTCGGTAGCGGATATTTCACCCATTGTTTCCATTTCTATTTGGTGCACTGAACCAATCTGGGTTTTACCTACAACATCACTCTTAGCAGTAACAACTACAGGTGCTAATTTTATCCCTGCTTTTTTCATAATAGCATTGATATTAGTGGTCTCATCAACTTGAATTCGTACATCCGTATAGGTTATAGGGTCGTATCCTATAAGAGTAAGTTTAACCGTATATACCCCAGGGGGAATATTGATTAATATTGCTAAACCCTTGGAATCAGTTTGTCCTCCAGTAATGCGTTGATTCCCACGCATAACAACGATATTAACAAATTCTAAGGGTTTATTATTATTATCGCGTACTCGGACTGCTAAACGTCCAGTTGTGGCTGCATTTAATAAACCTATACAACCAATCAATAAAATCAGCAGGATCAATGCAGTTTTTCGCATCGATGAACCTCCCTTATTGTAAACCATTATTCTCTAAATAAAAACGCAACTTTATTCTTTTACTTGAAGCGTAAAATTCTATTTTGGTAATAAGGCAAAATCGTCAAGAATTTTTTCTATTATTAAATCCAATTTTTTAATTTTCCCTGAAAATCAAGCTCAATTCAATTTATTTATATTGTCTTAAGGCATACCATAAAAACTCAGCGATGGTTAATTATAACTAACCACAACTTTTTCTCTGTTAGCTGAACTTTTATCAATATAGCCCAGAACTTTTGCAGAAAAAGCAGATAAAAATTCAGTTTTGTATCTATCTTCTATTACTGCTATCATACCAATTCCCAGATTAAAAGTTTCCAGCATAACTTCCCAGCTAAGATTTCCTGCGTTTTGAAGCCAGTGAAACAAAGGAGGAATATCTTTGTCCTTTATGTTTAGATAAGCTGCCAATCCATCAGGAATAATTCTTTTAAGATTACCGCAAATACCGCCACCAGTTATATGGGCAAGACCATGAAGATATTCTTTAGATAAGAAAGGAAGAAGAATAGGAAGATAGCTTTTATGAATGGATAGTAAGGCATCTTTTACAGTAGACTTGAGCTCAGGAATATAACTATCAATATTAAGTTTCAAATTCTCAAAGATTATTTTTCGCGCCAAAGAATAACCATTGGTATGCAGACCGGAACTGGGAATACCAATTATCAGGTCTCCTTTCTGAATATTCCGTGGAAGCAAAGAAGGACGGTCTACTACTCCAACGATAGTGCCAACTAAATCAAAATCTTCTTCCTGATAGAATCCTGGCATTTCAGCCATTTCACCTCCGATGAGGGCACAACCATTTTCTTTACAGGCTTTAACCATTCCAGAGATAATTATGCTCACTTTTTCCGGATTCATTTTTCCTAAACCTATATAATCAAGAAAAAATAAAGGTTCTGCACCCTGAACCAGGATGTCATTAACACAATGATTTACTAAATCTTGCCCAATAGTATCCCATTTTTGTGCTTGAATGGCAACTCGTAATTTAGTTCCCACACCATCAGTACTGGAAACGAGAATTGGTTCTGTATAAGAAGAACTATCAAATCTATACAAACCTCCAAAACTTCCCAATTCACTTAATACATCAGGATTATAGGTGCTTTTAACCATATCACGAATTGCTTCTACTGCTTCTTCTCCTGCTTTTATATCTACTCCAGAACTGCGATAATCAAGCTTATTATTATTCATAGTATTTTAAGTCCAGCTTTCCAGTTGATTAACCATCATTTGTAAATCAGAGAAATCCTGATGAATCAAGCCCTGAACTCCAAAAGCGGACACACATTTAGCCGCCAGCACAGTTCCATAACGCACAGCAGAACGAATGGTGTTTTTATTCAGTGAGTTTTGAGAAGCCAGATAACTCATAAAAGCTCCAGCAAAACTATCTCCTGCTCCTGTGGGGTCATAAATCTCTTCCAGTGGATAGGCAGGTGAAAAGAAGAGGTCTTCAGGCAGAATTGCCACACTTCCATACTCGCCTCTTTTAACTACAACCACCTGAACTTTAGATTTTAGAATCTTTCGGGCAGCCTTGAAGATATTATCTATACCGGTGTATTGTCTAATTTCATCTTCATTGATGAAAAGGATATCTACTTTTTGGATAACCTCCGTAAGCTCTTCTGGACAGAGGTTAATCCAATAATTCATTGTATCACATGCGACCCAGCGGAAACTTTTCATTTGATGAAGTACTTTCATTTGCAGTTCAGGATGAATGTTAGCTAAAAGAAGGCTATTACATTGTCTACAGCTATCGGGAAGCAAGGGAGAAAATTCTGCGAACACATTTAATTCTGTGTTTAAAGTCTCAGCTTGATTCCAGTTATTATATTTTCCTTTCCAGTGGAAGGTTTTACCCGGTTTAGTCTCTAATCCATCAAGATGGATATTATGTTCTTTCAGCAAACGAATTGCTTCTTCCGGGAAATCTTCTCCTACCACTCCAACCAGATAAGCAGAACCAAAATAAGAAGCAGCAAGTGAAGCATATATAGCTGAACCCCCCAGAGAATTTTCTATTTTTCCCTTAGGAGTTTCTATGCTATCTAAAGCAATGGAACCAACTACAACCAGACTCATTTTGATGTGTGTGGCAGAGGATTAATTTCAGGATTGAGGGTATCGGACTCTATGAATTCTGCAGCAGGTTTTTCAGTTACTGTGCTCATCTTATTCAAACGGTTTATTGCTATCAAAATTGCCACCAGAAGAACTACCATAATGATTAAACGTTTCCAATCATAAGTCTTCTTATGAGGAGTATGCCAATCAAAATGAGGTCTTTCTTCATTATTTAACATTATTTTCCTTCTTTAAGGTTTCAATTCTTCCAGAAAATCTCCAAATCTTTTCACTCCCTTTTCCAGATTTTCCATACTATTAGCATAAGAAAAACGCACATTGGTGTCAAGTCCAAAAGATGTTCCCGATACCAGAGCTACATAATGTTTCTCCAGCAGTATCTGACAGAAATGGTCACAATCTTTTATCTTCTTTTTATTATTCTCAAGATACCATCCTATATCAGGCATAATATAAAAAGCACCCTGAGGCTTGAAACAATTTATATGTGGTAGTTTATTGAGTTCAGCATAGAGAAAATTGCGTCTTTTCTCAAATTCCATTCGCATATTTTCTATGGAATTATCTTCTTCAGTTAAGGCAACCACACAGGCTTTTTGCGTGATTGAATTGACACAAGAAGTGGCATGTTCCTGAACTCTTCCTGCAGCTGCAATGATAGAGGCAGGACCTGCTGCATAACCTAAGCGCCAACCAGTCATAGCATAGGCTTTGGAAACTCCATTGATTACTATAGTCTGTTCTTGCATTTCAGGGCTGATGGAGGCTATAGATATATGTTCTGTATTATCGTAGACTAAGCGTTCATAGATTTCATCTGAGATAACCAGGATTTTATGTTTTAGACAGACTTCGGCTATTGCTTCCAATTCTTTTTTTGTATAGACAGCGCCAGTAGGATTATTGGGACTATTTAGTAAAAGAACTTTGGAGCAGGGATGGGTCTTTATCGCTTCTTCCAATGCCAGTGCGGTTAGTTTATATTCATTTTCTCTGCAGGTTGGGATTATAACTGGCTCTGCATTTGCCAGTATTGCTTGATAGGGATAACTAACCCAGTAGGGAGCAGGCATTAGAACCTGGTCTTGGACATCACATACGGCTATTAATACATTTAAAATGGCAGCTTTAGCACCAGGCGAGACCAGAATCTGTTTTGGTTCATATTTAAGCCGATTATCCTTTATAAGTTTATCACAAATAGCGCGGCGTAACTCCAGAATACCAGCATTGGCAGTATACCGGGTAAAATTGGCTTCAATAGCATCAATAGCAGCTTTTTTGATATATTCAGGAGTATTAAAATCTGGTTCTCCCACTCCAAAATTAACTACATCTATTCCCTGAGCCATCATTTCATTGGCTTTATTAGAAATAGTAAGGGTAGGTGAAGGCTGAACCAATTTTAAGCGGTTAGAAATCTTAATGGACATTTTTACTTACCTCTGTCTTTATTTATTAAAAAATCTACTAAATAATTGCTAAATAGAGTCACTTCAATTCCCATTTTTATTGGTCTCTACCACAAGACGAGAGATATCGGCAATACGTAGAAATTCATTCTTTATCTCTTTTAATAAGGCATAATGATTAGCTCTAAGTTCAGGGTCATCGCAATTGACTAACACCGCATCAAAAAAATTATCAATGAAGACTCCATATTTTATAAGTGATTGAATAGCACTTTTATAATCTGATTCTTCTAAGCATCGGTCAATTGTATAACGGAGTTTTTGCAATTCAGAGTGCAGAATCCTCTCTTCTTCCTGCTGGAATAGTTCTTCTCTTAAAGGCAGAAATTCTTTTTCTCCATTAATGATATTAGAAACACGCTTGAAACCAATGACCAATCGGATAAAATCTTCTTTTGAACGATATGCCTGAAGAGCTTTAGCACGTTGTATTAAATCGGGAATATCACTTAGAGTAAGATGTTCTAAACTATCTATCACATCATAATCCAGTTTTAATTGTTTTAACAGCCATGCCACTCGTTGATGGAAGAAATTTTGCACATCTTGCTCAGCGGTGGGGGTGAGTTGAGTATAGTTTTTTAATAGTTCTAAGGTATAGTGAATTAAGCTGGAAAGATTAAAATGCCATACTCGGTCTGCAATAATCTGGACAACTCCATTAGCAGCTCTTCTTATCGCAAAAGGGTCAGCAGAGCCTGTTGGTATTAAGCCTATACCAATAATACCACAGACGCTATCCATTTTATCTGCTACGGCCACAATTGCTCCAGAAAGGGTTTGAGGAAGAGAATCGTTTGGACCTCGTGGCATATAGTGTTCATAAATTCCTTCCGCAACTTCATAGGGTTCACCGCCAGCTAAAGCATATTGTTTTCCAATATAACCTTGGAGTTTTGTGAATTCTTTTTCTCCAAGCATATTAGTTACCAGGTCAGCTTTGCAAAGTAGAGCAGTACGAAGAGCAAGCTCTTTTTGAGGCTCCTCAAGGTTTAAAAGGGTGCAGATATATTCAGTTATTTTCTCTATTCTTTGAGTCTTATCAGCCATTGTCCCCAAACAGGATTGGAATATCACTTCTTTTAACTGAGGGACAAAAGCTTCCAGAGGTTGTTTTGTATCTTCTTGAAAATACCATAGGGCATCAGCTAATCTTGCATCCACCACTTTTTCATTTCCCTTACATATAATATCCGAATATTCTGGATTGCCATTGGAAATGAAGATAAATCTATTGCTAAGTCTACCATCTTTTGTCTGGATAGAGAAGCATTTCTGATTTTGGCTGATAGTGGAAGTGATAATTTTATCTGGTAAAAATAAATATTTCTCCTGGAAAGATGCTAAAACCGCAGTAGGATGTTCCACAAGGTCAGTAGCAGTTTCTATTAATTGCTTATCTGGAATGATTTGCAGCCCATTTTCCAGAGGTAAGTTATTCAATTGTTCTATTATGGTTTTCCTTCTAAATTCTCTTTCTGCCAGGACGGCATTTTCCTGAAGTATAGAAAGATATACTGTAGGAGTAGCTATCTTGAGAGGTCTATTTAAGCCAAGATATCTATTGCCATAGGTGATATTACCACTTTTTACACCGGCGATTTCCAGTGGGATAACTTCTTCCTGCCAGAGAATACATAACCAGCGAAGAGGACGTGCCAGAGCCATTCTGGATTCATTCCAGATCATAGTTTTAGTAAAAGGAAGGTGAGGGATAAGCTCATAAATCCACTCTTTTAGAATATCAGGAGTTGCTTTTCCTGGTTGAATCTTGTGCAGAGCGATAAATTCGCCTTTATCCGTGGTCTCAATATATAAATCCTCAGGATGGGCATTATTTTTCTTTAAAAAACCGAGAGCGGCAGCTGTCAGATTACCTTTTTCATCATAGGCGAGTCTTTTAGCGGGACCAATTTTTTTTACCTGAAGGTCTTCCTGTTTCTCTGGAATGGAGGATGATAAAAGAAAAAAACGACGGGGAGTGGAGCTAACCTTCAGGGCAGAGTAACTCAATCCAGTGCTCTTCATTAGATTGATGAAAGAGCTCTGGATATACTCTACCACGGGTTGTAATTGGGAAGGTGGTATTTCCTCAAATCCAAGTTCCAGAAGGAAATCAGACATAAGATTTATCAGTTCTCTTTAAATGGAATAATTAAAATTCATAGCTCAAGCTGAGCTGATTTATTAAACCTAAATCCCCATAGGAAGTAACGCCATAGTCCAAACGACAATTCTTCCAGTTCCATCCTGCGCCTAAAGAAAATCCAGAAAGGAAAGCTAAATTGCCTCCATTATAACCTTCTGCAGCGTTACTACGAAATCCAGCTCGGAGAGCAAGCGCCGGATTGAGCTCATATTCCAGACCTAATTTAGCTAATATATTTTCCCCTGTAACTTTATCCACTTCCAAACATCCTAATAAAGTTGGCATAAACTGATAGGTGATTCCAGCAGCAAAGGTGAAAGGTAATTTCTCTTTATAATTTGTAGCCGAATAGTAGGAGGTCTGAAATCCCATATTACGTAAACTAATTCCCACCTTAACATTCGGATTAGCCGGATGGTGTATCATTCCTAAATCTACCATTACGGCAGAGGCAGATTTATCATCTATCTGATCATAAATCACTTTTAAGGTGCCACCTAAATCTACAGCATCAGTAATATATTTTGCCAGAGAGACTGCCCCTATTATATCATAAGCTCCAAAAGTTTCACCTGTTGAGATTAAATCTCCATTAGAATCAACCTCAGTTCGCTCTATAGAACCCATATTCATATATCTAATGGAAAAACCCCAGGCAGTAAACCTGTTTTTGGGCAAAAGATACTGGATTTGACCTCCCTGAGTATCTATAAAGGAATTAGTGTAAGTGGTTCCCAATTCTTTCCCTTCTATATTTAATATAGCGGCTGGATTGAAATATAGACCATCGGGATTACGAACCTGTCCTGTTAAAGATTGACCCAGAGCTATAGCACGAGCTGAATATACATTCTTTAAATTGGCAAAACCTGTAGTCCCAGCTTCTTCGTTTACGGCAAAAATATGTATAAAACTCAAACTAAATAGTAAGAGCGTTAAACATAGTTTCTTCAATGTGTTGCACTTCATTATATAATTCCTCTTCATCTCTGGCATTGATTAGGTTCTGACGTCTATCGTTATCACGCAAATATTCAGCTAAGATACGTAATATTTTCATATACTCTTTGTTCAAATCCTGAGGCACTGCTATCATAAAGACCAATTGGACAGGTAAGTTATCCACACTCATAAAATCTAAGGGCTGGCGTATAACACAAACAGCCATCTTGAGCGCATTAACTGTCAAATCACGAGCATGAGGAAGGGCAACGCCTTTTCCTATACCTGTACTCATAATCTCTTCGCGTCCTTTAACCGCTGCCAAAAATCGGTCAGGTTTATTTAAGCATCCACTTTCTGCCAATAAACCAACCATATAATCCAAACATTCGTTTTTAGACTCAAAACTATTGACTATCTTTACTAATTCAGGCTCTATTAGTCTGTTCATAGTCTCCCCATTTACAGATTTATCTCTTATTTTTTCAAACTCATATTCCGTCAATCAATTTCTATCTATCTATAGATTAAGCTTCGTTACTTGCATCTTATATATATCCTCAGTAAATAATTAATCCTATCAATATTTATTTATCAGACCATACGCAAATAACCCCAGATTCTTCTTTTTTAAAAGACATTATATCTCTGTATTTTATTGTATAATAAGTTAGTTATCATCTCTTGACTCCTACTTATCTCTCTCTTAGCTCTTAAGGTAAAAAAGAGGCAGGAGAGAGTAAGGAAAGAGAGAGAAAACTATCCAGAAAAATATTAATAATAATAAAAATATCTATAACGAATAATCATAATCCAGGAATAAAGATTTTACTTGAAAGAATAAGCTAAAGTAATAAAATGGGATAAAATAGATAAATTGCTATTTAAGAAGAGGTGATAATATGAAGATTATACAGGGAAATTTAATTGCCCAAAACAATCGCTTTGCTCTTGTAGTAAGTAGGTTCAATGAAATAGTCAGTCAAAAATTAGTAGATGGTGCTATAGATTTTCTTCTCAGGCATAATGTAAAAGAAGAGGATATTGAAATAATCTGGGTACCTGGAGCATTTGAGATACCTCAGGTGGCAAAAGTAGCAGTTCAGCGCAAGGATATTGATGCAGTAATCTGTTTAGGTGCCGTGATTCGTGGTTCTACTCCTCATTTTGAATACATCGCTTCAGAAGTCAGTAAGGGAATTGCTCAGCTGGCTTTAAAACAGGAAAAGCCTGTTATCTTTGGCGTTTTGACAACAGACACTCTGGAACAAGCTCTGGAAAGAGCAGGAGCAAAGTCTGGAAATAAAGGGTATTATGCAGCCAGTGCGGCACTAGAAATGCTTAATCTGCTCTCGGAATTGAAAATTGGGTCAGAGACGTAAAGCACGAGAACTTGCTGCTCAGACTCTTTATGCGCTTTCTTTTCGGGAATTTAATCCTGAATATAGCGAATATGAGATGCTCAATGCTTATCCTGAAATTTTGGAAGAATTAGCGGAAGTGGATGGTTTAGCGAATTTTTCAGAAGTCTTTGCCTTTGCTAATGATTTAGTGATGAACTATATTCTACATCAGAAAGATATTGAAAAAGAGATAGAAAAGCACAGTGAAAACTGGACGATTAAAAGAATGTCCACTCTGGATAGGAGCATTCTTTATATTGCTGTATATGAATTAATGTTTACTGATACTCCACCACCGGTCATCATAAATGAAGCTCTGGAAATAGCAAAAAGGTTTTGTGGCACTGGAACAGGGAAGTTTTTAAATGGAGTTCTGGATGCAGTAAATAAAGATTTACGAGAAAGCGAAAAGATTAAAGGTGATAAAATCTGAGTTTTATGGATAGCATCAGTAAAATTAAATGTTCTTTAGGTGTTTTTGCATATAATGAAGCAGAAAATATTCTACCTTTACTTGAGGCACTGGTTAATCAAAAACTGGAGAAAGTAGAAATTGAAGAAATAATAGTAGTTTCCAGTGGTAGCACTGATAGAACGGATGAATTGGTTACACAATTTGCTCAGTTACATCCTCAAGTTCGTTTAATACGCCAGGCTAAAAGAGAAGGGAAAGCCAGCGCTATCAATATATTTATCAAAGAAGCAAAATCCGATATTCTGGTGGTAATTTCGGGAGATGTGATTCCTGCTCCTACAACTATTGAAAAACTGGTTTCTGCTTTTGAAGACCCAACTATTGGAGCAACTGGTGGTAGACCGATTCCTGTGAATGATGACCACACTTTTATGGGCTATGCTGTACACTTACTCTGGAGATTGCACCATCGGATGGCGTTGATTTCACCTAAATTAGGAGAAATGATTGCCTTCCGTAAGGTGATGGATTCTATCCCTTCAGATTCAGCCGTAGATGAAGCCAGCATAGAAGCTATAGTTCAATCACAGGGATATAAGCTCAAGTATGTTCCTGATGCGGTTATCAAAAATAAGGGTCCACTCAATCTTAAAGATTTTATTAAACAAAGAAGACGTATTCAGAATGGTCATCTCTGGCTGAAGAAAAAACAAAACTATGAGGTTTCCTCTCAGGATATGGGGACTCTTTTAAAAGTTGTTCTGGAAGAAATTAAAGAATATCCTTACACTGCTTTCAAGGTCATAGCCGTGATGTTACTGGAAGCTTTTTGTCGTTTACTTGGCAGTTTTGATTTTTATGTGAAAAAGAAAAACCCCTTTGCCTGGGATATAGCTCGTTCCACTAAAAACCTTCACCATTGAGGAAGAATTTAGAATAATGATAAAATTAATATTTCAGATGATAGGCTGCTGGCTGATGAAACACATTGGTTTTCCACGAGTTCTGCCTATCAATTATACCGTTAGCTTACTCTATACCTGCAATTCTCGCTGTAGCACCTGTAATATCTGGAAAAAGAAAGCCAAAAACTTTACAGTGGAAGAGTATAAAAAGACCTTCCAGAAGATTGGTAAAGCTCCTTACTGGATAACTTTCAGTGGAGGTGAACCTTTTTTACGCAGTGATATAGATGAAGTGGTCACTACTATATACAATATCTCCCGTCCTCATATAATGAACATTCCTACTAATGGTATCCTGACTAATGTAATAGTTGATAAAGTTGCTGCTATCGCAAAAGCCTGTCCTAAGGCACAGCTGGTGATTAATATATCTATTGATGGTTTGGGAGAACAGCATGATTCTATACGAAATGTGCCAGGGAATTATCAGAAAGCAGTAGCGACTTTCCATAAATTAAAAGCTTTGAATCTCCCTAATTTGCAGGTAGGTATTCATACGGTAATCTCCAAATTTAATGTGGAGAATTTTCCAGCTATTGCTGGTGGACTTATGCAATTGAATCCTGATTCTTATATAACGGAAATAGCTGAAGAAAGAGTTGAACTTGACACTATAGGCTCAGACATAACTCCTTCACTGGTTGCCTATAAATCGGCTATTGATTATCTTATTCATCGGATAAAGAATGAGAAATATAAGGGTATGGCAAAAATCACGATGGCTTTTAGGATTGAGTATTATAATCTGGTGAAAAAGATATTACGGGATAGAAAGCAGGTTATTCCCTGTTATTCCGGAGTTGCCTCAGCTCAAATATCTCCTGAGGGTGATATCTGGACTTGTTGCATAAAAGCTAAATCGCTGGGTAATCTAAGAAAAAACAATTACAATTTCCGAGAAATTTGGTTCAGTCCAGAAGCAGAACTTGAACGAAGGTCTATCCATAAAAAGGAATGCTATTGTCCTCTGGCTAACGCTGCCTATACCAATATGCTGATGAATCTTCCCACTTTATCCCGAGTTTTCTGGCGTAGTTTTATTAAATGGTGGAGTTGATATGTTGACTATACAGAGTAAATTTGATTCTTATCCTCAGAGTATGTGTGAATACCGAGCTTCCAAGGATGGACGCTATGGCTGGTTTCTCTGCACTTCTCATCAGGAAAATAATGTGGTTTTGGAAGAAATTCAGACCGAAATTAAACTGGAAGTATTCAATGCTAATGTGCTGGACTTAAGCAAGCTGGAAGTAGAGAACTGGATGCAGCATTTCTTTTCTGAATTACACTGGAAGCTACACGGTAGATTTCTTAAGACAGATTTACAGGAAAAAGGAATTTCGCTTTTCTTTGCTGTATTTTTTGATTGCGATCTCTATTTTGTTCAGTTTGGCAGAATGTATTGTGCCCTAACTAAGGGAAAAAAACTTGAGACAGTTGGAAAGGACAGTAAAAATTATTATATTCAATCTTTAAATGAGCTCAATCTTCTAGGCTGGTCTGAAGGCGATATCAAAGTCAAAACTTACAAGTGTCATATCCCTGAAAATGAAAACTTTATCGTACTACCTGGAAACATTGCCAGCCAGATATTCAATGAAAAGACCGATGTGCAAAGTATTCTCCCCCTTATTGAAACTCATAGTGCCCTGCCCGGTGCAATGTGGCTCATACTTAAAAACACACCGCTCCTACATAAACCACCTAAAAGGAAATTAACCCGATTGGAACTAACCACTCTCTTGCTTCTTTTAGGCACCGTTTTAGCCATTATTTATATGTTATTCGGTAACAGGATAATTGATGTTGTTTTACATCGCACAGAAAAAGAAGTGGCAACAACTCAAATAAAAGCCAGAACAGTTATCCTGGAAAATCTGGGGAAAGTGGTAAATGCTCCAGCCCGTAGTATAGAATTACAGCCCGACTGGAATGCTGAACTGCCTTATGAAATAACTTCCACTCCTGCTTTTGATCAGCAGAAGCTATATCTGGTATCAACTAATAACCTGTATGTCTATCAACTAAAAACTCGCTCTTCTCTCTGGCAAAAAGCTTTAGAAGATTCAATAAGTTCCATCTATGCCACACCTTTTGGCTTGGAACTCTTTCTATCAAATAATAAGATAGTAGCTATAGATGATAATGGGAATCTTAAATGGACTTTAGCCTTAGCTGCTAATGTGAAAAATAATCCTTCCCTTGATTTCATAGTTATCACCCCCAAACAGGATAGAAGAATAGACCGTAGCATAACCGTCGTACCATTAGAAAAAGGGATTAGTGTTCTGGATAGTCAACAAGGCCTGGTTATGAGTGAGCTTCAGCTCAAAGAAAATTTGCTTTATTTATCTGATTATGATGACTACAATAACTGTTTCTATGCCATTGTGGGAAATAAATTGGTCTGTATTAAACTTAATGTAGTGAATTAATGAAAAAATATATAGTTCTTTTCACTATAATCTCACTTTTTACCCTGCTCTCTGCTGTGGTAGGAAATACAAATCAAGTTGGTTTTGCGCGCTTACAATATGATGGAGGTGGAGATTGGTATAATGACCCGGAAGTCCTGCCTAATCTGGCAAGATATGTAAATTCAGTTTTGAATACTAATTTCCCCCTAGATCAGAATGTAGTTAAAGCCAGTGACCCTAAATTATTTGATTTTCCCTTTGTTTATATGACCGGTCATGGGAATATCCGCTGGTCCGAGCAAGAAGTGCAAAATCTACGGAATTGGATGCTCAGAGGTGGCTTTCTCTATGCTGATGATGATTATGGGATGGATGCAGCCTTTAGAAGAGAAATAAAAAAAGTGTTTCCAGAATATGAGCTGGTTGAATTGGATGGTAGATTTCCACTTTTCACTTGTTTATACGACTTTAGTTCTGGCTTACCCAAGATTCATGAACATGATGGCAAACCTCCTCAAGCTTTTGGTATCTTTGATGATACGGGAAGATTAATGTGTCTGTATACTTATGAGAGCAATATTAGTGATGGCTGGGCAGATCCTTACACTCATAATGACCCGGAAGAAGTGCGAGAAACAGCATTAAAATTTGGTTGTAATATCATCTATTATCTTTTCTGTAGAGGCTAAAAATGCGAATCTGCGTTATCTCTGATATGCACTATCCCTATCAAATGCTGGATGATAGAGATAAAAAAAATGCAGAACTGGTGCTCTCATTTTTAACTGAAGCAAAGGGAAAGTATGATATGATGGTACTGAACGGCGATATTTTTGATCTCTGGTTTGACTGGAAATATACCATTATAAAACAATACTTTCCACTGTTACATCGTCTCGCTGATATTCAAGATGAAGGTTGTAAATTAGTAATGATTAGTGGTAATCACGATTTCTGGTTTAATGATTTTTTCCAGAAATATCTTACTATTCCCATCTATGAAGAAAAATACAACATTATTGCCGATGGGAAGAAAATACTATTTACACATGGAGATTTACATCCTGAATTTGATGTCCGCTATAAATTGTTCCGTCGTTTAATCAGATTTAACGGAATAAAGAAAATGTTTTCTCTGCTACATCCTGATTTTTCTCTCAAGATTGCCGCCAGATTGACTCGTTCCAGCAGAATGAAAAATTTTATGCAACCCCAAAAAACTGCTGGCTTGAAAAAGTATGCAAAGTATATTATTAATAAAGAAAAATATGATTATGTGTGTATGGGACACAGTCATCAACCTGAAATAATGGAAATAGGCACTGGTAAATACATAAATACAGGTGATTGGACAAGTCATCATACCTATGTGGAAATCAGAGATGGCAAAGTTGAAATAAAACAATATAAATAAAGGAGATAGGAAAATGAGACAATTTCCCGGTATTATCGCTATGGTGATGTTGATTCTTTCTTTTAGCTTATTACTGGTAAACTGCAATGCCAGTAAAACTGAAACTTCAGAATCTGATTCGTTAAAAGGGCAAAAAGACCTTACAGCCAAAAAAATAACTGCTATTATAGAGACTAATTATGGTAATATTGAGCTGGAACTCTGGCCTGATATGGCACCTAAGACTGTAGATAACTTTATTAAGCTGAGTAAGGAAGGTTTTTATGATAACACTTATTTTCATCGTGTTATACCAGACTTTATGATTCAAGGTGGAGATCCTAATACTAAAGATAAAGACCGTTCTAATGATGGGATGGGAGGTCCTGGTTATCAATTTGAAGATGAATGTTATATGATAGGAGAAGAAATGAAAGGAACCATAAATGATGAAGACGCTGCTATGCAGGTCTGGACTCAATTGATTGTTCCTTATTTGGAAAAAGAAGAAAATCCTAACCAAGAACTACTGAATATAGCACAAGAGGTAATAGAAAAGCAAAGTCCAGAAGCTATGTATGGTAAAACCATAGAATGGTATCAAGAAGTGACTGGCATCAACACTCCGGTGCATAAACAGATATTGAAGTCCCCTGTTCTCTATTCTTATATCTGTATGGCAAACGCTGGATCCAATACCAATGGTTCTCAGTTTTTTATTGTGACTAAGAAAGAAGGTACTCCCTGGTTAAATGGAAGGCATACTGTATTTGGTAAAGTAGTAAATGGTATGGATGTAGTACATAAGATAGAAAACCTTCCCCGTGATGATAAAGATAATCCCTTAGAAGGCAATCAGGCTTTCATTAATAGGATAGTAATTCCCTGAAATTGAGCTATGTCACGCACTTCAGAATCTGCCTTACAACAAGAGATACTTTCCTGGATTAGACAGAACCAGTATGTGTATCTGGCAACTGTGGATAAAAAGCAACCTTATGTAAGGCCAATGGTTATGTTTGTTTTTGATGACCGCTTTTTCTTCGTTACTTTCAGTGGAGATGCTAAAGTTCATCAAATAGCAAATAATAAATGGGTGGAGGTGTGTGTCCCTTTATATGAATCAGATAACACAGGTTATATTCGTTTAACAGGTGTGGCTCATATCGTAAAAAATCCAGCACTGAAAGCAGAAGCGGCAGAACAGTGTTTTTTCTTTGATGAATATTTTCAGGGCTATGATGACCCCGACTATACACTGATAGAATTTGTACCTGAAATGGCAGAATATCTTCGTCCTGGAGAACGCTACAGTCAAACTTGTAATTTAAAAAGATATAGTGGATAAATTATCTGATTAATAGATGAATCGCTTCCGAAAAGAAGGGGGTAAGAAATACCCCCCTTTTCTTATAGATTAGAATTGACGCAATAACCACATTTATAATTATTGTTTACAAATATTATAAAAAAATCATAATACAACAAGGAGCTAAAAAAATGGCAAAAAATCATCGTGGTAAAGGACTTAAAAACCTGCCTAATTATGGAAGAGGAGAATGCCCTGTATGTCATCGTACGGGTGTTAAATTACTTTATGAAGTTAAGGTAGGAGACCAAACACATAAAGTCTGCAAATACTGCAGAAAATGTGCACCACAAAAACTTAGTGTCTGAAGAAGCATCTATCTTTTTTAAGGTTATTTTTAGGCCTGGATAAATTTACCTGAAGGGACAATAACTTGAGACCAATCAAAGCTCTGGGACAGCATTTCCTGAAAGAACCTGCTATAGCTGAAGAAATGGTCAAATTGGCAGAAATTAGTTCTGATGACAGAGTCTGGGAAATAGGTCCAGGTAAAGGGATATTAACTCAAGCTTTATTAGCAAAAGGATGCAAACTTACTGCTTTTGAACTGGATAATAGATTGGAACCTTTCCTTAAAAGCGAGTTTGGTGATAAAATGGAACTGAAGATAGTAGATGTTTTGCAAATGGATTGGGCAACGGAGTTAAAGAAGGAATCTGCACCCGTTAAAATAGTAGCTAATATTCCTTATAATATCACATCCCCCCTTTTAGAAAAACTGGAAGAATATCATTCTTACTTTAGTTCCGCCACTTTAATGGTTCAAGAAGAAGTTGCGGAAAGAATTTGTGCTGTTCCAGGAACCAAAGCTTATGGCTTGATGACTCTTCGTTTGCAGAGAATATTTGATTCTGCTATCCTTATCAAAGTGCCACGGGAATACTTTGAACCTGTTCCTAAAGTCAATTCAGCAGTAGTTTCTTTGAGACCAAGAGCAAAACCTGTAGATATAGCTGACCTGAATAAATATTTAACTGTTCTGACAACTGCTTTTGCTCACAGGAGAAAGACCTTACGCAATAATCTTCTTCATCTAACGGACCGAGAACATCTGGCTCAGATTCAAAACGAAACTGGTATTGACTTAACTCGTAGAGGTGAAACCCTCAGTGAAGCTGAATTCATTACTATCAGTCGTTATTTTTAACCTTTTTATCTTTGGTCTCGCTGCACAGAATCAAAACCTGGACCTTTACTATTTTACCAGCCAGACTGTGCAAAGTTATGAGAATAACCTCTATTATCAATTAAATCCCTCACCTTCCTGGTTAATGTTAATAAATGCTCTTAATATTCAGGAAGAAAGGATGAACTTTTCTCAGCATAACCGCCATTCTCTTTTGAATCTCAGTTTATCCTCAGGCGAACATCTTATTAGACATTCTATCCTTTCTGGATATGAATATTTTTATGATTCCAGCGATTTAGATGACCATCTCCAGCCTTATAATAGTCAGACAGGAATGCTTGGATATTCTCTGGATGTCGTTCCAGATGATAGTTTACTCATCTCCATTGGAGCTGCAGGTTTGCTTCGTTCAGAAAAAGACCGGTATGTATTGGGGAACAAATTAAATAGCGATGGCTATCTTATCTCTGGCAAAGCAAAAGGTGGAACTGAATTCTGGAATTTAACCACTGGTTTTGGTGCCAACATAGAAAGAAAAAAATTGGATTGGGAATATTATCAAATTGGTAACTTATCTGCCTACCTTAATCATCTTTCAGACCAATTTAGCTTAAAGAATGATTTATCCTTTAACCAGAGAACGGATGACCTTTTTGTGCTTCTGCCAGAAGAAGATAATGGAGAAAGAGGTTATTACGACTTCTATGACCGTCAAAAACGACAATCCTTTCAATATACAGGATATTTAGAATATGCACCTGGGGATGAGGCAAAAATTGCTTTTCAGGATGTCTTTACCAAAAGGAATACAAACCTGGATATTAATACGGTTAGAAATAATAAAGAAACAGGTAATCAAGCTTCTCTATCATTACAGATTGTTCCCTGGCATCAAGTGGGATGGACTACTATTTTCAATCATAGTTATTTGAATAAAGATTACAACCTTTCTCAAAATTCCCGTCAAACAGAAAATCGTTTCCTTTCTACTCTTTTGAACTGGGAATATATTCAAGGAGACACCCTCTCAACGGGAATTTCAGTAGATTTGCAAAGAGCAAGTTTTCCTAAAGACCAGCATAAATGGGATAATGACCTGCGTAATATCCGTTGCTCACTTATTAATGTCCATTACTGGAAAGAAAGGTTGAAGCTAAGTAATAGATTTTACTGGAATAGAACTGATGATGTCTATGTGAATAGCATTCTTTCAGGGAATAACAAGCAAACCACCAGTTATATTTATAATCCTGAATGTGCTATCTTGATTGGAGATTGTCTGCTTTTAGACCAAAACTATGTAATTCGTGCTGATTATACTGATTATGTATTTACTCCTTCGGAAAAAGCGCTCTATCGTCAATTGAAGGCAGATTATAAGCTGGTTTTTGATAGTTATCCTTTTATTGCCCGCTCTAATGATCAACGCTGGTTACTTATTCCTTATCGGCCGCATCATCAGAATGCTTTTCTAACTTCTTTAAACTTTAGTTTTGAACAAAACGAATATGCTGATTATGATAGATCTGTGTATGTGATCAATTTCAGGAACAATCGTTATACTCTTGGTCTAACCCTAAAGCATGATATCTATGATTTTTACTATTTTCTCCAGCCACAATATTCTTGGGGAACCTGGCAAGAGTATAATTTTCAAGCCGGCTTTGCCTGGAAGTTACCAGGTTCTTCTCTTTTGGAATTTACCGTTAATCCTGTTGGTAAAGACCTTCAGAATCTGGATTGGCGTACCTCTCTTAGCATAAATGCAGCTTTCTAATATTATGAAAAACGAATATGATATCCACAAAAAGTGGATGGAAGTAGCTCTGGATGAAGCAAGACAGGCTCTAAATGAAGATGAAATTCCAGTTGGAGCAGTGTTGGTTAAAGATAATAAACTTATTCTACGAGAACATAACCGAACTCGTCAGTATGCCAATCCCTTAGCTCACACAGAAAAAATCATAATTGACAGGATATTATCTTCTGAAATCAAGTACTTATATGATTATACGCTATATGTTGTGCTGGAACCCTGTATTATGTGTGCTGGAATGATGATATTGAGCAGATTGGGAACCTTAGTTTATGGTGCTTCAGACCCCAAAGCAGGAGCAGTCGGTTCTGTTTACAATGTCCTGGCAGATAAAAGCTTCAATCATCATCCGAAAGTTATTCGTGGAATACTTGAAGAAGATTGTTCAGCACTTTTAAAAGTTTTTTTCCAAAATAAAAGAAATAAATAAGGAGAGTTGCCAGAGTGGTTGATCGGGACGGTCTCGAAAACCGTTGTATCCTTACGGATACCCAGGGTTCAAATCCCTGACTCTCCGCCATAATATTATGCTTCAAAAGAATTTTAATGAATATTTAATCTGCAATGCCAGCTCTCCACTTATCAGTGATGGATTACTGAGAGAAGAATTGCTATTATATAATATATCATCTGATAAATGGGAAGCACTGACCCAGGAATTTAGAGAAATAACAGGGAAGCAACTGAGTCCAGATGATGAGATTGGCACTCTTTCAGGAGGACAGAAAGTCCTGTTAATGTGTTTTCTGGCACTCTATTCTCCTGCTCCAAAAATCCTGTTTATTGACCTCTGGCGTTCTCTGGATGAAAGAAATAGGCAAAAAATAGAAGATTTACTGAAAGTGTATTCCGAAGCAAAAGAGATCAGACAGGAGGAAATTCTTGATAAAACTTGAATCGGGAATTTATCCTGTGTGGGATGATTTTTCTCTGGAGCTAACTTCAGATTTAACTTTTAGTCCTGCGACAATATATCATCTATATGGTGCTAATGGAAGTGGCAAAAGTTCATTTATTGAGGAATTGCTTATTCCTTCTCTTCGTAATCAAAAAGAGATCTTTCTTCTTTATTTTGAACAGCAAATGCATTTCCAAATTCAAGCAGTTAAAGCTTATGCCAGCATTATGTATCCAAGAAGAGAGATACATAATGAGATGGATACTATTGATTATTTGCTGAATAATCTTCTTTTAAATTATAATCGTGAGCCCCGTCCTTGTTTTATAGTTATGGATGAATCACCCTATGAATTGAAGATATATGATTTTATCAAACAAAATATACTGGATTACTGTCTGATTTATTCTGCGCATTCGGAATTATTACCGGCAACTAAGACACTGGAATTTATCTCTGTATCTTCATCGTTTTCAAGAGTATATGTCAGCATCAATTAAACTTGTAATCGCATTTTTCCAACTTATAGCCTGTCTGCTCATAGTGCTATTTTTATTTATGGAAAATCTTGCAGTCCAGTTAGCATTTGTTTTCTTGTTATCTGGTTTGTTGTTGTTTAGTAAGGGAAGAAAACGCTGGATTGCAGGATTGAGGTTAATGCTGCCTTTTCTGGTTTCATTAATAATAGTATATATTTTATTTGGATTATTTAGATTACATACTCCAGAAGGAGAGCCAGGTTCTTTCCAATTCTGGTTAGAGTTTGGCAGTATAAGGATTTTGCTTTTTGTAAATTCCGTTCTGGCATTTCAACTCTTTTTCTCCATTGTGGGGTTCAATGACCTTCTGCATATGCCCCTGAAAATAGGCACTATGAAGTATGTTATTCTGGGGAAAGTGCTATCTAATACTGCTATCAATTCCTATAAAGAAATCACTTTTCATCAAAGTCTTATTCCTTCTGAACAATATGAAAAGCTCCCTTTTTCACATAGATTTAGGGCTCGGCTTTCTTCTGTCCTTGCACTAATGCTTTCTTTAATAACTGAAGCAAGTCATAAGGGCAAATATATTGATAATCGTATAATACACTGTCATCAAGTTAAGAAGTATAATCCCGATCAGTGGTATTTGACTCTTGGATTTCTGGTGATGGTGACAGTCGCCACAATGATTATTCCAATTCCCGTACCAGGTGGAGGTTTTTTCAATTTTGGTGATGTAATGATTGTGTTTATAGGACTTTATGCGGGGAAAAAAGCTGGAGCTATTGCTGGTGGCATAGGTTCAGCTATAGCAGACCTGTTGCTTTTTCCACTTTTTGCTCCCATTACTTTAATTGTTAAAGGGTTAGAAGGATTCATCTGTGGTCTGGCTCATCAGAAATCTGGATTCTGGCAAATAATATTTCCCTTAATCGGTGCTATAGTTATAATTGTTGGCTATTTTGTCGGTGAATGGTTTCTTCCACAACTGGGTAAAGCAGTAGCACTGGCTGATTTACCGGTGAATATAATTCAAGCACTGGTTGGATTTGTAGGCGGAAGAGCCCTTTTTGAAGCGGTTAAATATCTGAATCTATAAATAAAAAAGCCATCCTCTAAAGGATGGCTTAAAGCTTGTCAGTCAAAAGAATTACTTCAGTTCAATCACTAAAACCTTTTGCTTCTTAAATTGTTCGGGGTCTGTGACTCTGAGAACATATTGGTCTCCTTCCTTTCTAACTTCATAAGAAGCTGCAATATGATTAGAAAGGACAGAATATCCTCTCCTGGTAACCGGGAAGGTTATTTCCTGAGTTTCTAGAAGATTAAAATGACTGAATTTGGTTAAATTTACATCCTTAAGCACGGAAACTTTTCCAATGCCAAGAATACCACCCTTACGAGTAATGATTCCACTATCAAGAAGCTGTTTACGAGTTCCTATAGCATAGTAGATGGTATTGCTATCAATATTTAGCTTGGTTAGCTCCGTTTCTTTTTCTTGAAGCATATTTTCACGTTTAGTAATTTCTGCTTGAGCTATTTTACGTTCTGTTGTCAGAGTGTCATTAATAGCAATTACTCTTCGCTCCAATTCAGCAACAATTCTTTCTTTTTCAGCGAGTGACTTTTTAAGTCTATCCACCGTACTTTGCATACTCGCCATAGTTTTTTTATTAGCGGCAATCTTGGCTTCTAAATCTGCTAACTGCTTTTTGTATTCAGAAATCTTAGTGCGAGCAGTATTTAAAGTGTTAAGATTGCGAGCTTTTAGTTCCTCAGGTGTACCTACTGGAAATTCTGTTCCAGCTCCAATTAAACCTAATTCTCTACCCAGGGCATCAATGCTATTTTGTAACTCTTCTGCGGTTACTGGCCCCTCTTTTTCTAAAATTGATTGTTTCAGCTCTTCCTGAGATTGAGCTAGTTCTTTGGCTTTAACGGATGCGTTATGCCACATTACACCAAATATGATGGCAAGAATTGCCAGAATTACTACAATGATCCAAGATGTCGTTTTCATACTTGACTCCTTAATGGATTCAATTATAATATTACAAATAAATTTTATTAATTTTTTGTCAAGTATAAAGTGATTAAAATAGATGAATTATAATATATTATTTACCTGGACGAGGGATTTTCCCCCTGAGAGAAAGATTGTAGATAGCGTATCTTACAGTGAAAAAGCTTTACGCATTCACTTTAAAGATAATACCGATCTTTATTTAATTATCTCTAATTACGATGCCTATCCTTTTCTCTCTTCAAATCCCGTTCCTATCTCTGAGGAAACTCCTATCTGGAATCAATTGATACATTCTACTTTAATAAAAGTTAGTTTAGACGATAATGACCGTATAATGCGATTTGAATTCGCTCAAACTGATATTTATCTGCAGGAAAAAACTTACATACTAATAGCAGAATTTATCCTCCCTAAACCAAATGTTATTTTAACAGAAAAAAATGATGAGCTAATAATTATAGATGCTTTAAAAAAGTATTCCTATAAAGACAATCCTCAAAGGCAGATTCTTCCTAAATTACCCTATCAAAAACCGGAGACAGCTTTTAAGCCTCACCAGAAGGACCTTGCTTTTCCGTTAGTATTAACATCCTTAGAGACTGGAGAACCTATTCAGTGCGACACGGTTAATGAATACTTGAAAAATCACTTTCTCTATGTTCTTTCCCTGAAAGAAGCATTGGAGCATAGAAAAGCTATTATTTCCTACTGGGAAAAAGAATTAAAAAAAGCTCAACAAAAGCTTTATAAACAAAAAGAGGAACTGGAACAGGCAAATAAATGCGAATACTGGAGAATCTGTGCTGAAATCTTAAAAGTCAATCTATCCAATATTCAGAGAGGTCAGACAGTCCTGAAAGCTATTAATTATTTTGACCCGGAACTCTCTACTATTGAAATTGAACTTTTACCCGATAAGACACCTCAAGAAAATATGCTGGACTATCTCAAAAAGTATAAAAAAGCAAAGAGAGGAAAGGAAGTAATAGAACATAACCTAAAAGAAACCGAGAAAAATATTAAGCAGCTGGAAAACATTGTCCAGAAAGCCAGAAACGATGAACTGGATGAATTACCTCAAAAAGAAAAGCTGCCTCAATTATCACATAAACTGGATATGGCTGAAAAGCTGCTTCGTCTCAGAATTGACGACCGTTTTGAGATTGTAATAGGAAGAAAAGCCAGTGAGAATGATTTTATTACCACTCAATTAGCCAGACCTTACGATTGGTGGTTTCATTCAAGGCTTTATCACGGTTCGCATATCCTATTAAGATGTCTGCAAAAGACCAATCCTCCAGAAGAATTAATTCACATTTGTTGTTCTCTTGCTGCCTGGTATAGTAAAGCTCGTTTTTCCCAGAATGTTCCTGTGGATTATACTCAAATTCGTTATGTGCGAAAACCTCATAAGAGTAAACCTGGTTTTGTAACCTATACTAATCATAAAACTGCATTTGTGCAACCTTTGGATTTAAGAACGGCGAAAAAGGAATTAAATCTGTGAAAGGTAAGATTAGGGATGAGGGCATTCTTTTCAAGACTATTAAATTCCGGGAAACCAGCCTGATTCTTAAGGTCTTTCTAAAATATCGAGGTATGATATCTATTCTGGCTAAGGGAATTCGTAAAAAACCCGAAAATGACCTTCTCAATTCTCTTTACACCTATGAGTTCACCCTTTATGAACCTCAGGAAGATGGATTGTATCTATTAAGTGAATTTACTCTCCTAAAAGAATTCAATCTCTTTGATAATTTACCAGCCTGGACCGCTGCTGAATGTGCTGCAGAACTTTATACTCAAATAATTATTCCACCGGAAGAAAATACAGCTTACTATGATTTGCTCCAGAACTATCTGGATTATCTAAAAAAAAGAGGAGAAAATGCTATTCTGCTCTGGTGGCGTTTTTTATTAAGAATATTTATAAGACTGGGTATAGCTTTGCCTCTGGATTCCTGTGCTAATTGTAATAAGAAAAAGGTAAAAATAGTAGCTAGAGAGAAAGGGACAGGTAGATTAATCTGTGCTGAATGCTTAAAAGAAGCCAATTACCCTGAATATTATGAGGTATTAACTTCTTCTGCATCTCAAATTCTACATCTGCTACCTCAAATTGGTGATTATCTGGATAAGATTCATCCAGATAGTCAAAGCGTGGAACAACTCAACCATCTTTTTTCCGACCATTATGCCAATCATTTCCGAAAACCTTTAAAACTCCGTAGTCTGGAGGTCTTAAGCCAGTTTTATCAATGAAATAGATTTTATAGTTTCAAACTATAAAATTTAGTTGACAATAATACAAATATACAATTAATGATTAGCATAAATTTAGTTAGAGGAGCACTATTATGCGGTATCTATTCTGTGTTTTTTTAATCCTCTTTTCTTGTTTTCTAGCTGCAGCAACCGTAGTACCCGGAGGATATGTTAGTGGTATATGGAATGTTGAGGATTCACCTTATCTGATTAGTGGTAATATAACTATTTCTGATGGAGAAAGTTTGACCTTACATCCTGGGGTAGAATTACAATTTCTGGGATATTATACCTTAAAAATTGAGGGTAAATTGCAGGCAATAGGAACTCCCTCTGATAGTATTAAATTTAGCACTACATCCAGTGAGCAAAAATGGCGTGGAATTCTTATGCAGAATGTTGCTGCAACCAATGATTCTACCATATTGCGTTATTGTGCTTTTAATAGGGGAGATGCAAAACTGGATATTCTAAATAAAAATGGAGGCATAATACGCGTTTTGAATAGTTCTAAGCTGTTTATAGAACATTGTTGTTTTAGTTATGCTACAGCGGATAGTGGCGGTGCTCTGTATGCTAAAAACAGCACTTTCAGGATTAAGGATTGTATTTTCCATAATTGTTCAGCAACCTATGAGGGAGGTGCTATTTTTACTTCACTTCCCGATTTGAACAATGAAACTTCTCTTTATATAGAAAATTGCACCTTTAAAGCTAATAATGCAGAAAAAATGGGAGGTGGGATAGCTTTTAACGGAGGAAATCATTATCTTATAACTAGTAAATTTTCTAATAATTATGCACGAAATGGTGGAGGAGGGATTGCTTTCAAAAATAATTGTCACTATCTTTGCTTGAATAATCTTATCGTCAATAACGGAACTTCTCATCAAGGTGGAGGAATTAATGCCTCATCTTATGCTTATGGCAATCTTATCATAAATAACACCATCTGTAATAATAATGCGAACATAAATTATCCCAATGAAGGACCGGGAGGTATTTATATTAGAGGATATGCCGGGTGTTATAACAATATTATCTGGGGAAACAGTAGTGCTCAGGGGCAAATTGGAATTAGAGTTAATGGAACTAGCCAATTCTATGACTATAATGATATTGAAAATGGCCTGGCAGCTTTTAATATTAGCTGGGAAGGAGAACCCTGGTCCGACAGTCAATATGGTGAACACAATATAACCGGGTGTCCAGAATTTATTCAACCGTCTATTAGCAATAACATAACTACGGATGGTTTAGCAGCAGATTGGAGATTAAATCAGAATTCACCTTGCCGTAATGCAGGGAATCCATTAACCGATGTTTCTCTCTATCCTTATGATCTTTCTGGTAATCCTCGCATTTTAGAAAATTGCATTGATATTGGAGCTTATGAATACAGAAATATGAGCATTCCTCAGATTCCGCAAAATGTTAGAATTATAAAGAACTCCGAATCTTTTTATCTAAGCTGGGATCCTGTCACTCAAGCTCTGGATGGAACTCCGATTTCTGCCATCTCTTATAATATTTATAAAGCATTAACTCCCTGTGGAATATGGGAATATCTCGGCTCTTCTTCCAATACTTTTTTTATCTTAGATGCAGAAACTCATTCGCAAGCCTATTTTAGAGTCTGTGCGGAGAGTAACCCTTGATTAATATGTTAATTATGCGTCCAGTAGCATGTTCTTATCCTATAATTATCAAGGTTATGTATAACTTATGTCCAATTTCGGACATAAGCTGGACATAAGCTGGACATAAGCTGGACATCAAAGCAGAGGAACAAGATAAGAATAAAAAAAATTAGCTTTTTTGCCTCAATAAGCTAATCATTTTTAATTATATATTGAGTCCTTGATTTATCCTTGACTGAAATCAAAGAAGAAATTTTAAGATTATTAGAAATAATATGAGGAGTAAGAATGCGGAATCTGGATTTGAATAAGGAAAAAGTAAGAATAATAGATTTTATACGCAACTATTTATCAAATGCGGAAAGAGATAGATTAGTGGTAGGTTTGTCAGGAGGTGTAGATTCTGCTGTAAGCACTGCTCTTGCAGTTGAAGCTATAGGAAGTTCAAATGTTACAGCGTTAATAATGCCCTATGAAACCAGCAATTCCGAGTCTGTAGCAGATGCCAGCGATTTAGCGAAACAGCTCGGAATTGATTACCAGATTATAGATATAACTCCAGTTACAAAAGCATACTTTGAAAATTATGCACCTGAAGCAGACCATCTACGGATAGGTAATTGGCTTGCTCGTATCAGAATGTGTGTTCTTTATGATTTTAGCGCTAAATTGCAGGCACTAGTTCTGGGCACCAGTAATAGAACAGAATTTATGATAGGTTATTTTACTCAGTTTGGAGATTCTGCCTGTGCTTTTGAACCGATAGGACATCTTTATAAAACAGAGGTCTGGAAACTGGCGAAAATGCTTAATATTCCAGAAAAAATAATCAATAAGACTCCTACTGCAGACCTTTGGCCCCATCAAACAGACGAAAAAGAGATAGGTATTTCCTATCCGGTTCTGGATGAAATAGTTTATGAATTGACCGAACTTCATTTAAGCATTTCTGCTACGGAAAATCTTTCCTATCCTTTAGAACTTTATCAAAAAGTGGAAAAAATGATTCAATCCTCTGCTTTTAAACGCCGAATGCCTCCCATTTTAGAGTGATAAAAAATGCTGCTTAGCAAAGAACGCTGTTTTCGTTGTCACTCTGAAAGAGCAGTTCGTAAATGCCCACGGTATAAAGACAAATTGATTGGTTGGAAATGCTGTATGAATCTCAGAATAGATTTACACTGTCCATCCTCCTGTCCTTACGCTGCTCAATTTGATGAATCACATACCAGTCCCTTTCCTGCTTTTCGTTCTGATTCTAATACAGAATTTGTGCAAACTACCCAAAAATTTCTGGATTACTGGTGCTATAAAAGTTTACCAGAACTTGATGGTATAAGTCCAGCTGAATTTGCTCGGCAAGATAGCGATAAAATGTTGAAATGGCTTCAGCAATATAAGTACCCGGCAAACTTTCCTCTCTCCTATTTAATGCAAAAACTCAATATTCCACACGAAGAAATAGAAGAACCAGAATCTCCTGAAACGGTTACCTTTGCCTTTTTTGATGCGGTTATTACTCAAGAATGGGAGAAACTTCGTTCCTTTACTGTCAATGATGTTGATTTTGACCAATTTGCCGAACTTTACACCGGAATTATCTCTGCAGTCCCTGAATTGAAAAAAACTAAATCCTATTCCATCCTCCATGCTGGGGCTGCTGATGACGGAATCAGTGCAATGGTAGTTCTTGAGCTTAATAATAAAATTATCTGGGCGGTTCTACTTACTTCTGCCACTGGAAGATGGAAGATACGGCAAAACTTTAATGGTGGTCCTCATCTCTATTACGAACAAAATCAGCTTTTTCATAATCTGGCAGAAGCACTTGCTAATGGAAAAGAAGAAGAAGCCTGGAATCTCTTAACTACCAATATGCCAAAATTTCCTGATTGTGCCGATCTCTATTACTATCGTGCACTTTACTGGCAGCTGGCTAAACAACTTAACAAAGCAAAAGAGGATTTCTGGAATGCCCTTGCTCTGGATAATCATTTCTTTGCTGCTGGATTTGCCCTTTCTACTTTATATCTGCATAATTCCGAATTAGAAAAAGCTCGTGAACTGCTAAATTTTCTCCATCAAGAAAAACCGGATGAACTTAATGCCTGGAATAATCTAGCAGCCTGTGAAGCTGGGTTAGGTAATCTTGAACTGGCAAAAAATATGTGGCAACAAATCCGGCAAATAGCACCAAATTATGAACCAGCCAGGAAAAATCTTGAAAAATATAATAGCTGACCCCTCCTTTTTTATGAAACAAGCTATCCGACTTGCTGAAAAAGCAAGAGGAACCTGTTCTCCCAATCCCTTTGTTGGTGCAATAATAGTGAAGAATGGTAAAATCATATCAGAAGGCTGGACGCAAAAATATGGTGAAGACCATGCGGAAATTCAAGCTTTAAAAAAGGCAGGAAAATCAGCCAGGGATGCGGATTTGTATGTTACTCTGGAACCCTGTGCTCATTATGGTAAAACTCCTCCTTGCGCTGATGCTATTATAAAAGCTGGAATAAAAAGAGTTTTTATCGGAATCCTGGATCCCAATCCTCTGGTCAATGGTAAGGGTGTGAAAAAGCTTCTGGATGCTGGAATTGAGGTTACTTCTGGAATAATGGAAGAAGAAATAAACCGACAACTGGAATATTACCTTTGCCGAATACAGAAGGGAAGACCTTTTGTCCTATGGAAAGCTGCTCTTTCTCTGGATGGTAAATATGCGGCTCAAGATGGTTCTTCTCGCTGGATTACTGGAGAATCTTCCCGCATAATTGTTCATCATTTAAGAGAAGAAGCGGATGTAATTTTAACTGGTATTGGCACAGTTTTAAAAGATGACCCGATGCTTAATGTACGATTACCAAAACCTATCAAACAACCTTTGCGAGCTATTCTGGATCCCTATCTGGAAATTCCGCTAAATTCTCAGATAGTTCGTAGCTTAACAGAATATAGAACTGCTATATTTTGTGCCCCTAGCAGAGAAAATTCACCGCATGCAGAAACCCTTTTAAGTCTTGGAGCAAACATATATCCAGTCACGGCAAAAGGAAAGATTCTATGTCTTAAAGAGGTTTTAGGGATTCTTCATCAGCAAGGAAATTATCTAATTTTACTGGAATGTGGAAGTCAGTTAGCTTCCTCATTTTTTTCCGAAAAGCTGATAGATAAAAGCTATATATTTTACGCCCCTAAAATTCTGGGAGGCAATCAAGCCATATTAAATGAATTGGATTTACCCGATATCAATTCAGCTATTCATTTAAAGGATGTTTTATTAAAAAAAACAGGTGAGGATTGGTTCATTATCGGATATCCAGTTTATTGATAGCTTTTATTTTTTATCCGTTTATCATATTTTTATAAAGATGAGTAATTATAATTTAATAATGGAGGAATAAATGAAGATTATCCAATTTGACCAGGTGCCTCTGGAACCTGTAAATGCTGAAGGTGCCAAAGGAGCACAAATTCGCTGGCTTATAGCTCAAAAAGATGGAGCTCCGAACTTTGCTATGCGTATGTTTGAAATACAACCCGGTGGACACACTCCTTATCATACTCATGAGTGGGAACATGAAGTTTTCGTGCTCAATGGCACTGGTGTTTTGAAAACTGATAAAGGTGAATTACCCTTTGCTGAAGGAGATGCAATCTATGTGGATCCGGGAATTACACATACCTTTAAAAACACGGGAAAAGATGTTCTGAAATTCTTGTGTGTCATTCCTCACGAACATCCAGTTCAGAAAAAGGTTATCAATCCCTTTGCAGAAGAAATAGCTAATAATTGTTAGGAGAAAATAATGTTAACTGAAGAGAATAAGCAATTCTTCCAGAATCTGGTCTCTGCTCCTAGTCCTTCCGGTTTTGAAGGACCAGCTCAGCAAGTGGTAATGGACTTTCTTAAGCCTTATGCGGATGATATAAACAAGGACCGAAATGGTAATGTGATAGCTTTAAAGAAGGGAAGTGGAAAACTAAAAGTTATGGTAGTAGGACATTCCGATGAAATTGGCTTTATTGTTAATCATATAGATGACCAGGGTTATGTCTATGTACGCACTCTTGGTGGTTTTGATGTTAATCTACTTCCTGGTTTGAGAGTAGATATTTATCATCAAGGGAAACCTGTAAGAGGGATAATAGGTAAAAAACCTATTCATATGCAACGCGGCACAGAAGAACCTCCCAAACTTAAACTGGAAGACCTCTGGATTGATATTGGAGCATTATCTAAAGAAGAAGCAGAAAAGAAAGTTGCCATTGGAGATATTATAACCTATCATAGCGATTTTGAAATGCTCTCTGATGACCTGGTTGTTTCCAAGGCTACCGATAATAAATGTGGAGTATATGTAGCTGCAGCAGTGATGAAAGAACTAAAAGATAAATTTATAAAGGCAAATTATTACGCAGTTTCCAGTGTGGGTGAAGAAACCACTATGCGAGGGGCAAGAACCAGTGCCTGGCAAATTGAACCTGATATTGCTATCGCCGTAGATGTGACTTTCACTTCGGATATTCCTGGAGCAGACAAACGTATCTTTGGCGATGTCTCTTTAAGTAAAGGTCCTACTATAACTATTGGTGCGGCAATGCATCCTGCTATTAATGACAAACTAATCGCTCTGGCTAAAGAACTTAATCTTCCTTATCAACTGGAAATTGCTGCAGGACGAACAGGAACGGATGCTGATGTTATACAAGACATTAAAGCTGGCACAGCTATGGCAGTTATCGGTATTCCCAACCGTTATATGCATTCTCCTAATGAAGTGATTTCTTTTAAGGATTTGGATACAGCGGTGCAGCTGATTACTGCTTTTATAACTTCACTGGATGATGATTTTGACCTATCCCGATGAAAATATAGATTAATTTCAGGATATAAAGCTATGAAAGCAATTTATACATATGACGATGAACATCTGGGAAAAAGCTATATAGTGATTCCCAAGATACGAGAGATATCCAAGGTTTTAGGAAGTGTGGTAATAACTTTTGATAATGGAGATAAAAGAACCTTAGCCGTGGATGACCCTAATGCTGCCATCCAGCAAATGCTTGAAGCTATAGAGAATTTTTATTCCTGAGAGAATTAACGCAATAGCTCCTGAACTAAAAGAGGTATCATAATCTCGTGATGACCTATAAAGTAATATCCTTTGCCTCCATTTTCTACGGGGCGACGCACTATATTCTCCAGTTCTCTATACTGTAGATTCATATCAAATACCGCTGTAGTAAAATCTTGAATAGTGCCATAAACATTGCGAGCAATAGTTAATGCCTTGAGAAACACTTCTGGAATAAGGACGGCAGAACCCATATTAATGAAAACTCCACCAGCATTTAGATTCTTAACCTGCTCGCAGAAAATACGGAAGTCCCTCAAGCTGCAATCTCCGATAGCTTTGCCATTTGCATAAGGTGATTGATGGGTGATATCCGTTCCTAAAGCAATATGTACAGTAACGGGAATATTATACCTATAAGCTTGTCCTAAAAGAGAAAAATCTGCATTTGGTGCTTGTTCAAGGATTGCTTTTCCTAAGGATTCGCCATAGCCCAACTTTTCTTCACTAGCACGGATAATAATCCGGTTTATAGTATTTATGGTTTCATCTGCCATACCGAAAGCGCCATCTGCCAGTCCCTTACTCACATCCTCAGAGGTTTTTCCAAAAAAGGCAAGTTCAAAGTCATGAATGGTGACTGAACCATTGACTGCAAAACACTTAACAATTCCCTTTTCCATTAGTTTTATCAGTAATGGCGCTAAACCACATTTAATAATATGTCCACCTAAACCGATAATAAAGGTTTTATCAGAATCTCGTGCCAGACGACAACGATGAATAAATTCTTTGAACTCTGCACCTTTGAGAATATCAGGCATACTATCTATTATATTATCGGAAACCTTGGCAAATGAGATAGTATCTACTTTACTAAATCTATCCTGAATAGAAGTAAAATGAATCTTAGAAAGGTCTATTTCCTGGTATCTGCTCATTTTTTCCTTTTTAGGTAGCGTTCTTCTTCACTGAAGATACAGCCGCAATATTTTTGCCGATACAATTCTGCTTCCTTAGAAAGGCGAACACCTTCTGACCATAAAATTCTCCAGTCCCTATAGAAAAAAGGTATATGCTTTTCTTCTGCTATTTCTTCTCCAATTTCTTTTATCAGGTCGTGCTTCTGATATATGCTATATAAAAGAGTGGTAGAAAAAGCGTCGTATCCTTGTTCTAATGCAGTTTGTGCCGTCATTTCTAATCGGGAACGAAAACAGTATTCGCACCGTTCTTCAATATTGGAAGCAACTCCTTTAACAAAATTCCTCAATCCATAATCGTCTTTCAAGACAAGGGATATACTTTCCTTTTGGGCAAAGGATTGTAAGGTCTGAAGACGCATTCTATATTCCGTTACAGGATGGACATTGGGATTATACCAGAAAGAGCTGAAGGAAATACCTTGAGCTTTTAGCTCGTAATAAGGAGCTATCAGACAGGGAGCACAACAGGTATGCAATAAAAGATGCTCTGGTATATACAAAGAGTCCATATTCTATTTCAAAGTTGCAAGGATTTTAATACTGTTTAAGCAAAGCGGAAGCAACGATTCCTCTTTGAATCTGATTGGTGCCTTCGTAAATCTGCAAGATTTTGGCATCTCGCATCATTTTTTCCACAGGATATTCTTTCATATAACCATAGCCACCAAGTATCTGAACAGCATCAGTAGTTACTTTCATAGCCACATCCGAAGCAAAATACTTACACATAGCAGATTCTTTGCTGTAATCTTTGGCACCGCTATCAATTAATCGGGCAGTCTGATAGACTAAAGCTCTGGCTGCTTCAATCTCTGTTGCCATATCAGCTAACATAAATTGAATAGCTTGAAAAGAAGAGATGGGTTTTCCAAATTGTTGTCTTTGTTTGGAATAAGTTATAGCGGTTTCAAAGGCACCTCTGGCAACACCAACAGCTTGAGCTCCAACCATAGGACGGGATTTATCAAAGACCTTCATTGCAATAATAAAACCCATACCTTCTCTTCCAATGAGGTTTTCTGCAGGCACCACACAATCTTCAAAGATAAGTTCACGGGTGGCAGAAGCACGAATTCCCATTTTATTTTCTTTTTTCCCAAAGTTGAAACCAGGAGTCCCCTTTTCTACGATAAAACAGGAACAACCACGAGCACCTCTGGTCTTATCAGTCATAGCAAACACACAATAGATATCAGCTTCACCACCATTGGTAATCCATTGTTTAGTTCCATTAAGAATGTAGTGGTCTCCTTCTTTTCTAGCAGTGGTTTCTATTGCACCAGCGTCAGAACCAGCATTAGCTTCCGTGAGAGCAAAAGCAGCAAGCTTTTCTCCGGCTGCAATCTGAGTTAGATATTTTTGTTTTTGCTCTTCCGAGCCAGCTATCAAAATGGGATACATACCTAAACCGGTAGCTCCAAAAGCAAGAGATATGCCCATATCAACAGTACAAAGTTCTTCTGTTACGATTGCTAAATCCATAACTTTTCCGCTGATTCCACCATATTCTTCTCCTACCAGGATGGCAAAAAGGTCACTTTGACGCATTACTTCAATTATATCCCAGGGGAAAATTTCTTCCTCATCATATTTTTGTGAGACTGGTTTCATCTTTTCATTAGCGATTCTTCGTGCTATTTCTTGCATTTCTAATTGTTCTTCGGTTAGAAAATAATTCATCTGAGAACTCCTATCTATTTTTTATTAATCTACTTTCTATTTAAAAAGCGTCAAGTCAAGCAAAATTTGAACATCATCAATTCTCAATTAACAATTTGCCATAATCATTCTTTGTTTCCTGGATAATTCTATAAAGATAGATTCCGGGAGAAAGCGTTTGAGGTAGAATAATTGGGGAAGTCTCTTTTAATTGTGTCTTATAGACCAACTGTCCTCTTATATTATAAAGATACAGCTGACTGGAGTCGGTAATTTTGGCTGAGAAATGTATTTCTTTCCCAGAAGAATATGGATTGGGATAAATCTTTAGCCGGGAAACTATATTACATTCATCTTCTAACGATGATACTGAAGGTGATACCATAAGGTCAGTAGAAGAAATTCCCACCATATAAGTGCTTAATAAATTAAAATCATAGTCATAGACTGTAATCGTAGAATTAGAAGTCCAGTCTTGATTCAATAAAGCTAGTATATCTTGATTACCAGCCACCATAAAAGCATTATAGTTCATAGGATTTTGATAACTATGATAGATTTCAAAGGTATGAGCATTATAACTATATAGCGCATTACTCATACCTTCTCCAACATAAGCAATTCCTAAACTGTTTATCCAGATATTTCCAGGATGTCCTCCAAGATCAAGGCGTTGAGTAAGAGATAGGTCTTCCAGATTAATGATATCTATTTTTCCGGATATATTATTCCAGTTTCCCGTGCAGGCTATATGCAAGTAATTTCCAAAGATACAGGCAAACTGAGGATTAGTCCAGACAGGTATGGTCTCTATCACAGAGAAAGAATCAAGGTCTATCACAGATATAGAACTATATGCATAATTGTATTGGTACCCTCCCGTGTTGCAAACATAAAGTCTTGAACCATCAGTACAGATACCTTCTGGTGCTTCTCCAACGGTTAGGGAAGAGACCACATTGTTAGTTAAGAGACTAATTTTATAAAGCTTATTGGTAAATAATCCCGTTACATAAAGATAATCTCCCACTTTAAGCACAGCATAAGGATTGCTGGAAGCTGCTACAGGCAGAAAATTTAAATGAGTGCCAGTTGAGCGAGAAATAACCTGAATAGCATTATCTCCAGAACATACTACATAGATATTATCATCATCCATATCCATAAGATTGGGAGTTAGACCTAACTGAGCAAAGGTATTATTAACTATTCCGGTCTCTGTATCTATACGAGAAAGAGTGCGTGAGACAGAATTTAAGACATATATTTCTGTCCCCTTTAAAGGAATAAGCAAAAGGCAGATAGATACTGCCAAAAGAGTGATTTTTAGTTGTTTCATTTGGTTCACCTTATTCTAATTATATTGAATAGGGATGAACTACTTTGCCATTCTGTTAATGAAACCGTATAACAGAGATGTAATTAGTGGCAGGTTTCCTGGCTTACAGCGGCTATATGGAATCAGCCTTCCCATTATTAAACAGTGACTGATTCAGCCATTTTTGCTGCTTACAGTGGCGGTTTCCGCTCTCGCTTTTCACGAGATTCCCTTTTACCTATCAAGTAGCACCATCTATTCTGAGTTCAAGGTTTTTCTAAATTTGTTTTATGTCAATGACTAATCTGGTGGATTCAAGTCCCTTTTCTGGTTATTCCCCGTATTTTGAGAGCTAAAAAATAAGCAGTTATAAGAAAATCGGTTAAAAGAAAAAATAAAATTACATCTGACTATTTCTCAACCCTTTCTTAACTAAAGAGACAAGATAGAGATAAGGTGGAAGTAAAAAAGAGTTAACTTAAATAAATAAAGCATATTCTTTTCGTTTACTTTATTGTAATTATCGTAAAGAATATGCTTTATTATTATTTAAATAAATATGACTATTTCATTAATATCATTTTACGAGTGGAAGAGTATTTTCCAGAACGCATACGGTAGTAATAGATTCCACTGCTGACTGGAGAGCCATTCTGGTCTTTTCCATTCCAGGTAATCTGATGAAAACCTGCTGGTAACTCAGTGTTTAAAAGAGTTTTAACCAGCTGTCCCTTTTGATTGAAGATATCCATAGTCACAAAGCCAGCATTCGCTAATTCAAATCTTATGGTAGTTTCAGGATTAAAAGGATTAGGGTAATTGCCATACAAAGTAGTAACCAGTTGAGGTATGGTGCTATCATTATTTGGAGTTGCTTGATAGATATTTCCGCTACGATTCCAGGTTCCCATATAGCAATACCATTCATAAGATTGAGCTGGACGCTTCACATCTATTACAAAGATAGATTCATCGTTAGGAATTACAATATCAAAATCGCCGTCTCTATCTATATCAGATAAAGCAGCAGAGACTTTTACATTACCACCAAGTAGAATAGGGAAATTAGGAGATTCAGTGCCATCAACTTTCACACTATGAAGATAGCCATCGGCATCTCCAAAGATGATTCCTGCATAATTCTCTCCATCAAAACGAGCAATGGTAGGAGTGCATTCTACAGATTGATTAATGGAAAGAGGTGTGTTAGGATAATCATCTCCAGAAGTTGTGATGACATTTATCACTCCTGCAGTGTTAATCACAATTATTTCTTTTGTCCCATTATTATCCATATCAGCTACTACGGAACCAGTCTTAATCTGTCCTCCTACATTTTTCTGGAAAAGCAGTGTTCCATCGTGATTATAAACCATAACATTACCAGTAGTAGTGGTCGTAACGATGATTTCAGGATAGTTATCATCATCCAGATTAGCTATGGTAATGGGATTTTGAGAACCGCCTTGCATTGCAACAGGGAAACCAGGAATACTTTGAGCATTAGTGCTATTGATGGCATTTAAATTGCCAGCCATAGTGGCAACAATTATTTCATGATGTCCATCTCCATTTAAATCACCAATAGCGGGAAGTCCAAGACAAACACCCAGAGCTGAAACAGGAAAATTAGGATAAGCAGTGCCATCTGGATTTAAAACAACTAAATTTCCTGTTTGAGTGATGGCAATTACTTGCTGAGTATTATCCATAGCGAGAGAAGCTATAACAGTACCATTACGAAGCATTCCTCCAGCAGGATAGGTCCAGAGTATAGTGCCATTCTGATTGAAAAGTACGATATTATTATTTTGTAAAGAAGCTGCAAATTCCATAGTACCATCATAATCAACATCTGCCATTGCCATTGAACCAACAATAGGAGAACCTAAATTGAGAGGAAATCCATCCAGTTCCGTTGTTCCATCAGGTTTCAAGATATGGACAATTCCCGCTGGTTCTGAGATAATTATTTCTTTGTCTAGATCTGAATCCAAATTATAGATAATTGCACTGGAAGTGGAAGCACCTCCTACATTCATAGGCCAACCTGCTTGATTCAAGGAGAGTGTAATATTAAGGGGAAGGACTCTGTTATAGGGATAAGGAGCAGATTGATTGGCGGTTACCGTAAGTTCAAAAGGAATAGGCTCAGAAGGTAAAGAAGCAACTGTTTGGAAGATGAAGGGTTGGTTATTATTCCACATAGAGCTACCGGCAATCATTGTTCCATAATTGGCAGTATCTTCTATAATTGTGATCCCGGGATAGTTAGTAGAAAGAGTAGCCGTGAGGTCTTGTGCTTGCAGCCAGGAAAGTCCTGTATAGGGGTCTATATAGTTATTCAGGGATATTTTTAACTTTATAGTCTCTCCAGGATTGGGAATTCCATCTCCATCACCCTGGAATTCTTCCAGCATATAATCTTCTATAGTTATATTGGGAATCTTATCATACATTGTAGCGGCAAAGGCATTTAGTCTTCCTGCACCAAGCATTCCAACATAATCAGGATTTATGTCATAAATATAATCAGCAGTATGCATTATTCTTTGCATTAGCTGTTGAGGAGTCAGTTCAGGATTGAGTGCTTTAACCAGAGCACAGACACCCGCTGTAATAGGTGAAGCCATAGAAGTGCCATTATAGGAGCTATAACCGTTATTAGCTATGATAGTAGAAAGAATGGTTTCACCAGGAGCACAGATATCAATTGGTTCACCATAATCAGAAAAACTGGATTTTATATCATTACGTCCGGTTGAAGCTACACATAAGGCATTAGTGCAATCTGCAGGATAATCCTGATAGGAATTATTATGTTCCATATTTTCATTTCCAGCGGCAGTAACGACTAGAGCACCAAGATTGGTTACATAATTAACGATAGAATTGGGATATGCACCATTACCGACACTACCCCAGCTGGCATTGATGATATCAGCACCAACTTCTCCAGCATATTTAACCTGGTCATAAGCAAAAGAAACGCCTTGCGAAGGAGATGTATCGGGAGCACCTTTACAAATAATTATTGAAACTACTGGTGAGGTGCCAACTACTCCTATAGCATTATTTCCAACTGCCCCAGCACAGCCTGCTACATGAGTGCCATGATCATTGTCTGCAAAATTCTGAATAGGGTTATTATCTCCAGTATAAAAATCCCAGCCCATCAAATCATCTATTTTATTTCCACCTTCTCCAGCATCATTACCATCACCACCTGATATAGTTCCAGCATCCCAATTTATGGTCATACCAGGAGCTTCATCAGGATTAATCCAGATATTGCCCCGGAGGTCAGGATGATTCCATTTAACACCTGAATCAGTTATTGCAACTTTTACATTGTGTGAACCCTGGATATAATCCCAGGCATCATAACTGCTGATGACCTCATGCACATATTGTTGGGTTACGAGAGGGTCATCGGGAACAAACTTGCTGCGAACAATACCTTCCAATTCAGCGTATATAAGGTTTTTATCATTAGATAAAGCTTCCACTGCTTCATCTATATTATCATCAGAGGCTAAAGTTAAGCGATAGGTGTTTTGAAGATATAAGCCGTTGTCATTCCAGGTGGGATCTTTAACATAGGGATGCATCTGTTGCATATCTACTATTCTATACTCCAGAGCGAGCTTATCAAAGGAGGAGATACCAGTTTGAACGACACCTTCATTTTTAGTAAAATCAATTTTTCCAGTATCATTACCAATAGCTGTTTTAGTAAAGCATACTATAATAGATTTTGAGACGAAATAATCAGGATCAAATTTAATGGCAAAGATAGCTGTTATTGCCACTATAAGAGAGATGATGATAATAAATCTTTTCATTTTTACCTCGGGAAAATGGTCTTATAAACTTCATTATTAAAATAGATGTTTTAGTCAATCCTTAAAATTATTATAGTTGCTCATCAGTACAGGATAAGTTTTTCTTTTTCAGCGTATTGACGAAAGTAAATGTCTTTAATTAAACTATTTTGGGGGTTTATTAATTCTGGGTCTTGAGCTATAATCTGGAAGGCATCTTTACGTGCTAATTTAAGGATTGGCTGGTCGGAAAATAAATTGGCAAATTTGAAATGAGGTAACCCGGATTGTTCTGTGCCGAAGATTTCTCCTGGTCCTCTTAATTCCAGATCCTTTTCTGCTATGAGGAATCCATCAGTAGTTGAGGCTAAAGTAGCAAGTCTTTCTCTCGCAATATTAGTCGCAGGCATATGTTCTATAAGATAGCAATAAGCTTGTTGTCCACCTCTTCCAACTCTACCTCTGAGTTGATGTAATTGAGCTAAACCAAAACGTTCTGCGTGTTCAACGATCATTACCGTGGCATTAGGGATATCAAGTCCTACTTCAATAACTGTAGTAGAGACCAGAATTTTTATTTCTCCATCTTTAAAACGACGCATTATATCTTCTTTTTCTTTAGAAGACATTTTCCCATGGATAAGAATGCAGGAGTATTGAGGGAATATTTTTGTAGAGATATAATGATGCATTCTTTGAGCATCCAGGAGGTCAACCTTATCAGATTCTTCAATGAGAGGGCAGACGATATATACCTGTCTTCCTTTTTCCAGTTCTTTTGCCACTTCTTTATAGACCAAATCAATTTTTTGACTGGAACGGATGAGGGTTGTGACTGGGATACGATTGGGTGGAAGTTCATCAATAATACTAACTTCCAGGTCTCCATAAACAGTGAGAGAAAGGGAACGGGGAATGGGAGTAGCACTTAGATAGAGTAAGTCTGGATGTTTGTGTTTTCGGGCTAAAGCAGCTCTTTGTTGAACTCCAAAACGATGTTGTTCATCAATAGCAGCAAAACCTAATTTGTCAAAAGAGATTTCGCGCTGGATAAGTGCGTGAGTGCCAATGATGATATCAGCATTTCCTTCTCTTATATCGGTTTTTGTTTGTTCTTTACCTTTATAGGTTCCGCCTTTTAGCAATGCTACTTTTACTGGTAAACCTTCTAATAATCTGGTGATATTATGGTAATGTTGGTCTGCCAGTATTTCTGTAGGAGCCATAAGTGCAGCTTGATAACCATTTTCCACAGCCAAAAGCATAGCAAAGAGGGTAACAATAGTTTTTCCCGAACCGACATCACCTTGAAGTAAACGAGACATCTGTTTTTCGGAGGTCATATCAGCAAAAATCTCATTTATAACACGTATTTGAGCATTAGTCAGTTTAAAGGGGAGCTTATGATAAAGCTGAGCTGTAAGTTGCCTTTTATTCTCAAAACGGATACCTTTAATTTCTTCCGTGTGATAATGTTTATGTCGTGCCCAGAGGAGTTGAGAATAGAAGAATTCCTCATAGACAAATCTTTTATGAATCTCATCAAGTTCTTCTGGATGGAGTGAGAAATGCATCTTTTGCAAGGCAATTTTCCGGGGGAGAAAGCCATATTTAGCAAGGACAAACTCAGGTAGATTTTCTTCAATTTTATCCGCATATTCTTCAAAAGCATTATAGATGATGCGACGAAAGAATTTTTGAGTTAGATTCCCGGTTAAAGGATACACCGGCAGGTATTCTCTCTTCTTCCAGAAATCACTCTCTTCTTCATTCACAAATTCAATTTCGGGATGCATTAGCTGAAGTTGTCCATTATATTCTGAAAGAGTACCAGAAACCCAGAGTAGATTTCCTGGTTTGAATTTTTGGCTGTAATCTTTAGGATAATTGAACCAGGTGCAGATTAAAGTAGAATGTCCATCGCTAACACCAACATTAAGCATATATTTTCCATTTCTGGTAGATTTTTCATTTACCCAGGATATCATTGTGGTCATTGCAATGCTATCTCCAGGATTAAGCTCAAAAATAGCTGGTTCAATTTTACGATGGATATAATTACGAGGAAAGTATTCAAACAAATCCATAACCGTATTAATACCAATTTTAGCAAGCTGTTTAGCACGTGTTTCTCCCACGCCCTTAACAAATTTAATAGGAGTGGATGTATCTTTTATATATGCCTTTAGGTCCTTTTTTTCCATATAGACACAATGTTGAAAAGATATTTTTTGTCAATATCTGCAGGAATTTATCCTGGTCACGGGTATAATTAAACATAGAATGCTCGTATGAAACTGATTTTTTTCTTGACCACAATGCGTTAAAAGATAGAGAGGTAACTTCATATAAGTGTATAAGGTTATATCAGTTAGATAAATAGAAAGGATAATACTATTATCATATAGAGAAGGAGAATACTATGAAAATCGGGAAGAAGCTTATACCTATAATCCTGATAGCAATTATAGTGTCTTGTGCTTTTGCCAAGACAGGTAGTACAGAGCCCCCCAAAACATCTGATTCCAAAAGTCAAATGTCAATGTTTATGGATGAGGATGGAACTAATCCAGTTGTTAAAGTCGTGCGTGAAGTCAGGGAATCCGTGGTGCAGATAAAAGTAGAGGCAAAAGTTAATGTCCCCGCCATCACCAATCCATTCTTTGATGACCCTTTGTTCAAATATTTCTTTCCTGAGATACCGAGAGAAATGCAGAGAAAGATAACTTCTATGGGCAGTGGTTTTATTTATGAATTTAATCCTCAAACCCTGGAAGCCTATATTATGACTAATAATCATGTGGTGGAAAAAGGCAAGGAAGGAACAATTACCGTAACTCTTGCAGATAAGATTAGTTATTCAGCTGAAGTAGTAGGATTGGATCCTAGCACTGATGTGGCGGTAATTAAAATTAAGGTTAAAGAAGGGGAGAAAGTTACTATAGCACCCTTAGGCGACTCTTCTAAGTTAGAGATTGGAGAATGGGCAATTGCTATTGGAAATCCTTTTGGAGATGTGGGACTGGATAGGACAGTGACTCTGGGTGTAATTTCTGCTATAGGAAGGTCAAATTTGAATTTCGGAAGCAGTTCTCCTATATATCAAGATTATATTCAGACGGATGCTGCGATTAATCCTGGTAATAGTGGCGGACCTCTTTTGAATATTAAGGGAGAAGTGATAGGAATCAATTCTGCTATTACCAGCACCAGTGGTGGAAATATTGGTATTGGTTTTGCCATTCCCATAAACTTAGCCAAACGTGTGGTGGAAGACCTCGTTGCTACGGGAAAAGTTACTCGTGCTTATATCGGAATATTACCCCAGGAAATAACTGCTGATTTAATGGAAGCTTTCAACCTTTCTGAGGTTTCTGGTGTTCTGGTAGCTAAAGTGGAAAAGGATTCTCCCGCAGATAAGGCAGGAATCCAGGTTGGTGATGTGATAATTGAATTTAATGGCGAAAAAGTTCCTAATGTATCAAAATTCCGTATTGCTGTTGCCACTTCCAAACCTGGAGTTAAGGTTCCAGTGAAAGTGATTCGGAATAATGATACTTTAACATTGCAAATAACTCTGGATGCTTATCCAGAAGATAAATTGGCTAGTGCAGAAAAAGCTACCAAAGCTGATACAACTGCAGGAATAACTGTGGTATCCATTGATAGTGCCTATGCAAAACAAAATAATATTAATGCGGATAAAGGTGTGATTGTTAGTGCCGTAGCACCGGATTCACCAGCAGCTCGTGCCGGAATCCAGCCTGGTTATATCATTTTAAAAGTAGGAAATACCGAAGTTAATAGCCCGGAAGAATACAATACTGCTATGGATAATGCGATTAAGACAATGAAAGAGAAGTCCAGTAATACCATTGTTCTTTATGTGCAGGACCGTAGCAAAAACGAACAATTTGTGGTGCTGCGTTTCAATAGTTAACTAACACATAGAGAAAGTATAAGCTCCGTGTAAAAACGGAGCTTTACTTTTTTAATGAGCTGAAATCTATTTATTTATCTTCAGGGAAATGATTCCAGATAATTTTTATCTTGATCTTAGAAGTTAAACTTTCGTTGAACTTATCTCCAATTGATGTCCCATTTAGGACATAAGTTGGACATAAGTTGGACATAAGTTGGACATAAGCAACACATCAGTAGTGAGGAACTGAGAAATAATAATTAATCCCGAAGAAAACACGATAAAAGATAGTTAATCTGAAGATTAAGGGTTATTAAAAAGAGTTAAACTGAATAGATATTAAAATATAACCAGTTTTGATTGGTCGGATAATTCTGTAGATTAAACTTTATCTTTAGATAGTTCCAGAATTATTTCAGCGAGAATAGAGATGGCAATTTCGTAAGGTTTTTTAGAGCCAATAGCCAATCCTACGGGGCAATGAATATTTTGTAAATCCTTTTCTGAGTATCCTTTATCTTTTAGCAGTTGAAAAGTTTTCGCAGCTTTTCGCTTGCTCCCAATCACACCCAAATAACGAAAAGGCTTACCTAAACATTGTTCCAGAACCTGTTCATCATAGATATGCCCCTGAGTCATAATTACAATAAGAGCATTTTGATTGAACTGGATATGCTTTTCCAGATCGGTATAATCACTTAAATGGAGGTCAGTACAAACTTCTGGAGGGATATTTTCCAGAGCTTCAGGACGGTTATCAATAAGCCTTGTCTGAAAATCACAAAGTCCAGCTAAATGCGCTAAGGCTTTTCCACAGTGTCCTGCTCCGATTATGTAGAGAATATTAGAGGAGAAAAGAGGTTCAATAAAGAGGGAAACTTTACCACCACAGACCATTGATAACTGAATATTTTCTGTTCGTTCAGGTTTTTCGCCATCATCATTGAGTAAATAAGTTTCAAGAATTGGTAAAGAAGGCTGTTCTTCACGCACTCTTGATATGAGCAGGTGTTCCAGTTCACCTCCTCCTAAATTGCCATATACTTTTCCCGCTAGAGGAATGATCATTTTCATTCCTGGTTTAGCAGGAGTGGAACCTTCTGAAGAAATGATAGTGACTTGCCAAAGAGTTTGATTTTTAGATATAAGTTCATTTAAGATAGCGTAATATTCTTTATTTTCGGACATAATTATCCTTCCTCATTGGTGTGGTGAATTTCCCAAAACTATCTGATAGGCACAAATGGCACAGACAACAGCTACATTGAGAGAATTTTTCCAGCCTTGAACGGGAATAGCAAGAAAACTATCACATAGTTTTAAAGCATTTTGACTTATCCCCATACTTTCATTTCCAACTACTAACGCCAGAGGAAATTTATAATTGACCTCAAACACGGATTTTGCCGCTTCCACAGTTTCTAACGCATAGAGAAAGTAACCTTCGGATTTAGCGGCAAGAATGGCATCTTCCGTCTGGGGAAAATATTTCCAGTTTATTTTATTTTCTGTTCCCCTAGCCGTCTTTTTCAAAGAAGAACTTTCGGGAGTAGCGCAAACTCCGCAAAGATAGATAGATTTAAGATTTAGGCATTCTGCAGTGCGAAATATTGAACCAATATTGAATGCAGAACGAAGATTATCCAGTATTAAAATCATTTGTTGAGCTTTATTTACTGTTTCTGGTTGAACCACTCTCAAACCATCGCCTTCCCTAACTTCAATCTGGTAATCTTTCAGGGATTTACCGCGTTGCTGCTGATAGTAAGCAATAGCATAATAGATTTTTTCTAAGGATTCTTCTTTTTCCAAAGCATTGCTAAGCTGGGAAAGATATTCTGGTAAAGGTGGCTTCATCCAGGAAATACAATCTATGATATGATTCTTTAATTTGGTATTATTATTATTTTGAGAAATAGAGTGTTCCAGAGAAAAAAGCAGTCTATCCAGAGCTTTTAACTGTTTGACAGGGGAAAGAGAAGCAAATTTGCTTTGGCTATAATGATTTATATTTTTCATATGGTGAGCATTTGAATCAGTTTAGCAGCAGTGAGTAAATTTTCTGCTATAAAATCAGGTTTATATTCCCAGCCTTCAAATCCGGTTAAAAGTTCTTCTTTTCCGTGACCACTAAGGAGCATAACGGTTTTTAATCCTGCTTTTTTACCGAAGTAAACATCGGATTTTCTATCTCCGAGCATCCAGGATTTACCTGGGTCAAAAGGATGCTCTCTTTTTGCTTTATAAAACATACCCAAACCTGGTTTGCGGTCATTATGAGCAATATTGAAAGGAGGCACGGTTCCCGTTTCCAGATAGGGAGAATAATATATATCCGTGAGAATTATGCCTTCGTTTGTTAACAATTCTCTCAGTTTAGTATGCACCTTCTCTAAAGTTCCCAGGTCAAAATATCCTTTAGCAATTCCAGCTTGATTGGTGACGATGATTAACATATACCCTAAGTCCTGTAAAATCTTCAGCGCATCAATAGTGTAGGGATAAAGATGATATTTTTCTGGGTCTGGTCTTATCCCAAAATTATCTGGACTGATGCATCCATCCCGGTCAAGAAAAACTGCTTTTTTAACTTCTTCTGCTATCATGAGTCTGAAATCTCAGAGCATCAGGAAACACCACATTGAATAAGGCTATGCGATATTCCCAGTATTCATTTCTCTTGCTGTAACTTAAATCCAACTTCCAGCAATGTAAATCCCGGATTATATGCAAAGTATGAGAGAGCATCTTGCCAGTTTTGAGGTTGATATAATTACCATAACTGATAGACCAATTCTGGGTAATTTTGAAAGAGGAATCCAATCTAAGATTCTGCGAAACTGGATTGAACATACTTTTAGTAGCGCTAAGGTCATGCGATAGGGAGAGTTTCCAGTTTTCCTGTCCACTTAAAGAAGAGAATTCTTCAGCAAATACTTGAAGACTATCTGGAGTTTGATAGGGGTCAAAGGTTTTATTCTTTTCTCGGTCAAAATATTTTTGATAAGGAGCAGAGCCCGTGAGAGTTAATGCTTGAGAAAAATACTGGTTGGAAGGTTGCCAATCCAGAAAGTGCATCTGATAAGGATTATGATAGAGACTATATTGAGCAGAATAAGCAAGCGAGATTTTATCCAGTTTATATTTTGTTGAAGGCATTTGAATAGTTCCTAGATTTATGGACCCTGGTCGGAAATATGCACTGTGAGATATATTTCCAAAAGGCTGGTCTTTTTTCACGAGATTAGCAGAAATACTGCTTCTTAAGCCGATTAAATCATTAATCTTTTTGTCATCTTTTCCATATTTAATTTGCCATCTCTGGTCTAAAGATAGATTCAGACTTGCAGCTTTACTTGCATTGCTTAGATAGATACCGCCAAAGTTGTAGAATTTATTATTTTTAGTAAAATCAGGACTTAGACTGATACCTGCAGAGGGTGTTAACAAGTGACGGATAGATTTTAACCATCCCTGCTGAAAGTTTCGCACACCATAAACATTGAAATTAGTGTTTGTATAGGCATAATAATCATTACCTCTTACCCAGTTTTTACCATTTTTATCCCGGTCAAACCAGGCTTCATTATATGATAAACCGTGCTGAAAATTTAACCATCCTAAAGCTTTCCAGTTGTAAGATAGGCCCAATTGATGCTTTATACCTGCATTATGCTGAGTTAGATAGGAATCTGGATTTTCGGGGTCGGGTTCATTATTCCAGATATAATCCTGAAAATCTCTGTGAGGTGCGTTCATTATACCTATATGGTCCAGGCGAACATTATAGTTATAACTGATATTACTCCACCAGGCATCGGGACTTCTCTCTGGATGATAGAAGATTTCATAGACAGGTCTGGAAGGTAAAGAAAAAGTTGCTGAAGGGAGAGAAATGCTGGCACGGTCATTAATTAAATCTTCTGTATAAGTTGAACCTATATTCAGATAGGAACTCAGTAAAGGTTGACGATAGGATATAGAAGAAGTAACAGTTTGAGCAAGACTTTCATTAATATCCGAGCTACCTTCCCAGATACGTTTATTGCTGACAAAATCAACATTTAAGTCAAAAGTAGCTTTGTTTCCAAGCTCTTGATGATGATTCGCTCTAACTGACCAATCATTGTAGGTTTGTACATCAGTAAGCTTTTTTTGAAAAGCAGCATCCAGATTTCCATTTAAAATATAACGCTTAAGATAATTCAAGTTTAAATTCGCCTTCCAACCCGTCTTTTCATAAAGGTCAAAACTCACAATGATATCTGCATAATCCTTATAAGGATAATACCAGGCAATATCTTTGAGAAATTTACCATCTACCACATTATAACCGGGGACTGGAATTAAAAAGCCGGGATGTCTTCCTCTCTGCAAGGGGATGATTATGAAGGGGAAATAGAAAATAGGGAGATGATTTACATAAGCCACCACATTTTTCCCTACAATTTTATCTTTATTATAGATGCGCACCTCTTTTGCCGTGAACCAGAAATCAGGCTCAGCATATTCGCAAGTGGTGAAATTGCAATCATCCACATCATAAGTATCAACATCTATCTTTCGCACCTGTTTTCCGCTATAAAAACTCTTGTCCATACTGCTAATACCGTTCTCCATTATACCTATTTGAGTTTCTATATCATAGGCTACATTAGAACCGAGCAGAATTTGCTCACCATCTTTCATAAGGGTGTTTCCGGCACTATAAGCACGATTTGTTTTCAGGTTTAATGTGATGGAATCACTATTAATCACGAATTCTTGATATCCTACTTCTGTATTACCAAAGAGATTTATCTGTTCCAGATTCTGATAATAGGACACGCTATCCGCAGCATAGAATAAAGAATCTACTTTAATTATAGCCTGAGTTAGTGTATCTGGTATAGCTTCAGGTAGTTTTGATAATATATCATCTCTATCATTTTGTGCCAGAAGCACTAAAGATAAAGATAACATTAACAGGATGAGTGTGAATTTATTCATTTGAAGCTAAAAATAGTGAGCGTCATTTCCGTAACTAGTAGGGATTAGATTTCATTTTGATGGGATATACTATAACCGCAAGAAAGAACATACACATCATTCACATTAGTAGCTAAAATTGGGGCAGGAAGTATATGATTTATGGATTTTAAGGCAGTATAGCTATCAAATTCCTTTCTTGTCCTGGTGATAGAAATTTTAGCATCAAGAATTTCTTTCCGGGTATAGCTATCTGCCCAGGCACCTCCACTTCCAACCACATTATCACAACCATCCGTAGCAAAACAAAATAGAGCAGAATTAGGGAACCGGGATAAAGGATTAATCATATTTAAAACCAGATGACTGCAACGACCTCCTGAACCATTACCAGTTACTTTAACAGAAAGCTCACCACCTGCAATAAAGATAAAAGGGTGTATTTTCAAAGTTTGCTCAGATGAACTACCTAATATATTGGTTAATATATTAACCATTTTATTAATGGAATAGGTATAAAATTGGTAGTCCTGAAAAACATAAAACCCAGCAGATTTAAATTCATCAGATAAATTAGTACAGAAGGAATTATTATCAGCTACAATACGATAACGGATATCCTTATTCTCATATTTATAGTTCCAACCATTTTTCACCTTAATATCCACCATATCTGGAGTAAAAGGTGCAGAACCTAAAATGTGAGGATTATTTTCAGGAACATCAGATACCGCAAAGATTTTAATTTTCTTTGCCTGAACAAAAGAAAGAGCCTTTCCATTTTTTACCCGAGAATATTTAGACCTTTCTTTATTAATTTCCTCTATGTTTTTTCCGCTTTTTAAGAGTTGTTTATATGTCTCAATTAGTTTCTGCTCGCTGATTCCCTCTTCGGGAATTTCAAACAAAGCAGAGGTGCCACCTGAAAGTAATATTATAAGGTCATCTTTCGGAGATGAGTTTTTTAACCAGTTTACAATGGTCTTGCTATGGGAAAAACTGTTAGCATCAGGAAGTGGATGCCCTGCTTCCAGAACAGTTATTCCTAAAATGGGACCGTAAGTTAAGCCATATTTTGTTAAAACAAAACCCTCATAGGAGATATTTTTCTGAGCAAGTATTTTGGCACAAAGGGATGCCATCTTCCAGGCTGTTTTCCCAATCGCCAGCACTTTAGTGTTAGAACTGAACTTTCCCTTTTCCAGTTGCTTAACAAGTTTAGGATACTGACAGAACTTATGCATTACTTTAAGATAGTTCTGATAGATGGTAAAGTGGAAAGAGTCCAAATTAAAGCTCCTGAATTTTATTAATTTATTCCTTTTTATATAAATAATCATTTAGTCAAGCGGATTTTTGCAATTTATATAGGTAAGAGCTAATGTTTTTAGCGCTAATATTCATCTTAGAGAAGAAGAATATGCCAGGGAAGTATAAAAAAACCTTTACAAAAAAAGACTTTCTGAAAAGTTGATATACTTGAATTGTCCTGAGGAGTCAATTATGTCAGAAAGAGTAAAAGAAACACGCAGTAAAACTGCAATTAAAGTTATGCGGGAAGAATATAACCGCTTACTGGAAGAATCCTTCCAGAACACTGCTGAATATAAAAAGGGAGATGTTGTTGAAGCTCCCATAATAGATATCAGCGATAAATTTATAATCGTCAATCTTGGTGGCAAGTATGATGCCTATGCCGATGTAAGTGAATATGCTAATGAAAAAGGCGAATTAAATTATTCTATCGGAGATAATCTAAAGGGCTATATTGTTGATTCTAATGAGCAAGGTTTTGTCATTGGTAAGAGTTTAACTCGTCAGTATGTAGATAAAAATGCCCTTATGGATGCTTACGAACGCAAAATCCCTGTATCTGGAAAAGTTTATGGAATCACTAAGGGTGGATTTAATGTTGATGTGCTTGGTGCCAGAGCATTTTGTCCATTATCCCAGATATCACTTCACGGTGCTGAACCTAAAGAAAAATACATCGGCAAAACATTGGATTTTCAGGTTATAGAATGTTCGGATAATTGTCGTAGAGTAGTAGTATCTCATCGTCAAGTTCTTGAAGCTCAGGAACAAGACAAAAAAATGGCTGCCCTGGAAAAGCTTCATCCTCAAGATGTAGTAAAGGGTAAAGTTATGCGGATGACGAATTTTGGAGCCTTTGTGGATTTGGGAGATATAGAAGGTCTACTTCATGTATCCGAGATTTCCTGGCAACATGTTGCCAGACCTCAGGATGTGCTAAAAGTTGGTCAGGAAATAGAAGTAAAGATATTGGATATAAAAGAAGATAAAATAGCTCTTTCTATGCGAGCTTTACAAGATAATCCTTTTGAACAATTTGTTAAGGAAAATCAGGAAGGCGATATAGTCAACTGTCGTGTTCTTCGTTTACTTGATTTTGGTGCTTTTGTGGAACTCAAACCAGGAGTTGAAGGTCTTATTCCCATATCAGAAATAAGTCATAAACGCAATATATCTCATCCGAAAGAAATATTAAAAGAAGGGGATTTTGTGGAAGCCCAAATTTTGAGAATAGATCCAGATAACCAGAAGATATCACTTTCAATGCGGGCACTTCAAGCTGATCCCTGGGATAATATAGATGAGATTGTGCAAATAGATATACCCTTCCTGGGCAAAGTAGAAAGCACTACCAATTTTGGTGTGTTTGTCACCGTAGCAGATGGCATTACAGGTCTATTACCTCGCTCTCGTGTGAGAGAGAAAGATTCTTTTAAAGCTGGTGATGAAGTCAATCTTGTAGTTACTGAAATAGATAGGGATAATCGTCGTTTGACTCTTGATTATCCAGACCATTTACCAGAAGAAAGTAGGAATCAGCGTAAAAAGACTGATGAACATTACAGTCAGCGAGATGGCTCTATACCATCACGGAGAAATAGTAAATTCCGTAGTGATGAAGAATGGCGTAGATATGCGGTGCAAAAAACCAATCCATCAGACGATAATCCCTTTAAAGATTTATAATAATGCAATCCCGGGAGAACCAATTTATTCAGCTTCGTAAACAAAAGCTGGAGAAGCTACATACTGCTGGAATTGACCCTTATCCTATAAAATCACAAAGAACTCATAAAATAATTGAAGTTCTAAGCGGAAAAGAAGAATGGGCGACTTCTGGTCAAGAAGTTATATTGGCTGGAAGACTTGTAGCAATGCGTCGTCAGGGCAAACTTGGTTTTGGTGACCTGGAAGATGCCAGTGGAAAAATTCAGATTTATGTGGCACAGAACCTGGTGGGCGAAGAAAATTATGAACTTTTCAAGCTTTGTGATTCAGGTGACTTTATCCAGGCAAAAGGGACTTTGTTTTTTACTCAGGCAGGAGAATATTCTCTTAAAGCTAACCAAATAAGTTTATTAGCCAAGAATCTTAGGCCGCTACCTCCTATAAAAGAAAAAGTCATAGATGGCAAATTAGTGCGATATTCAGCCTTATCCGATGTGGAACTTCGTTATCGCAAACGCTACCTTGACTTGTTATTAAACCCATCTCATCGGGATATTTTTATTCGGAGAGCAAAAATCATTTCAGCTATTCGTTTATTTCTGGATGAACGAGAATTTATTGAAGTGGAAACTCCTATTCTTCAACCTCTTTATGGAGGAGCAAATGCTCGCCCATTTGTAACCCATCATAATGCCTTAAATATTGATTTATATCTTAGAATTGCCACGGAACTATATTTGAAAAGACTCATTGTAGGTGGTTTTGAAAAAGTTTATGAATTAGGTAAAGATTTTCGTAATGAAGGAATGGACCGCACCCACAATCCAGAATTTACTATGCTGGAACTTTATGAAGCCTATTCCGATTTAGAAGGTATGATGGAGTTAACCGAATCTTTATTGCAATATTTGGCGATGGATGTGCTTCATCAGTCAGGTTATAAATTTCGGGGATATGATATAGATTTATCCAGGCCTTTTCATAAAGCTTCAATGCAGGAACTATTAAAAGAATATCTTGGCTTGGAACTTTCTGAAGATGATTATGAGCAGGCTCTGGCTTTTTGTAAACAGTATGATATTGAGATTCCACCTGGTTCTAATACTGGCAAACTGATATATTTAATCTATGAGAATATGGTGGAAGAGAAAATTATTCAGCCCACATTCGTAACTGATTTTCCCAAGGAGGTCTCACCTCTGGCAAAAGCTAAACCAGATAATCCTTTCTGGGCTGATCGCTTTGAATTAGTTGTTGCCGGAAATGAGCTTGCCAATGCTTTCAGTGAACTAAATGACCCTCTTGAACAAAGAGTGAGACTTGAAGCTCAAGCAAAACTTAGAGCCCTTGGGGATGAAGAAGCCGCTGTGGTAGATGAAGATTTTTTGGAAGCTCTGGAATATGGTATGCCTTCAATGGGTGGTTTAGGGATTGGCATTGACCGTTTAGTTATGCTCCTTACGGAAAATGATTCTATCAAAGAGGTTATCCTGTTTCCTCAGATGAAACCCGAATAACCTCATTCAATAGAACCTGTCAATTATCTAATATATATTTTAATTCTCTTTTCTTATTCATATCTAAGGGCATCAATCAGATTTAGATTAGCTGCTTTGCGTGCAGGATACCATCCAAAGAATATCCCTACCGCACAGGAGAAACCTACTGCCAGCAGGATAGACCATGGTGTTACAGATATACTCCAATCCATAGTTTGGCCAAGAACTACAGCAAGAGACCATCCCATAATAATTCCAATTAAACCACCGATCAAGCTAATAGTAATGGCTTCAATAATGAATTGAAGAAGAACATCTCGTTTACTTGCTCCTACTGCCATTCGGATTCCAATTTCCTTGATACGTTCGGTTACTGAGACCAGCATAATGTTCATAATACCAATTCCACCAACCAAAAGAGATATCCCGGCAATACTAGCCAGAAGAACGGTTAAAGTATTGGAGACAGTGCTTGCGGCTTCGGCAATATCAGTTTGAGAACGAACTATAAAGTCATCACGAGTGGTTCCATTATGACGGGTAAGCAGCAGATTCATTATATCTTCTTGAACCATAGGAATTCTTTCTTTAGAGACAGCTGAGACCATAATAGTCATAAATTTCCAGCGCTGTCCAATCAATCTACTCACTGTAGTAGTATGTGGAGCGATAACAATATCATCCTGGTCCATTCCCATAGAACTTGCACCCTTAGATTTAAGAACTCCTTTGATAGTGAAAGGGATATGACGGATCCGCATTGTTTTCCCTACTGGGTCTTCACCCACAAAGAGATTATCAGCTACAGTTTTTCCTATAACACAGACTTTAGCTCCACTTTCCACTTCTGAAGGATAAAAGTATTGTCCAGATTCCAATGATAGATCGCGAATAAGGAAGTAGTCAACATCTACGCCAGTAATACTACCTCTCCAGTTATTACTACCATACTTTAATTGTCCGAAGGTGCTATAAACTGGAGAGATATAGAGAACCCCATCAACCTTTTCCTGTATAGCTTTTACATCTCCTTCATCCAGTAGATTCCCAGAACCCGCAGCCTGTCTTGCTCTGCTCTGGCTATTGCTCATATTGGACATAACAATGATGACATTAGTTCCCATACTGCTAATTTGTTCATTTACTACCTTAGTGGCGCCTTGACCAATAGCAATCATAGTTATAACTGCTCCCACACCGATAATTATGCCGAGCATAGTTAGAAATGTCCTGGTCTTGTTACGAGCAAGGGATTTAAAGGCAATTCTCATAATGCTTAAAATATCCATTTATGAGACCTCCTCCTCTATATCCAGACGAGGCAATTTTTTCAAATCTTCAGAAGCAATGTGCACATCTTCATTGGGTATATCCGAGATTACTTTGCCATCACGGAAAGTTATAATCCTGAGTGCATAGCGTGAAATATCAAATTCATGAGTTACCAAAACGATAGTTTTACCTTGAGAATGGAGCTGCTGGAAAAGTTCCATTACTTCCACGCTGGTGCGAGTATCCAGATTTCCAGTTGGTTCATCAGCCAGGATAAAGACGGGGTCATTTACTATGGCTCTAGCTATTGCCACTCTTTGCTGTTGACCTCCAGAAAGCTGATTGGGATAGTGTTTTGCGCGGTCCGCTAATCCAACTACTTCCAGAGCATGCAAAGCTTTTTCTCTGCGTTCTTTGGGGTGCATTTTACGGCAATAGAGCAAAGGTAGCTCAACATTTTCCAGCGCCGTAGTCCTTGGAAGAAGATAAAATGCCTGGAACACATATCCAATCTTCTGGTTTCTCACTTGCGTTATAGCCTGATCATCCATTTCTGCAACATTTATGTTATCCAGTAAATAAGTGCCCGAAGTTGGTTTATCAAGACAGCCTAATAGATTCATAAAGGTAGTCTTTCCAGAACCGCTGGCTCCCATAATAGCAACAAATTCACCATTATCTATATCCAGGTCTATTCCTCTAAGCGCATGGACATAAACTTCACCCATCTGGTAGGTCTTGGTTAAACCTCTAACGCTGATTAGAACATTGTTGTTCATACTTAGAATCTGCCTCCCATAGGACCACCTAAAGCACTATTGCTTGTTATTTGGGAGGCATCTTTGTAGTTGATTCCAGTAATAATTTTTGCCTTAGGGTCAAGTTGGCTTAGTACTTCTAAATATGCGCCATCAGAAATTCCGGTTTGTACCACAGTAAGTTCCGGGATATTATCCTTGAGAACCCAGATAGTGGAAAATTTAGCTTTTCCGTTAGAAGCATTACTATATCCTGAATGTTCGGTACTTCCTGCTGTGGAATTCTTAGAAGATGTAGCTGCTTGCATAGCTGCTCTACGAGCTTTGGTTATTAGATTATCATCCCATTTTAAACCAAATAGTTCCCACACTTCTTTACTGGGAAGGAATCGGGTAGCTGTAACAGGTATACACATAACATCTTCTTTGGATTGGACAATTATAGTAACATTGGTAGTCATACCTGGAAGTAATTTGTGTTCTGGATTATCCGTATCTATGATAACATTATAACTAACCACATTTTGTTCAATAATAGAGTTTAATCGGATTTGATTGACCGTGCCATAGAATTGCTCTTCAGGATAAGCATCAACAGTGAATTCTACTGGCATACCTACTCTTACTTTTCCTATATCTGCCTCATCTACCACAGCCGTAATCTGCATCAGATCAAGGTTATTTGCAATTTTGAATAGTGTAGGAGAACTCATTGCGGCGGCAACTGTCTGTCCTTCTGAAACTTCTCTGGAGACTACCACTCCATTTATGGGGGAAGTAATGGAGGCATTCTGGAGATTTTTTTGTGCAGTTTTAAGTTTCAGGATAGCATTTGCCAGATTCTGTTCTGCCTGTTGATAGGCATAAAGATTTTTTTCCATTTCATATTGAGATCCCATACCTTTTTCATAAAGGGTTTTACTGGTTTCATATTCCATCTTAGCATCATCACGAACGATGGTAGCTTTATTCACATCTGCTCTGGCGGACTCAAGATTGGCAGTTAAAATATCCGTATCCAGTTTTGCCAGTAAATCACCCTTTTTAACGGTGTCATTGAAATCCTTATATAATTTTTCTATTTTCCCGGACACCTCTGTTCCTACTTCTACCAGCATTGTTGGATTTAATGAACCAGTTGCGGTCACTACTTCACGGATAGTGCCTATTGAGGGAGTTTCAGTTCTCCATTCTGGCATATTTTTCTTTTTCTTGATTTGTGTGAAAACTACGATTGCTATGATGATTACAGCGACAATAATGATGTAAGTGAGGTATTTCTTTTTCATAAGTCCTTCTTTACCATTTTCCCATAATTTTTAATGAAAGTAGATTATTTATAGCTTCTTGTTTAGCTAAAATTTGATATCGATTAGAATAATAAGAAATTTCTGAATTGATGAAATCCACACGAGTTTTATCCAGTGCCAGTAAATCAATTAAGCCCAGACGATATCGTTCTTCAGCAATCTGGATTTGATTATTAGCTTGTTCCAGTTGTTCCTGATATAGCTCATCCAGACGCTTCAGATATTCCAGTTCACGAGTTAATATCTCATACTGGCGTTCCATCGCATCCAGCTGGTCCTGGAGATTCAATTCTACCATTCTAACACTTAGATTGGAGCGTTTTACCGTTTGCTTTTGTTTAAATTGATTCCAGATGGAATAGCTTACTCCTAAAGAAAGTGTATGTTCAGTGTTGTAGGATTCAAAAGAGAAATCTTCGCCTCCAGCATTTCGGGCAAAACTATAAGTGAGCTTCAATTGGGGCAAAAAATCAGTTTTATTTTGTTTTAAGCTTAATTGAGTACGACTTAACTCATTTTGAAGAGTTTTTATAGCATAGCTTGTTTCAGGAGAAAAATCAGGTATAGTTAATTCTTTATCCGGTTCTAAATCAGCTAAATCATATCCTTCATCTTCCATATTAACTAAGCCGAATAGTTCTCTTCTCATTGTAGCGATGGTGTTTTCCAATTGCATTATAGAGATACGTGAATTCATTACTGCAATCTCACTTTCCTTTACATCAAAACTGGTATTTTTCCCCAGTTGATTTAGCACTTTAGTCTGTTCCCAGACTCTGGTCTGAATCTCTAAGTTTTTGTTTAGCGAAAGCAGTTGTTTTTGTGAGCTTAACACATTCAGATAGGCGGTAAATACATTATAAGCGTAGGAACTGATTTTACTCTGTAAGTCCAGGGCACCCTTTTTCTCATCCAGCTGGGCATATTTATAGTTATACCAATAGGTGTCATTCAAGCTAAGGCTTTTACTGATGCTGAAGCCAGCACTACTAGTTATGTTAGAGGCTGTTGGCGTTTCAGGATGGTAAAAATCATTACGGACACCTAAATCCAGACTGACTTCAGGCAAAAGATTGAGTTTGGCAGAGGTTAAGTTTGAACGAATAGATTCATAAGTTAAACCTGAGCTTTGCATTGTAAGACTATTTTTTAATCCGTAATCTATTAGCTCGTCCAGGGTATATTGCTCAGCCATTAAGGCAAGGGGCACCAAAAAGAGCAACCAGATGATGCGTTTCATAATTCTATTTTTTCCTTAGTTCTAAGATATTTTTCATATAGAGAGAGAAAAATGCTCCATATTTTACATACCTGTAATGTTTCAGTTTCCTTCATTTTTCTCTTCAAACTATTTAATAAAGTCCTTATTTCTGTGAGTTAAGAAATAGACAAGGAAAACTTCTTGCCTTTAAAAGTTGATTATAAAAGCTGGTTATATAATGTAGTTAAAAAAGGAGATTATTATGCCAGTAAATTTAAAGAATCGCCATTTTCTTTCGCTGATGGACTTTACTCCGCAGGAAATTGAGTTTTTATTAGACCTTGCACTTCAGCTAAAAAAAGCTAAGTATGCTGGTACTGAACAACCTCGTCTTAAGGGGAAAAATATTGCTCTTATTTTTGAGAAAGACAGCACTCGCACTCGTTGTGCCTTTGAAGTAGCAGCTTATGATCAAGGAGCTAATGTAACTTATTTAGGTCCAACAGGAAGTCAGATGGGGAAAAAAGAATCCATTGCTGATACAGCCAGAGTTCTTGGTAGAATGTATGATGGGATAGAATATAGAGGTTTTGGTCAGGAAATAGTTGAAGAGCTGGCAAAATATGCAGGTGTCCCAGTTTGGAATGGTTTAACCGATCAAGACCACCCAACTCAAGTTCTGGCAGATTTGCTTACAGCTCAGGAACATCTTCATAAACCCTTCACTGATATGGTCTTTGTCTATGTAGGAGATGGAAGGAACAATATGGCAAATGCTTTAATGATTGGCTGTTCTAAGATGGGTATGGATTTTCGCATTGTTAGCCCTCAATCTCTTTTTCCTGATATCTCTTTATTAGATAGATGCAAGAAAATGGCTAATACTACGGGAGTTAAAATTACTTTAACTGATGATATTGATGAAGGGGTTAAAGATGCTGATATAATCTATACAGATGTCTGGGTATCTATGGGAGAACCAGACAATGTTTGGGAATCTCGCATCCAGCTTTTAAGACCTTATCAAGTGAATTCTGAATTGATGAAAAAAACCGGGAAAGAAAGCACTATCTTTATGCATTGTCTTCCATCTTTTCATAATTTGGAAACTCAGATAGGTAAACAAATAGGAGAAAAGTTCAATCTTTCTGCAATGGAAGTGACCGATGAGGTCTTTGAATCAACTCAATCTGTAGTTTTTGATGAGGCGGAAAATAGAATGCACACTATAAAAGCTGTAATAGTGGCGACAATAGGAAATTAAGAATAATAAAAAAAATAAACTCTCTCTCGTTATATCCTTTTTATGAGAGAGAGTTTTTTCATCTTGATTAATTAAACTTCCAATAACTGAGCCTTCACATACTCTATAGAATTTAATTCCTGAAGCATCTCGTTGAGGACTTGAGGTTCTCCTTCAACTTCCAAAACTATTAAGCCATCATTGGAGCAAAAGTTATTAGAGACTTCATGCAATCCTAAACGAACCTTGATATTGCATCCATATTTAGTAAGGACACTCTGGACTTTCACTGCTTCAGTGCTACGATGGTCAATCTTGATAAGCATTAGTTTGTAAGTCATAACTACCTCCTATATTCCTTTTTAGAAAAGATTATTTAATTGTCCATAAAAATTATAGGATTCAGCCATTTTCCATCTTTTTAAGTTGTTTAGCCCAGCTATCTTTTAGGGTGACAATGAGATTAAATACCAGATTATCTAAAGTGGAATCATAGTCTACGGAAAAATAACCCTGACGCAGGAACTGGAATTTTTCTCCAATTTTAACATCTTTTAAGGACGGCTCAAGTTTACAATTTTTTATGACTTTTAAGGAATTGGGATTTAGATAATCTCTATAATCTTTACCTTCTTCTATGTCATTGATATTCGGGATAGTAAAGAGATTCTCATAAAGTCTAACTTCTGCATCAATATTATGTTTGGCACTAACCCAGTGAATAGTTCCTTTAACTTTTCGTGCATCAGGTGTCCATCCACCTCTGGAACTGGGATCGTAGGTACAAATCAGTTCAGTAACATTTCCATCCGGATCTTTTATCACTTCTTTGCAGGTGATATAGTAAGCATGTTTTAGACGGACTTCAGCACCTGGTGAAAGTCTATGCCAACCTTTAGGAGGATTCTCATTAAAATCTTCCTGTTCAATATAAAGGTATTTACAGAAAGGCACCATTCTAGTGCCTGCTGATTCATCTTCTGGATTATTGATAGCTTCAAATTCTTCTATTTGATCTTCAGGGTAGTTTTCAATGTTAACTTTCAAAGGATGAAGAACAGCCATTACACGGTTAGCTCTTTTATTCAAGTCTTCTCTAACACAAAACTGGAGAAGTTCAAAGTCTACCAGAGAATCAGCTTTTGCTACTCCTATTCTATCTACGAAATCTCTAATCGCTTCAGGAGTGAATCCTCTTCTACGCATTCCTGCTAAAGTAGGCATTCTGGGGTCATCCCATCCTTTAACTGTTCCAGATTGAACCAATTCTAGTAATTTTCGTTTGCTCATAACAGTATAGGAAAGATTTAAACGAGCAAATTCAATTTGTTGGGGATGACAGGGAACTGGAAGTTGATCCAGAAACCAGTCATAAAGAGGTCGGTGATCTTCAAATTCTAAGGTGCAAAGAGAATGTGTAATCCTTTCAATGGCATCAGAGATACAATGAGTGTAATCATACATAGGATATATGACCCATTTATTTCCCGTGCGATGATGCTCAGCTTTTCTAATCCGATAAATTACCGGATCTCGCATATTAAGATTGGGAGATGCCATATCTATCTTAGCTCTTAAACAGCGTGAACCTTCTTCAAATTCTCCTGCTTTCATTCTGCGGAAAAGGTCTAAGTTTTCCTCCACACTACGATTGCGATAGGGACTCTCCTTCCCTGGGATAGTTAGTGTTCCACGAGTGGCTCTTATCTCTTCTTGCGATAAATCACACACATAAGCTTTGCCATCTTTTATAAGCATCTCAGCATAGTCATAAAGCTGATCAAAATAATCTGAAGCATAAAATAAATTATCCTGCCAATCAAAGCCTAACCAGTGTACATCTTCCATTATGGATTCCACATATTCCACATCCTCTTTAGTGGGATTAGTGTCATCAAAACGAAGATGACAAACTCCTCCATATTCTCTTGCCAAACCAAAATTAAGACATATGGACTTGGCATGTCCTATATGAAGATAGCCATTGGGCTCAGGAGGAAAACGGGTAACTACCTTTTTGCATTTTCCGGAAGCAAGATCGTTTTCTATTATAGTACGGATAAAATTGGATGGGTAGTTTTTTTCACTTTTTTTATCGGTCATATTCCATACCTTTTTACATTTATTTCAATACATTATTTTGAAAATAATCGGTGAAGTCAAGTTTAAACATTAAATGCAGGTGATATTTTGTTAAAAAAACTTTGAGTGATAAGGATTGAATTATGATAGAAAGTGAGAAAGATTGAATAATTGTCCTTTCTTTTATTTAAAGAAGGAGAAGTAGATAGCAGGTCTTAAATTTCTAATTCTTTCTAAATTTGGATATTCAATTATCACTTAAAAAATTCATCAATTATACCTCTTTTTTGGGAGTATTAGCGGATAAGTATGTTTTTTCTTTTGGCTTACAATTAAACTAAAGCAAAATGCTTGACATATGAAACTTATATGATTAAAAGGTTAAAAGGAGTTTTATATGAAAGCTAATATCCGTAAAACCTATACTTTTGATGATGTGTTGCTGGTGCCCCAATCATCCAATATATTACCCTCTTCCGTTTCACTGGAAACTAAAATAACCAGAACTATACAATTAAAAATACCTATCTTGAGCGCCGCTATGGATACGGTCACAGAATATGAAATGGCTATTGCTATGGCTCGTGAAGGTGGTATCGGTATTATTCATAAGAATCTCAGTATTGAAGAGCAAGCTGAACAGGTGCAACTGGTTAAAAGAGCAGAAAGTGGAGTTATAACTAATCCCTATACTCTTTCCCCGACTGATAGACTGGCAAAGGTTTGGGAACTTAGAGCTCAACATAAAGTAGGTGGTTTTCCGGTTGTTGATAAGGGCAAACTGGTAGGAATCCTGACCAGTAGAGATATTCGCTTTGAAACAGATGGTAAATTGCTAGTAAAGGATTTAATGACTCCCAGAGAAAAACTTATTACTGCTCCAGTAGGGACTTCCAGTGAGGATTGCATTTCCTTATTACAAAAGCATCGTATAGAAAAGCTTATTCTGGTCAATCCTGATTTTTCTTTAGCTGGAATGCTAACAGTTAAGGATTTATTGAAGAAGATTAATTATCCCAATGCCGTACAGGATGAGAAAAATAGACTTTTAGTTGGAGCTGCAGTTGGAGTTACGGGAGACTATCTGGAAAGAGCTCAAGAATTGGTACATCAAGGTGTTAATCTTTTAGTTGTGGATACTGCTCATGGTCATCATTCTAATATTGGTTCAGCTTTGAATAAATTGAAGGCAAATCTAAATATAGAGATAATAGCGGGTAATATTGCCACAGCTAAAGCAGCTGAATATCTGATTGATAATGGTGCGGATGCCATTAAGGTAGGAATTGGTCCTGGTTCAATCTGTACCACAAGGGTTATTGCCGGAATAGGAGTTCCTCAATTGAGTGCTATTATGGACTGTGCAGAAGTAGTAGAAAAGGCAGGGATTCCAATTATAGCAGATGGAGGGATAAAATATTCTGGGGATATAGTTAAAGCTCTCGCAGGTGGAGCAAATGCGGTTATGATAGGTTCTTTACTGGCAGGAACAGATGAAAGCCCTGGTGAATCAATTATCTATAATGGTCGGCGCTTTAAAAGCTACCGTGGGATGGGTTCTATTGGAGCAATGAAAAAAGGTAGCAAGGACCGATATTTCCAGGAAGAGCTGGAAGAAAATAAGCTGGTGGCAGAAGGGATAGAAGGAATGGTTCCCTATAAAGGTCCAGTCAGAGAATTTCTCTATCAATTAACTGGAGGAATTAAAGCAGGAATGGGTTATTGTGGTGCAGAAAATATAAAAAATCTCAGGAAAAGAGCAGAATTTATTGAAATTACTTCTGCTGGTTTAAGAGAATCTCATCCTCACGATGTCAATATCACCAAAGAATCCCCCAATTATCAGATTAGCGACTGATGATAAGCTCAATGCTGAACTGATAAGTCATCTAAATAGCTTTATTTATTACCTTACAGTAGAAAAAGGGATGGCGGAAAACAGCGTAGAAAGCTATGGCCGTGATGTAAGAGATTTTTTGGAATATAATCCTCATCATCTTTCTGAATATACTGCTCAAGATATTACTACTTATCTTACAGATTTGATGGAAACGGGTTTGGTTAATACTTCCGTGGCAAGAAAAAGGGTGGCATTAAAGCAATTTTTCACTTTTCTGGAAGATAATGGAGAGAACATCCAGGTAGATTTTGCGCAGGTGCCTAAAATCAAAATCGGACAACATCTTCCGGATTATCTTGATGTGGAAACTATGCTCAAACTTCTGGATGGTTTACCAACTTCTACCATTCTGGAAAAAAGAAATAAAGTGATGCTGGAATTACTTTATGCTACAGGGATGCGGATCTCAGAACTGCTTAATTTAACCATTCATAATATCAATTTTTCCGAACAGGTTATTCTGGTTAGAGGGAAAGGTGCAAAACAACGCTTTGTTCCTTTTGTGGATAGTGTTGCATCTCTACTTCAAGAGTACCTGAAAGAAGTCCGACCAGCATTACTTAAATTTGAACATACAGATATCCTTTTTCTGAATAATCGCAGTCAGAAACTCTCTCGTATGGGCTTCTGGAAAATCCTGCGTAAAATCACTCAAGAGGCAGGATTGAAACAAGAAATTACACCCCATACTTTTCGTCATTCTTTTGCCACTCATTTATTAGAAGCGGGAGTCAATCTAAGAATTGTCCAGGCTCTACTTGGACATTCCAGTTTGAATACCACTCAAATTTATACTCATATAGATACCCGTTATTTAGTAGAAACTCATAAAATGTATCATCCTAGAGCCTGAATTATTCTTTAGCATACAAAAATTGAGTGTTTTAGCCATTTGCTAACTTTTTACTTATATTAATGTTCAATAGATGGGGTCTAAAAGTAAACTCAATGTTGATTTGGAAAAAGGTTAAAGCCATTGTCTTATCTAATATAAGCAAAATATAAAATAATGTATTTATTCTCCAGGTTCAGAAAAATCAGGGAAAAGAATTCTGATTTACATCTGGCTCTTAATAAAATACCAAAATCGTAACACAATAAAATTCACTATAGGAGTTAAGGGATAGTACTCTCTTATTAGGGTGGAACGAGGACTTCTTTGTTTCAAACTTACTTTAGTGCGGAATGAAATCTTACTCGTTACAAACTCGGAAGGAGTTTTCAAAATCAGATTTATAGATGTCCTTAGTTTATGAACCGCCGAAAAAGCTTTTTATATATGAACAAAAGATATCTCCATTTCTAAACTAAGAAGGAGTTTTTTTGTTATTATTTGTAGAATAGATAGGATTTATTATTTAGCTCTTTCCTATGAAAAAAGCCAGATGACTTTATGATACGAAGATGTCTCTATCAACCCCAAAAAGACTTACTAGATGGGGATGCTGTTTTCTCAAGAAAGAAAAACTTGAGGTCTTTACTAGAGAGTAATGTCTCGCACAAAATTTAAATGTGCAATAATTTTATTAAATGTATCTTCTTTGCTCTTTCTTGTCTCCTTCTTAGCAAAAGAGATAGGAAAGAGCCAAGAGAGAGCCAGGGAAGGACTAGGATTTATATTGCAAATAGCAAAAAGGAGAAAGTTATATAAAAGCTAGATAAATAGCCTTATTTATTTTTATAGTTGAATTTATAAAATATCTATTACTTGATATTATTATCAATTACATTTCTTCAGGAAAAGGGGCGATACTTCAGAGAGATGAAGAAAGCTCTGCCGGAAGAAGGTAAATTTCCAGGTAATTGATATGGTGTATTCAAGATGTTTTGTAATTGAAGAGATAGCATTAAATTCTCTTCAATAGGGTAAAGTGCTTCCAGGCTAAGGTCAAAAATGAAAGGAAGATAGCTATCATTCTCATCATAACGGAAATATTCTTGTTCTAAAGTAGTGATTATATTCAAGTTTTTATATTTAGAAGTAATAGAGGTATTAGCGGTTAAAAGTGGGGAGTAGGATTTTCTTTGCCAGTTCTTATCGAGTAAGAATTCCATATTCAATTTTAGATTTTGATAGCAGTTAAGCTTTTTAACTTTGAAGGAAAATTCCATTTGAGGTTGGTAAGTAAACACCTTTTCAAAATGGTAATAAGTTTGACCTGAGACAGGATTAGAAGATATAGACGGGATATTATAGCTAAACTTAATATTTTGTCCAAAGCCAAATTTATCCCAGATGCGATTTTCGGGTTTAAATTTAATCCAGTAGAAGTTATAGAGATTCAAGGGACTCATAGCAATGTAATCTTTTTCTGGAACTAAAGTCCAGGGAGAATCAGATTTTAAATTTTTCAGAGAAAAGGATGTAATTTCAGCATTATTTGCAAGTTCCAGTTGTTTTCCGGGACCTAGAATCCAACGTTTATGCAGGTTTACAGAGGGTAAGAGATGGATAAAATCGGTCATTAGACCGGCTTCTATATCAGGAAATTTTTCTGGAATTGAATTTAAATGGTATTGTACTTTTATACCCAGGGCGGAATCTTGAAACAGGAATGAATTAGAGAAAGTATTATTTTTATAGGAAAAATCATTAGAATGGCGGATTCCGAGGGAAAAGTCATCCAGATTATCCTGATTATCTTTTTGATTGATGTTTTCTACATTAATCCAGGTCTGCAATTGATGGAGAGATATTTTTCCATAGACAATATCATTAGCTGGAGCAAAAAGATTGTATGAAATTAAAGAAGAAGAAAAACTATCGGATGAAGTATCCTGATAAAAAAGATTATGTACTAATTCAGGGAAAGGATGAATATCTAATAAGGTGCTCAACTGCAGAGTTTTTAGAAGGCGGTTGGTTCCTGGAATATAGAAATTGCTATTAAAGTCAAGGTAGGGTATAAGAGAATTATGCGTGAATAATGAAGCATAGAAGTAAGCAGAAAAATCGTTCTTCATTCCGAGATTTAAAGATAGAGGTTGAAGTTCTTTATCCGCAATTTCTGGAATCATATATTTAGCTGTATACACTCTCGGTAAATAATACGGGATAGAATCTTCAGGGATTTCAAAATTCAAAAGGAGAGGTTTTTTAATTAAAGGTGCTTTAGGTGTCACTTCAGAACTGATTTCCACAGGAGGTAGTTTCTGAGTTTGGGCGGATAAATACTCAGGTATAATTACCATCAAAAGAATAAAGCAGGGTACTAATAGGGATAAATATTTTTTCATAATCATTGTTTTTCAGTTGATAAAAGTTGTTGTAGATGGTCTTTTTGCTCTTTTAATAGGATGTCCTGCACTTCTTGCAGGCATAGTTGTGCTTCTTGAAGTTCATTGAGATTAAATAGAGTAAGGATATAAAAGTAGCTGGCGTCCCTATAAAGCTCAGGGTAATCCTTATAAAGCAATCTAATCTTCCGGAAACTAATTAAAGCGGAAGGATAATCTTGTTTTTGATAAAAAGCTTTTCCCTGGTAGAATTCACATATAGCACGTAAATAGGGTTCTGTTTGAGTTTGTAACAAAAAATCAGCTAAAGCAAGGGTTGCTTCAGGACTAACCTTATCCCAGAGATATTGTAGATGTACAACATAAGCTTGGGGATTCTCTTCTATAAAAGGGGCACCAGCTTTCCAGATTTCCATAAAATCCTTATAGTCATTTTTATAGGAAAGTTCCAATAACTTTAGCCAGGTATTAGCATCTGGTTTTAATGCGAAAGCCTCTTCATAGCGTTCCTGGGCAAGCTGGAGATTTCCATTCAGTTCAGCCAGTTCAGCCCATTTAATTAGTACTTCCTGGCCTGGTGAGCTTTCGTAAATCTGCTGTGCCAGACTATCTGCTTGTTCCAAACGATTCAAATTTATAAGAGCTTCCAGCATTAGAAGGTCAATATCATTTAGCTGTTTTTGGGGAAGATTGAGACTGGTTTTGAATTTGGAAGCTTCCTTGATTATTTCATCCCACATTTCTTCATCAGCATACAGTTTTATTAGAATATACTCCAGTTCAAATTTTATGTACTCACTCTGGAATAAGTCAATCATATTATTGATTTCTATAATTTTATCTGGGTCTTGAAGTTTTCTAGCACTTAACTCAATTCCTGTAAAAACATCGGAAAGAAACATCAACTCGGATTCTGTAAAATAGGTATTATTAGTATAATTACGCAACACTCCCATCCAATAATCAAGTGCTTCTTCATATTCACCGAGGTTATAATAGATATTAGCCAGGTCACTTAAGGCTTCCAGATAATATTCAGATTCAGAATATTCATCCAGGAATTTATCGTATAATTGCAAAGCCCTATTCCAGTTTTTTCCCTGAGCTGCAGATTTGGCAGCTTGTAGTATAAATATTTCGGCATTAAGGCTATCCTGTGCAAGTTCAAGAAATAGATTGGTAGCTTCATTAAATCTTTTTAGATAGAAGAGAGTATAAGCGGAATACGCTCTTGCTTCATCTTTCTGTGCTTTATTGGAGGCAAGATTTTCCGCTTGTCTATAAAGATTTAAAGCTTGTTCATAATCCTTTTGATTGAAATGGATAGAAGCAAGCAAGATAGCTGCTTCAAAATTCTTGGTTGGTTCCAGCACCTGTTCCAGAATCTGCCTGGCTGAGTCATATTTATCTTGAAAATAATAAGTTTGAGCTAAACGGAGATATAGGGTAGAATAGTTTTCTGGTGAAGGAGTGATGTTTTTATAAATTTCTTCTGCAGTTTTATAATCAGAGGCTTGAAAATATATTTCTGCTAGCTTGAATTTTGCTGCATCTAACCATTTAGAGTCAGGATATTTCTGAAGTATTTCAGAATAATATCCTTTTGCGATTTCTGGGTTACCTGTTAAAGAAGCACTTTCAGCCAGATAATATAAAATTGAATCGCTAAATCTTCCTGATGAATATTTTTGTAAATAGTTATTACAGATTTCCATACAGGATTTATAATTTTGCAGTTTAAACCAGGTTTCCGCACAAAATAAATAATTTTGCTCTCTACTTAGCGGTTCCATAGGATAATTGAAGGCAGCAAGGAAGTTATGAATTGCCTCTTTATAATTTCCGTCTTCCAGTTGCCATATCCCCAGAAGTTGATAGGCTTCTCCGCATTGAGGTTTATTCTCTTTAATGAATTTATCCAGTTGCTGGAAAGCGAGATTTTTATTCTTCTGAGCAAGAATTTTTAAACTCTCCAGATAGGATAGGCTGGCAATAGTGGAATCAGACGACTTAATTAGAGTTTGAAAGAGAGAATCTGCTACGGATGTATTTCCTGTTCTAATATACACAATAGCGCGATAATACTTAGCTAAATCATTGTGAATATTTAAACTATCCAGTAAGGCTGTAGCTTGAACAATGTCCTCCTGATTTAGTGCTTTACGAACCTGCAATAACCCTATTTGATTAGAAGAAGTGGTATAAGGACTGAGTCTGGTTAAATACTCATCAAACTCTTTATAGCGTCCTGAATTTAATAGATTTTCAAGCCAGATACCAAAATAATCAATAGTGTCAGGTAGTTCAGCACTTAAAGAATCCAGCAAAGCTGTCACGGTTGAATCTCGCTCCAGATAGACAAGAGTCTGGAAATAGTCAAATAAAGCGGATTTTTCACCAGCGGTTAAAGCCTTACTTAGTTCTTTTTCAGCAGAAAGCCAGAGTTCCTTTCTGGTATAAATTCTACCACGCCATAAATAGGCCTGGGTAATATACCAGGGATGAATAGCAGATTTTTCTAAGGTATTAAGAAGCTGAATTCCAGTTTTGTAATCATCAAGATAATAACAGCAGATGGCATAATTAAGATAGACATCATTCAGAATATCTGGTGGAAGATTCTGAATGATTAATTTTTTATAGAGCAGACTACTTTTTTTAAAATCTCTTTTTTTGAGAGCAATATTAGCGCTAAGATAATCCAGATATTGAATATAAGGAGAATCCGGATATTTAGCTCGGAAAACTTCTATCTCTTTTTCTGCTTCATCCATATAGCCATCGGAACTTTGTAACATTTCAACAATAAAGGAAAAAGCTTCTGTTTCTCTAAGCGATTGAGAGTGTAATGGAGCTAATAGAAACAATATCCCGAAGATTATAAATATAAGCTTTGGTGATGGTTTTGACAAATAAGGGCAGTGAGAGAAGGACATTAAATTAATAGACATAATCATTTAAAGGGTATTATCATAAAGACAGAAGTGCCTTCATTTTCTTTACTTTTGATAATAATTTGACCGTTATGTAGTTCCGCTATTCTTTTAGATATTGCCAATCCTAAGCCTAATCCACTACTTCTATATTCAACAGTTCCGCTTTTGTGGGCATAGATGTCATTCAACTCATAGAATTTACGGTATACATTTTTTAATTGATACTCTGGAATTCCGATTCCATTGTCCTTTACATAAATCACTAAACTATCCTGATTATTAATACGTTCCTGAGGGAAAGCCGATTTTCTTGCACCTATAACAATAGTGCCAAATTCACGAGTGAAACGGACCGCATTAAGGACGACATTGTATATCATCCTGTGTAGTGCTTCCCAGTTGCCATTTACAGGAGGAAGACCTTCTTCTATTTCCAGCTTGATTTGCATTTTACGCTGACGAGAAAGAATTAACACTTCCTGTTGCACGAGGTCAATTATCTCTTCTATTTTAAGTGGTGATTTTGGAAGCGATTGAGTGATATTATATAGGTTCATAGTAGTTATATCACCAATACTTGTAGCAAGTTTATTTACCGCTGCTTCCAGTTTGGAAATGATTTCTTGACGCTCTTCTTCATCAGAATAAAGCTTACGCTTTAAACGAGAAACATAGCCCTGTATGGCAGTTAAAGGTGTGTTCAATTCGTGTGACACAATCTCCACAAACTCATCCTTGCTTTGTTCCAAATTACTAAGTTCATTGCTTTTTTCCAATAGTTCAGCATATTTAAGAGCATTTCTTATGGCATTAGCCACCTGGTCAAGGAATAACTTAATAATATCATCATTTAAATACATTTCATGAGTGCTATCACCATAATTATCAAGATATAGATAGCCATAGTTTAGATTATCAACAATAATGGGACAGCAGAAAATTGTCTGGATAGCATAATCCTGAACACTGATGGCATTTTTAAAGCGATTGTCCAGCTGTGCATTATAAGCCATAATGGGTTCCTGATTTGTCTGACAAAGACTTAGAGCGGTGTTACTGATTCCTGCAGTAGAAGTTAATGGTTGTTTATTCTGGTCCATCTGGACTTTATAGAGATTATTTCCTTCTTCATCTTTACTGATGAAAAAACCACGGGTGCTACCAGTCAGGTCAATGGCAGCAGACACGATTCCCGCTTCCAGTTCGTTCATATCCAGAATCCCCAATAAATCACGAGAAATATTGATAAGCTGATTCATCTTTTCTATTCTTAAAGTGATTTCTTCATAATCGTTGATTCTGATGATTAGTGCAGCCAGATGGCTTTTAAGACTACGAGCAATGGCTAATTCACCAGGAGTGTAAGGCAACTCTCCCTTATCACTTAATATTAGAAAACCAATGCGTCGTGTTCCTGATAAAAGAGGTATAACAAGGATGTTATGTTGTTGATAGCGGAAGCGAACCAGATTATCAGAGGTGAAAGATTGTTCTATATAAGGAGAAAATTCAACAGGTAGCATCAAATCAGGATCCCAGTTGTAGCTTAGAAAAGCGTAATAAGAGCCCATTTTTTCAGAGAAAACCATCAGTTTAAATTGCCAGGGTGAAAGCAGTTGGGTTATACCCTTTTCTACCAGGAACTTCATTTGCTGCACACTGGTCACATTAGAAATATTAAAGATAAGGTCATTAACCTGATTTCGGATATCTCTTTTTCGAGAAGCAACCGTCACCACATTGAAATATTTAACATTCTTTAAACCATAGAGGTTTTTCCTTAAAAAGTTTTCTCTATCATCAGGATTGATATCTGAAGTTATTTTATCCAGATATTGTTTATAATCTTGAAATTCTTTTTCTGCCTGTTTAACCGCACCTAATTCCACCAGAATCTGAATCTTAATCTGCTGCAATTCCACTATTAACTGATAATATTGATTCTGATGGCATTCTTCCAATAACTGATTAGTCCTGCGTAAGATGCTACGAAGTGGAGTGGAAGCATCAGCTAATTTGAGTTTCAAATCCAGAATATCCAGACTTTTTTCCCAGTATTTGTATTGATATTCCTGAATAGCAGGTCTAGCATTATTAATTATTTCCTGTGCCTTTATATAATCTCCCAGTCCGTAGTAACATTTAGCCTGGAGAACATTAAAGACTGCCATAGCATAATGGTTATTAATGTCGCCAGCAAATTGAGAAGCAAGTTTTAGCTCTTCCAGGGCTTTGCGATAATCCTTTTCGGAGATAGCTAAAAGACTGAGCACATTATGATAGAATTCCTGTTCTTGAATCAATTCATAATCAATATGGGCATTTTTCTGCAGAAGTTTCTTTAATTTTGCTGGATAGGATATCTCACTTAGATAATAGAAATAGGTTTTAACCAGAGGGTTTATTTCCTGGATAACACCTTCAATCAGTTTGGGCTCATTTTTGCTAATAAATTTATAGTAATGTCCAAAACCCTTGATTTTACTTTTTGCCAGAGCAAGGTTGCGGATAACTACATCTTCATATTTTTTTGTCTTGAGAGTGTTTAAAATTTGAGAAGCTTCCATCAGTTTTGTCTCTGCTTCATCAAATTTTCCCATCTTAATCATAGCTTCACCTTGATTAAGCAGAGCTCTACTCTGAGCAAGATAGTCATCTCGTTTTATAGCAAATTCCAGAGCTTTTTGAGAATGATTAAGTCCGGAAACGGTGTATCCTTGTTTTAAATGTAAATCAGCCATATTATTGTGGATACGAGTTAAATATCTGTCTACATTATACTTATGCCATATATTAAGAGCCAGATTAAAGTGCTCTTCTGCTTCTATAACATTTTTTTGAAGACTGTAAAATTCACCTAATTGGTTATGCAATAAAGCCAGATTAAGCATAACCTCTAAATCTTGATTAGGTGGCAATTGAGCAAGAAAATCTTCAATTGTGCTAATGGCAAGATCTCGCTGACCCTTATGAAAGAGATATAAAGCTAATAAATTAGTAAAAGTGATTTTTAATACTAACTCCATCTCCTGATTAACGACGCGGTCCAGAAACTTTTTCATTTTAAGCGGGTCTTTTTCTGCGTAGCATTGAGCCTGGTATAAAATTGCAGAAATCTTTTGAGCAGGAGTGCGAGCCCATTTTTCTGCTTTAGTAAAATACCGGTAAGCATTAGTGATATTTTCGGAAAGCAGTTTTATTGTTCCCAGTAAAAGATATTTTTCGTAAGAATCGGTAAGCTTGTTATCTGATTCCTCAAGGAAATTCAATCCCTGGATATTTCCGGTTATCTCTATCATCTTTTGAGTTTCAGCAAGATCAGATAACAGTTCTTCAATAGAAACATCTATATCCGGACTGAGGTCAATTTTTAGAACCTGGATAATTGTTTTTTGAGCTTCTTCTTGAAGATAATTTTCCCTTAGCAACTGGTAGAGATTCAAAAGCCATTTTCGTTCACCAATTTTATCCTGAGCAATTTGAGCATTACGAATAATCCCTTCACAAGTAGTTATATCATTAACTTTCTTTTTCTCATAATACTTCAGAACTCTTAGGGAGACCAGCTTATGAATTCTTAAATCACATTCTTCAAAGAAACGTTCCTTTGCTTCTCTAAAGGTAAAGTAGTAATATTCTCCGCGTTTTTCCAGAATCTCATTGTATTTACTTTCATTTAGCAGGTTATAGAGCTCTTCATCTTTAACTTTGCAGATATAGCGAATTAATTCTATTGAGATAGGTGTCTGCACTACTGATAGTTTTTGAAGATGTTTATAATTAACCTCTGTTAAATGACTCATCCGGGAGTAAATAGAATGCAGAAGACGGCTGGGGAGAACATAATTATCCAGATTTTCAGGATAGATTAATTTGCCTTCATAACGAATCTGTTTCTTTAAAGTAAGGTCTATAAGTATTTCTCTAATAAAATAAGGATTTCCTGCAGAGCGTTCATAGATTATCTTACAAAATTTCTGGGAAACCTCAGGTGTTAAGAGCTTATGAATATATGCTGTGGTTTCTTCAAGAGTAAACATTGGCACGCTGATGAGCACAGTATGCTTGATTTGTTTTACCTTATTAAAATCAGTTGAGCTCATAACAATTAAAATAGGATATTGAGCTACAGTAGGGGAAAGGTAATTGATAAAATCTATAGTATTATGATGCAAGTATTGTATATCTCGCACGATAAAGATAACAGGTTTTCTCTGTGCCAGTTCAATCAGGACATCACGGCAAAACTCAAAATCAGCCTTTAATTCTTCTTTAGTGGGGGTTATTTCTTTAGCTGCTTGCTCAGACAAAAAAACATAGCGCCTCAACTGTTCAGTCATTGTAGGCATAGATTTGTAGCGTTCTATTTCTTCTGGACTCAGAGATTGCAGATATTCTTTTATTAGAGCAAAGAAAGCCTCATGGTCAGTACGGGTGCAAGTGTAATCAAAGATGAAATAAGATCCTCTCAGAATATTATAACGGAACAGGGAAAGTATACTCGCTTTTCCGATGCCTTCTCCTCCAACTAAAGAGATAATTTTACCATTGGAATGCTCTAATTGGGGAAGATAATCCAGCAACTGATTAACAATTTTTTCTTGTACCGTATAGCTGTTAAATTTGATGGAATTGATGAGAGACCAGGATTCAGAGAAAGGATATTTCTTACCTGAAGTACGATTGATATAACTTATTATTTCAGCACTACTCTGAAAACGGTTTTCTGGATTGCGTTCCAGCATTCGCAAGCAAAGCTTTTCCAGATGTAGTGGTATATGAGGATTAATTTCCGAAGGAAATATCGGTATGAAGTATTGTCTGCTACCGCTACGTATGGCATTTATCTGTTCAAGCGTGAAAGGATAATTACCAGTAATTATCTTATATAACATCACACCAAGAGAATAAAAATCGCTGGCAGGTGTGGCGGGTTTTCCTTGATATATCTCTGGAGCTATATAAGGCAGTGTTCCTGAGACTGTTTGTGCTTCTTTATCCAGATCCCAACGAGAAAATCCATAGTCTATAACCTTCACTTCTATCTGATTATTGCTTGTTCGGTAAAGCACATTTTCCAGTTTAAGGTCCCTATGCAGGATGTTTTGAGTGTGTAAAGCATCTAAAGCATAACAGATTTGAACTATGATATCATATAGTGTATTGACCTTACTCTTGCTAAAATGAAAGCTATTCAGGGTAATGCCGTCAAAGAAGACAGAAACTGAATAGATATGGTCTCCCACATTGCCAAAATCTACCATTTTACTAAGATTAGGATGCTCTATTTTGGTTATATGGTGCATATCTTTAGGCTTAAAATAGCGGTAAAATTCCTCGGAAGAAAGGTATTGGAATAGCTTCAAAGTATACATATTATCGTTACGTATGTCTCGCACTTTATATACATTAGCCCATCTTCCTCTACCTAAGCTTTCCAGAACTTCATACCGGTGATCAATAAACATATATATAGTAAACCTCTTAGTATTCTTTATTTTCAGAATGGCAGGGCTTGTCAACTTAAAACTTTGTGAAAAAATAAAAGAATCCCTAAAACCAGAAGATGCTTTTATAGTTTAGTCTTTTTTCCTATTCTTAATTGAGTTGTCTTTCATTGCATCAGTAGCTTTCCATCTATTATGAACCCAGAACCATTGTTCTGGATAACGATGAATATAACTCTCTATCACCTGATTTAATTGTTTCCATAAATAAATATAACCTTCTTCATTATTTTGCAATTCCGGGTAATAAATCATCGGTTCAAAACAAATCTGGATTTTAGCATCGGGCTTCCGAAGCGCAAATGCAGGTACGATAGGGATATGGTATCTAAGAGAGATTTTTACAGGTCCTTTCCAATGTGAAGCAGGATAGCCTAAAAAATCCAGGATAATGCCAGATTTACCTGCATTCTGGTCACAGATTAAAGCTACTAATTCATTATTTTTTAAGCGAGAAATAATCTCTTTAACTCCATGTTTTAAATCTATCACTTTCATACCATAACGGGTGCGAAGGGCATTGCTATACCGGTCAAAATATGGATTGTGTTGTCTTTTGACTACAGCTGAAAGTGGGTATCCAAAAACAGGTAAGGTTGTTGCAGCTTCCCAATTTCCAAAATGAGCAGTGGCAATAATAACTCCTCGTCCGAGAGAAAGTGCTTTATCCAGATTTTCTGTATCCTTCAACTCTATAGATGAGATAAGGTCTTCTTTCTTTTGCAAATATAATTCAGCGGAAGTTAACCCCATATTCCTGTATATATCTCGTAAAAGAGACTTTCTTTGTTCTTCTGTCATTGAAGGATAAACCTTCTGAAGTTGCTTTGCTGCTAACTTTCTTCTTATTCCAAATCCGTATCCTATCCAGATGAATAATCTAACGGTAAGCCATTTTCCCCATTTATAAGGTAAAATCCGGAGAAAAAATAACCCAGAGCGAAAAAGTACATATTCAATACGGTTTACAAAATCGTTTCTTTTCAAATACCATTCTCACTATCTTATGCTCTAATTAATTCCAGCTTCTTTTCTATTACCCCTTTTGGAACCACACCAATTGAAGTATCTTTTAATGCCCCATCCTTAAAGAACATCAGAGTAGGTATACTCATTACACCGTGACGGGATGCTATTTCTGGATATTCATCAACATTTAATTTAGCAAAAGTTATATCAGGATAAGCTTCAGCTAATTCTTCTATGGTAGGAGCTAGCATTCGGCAAGGTCCACACCATTCTGCCCAGAAATCTACTACTACTGGTCCTCTGGACACTATTTCTTCAAAGTTGTCTTTAGTTAAAGTCATTATCATTTTTTCTGCTCCTCAAATTTACTCTTATAGCAATAAAATAAACTATCCTGAGTGGAAAGCAACCAAAGCGTAAGCGTAAAGAGAAGAGAGTAATAATTAGCAGTCATAATGCCTAAGTGCTAATTTTACCTTGACACCTGCATTATTACATTTATTTTATCATCAGTAAATAAGTAATTTGAAAAAGGAGTTTTTATTATGGCTGAGAAAAAAACAGAGAAAGGCAGTCTTAGTATACATACTGAGAATATCTTTCCTATTATCAAGCAGTGGTTGTATTCAGAACATGATATCTTCCTGCGAGAGTTGATTTCTAATGCGGTTGATGCGATTAATAAAAGAAAGTATGCGGACCCTGAATTCAAAGAAGAAGATATGAAAATTGAAGTGAAGTTAGACACCAAAAAGAATGCCATTGAAGTATCGGATACGGGAATAGGAATGACTGCTGAAGAGATAAAGAAATACATTAATCAAATAGCTTTTTCTGGAGCAGAAGAGTTTGTATCCAAATTCAAAGATGTGCAAAACAGCATCATTGGACATTTTGGTCTGGGTTTTTATTCCACCTTTATGGTAGCCAAAAAGGTTACCATAGATTCACTTTCCTATTTGCCGGATAGTGTGCCTGCCTACTGGGAGTGTGATGGTAGCACCAATTATATAATGAAAGAAGGTAAGCGTAAAACTGTAGGTACAACGGTCACGGTATATTTGAATGAAGATTCCCTCAATTATGCCGACGAAGCCAAAATTCAAGCAATTCTGGAAAAATATTGTAATTTCACTCCCTGGCCTATTATGTTTAAAGGGAAACAGGTCAATATGAAGGAAGCTCTCTGGAATCGCAGGCCTCAGGAGATTTCAGAAGAAGAATACAAGGAATTTTACAAGAAGTTATTTCACGATTGGGAAGACCCGGTTTTCTGGATTCATCTCAATGTAGATTTTCCCTTCAATTTAAAAGGTATACTATATTTTCCCAAGTTAAGAAATGAACCAGATTTCTTTAAAGGAGAAGTAAAACTCTACTGTAACAATGTGTTCGTTGCGGATAATCTGGAAGAGCTTATTCCTGAATTTTTGCTCTTATTAAAAGGGGGTATTGATATTCCTGATATCCCTCTCAATGTTTCCCGTAGTTTCCTGCAGAACGATGCACAAGTGCAAAAGATTAGTAGATACATTGTTAAAAAAGTAGCTGACCGTTTTAATGAAATTTTCAAGGAAGACCGCAAGAAGTATGAAAAACTCTGGAAGGATATTAATGCTTTCATCAAGTTCGGTTTGATTAAAGATGACGATTTCTTTGAAGCAATGAAAGATATTATACTATTTAAATCCGCTTCAGGAGATTATATAACGCTGGAAGAGTATAAGACGAGAAATAAGAGTGAAGGTGATAAAACCAGAATCTGGTATGCTTCAAGTGAAGATACTCAGGTTACTTATCTGAAATTGATGAAGGAACAGGGTTTTGAAGTTATCTTCCAGGATTCTCCTTTAGATAATCATCTCTATCAGCATCTGGAATATAAATTTGATAATATTGAATTTGTGAGAGTGGATAGTGAGCTAAATGATTTGCTTATCAATAAAGATAAAAAAGAGCTGGTAGACCTGGAAAATCGGACTGATTCAGAAAAACTTACTGAGATTTTCTATCGTGCTCTGGGACAAAATGTGGAAGCTTCTTTCAGTAAAGAAAGCTATGCCGATTTCCTGAAAAAACACCCTGAAGCTGCTAATATTCTCACTCCATATATCAGAAATGACGGAGACCGTATCATTATCCGTCCTTATGATATGCCTCCTGCTATCCGTGAACAATTAGGGAAAGCAGCAATAGATGACCTTTTTGACCATATATACACCGACCTCAAAGTGGAAGTGAAAAGCTTGAAAACTCCAGAAATCCCCTCTATGATTGTGTTCAATGAGTTTATGCGTCGCTGGCATGATATGGAATCTTTTGCTCATAATGCTAATCCCGGGATGCTTAAACCTCATACTTTAGTGGTGAATCAGGAAAATCCCATTATAAAGAAAATCCTGGAACTGGATGCTGCAGGAAAGAAAGAAGAAGTGAAAACTTTATGCAATTATGTGCATCAACTCTCATTGCTTGAACAAGGAGCTTTCACTGGTGACGAGTTGAAAGAATTTATCTCCAATGCTAACAAGATTTTAACCTATATCTAATCATATAATTAAGCAATTAAGTATTGTTATACTGGGGGAGCAGAAGCCATTCTGCTCCCTTATGCTATTCGTTATTTCCTATCTATCAGAGCAGGGCTAATTTATAACTTTCAATTGATAATTATTTCATATTTTTCAATTTTAATCAATTTTGCCCGGCAATCATTTTACCTTGAATAATAGTTAAATTCCATCCTATTTTTTTACTCTTTCTTGACTCTCCCTTGACTCTTTCTTGACTCTTTTAATAAGAAAGAGCCAGGATGTAGTCAGGAAGTAAGGATTTTTGTTAACTGCTTTAAAAGAGTATAATTACATTTAATAACCGAATTTATATTTGCTACTAGAGATAGATTAAAAGGTTGGTGTAAATAAATAATAGAGAATTGGGTAATATTAAAGTAAAGTTTTATTTCGTAGTAGGATTTTGAGATTTATAGGCAGATAGCTGCTGGGCTATCATTTTTTCTAAATGCTGAGCTAATAATTTATTATCCTGATAAATGGGATTATCCGGATAGATAGGAGGAAGAATAGTAATTTGAATTTTAGATGGATGTATTAATGTTTTTTCGTCCATAATCTTCCAGGAGCCATCAATAGCAAAAGGAACTATAGTTGCTTTAGCCATTTGAGGGAGTTTTAGGCTTCCTTTATGGAACTTTCTCATAAAAGGAGTTCCACTTCTTCCTCCTTCAGGGAAAATGACTAAAGGTTGTCCTTGTTGGATGATTTTAACAGCCTGCATAAAGACCTGTAAAGCTTGACGGGGATTGTCCCGGTCAATAAAAAGACTGGGTAATTGTTTCATCCATTGACTCAGGATGGGTATATGTGCCAGTTCTTTTTTAGCAATGAAGCCTATTGGTCTTCCCATATAACCAAGCAGAGCCGGAATATCGTAAAGATTTTGATGATTGCCAATAAAGCAAATCGGCATACCCTCAGGGATGTGTACTTTACCCGTTATTTTCACTTTTGAACCGGTAGAGCGGATAGTAATTCTACCCCATATTTTACCGACATAATAGGCTAAGCGATAATATTTCAAAGGTGGTAAAAAGGGTTTACAAATAATTAATATTAATAAAAAAGGCAAAGTAGCAAGCATTACAAAGACATAGAAGATTTTCCAGAGTAGAGTAAAGATGAAGGTGCGCATCACCGTTAAATACGAGTTAGCTTAAGGTTATCCATTCGTTATAAATATCATTAAGAGTGGTGATCCATCCATTCTTCTTGCGAGCATAACGCAGGATAGCCCAATAGACATTACCCCAGAAAGGGAAATCAATAGGGTCAAAGTTGACATTATGCCAGAGGAGTGAAAGATGAGATTGATAACGCTCTGCGTTCTTAACCATTCTTTTAAGCTTTCTTAGTGCTGTGGCTGGAGTTAAATTCATTGCTTTATTTGAATAGAGAGTTGTATCCATTACGATTAAGGGAATTTCCAGGATATGGAAAGGTCTATTTTCTTCAATGTTAAAAGGATAGAAGGGGAAGGAGATCCCTGCTCTAAATCCGATACTTTCCCAGTAGCCAAGTGTGGAATCATACTGGATTCCAGCCTGTTCCAGGATTTTGAAGCTTTTTTGATAATCAAAATAAAGATAGTGAGAACGATACCCTTTCACTTCAAATCCTGCATTTTGTAAGCGATGTAATTCGGAAAGAAGAACATTCACATCAAAAGCTGCTTCGGGACTACCATGCAAGCCAACTTCTTGATCCTGTAATAATTCCAGCAAAGTATCCCGGATTTCAGGGTTGCCTATGTAGTTTCTTCGTTCATCATCAAAGTCATCTTTTCCGAATAGAAACCAGGTGGATTTGACTCCGAGTTTTTCTTCTTTAGATTTTATCCAGTGTAATTGTCTACGAGGATTATGAATTAAGTTTTTATGAAAGGTGTGTCCTATAATTTTATAAGTAGCATTGATAGGTCTTTTATACCAGGTCCGTAAATTATACAGCAGATTATCAATCTTCTGTTTTCCAATCCAGTAGTTCCAGTAATCAATATCGTGAGAAATGGATATAGAAAATCGTTTGTCTCCATCCCAGTCAATTTCTCTGATAAATTGAGGTAGTGAAATACCCATAGCATACCATAGCATCTGACAATATACATCAATGACGGGAATATCTATAAAATCCCATCGGTATTGTAATGATTGACGAAAATCAACCCGGTGATTGCTTTCCCCCCTCAAACTTAGAATATATTCATGCCAGCAAGAGAGGAAATAGAAACCACTGGCAATGATATCTTTTCTAAAAATTACATTTTGAGGTCCAAAAGAAAAGATAGGTCCCGATTGTGAGAAAAGAAAGGGGATATATTCATTACGGTAGGAATAGAAATTAACTTTATTGAGAGGATATAATTCCAGACGGTCAAAAAAATCAGCAGTTTCCTCATTGAAATAAATCTTGATGGGATATTCCTGCGCTGTTTGTGAACCGTAATATAGATGCACACCCTCTCTGCGCCTGCCATAATCAAATTGAGGATGCAGGCGCAGAATGCTACAATAGGTGCGCAAAACAAACTCTGCCTTGGGAATATATTTTTGCGGCAGATTTAATAATATCTGTATAGTAGGATATTTTTCCATCAGGCTATAGCGACCTGTGGTTTAACCTGATCTTTTTCTTTAATTCTTGCTCTTCCCTTTTGCTGGGCTTCTGTTTTCAGAGTTTCAGAAGGCAGAAGCACTTTATCCAGAACTTCTTTGATATCGGATACCCAGGTTATTTCCATACCTTCCAAAATATCTTTGGGGAAATCACTTATAGTAGGTTCATTTTCTCTGGGTAGAATGAGCTTATTAATGCCTGCTCTTTTTGCGGCAAGCATTTTCTCATTAAGACCACCAATCCCCAGAATTTTACCAGTTAAAGTGATTTCTCCAGTCATCGCAATATCATGTTTCACTTTTCTACCTGTAAATAGAGAGGCAAGAGCAGTAGTTAAGGTTATACCTGCTGAGGGACCATCCTTAGGTACAGCTCCTGAAGGGAAGTGGATATGAATATCATACTTATCAAATTCAGAAGGGTCTAAACCATATCTTTGATAGTTGGCTTTCAGATAACTTAGAGCTATGCGGGCAGATTCTTTCATAACTTCACCTAACAAGCCAGTTAGGATTATATTTCCCTTTCCGGGCATCTTGATAGTTTCACAGAAAAGAATCTCTCCTCCGAACCCAGTCCAGGCAAGTCCTGTAGCTATACCCACTTCTGGTTTGCGATTAGCCATCTCCAGAGTGAATACTCGTGGTCCTAAATAGGAATTTATACTTTTAGCATCAATTACTCGGGGATGTGTGTCACCTTTAGCTACTTCACGAGCTATCTTGCGGAAAATGGAGCCAATACGTCTTTGTAGATTTCGCACACCAGCTTCTCGCACATAATAACGGATGATTTCTTGCAAGGCAGATTTGCGGAAGATGATTTTCTGGTTTTTCAATCCATTGGCATCCTTTTCCTTGGGAATCAAGTAATGACGGGCGATCTCCACTTTCTCATTTTCCAGATAGCTATTGAATTCTATTATTTCCATCCTATCTCTAAGAGCAGGTGGAATTGTATCCAGAGAATTAGCGGTGGTAATAAACATCACTTCTGAAAGGTCAAAAGGAAGATTGATGTAATTATCTACAAAGCTATGATTCTGTTCCGGGTCCAGAACTTCTAATAAAGCGGAAGCCGGATCACCTCTAAAATCACGTCCCAGTTTATCTATTTCATCCAGCATAAACACTGGATTAGCTGTTCCACAGCGTTTTATTTCCATAATAATCTTACCTGGCATTGCGCCGATATAGGTTCTGCGATGGCCTCTGATTTCTGCTTCATCGTGAATACCACCCAGAGACATACGGATGAATTTCCGATTCAATGCTCGTGCTACAGATTGTCCAATAGAAGTTTTACCGGTTCCCGGAGGTCCAACAAAGCATAGGATAGGTCCTTTCAAATGTCCTTTTAATTTTTTGACGGCAATGTATTCCAGAATCCTTTCTTTTGGCTTTAGCAATCCATAGTGGTCTTTTTGCAGGATTTGCTCAATCTTATTGAGATCCAGTCGGTCTTTACTGTAAGTGCGCCAGGGAAGATTAACTATCCATTCCAGATAATTACGAACGACTGCATATTCACTTGCAGCAGGTTGCATCGTGGCAAGATGTTCCAATTCCTCATAAGCCACATCCTTTACATAGTCAGGAAGATTGTTCTTTTCAATCAATTCCTTCCATTTCAGGACTTCTTTGCTAACCTCATCGCTTTCGCCTAATTCTTTTCTGATAGCGTCCAGTTGTTCTCTCAAATAATAACGACGCTGGTCTTCACTCATTTCCAGTTGAATGTTACTACGGATAGTATTTTCCAGACGCATCTTACGAATCATTTCAGCCATACAATTATTCAGGTATTTGAATCTTTGTTTCAAGTCTATAGCTTCCAGGATAGCTTGACGGTCTTCCACTGGTAAATCCAGATTACCAGCAATGATATCCGCTACCCTTCCAGCTTGCTTAATATTATTAAGTCCTGGGATTATTTCTGGACTGATAAGGTTATTTTCCGTAGCTATTTTTTCCAGAAGCTCAATAGCAATACTCTTATAAGCACGCACTTCAGTATCATCATCAGCAGGTTCGGGAATGCTTTCTACATCAACAATGATAAAAGGTTCTCTTTGTACCGCCCGCTGCAAACGGATACGTGAAGTTCCTTGCAGTAATAGGCTAATAGACCCATCATGATTTCGCAGCATTCTTAAAATAGTTACAGCACAACCAATTTCATTAAGTCCCAGGTCATTAGGACTGGATTTATCTTTATCCAGGAAAAACGCCATAGTTTTATCCTGAGAGAGAGCATAGTCAATTACTTGCCGGGACTCTTCATCAGAAACCACAAGAGGCATAAGCAGATACGGAAACATCACCACATTGCTCATATGCAATACGGGAAGAGTTCTCGGTACTCTATTATATTGTTCTTCCATACAATTATCTCCTATTATTAGAATCCTTAATTTAAGATTAATAAATGTTTTTTAAGTATTATACTCAAAAAAAAGTAGAATCCTTTTACCTAATTTAATACCTCAAACTAAGATTAGGTAAAGCACCATATTTATAATTCCTATCAACAAACCTGCTACTGCAGCAGCAATAAGTAAGGGTTTATAGATATACTGCTGGAAATATCCATAGATAACATCATTACTAATTTTTGCATCCAGTTGCTCCAGCTTATGTTCTACCTGGAATTTTTCCAGCAACTGGGGTACAGTTCTCCGAAAGATGAATGAGACCGTATTCCTTGCAGAATTAGCAACAGCATTTTTTATTTTACGCTTAAAACTGGCAGGTAAAAGAGGCACTTTATCAATGAAAGAAACCTGTTCCAGAGCTCTTAATCTTACCTGTTCTTCCCATTCATAAAGATAGCCTCTGCGTAAACCAGGATTCTCCGCTTGATACAAGTAATCCTGTAAAGCATCGTATATCTTGGCAAATATCTGGTCTCTTTTTTTAACTATAAATCCTGGAGTTAAGGGAATATGCCAGCCTAAAAACTTTTTAGGCTTAGGATTAAACAGGACCCATTTAAAAAGATAAGCCAGAAACATTGCCAGGGCAATGTTTACCACCACAAAGAGGAGCGATAGAAGAAAATGCATAAAAACTCCTTTAACTATAATTTAAACCTGATTGAGAATATGTCCAAGTTTATTTTTCTTAGTTTGCAGATATTCCAGATTAGTATCTCTTGCCGGTATTTCCAGGGGGACCCTTTCAACAATTTCTAAGCCATAACCCTGTAGACCCACAATCTTTTTTGGATTATTGGTCATTAACCTTATTTTTTTCAGTCCGAGGTCTTTAAGGATTTGAGCACCTATTCCATAATCTCGTAAATCTGCGGGAAATCCAAGATTGAGATTCGCTTCTACTGTGTCCATACCATTATCCTGTAAATGATAGGCACGAAGTTTATTTAATAGACCAATTCCTCTTCCTTCCTGACGCATATATAGTATCACACCTTTTCCTGCTTCAGAGATAAGCTCAAATGCTTTCTTCAGTTGTTCTCCACAATCGCAACGCAAGGAAAAAAGAGCATCGCCAGTGAGACATTCGGAATGGACTCGTACCAGAGTGGGTTCATCTTTCTTAATTTCACCCATAACCAGGGCAATATGATATTCATCAGAAACAGTGCTAACATAAGTAAGGATATCAAAATCTCCATAGACAGTAGGAAGTTTGGCTCGGGATTCACATCTTACGAGTTTTTCTTTATGCCTTCTATAATTTATCAGGTCAGCGATAGTAACTATTCTAAGACCAAATTTTCTGGCAAAAGGGATTAAATCATCCAGCCTTGCCATTTCTCCATCTTCACGAATAATTTCACATATAGCCCCTACAGGAGTCATACCTGCCAGTTTTGCCAGATCAACTGCAGCTTCTGTATGCCCTGCTCTTTTTAGTACTCCACCTTTTTCCGCAAGTAGAGGGAAGATATGACCTGGACGGAGAAAATCTTCTGGTTTACTTTCCGGATTTGCCAGAGCACGGATAGTCCTTGCTCTTTCTGTAGCAGAAATCCCTGTAGTTGTTCCTTTTACTGCGTCCACAGAAATAGTGAATTTTGTGCCCTGGCGGTCAGTGCTATATTTTGTCATTAAGGGAATATGTAATCTTTGAAGGTCTTCTACTTCCATCGGTACACAGAGTAAGCCTTTTCCGTAGGTAATCATAAAGTTTACTTGAGCTGGTGTGACTGCTTCGGCAGCCATTAAGAGGTCACCTTCATTTTCCCGATTTTCATCATCCACTACTATCAGCATTCCACCACCAGCAATGATATTGATTGCCTCTTCTATGGGACAAAATTCTATTTTATCTTTAGTGTCTTGCATATTACCACTCTTCATTTTCTTCTAATATAGTTTTTAAATCTTTTGCTTCAGAATTTAAGCTGAAATATTGTTCCAGCCATCTAAAAGTGTATTGAAAATCTTCTGGGGGTTCAACTTTTATATCCAGATGTTTACCTGAAATAGGATGAGTAAATTCTACTCTCCAGGAATGCAATGCCTGTCTTAAAAGATGTTCCGTTAATAATTCAGAAACTTTATGTTTCATATTTTCTGGGGCTAAAGTCTTTGCCTGTTTGAGACTGTTATACAACAAATCACCCAGGATAGGAGTATTAAGATGAGCAAAATGTACTCTTATTTGATGCATTCTTCCCGTTTCAAGTCCAACCTTTATCAGAGAATAATAATTATAGAAACGGATAACTTTATAATGGGTCAAAGCTCTACGACCTTCCTGAGTAACACACATTTTTCTTGGATTGTTAATACTTCTACTGATATTGGTTTCTATGGTTCCTTCAGAAGGATGAGGAATGCCACAGGTGATAGCAAGATAAGTCTTTTTTATTTCTCTACGAGAAAGCATCTCGCAAAGAGCACTTTGAGCAGGGTCATTTTTAGCTATTATCATCAAACCAGAGGTTCCTCTATCCAATCTATGAACGATTCCTGGACGATTAATTTCTCTTCCACTGGAAAGTTTTTCACCCCAGCGATAGACCATTGCATTAACCAGGGTGTGGTCAGCAATGCCATAACCAGGATGCACAATCATACCCGCTGCCTTATTGATAACTGCTAAATCTTCATCCTCATATACTACTTCCAGAGGAATGTTTTGGGGCACAATTTCGGTTGGAGGAAGTTCTGGGATAGATATCTCTATCTCATCACCCTTATTCAGCAGATAGCTCTTTTTAACTGGAATTTTATTTACGATTATCCGGTCTTCTTCAATTAAATGTTCTATAAAGGTGCGACTATAGAGTTCCTGCATCTTTAATCCTGCCAGGAACTTATCCAGGCGGATAGAATCTTCCCGGTCGTAAATAATCTGAACCTTATCAGACATGTTCCTCAAAAGATAGGAGGAAAACACCTCCCGTTGGCTCGCCTCTCAAATTGCGAACCATAGAACCTTTTATTACAGCTAATCTTCTATAATCCTGGTCTGGGATTTTACAATCATAGAGATTATCGCCATAGCGCAAAGCATCAGCTATTTTTTGGAAGATTCTGCGGTCAAAATCATTTTTAAAGTTCAAATCATTAATATTCCGTATTTCACTAAGCAAGGGATATCTCTGTCTTAAAGAGTTGTTATAATAGCTAATATCTCCATTAGATAGAGCAATGAGCACGCCCTGAGGTATCAGACTTATCAGTTGCTTGATTCTCTGGTCCTGCTCATAAATCTTCCATTCTTTTGCCTGGTCAAAACCATTAATGCTACGCAACATATTCTTTAGGCTATTTAAAAGTGATAGTTTATCCGGATCAAAAGAATAATCTTCAATTGCCTTATCTATGTTAACATTGTATTTTCCGTGAGCTATTTCGTTGATTATCTTCACTATATTTTTGTTGAATTTTTTTATACTGGAAGGGATGAGATTATAAACCACAATGCAATAGATAAACAGGATTAGAGCAAAGACGATGGCTGCTGTCTGAATATCATTTATAAGATTTGTTAAATCTTTTGCATTGGTAGATATGACTATTAAGATAGCTGTTTCCAGAAGGATTAGGACTAAAATGACGGTTATAATCAGATGGTATAATGAGGATAGAGAGCGTTTCATAACAACTCCTTTCTTTGGGCTAAATCATCCACCAGGGTATCTAAATCCTTAATTTTACCCATTAGAACGAGGACATCTCCTTCATTGATGACATCATTAGCACCAGGCATCTCATTCATTCTTTGTTCTATCAAGTTCTTTCCTTCATCCGATACGGTTAAATAGTTATATTTTATGGCAATTACATTAATCTTGCGGGTAGTGGGAAGCGCAAGTTCTTGCAAGGTTTTCCCTACAAATTCTGGAGGTGCTAAAAGTTCCATAACTCCTAGTCCTGTGGTAAGAGTGAGATATTCCAGTATATTTCTGGAGCTTAGAGTTTTAGCCAGTTGAGTTCCTACAATTTTTTCTGGAAGAAGCACTCTTTGCACACCAATCAATTCCAGGATTCTGCCGTGCAACTCATTTTCCACTTTGGCATGAATCATTCCCACACCAATCTTTTTCAAGATAGCAGCGGTGAGAACAGATTCTTCTATATTACTACCAATACCCAGGATTACTGCATCCATTTCATCCAGATTAAGATTGCGTAAAGCATCTTCATCTGTAGAATTCATACATATAGCTTGAGTGACCTTGCCACTGATGGCATCAACTAGAGATTGGTCTTTATCAATAGCTAAAACTTCCATTCCCGTTTCTGCCAGAATAGTGGCTACAGTCATCCCAAACCTTCCAAGTCCAATAACGGCATAGCTTGCCATTTCTCCTCCTCAGCCTATGGCTATGGATTCCTCAGCATAATTTATATTGCTATAATTTTTCTTTTTGGCAAAGGCATAAATTAAGGTCAAAGGACCCACTCTGCCTATATACATTAGTAAAGTGATTAAAATCTTACCCTGTGATGATAAAAAGGGAGTTATACCACGAGATAAACCAACAGTTCCGAATGCTGATATAGCCTCAAAAATAATATCTTCAAAGCGGAATGGCTCTATTATCAGGAGAATCATAACAATGACAAAGATAAAAGTGGCAGCTAAAAATACCAGACCACTGGCTTCCCTGAAATTGTCATTGGGAATTCGGCGTTTAAAAACACTAATATCTTTTTTTCCTTTTAACATAGAGATAATCGCAAAAGACAGGATAGCTAAAGTAGTAGTTTTTATTCCACCACCAGTGGAACCGGGTGATGCACCAATAAACATCAATACAATGGTCATCAACACAGAACCGTTGGTTAAAATTCCATTATCTATGGTATTGAATCCTGCTGTGCGTGGAGTTACGGATTGGAATAATGAAGCCAGAAAACGGTGCTTAAAGGAAAAACCCTTCATCGTGTTATTATATTCCAGAATAAAGAAAGTAACCAAACCTATAACTATTAAGATAGCAGTTGTAGTCAGTACAATTTTTGAATGCAGACTTAGTTTTCGCACCTTCTGAGGTTTAAAGAAATAACGATACAGGTCCAGAATAACCGTAAATCCAAGACCACCAAAAAATATCAATAATGGAATTCCCAGGCTAATTATTATGCTATCAGAATACATCATCAGGTTGCTATCAAAGGGAGAAAAGCCAGCATTACAGAAAGCTGATATGGAATGGAAAATGGAATAATAGATAGCCTCACGGATGGGGAAGTCCTGAGCAAATTTAGTAAGTAAAATTATTGCACCACATGCTTCTATGATGGCAGTAGCAATGACGATATTCTTTAAAAGTTGAAAGATATTTATTCTGGTAGTTCCACCCATAACATTAATCATTACATTTTTCAGTTTCAGATTGATGCTTCTTCCCAGTAACAGAGCAAAAGCAGTGGAAAGTGTCATTATTCCCAATCCTCCAGTCTGGATAAGCAAAAGAATAACTATCTGACCAAATAGACTGAAATGTGAACCCGTGGGAAGTACGGTTAAACCTGTAACGCAGGTGGCAGAAGTGGCAGTAAAAAGAGCATCCACAAAAGGTGTGACCCTATTATTATTAGAAGAAACTGGCAACATCAATAGAATAGTTCCCAGAAATATCACTAATAAAAAACTCAATAATAAGGTTACAGGAGGATTGGTAGAAAGCCATAAATATATCTTTCCTTCTGAAAAGCGGAAAAGTATAAACTGGAGAAAATAATAGGTCTGACGAATGAGCAATAAGAATATCACAAACTTTGCAGTGTAAACCAGTATGAACAGCCCTACTACTAACATAATTATATCAAAGATAATAGCTCCGCTAATACCTTTGCCTTCTTTTAGAAGTAAACGATTTATAATTGCCAGAGCAAGCAGCAACAAGTTAGCCCAGGCTGTGAAGTTTTCAACCTTAACAAAATCCGCATAATAACTGATAACTGGTTCTAAAAAAAGTACCAGTAAGCTCCAGAGAGCCACCAGATAAGCTAAGATTTCTATGGCTTTCTGAACCTGTTGCAATATCTTATTCATTTATTTATTCAGCAATCTCTCAGCTATGTCAGCAATTTTTGCTGCTATTTCTTCTATATCTTTACTGGCATCAATAACAGAAAGTATTCCTCGTTGAGCAAAGAAATTTTTCAAAGCCAGAGTCTGTTCATAAAACTCTTTAACCCTTCGGGAGATAACTTCTGGCTGGTCATCCTGGCGGATTATCAATTCTGCTCCGCAGACATCGCAGAAATTATCTTTTTCAGGTTTATTAGTCCATATATTATAATTTGCACCACAGGCAGGACAAACTCTTCTTGAAGATAAACGAGCAATAGCTTCATTTTCTGCCAGTTCTAAATAGAAGACCTGAAGCACTTCAAAATGTTCAATCAGATACTTAGCTTGAACCAGAGTGCGAGGAAATCCATCAAATACTATCCCTTTTCTCTCTGGATTTAGAGAACTTTCTACTATCTCAAAAACCAGGTCATCAGAAACTAAATCTCCTCGTCCAATAATATCCTGCACCTTTAATCCGAGCTCCGTTCTTTTCATCACCTGTTCTCTTAATAAATCTCCAATATTTATATGTTGAAAATTTATTCTTTCACTCAATAGTTCTGCCTGAGTGCCTTTTCCACTGCCTTGAATACCTAAGAATACGAAACATTGCATATTTACCACCTTATTTGGTGCCATTATAGATCATTATCTCTATTGTCAAGTTTCTCACCTTCCAGAACAACAAAAGCAAGGGCATAATCTCGTTCATGAGAAAGGGAAAGATGAGTTTGATAAATACCCATCTTTTTCATCAGCTTTAAAGTCCTTCCTTTTATCTTTAGTATTGGATTTCCTTGCTCTTCATTGATAACTTCAATATCCAGCCAATTAACTTTTTCATTCCACCCAGTACTCAGAGCTTTCATCATAGCTTCTTTGGCAGCAAATCGTGCAGCATAGGAAGAAGCCGAATCTGCTTTAGCCTGACAGAATTCTATTTCCCTGGCAGTGAAAACTTGATGCATAAATTCTGAATAGTTTTCCACAAGCTTGCGCACACGCTCTATCTGAACAATATCTACACCAATTCCTATAATCATTTGTCCTTGTTTCTCTTTTCCAGATTTAATAGCCATTCTTTTATCTCAATACTACCAGCATAGCCTTTTAAATCACCATTAGTAGCTAGAACACGATGACAGGGAATGATGATGGCAATAGGATTTTTATGAGCTGCCTGTCCAACTGCTATCGCTGCTTTTGGATTACCTATGGCAATAGCAATATCTTTATAGCTACAAGTTCTTCCATAAGGAATATTTTGCATAGCTTCCCAGACCTTTTTCTGAAAAGGAGTGCCTTCTAAAGCTATTTTTACTGAAAACTCCTTTCGTTTTCCTTGGAGATATTCTAATAGCTGCTGGCAAACTTCTTCCAGGGCAGGAGAAGGATTGGTGCTATAATAAACCTCGGAAGTGAAATTTACTTTCTGAACATAATCACCGGAAGTCTCAATTTCCAGTTTTATATTCTGATAATGCACCCATCCTCTTTGCTGGTATTTAACTTGAGTATTAGTATTCATATCTTATTTGCTTTATAAAACGAGAGCCCCGTACTCAAATTGGCGAGTGTGGGGCTCTGATTTTAAGTTTTTCGTAACTAAGCAGTGAATCTTTTGCGTTCTTTTATCCTTGCTGCCTTACCTTTGGCATGGCGTAGATAGAAAAGCTTTGCTCGACGAACCTGTCCATAACGAACTATTTCCAACTTATCTATATTTGGTGAATTCATTGGAAAAGTGCGCTCAACACCAACTCCATTGGATACTTTACGCACAGTAAAGGTTCTGGAGATACCTGACCCACGTTTCTGGATTACTATCCCTTGAAAAACCTGGATTCGCTCTTTGCCACCTTCTTTAATTTTATAATAGACCTTCACTGTATCACCGGGGCGAAATTCGGGAAGGTCTGTCCTGATTTGGTCTCTGCCAATCGTTTGCAGAATGTCCATTGTTCCTCCCATATATATTCTCGGAAGAAACGCTATCCTTGTAGCCAGTTTAATCCTGTGGTCAAATTCACTTTTCAGTTCTGTATATCTTTTATTTTCTTAATAGGTATAACAGAAACGAAACATAACCAGGTAATGTCTTAGCAGCCTTAATTTTTGGTTAGACTGTTGATTAAATTTGGTAACTTAGTTTAATAAGAAGGAATTTGCTATATTTTTCTGGCTACAATTTATTCTGATGGAAGCATTACTTCCTGCGTTATTTTAGATTTTAAGGTAGGTTTCCAATACGGTTCCTGTTCTAATATGCTTTTTCTGTTTGGATGGAGAATTTGGCTAACCTATTTGTCTGTTTTTAAGTCCGGTCTTCGGGTTAAAGTTAAACGATAAGATTGATTTTTTGCCCATTGAGCTATCTTTTGATGATTTCCCGAAAGAAGTTCTTCCGGTATACCTGATTCCATCCATACTTCAGGACGAGTGTAACAGGGAAATCCCAGAACACTTTCTTCCTGACTATAGGAATCTGACTCGGCAGAATTAATATCACTCAAAACACCCGGTAAAAGTCTTGCTACACCATCTATAAATGCCATCGCAGGTATTTCTCCTCCGGAAAGAACATAATCTCCAAGAGAAATTTCATCACTAACTGCCAGATTTCGTAATCTTTGATCTATTTCTTTATAATGACCGCATAAAAGTATTACTCGGGGTAAAGAAGCATAATATTTCAGGATGGATTGATTCAATTTTCTTCCCTGAGGAGTAAAATATATTACTGGAGCATAGGAGTTTTGCACTAAATCTGCTATGGCTCTGTATATCGGTTCTGCTTGAATTACCATTCCTGCAAAGCCACCATAAGGATAATCATCTACCTTTCTCTGCTTATTCTGGCTATATAGACGATAATTTGTAAAATCTACCTTAAGGATTCCAAGATTTATCGCACGAGCTATCATACTACTCTCTAAAAATCCCTTAAAGCAGTCAGGAAAAAGGCTTAAAATCTCAATCTTCATCTAACATCCAGCAGTTCATCCATATTGAGTAATGTCAGTTCTTCTTTGTCATAATCAATTTTGCCAATATAATGTTCCACCCAGGGAATTAAAATTTTCTCGTCCTGGTTATCAGTTATTTCCAGCACATATTGGGCATTATTATGAAAAAAATCAGTAACTTTTCCCAAACTTCTACCTGCATAAAAAGAGGTAAATCCTATAACTGATTCAGGTAAAGATTCTTTAGCTTCCTGACGAGGTATGGCTATTTTGACTTCACGATGTTTCTGGCGTTCCTCATCTATCCCATCTTCGGCAAATTTTATTCTTAGTTTGCGACCGGATTCTTCTATTTCACTAATAGTCACGAAAAACACTCTATCACAGTTAAAGATCAAATATACATCTCTGATATTTAGCAGAATAGGGCGGTAATCAGATTTTACCAGCACGGGGTAAAATCCGTCCGCCTCTTTTCCGCCTAATTTGCCGATTCCGATTAAATCGGAAAACTGCATTTACTCAATAATTTCTAATTCGGCTCGCTTTCCTTGTTTAGTGCTTACCGCATTAATAATGGTGCGGATTGCGCTTGCCGTGCGTCCTCTTTTGCCGATTACTTTTCCAATGTCTTCTTTTCCAACGCGTAGCTCATAAAGAGTAATCTTGTCACCTTGAATCTCTTTGACATCTACACTGCTCGGATCATCAACTAACGCCTTCACGATGAATTCAATCAATTCCTTCATTTTTCACCTCTTCTTCTTTACTTCTTTTTGCAGCAGCTTGTTCTTGTACCTTTTGCATATGCCGCATCTGTAAAATTCCTGCTTTGCGTAAGAGAGACCTAACTGTATCGGAAGGTTGAGCTCCAACGCTAAGCCAATACAGAGCACGGTCCTTATCAATCTGAATTCTTGCGGGTGTAGGCTTCGGATCATACCACCCTATGCTTTCTATATATTTCCCGTCTCTACTTACACGAGAATCTATAGCTACTATACGGTAAAAGGGCTGGTCAATGGCACCCATCCGCCTCAATCTCAGCTTGACCATTTTTTCTCCTTCTTTCAATTTATCAGTGCTTTATTTTTTATTATCTATTTTTCGTCAAGTTTTTTCTTTTTCTGCCTTGCAAATTTCTCCTTCTCTTTGATCTCTCTTACTTATTTATAGCTCCTTATTATAATATAATGTTAAAAGAAAGAAAATTCAATTACGATTTTTCACTTTTTTCTTCATTTAAACATTTCTATTATCACTGTATTTTTATACTTCCGGTTATAATATAAATAGAACTTATATATTTTCTTATTAAAAAAAGGAGATGAGACCTACTATTCTTATTAAAAAGAGAGAGCGACATTTCTTTACTCGTAAAATTATTCCGAAATGTAATAAACCCCTGGCTTATAAAGCCATTCTGGATAGGGTGGATAAGACTTCCTTGTTTCATAAAGCATTTAGAATTGTCATCCCCCAAGAGAAAACTCATAAAATTGATTATCTAGAATGTAGCTGCTAACTAACACAATATCAAGCAAATCCAGCAATGCTTAAAATAAAAAACAAAAATTATCCTTAAAAACAAAACATTATACTTGACAATTATTATAGATTTTATATTTTGTACCTAAAATACAAACAAAGGAGTTTAAATATGAATTTAAGTATTTCAAACAAAACATCATTGAACAAATGGATGGAGTACTTGAAAGGAAATAAATCCTCTGGAAGTTATTCCTCCAGCTTTATTGATGTAAAGGAGATTATCTATGAAAAATGTATTAACGCTTAACTCATCGGTTTCCCACAGAATTCCATACTCATCAATTAAAAGTTCAATCCTGCAAGATGGAAAACTACATCACTTTTACATCTATGGTCTGTATTCCTGGGTAGTAAAGTATCGTTAATAAATAGGGCTAAAAACTAAAGTAAAAGATTAAGGAGAATAATATGTTTAAACCTACTATTTTATTCAGGTGTTCCGAAAGTAATGTTCTAACTAAGTGTCGTAAAACCTTTCCCGCTAGGGCAATGAGTTTGCCTGCTGAAGTCCAATGAATTATGACTTCAAGCGGGAAATCAAATCCTATAAATCATAATAAAACAATATTGGATGTTTTATTATGAAAACACAAAACAAATTCCATAAGGAGGAATCAAATGAGTAACAAATCTCAAAGAAACTCAACTGTTTCTCACAGTGACATCTCAGAATTCATTATTAGCTGGTTGAATTCTAAGATTGAATTTATTGGTGCCCAGCTCATACTACAATTAATTAATCATCCGGACGAGGAAATGGATATCCTTGAATTAGCATATCATCTTCCTCATCATAAATCACACAACAGAACCAAGTATCCTGTGAATCAGGGTATTGGAGAACCTTTTGAGATGGCAGATTGGCAAACGGTAAATGAATGCGTAAAGGAAATAAAAAGACTGGAAAATCAAATTGCAGCTGATTTAGAACTTGGATTTGAAGAAGAAGCCAGAAGGAAACAAGAAGAAGTGCAAAAGATATTAGCTTACCTGAAAGAGATTAGACTTGGTAATAGACTTAGAATGTTTCCTGATATAAGAACGATGGAATATCAAAGGTTATTCAATACTTATAAACGCATTCTAAAACTGGCAGAGAATGAAGATCCGGAAGTGGCAAGATATTTCAGAAATCATATCAAGACCGGCAAAATATTCAAATGGATTTCTGATCAAGTAAGCAGTATTGATTCTCTGAACTAAATTAAATATCTAATTCAGATTATAGAACATTACTTTTCGGAACTTAAAACAGGCGGACAAAATGCCGCCTGTTTTTTTATATGTGGGATTCAAGGTAATATTAGGTTATCTAATAGGCGATAGATATATAATAAAAATGGACAGTATCTACAAAATAAATTTATACTTGACAAAATTTTGGTGATGTTATAAGTGGAAATTATAAAAATGAGAAGGCAGGATATGAATAGTATGAAGTATGTTGCTTCTTTCAGGGGTCAAGGGTGAAAATCCGATATCTAATTGTAAAATGGAATGATGTTATTATTGAACCAAGGGATATACCTAAGCTTAGAGGTTTCTTTCTAACGCAATTTCCTGAGAATCACCTTTTTCATAATCATCTTCCAGGGCAGAAGTTTAGTTACAAAATGCCTCAAATACAATATAGAATCATTGATAAACATCCAGCCTTACTGGCTATAAATGAGGCAATAGATTTAGCTAAACAAGTTTTCTTAGAAGTTGGGAAGTTAGAAATAAATGGGAAAACTATTATCTCTAACGAAAGAGAGATGATTCTAAGAGAAGAAGATTTTGGACAATCCAAAGAATATTATAACTACTATTTTGCCTCTCCCTGGATGGCATTAAATCAAGAAAATTACGATGCCTATAATAAACTGGATACTTTTAAGAAAAACCAGAAACTTAAAACCATCCTGAAAAACAACCTGAAAACACTTTCTAAAGCTTTTCAATATTGGATCCCGGATACGGAAAACTTGAATGTGGATGGATGGTTTCATCCTGCAGATGTTAATTTCCACAATCAAACTATGCTCTGTTTTACTGGAGATTTTACCACTAATTTCCTTATCCCAGAATTTTTTGGACTGGGTAAACAAAGTGCAAGAGGTTTTGGCGTAGTTAGAAAAAAAGAGGAGTAATTATGATACATAAAATGTATGCATTATATGATTATATTTCCCCAGATAAATTTGAATCTTTGACGAATGAATATGGATTGGAAATAGATCCTAACCCATCTTTAAAAGTAATTACATTAGATTTTAATAAAGTAAGCGAGAAGTATTATTTTTTAAAGTCTGAAATATCTGATTATGATTCCGGAAAAAATATCAAAGATTTTTTTTATAAGAAATCACCTTCAAACACAGTTTCTCCGTTTCTTTCATTATTAATATCTGGTAAAGGATTACAAATTGAGTCTAATGATCCATTAAATACTAAACAGAAAGTATATTCATCCCAATCTAAAGATTACAAAAAAATATTACGAATCTTACAAAATAATGTTAAGATAAATCCAGATTTAAAAGGTTTATTAGATTATTTTAGAGAATCCTCAGATCAAATAATAGATCTATTAAAAGGATATTTAGATGATTATCCGAATAAGGCTTATTTATTTACTGTTAGAATCAATGGATTATATATTGGTCAAAATCCATTATTTGATAATATCAAGAAAAAATTATTGGAAGATTATTATAAAGATTTTTACACTTTAAATGGGGAAAAAGTAATGGGTAAAAATCTTGTGTGTTCTATGTGTTTAAATAAAAAGGAAGAGTTATGGGGCTATGTTTCAATTTATAATTTTTATACTGCAAAAACAGAATATGCTCCCATAGCGGGAGGTTTTGATAAAAAAAAGGCTTATAGAAATTTTCCTGTATGTCCAGAATGTGCTGCAAAACTACAAAAAATGAGACCAGTTATTGATAAATATTTTAATTTTAAATTTTGTAATTATAATTATTTCTTAATTCCTCAAATGGTTTCTAAAAAGGAGAATTCTGAAGCAATAAATACTATCATTGATAGTATGTCTGATAATAATTCATCTACTTCTGGAAAAGATGAAATTAGATTAGGGTCTTTTACTTTAAGTAAAAGAAAAAAAATAGTGGATGCTGACACAAAAGAAATTTTTGATTGTTTAGCATATACTAATGAATCAGCGTCTTATACAATGATTTTTTATAGAGCTCAAAATGCTAAATTTGAAGTTCTTATGACTATAGAAGATATATTTCCTTATCAATTTAAAAAAATATTTGAAGCAAAAGAAAAAGCAGAAAATCATAGCATATTCAAAAATAGACCAGGTAATAATGAAACATATGATTTAGAATTTAGATTTGATATCTTGAATGAATTCTTTCCCCAACCTCAAGAAAATAATTATTCTAATTATTTTTTAGAAATAACAAGAAAAATATTTGTTCAACAACCCGTTTCATACAATTTTATTTTACAGCTTATTATGAGTGTCATAAGGAGAGAATTCCTGAATACAGGGAAATATGAATTACATACCCGTAAAGCGTTTCTTATTTTAAAATTTTTGTCATATTTAGATATAATCCCTACAAATAAAGAATTAATAAATATGGAGGATAAAATGAACGAGAAATTTCAAAATTTCTTTAATGAACATAATGATTTCTTTGATTCAAACGCTAAACAATATATTTTTATGTTAGGCGTTTTAACTCAGAACCTAATTAATATTCAATATCGTGATAAAAATTCTACACCTTTTAGAAAAAGGTTGAATGGATTAAAATTAAATAAAGATTTAATCCAAAGAATTTTTACTGAAGCAATTGAAAAACTTGAAGAATACAATAAAAATTATTATGCTGAATTAGAACATGATATTGCTAACCTTATGGTTAATGATGGAATTGAAGAATTAACTAATGATGAAATTAGTTTCTTTTTCACTTTGGGAATGGTATTAAACCAAGATTTTAAAGAACCAAAAGATGAAGAAAAAGATCAAGAAAATGATATTATAAATAATCAAGTAGGAGGAAACCATGAATAAAATTAAAAGAACAGAGATATTATTTCTCTATGATGTCCAGAATGCGAATCCCAATGGGGATCCTATGGATGAAAATAAGCCAAGAATTGATGAGGAAAGTGGCTTAAATATTGTTACTGATGTTCGCCTAAAAAGAACTGTTAGAGATTATATGTTTAATTATATGGGATATAATCAGGAAGGTGTTAAGGATATTTTTGTGCGACAAACTTTCGTGGATAATGATCCTGAAAAGGGAATAAATGATGGCAAAGAAAGAGCTAAACATTATAAAAATAACCCGAATTTAATATTAGATGCTTGTATTGATGTTAGACTATTTGGAGGAGTAATCCCTTTAGAAAAATCTTCTATCACTTTTACGGGACCAGTGCAATTTAAAATGGGACATTCTTTACATAAGGTAAAATTAATGTATATTAAAGGCACAGGGGCTTTTGCATCAAAGGCTGGTGCACATCAACAAACATTCCGTGAAGAATATATATTGCCATACTCATTGATCGCATTCTATGGAATTATTAATGAAAATGCAGCTGTACATACTAATCTATCTCAAGAAGATATTGAGGTTTTAAAAGAAGCTCTATGGAATGGTACAAAGCAACTTATAACAAGATCGAAAATGGAACATTGTCCAAGAATGCTTTTAATGCTTGAACATAGCTCAAGTAATTTGTTTATTGGTGAATTAGATAAATATATTAAATTAATCAGTAATCTAAAAGATGAAGAAATTAGGACAGTTGATGATTACCAAATAGATATGAAAGAATTGAAAAATATTATTGAAAAAATGGGAGATAATAAACCCAAAATATACTTTAAACCTGACCCCAACCTTAAATTGATTAACATGGGAGAAAATATTTTTATATAAACTTTAGAAGGAGTTTAAATGATACCTTCAAGGGTTCTTTGTTTTGAGCTCTTTGGTGACTATGCACAATTCCGTAAATTTTTTGCTAATATGTCACCATTAAGCTTTTCAATTCCACCGAGGACTGTGTTGACTGGAATTATAGGAGCAATTTTGGGCATAGATAAAAATTGTAATCCTGAATATTTCGATTATGACAGTAGTTTTTTAGCTCTTAAACTTATTTCTCCAGTAAAAAAAACTAAGATTGTGTGTAATTATATTAAAACCAGTTCTTCCCTCACTCAGGTCTTTAATTATAAAGAACATAAGCCAACCCACATAGAATTTCTTAAAGATGTAAGGTATAGAGTATATTTTTCCTGTATGAATAAAGCTATGTATGATAAATTAAAATACCTTCTTTCAACCCATTGCAGTATTTATACTATATCATTAGGAATAAGCGGTTGTTTAGCTAATTTTGAATATATAGGTGAATTTGAATTACTTCCTAATGAAATTGAAACAAGACAAATTATAAATACAGTTATTCCTTTTGATTCAATAAAGGAAATATTTGTGGATAGTGCACAAAATTTACAAAAGGTTGTCATTCCAGCTTTAATGAATAATCAAAGAGAAGTAACTAAATATGAAGAAATTATTTTTGAACAAAATGGAAATCCAATTGATGTCATCCTAAAAGATTTATCTTATTTCATTAAGGGGCTGTCAGATACAATTCATGAGTTTTAAACTTTATTCGCATCCAGGGATTTTACTAAAAAACCATCTAGAAGGGGTTGTTAGAACAGGTTTAAGTAGGTTTGAAGAAAATGGTTTATATAAAGAAGATTATCTTTTATTAAAAATAATTCTTTCTTTTCATGATTTAGGAAAAGCTTCTTCATTTTTCCAAGAATATCTTTTACATAATAATACGCGTTCAAAGTTAAATCATCATAGTGAATTCTCTGCGTTATGGGCTTATCAAATTTGTTTACAGGATTTTCAACTGGATTATTTAAGTTGTTTAATTGCTTATATTACAATAAAAAGTCATCATCTTGATTTGGATAACATTAAATATATGCTCATTTCTAATTTGGATGAAGAAACATTATTAAAAATAAATGATAATATAGACTATGATGAATTAAATAGTATTTATAATCTGTTAGATTTAAATGTTAAATTGGATAAAAGAAGGGGTAAAGAACTCGTCGATTTATTAAATAATAATGTAATTTATGGGGAATATAAGAAGATAAAGAATCTATTAAATAAAGAAGAATGGGTAAGAATATACTACTTTTTTTCCTTACTAATATGGGCAGATAAGGATAATGCCATATTTAACAATAATAGAGCTGATGTTAAAACAAAAAGATGGAAAAGCTATTATGTTTATAATTTTAAAGATAATTTGAATAATTCAGGTGGGATTATTGATAAAATTCGCAATGAAGCTTTTAGGGAAGTCCCTATAAATTTGAAAGAAGGAATTAATATTTATTCTATCAATATGCCTACTGGTACTGGAAAAACTTTGACATCTTTAAATGTGGCGCTAAAACTTATGGAAAAGAACAAGAATTTGCAAAGAATAATTTATAGTTTACCATTTATTTCTATTATTGATCAAAATGAAAAAGTTTTTAAAGAGATTCTCAAAGATAATTCTATTGCTATAACTTCCGACATTATTTTAGCTCACCATCATCTCTCAGATTTATGTTATAAATTAAATGACCAAAAATATTCTATTGATAAATCGGAATTTTTAATAGAAACTTGGGATAGTGAACTTATTGTCACAACATTTGTACAGTTATTAGCTTCTTGTTTATCTACGAGAAATAACAACTTAAAAAGATTTCATCGTTTAGCAAATTCAATAATTATATTAGATGAAGTACAAAATATCCCTCATAAATATTGGCCCCTATTAAAATATGTTTTTAATCTTTTATCTTTTCATTTAAATTCAACTATAATCTTCGTAACTGCTACCTTGCCTCTAATTTATGATCCTATATTAGAACTTGCAAATAAGAAAAAAGAATGGTTCAAACAATTAAATCGTTTTACTATTGATATATCACTGTTATCAACTCCTATTAATTTAGAAGATTTATCTAATATCATTATAAAGGATTATTTATTAAATAACAAACCCCGAAGGTTAGTTATTATGAATACAATTGAAAGCTCTATTGGATTATATAATATATTGAAGAATAAGCTTCCCCAAGCTTTGTTAATTTATTTATCTTCAAATGTGATTCCTAAACATAGATTAGAAAGGATTGAAAGAATCAAAGATAAAAAAGAAAATGGTTTATTAATTATTTCTACTCAAGTAGTAGAGGCAGGAGTTGATATTGATGTAGATATTGTTTATAGAGATTTAGCACCTCTTGATTCAATTATTCAAGCTGCAGGAAGATGTAATAGAAATTACTCAAAATCTCAAGGTTATGTTATACTTTTTCAACTCAAAGATAAAAATATACCTTATTGGAAGTATATTTATGATGAAACTTTAATTGATGCTACACTTCAAACTCTTAATTCCGAAAATAAAGATTGTATCTCAGAATCAGATTTACAAAATTTAAGTGATTATTACTATAATACATTAAAAAATAATGTAACTTCTGATGTTTCTAAAGAAATTATAAATAATCTATCTTTATTAAATTTCAGTTATGCTTTATGTTATGATGCCAAATCAAATCCTATGGCATTTAATCTTATAGAAAGTTTATCAGAAAAAAATGTATTCGTCCAAATTGATGAATACTCTTCAAAATTATTTGAAGACTACCAAAAACTCTTAAATTCTACCTCTGAAAATATTTATGAATGGAAATCCCAGTTGCGAGAACAATTTAGAAAAATGTCTCCTTACATTATAACTGTAAATAAAAAATATATTCCTTCAGATGAATCATTGTTTATTGTAACAAAAGAACTTCTAAATAATTATTATGATAATCAAACCGGTTTTAAAAGGATATCACACGAAACTTAATATTCTTTTATTATGCATTACTATCTTATCATTAATGAAAACATTAGTATTAATAAATAAGGATTATTTAAGAAAAAAAGCCGGCGCTATTGATAAACTAATTGATGTATATCTTACTTCTGAAAAGCTTAAATTAGTCGGGAAAGTGGATGAAGTTCTATTTCTGGACGATGGAACTGCTGCACCCTTAGATTATAAATATGCCTTCTGGGAAAATAAAATCTTTAAAACACATATATACCAACAAACACTTTATGCCCTGTTAATTTCTGAAAATTTCAATATTCCAGTTAATAAAGCTTTTATTGTCTATACCAGATCCAATAATCATCTAGAAGAAATTACTATCACGGATAATATGAAAAATAAAGCCATTATTTTAGTTGACGAAATATTCAAAATTATAAACTTAGAATATTATCCTAAAGGATCTAATTCTAAAGTAAAATGCTCAGATTGTACCTATAGAAATATCTGCGTTGCCTGAGAACTATTTATTGTGTTTTTTGCTATTTTATCGTTCTTTTATAGAAATATAGAGTGTTAGTGCACTCCCGAGAGTATTTTTTTAATGCTTCGGGATATGGTTAATTGTAATTTAACAGCAATTTTGATTGCCGAAATTGATATATTAACTATATTATATGTGTAGCACTTAGATAAAAAGATAGGTTTTTATACATAGTTCCATTAAAACAAGGATTGAAACGAAAGGTGAACAACTGATTTCCACGATCACTGATGTTTTTATACATAGTTCCATTAAAACAAGGATTGAAACCAGATAGGGTTTTTATTGCTATCAAAAACAAAAATGTTTTTATACATAGTTCCATTAAAACAAGGATTGAAACACGAAATAGATTCGAGTTATAAGAACTACTTCGTTTTGTTTTTATACATAGTTCCATTAAAACAAGGATTGAAACGTTTGATTTCCAATAAAGCTCCGTTATCATCGAATCTGTTTTTATACATAGTTCCATTAAAACAAGGATTGAAACTATAGAGAGACCCTTAACGGGTCTCTAATATAACAGTTTTTATACATAGTTCCATTAAAACAAGGATTGAAACTACTCTTCATACTTCAATACACATCTCTCAGTATCGAGTTTTTATACATAGTTCCATTAAAACAAGGATTGAAACCAGTAACAATGCAATTTTCTCGACCTTTGCATCCGTTTTTATACATAGTTCCATTAAAACAAGGATTGAAACTATGAGAACTATTATCATAATGAGCCCTATATGCTTGTTTTTATACATAGTTCCATTAAAACAAGGATTGAAACAATGATAAAATTATAACATAGATTTAGGAATCTATTGTTTTTATACATAGTTCCATTAAAACAAGGATTGAAACTATGTATTCAAAAAGAGAAGAGAGTCTCTTCGCTCTGGTTTTTATACATAGTTCCATTAAAACAAGGATTGAAACTAATAAAATCTTCCCGTGAACGGAAAGTTCTTTCTGTTTTTATACATAGTTCCATTAAAACAAGGATTGAAACAGATACCTGTTCCGGAAGATATGTCGAAGGTTGGAAAGGTTTTTATACATAGTTCCATTAAAACAAGGATTGAAACATTCAAGATTACCATCGTCATTGATAAATGAAACATGTTTTTATACATAGTTCCATTAAAACAAGGATTGAAACCCTATATTAAATGCTATTATGCTCAGCGATATTGCTGTTTTTATACATAGTTCCATTAAAACAAGGATTGAAACATACCAGTATCTCCTTGAAATGTTACGAGTTCTCCGGGTTTTTATACATAGTTCCATTAAAACAAGGATTGAAACTACAAAGACGACGCCGACAGAACTTATGCTTGGGCGTTTTTATACATAGTTCCATTAAAACAAGGATTGAAACCTTAAAACTTTAATGATACGATTTATTGTATCCATGTTTTTATACATAGTTCCATTAAAACAAGGATTGAAACTTGAGATTTTTCATTTTTTCTCCTTTTCAGACTGTGTTTTTATACATAGTTCCATTAAAACAAGGATTGAAACACGCACCATTGATTTCGAAAGCGGAATGGTAACCATGTGTTTTTATACATAGTTCCATTAAAACAAGGATTGAAACTGTCTGCATCGGTAGGCAGATTGACTTTCCCGTATAGTTTTTATACATAGTTCCATTAAAACAAGGATTGAAACAGTCTCAATGTCACTTTCGCTTCCAAATATGAATTGTGTTTTTATACATAGTTCCATTAAAACAAGGATTGAAACCAGTCCTGAAGTATTCGCCGTGAATGGAACATTGCAGGTTTTTATACATAGTTCCATTAAAACAAGGATTGAAACTTCACGCCGAGATATCCTGCATTGTTGATGGTGACAGTTTTTATACATAGTTCCATTAAAACAAGGATTGAAACGTGATATGCAAGAGGAAGTGGTACGGAAGAAATTCGTTTTTATACATAGTTCCATTAAAACAAGGATTGAAACCTCTGGATAAAGGTTATGGCTCAAAGCAGAATATGGTTTTTATACATAGTTCCATTAAAACAAGGATTGAAACATAAAGATTACTCACCCTGGAAAAGATTTCCGGACCGTTTTTATACATAGTTCCATTAAAACAAGGATTGAAACCTCAAGCGAAACTACATCCTGAACCTGAAAAAGAACCGTTTTTATACATAGTTCCATTAAAACAAGGATTGAAACGCTAAAAGATAGGTTTCTAATACTTCTAACGGTTTTGTTTTTATACATAGTTCCATTAAAACAAGGATTGAAACGGCAGTGAACCGAGAACTGAAGCGAGCTATGCGTTTGTTTTTATACATAGTTCCATTAAAACAAGGATTGAAACGTGATATGCAAGAGGAAGTGGTACGGAAGAAATTCGTTTTTATACATAGTTCCATTAAAACAAGGATTGAAACTAACTCCTTAAAAAATGCTATTATGTCTTCAATGAGTTTTTATACATAGTTCCATTAAAACAAGGATTGAAACAAGCTGATAATGTAATAGTAAGATACCAGAAAGTAGAGTTTTTATACATAGTTCCATTAAAACAAGGATTGAAACCCGAAAGAAAAAAGAGGTGATATTATAGGCTACTATGTTTTTATACATAGTTCCATTAAAACAAGGATTGAAACAATGAAGCTGAAAAAGCAGAAATTGATGAGTATGAAAAGTTTTTATACATAGTTCCATTAAAACAAGGATTGAAACCAGATGTAGCCTCCGAGAATCAGAACTTTTGGGACGCGTTTTTATACATAGTTCCATTAAAACAAGGATTGAAACAAGAAATACAGGAAGATAATTTAAAAGATAATTCTTGTTTTTATACATAGTTCCATTAAAACAAGGATTGAAACTGCTAAAGAAGTCAGAACAGGGGATAAATTTGAAATAGTTTTTATACATAGTTCCATTAAAACAAGGATTGAAACACATATTATTAATAATAAGTAGGTATTTAGAAAACTGTTTTTATACATAGTTCCATTAAAACAAGGATTGAAACAAATATATGAAGGGAATAGAATGGAAATTATTCATGTTTTTATACATAGTTCCATTAAAACAAGGATTGAAACTGGAGATATTGAAAGAAAATCCTAAACATAGAATTAGTTTTTATACATAGTTCCATTAAAACAAGGATTGAAACTCCACTTAGGGATTTTAAGATATGCAAGAATAATTGGTTTTTATACATAGTTCCATTAAAACAAGGATTGAAACATATAGCTAATTGTCTCTATGAAGTTATTATAACGGTTTTTATACATAGTTCCATTAAAACAAGGATTGAAACTATAATATAACCCGGTAATTATCCCAAGCAAAATTAGGTTTTTATACATAGTTCCATTAAAACAAGGATTGAAACGTCTTTTTCAGGTGGATAGCGATGGCAATGTCTTCTGTTTTTATACATAGTTCCATTAAAACAAGGATTGAAACTCAGACCAAGAACTCAGGGAGCTCATAGCTTCCGCAGTTTTTATACATAGTTCCATTAAAACAAGGATTGAAACGTCGCTCAAATCAACATTCAGAAAATATGGTCAGCAAGTTTTTATACATAGTTCCATTAAAACAAGGATTGAAACCTACTTCGAGCATCGAGCTGGAAGTAGGAACGACCTGTTTTTATACATAGTTCCATTAAAACAAGGATTGAAACTCTGGAAAGACGACGCACAAGTCGCTCAAATCAACAGTTTTTATACATAGTTCCATTAAAACAAGGATTGAAACAAGGAATATCACCAGTTCCTGGATGCGTGCATATCCGTGTTTTTATACATAGTTCCATTAAAACAAGGATTGAAACTGAGGGCTTCTATCTGTGCGGATTGGATAAGAACTTCAGGTTTTTATACATAGTTCCATTAAAACAAGGATTGAAACACGAAACCATCATCATGAAGAAAACATTCTATATTGTGTTTTTATACATAGTTCCATTAAAACAAGGATTGAAACTATAAGCTTGCTGTTGCTGCAGGTCTCACGAAAGAGGGTTTTTATACATAGTTCCATTAAAACAAGGATTGAAACCTATAAGTATCAAAATTTCGCCAGAAGCAAAGATTAGTTTTTATACATAGTTCCATTAAAACAAGGATTGAAACCAAACCGCCAAGAATGTTAGACAATGGTTTATTAACAGTTTTTATACATAGTTCCATTAAAACAAGGATTGAAACTCAATGTATATATCGGCAATATAATTGGCTGTATTAGTTTTTATACATAGTTCCATTAAAACAAGGATTGAAACAAGTCAATAATGATATAGTATTGGCGGCATGCTTGCTGTTTTTATACATAGTTCCATTAAAACAAGGATTGAAACTGAGGGATATCATATAGATAGTAGCAGATGGAAGCCCGTTTTTATACATAGTTCCATTAAAACAAGGATTGAAACAAAATTCCTTCAAAACACGGTGGTAAGGTGATTACTGGTTTTTATACATAGTTCCATTAAAACAAGGATTGAAACATATGATTGATTCATCCAGCAGTCCTGAAGAAATTGTTTTTATACATAGTTCCATTAAAACAAGGATTGAAACTCGCCATATATATACAACCAAGATGATTGCTCATTGAGTTTTTATACATAGTTCCATTAAAACAAGGATTGAAACATGAGAAAAATAATACCCGCCTGTGCGTCCAAATTGTTTTTATACATAGTTCCATTAAAACAAGGATTGAAACCCTTCAATAAATGTTTTAAACACTTCATTTGTATTTAGTTTTTATACATAGTTCCATTAAAACAAGGATTGAAACAAAAACTTATGTCTGTAACTATTACAGTTTCAAATAGTTTTTATACATAGTTCCATTAAAACAAGGATTGAAACTGACGCTTGGGTCGAGATACTTCTGTCCTGAGCGTGTTTTTATACATAGTTCCATTAAAACAAGGATTGAAACCAGTCAATTTTTCTGTTTGACCCTGTAGGTGTTCAAGTTTTTATACATAGTTCCATTAAAACAAGGATTGAAACGCTCGAAACTTCATCAGCATCGCAACCCAGCGGATGTTTTTATACATAGTTCCATTAAAACAAGGATTGAAACTGACAGAACCTGTATTCCATTGCGAAACATCAGGAGTTTTTATACATAGTTCCATTAAAACAAGGATTGAAACGTAAAGACTAGGAAGCAAGAAAATTAAAAAAACTTAGTTTTTATACATAGTTCCATTAAAACAAGGATTGAAACGCTGTATTGGTATGTCAAAATAAACTGCATAATCATCGTTTTTATACATAGTTCCATTAAAACAAGGATTGAAACCGTATTGTTCTGGAGCGAATTTCAATCCTGATGTTTGTTTTTATACATAGTTCCATTAAAACAAGGATTGAAACTCTATAGATGATGAACATAAAAGGAGAAAAAAAATGGTTTTTATACATAGTTCCATTAAAACAAGGATTGAAACTAAAGACAAAGTTTTCAAGTATTATGGTATGTTCGATGTTTTTATACATAGTTCCATTAAAACAAGGATTGAAACCAGTTTCAAATAGTTAGCGAGATGAGCTAAAAAAAGTTTTTATACATAGTTCCATTAAAACAAGGATTGAAACAAAAAACCAGAAATACTCCATCTCTGCAAAGAGATGTTTTTATACATAGTTCCATTAAAACAAGGATTGAAACCTATCCAGGATTGTATAAGTGAGATAAACGATATCCTGTTTTTATACATAGTTCCATTAAAACAAGGATTGAAACTTTCTTCAGCGAAAGAAGAACTCAAGTCTCGCCAAGTTTTTATACATAGTTCCATTAAAACAAGGATTGAAACAGGCCGGCCGCAAAAACGAGCCCCGCGGCGAGCCAGGTTTTTATACATAGTTCCATTAAAACAAGGATTGAAACTAAATATTCCTTTTCTCAACGAAGAACAGGAAAGAGAGTTTTTATACATAGTTCCATTAAAACAAGGATTGAAACCCACATAAGCTGAAGTATTCAATGCATTCAGCTGTGTTTTTATACATAGTTCCATTAAAACAAGGATTGAAACTCTGATGCCTTCGCTATGTGTCGCTGGAAAGTAAGTGTTTTTATACATAGTTCCATTAAAACAAGGATTGAAACGACGAATACGATGTAGAATTCCGATTCAAAAATCAGGTTTTTATACATAGTTCCATTAAAACAAGGATTGAAACGAATGTTCTCGCAATGAACAGCACTCCCGAAACAGCTGTTTTTATACATAGTTCCATTAAAACAAGGATTGAAACGCTAATGCCAATAGTTCCTCTTTCTCGCCAACAAGCTGTTTTTATACATAGTTCCATTAAAACAAGGATTGAAACATGTAAAAAACGTAGTTTTTTTCAGCTAAAAGCGAAGTTTTTATACATAGTTCCATTAAAACAAGGATTGAAACTGCCAGCTGGCGACCCCAGGCCCCACCCGCCAGCTGTTTTTATACATAGTTCCATTAAAACAAGGATTGAAACATTCCAGACCAATCAGTAGGAGTAAAATTTTTTGCGTTTTTATACATAGTTCCATTAAAACAAGGATTGAAACTCTATGGCCTTGGTGATACTTTTCAGTTCCGAATCAGTGTTTTTATACATAGTTCCATTAAAACAAGGATTGAAACACATGACGCACGAGCTTCTTGTCTTTTAATTGGTCTGTTTTTATACATAGTTCCATTAAAACAAGGATTGAAACAAAATTAAAAAGGTGAAATAAAAATAAAAATAAAAGTTTTTATACATAGTTCCATTAAAACAAGGATTGAAACACTCTCAGACCAAACTTCAGTATGATACCATCATAAAGTTTTTATACATAGTTCCATTAAAACAAGGATTGAAACCTTTTTTGTCATTTTTCCTCCATGACTTAGTTTGTTGTTTTTATACATAGTTCCATTAAAACAAGGATTGAAACTTAGCACTGGACAGCACTGGACAGCACTGGTTTTTATACATAGTTCCATTAAAACAAGGATTGAAACACTGGTGAGCTAAACTTCAATAATATATGACCAGAGTTTTTATACATAGTTCCATTAAAACAAGGATTGAAACTAAATGCATATACCGGTTCTTCTTGCTTAAAACTTCTGTTTTTATACATAGTTCCATTAAAACAAGGATTGAAACTCGTCTGTTGCTTCTGGAGAGATATGTCTCGGCTGTGTTTTTATACATAGTTACATTAAAACAAGGATTGAAACGTAATAGTTGATATTAAAAAAAACAAAACTGAAACAAGTTTTTATACATAGTTCCATTAAAACAAGGATTGAAACTCTCTTCATAGCTGAATGGATATGGGAAAACTGTATAGTTTTTATACATAGTTCCATTAAAACAAGGATTGAAACATTTTGCTGATTGTTAATAATTCTTGATTGCCATCGTGTTTTTATACATAGTTCCATTAAAACAAGGATTGAAACTAAAACTACCGTTTAAACGTGAAGCTACTGTTTTAAAGTTTTTATACATAGTTCCATTAAAACAAGGATTGAAACACGAATCCAGGGACAGAAACAATTTGTCCCTTCTCGGTGTTTTTATACATAGTTCCATTAAAACAAGGATTGAAACGAGATTAATAAAATAGAATGAAATTAAACTCATCTGTGTTTTTATACATAGTTCCATTAAAACAAGGATTGAAACAATGACGGGACAGAGTTCCCGCCATCAGGACAAGTCTGTTTTTATACATAGTTCCATTAAAACAAGGATTGAAACGATGTTAAAGAATCAGTAAAATGTTTAGCCAGTAAGGTTTTTATACATAGTTCCATTAAAACAAGGATTGAAACACTTTTAGAAGTGTAGGTTTAGTAACAATAGATGATGTGTTTTTATACATAGTTCCATTAAAACAAGGATTGAAACTTATGTTAAAACAGTTGGAACACCTTCTGTTGCTTGTGTTTTTATACATAGTTCCATTAAAACAAGGATTGAAACTATATAAAAGTAATAAAGTGATTGGTGATTTGTTTGTTTTTATACATAGTTCCATTAAAACAAGGATTGAAACATAAATTTAGCATATTTATCATCCGAGATAATGTTGTTTTTATACATAGTTCCATTAAAACAAGGATTGAAACGCGAAGGTGTTTATATGATAACACCGAAACAAGGAATGTTTTTATACATAGTTCCATTAAAACAAGGATTGAAACTATCTGAAAAAGACGAGCTTGCTATCAATACTATATTGTTTTTATACATAGTTCCATTAAAACAAGGATTGAAACTGTGCGATACCGCAACATACAGGGCGTCTATCTGGGTTTTTATACATAGTTCCATTAAAACAAGGATTGAAACTTCTTCCTCCCAATATCCTTCAGGAATAGGAAGAATTTGTTTTTATACATAGTTCCATTAAAACAAGGATTGAAACCTTTCCGTCCTTTAGGAGATGGAAATGTAAAAATGAGTTTTTATACATAGTTCCATTAAAACAAGGATTGAAACGTTGTCACAAATGCATTCTGGAAGCACTATTTGTCTGTTTTTATACATAGTTCCATTAAAACAAGGATTGAAACTCCCTAACAGCCTCAGGATGACCTGAGGCTGGACTGTTTTTATACATAGTTCCATTAAAACAAGGATTGAAACAGGATTAAGGAGGTTTTAAATGAAAGAATTTAAACTGTTTTTATACATAGTTCCATTAAAACAAGGATTGAAACTTGGATAACCAATATTCAGTTACATAGTATCCGTGCCCGTTTTTATACATAGTTCCATTAAAACAAGGATTGAAACTCTTCAATTAGCTTTGCCCGTTTCATAGTTCCTCCTCGTTTTTATACATAGTTCCATTAAAACAAGGATTGAAACTATGACCTGCAGTATGAGGATATTGAACTTCCAGAAGTTTTTATACATAGTTCCATTAAAACAAGGATTGAAACCCATTTCATAGGGCTTCCTATGAAGAGATTAGGATGTTTTTATACATAGTTCCATTAAAACAAGGATTGAAACGAAATGATTCTTGTTTTGTTTGAGAGTTTGTATTCTGTTTTTATACATAGTTCCATTAAAACAAGGATTGAATTGAGCTCTCACAGATAACACAGATTTCACAGATAATGAATTTAAGAATTAAAATGGTGGCACGCAGATTACGCTGATTGAGCAGATTTTTTATTATTGAGCTCTCACAGATAACACAGATTTCACAGATAATGAATTTAAGAATTAAAATGGTGGCTCGCAGATTACGCTGATTACGCAGATTTTTTATTATTGAGCTCTCACAGATAACACAGATTTCACAGATAATGAATTTAAGAATTAAAATGGTAGCTCGCAGATTACGCTGATTGCGCAGATTTTTTATTATTGAGCTCTCACAGATAACACAGATAGCACAGATAATGGATTTAGAATTGAAATTGTGGTACGCAGATTACGCGGATTGCGCAGATTTTATTATTGAGCTCTCACAGATAACACAGATAGCACAGATAATGGATTTAGAATTGAAATTGTGGCACGCAGATTACGCTGATTGCGCAGATTTTATTATTGAGCTCTCACAGATAACACAGATAGCACAGATAATGGATTTAGAATTGAAATTGTGGCACGCAGATTACGCTGATTGCGCAGATTTTTTATTATTGAGCTCTCACAGATTACACAGATAGCACAGATAATGGATTTAGAATTGAAATTGTAGCACGCAGATTACGCTGATTACGCAGATTTTATTATTGAGCTCTCACAGATTACACAGATTTCACAGATAATGGATTTAGAATTGAAATTGTGGCACGCAGATTACGCGGATTGCGCAGATTTTTTATTATTGAGCTCTCACAGATTACACAGATAAAAATATTTGATAATAAGATATTAATATTAGAAGAATTGTAGCACGCTGATTACGTGGATTACGCAGATTTCTTTATTATTTACCTCTCACAGATTACACAGATAGCACAGATAATGAATTTAAGAATTGAAATTGTGGCACGCAGATTACGCTGATTGCGCAGATTTTTTATTATTGAGCTCTCACAGATAACACAGATTTCACAGATAATGGATTTAGAATTGAAATTGTGGCACGCAGATTACGCTGATTGCGCAGATTTCTTTATTTATATTTAGAATATTAAGCATAATCTACATTACTGAATTTATCTTACTATATTATTATTAAAACCAATTAGTAGGCTTAGACATTTTTTTTTGCGATTTCAAGAGGGTTATAATTATAATATATTATCAATCATCCATCTGCGTTATCTGCGTTATCTGCGTGAGATATAAATAATAATGTTACAGATATCCTAGATAAGGCATTTAGAATTGAAATGTAATTGAGCTGATGTCCAGTGTTATGTAAACTAAAAAAGCTGATGAGCTAAGATAAATTCTCTATGTTAAAATTTATAATTCATTATTATAGAATTCATAACCCGGAACTTCTGGTAATAATCCCGCTTCAATAGCTTGTTTGACGGTTCTGCAGGGTAGGTTATTTTCTAAGATATCATCACGAGTCAGGGTAGTAAGATCTATAGGTGTGCTATTTTCAGTGAGAGGAGATCCGTTCAAGGAGTAGGTTTTTGCCATATTCCACATCAATTTAGTGAAGGCATTATACCAGTTATTGAAAGGATGTTCCCGGTATTCTCTCATAGAGTTGTAAGCATTCACATAGTTAGTTAAGTCCTGTCGGTATCCTGAAGAGAGAGATAATCTCTTCATATTTTTAGCGATATCGGTATAAAGCTGGTTTTGTGGTGTCTGACGACGAGGTGTATAACGCCGAGCATAATAGCATTTCAAGCGGGGATTGTAGCAATAAATCAGGTCATCAAATTCACCACTATATGCTTTTATTAGATTTTTATAATATACTTTCATTGTGCCCTCCTATGGTTTATTAATGTAGTAATTATATAAAGATTATGAGGAGCTTATGTCCACTTTCGGACATCAGTTGGACATAAGCTGTACATAAGCTGGACATCAGCTCTTCTTTTAAAGAAAAAATATATCTCCATATATATAGGGATGATGTTAGGAGATGGTGTAAAGATGCACTGGTATGTAAATGTATGGATATGTATAAGAAAGGATGTGCAGATGTCCTCATCTGCACAAGCCTCTTAGAGGCTTTCTAGAATATATTATTAATTGTAAAAAGTTATAACGCTTTAATAATACTGGGAATAGATAAAAACTGGTACCTCGTTATGCAAAGGGGGACCTTTACATACCCTTAAGGTATATAGAAGAAAAGGTGTGCAGATGTCCTCATCTGCACAAGCCTCTTAGAGGCTTTCAAGAATATATTATTAATTGTAAAAAGTTATAACGCTTTAATAATACTGATTATAGATAAAAACTGGTACCTCGTTATGCAAAGGGGGACCTTTACATACAAGGAGCCTTACATACCAGGACCTTTATATACACTTTCATAAGTTTCGTAGAAGCTTTATAATTCAAAGGGGGGCATTTATCTACCGAAAAAAATATCTTTCCTATTTATGTGTATCCTGATGGTTGATAGAAACTTATTGACAGGCTGGCAAAAAGAAATTTTAAGGAATTAATAGAGTAATATCTTAATAAAGGGGTAGTTATGAAATTCGCAGTTGAAAAAAGTGAATTAGTTCAGCACATTCAGCATTTAGCAGGTATCATATCAACAAAGGCTGCTTCTCCAATTTTGACTAATTATTTAATAGAGGCAGATGAGAAGAAGGGTGAGGTTAAAATTACTGCTACGGACTTAAAACTCACCGCAGTAGTTGTATTAAATGCAGCTGTCAGTGAGAGTGGAATTATTGCTGCATCAGCAAGTTATTTTAATAGCATAATATCTCAGATGCCGGATTCGGTAATCAATATCTGGCAGAATGAAGACCTCTTAATGATTCAATGTAATAAGATTGAATTCAATATTCTTTGTGCGGATTACACTCTATTTCCTCAGCTTGTAATGCCCAGTTTTGACAATGCCACTCTAGTTAATGCGGAGACCTTTAATAGAATGATTAGCAAGACCGTTTTTGCAGTCTCTACTGATGTCAATAGACCTGTCCTTACTGGAGTTTGCTGGAAAATTATGGAAAAAGTTAATTTGATGGCAGCAACGGATGGAAGAAAAGTGGCAGAAATAATTGTTCCGAACACAGCTGCATCAGTCACGGGAAGTAATGAAGAAAATATTGATGAATCTATCTTTGATGACCCCTATTCGGGACAGTTATTAGAGAAGATTATTCCTGTAAAGACATTGAATTTCTTACAGAAGATACACGACCCTGCGGTCAAAGAAATGAAGGTTATTTTTGAGAGAAATAATATCATCTTCGGCTATGCTGATTACCTGGTAGTTTCCAATATCATTGACCACAACTATCCTGAATATGAAAAAGCATTTTTAGCAGAACTTCCCAATCATCTTATACTGGATAAGGAAATTTTAATGCAATCCATTCGCAGGATAGCATTACTCGCGCCAGATGATAGTGGCAGAATCAAATTTGATGTGGATAAGGATCATTTTGAGATAAGCACTGTCAATAAAGAAACAGGTGAAGCGCAAGAATTTATTGAAAAATATGAATACAGTGGTGTTCCGACCTCTATTTCCTTTAATAATAAATACTTGCTTTCCATTCTGGATGCAATAGATACAGAGCAGGTCTTGATAAAATTAGGTGATTCCAAAGACCCGATAATGGTGTTTAATGAGCCGCCACTCAAGAATCAGAAAATAACCTTTTTATTGATGCCTTTGCGGACCTGATTTATTGATTTTAAGACAGCTATTTCTGGTGCATTTTCGCAATTATGAAGATGCCAGATTTGATTTTCACCCTGCGGGTAATCTAATTATTGCTCCTAATGGCTATGGTAAGACCAATCTCCTGGAAGCTATAGCCTATTGTGGGATAGGAAAATCGGTTCATTTTCATAGAGATGAATTTCTCTGTGAGCTGGGTAATGATTTTTTTTTGTTAAGAGGATTTTTCCAAACCGATAATGAACTCGGTTTAGAGATACAGATATCCTGGCAAAAAGGGAAAAAGCTATTAAAGATTAATGGCAATCCGGTTCGGCAACTTAGTAGCATATATGAGTGTGTAAAGGTTATCTATTCTGCACCAGAAGATATGAATCTGATTGATGGTTCACCTCGTTTTCGGCGTCAATATTTTGACCTTGCTATCTCTCAAATTTTTCCTGAATATATAAGTATCCTGAGGGAATATTTACATATCGTAGAGCAACGCAACAACCTGCTCAAAAAAGAATATAGCTATGCCGAAAAATATAGCTGGGACTTGCATTTTTGTGAACTGTTATTTCCTGTCCTGCAATATAGGAAAAAATATCTGAATCTGATTAATCAGGCTTTAAGGGAACGATATCCCCATATCTCTGAACAGGTTAAAGATATATCAATACAGTATAGAGTGAATGGAATGGAAGATTATCCGGATAACATAAATAATCTATTAGCACTATTAGCAGAACTGGAAAGGAGAGAAAAAAACTATCAACGAACCCTGGTTGGACCACATCTGGACGATTATGAATTTCTGCTCCATAAAAACAATCTCAAGAGCTATGGTTCTCAAGGTCAAAAAAGAATAACTGTCATTATTCTAAAACTGATTCAAGCCTCCTTGATAGAAAGATTAACCTCTATAAAACCTATTATGCTCTTTGATGATGTCTTTGCTGAGTTAGACCAGCTGCATACGCATCGCATTAAAGAGTTCCTGGATTTTCACTATCAGATTTTTATAGCCAGTCCCAATGAACAAATTGCCAGTGAATGGGATGAGCTTTCCCGATTGAGTTTACCTGCCATTAAGCTATGAAATTAAGAAAAGAAGCTATCGGCTGGATGTTCTATGACTTTGCCAATTCGGCATTTACTACGGTCATTGTAACCGTCGTCTTTAGTGTGTATTTTGTGCAGACCATAGCTTCGGGAAGACCAGAAGGTGGTGAATGGTTATGGTCTAAAGCTATAGCAATTTCTATGACAATGGCTGCTATCTTTGCTCCTATTCTTGGTGCAATGGCGGATTATTCTCGTTCCAAAAAGAAATTCCTCATTTTCTTCACTATTTTAACTATTATTTCTACAGCGTTCCTCTATTTTGTAGGTCAGGGTGATTTAATTCCAGCGATGATTCTTTTCATTATAGCCAACTTTTCTTTTAATAGTGCCAATGTCTTTTACGATTCATTTTTACCGGAAGTTGGAATGAAAAAAGACCTTGGAAGGATTTCGGGTTTAGGCTGGGGTTTTGGCTATATTGGCGGTTTGGTAACTCTAATTTTGGCACTAAGATTGATAGATAAACATATAAAGCTTGTCTGGCCTATGGTGTCTCTACATATTTTAATCTTTTCCTGTATAACTTTTTTAATGCTCAAAGAAAAACAATATCCCGTCCCGAAAAAGAATTATTTTAAAGTTGCAGTTGACAGGGTTTTATTTTCCCTGAAGCACATTAGAAAGATGCCTGATTTACTGAATTTTTTAATAAGCTATTTTCTCTATAATATAGGAATTTATACCGTTATTGTTTATGCTGCTATCTTTGGAGGGGCACAGTTTGGGATGTCGCAACAGAGTCTCATCATTTTCTTCATTATTGCGCAAATCACTTCCTTTATAGGAGCAGCACTTTTTGGTTTGATAGCGGATAAACTAAATGTTCGCCTGGCTTTGAGTATTTCTTTAATTATATGGATAGCAGTAGTTATCTGGGCATTTTTCTGCAATACTGCTCAGGAATATTACTATCTTGGACTTCTGGCAGGTTTGGCTATTGGAAGCAGTCAAGCTAATAGCAGGACAATGCTCTCAGTACTCACTCCATTGGATAAGCAGGCAGAATTCTTTGGTTTTTATACACTGGTGGGAAGAATATCTTCCATTATTGGTCCTTTTGTATATGGAGAAATAACTCGTTTAGCAGGAAATCAGCGTTATGCTATTATATCTTTAATCGTGTTTTTTATCGCTGGCTGGATTATGCTTCACCAGGTTAAGCTGGAAAGAGGAATTAAATTAAGTCAAGAATATGTATTTAAATAAATTTTGAAGGTGAGTTTATGATGATAGACAATCTGGGTAATTTACACAGGACAGATTATTGTGGTGATCTGAGGTTGGAGAATATTGGGAAAGAAGTGACCTTGATGGGATGGGTAAATAGCAGAAGAGACCTGGGCGGTTTAATCTTTATTGATTTAAGAGATGTTAAAGGTATGATACAGGTGGTGATTAATCCAGAACAGAAGGAAGCTTTTACTAAAGCAGAACGGTTGCGACTTGAATATGTAGTCGCAGCAAAAGGAAAAATAGTAGCTCGCACTCCGGAAAATGTAAATATAAATATTCCCACGGGAAATATAGAAGTAAAGGCAGAGGAAATCTATCTTCTCAATGATTGTGAACCCCTACCTATACAGCTAAATGAAGCTGCTCTGCCAGAAGAAGACCTCAGATTAAAATATCGCTATCTGGATTTACGCCGACCATCTCTGCAAAAAAATATCCTGATGCGTCATCAGATTATGCAGACTATGCGAAGCTTTCTTTCCCGCGAAGGTTTTTATGAGATTGAAACTCCTATTCTGATGAAAAGTACACCTGAAGGCGCAAGAGATTATCTGGTCCCGAGCAGGATTTATCCAGGAAAATTTTATGCTCTACCTCAATCTCCGCAGATGTTTAAACAACTTTTAATGATTGCTGGATTTGATCGTTATTTTCAGCTTGCCCGATGTTTCCGCGATGAGGATTTGAGAGCTGATAGACAACCTGAATTTACACAACTGGACATTGAAATGAGCTTTGTGACGCAAGAGCAAATCTTTGATCTGGTGGAAAGATTGATGCACACCCTTTTCTCTGAGGTGCTGAACATAGAACTTCCCATTCCCTTTTCGCGTTTGACCTATAAAGATGCAATGGACCGTTTTGGCTGTGATAAACCGGACTTACGATTTGGTCTGGAATTAAGTGACCTCACTTCCGTTATGCAAAACACTCAATTTGAGGTGTTTCGTTCTGCTCTTCAGCAAGAAGCTGTAATTAAAGCTCTTTGCATTCCTGAAGGTGCAAACTACAGTCGTACCAAACAGGATGAATTAATCAGACTGGCAAAACACCAGGGTGGACAAGGAATTGCTTTTGCTAAAGTTACAGAAAAAGGTCTAGAATCTGGAATAAGTAAGTATCTAAATGAAGTAGAAAAAAACGCAATAATAGAACTCACTCACGCCAAACCAGGGGATTTAATTGCTATTGTGGCAGATAATTATGAGATGACTTGTAAGGTTCTTGCTGCCCTCAGAAATACCATAGCAGAATGGCAAAATCTTATACCCGATAATACCTTCTGCTTTGTCTGGATAACAGAATTTCCCCTATTTCAATACAATGCAGAAGAAAAGCGATGGGAACCCGCTCATCATATGTTTAGCTTGCCCAAAGAAGAACATATTCCCTGGCTTTATGATACGGATAAATATGGTCAGATTATAGGTCAGCTCTATGATTTGGTCTGCAATGGAGTTGAACTTTCCTCAGGAAGTATTCGTTGTCACCGTTATGACCTCCAGAAAAAGATTTTTGATATTCTCGGATTAAGCGAACAAGAACTCAATGAAAGATTTGGCTTTTTCCTGGAAGCTTTAAAATATGGAACTCCACCTCACGGAGGAATTGCGCCTGGTCTGGACCGTTTAGTGATGATTATGACCCAGGCAGAATCAATTAGAGATGTTATTGCTTTTCCAAAGACCTTGAAAGCTACAGATTTGATGTGCGGAGCACCCTCTGAAGTTTCGGAAGAACAATGGAAAGAACTTCACTTAAAACCTGGCGAATAGCGGTTCTAACCAGTGGTGCCGGAAGAGGTTCCAATCTTCAAGCACTCTATGATTATTTTAAAAAACATTCTCTTCCAGTTGAGATTGCTTTTGCTACTGCTTCCAATAAAAATGCACCAGTGGTTCAATTATGCGATAAACTGAATATTCCTTGCTATATCCTGGCTCCCAGAAAAGATAAAGATTTTGAAAATCGTCTTTTAGAACTCTGCCAGCAAGAAAAAATTGACCTTATTGCTCTTGCTGGTTTTATGAATTTGCTTTCTTCCTCTTTTCTGGAGAAAGTGGGAATTCCTGTGCTCAATATTCATCCTGCACTATTACCAAAATATGGGGGAAAGATGATGTATGGGATGAATGTTCATAAAGCTGTTTTTGAATCTGGAGATAAGGTATCCGGAGTGACTGTTCATCTGGTTGATCATCAATATGATAATGGACCAATTATAGCTCAGATAAAAGTAGATATATCCGATTGCAAAAGTCCTGAAGAAATAGCGGCAAAAGTTCTGGAAATGGAGCATCAAATCTATGCTCCAGCTATATATAAGTTTTTAAATGAGCGTTAACAATAGTTGCACGATATCTTCATCGTTCCCCTATTTACTACGAAGGAGTATTAATACTGAGTGGAACGATGTCTTCCTAGTTCCCTAATTGGCAGATAAATGAGCTTCATAAATGATTAAAATTGCAATCGCTACACTGGGTTGTAAAACCAATACTGCTGAATCTGCTATCATATTAAACCAGTTTAATCCTGAGAATTATACTCTTGTTCCCTTTGCTAGCACAGCTGATATTTACATCATCAATACCTGCACGGTTACACAAAGAACTGATTATAAAAGTCGTAATCTTATTCGTAAAGCACTAAAGCAGAAAAGTAAAAATCCTGCAGTGAAAGTCATTGTCACTGGTTGCTATGCCCAAAGAAATTATGAGGAGATAAAAAAGCTGGGAGATATAGACCTCATTGTGGATAACCAAAACAAGCTGGACCTTGCAGAACTTTTAAATAATGAGGACTATCATTTTCAGGATATAATGACAGCAGCGGAATTTAATTTTAAACCAGTTCAAAAGATGATAGAGCATACTCGTGCTTTTCAGAAAATACAGGATGGATGTGATTATCGCTGTCATTACTGTGCAGTTCCTTATGCTCGGGGTCCTGCTCGTTCTGCTAAATTTTCCGAAGTTCTTACTCAGGCAAGAATATTTGTGGAAAATGGATATAAAGAGATAGTACTAGGCGGGATAAATCTTGGATTATATGAAGATGAAGGTAAAAATCTGGCTGATGTAGTGGAAGCTATGGAGAAACTTGAAGGTTTAGAACTGATAAGAATAAGTTCTCTTGAGCCGCATCTTTTTTCTCTGGAGCTCTTAAAAAGATTAAAACAATGTACAAAAATCTGTCCTCACTTTCATATTCCTCTTCAATCAGGAAATGACCGCACTTTAAAAGGTATGGGGAGACCTTATAACAGCAGCGATTTTGAAGTTTTACTAAATCATATCTTTAGTTTTTTCCCTGATGCAGCCATCGGACTTGATGTTATTACAGGTTTCCCAGGTGAAAGCAGTTCAGATTTTCAAGCTACGCTAAATTTTATCGCAAAACTTCCGATAGCCTATCTTCATATCTTTCCCTTTTCTTGTAGACCTGGAACAGCTGCCTATTCTCTTCCCGAGCAAGTTTCCAAGCAAGAAAAAAACCGTCGTGCACAAAGATTATTACAGCTAGGGAAAGAAAAAAAAGAGTATTATAAACAGAAAATGATAAACGAAAAGATTCTGCTTAGAGGCATTCTTGAGAGTAAGGAAAATGAGATAGGCACAATTTTATCTGACCATTATATCCGTGCTTATACTTCCACAAATAAAAAAGCTGGAGAATTATTAAAGATAATTCCCCAGCAGTTATATAAAGATGGTGTATTCGGAGCTAAAGCTGAATGATTTTATCCGTTGAGGTCAGGTCATAGAAATCTCTTCTATTGTCTATAATATTAACCTTTTTGCGTTCTTCCAGATACCATTTATTCAGATGTTCCTGTCCAGCTTTTTCTTTAGCCTCTTTCATTAAAGATACTTTATTTTTTTCCCATATAGCAGGATCTGGTAATTGATGATTTGTGATTTTAGCCAGAAACCAGCGTGACTGGTCATCAATTAAAGGTGTAAAGCTATCTACAGGAGTTTCAAATATTGCATTATCCAGAGCTGGAATTTTACCCAGCGAACTTATAGGATCTCCTTTTTTGTGTTTGGTGATTTCTATCACCATAAGACTATCCTTAGCAGCTTGTTCTAGATACTGGTCCGGAGTGAAATTTTGGATGAAATTATGGGCATACTCACTCATATAAGCGATTCTTTTATTTTTTGTAGCGATGTTCATAATTCTGCTTCTTTCATCTTCATAGGGTGTGTAATACACAGAAATGCTATCAGACACTTCGCAAATATAGGCATCTCCATTGGGTGCATAATAGATATTAGCAAGGGAACCAATTGGATTTTGAAAGGCAAAACTTACCAGATTAGCATCTCTTCCTATCCCTTTTATAAATGTGTCTTTTTCCTGGAAAACTCCACTTTCTTCAACCTTATATCCCAACTCTTGAGCAGCCCTTGATAAACCTTTTTCTTGCGCTTTTTGGTATAAGGTGAGAACGGTAGTTTTCATTTGTTGCAAGGTGTTTTCACTTGGTTCAATACGACGGAGAATATGCCTGGCTAATACTTCTTCACCGTTTTCACCTTGACGGCGGTCTAAAGTTTGAATTATATGCCAGCCATAATTGGATAGGATAGGTTCGGCAATTTGTCCCGGAGGTGTTTTGAAGGCGGTTTCTTCAAAAACTGGAATCATTTGTCCTCTTCCGAACCAACCTAAATCACCACCTTTCTCTGCAGAACCGGGGTCCTGAGATTTAGCTTTTGCTATTTCCGCAAAATCTGCACCGGCAAGTAAATCCTGATATATCTTCATTACCTCTTCCTTGATGGTTAAGGAATCCGCTGCTGAAGGTGCCCTGGTAATCTTTACATAACGATAACGACGACAATTATCCTTACGATATTGTTCTTTATTCGTTTCGTAATATTCTCTACCTTCATCTTCCGTAGCAGTTATAGAGGTTAATTTATTGGGGTCAAAATAGATTATCTGTGCATCTATCAAGTCATTATTATGTAACCATTCTTGATACACACTATCCTCACTGACGGTGACTTCATTTCTTATAGTATTCAACAACTTTTGATATTGATAGGTGGCTTTCACTTCTTCTAAAACCGCATTTTTGAATTCAGGAATCTTAGTTAGTGCATCTTCGTATTTTTTACGGTCAAACTTACCGTTAGTCTTAAGTTCAGGAATTTGTTTTACAGCTTCTGGGGGGTTCTTTTTGGCTTCTCTCAGAAGTTCTGCTTGAGTGATGGTTATCTTACCTGCTTTAATTGCTTTGTCATATATATAACGACCCACCAGTTCTTCCCAGCATTGATTATTTAATTTTGCCTTTTCTTCTTCAGAAAGTGGATGACCCCATTTTTTCTGATAATAGGCATAATAGTTGGAAAGAACTTTATTGTATTCTGCATAGGTGTAGGTAATATTATCTATTTTTCCGATCACAGCTTTAGGGTCTGGACTCTTTGCTCCCAGAACAGTTAGAGCAAAAATTATCAATAATAGAATTATAAGTTTAGGTTTCATTTATCTCTCCTTAAACTTCTGTTTTCTATATATACCATTTCTCTTCTTTTTTTCTTTATACTTCTTTGAACATCTATCTGTCAAGGCAAAACTGATTCAGACAGTAGTTAAAGCAAACAACCTTAAAACTTTAATTGAGTTAAGAAAAGTTTACGAATTGCCAGTTCTGCTGCTTTTTCTACTATCTCTATATAATCAAGTGCTTCATCCAGGTCTTTTCCGGTGCAAAGCAAACCATGAGATTGCCAGATTAGAGCCTTGCTATCACCGATAGCTTCCAGAGTGTTCAAAGCTAAAGCTTCGGAACCAGGAGGTGCATAAAAAGCAGTTCCAACTCCAGAAGGAAGATAAATGGGTAATTCAGGAAGAGCTTCTGCCAGCATCTTATTAATCCTGATTTTATTGGGATAAAAAGGTAATTGACTGAGCAGAATAGTATGGGAAGGATGACAATGGATAATCACTCTATCCTTTCTTCCCACTTCCAGAAAATATTGCTGAAGCCTGCGATGAGAAGACCATTCAGATGTAGGTTTAGCCTCGGCAGGATAATATCTTTCCTGATTAGCTTGTAATTGAACTAATATCAAAGAAGATATAGGGTCCTGTGCCATTTCCCTGTAACGGCTTCTGGTACGAGTTACCAGATACCATTCTGAGTTTGTTTCTTCCAGTTCATTTATTTCCTGGCGAATATTAAGAGAAATATTGCCTGCATTAGCTTCAGCCCAGTTATGTCTTATTATTTCTTGTGAGACCACACGAATCCTATCAATCAATTCTTTAATAGCATGTGAGAGAGAGACAAGTTCATTCAAATCCATAATATTATATAATTATCCTTTAGTTTAATTTTTATAAAAAAAAGTGAAATAGGTTCTCCTATAACACTTTGTCATCTGATTATATGCAACCAATCTCGCAGCAGAAAATCAAGCCTGCCTATTAGAAGTGAGATACGTGCCATAACTGTATAACCGAAAGAAGCACCGAAACTAACCATTAGAAACCAGATTCCTATCTTGGAGGGAATTTTATAAAATCCTTCCTGTTTTTTACTGAAATAGAAGAAATAAATGCCACAAATGGTCCCTATAATAAGAAGGATTGTGCCTACAATATCTACAGGAGATGAGAATTTGAAAGGATTGACCATTGTAGCCGCTATCTGACTGAGAAAATCTGATTGAAAAGCCAGAAGCATAGCAATAGCAGCTGTAGTCCCTATCATAATTGCCATTGGATAGTGACTAACCCATTCCAGTTTGGGAAACATACGCATCAACATCATAATTCCCAGAGCCATAGGAATGAGCAAAATCCAGTTATGGGTAAAATCAGTAAATAGCTTATTAAATAGATTCGGAATTAAAATATTGTATATGGTATAAACCAACCAGTAAGCAGCAGAAAGACCAACAAAAATTTGTTCTGCTAGCTTATAGAATGGGTTATCTTTATAAAGAAAACTGAAGATGCTGAGAGTGAAATAAGCACTTAGCCAGATACCGATAATCTTCATCAATTCAGCCATTTTTCACCTCCTTAGCCATTTTTTCTTTCCTTCTATTTCTCCAGACACGGATATTACCTGCAACAATTAAAGCCAGAATCAAAAGATGAGCTACGGATTGAGGATTCATTCCTCTACTGGCAGTTCCTTCATAACCCAGAAGTAATTCATATTCTGCTGCTGCCTTCAATCCGCCTAATAACCCGGAAAGTTGATTCTGGTCATTAACATAAGGTAAAAATCCGGGTGCACTGACAGCAGTAGTGCCACCTGCAACTGGAATGCCAAATTTACCATTAGCAGTCATCACCCAATCTCGTAATCCTGGGTCTCCTGCAGATAAAGAGACCACATATTTGATGTCTTTTATGGTCTTAATATTTTTCAAGAGGGGTATGCTATCGTAATCATTCATAGCGGTGTCCTTGGGGAAAACCGTCTTCAAATTTCTTCCCATAGCCTGAATAATGACCATACCACCTGGTTTATAGCCTAAATTAACATAATCCACACCATATACCTTTTCTTCATTAAATTTCTTCTGCACTTCTGCGAAAGCCATATCTGCCATCTGAGATCCCTGAGGCCACATAGCCATAGCAATAATCCGATGGTTTTTCCTCCAGGCGTGCTCAATGATAGCAATAGCCATCGGCTGCAGTTCGGTGATCGTTGAGGGATCATAATCAAAGGAAATGATGACTGGAGATCCTGCTGGAGTTGATTCTATCAGATTAAAGGCTTTTTCAGTTAAGGGAGTGCTGTGAGTCTTTAAACCGAGAGGGAATATTATAGGAATGGCTACAGCTAATACCAGCAGAAGGAAAATGATGCGTCGTTCTCTTAAGGTTTTAGTTAAATTGATATCTTCACTCATTTTTCTCCTCCCAGGTAGGACCTTTCAATTCCCAGAATTATCCTTAAAGAAGCGCCCACCACACCTAAAGCGGCACTAATAAGAATAGCTCTTTGAGCGGCAGTATTGGGATATTGCATAATAAAATCAGTTAATTCAGGTAAACGAAGGAAATGCAAAGAATCAGGAATCCAGCTGGTTAAAACTGTAGCAAAACTGGTTCTACCCAGCATCACAATCACAGCTGTAATCAAAAGCAGATTAGATTCAAAAGTACGCATTATGAAAGCACGATAGGCAGCAGAAGCAATGTAGAAAGCCAGGAGAGAAAACATCGTGGAAGATAGAGGCATAAAGGCATATTCAAATAGATAATCAAAAGGTTTTGCTCCTAAGCTTTCAGTTAACTTTTCTCCTTGACCCAGAATGCCAGGAGTGTTTTCCATACCCCAGAGCAAACCAAAAATCAGCATTACTCCAAAACTTATCAGAGTGGCAATATGGTATTTCCAGTCAGGTGCTTTTTGTGTTATTTTAGCAAGATTGGATTGAATCAAGCTACTCTGCCCTAAAAGAATAGCAAAGCTGGAGATAATCATAAACCAGTTAGTGAGAGTTTCTTCAAACATTCCAAAGGGTGTATGAGGAATGAAAGCAGCTACGAGAATGACTAATCCAGAAACGAAAGCGAGAAATTGAGGTATTTTGCTTTTCATCTTTAGAACACTCCTTCAAAGAAATTTTTGAACCAATCCATACCAATAATTTCAGCCATAATTCCAGCTAAAATCAGGATGATAGTGAGAAGTTTGCCAAAATCTTGCCCTTTTAGACTACCTAATTGTTGAGGGTCTCGTGATAGATAGGCAGAGGCGGCATAGAGTTCCTCTCCAATTAAGGTATAATCGCAGGAAACAACAAAGAAAGGTAATTGATGTGGTTGACCAGTTCCTGCGGTTTGAATTGCTCCAGTGATAAATCCTGTTTCCGTAAGGATTAGAGATTCTGCCCAGAAAGCTCCAAGAAAGAAATTTGCCGCTGGTAATTCACGAAGCATTATTCCATCTACTCCAGCCACAAATCCAAACTGGTCATCCGTAACATAAAAAATGTTATCCTCTTTATAGGCATCGGGTCTTCCCGCTTTTAGATAGCCATCTTTTACCGTTTCCCGAGCAGCTGACATTACCATAGAAAAACGACAGGGTACAAGAAGTTCAGTGCCGTATTCAGCTGATTTCATCGCTACCTGATTTAATATATTCAGAGCAGCAATAGTTTGAATATCACCAAGATCACTAATACCAGGTATAAATAGGATAGGCTTTCCCTTTTCTGTGGCTCTTCCAATGGCTTCATCTATACTGTCCAAACCACTAATTCTACGGATAAAGAGTTCTTTTCCACTACGAGCAGATAAAATATAATAAAGAACAGAACTACAAATTATGATCAGAAGAATGAGAAGGGGAAGTTTATTCATTGCGAACCATTGCTGTTGAGTGGTGGTTTCGGAAAAAAGAGCAAGACTATCTCCTTGTTCCTTATTATATACTATTAGACGGTAATGGTATTGGGTGTCTGGAGTTAGACCAGTTTCTTTGAATTGACCTGATAGAGAAAATTCATTAAATATCTCTTGATAGACACCAACCGAATCAGCTTTTTGCAAACTTAAAGAATCATATTTAGCACTGAAATTCCATTTATGAAGAACGGCAGTTCCATCATCCCCGGGTGCATCTTCAGCAATATAAATGTCAGTTCCATCGGGATTAGCAAAGGCAAAAAAACTGATGAATAGAAATAACAGGATAAGGTGTAAATGTTTCATATTCACCTCTATAACATCTTAAGATTTCAAGTATAACTCCCTTAGAGTTTTAGTGTGTTCAATAATGGTCTCAACCTGCTCCAGTGTTAAAGCTTCAGCAGTCCCAGAAGAAAGAGTATTTTGAATTGTGTCCACTAATTCTATAGTTTGAGAAAGCAGGGGAGTTTTATCTTTATATTTATTCTGGATTAGGTTCAGATTATAAGCAAGGTCTTCCCAGGCATCAGTCTGCAAGGTTCTAGTTTTTTCCGTGCTATAATCCTTAGCGATAAGTTGTGCTATCTGATATGTAGATTCAGTCCAGCTACCAAGATATATAAAAGTGAGGTCCAGTTCTCTATTGTTTGATAACATCAAAGTATCCACGCTTGTTTGCATAGCATAAAAAACCTCTCTCAGCAATAACCAATCCCTATTCTTTATCTCAGGTTTCACCGCATCTCTTAATTGATAACCATATTGTGTGAGACCAAGCTGTGGGGCGATAGCGATAAATTGATCAGTTATGGAGGTCAATTGATTTTGATTTTTACTGGCAATGGCAAGTTGAGCATCAGAAGAGAGGACTCCCCAGGCAAAAGCATAATGAATGGTGTCCTTTTGAGCAGGAATGACTTGAGCTAAAGGTAAGTTAGAGAGTTTAGTTTCTTCAAGCTTATCTAAAGCAAGAAACATTGCTTTAAAAGAAGGAATAGTCCTGAATTCACTCACCTTAAGAGTTTCATCTGGTAGATTGCTTTGTTTTTTAGTGCAGGAGAAAGTTCCTAATGCTAAGATAAGCATTAGAATGATAATAAATCTGGATTTCATAATTATCTTCCTTTTTTATATTTATTAATAAATAATAAGATATTTACTTATGAATTCTATATAAACCTCTATTCCGATTTAACTTTTACTGGCAAGACATTCTGAACAGAGATGATAATTACAGAAACGATGGAAAAGTTCCAGTAATCCCTGCTGAAGAATAGTTTTGTGGTTTATCAATTTATAATGTGCTTCACTCATATACCTGCTCATATAGCGAATTATATGATTTTCTTCAAGGGCAGGAAAGTCTTTATAATAATTGATTATCTTCTTGCAGTTCTCAGTTTCTGAATGCTTTGCAAAGAACATATAACTGATTGGTAGAAAAATATTGATATAGATATTACTGATTAAGCTTTTTCCAGGTTTGGGAAGAGTTTCTGCACCAGGAAGAATGGATTCAACAAAAATACGGGAAAATTCACTAAAAGCTCTTTTACCGTCGTTTGTTTCTATATCTACTCTTTCCAGAAAATAATTCAATAAGCCCTTGTCCTTAGTTTTATGTGATAGATTAGCCATAGTTAGAAGTCGGTAGATAGGATGACTATTAGGACGAATGCGGAAAAGTTGCCAATCAATATCCCAGGTTCGGGCATAGAATCTTTGTTTTTCGTAGGTATCTAAAAGTAGCTGATATAGCTCAGGATTCAGATGATGTTTACAAAGATAAAGAATTTTACTGGAACAACAATAAATGGAAGCAAGCTCCAGTGCAGTCATTCCCTCGGATTGCCATTCCCGAATGTTTTTAAGCGGTATAGTCTGTGCCAGAATGAGTAGGTTATGCTTATTTTTTTCATAACCCAGAGCTTCCATTATTCCTTCATAGAGAACCTGGTCAAAATCACTCAGCATTAAAGCAGCATCAAATCTTCTTACTTTGTTCTGGAAGCGCTGCAAACCCCAGCTGGTGAGAATGCTAATTAAAGCATCGTTATCAATAGCAGAAAGCAAATCACAGTAGGTAATATTATCATTTAAAGAGGTAGTTTTCTGCTTTTCCAGCAATTTTTGTATTTCATCACTGAGCTGATTTTTAAGTTCCAGAATTTCTATAGTTGTCCCATCTTCTCTTATCGTAAATTGCTGTTGTCCTGCATCCATCACAATATGCAGAATAACCTGATTATAGTGTGGGTCTTCATGATGGTTATGAGCTATCCAATCATAGCTATGAAGATGGATTTCAACATCACCTCTCAGAATTTCTCTATTTAACTCAATAATTACATTATGAAAATCAGGACCACGAGAAGTATTGTATTGTCCTTGATATTTAACTTGAAGAGTTTTGCCACTGGCGGTTTTTAAAGGAGTGAGCAGATGACCTGCATCCCAGATATGATAGAGAAATTTCTCATCCATTAGCACTTCTCAAAAATATCTCTGCAACATTGCGTATCTTGCCCGAGCAGAAGGAGAACGATAATAGCTTTGAGGTGTGTAATCTATAGGGTTAGAAAGAATACTCACCAGTTTCATAGCTTGAGTTTTACTAAGATTGCGACAACTGGTTCCATAATAATGGTAGCTGGCAGTTTCTATGCCATAGATTCCCTTACCCCATTCTACATAATTAAGATACAGTTCCAGCATCCTATCTTTTGACATAAGCAATTCCATAATCACAGTAACTTGAACTTCCAGATATTTTCGCAGGACATTCCTGTTTGTGGTAAGAAAAATGGTTCTTGCTACCTGATTACTAATAGTGCTGGCTCCAAAGCGTATCTTGCCACTTTTCTTATTTTTTTCCCAGGCTTTTTTTACCATATCCCAATCAAATCCAAAATGATGATAGTAATTGGCATCTTCAACGATGATGGTCATTCTTACAATGGATTTAGGTATCTTCTCTAAAGGGATATATTTTCGGGGCTTACATTCATAACCTCTAACCAGTTTTCTCTGTATCATTAAAGGTGTTAAAGGAGGATTAATAAAATTGTAAAAGAGACAAAGAGTGGCAATAATAGTCCAGAAAAAGAGATGAGCATAAACTATGAAACGCAGAACTTGAGCAAAGAAATTGCGTTTCTTTTTCATTCAATACACACAAACCTGAAATTCAATAATTAATTTAACAAAGAGCCAGCCAGAGATAAACTTAGAAAGACCTTACAATTAAAACTATTCAGATTTAGCTTGAGTTTTATTAACAAAAGCAGCTACCCGAGCTTTACGACGAGAAGCAGTACGTTTATGGATAACACCTTTCTTCGCTGCCTTGTCCAGCTGGGAATAAATATCATTCAATAACCTTTGTCTTTCGTCATTGCTCATATCAGTGCGGATTTTTTTTTCTAAAGTTTTGATAGTACGACGGACATAATTATTCCGTGCATGCCTTTTGGCATCAGTTTTCATCCTTTTCATAGGTGATTTGTGTTGGGGCATTTTCTACCTCATATTCTCTTAATATTTTGATTCCACATATAAATGGCTTCTTTTTTTGTCAATGCTTTTTTTGATAATTGTTGTTTTTGTTAGGTGTATAAAAATCTTTTAAAAGGGAATGTTATAATCTCAATTTAATGGGTTTGTCCTGAGGATAAAATCCCTCATTCCAAAACATTCTATACCTTAACACTATCGTATAGTAATATCTTATCCTTAAAAGATGAATAACCTCCCTCTTCAAGGGCAATAAAAATCAACTGATAGGAATTAATCTCAGGCTCTTCTTGACAGCCCTTAGAATAGTGGAATTATTCTCCGAATTTGGCTAGTTTATAGCAATCTTGAAGTGCTTTCGTTGCTGATTGATTATTTCTCTCATTTATCAACTTTGATAAACTGATTTATAAAGCTGTTAAAGCAAGATTACTTTTTGCATAATTTTTACAGAATAGGGGTTTTAACCATAGAAAACAGCTGCCTAACCTTCCATCTTATCCTATTTACTTTCTTTTTAAGATAGGTAATGAAATGTTATAATTATTATTATCCTACACTCAATTTTTAAGGTTGTATAATAAATCTATTAACCTGGACACCTGATTTTGCGCACTAAGTTCTGATATATCTTTTTCATTTTTCAAAGGTTTTCCCGATTGCCACAATCTGTATAAATTCCTCAGATATTCAATAGCAGCTTCGGATTCGTTTATATCAAAGCATTTACCTGCTTCATAGCGATAGATAAGTTTTTCTGCTTCACTGTTATGAGGTCCCAAGCATAGAATTTTATTATAGGAGGCAAGGTATTCAAAAAGTTTAGTGGTGAGCATTCCTTCTGCGCCAGGATAATAGTTAATCAGTAAAAGCAAAACTTGAGAATCCAGCATTTCTTTAAGTGCTACATAATGTGGAACAAAATTTTTGCATACAAACTTTCCAGATAATAGATTTTGTAATAAATTGCGATATTCTTCAGAAAGATTGGTTCCAATAAAGCTTAGTTCAATATCTTCATCAGGGAAGGCTTTAGCGATTATTTGAATGAGAATATCCAATCTCTGTCCTTCAGTTATGTTTCCTATAAACTTCAGCTTGAAAGGTTCGTTTCCATTTTTTATCTTTGAAATTTTTGGAGGGAGTATTTTTTTTTCATCATAACCGCTGTAGATTACAGAAACTTTATCAGTTGGTAATTGAGAAGCCAGATGTTCGGATACCACCACATTCCAATCAGCGTTCTGAGCAACCTTTGTTTCCAGGCTTTTATGCCAGTAACGACTGACGAAGGTCGGAGGATTTAGTTGCAAGTAATAAATAGAGGTCCAGGGATCACGCCAATCAGCAATCCACTTAATATTAAATTTATTTTTTAGTTTTAATCCTATAAGATGAGTAGAATGAGGTGGTCCGGTAGTAATGACAAAATCAACAGGAGTGGTACGAAGATACTCAATCGCTTTTTTTATAGCAGAAGGATTCCAGAATTTACGGATATCAGGGATAATAAGATTGAGTCTTATCCAGATAAGGATTCTATTAATAAGGTTTTGTTCTTTGTCTTGACTTATGTTTCCATAAGGAATAGGTTTTTTGTTACCAGAAAAGATTTTCCATATTTTTTCAAATTTAAAGGTTTTAGTCCGAATAACAGTCACCTCTTGAGGGATTTCGGCTAATAGACTGTCATCGTAGACAGGATAATCTCCGTCTTTAGTTGTAAGAACGGTTATTTCAAAACCTTGTTCCACCAGAATAGGAATCCATTTAAGCCATCTCTGAACCGTGGCACCTCCACAAGGAGGAAAATAATAGGAAATTAAAAGTAAACGCATCAGGCTTGAAGTATTATTTCCGCTAATTTTTGCCAGGAAAACTGCTGCTTAAATGAGGGTATATTTCGGTGCATAACAGAAAACAAATCTTCTTTAAAAAAACGAATTAATGCCGCTGCTAAAGCTTCTGGATTATCAGGTGGAACCAGAATGCCGGTCACATTATCCTTCACATATTCACTTAGTCCTCCAACTCGTGAAGCAATAACTGGCAAATTAAATTCATAGGCAGTGGCAATAACTCCACTTTGAGTGGCACTTTTATAAGGAAGCACGCAGACCTGAGAACGCAGGAAAAAATTTCTAATTTCATGTTCCTGTATATAACGAAAATGTGCCTCTATAGCATCTTCCAGATGCAATTGATGAATCAAGGAGAGATATTTATCTTCCTTTCCGTATACCTCTCCAGCTATGATAAGTTTAAGTTCTGGGATTTTTATTCTGGCTTGTTTTAATGCTTTAATAAGTATATCCAGACCCTTATAGGGTTTTATAAGACCAAAAAAAAGAGCTGTAGGTTCTTCTGCTGGGTTTATTTCAAAATCGTCTGAGGCTGCTCCATAACAATCATAGATAGGATGAAATCCCAGAATACCCTTACCTGCGATATCTTCTGGCATTGTATTCTGTAGGTCTTGAAGACAGGCTTCGGAAAGTACCACAATCTTATCGCAATGTTTAAAGAATTGACGGGAAAGAAGATTTGAGCCAGGCCATTTCTCATGAAAAGTTATATTATGTGCCAAACATATATTTCTTGTGGAGCTTAGATGCTTACAAATCCAGGTATAGGAAGGAGCAAACCAGGGAAGAAAATAAGAAATAATTGTTAAATCAGGTGCAAATGCTTCAATACTTTTTATCACTTTTGACCAGGAAGCTGGATTATAAGGAGTGAAAACTTTTTCTATATCAATTTCCGCTGATTGACTAAAGTCTGCTGTCTGACCCTTACCAGGGAATAATAATTCTGGATATTGATGTTCAAAAGTGAACATCTTGATTTCATTACCAGCTCTTTGAAATTCTTGAGCCAGGCGGAAAGCAAATTGTGAGATCCCACCCCTAAATGGAGGTGCTGGACCTATAAAAGCTATTTTTTTATTAGATTCCAGGGTTTCATTCATTAATTTCTACTCTGTTGAAAGAATCGTTTAACCACATCAGGATCACCATATTTGCCAAAAAGAGCCATAAGTTTAAGACGAACTTTAATCCCTTTCAAATCTCCAGCTAAAAGACATCCTATCTCAGCTAAATGCTTGCCACCGCCTTCATATCCATATTCAGTAAGTACTCGTCCTGTATAGGTGCGAGAACAGATGACCACGAGAATATTTTTCTCCAGTGCTGCTTTGATATCTGGAACAAGACTGGAAGGAAGATTACCCCTACCAAAAGCTTCAATTACTATAGCTTTTGCACCGGTAGCTATTGAAGTCTGTATATATCTCCCATCCATTCCTGCCACTGCTTTTATTAAATCCACTCTGGGCTCTATCTTATCCGTCCAGACATTCTCTCTATAAAGGGATATTCTGTGGTAGACAATAGCATCTGGGTCCACACTTCCCAACGGTCCATAATCTCCCGAACGAAAAGCATCCACTTTACCAGTATCAAATTTAGTTACATCACGAGCAGTATGAATCTCATCATTCATAACTACCAGCACCCCTTTATCAGCAGATTCAGGATGACAGGCAACTCTAACTGCTCCAACAAGATTTCTGGGTCCGTCTAAGCCAATATCACTTCCACTGCGCATAGCTGCAGTAAATACCACTGGTTTTCTGGTAGTCAAAACTAAATCACAGAGAAATGCTGTTTCCTCTAGAGTATCAGTTCCATGAGTGATAACTACTCCATCGTAATCAATGATTTTCAAATCAATCAGTTTTGCCAGTTCCAGCATTATCTCCGGAGTGATATAAGGGCTGGGAACATTCATATAGTCAAGCACATCAATATTTGCCACATTATTCAACTGAGGAAATTCGCGTAAAAAATCTGCCAATTCAGAACTTGGTACCACTCCTAAAGATCCTTTTTCTTTCATAGAAATCGTTCCACCCGTGAGGATAATCAGGATGTTCTTTTTCATAAAATCATTCATTTTTTATCTCTTATTCATTTTATATACAATGGGATCTTTTAAACCTGCTTCTGCAAAAGCTTTTAAACGCAATCTACAGCTTTCACATTCACCACAGGCTTCTTCATTATCAGCATAACAACTCCAGGAAAGTTCAAAAGGTGCGCCTAATTCCATCCCTTTTTGCACTATCTGTTTTTTAGATAAATGCAGGACCGGTGTAATAATCTGAATTAGGAATTCATTTTTTGTTCCTGTTTCTATAACCTTTTGAAAAGCTCTAAAAAATACCTCCCGACAATCAGGATAACCACTACTATCTTCTTCTACAGCTCCGATATAAATAGCTTCAGCTCCTATAACCTCTGCCCAGGAAACAGCAGCACAAAGTAAATTAGCATTACGGAAAGGAACATAGGTGATAGGAATGTCTCTGGAAGGTTCTTGCCGGGGAACTGATAGAGAAGAATCGGTTAAAGCCGAACCTCCAATTTCTTTAAACCAATCCCAATGACATATTTTGCTTTCTTCTGGTTGGTAATACTGGCAGATAGCTTCAAAGCTTTTCTGCTCCCGCTCTTCGGTTAATTGTCCATAATTGCAATGGAGAAAATAAAGCTCCTGGACTTCTTCTTTAGCAATGGCTGCACTAACCAGACTATCCATTCCACCACTTAATAAAACGATAGCTTTTTGATATTTCTTTTCCATAAGTATTCTTCTTTAACTCCCATAAAAAGTAAGGGCTTATTGTGTCAAGCGTTGAATAGAAAACTCATTTGCTCTAAAGAGATTAGTTTTAGTGGAGAGAAAGGAGTAATTTATAATTATATATTAAAGGATTTTATGTATTATTCCAACGATGGATGTTTTCTAATAAATAATTTTGTCTTCTTTTATTTATATTACCGTTTGAATCAAAACACTGCTGGTTTATAATCCTTATCAGTTGCCTATCCATATTAGTTTTAGCTATCAATATATTTCTTGAGTTAATGATTTCAATTTCAGAAAAAAGACACCATCTATCAAGAACGGTTAGTAAAGCATCATAGTTTTCATTTGTTAAAAGATTATAAGAGGATATTAAGTCAAATTCCTTTTCAAAGTTGGGTGTAGCAATATTATTTATAATGGATATAATTTCTTGCATAGTATTAGAAAAACCTGAGAGAAAGTCCCATAGTTCTGATGCTATTAATATCTCTGCTTTATCAAAATATTTCTTTCCATTTACTAAGCTATTTAGAAATCTATCTTTATTGTAGCTGCATTCATCTTCTCCCTTTTGTATATCTACAGTTGGGTCAAAAGGAAAACCTAAAAAGAATTTTATTTCCTTGCCACTGAAGATACGGTGTAATGCAGCTTTAGCTTCTAATATTTTTTGTTTTTCTACTTTCATTTCTCCAGAATTAGGTTTTACACTTTTCATTTCAATAGCTATTACAGATTTATTATCTTCAAAGAAAACATCCGTAGAAAAATCAACTGTATTAACTAATTCATCTACTTCAGCATTAACAATTTCATTCCATTCCTTTTTGCAATCTGGAATTCGTCTTGAATTACTAAGAGCAGTAATTATCTCATTAATTATTTGTTTTTGAGTATTAGAAATTTTTAAAGGTTGTTTATTTCTACCAGAAGTCCATTCTCTTTTTTCTCCATTGCAAAGGAGATTAGCTATGTTTTCAAAAAAGGATTGTCCCAAAGTAGTGTTTAGACCATGATACCAGCTACTAAGGCTAATAAAAAAATTATTATTTTCCTGCTTAATTGCTAATTTATCAGAAAAAGCCGCTAAGAAAGCTTTATGAAAGGGAGCATTTCTTACCAGACTATTTTCGTCTGGAAAACTTTGAAATCTTTTTTTCAATACTTTTATAACTTCAAGTGCTATTTCCTCTTTTTGCTTTGGGATTAAGCTCATAATGACTTATCCTTAAGATGAAAAATAGATTCAGAATAAGCATTTTTATCTTTTTCTGTACGATTTAAAACTGGTCGTTTATATTGATTTACAATTTTCATACCAGATAAATTAGCAATAATAGGATATAAATTATATTTATCATTTGAAACGATGAAAATATCATAATCTTTAACCAGATATTTTTTGAAATTATTTAATACCGTACTAATGCCCTCTATATAATTTTTTCTAGCCTCTGAACCTTGACCTTTGAACAAAGGTCCGATTTCTAACTCATCGTTACGCTTAAATCCAAAAAGGTCATATGCATATGCATGCTGTTCATGATAATCTATCAGGCCTACATAGGGTGGTGAAGTAAATATTCCACGAGCTTTATTCTTAGCTAATATATAAGCAAATTCAGGATTCACTTTACTTAATTCGGTTATGAGATCTATGGTTCTGCTATCACCTGTCAGGCAATATTGCATTTTATCTTTTCTCAATTTGGCATATTCAGCAAGTCTTTTGACTGTGTCTCTTGAATAAGTAAGCCACCATTTGAGTATAGAAAACAATGGTTTGCATATCTTTTTATGTTTGTAACAATAATAAGTATAATAGACCGGTTCAACTAGTGTAGCTAAGTCTGAATGAGTTGTAGCACGGCAACTTCTCATTGTTCTACTTAAAATGATAGTAGCAATATTTCTAATCTTTTCATCCTTAATTTTCTGAATCAACCCATAAACATATTCAATCTCATTGCGAACATTATATAAATACCACTTATCCAAAAAAGTATCTTGGTTATCCTGTTTTAATCTAATATTATATTCAGTGACCAGATTATTATATATACTTAAAAACTCTATTTCTTTTTGCTTACCATATTCTTCCTCATTAATTTCCCCTTTTGCAAGTCTATATTTAAATTCAGGACTAGGAAAATATTGTGTATTAAATTTATTCAACTCTTTAATAAGAGCATCGTCAAAATCTAAAATACGACTATCAGTAAGGTAAAGTCTTAAGCTATCATTAATCTTATTAAGTTCTTTTTCCAGTTCTACTATATTATATTCACCCAATTTGCAATTTGAAATTAGAGCATTAAATTCAGATATATCCACCCCAATAGCTTTTATGCCAAGTTCACTTGCTTCCACTAAAGTAGTTCCACTTCCACAAAAAGGGTCTATAATTATATCTCCTGGATGGAAGAAAACTTCTTTCTTTAGCTCATCCGTGTGTTCATCTAAAAAATACTCTACGAGTTGTGGTATAAATTTACCTTTGTAAGGATGAAGTCTATTAACATGTTTTGTTCTTTCAGCTTCTGTATAATTATCAAATGATAAAAGCCAATTTATGTCTTGATTGTCTTTTTGAAGCCACTTTGATGCTTTTGAATAAAAATGAGAACGATAATAATGTATTAAATCATCTTTTAAGATTTGAATACTGCCATTATGATTATATTTACGTATCTTTCCATATTGAATTAAATAAGTTATATTTGATACAGTTACTTTTCTGCCCATATATTTAGAAGCCCAATCACTCGCTTCATATAAACTTAGAAGTTCTCCCTTCTCTATACCATCCATTTTTTATTCCTACTTGTCATATTTTAAAGTTTGTATAAAAAATAATAGGTCTTGCTGTCAAGGAAAATAGGTTATTCTTATTTATACTTTCTCTAGGTTAAAGTGCTTACGGATTAATAATATTTTGGGATTTCTTAAGTTATTTATTGCACCTCTTAGCATATATATGTGTTTATATATGAGAAAAGAGATAATAAAAGAAAGAAATTTTTATTATTTTCCTATGTTCTATATCTTAATGTTACACAATAAGTTATAGAAGATTGTAGATGTTGTGATACCTGATAAATTACTATTTTGCGTTAAAATCATCATTTTTTTATTGACAGATTACATAGAGCTTGAATTTAATATACTTCGTATAATCTCTAACTCTTTAAATACAATCCATAAGGAGGTAAAATGAGCAGAGATGAATTAATTAAGAAGATGGCAGAAGCTGCAGGTATCACCCAAAAAGCTGCTGCACTTGCACTCAACGCTATGTTAGATGGCATCACACAATCTCTTAAGAAAGAAGAGAAAGTGTCTTTGGTTGGCTTTGGTTCTTTTAATGTAGCACATCGTAAAGCACGTAACGGTATCAATCCCAAGACCAAAAAGCCATTAAAGATTCCAGCTCGTAAAGTTCCAGTATTTAAACCTGGGAAGCAGCTAAAAGAAGCTGTCAAGGCTGGAAAAAAGAAATAATCAAATGAATTGACATCCTGAAGAAAGGTGGGACTTATCTCCCACCTTTTTTATATTCTGGTAAAATCAGTATGTTTTAATGAGAGATGGAAAGCTAAGTAAGACAATAGAGCTAATTCTTTTCACATACCCCAAAGCAGAAAATAGATAATGAATTGTTAAAAAAAATCAATGAATGCCAAAATCCTCTCTAAGATGTGTGTCCGGAAGGGTTGGAGTGTTATTAACTTCCCTCTTTAATATAATTGAAGGGAAGGGACTGTAGTATTTGAAATGCATAAAATAACTTTATAAATTTTAATCCCAATACTAATCTCATAGTTATTCAAAACTCTTGAGTTAGTAAATAATCTTTAACGAATCTTAAATCTTTCTCCCAGTCTCCATCCATCTACAGCACTACTAATAATTCCCCCGGAATATCCACTTCCTTCACCTATTGGATAGAGATTGGAAGCTGAAAGGCTGGATAGTTCATCTTTCTTTCTTAAGATTTTGATAGGAGAAGAAGTTCTGGTTTCAGGAGCAATCAGAATTGAATTAGTATAAAATTCAGGAAAGATGTGATTACAATATTTTAAAGTAGAGGATAAGCAAGAAGAAATAAATGGTGAAAATAGGTTATTGAGATTGCAAGGATAGATACCAGGAAGGCAGGTGGAATGAATACTATGAGAATAATTCTGATTTTGAAGGAAATCTTTGGCTCTTTGTGCTGGAGCAAGGTATCCTGGGTGAAATGCCTTTTTTTCTAAATTTATTTGATAATTTATCCCATCCCAGATTCCATTTCCATAATTTTTCGCATTAACTGCAGTAATGATAGCACTATTGCCATAATCACTTTCTCGTTTGGAAAAGCTCATACCATTGGTCACGATAGTATTTTTTTCACTTGCAGCAATAATAACCTTTCCACCAGGACACATACAAAAAGTAAAACCAGTTTTACAGGCAAGACGATAACTTGCGGGACCTAGAATCTCAGCCCAGTGTTCATTCCCATAAATCCAGCGATTTATATCTGATTGTTTTTGTTCTATACGGAATCCGAGAGCAAAAGGCTTGGCTTCCAGGAGTATTCCTCTTTTGTGTAGCATTTTCCAGGTATCTCTTGCTGCATTACCTGGAGCCAAAATTACAATTTCTGGTTCTTGCCATTGATTTCCGAAAGCCACTTGTGAAACTTTTTCTTTATTCAATTTTATATCGGTCAGGCAAGTGCGATAATGAAATTTACAGCCTCTAGCTAAAAGATATTCTCGTATTCTTTTAACTATCATCTGAATTCCATCTGTGCCTAAGTGGGGAAGAGCTTCATATGCTATTTCTTCAGGCGCTCCGAATTTTATTAATTCTGAATATATTCTTTGAGTTAAAGCTTCATTTCTTCTACTGGTCAATTTCCCATCAGAAAAAGTTCCTGCTCCTCCTTCACCAAATTGGATATTAGAATTTTCATCTAAAATGCCTTTCTGCCAGAAATCCTGAACCTTGATTAATCTTTCCTCAAGAGGGTCTCCTTTATCAAAAAGCCAGGGCTGTAAACCATTTTCTACCATCGCTAAAGCACAAAACAGTCCAGCTGGACCCATTCCAATGATATATGGATGTGGATTTTGAATGAAAATTGGAGAAAGATTTACTGTTTTTAATGATTGAACTTCGCATAAATCTGGATGCCTGGGAGGAGAAAAATAAAATTCTAATTCTACAGTAAAAACCCAGATAGGATGATCTTTCTTTCTTGTATCCAGCGCTTTACGAATTATCCTATGCAATTTAAAAGAGGTAGAAGGTAAGTGAAGTTCTCTGGCAATTTCATCTTCCAGGATAAAATCTTCTCCAGCAGGAATTCTTAAATTGGACAAGATGTATGTTTTCATTATGGCTTTAAACTTTTTGGTTATAAAAATATAAATGGTGGCGAGACCCAGAATTGAACTGGGGACACAAGGCTTTTCAGGCCTCTGCTCTACCGTCTGAGCTATCTCGCCACATTTACAGGCATAAACTTTTAGACCATTCTATTTGTCAAGACAATTGTGTCAGCTTTTTTTATTATACCTATCTTTTATCCCTGAAAGTAGAATATGGACTTTTTCCTAAAATTTCTGGATGATTACAATTGATTGACCTCATAATCTATACTATTATAGAGCTTTACTTATTTTTTTATCCATCCATTTTACTTAAACTAAGTTATATCTAGATTAAGAGCTCAGCAGGGTAAATATAGCTTTAAAAAAGTGATTTTATTTTTCTTCTCATAATGTGTTCATAATGTTACTAATTAAGATTAAAGGAGTTATTAAATTAGTTGAAAGATTTTTAGATAGATTTATAATAAAATAAAATGGTATTTAGGAAAATTTGGAGTATTATATAAAAAAAAGATAGACAAATAATAGCATTTCAAAATTGTGTATTATATTGTTTATTATATTTAAAACTATAAACGAGAATAAGATGTAACCAATGAATTTACTAGAAATCATCCGCCAATATATAACACCAGAACGATTAAATACGGTAATCAGAGTTATCCTAACTCTGGCAATAGGAATACCGATAATAATATTTGTGCGGAAACTGGTACAAAAGATGGTGCGCAACCGTCTGTCACCTCAGAGTGAGCAGTTAGTTGTTAGAGTGGTATATTATAGTCTGGCGTTGATTCTGCTAGTGATGGTATTAAATGAATTTGGCTTCAAGGTTTCTGCGTTACTTGGAGCTGCTGGAGTTATAGGAATTGCGGTTGGTTTTGCTGCTCAGACGAGTATTTCCAACATTATCAGCGGTATATTTTTGATTTCAGAAAAACCTTTTGTCGTTGGAGATGTGATTGAAGTTGGCTCTGTTAATGGGGAGATTCAGAGCATAGACCTTCTTTCTTTAAAGTTAAAGACTGCAGATAATAAATTTGTTAGAGTGCCTAATGAAACTGTTATAAAAACAGAAGTGACCAATTTGACCCGCTTTCCAGAACGAAGAGTTGACATTCAAATTACAGTTTCTTATAAAGAAAATTTGAAAAAGGTTCAAGAATTGCTATTAAAAATAGCAGAGGAAGAGCCAAAAGCTCTAAAAGAACCTGAGTCATTAGTTAGAGTAGATAGTTTTGGAGATTCTGGAATAAACTTAGTATTCAGCGTTTGGGGAAAAACCAGTGAGCTGGCTACTTTAAAGACTGAAATTATTATGAGAATAAAGGAAACTTTTGAAGAAGAAAACATTGAGATACCTTACCCGCATATCGCTATATGTGCGGAAGAAAAGATATAAAAAACTAAAACAATAAAGGAAGTAAAAAAATGAAAAAGAAACACAAAATCAAAGCCATCATATTTGATTTAGATGGCACATTGCTGGACACGGTTCAGGATATTGCTGACAGTATGAATTTGGCATTAGCTGAACTTGGTTTTCCTGAACATTCGGTGGAGGCATACAAGGATTTTGTGGGGAACGGGCTGTATAAATTGGCAGAGAGAGCTTTGCCAGAAGACAAACGCACTCCAGAAACGATAAAAGAATTGGCGGATAAGTTCTGGAAAATTTATGAGGAAAGATGGCCTATCCACACCAAGACCTATCCTGGAATCCTGTATCTAATTCAACTCTGCGTTTCACACAAGATTAAGCTGGCAATTCTTTCCAATAAAGTGCATTATTTCACCAAAAAAATGATTCGTTACTTCTTCCGTGGAGCAATGATTAATCAAGGCAAGAATCCTTTTGGTGTCTATAGTGGAGAAGTTCCAGGGATACCTGATAAACCAGATCCAACCAGGGCTTTAGAACTTGCTGCTAAGTTAAAATGCAAACCTGAAAATGTTGCTCTGGTTGGTGATAGCCCCATTGATATTGAAACAGCCAGGAATGCTGGTATGATTGCAATTGGTGCTGCCTGGGGATATAGCGGTCGCGAAGCTCTGGAAAAAGCTGGGGCTGATTATATATTTGATACTCCTCAAGATATGGCTCTTGAAATAGAAAAATTGCCCATTCTCTAATGAAAAGTTACCGAAAGGAAATCTGGCTATTTATAGATAAAAGACGGGATTTTATTAATATTACTTCACAAGTTGAAAACTGTGTGGAAGAAAGTGGTATTAAAGAAGGTCTATGTCTGGTTAATCCTATGCATATAACTGCTTCTGTATTTATCAATGATGATGAAAAAGGCTTGCATCAGGATTTTGAAAGATGGCTGGAAAAACTGGCTCCGGAGAAACCCTATTCTCAATATGCCCATAATGGTTTTGAAGATAATGCCGATGCTCATCTGAAACGGCAAATTATGGGAAGAGAAGTAGTGGTGGCAGTAACTAACGGAAGATTAGACCTTGGCACCTGGGAACAAATATTCTATGGTGAATTTGACGGAAAACGACGAAAACGTGTTCTGGTTAAAATTATCGGCGAATAATGAAAAAACCCCGCTTCAATGCGGGGTTTTTTAAATTAAGCTTTTATTTACTATCTTTTGAGAAAACAGATTCTTTCACCAAAAGTGATATTTTTACATTGACATAAATCTGCTTTAATAAAGTAATATGTGTATGTTTTATTATGAAGTGTATTTGCCTATCAACTTGATGAAAGATTTTTGCTACTGTTCTCCTCTGGAAATTCCTGAGGGAGCGAGGGTGCTGGTTTCCTTTAATCGGAAAGATATAATAGGGATCTGTGGAACTCGTTTAGATAATGCTCCCCAGAAAGATATTCGTTACAAACAAATTATTGAAATCTTAGACCAGCAACCAATATTGGATTCCACCTTAATGAGTCTGGCAAAATGGATGGGTGAATACTATTATTGTTCCACGGGCATAGCTTGTTTTGCTATGTTACCTGCCTGGTTAATTCCTGATATACAGGCTGAAGTTAGATGGGTAGCAGATAATATTCCAGAAGAATACAAAGAGCTGGCTAACGCTTTCTCTGAAGGTCAATATCAGAAAGTTAATGACCTGCGGAAAAAGTTAAAAAGTAAACCTGTGCTTCAATGGATAGAGAGAGCTTCGGAAGAAGGATATCTGGAAATAAAACGCAAACTTAGTCCTAGAGACAAACCTAAAACAGTTAATTATATTCGGGTTCTTAATTCATCAGCTGACCCTAACAATCTTCCGCCAAAGCAAAAGGAGGCATTGCAACTAATATTGACAAAATCTCAAGAAGAATTTCCCCTTTCTGAAATATCCAGAGATATAAGCTATTCCGTAGTCCATGCTTTAGAACGCAAAGGAATAATCAGTATATTTCCTCGGAAAGTAGAACGCGAATTTTTCCACTTTGAAACTTCGGGAGTTAGAAAAGTCGTAACCCTCAATGAAGAACAAGAAAGAGCTATTCAGGAAATTTTACAGCATAAAGGACATTTTCAAGTTCATCTTCTATATGGTATCACCGGTAGTGGTAAAACTGAAGTTTATATACCTATCATTCGTTCTTATCTTCAAAAAGGGGAAGGGGTAATCTTTTTAATTCCGGAGATTGCTCTTACACCTCAGATGGTAGAACGCTTTCAAGCAGAATTTGGTGATATTCTGGCTATCAGTCATAGTCAATTGAGTGACCGTCAGCGCCTGGAGCAATGGCAAAGAATTGCTAAGGGAGAATGTAGATTAGTAATTGGTGCTCGCAGTGCTATATTTTCACCTGTGCAAAATCTGGGTCTGATTATTGTGGATGAGGAGCACGAGCAATCCTATAAACAGGAAAATAATCCTCGTTATAATGGCAGAGATGTAGCTGTAATGAGAGGTAAAATTAGCGATGCTCAAGTTATTTTAGGTAGTGCCACTCCTTCTCTGGAATCCTGGTATAATCAGAAAAAGGGTAAATATCAATTACATTGTTTGAATAGCCGACCGCTGGATATAAAACTTCCCAGAGTACAGATAATATCCTTGTGCGAGGATTACAGTCAGCAGATGTTTTCTGACGAATTAATTGCTGCTATAGCTGTCAGGCTGGAAAGGAAGGAACAGGTTATCCTGTTTCAAAACAGGCGCGGGTTTTCTTCTTATATGCAATGTTTAAAATGCGGCGAATTAATCAAATGTCCCAATTGTGATATCAGTATGTATTATCACCGAGATAGAGAAGAGATGCAATGTCATTATTGTGGGAACACCTATCCCAGTCCCAGAAAGTGTCCTAAGTGTGGCAGTTATAGCTTTATCTATGGTTCTCCAGGTACTCAAAAAGTTGAGCAAACCCTTAGAATACTTTTTCCTCAAGCGAGAATACTACGTCTGGATTCAGATTCTGCCAGACAGCAGGATATCTACAAGGTTATGTATCGCAGAATGAAAGATAAGGAAGTGGATATCCTTTTAGGAACTCAGATGATATCTAAAGGTCTGGACTTCCCAAATGTAACTTTAGTAGGAATTGTAAATGCTGATATCAGTTTGAACATACCTGATTTTAGAGCGGCAGAACGCACTTTTCAGCTATGCACACAAGTGGCAGGTCGTTCTGGTCGTGCAGATAAAGAAGGTGAAGTTATCATTCAGACTTATAATCCAGGGCATTATGCCATAATTTATGCCAGTAACCAGGATTTTCCTGGCTTTGCGGAAGAAGAATTATCTCATCGTAGACATCTATACTATCCACCATATTATCGTTTAGCCAGGATTTTATTTCAATCTGCAGACAATAATGTAATGCAAGAGGAAATGGATGAGCTCTCTCAAAAGATCCAGAATTTAACAGATACTTTTTCTCCAGGAGAAATATTCCTTCTGGGACCTGCTCCTGCACCTTTTACCAGAATGAAAAATCTTTATCGCTGGCATCTAATTTTTAAAGGGCGCACTGCCAAATCTATCAAGAAGGCAATAAATGCTGTGCTTGATGACTACAAAGTTTCCTCTACTATTCATTACACAGTTGATATTGACCCTACTACTTTAATGTGAAGTCCTGAATAATTAACTTGCCAAAATCAATCATTTGTAAAATAAGAACAAAAAAGGAGTTTATTATGGAAAAAAAGGAAAAAGGATTTGAAGACCTTACTATTCCGGAAGATTTGGAAGGTGAGGATTATTCCGAACGCTATTTGACGCTGGAAATGGATGACGGCACCCAACAGGATTTTATTGTCCTGGATATTTTTGAATATGAAGGTAGTCAATATATTGCTCTTGCAGATAAAGATACTTTGCAATATGATATTCTATCTATGAATCATATCAATGATGAAGAAGTGGAATTGAATTTTATAGAGGATGAGGATAAATTCAACGAGATAGCAGATTGGTTTGAAAAGTTATTTTATAATGCTGAAGAAGAACCTGAGGACTAATCAGGATTGACCCGGATAACAGAAATACATTCTTTTAACGAACTTGGAGAAGACCAAAAAAGTGCGGGTTGACACTATAGTCAGAAATTGTAGGCAACTCATAACCTTCAGAGGTAAAAATGGACCTCTAAAAGGTAAGGAGATGAGGGATATTGTCATTTTTGAGGATGGCGCACTGGTTATAAAAGATGGCTATATAACTGATATCGGTTTTGATTCGGAGATAGCGGAAAAATACACTGCTGATGAGGTTATATCAGCAGAAAATTATCTTGTTCTTCCAGGCTTTGTAGATTGTCATACACATCCTGTTTTTGTTCACACTCGTGAAGATGAATTTGCTATGCGGTTGCAGGGATATTCTTATATGGAGATTGCTAAAGCTGGTGGTGGTATTCTCAATACTATTAAGTCCACCAGAAATGCCAGCGAAGATTTGCTCTTTGACCTGGCAAAAAAGCGGATAGAAAAAATGATGGAACTCGGGACCACTACTCTAGAAGCAAAAAGTGGCTATGGCCTGGACACCGAAAGCGAATTAAAGCAATTAAGAGTTATAGACCGTCTGGCAAAAGAATTGCCTATTACTATTGTTCCTACATTTCTTGGAGCACACGAATATCCGGAAGAATACAAAGATAATCACGAGGGATATCTGGACCTTTTATGCAATGAGATGATTCCAGCTGTGGCAAAGCAAGGGATTGCCAGGTTTTGTGATATTTTTACGGAAGCAGATGTCTTCAGTATTGAAGAATCCCGCAGGGTGCTCAATTGTGCCAAAAAATATGGTCTTCAGTTGAAAATGCATGCAGACGAAATAGAACCTCTGGGAGGAGCAGAACTGGCAGCAGAATTAGGATGTGTTTCTGCTGACCATTTAGGTTCTGCTTCTGATGCTGGAATTAGAGCATTAAAAGATAAAGGTGTGATACCAGTTTTACTTCCGGCAACTTTATTTTCACTGGGAAGCAAGAACTATGCAAGAGGTAGAGAAATGATAGATATGGGTCTACCAGTTGCTATAGCTTCGGACTATAATCCAGGAAGTTGTAACTGTGATTCTATACCTCTTACTATGAGTATTGCTTGTATCCAGATGAAACTTATCCCTTTAGAAGCATTTTGTGCTTCTACGGTTAATGCTGCTTATGCTCTTGGATTAGGTAATGAAGTGGGGTCTTTAGAAATTGGGAAACAGGCAGATTTTACTATCTGGGACATACCTTCGCTAAATTTCATTCCCTATCATCTTGGAAGTTCCTATATTATTAGCGTTTATGCTAAAGGTAAGTGTGTCTATCAGGCTTAATCAATGAATAATACCACAAAAGGTATAGCTTATACTATTGTTCAAACCCTGCATAGGTCTCGTAAATACTGGGTTTATAAGGCTCGGGATAATACTACAGGTAAATTTGTTGTCTTAAAGACAAATGACAGACAATGGCGTAATGACCCTACCTGTATTCAAGCTTTAAGGGAAGAAGGTGAAGCCGGATTAAAGCTTAACCATCCTTATATAAGAAAGACTATTGGACTATTTGAAGATGATGGAGCTTTATATCTGGTAAGTGAATTTGTGGAAGGGGAGACACTGGACGAAATCCTTGCGCAAAGTCATTTTAAAATCACTTTTGAACTGGCTCGTAAATGGACTTTGCAGCTTTTAGAAGCTCTTAATTATGCTCATCAATCTGGTATCTTACATTTAAATCTAAATCCTGCTAATATATTTATCACCAGTTCCCAAGATATCAAAATCACTGGTTTTGGTAAGGACCCGCAAAGCTGGAAATATGCCAATCCTGAAGAATATAAATATCATCCAATACTGTTTACTGCACCAGAAGTTTTTTTAGGACATAAACCTTTTGATTTTAGAGCTGACCTATATTCTGTTGGTATCATTGCCTATCTACTTTTTTGTGGTCAGCTTCCCTGGTCTTTAGACCTGCGTTTAAGTCCTTCTGCTCAAAAGAGTAAAACTCTGGAACAAATCGTAATAAATCCCAATCTTTTAAGTAAATTGATGCCTGAATGGCTTTTTAAGATTTTGAATAAAGCCCTGATGATTGAACCTTCTCTTCGTTTTGATAATGCAGAAGAAATGCACTCAGCTATTATATCAGAACTGGATATTCCTTATATCCCCTCTACAACTAAGGCTGAAGCAATCAGTTCACAAACAACTCTGGAGAAAGGAACAACTTTTTCTGCTCCGGATGAAAGCTCTTATTTTAAGAAGCCCAATCTTTCTGAATCGGGTTTTTCTGAGAAAGAAAAAAGCATTAAATCCTCTTCTAAAAATAAAAATCTGGAACAACAAATTGTCATAACAACTGATCCGGCTCTGGAAAAGATGAAAAAAACATTAAGAATCATAGGAATTATATCCGCTGGAATTGTAATCTACATCATTTTTAAATATGTAATTATTAAAGGCATCCAAAATACTATCAAAGCAAAACAAGAAAGTTCTGTAGTTACTCCTTTTGTAACAGAAAGCACAGTACCCAATCAACTTTTGGAATTGAATGCCGTAGAAGGGGATTCTACTATCATAGGTTCTATGGAATCCGATGCAGACCCAGATGAATTTCCGCCTCATACAGTTTTAATTCCCTCTTTTTATATCAGTCCTTATGAAATAACAATGGAACAATGGGCTATGGTTTTCCCGGGGAATAAATTGAAGGATGAAGAAAGAGACCTACCTGTAACCAATGTATCTTTTGATGAAGTTATCCAATACTGTAATGAAAAAAGCGTATTAGATGGATTTCAACCCTGCTATGAGTATATAGATAGTTATATTGTCTGCGATTTTAAAGCTTCAGGTTATCGGCTTCCAACTGAAGCAGAATGGGAGTTCGCCGCTAAAGAAGGAAAATATGACACTCCCTATATTTATAGCGGTTCTAATAAAATAGACCAGGTAGCCTGGTATATAGAAAATAGTGAAGGACATTCTCATCCAGTGGGTGAAAAAAAGAATAATAAACTGAAACTATATGATATGAGCGGAAATGTGAGTGAATGGGTATGGGATTGGTATGCACCTTATTCAGCTAATGTGCTAACTGCTTTGGCAGGTCCTGAATCTGGAATGGATAGAGTCGTCCGGGGTGGTTCCTGGAAAGATCCTGCCAGAGAAGTAAGAATAACCAATCGCACCTATGCCAAACCGTATAATAAGACCACTTATATTGGTTTCAGAGTCGTAAGAAGTAAGTAAAATATTTTTTCGTCTTTCCTGTTTGTCTCCTGTCTCTCACTTAGCAAGTGAGCTAAGAAAGAGTCAAGGGAGAGTCAAGAGTGAAGTTGTAAGCAATTGAATTACGAGCGAATAGTTGATATAGATAGATTAACTGTATATTAATAAATAAATAAGCTATGATTTTCCGGAGGATAGAAGAGAATATAAGGGGCTATTTTCTCTAAAATAATAAATTAGCTGTAGAGGGAAATATATCAATAATTATGTTTTAGGGGTGAGTAATGGCTTGTACAGCTGCAAAACCTTCTCTAGAGTAGAATCAGGCACCAGACCTTTAATGGATAATCCAGCAGCAATATTGTTTCTTATCTGAGTGGAGGATATATCCATTGGAGTCAGATTTAGCACCTGGTGTTTTATTTCTTTTAGAACTTTGGGGATAAGAGGATATCCAGGTCGGGGAATAATCAGGAACTTCACATTTTCTTTTAGCCAGGAATAGTTATGCCAGCGGTCAAGAGAAGCCAGATTATCCGAACCTATAACCCAGAAGAATTGATGTTCAGGATATTTCTGGTACAGGTGTTGTAATAAATCTGAAGTGTAACCAGTTCCTTGTGCATCGTCATCCCAGACCTGCATTCCGGGTTCCATAACCTCTCTCACCAGTTCATAACGGGAATGGAAATCCAGCACAATACTGTCTTTTTTAAAATTATGAATGGCATTAGGAAGAAATATGACGCTATCTACTATTCTTGCATCAAGGATTCCTCTGGCAATATGCAGGTGTCCATTATGAACCGGGTCAAAGCTTCCACCCAGTAAAGCCAGATAGCTCATTTGAAGTATTTAGCGAGTTTTTTACTTTCTTTAGAACCGGGATATTTTGCTTTCAGGGTATTATAGTAAATGAGAGCCTGGTCATCCAGCTTTTGCTTATGAAGAATTAAAGTAGCATAATAGAGAGATTGACGGTCCAGACTATTTGTATTACCCTCGGCAATAATTTCTTTAAAATACATCAAAGCAGCACTGTAATCCCGCATTTTATAGTAAGTGTAGCCAATATGGAATTTCTTTTCGGTTAGTTTATGTTTTGCTTTCTGGATATATTGAAGAGCTTCTTCGCAACGAGGGTCATTCGGATACTTTGCTATAAATTTTTCAAAAGCTTCAATAGCCTCTAAAGTTTCCGTTTGATCATATTGGGGTTCTAAAGATTGTTCGTAAAGACAGACAGCAGCACGAAAAAGAGCAGTGCTCACATCGGGATAATTAGGGAAGTTATTAATATATTCCAGATAGGCGGCATAAGCATCAGCAAAGCGATTGATTTTAAAGTAGCAATCAGCTTCTCGTAGAAGTGCATAAGCAGAAGAAGTGGATATTCTATCTAGATAGACCTGGGCATACAATTCTGCTGCGCGAGAATATTTTCCTTTAGCATAAAGCTGGTCTGCTAGGGCAAGTTTTTCTTCGGTAGTGAGAGCAGTTTTATTTGAGGAACAAGCAGTTATTATAATTAAAGCGATGAGTAAAATAGAAAGTATTTTATGCATAATATTACCTTATTCAATAGTCCAGAGCAGATAAATTATTGAGGATATAGCGGTTACTGCCAGTATAGGTTCAAACCATTTAACAGATTTGATATTGGAATTGCTGGAGCGCAATTTAGAATCAATAAAGCTTAAGTTATCTACCTTGAGAAGCTTATAAGAAGGCAGCTCTATTTGCTTTATCTGAAAGCTATAGAGAGGATAGCGTTCACTGTGATAACTAAGAAAGCTTTTAGCTTCTACCTTGGTGCTACCTAATTCCATCGTAACTTTTATCAGATGAGCCTTAGATAAAGAGAGGGGTAATAAAGATTTTGGAATGGAATCAGATAACGCAGGAAGATAAAAAGGATTATTGTCTGAATCCCATTCCCGGATATCTGCACCTTTTTCCAGCAGCATACGCCTGATATGATAGTCAAGTTCGGAGGTTAAATCGCCCGCTTGAATATCCAGAAATATGGGCACAGAAAGGTCTATGAGATTGACTATCTGAGAGCTGATAATTTCAGGTTCGGCAAGTGGATAATGGGTTTCTGCACAAAGGCAAAAACCCATCAAAACAAAAATTATGATTATCAGAGCGTTTTTAGACATCTTTAAGCTTACTCAGATACTTATCCACTATAGGCATCTGAGGATAAGCAGGATTTTGATTTTTGATAACCATTAGTTCCTGATAAGCTGATTTAAAATCGTTCATTTGATAATAGGTGAGACCTATTTTTAATTGTGCATCCCAGCCTTTTTGATGTTCAGGGAAATTGGAGACTACAAACTGAAATTCACGCAAGGCTTTAGGATAATTCTTTGCACTATAATAGTTTTCTCCAATCCAGTAATGTGCATTAGGTACAAGGTCTGAATCGGGATAGATATTCAAAAATTCCTCAAAGAGGATAATAGAATTTTCATAGTTACCCTTATAGTATTCATTCAGGGCAGTTTTATATTGTTTTTCCCTAGCTGAGTTATGTTGTTTTTTTGCTTTAGCTCTTTCCTGAGCTATAATTGATTGCAAATCAGAAGTTAAAGCATCCAGGTCTTTACCTATAGCGATAACTCTTGCCCGAAGGTCATTTAATTCTGAGGAACTTGCTGGTTGAGAACTCTTTAATTGACTAAGTTCCTCTTGAAGAGATGTTATTTCTTTCTGCGCCGATAACACAGATTGATTAATTGCTGACAGTTCCTGTTTGATTGTTTCTTGTTCTGCCAGAGTTTTATTGATTTCAGCTATGGCATTTTTAATTTCTTCTCTTTCCCGTTCTGAAGAAGCTATCTTACTCTGCAGAGTCATTAGTTCTGCCACCAATGATTGTTGTTCGGTTAATTGAGAAGATAAAACTTCTATTTGATTGGTCAATTGAGTCAGATTTTGGGACCAGTTAGAGGTATCTGCTATAAGTTTTGCAACTTCTTCCTTTGTTGCCATATTCTGTTGAGCATCTTTCATTTGTTTTAAATATTCAGAATAGGCATCAAAGATATCGTTTGTCTCCTGGTATAATTGCGTCATACGCGTATCCAGAGAGCTGATGCTATTCATAACTTCTGTCACTTGCTCATTAATCTGGTTTAATTGATTTTGTAATTTGGCAATACTAGCATTGGATTGGTCTGTAACCTGTTTCAAATTATCAATTTCAGGTAGTTGTTGATTGATAATGATAAGTTGTGCCATAATATCGTTCAGTTTTTCCCGATGCTGGGCTAATTCTTTATTTATCATTTCCAACTGAATATCCTGATTGTTTTGCCGTGCTTCCATAATCTGAACTTTTTCTTCTTGAGCTTTAAAGGTCTTATTACTAACGCAAGAACTGAGGATGAGCATTAAAGCGCAAAGCAAAAAGATAGTTGTTTTTTTCATCTGAACCTCCTTTAATTATATAATAATATAATAATTATTAAGAGATTAGAAAAGCTTTATAGCCAGCATAAGTGGAATATAAATCTGCTTTACTGGAAAGCTCATAAAGCGAATGCATTCCCATAAGACCGGTTCCACAATCTACTACTTCTGCACCAAGATTAGCCAGAATATAGGCAATAGTACCTCCACCGCCTTCATCCACTTTACCCAGTTCTCCCATTTGCCAGAAGACACCAGCATTATCAAAAATTCTAATTACCTGAGCTACAAATTCTGCATTAGCATCATTGCATCCACCCTTACCGCCACTTCCGGTAAATTTGGAGATACCTACTCCATAATTAAAAAGAACCGCATTTTGTAATTCATGGACATTAGGATAATTTGGATCTACTGCTGCAGTAACATCTCCCGAAAGAACACGGGAATTCATAAAGGTCTTTCTTAGATTGGAGCTGCTACCGGATTCACCATTATGAGCGAGTAAGGCAGCAATAAAATCCTGTAAGAATACTGATTGAGCCCCAGTATTGCCCTGACTTCCTACTTCTTCTTTATCTGAGAAATAGACTATCATCGTTCTTTTGGGTTTATTTTCCATTGCAGAAAGCAAAGCCTGTAAACCAGAATAGGCACAAATTCTATCGTCTTGACCATAACCAACAATCATAGAAGCATCCAGGCCTGCATCTTTTGCAGAAGTGGCAGGAACCAGTTCCAGTTCAGCAGAAATAAAATCCTTTTCCTGAATTCCATATCTCTGATTAAGAAGTTGTAAAGCATAAAGTTTTATTGCTTCTTTTTCTTCTGTTTTAGGTTCCATCATACCTGAAAATATAAGATTCATATTTGATGCACTAATTGCTTCACCCAGGGTCTTAGTATACTGTTCTTTTCTGGCTAAATGTGGTAACAAATCGGGAATAATAAATACAGGTTCTTCTTCTTTTTCTCCTATAGAAATATTGATGATAGAACCATCAGATTTAATGATAGTGCCATGAAGTGCTAAAGGAGTGGAGACCCATTGATATTTTTTAATACCACCATAATAATGAGTCCTCATACAGGCAGTTGCACTGGATTTATCTTCATACAGAGGATTTTGTTTCAAGTCCACTCTGGGGGCATCTATATGCGCTGCTACCATATTAAAACCAGCACTTAGTGGTTCAGAACCTAATACCGCCATTGCAATGGTTTTGTTGCGGAAAACGGAGTAAACCCTTTTGCTTTGTTTAGATGTAGGAAGAGATTTAAATTTGTTAGCCTTAAGCAGCTCTTCTGTCCATTGAACCGTTTCCCTTTCTGTTTTGCATTTATTAAGAAAATCCTTGTAAGGGACGGCAAAATCAAAAGCATTCTTAATCTCGTCAGCGGAAGCTTCTTTCCAGAAATTCTTTCGCTCGTAAAGGAGTTGTTTTACCTGTTCTTTCTTTGATTTCATTATATCTCCCTATATTTATGAAATTTCTAAAATTTCTAAAATTCGTTCTCCCATCGGAGCATCTACCACTACTTTATCTCCTACCTGCTTTCCCAATAGGCTATTACCTATAGGGGATAGCACTGAAACAGGTTGTATTCCTTCTTTATCAAAAAAATTCAATTCGTCTGCTCCAATGATTTGATAGATTATTATTTCTCCGTTTGCCTTATCCCGGATACGACAGATAGCGCCAAAACGAACTCTATCTTTAGGAATGGTATTGATATCTATAACTTTTAGATGAGCTGCTCTTCTTCTTAGATAATCTATCTCAGTGTCAATTTGACGCTGTCTTTCACGAGCTGATTTATATTCCGCATTTTCGCTTAAATCGCCATATTCTCTTGCCGTAGCTACAGCTTTAATCACTGCAGGCCTTTCTCTTAGAAGTTCTTGAATGCGTCTCTGCAGTTTATCCATACCCTCCTGGGTAATTAATGTGCTTAAATCCATATTATTTTTGAGTTTTCTTTTTCTGCAGTAATTTTTGCGCTGCCAGAGCTGTTCTTTTTAATCTCGCATTACCACTTTTGGTCCATCTCTCAACAGTTTGTTCTATCTCTGGATGATAAAAAGTGATAGAACCACAAAGCACTTCTGCTATCTGAGGATCTCTGCTCAAACTAAATTGATGCCAGATATTTAAATAGGCATCTGGATTCAATTTAGCTATGGCTTTAAGCAAAGTGATATGATTATTTGCCAGTTCTCCCAGAGGATGATACCATTGATTAAGGAAATGCTGAATAATATCATTGATTAATTGAGGGTCTTTTTTTATCAATTTTATCAGCAGATTAATGGCTTGCTTGCGAATTTTCTCTTTATGTGAGGTAGTCCATTTATATACTTGCGGCAAAAACTGTTCAGGATTTTTCCTCAATTGAGGAAGCATCACTTTTTCCATTAGAATAATAATTTCATTTTCAGAAGCAGAATTGACTGCATTATCAATCAAGGGTAGATAAAGAGAGGGATTTTTAGCAATCAGTTTACTCATAATGATAATGAAAGCCAGTTTCCCATTCTCACCTTTCTTTTCCCAGAGATGTTTATAAAAAGGAATGAACCGCGAGTGATTTTTTCCGATTTTATTAACTAAGGAATTGGCAACAAAGACAATTACTTCATTAGGTATCTTACCATTGACTCGTTCAGGATAGGCATTGTAGATAATTTCAAAATCATAGTCATTCTTAGGAAGCTTATTTTCCACATAATCAGCTGTGTCCTTGTTCAATCTTTCCTTCCAGTCAATGGTTAGCATCTCATCTCCTTTTTATTCCTTTAACCTACAATGTCAATGGCTTTTCAAGCAGCAAAATGTCAAGGGAAATTTAGTAGGTGAATAGGTCACGGATTTCTTCCGGAGTAAGATTAGATAAGAATTTTCGTGTATCCGAGACTACCTCATCAAAAAGCTGTAATTTATGCTGCTGAAGATTCATAATCTTTTCCTCAACTGTACCTTTGGTTATCAACCGATATACTTGAACCTTCTGAGTCTGACCAATTCTATGCGTGCGGTCTATGGCTTGATTTTCTACCATAGGATTCCACCAGGGATCATACAGGATAACTGTATCTGCTGCAGTAAGATTTAAACCTGTTCCACCTGTTTTAAGACTAATCAAAAATAGCTGTAGCTCAGGGTCATTCTCAAATCTTCGCACTTCCTGCAATCTATTCTTACTTTTACCATCCATATAAGCGTATTTGAGGCTCATACCATCAAACACTTGCCGGATGATTTTTAACATCTGAACGAATTGAGAAAAGACCAGTATTTTATGTCCACTGCCTATCGCATCTTCCACAAGTTCTATTAATAATTCCAGTTTGGCAGAAGCTTCTGGTTCTGGAAGTATATCCGGGTCTGCCAGATGAGGATGATTGCAAATCTGACGCAATTTAGTCAAAGCTGCCAGAACATTTACGAAATTCAATTGTGCTGCTTCCGGACTGTGCAAAAGCTTCTTCTGTACCATATCAATTACCTGTAAGTAAAGCTTTTCTTGCACAGGATGAAGTTTACACCAGGAAACCTGTTCCTGTTTATCAGGCAATTCCAGTAGCACTTCTTTTTTGACTCTTCTTAACAAAAATGGTGCAACTATCCGTCTTAATTTCGCTGGACCATTTTCTGTATCATCAATATATTCTTTTTTAAAGCGTTTTAAAGTGCCCAGATAACCAGGCATTAAAAAGTCGTAAATAGACCACAATTCTGTTAAATTATTCTCAACGGGAGTTCCAGTCAAAGCGAGACGATGTTCAGCAGGAATTTTTTTGATGGCATAAGTGCGTTTGGCATTAACATTTTTTATATTTTGAGCTTCATCCAGGATTATCCAGTGAAGTGTTTTATCTTTAAGAATATCCATATCGTTTAAGACTACCGTATAAGAAATGATAAAGAGTTTCACATTTGGGTTCTGAAGCAGTTGAATACGAGTTTCCTTATCTCCTTCCACAATGAGATAGGGAATATTAATATGGAATTTATCTATTTCTGCAGCCCAATTATATAACAGAGTTTTAGGACAAACCACCAGACTTTGTGTGTTTTCTGGAGCATTCTGAATGGCAGCTAAAGCTTGAATAGTTTTTCCCAGACCCATTTCATCAGCCAGAATTCCTCCCAGGTGATAATATTCCAGCATCTTTATCCAGGCATAACCAGCTTTTTGATAACCACGCATAACAGTTTGCAGATAAAGTGGAAGGGGTTCAGTGTGTTCCAGATGTCCACGTTTTAAGTCAATTCCCAGTTGGGTGAGAAAATCATCTCCCAGCACCCGAAATGCTGGATTTTCTTGCATATAACGATGATAATAGGGGAGCTCTATCAAGCGTGCACGATAGACATTATCGGCAAGTTTATCACTGTGTTTAATTAATCTGGCACTTTCTAAAAAGACCTCAGGATTAACGATATAAAGGATTCTTCCATCTTTGGTATGCAGGAATTCTTCCTTAGAACGGAAGAAGCGATTTAGTTCTTCATAGGTGAAATTCAAGTCCTTGTAAAAATAAGATATTTCATAACTGAACCAATCTATTTCCTCACTACGTCTGGCTTTGATTTCCACCTGCAGGTCAACCTTTTGAATAAAATATCCTCGCAATTCTGGAACTATTTCCAGATCCCATTCTGGAGATTCCAATTCAAATAGACTTTTACGAAGTTTATCCAGACCTTCTTCACCTTCGTAGACAAGTTGGGAATATTGTTCCAATCTACTCTTATTAGCTTCCGGTAGTTTTTCAAAGAGTTCTTTTGCCTGGTCAAAGATGTGAGGCGGTATATAGAACCAGGCATTTCCTGTTTCTTCCTCCGAAATATAGTCACTACGGATTAAAGGTGCTTGAAATCGGATAGTGGAAAGTGGTATTTCCAATTTTTGACCTTCTTCTGAATAGGGAGAGGGATATACAAGTTTTCCTTCCAGAATATAATTTGCTCCCATCGGAAAAACCTTGAACTTTATTCTTGGTTCACTGCTGATAATTTCAGGAAGCTCTATGGAAGGGTCTAAGTCAAGATATATGCCTTGCTTATGCAACTGTCTATGAACAACTGTGCTCCAGTAAATTAAATCTTTGGCACTAATCAAAAGAGCTTGATTGAAAAGTAGGTCTATGCTTTCATTACTTAAAGGAAGATACACAGGACGGACAACATTACGAAAGAAGAGCCAGGTGGGATAACCTGAATACACAGCAGAAAGCTCATCTATAATAATTGGATAAACCCGATAATTAACTTTTCCAGCAGGCTCTATGCGTAAACTCAAAGGATAGGGTTCTGAACTAAATTTGAGAGGTTCACCCGTTTCCCGAACTTTGAGTTTACCATTTAAAGCCTGAAGATAACCCAGAGCATAGGGGAAATCTTTTTTGTAAAGAGACCAGAACTTTGCTTTGGAGCTATAGGCAGCTTTATTGACATTTAGAAATCTGAAAAGTGCTTGCTCGGTATCAGTAAATACTTCCAGTTGTGCTAAAAGGTCCTTCTTTTCCTGTTCTGTAATACCTTCTATATCAGCTCCGGCTTGGATTCTCATCAATAAAGCGATATTAAGTGGTTCATAACTATCGTGATAGAACCGAACTTTATCGGTATCAGGGGCATATATTCCTTCAATCTCCAGAGCTGCTTTAGAATATGCCTCCAGCCATTTTTCTCTTCCCCTTAAAACTGTTCCATCACAGGTCTCAACTGCTGGTTGTTCAAATATATCTGTCCTCAGATTCAGATAAGCATAACGCAAAACAGAAAGGTAGTGTCTACAGCTTTCATCATCTTTGCATTCCTGACAATGATGACTTATAATTCTCTGACTTTCAGGGTCATAGACTACATCCAGTTGAGTATTGAAAAACTCTTTTTTATCCGGAGTGGCAACAAAATGAATATGATAGCATCCCTTCTCATCTATGGATTGCCAGTATTCTAAATCACCATTCTCCAGTGGAATCACCACATGATTGAAATACCAGGATGCTGATTTCTCATGATAATCCTTACTGAAAAGTCGTGCCATCTTTCCTCTTAATTTTTTTATTTTTTTCCATTTACAAACTCTATCTGATTTTTGTCAATTTATTTCAAAGCTAAGAACAAAATATTTTATGAAATATGCCATTGAAGAGCTTTTGAAAGGTTCTCAACACTGTAAAATGGATAATGAATAGACAACTCTTCTATGTTCATTTCTTTGACTTTTGGCAAAGCTTGCTTGACATAAAAGCTTTAATGAACTGAATTGCTTCTATAGCCTAAAAGGAGTGGAAATGAAGATAGCACAAATAGTGGGTGCAAGACCTCAATTTATTAAACTGGCTTCTCTTTCTCGTTTAGTGAGAGAGAAACACCAGGAAATCATTATTCATAGCGGTCAGCATTATGATATTCAAATGAATGATGTCTTCTTTCAAGATATGCTGATTCCAGCACCAGATTATAATCTGGATGTAGGTTCAGGAACTCAAGCACAACAGACAGCAGAGATTTTGGAGGCTTTAGAACTAGTCCTGATAAAGGAGAAACCTGATTGGGTGCTAATTTATGGAGATACGAATACCACTTTAGCAGGTGCACTTGCTGCAGCAAAATTGGGAATTAATACTGCTCATATAGAAGCTGGTCTCAGAAGTTTTAATCGTTCTATGCCCGAAGAATTGAATCGTATAGTAGCAGACCATCTTTCTGATTTGCTGTTTTGTCCTACGGAGACAGCAATGCAAAACCTGCATCACGAAGGCTTGGAAGAGAGAGCTCGTCTGGTTGGAGATATTATGACAGATAGTTTAAAACTGGGATTGGAACTAGCCAAAGACAATTCCGATATCCTGAAAGAATTAAAAATTGAGCCAGGAAGTTTTCTCTTACTCACTTTACATCGTCCTTATAATGTTGATGATCCCCAGATGCTTTCTCTTATACTTTCTGGATTGGATAGTTTAAATAAACTCATAGTATTTCCAGTTCATCCTCGTACTCGCAATATTCTTTGTCAGATGGACCCAGAAAAGTTTAGGAATATTAGATTTATAGAGCCACTTTCCTATCTTGATTTTATTACCTTGATGCAAGCAAGTGAAATGATACTAACCGATTCGGGCGGAATTCAGAAAGAAGCATATATAATAGGAAAACTGTGTGTTACTCTTAGAACGGAAACGGAATGGATAGAAACGGTGAAAAGCGGATGGAACATTCTTTTGCCTCCTCAATCTGAAGAGTTTCCAGAAAAGTTATTGAATATATCCAAACCTTTAAGTCATACACCACTTTTTGGTTCGGATGTCTCAGAGAAAATACTAGCTATACTGGAAAAAGCATAAAACCAGCAGAACACTATAATGATGGAAAATCCAGCTTATTCTTTTCAGGATAATCGTGCCACTTCTGCTAGAAAAATACCTCATAAATCTCATCTTATACTTATTGGAGGTGGTTCTTGTAGTGGAAAAACAACCATTGCTCTTGCTATAGGACGAAGATTAATCGGACTTAAAACAGTTATCATCGCTCAGGATAGCTATTATAAAGACCTGAGTTATCTTCCCGGGCAAGAAAGGACAAAAGTCAATTTTGACCACCCTGATGCCATTGATATTGACTTTCTCTTGAGTGATTTGAAAAAGATGATGGCTGGAAAACCAGTTAATGTTCCTGCTTACGATTTTGTGACTCACACTCGTCAAGAAGGAAATCTATGCGTTGCCAATGCTGAAGTAATTATCCTGGAAGGTATCTTTGCCCTGTATTATCCTGAATTACTACAAATGTCTGATTTAAAAATTTATCTGGATTCGGATGCGGATATTCGTTTAGCCAGACGTTTGCAAAGAGATATCCTGGAACGAGGTAGAAGTGTGGAAAGTGTCCTGAATCAATATCTGGAAACAGTTAAACCTTCTCATCAAGCTTTTATTGAACCAACCAAGAAGAATGCGGATATTATTATCCCCGGAGAAAAGGAATTTGATAAAGTTCTCATAATGCTAAATGGTTATCTTCAGCACGAATTGCTTTCCAGTTAACGCCGATAATCAAATCTTGCATTTTCTACTTGACAAATATTAGCAATCTAAAAAGAGGTTTGCTAATAATCACGAACGAATTATTATATTTTCAGAAAATTAATCTATATTATGGAGGAAAAAATGAAACTAAAACCTATTGAAGACCATCTCGTAGTAAAGGTATCTACTGCGGCAGAAGAGAAGACCGTAGGTGGAATTATTATACCGGATACGGCAAAAGAGAAACCTCAGATAGGAGAAGTTCTTGCCGTAGGAACGGATGAAGATTTGCAGAAGATTGTGAAAGTTGGGGATAAAGTCCTTTATGGCAAATATTCCGGCACGGAAGTGGAAGTGGAAGGCGAAAAACTGCTTATTCTTTCTAAAGATGATATTCTTGCCCTGGTTGAGTAAACGATGTTAGAGTTAAGTTCTCAAAATTTTGCAGCTGAGGTAGAAAAGAGCGAAGT